>Ga0160445_100002_pt1 | contig 638897 bp, 579 predicted proteins | sample HID1972M_E1MG_FD_108215 | JGI IMG/M metagenome (GOLD analysis project Ga0160445, IMG submission 108215) | Enriched pill bug-associated microbial communities from UW Madison campus, WI, USA - HID1972M_E1 MG | ecosystem: Host-associated > Arthropoda: Insects > Digestive system > Unclassified ... | reverse complement strand
GATGGTGGTCACGCTGATCAACCCCGTCGCGATGGACGAAGGCCTGCGCTTCGCGATCCGCGAAGGCGGCCGTACCGTCGGCGCCGGCGTGGTGGCGAAGATCATCAAGTGACCTGAAGGCCCACGCGCACATCGCGCGCGTGGCTGCCGGAAGGTCATCCCCGCCTACGCGGGAATGACGATCAGAAGAACGGACCGGTCTACCGGTCCGTTCCGCTTTCCGCAGGGCAGGGGCTTGCGCCCTCACGTCAATACCCGCTAGAATGCAAGACCCTTGCGGACAAGTCGTTTTTCGGCGCGCTCGCGGGTTTGCGAAATGAGGTGCAGGATGCCCTCGTCTTCGCCAGACACGGAAATGTCGCGAGGCTGTGCTCCACCCGTTCCGGAAATGTCCGGAGCACGAAGGGATGGAGCGGATCACCGCGTCTGAATTTCTGAGGTCTGGGCGGATCGGGAAACCGGTCTGCCTTTTGTTTTACACGGAACGGCCCCGGGGCGCGGGTGAATGCCTCGGACAGCCACGAATCAATGGGGTTCTGCGCACCCAGCCGCAGGCCCGTCGCTCTTTCAACCAAGGATATTTCCGTCATGACGGACCAAAAGATCCGGATCCGCCTCAAGGCATTCGATCACCGCCTGATCGATCGCTCGGCGAGCGAGATCGTCGAGACCGCGAAGCGTACCGGTGCACAGGTGCGCGGCCCGATTCCGCTGCCGACCAAGATCGAGCGTTACACCATCCTGACGTCGCCGCACGTCGACAAGGATGCACGTGACCAGTACGAGACCCGCACGCACAAGCGCGTGCTGGACATCGTCGACCCGAACGACAAGACCGTTGATGCGCTGATGAAGCTTGAGCTCGCAGCTGGCGTCGACGTCCAGATCAAGCTGACCTAAAGGACCGCACCATGACCGCGAAGATTCATTCGTTGGGCATCGTCGGCCGCAAGGCCGGCATGAGCCGAGTGTTCACCGAAGACGGCAAGTCCGTGCCGGTGACGCTGATCGAGGCGACCCCGAACCGCATCACCCAGATCAAGACCGTCGAGACCGACGGTTACAGCGCCGTGCAGATCACCGCAGGCGTCAAGCGCGCATCGCTGCTCAACAAGCCGGAAACCGGTCACCTCGCCAAGGCGAAGGTCGAAGCCGGTCGTGGCCTGTGGGAGCTGCGCGTGGCCGACGACAAGATCGCCGACTTCAACGTCGGTGGCGAGATCAAGGCCGACATCTTCGAAGTGGGCCAGATCGTCGACGTCCAGGGCGTCACCAAGGGCAAGGGCTTCCAGGGCACGATCAAGCGCTGGAACTTCAAGATGGGCGACGCGACGCACGGTAACTCGCTGTCGCACCGCCAGCCGGGTTCGCTCGGTCAGCGCCAGACGCCGGGCCGCGTGTTTCCGGGCAAGAAGATGTCCGGCCACATGGGCGCCGATCAGCAGACCACGCAGCGTCTGCAGATCGTGCAGGTCGACGCTGAGCGCGGCCTGATCGCCGTCAAGGGCGCCGTGCCGGGTGCGCCGGGTGGCGACGTGATCGTCCGTCCGTCGAGCAAGGCATAAGGAGTAGCACGATGGAACTCTCAATCAACAACAGCAGCACGAAGCTGTCGGTCTCCGACGAAGTCTTCGGCCGCGACTTCAGCGAAGACCTGGTCCACCAGGTGGTCGTTGCCTACCGCAACGCCGGTCGCGCGGGCACCAAGGCGCAGAAGACGCGTTCGGAAGTTGCCGGCACCACCAAGAAGTCGAAGAAGCAGAAGGGTGGCGGTGCACGTCACGGTGCCCTGACCGCTCCGATCTTCGTCGGTGGTGGCGTGACCTTCGCGGCCAAGCCGCGCAGCTTCGCGCAGAAGGTCAACCGCAAGATGTACCGCGCGGCGATGTCGGCGATCCTGTCCGAGCTCAACCGCCAGGGCCGTCTGACGGTCGTCGAGACCTTTGATCTGGCCGAGACGAAGACCAGCGGCATGGTTGCCAAGCTCAAGGAATTCGATCTGGGCAAGCGCCCGCTGATCGTGACCGAAGACGCGTCCGAGCACCTGTACCTGTCGGCACGCAACCTGCCCTACGTCGAGATCCGCGACGTGCAGGGCCTGGATCCGGTCGCGCTGGTCGGCGCCGATACCGTGCTGATCACCACCGATGCGGTGAAGAAGATCGAGGAGTGGCTGGCATGAACGACGCCAAGCTCTATGAAGTGATCCGTGCGCCGCGCGTGTCCGAAAAGACCGCGCGCCTGCAGGAAGTGTCCAACCAGTACGCGTTCGAAGTGTCGACGGTCGCCACCAAGGCCGACATCAAGGCCGCGATCGAGAAGCTGTTCGACGTCAAGGTCGAGGCGGTCAATGTGTTGAACGTGAAGGGCAAGAACAAGTCCTTCCGTCAGCGCCAGGGCAGCCGCGGCGACTGGCGCAAGGCCTACGTGAAGCTGGCCGACGGCCAGTCGATCGACGTCATGAACGCGAAGGTCTGAGGAAGCCCCGATGCCATTGATGAAGTTCAAGCCCACGTCCGCCGGCCGCCGTTCCGCGGTCCGCGTCGTGCACCCCGATCTGCACAAGGGTGCGCCGCACGCTGCGCTGGTCGAGAAGAAGACCAATACCGGTGGTCGCAATCACCACGGCCGCATCACCACCCGTCACATCGGTGGTGGCCACAAGCAGCACTACCGCATCGTCGATTTCAAGCGGGACAAGGAAGGCATTCCGGCGCGCGTCGAGCGCATCGAGTATGACCCCAACCGTACTGCCCACATCGCCCTGCTGTGCTATGTCGACGGTGAGCGCCGTTACATCATCGCGCCGAAGGGCCTGAAGGCCGGCGACCAGGTGATCTCCGGTTCGGATGCCCCGATCAAGACGGGCAACACGCTGCCGCTGCGCAACATCCCGGTCGGTTCGACGATCCACTGCATCGAGATGAAGCCGGGCAAGGGTGCGCAGATCGCGCGTGCCGCCGGTGCCGGCGTGCAGCTGGTCTCGCGCGAAGGCGTCTACGCCACCGTGCGTCTGCGTTCGGGTGAAGTGCGTCGCATCCCGTCCGAGTGCCGCGCCACGATCGGCGAGGTCAGCAACGACGAGCACAGCCTCGAGAAGCTGGGCAAGGCCGGTGCGAAGCGCTGGCGTGGTGTCAAGCCCACCGTCCGCGGTGCGGCCATGAACCCGGTCGACCATCCGCACGGCGGTGGTGAGGCCAAGGCCGGTCAGGGCAACCCGCACCCGGTCACCCCGTGGGGCGTCCCGACCAAGGGCTACAAGACCCGCCATAACAAGCGGACGCAGCAGTTCATCGTGCGCGATCGCAGGAGCTGATAGACCATGGCACGTTCACTCAAGAAGGGTCCGTTCGTCGACCACCACCTCGTCAAGAAGGTGGAAGCCGCGGGCACCAATACCAAGAAGCCGATCAAGACCTGGTCGCGTCGCTCGATGGTCCTGCCGGACATGATCGGTTTCACCATCGCCATCCACAACGGCAAGAACCACGTCCCGGTGCTGGTAAACGAGAACATGGTGGGCCACAAGCTCGGCGAATTCGCGTTGACGCGGACCTTCAAGGGTCACGGCGGCGACAAGAAGTCGGGCAGGTAAGGAGCGCACAATGGACAAGGCAACGAAAGCCCGCCTCGAAGAGCAGAAGCGCGCTCGCACCGAGGTCAACAAGCGCACCGCGATTCTTCGCACCGCGCGCATCTCGCCGCAGAAGGCACGTCTGGTCGCCGATCAGGTCCGTGGTCTGCCGGTCGAACGCGCCGTCGGCCTGCTGAAGTTCTCGGACAAGAAAGCCGCTCACATGATCAAGAAGGTCGTCGAGTCGGCCATCGCCAACGCCGAGAACAACGCTGGCGCGGACGTCGATGAACTCAAGATCGCCACCATCACGGTCGACGAAGGTCCGACGCTGAAGCGCTTCATGGCGCGCGCAAAGGGACGCGGTACCCGCATCCTCAAGCGCACCAGCCACATCACCGTCGTCGTGGGAGAGGGCAAGTAATATGGGTCACAAAGTTCATCCCATCGGCATCCGCCTCGGCATCGCCAAGGACTGGAATTCCAAGTGGTATGCCGGCAAGAAGGAATACGCCGAGTACCTCGCCGCTGACCTGAAGGTCCGCGAGATGCTGCGCAAGCGTCTCGCCTCCGCCGGCATCAGCAAGATCCTGATCGAGCGTCCGGCGAAGACGGCGCGCGTGACGATCCACACCGCCCGTCCGGGCGTGGTGATCGGCAAGCGTGGCGAGGACATCGAGAAGCTGCGCAAGGACGTCAGCGACATGATGGGCGTTCCCGCGCACATCAACGTGACCGAGGTCCGCAAGCCGGAACTCGACGCGCAGCTGGTCGCCGAGTCGATCGCGCAGCAGCTCGAGCGCCGCATCATGTTCCGCCGCGCGATGAAGCGCGCGGTCGGCAACGCGATCCGCCTCGGCGCCCTGGGCATCAAGGTCAACGTCGCCGGCCGCCTCAACGGCGCCGAGATCGCACGTTCGGAGTGGTACCGCGAAGGCCGCGTGCCGTTGCACACCCTTCGCGCCGACGTCGACTACGGCTTCGCCGAAGCCAAGACGACCTACGGGATCATCGGCATCAAGACCTGGATCTACAAGGGCGAGATCTTCGATTTCAGCCAGGTGGGCCAGGAGAAGCAGGACGACACGCCGCGTGGCGGAGACCGTGGTGATCGCAATGACCGCGATCGTCGGGGTCCGCGTCGCGAGCGCGAGGCGAGGGACTAATCATGTTGCAACCCAAGCGAACCAAATACCGCAAGATGCACAAGGGCCGTAACGACGGTCTGGCATGGAGCGGCAACGCAGTCAGCTTCGGCGAATTCGGTCTGCGGTCCACCGCAACCGGCCAGCTGACCGCACGTCAGATCGAAGCCGGTCGTCGTTCCATCAGCCGTCACGTCAAGCGCGGCGGCAAGATGTGGATCCGCGTGTTCCCGGACAAGCCGATCACCAAGAAGCCGATCGAGGTCCGAATGGGCTCCGGCAAGGGCAGCGTCGAATACTGGGTCGCGCAGATCCAGCCCGGCCGCATGATCTTCGAGATCGAGGGTGTCGAGGAGGAGGTGGCGCGTGAAGCGTTCCGCCTGGCCGCCGCGAAGCTGTCGGTCACCACCCAATTCGTGACCCGGACGGTGCGCTGATGGCTACGACGAAGGAACTCCGCGAGAAGTCGGTCGAGGATTTGCAGTCGCATCTCCTCGAGCTGCACAAGGAGCGTTTCTCGCTCCGCATGCAGAAGGCCACTGGCCAGCTGACCAAGACGCATGACACCCGTCGGGTGCGCCGCGAGATTGCGCGCGTGAACACCCTGATCGGTCAGAAGAAGTAAGGACCCGACCATGAATACCGAAAAGAAGCAGCGTACGGTCCAGGGCCGCGTGGTCAGCAACAAGATGGACAAGACCGTCACCGTGCTGGTGGAGCGTCAGGTCAAGCACGCCCTGTACGGCAAGTACATCAAGCGTTCGACCAAGCTCCATGCCCATGATGCCGAGAACGCGTGCCAGGAAGGCGACCTCGTGAAGGTCGTCGAGATTGCACCGATGTCCAAGACCAAGAACTGGCGGGTGGCGGAAATCGTCACGCGCGCCGCCGAATAACGAGGAGGGCATACCATGATCCAGATGCAGAGCCACCTCGATGTGGCGGACAACAGCGGTGCCAAGGAAGTGATGTGCATCAAGGTGCTGGGCGGCTCGAAGCGCCGTTACGCCGGCATCGGCGACATCATCAAGGTGTCCATCAAGGAAGCGATTCCGCGTGGCAAGGTCAAGAAGGGCGAGGTCTATGACGCCGTCGTGGTGCGTACCCGCAAGGGTGTGCGTCGCGCCGACGGTTCGTTGATCCGCTTCGACGGCAATGCCGCCGTGTTGCTCAACAACAAGCAGGAGCCGATCGGCACCCGCATCTTCGGGCCCGTGACCCGTGAACTGCGTTCCGAGAAGTTCATGAAGATCGTCTCGCTCGCGCCTGAAGTGCTCTGAGCGGAGGAACGAAAATGGCTAATCGAATCAAGAAGGGCGACCACGTGATCGTGATCGCCGGCAAGGACAAGGGCAAGCGCGGTGACGTGGTGCGCGTGGTCGGCGAGAAGGTCGTCGTCTCGAACATCAATATCGTCAAGCGCCACACCAAGCCGAACCCGCAGGCGGGTCAGGCCGGTGGCGTGGTCGAGCGCGAAGCGCCGATCCATGCTTCGAACGTGATGCCGTTCAACCCTGCCACCGGCAAGGGCGAGCGCATTGGAACCAAGACACTCGAGGATGGACGCACGCTGCGCGTGTTCCGCTCGAGCGGTGAGGCGCTCGACGCCTAAGGATGCTGAAATGACGACCCGTCTGGAACAGTTCTACAAGGATGAGGTGGTGCCGAAGCTCATGGAGCAGTTCGGCTACGCCAACATCATGCAGGTCCCGCGCCTGAGCAAGATCACCATCAATATGGGCGTGGGCGAGGCTGCCGCGAACAAGAAGGTGCTCGAGAACGCAACCGCCGACATGGCCAAGATCAGCGGCCAGAAGCCGCTGGTGACCAAGTCGCGCGTGTCGGTGGCTTCGTTCAAGATCCGTGACGGCTGGCCGATCGGCTGCAAGGTCACGCTGCGTCGCAATGGCATGTACGAGTTCTTCGACCGCCTGGTCAACGTCGCGCTGCCGCGCGTCCGCGACTTCCGGGGTGTCTCGGCCCGTTCGTTCGACGGCCGCGGCAACTACAACATGGGCGTGAAGGAACAGATCATCTTCCCGGAAATCGACTTCGACGCCGTCGACGCGATCCGCGGTATGGACATCGCCATCACCACGACCGCCCGTACCAACGAAGAAGCCAAGGCCCTGCTGGAAGCCTTCCGCTTCCCGTTCCGCAACTGATCCGAAGGCAGAGCACTTATGGCAAAGACGTCCATGATCAACCGCGAGGCCAAGCGCGCGAAGCTGGCCAAGCAGCACGCCGAAAAGCGTGAGGCGCTGAAGAAGATCATCAGCAGCCCGACCGCCGGCTACGAAGAGAAGGCCGACGCAGTCGTCAAGCTGCAGAAGCTGCCGCGCGACTCGTCGCCGGCCCGCCAGACCACGCGTTGCGCGCTGTCCGGCCGCCCGCGCGGTGTTTACAGCAAGTTCGGCCTGGGCCGCAACAAGCTGCGCGAAGCCACGATGCGTGGTGACGTGCCTGGCCTGCGCAAGGCCAGCTGGTAAGAGCGTCGCCCTGCAGGTCTGGCGTTCGCGCGCCGGACCTGTAGAATACCGGCCCTCACGCTCCACCCCGCGCGATGCCGTGCGGGTCAAAACTCGTGTTCGCGCAAGCGGATATCGGTGCACTCATAGAAGAGAATCATCATGAGCATGACTGATCCAATCGCCGACATGCTGGTCCGCATTCGCAATGCGGCCGCTGTTGGCAAGCAGACGGCGTCGATGCCGTCGTCGAAGATCAAGGTCGCGATCGCCAACGTCCTGAAGGACGAAGGCTATATCACCGACTACCGCGTGACCGAGAACGGCGCCAAGGCCGAGCTCGAGATCGTCCTCAAGTACTACGAAGGCCGTCCGGTCATCGAGACCCTGAAGCGTTTCTCGCGCTCGGGTCTGCGCCAGTACCGCGGCAAGGATGCGCTGCCGAAGGTCCTCAACGGCCTGGGCGTGTCCATCATTTCCACCTCGAAGGGCATCATGACCGACGCGCAGGCACGCCAGCAGGGCGTCGGCGGTGAAGTCCTGTGCTTCGTGGCTTAAGGGAGTAACGCACAATGTCCCGAGTCGCCAAGAAGCCGATCGCCCTTCCGAAGGGTGTCGAGCTCAACATCCAGTCCGAGCTGGTCAGCGTGAAGGGTCCCAAGGGCACCCTGTCGCTCGCCAAGCCGTCGGATATCGAGATCACCATCGAAGACGGCAACGCGCTGCTTTCGGCGAATGATCCGTCGCAGATTCCGCTCACCGGAACCCTGCGTGCGATCGTCGCGAACATGGTGCACGGCGTGTCGCAGGGCTTCGAGCGCAAGCTCGACCTCGTCGGCGTCGGTTACCGCGCAGCGGTGCAGGGCAAGGACCTGAACCTCTCGCTCGGTTTCTCGCATCCCGTCGTGTTCCAGGCGCCGGAAGGCATCACGCTGACCACGCCGACCCAGACCGAGATCCTGGTCCAGGGTGCAGACAAGCAGCTCGTCGGTCAGGTCGCCGCCAAGATCCGCGGATTCCGTCCGCCGGAGCCGTACAAGGGCAAGGGCGTGAAGTACTCCGACGAAACCATCATTCGCAAGGAAGCCAAGAAGGCCTAAGGCCCATCCGCTTCCCGGGGATCAAGATCATGAGCATCAAGAACAACGCCCGCCTGCGCCGCGCCAAGACCACGCGTTCGCACATCCGTGTCCTCGGCGTGCCGCGCCTGTCGGTGCTGCGCACCGGCCAGCACATCTACGCCCAGCTGTTCAACTCGGATGGTTCCAAGGTGCTGGCAGCCGCCAACACCACCCAGGCCGACGTCAGGGACGGTCTGAAGAACGGCAAGAACGCCGACGCGGCGACCGCGGTGGGTCGTGCGATTGCAGAGAAGGCCAAGGCCGCGGGTATCGAGAAGGTCGCATTCGACCGCTCGGGCTACCGCTACCACGGTCGCATCAAGGCACTCGCCGACGCCGCCCGCGAGGGTGGCCTGCAGTTCTGATTCAAACGCTGTCGGCGCCGGGCCTCGTGCCCGGCGCCGCCTGACCTGCCGGCACGGGGCGTGCCGGACGCCCGCGGCCTTGTGTGCCGCGTCCGCGTTTCACCGATTCAATTCCCAACTCCAAGCGGCACGAGCCGTACATCCTTCTTCCACTACAGGCAATCCAGATGGCAAACGAAAGGGAAAACCGCGGGCGCGATCGCAATCGCGACCGTGAGGAACTCGACGACGGCATGATCGAGAAGCTGATCACGGTCAACCGCGTCAGCAAGACCGTCAAGGGCGGTCGCCAGTTCACGTTCACCGCGTTGACGGTCGTCGGCGACGGCAACGGCAAGGTCGGTTTCGGTTACGGCAAGGCGCGCGAAGTGCCGGTCGCGATCCAGAAGTCGATGGAGCAGGCCCGCAAGAACCAGAAGACTGTCGATCTCAATGGCACCACGCTGTGGCACACGGTCAAGTCGCGCCACGGCGCTGCGAACGTGTTCATGCAGCCCGCGTCGGAAGGTACCGGCGTGATCGCCGGTGGTGCAATGCGCGCCGTGCTCGAAGCCGTCGGTGTCAAGGACGTGCTGGCCAAGGCGGTGGGTTCGCGCAATCCGATCAACCTCGTGCGCGCCACGATCCGCGGCCTCAACGAAATGCACTCGCCGGCGCAGATCGCTGCCAAGCGTGGCAAGAAGGTGGAGGATCTGATCAATGGCTAAGAACGAAGCCACCGGCGGCACCGTCAAGGTGCGTCTGGTCAAGGGTCTGCGCGGTTCGCAGGCCAAGCATCGCCTCTCGGTGAAAGCACTCGGTCTGGGCAAGCTCAACGACGTGCGTGAACTGAAGGACAGCCCGCAGGTCCGTGGCCTGATCAACAAGGTCCACTACCTGGTCCAGGTCGAGGAATAATCGAAATGAAGCTCAATTCTCTCAAGCCCGCACAGGGCGCCCGCACCGAGCGCGTTCGCGTCGGCCGCGGTATCGGTTCGGGCCTGGGCAAGACCGCCGGCCGCGGCCACAAGGGTTCGTTCGCGCGCTCGGGCAAGGGCAAGATCAAGGCCGGCTTCGAAGGCGGCCAGATGCCGCTGCGCAAGCGTCTGCCGAAGGTCGGCTTCCGCTCCAAGCTGAAGCTCGACACGGCCGAAGTGATGCTCTACCAGCTCGACAAGCTCGACGGTGACATCGATTTCGCTGCACTGCGCGCCGCCAAGCTGGTGCCCAGCACCGCCAAGCGCGCGAAGATCGTCCTCAAGGGCGAGATCACCAAGAAGCTCGTGCTCAAGGGCCTGCTCGCCACGGCCGGTGCCCGCGCGGCGATCGAAGCCGCTGGCGGCAAGGTCGAGGAGTAAGCCGGATGTCGCGAAGCGGCAGCGCAATGGGTGGGGTCGGCGCCGGGCTCGGTAAGTTCACCGAGCTCCGCCAGCGCCTGCTGTTCGTGCTCGGTGCTCTCGTCGTCTACCGCATCGGGTGTTTCATCCCGGTGCCGGGCGTCAACCCCGAGGCCATGCTGCAGCTGATGGAGCAGCAGGAAGGCACCATCGTGGACATGTTCAACATGTTCTCCGGTGGGGCGCTGTCGCGTTTCAGTCTGTTCGCACTGAACGTGATCCCGTACATCTCGGCGTCCATCGTGATGCAGCTGCTGGTGCAGGTCGTGCCCAGCCTGAAGGCCATCCAGAAGGAAGGCGAGTCGGGCCGGCGCAGGATCACCCAGTGGTCACGCATCGGTGCGATTCCATTGGCGGTGTTCCAGTCGGCGGGTATCGCGGTCGCGTTGCAGAGCTCGGGTGCCAACAATGGCATTCCGGTCGTCTACGCACCGGGTATGGGCTTCGTGCTGACCGCGATCATCGCGCTCACCGCCGGCACCATGTTCCTGGTGTGGCTGGGCGAGCAGGTGACCGAGCGCGGCATCGGCAACGGTGTGTCGCTGATCATCTTCGCCGGCATCGTGGCCGGTCTTCCGGGTGCCGTGCTGGGTACGTTCGATTCGCTGCGCAGTGGTGACATGAGCCCGATCGCAGCGATCCTGCTGGTGATCGTGGTGCTGGCGGCGGTGTTCTTCGTGGTGTTCGTGGAGCGCGGCCAACGCCGCATCACGGTCAACTACGCACGCCGTCAGGGTGGGCGCAACGCGTACATGAACCAGAGCTCGTTCCTGCCGCTCAAGCTCAACATGGCAGGCGTGATTCCGGCGATCTTCGCGTCCTCGATCATCATGTTCCCGGCGACGGTGACCACGTGGTTCGGTGAAGCGACCTCGTCGAGCGGCTGGCAGCAGATGCTGCAGCGCATGGCGCAGGCGATCTCGCCGGGCGAGCCTCTGTACGTACTGCTGTTCGGCGGCCTGATCGCGGGCTTCGCGTTCTTCTACACCGCGCTGGTGTTCAACAGTCAGGAAACGGCCGACAACCTGAAGAAGTCGGGCGCGCTGATCCCGGGCATCCGTCCGGGCAAGGCCACCGCCGACTACATCGATGGTGTGCTGACCCGCCTCACGGCTGTCGGTGCGGCCTATCTGGTGCTGGTCTGCCTGTTGCCCGAGTTCATGCGTGCCGAGTTCGGCAGCTCCTTCCACTTCGGCGGCACCTCGCTGCTGATCGTGGTGGTGGTGATCATGGACTTCATTGCGCAGGTCCAGTCGCACCTGATGTCGCACCAGTACGAAAGCCTGCTGAAGAAGGCGAACCTCAAGGGTTCGCGCAGCGGCGGCGGCCTGGCCGGCCGTTGATGTTCAGCCGGACGGCCCGACGGGTCGTCCGGCACGGTTCTCGCGACCTGGGTACTCCCCATGTCGCATCGCACCGCCCGATCGGGGGGGTGCACGAAGTCCGGACCCACGCGCCGGACTTCAGATAGGCGACTCGCGCGGCGGTCTCGTGCGCGGGTGGTCCAGGAAGATCCGCGCGCCAGAGTAGCGCGCGGGGCAGGGATGGGGATTTCCCCGGAAGCTGCCGGTCCTGGACTGTCGCCGGAGCATGGGCACGCTCCCCATGCCGGGTCTGCTGGCGCCTCGGCGCCGTGGGCTTCCTGAAACCACGAGGCCCTGTTATTATTTCTTGTTCCCTTTTGCCGGAATTGAACCTCCGGCAGCAAACCAGTTGGAGATCCGCGCATGGCGCGTATTGCAGGTGTGAACCTGCCTGCCCAGAAGCATGTCTGGGTTGGGCTTCAAAGCATTTTCGGCATTGGCCGTACCCGTTCGAAGAAGGTCTGCGAGGCTGCAGGCGTCACTTCGACCACCAAGATCCGCGACCTGTCCGAGCCGGAAGTCGAGCGTCTGCGCTCGGAAGTCGGCAAGTACGTGGTCGAGGGCGACCTGCGTCGTGAAGTCGGCATGGCCATCAAGCGTCTGATGGACCTGTCGTGCTACCGCGGCCTGCGTCACCGTCGTGGTCTCCCGCTGCGTGGTCAGCGCACCCGGACCAATGCACGCACCCGCAAGGGTCCGCGCAAGGCCATCAGGAAGTAAGGAGCGCAGATCATGGCCAAGCCAGCAGCTACCAAGACCAAGAAGAAGATCAAGCGCGTCGTCACCGACGGCATCGCCCACGTCCACGCTTCGTTCAACAACACGATCATCACGATCACCGACCGCCAGGGCAATGCGCTCTCGTGGGCGACCTCGGGTGGCGCGGGTTTCCGCGGCTCGCGCAAGTCGACCCCGTTCGCAGCCCAGGTTGCCGCCGAAAAGGCCGGCAAGGTTGCGCTCGATTACGGCGTCAAGTCGCTCGAAGTGCGCATCAAGGGCCCGGGCCCGGGTCGTGAGTCGGCCGTGCGTTCGTTGAACAACGTGGGCTACAAGATCATCAACATCATCGACGTGACGCCCATCCCGCACAACGGATGCCGCCCGCCGAAGAAGCGTCGCGTCTAAAGGAGCGATAAGAAATGGCTCGTTATATCGGTCCTACCTGTAAGCTCGCGCGCCGTGAAGGCGCCGACCTGTCCCTCAAGAGCCCGACTCGCGCGCTCGACTCGAAGTGCAAGCTGGAGCAGAAGCCCGGCCAGCACGGTGCCGGTACCGGCGCGCGTCGCAGCAAGCTCTCGGACTACGCCACCCAGCTGCGCGAGAAGCAGAAGGTCAAGCGTATCTACGGTCTGCTCGAGCGTCAGTTCCGCAACTACTACAAGAAGGCGTCGAACAAGAAGGGCAACACGGGTGAAAACCTGCTGCAGCTCCTCGAGACCCGCCTCGACAACGTCATCTACCGCATGGGCTTCGCGGTGACCCGTCCGGCCGCGCGCCAGCTGGTGTCGCACCGTGGTGTCACGGTCAATGGCCAGTCGGTGAATCTGCCGTCGTACCAGGTCAAGGCAGGCGACGCGATCGCACTGTCGGAGAAGGCGCAGAAGCAGCTTCGCGTGCAGGAAGCGCTCACCGTCTGGTCGACGATGGACCTGTCGCCGTCGTGGGTCGAAGTCGACTCCAAGGCGTTCAGCGGCGTGTTCAAGTCTGTCCCGGATCGTGCCGATCTGCCGGCGGACATCAACGAAGCGCTGATCGTCGAGCTGTACTCGAAGTAATTCAACCAGGTGCCGCCGCGTCGTAAGCGCGGCGGTCCTCAGGAGACACACACACATGACGGCTACCGCCAACCAGGTCCTGCGCCCCCGCGGCCCGCAGATCGAACGTCTCGCGGGCAACCGTGCGAAGGTCGTGATCGAGCCGCTGGAACGTGGATATGGGCACACGCTGGGCAATGCCCTGCGTCGCGTGCTGCTGTCGTCGATTCCGGGCTTCGCGATCACCGAAGTCGAGATCGACGGCGTGCTGCACGAGTACAGCACCATCGAGGGCCTGCAGGAAGACGTGCTGGAAGTCCTGCTGAACCTCAAGGACGTCGCCATCCGCATGGGCACCGGCGAAAGCTCGACGCTGTCGCTGTCGAAGTCGGGTCCGGGCGTCGTGACGGCCGCCGACATCAAGACCGACCACAACGTCGAGATCCTCAACGGCGAGCACATCATCTGCCACCTGACCAAGGACGCGTCGATCAATATGCGTCTGAAGATCGAGCGCGGTTTCGGCTACCAGCCGGCGTCCGCACGTCGTCGTCCGGACGAGGAGACCCGCGCCATCGGTCGCCTGATGCTGGACGCGTCGTTCTCGCCGGTCCGCCGCGTGGCGTATGAAGTCGAAGCGGCCCGCGTCGAGCAGCGCACCGACCTCGACAAGCTGGTGCTGGACATCGAAACCAACGGCACGATCGATGCCGAGGAAGCCGTGCGCACAGCCGCCGACATCCTCACCGACCAGCTGTCGGTGTTCGGCGACTTCACGCACCGCGACCGCGGCGCGGCGAAGCCGCAGGCACCGGGCGTCGACCCGATCCTGCTGCGTCCGATCGACGATCTGGAGCTGACGGTGCGTTCGGCCAACTGCCTCAAGGCCGAGAGCATCTACTACATCGGCGACCTGATCCAGAAGACCGAAGTCGAACTGCTCAAGACCCCGAACCTCGGCAAGAAGTCGCTGACCGAGATCAAGGAAGTCCTGGCGCAGCGCGGCCTGGCACTGGGCATGAAGCTCGAGAACTGGCCGCCGACCGGCGTGTCCGCTCACGGCATGCTCGGCTGATCGATCCGGAAGGCGTGCCCACGGGCACGCCTTTCGACCGTCGTGAGACAGGCCTCGAGGCCCGCCACGATTGCCGGTGAAGGACGACCGGTTCCGGACCATCCGCAGTCCAAGTTGCAACGCCAGGACGGCGCCAAGGCCTCACACAGACCCACCATTCCAATCTGAAGGATCCATCCCATGCGCCACCAGAAAGCCGGTCGCAAGTTCAACCGCACCAGCGCCCATCGTGAAGCGATGTTCCGCAACATGGCCGCTTCGCTGATCAAGAGCGAACTGATCAAGACCACCCTGCCGAAGGCCAAGGAACTGCGTCGCGTCGCAGAGCCGCTGATCACCCTCGGCAAGGTCGACAGCGTCGCCAACCGTCGTCTCGCCTTTGCGCGTCTGCGCGACAAGGAAGCCGTCGGCACGCTGTTCACCACCGTCGGCCCGCGCTATGCCGCGCGTCCGGGTGGCTACCTGCGCATCCTCAAGTGCGGTTTCCGCGCCGGCGACAACGCGCCGATGGCGTACGTCGAGCTGGTCGATCGCCCGCAGGCGTCGGTCGAAGCCGAGTAATCCGTATCATGACGACCTGCGCCACGTGCGCAGGTTCCCGTCATCGATGGAACGAAGCCCCGGCACATGCCGGGGTTTTTGTTTGCGCGGCGCGGGACGATAATCGCGACACCCTATCGACGGTCTGCCCATGAATCCTGTCCGCTGGTCGTTCCGCACGCTGATGTTCGTCGGCGCAGTCGCCTGTTTCGCCCTGATCGGCTTCGCGATCTACTCGCAGCTGCAGTGGGGGCTCGAACCGTGCCCGCTGTGCATCTTCCAGCGACTGGCCTTCGCGGCGCTCGGTGTGGTGTTGTTGATCGCCGGTATCCACGCACCGAGTGGACGCGGTGGCCGTACGACCTACGGTTTGCTGGGCTTCGCAGCGGCCGCGGTCGGCATCGGTATCGCCGGACGTCACGTGTGGCTGCAGATGCATCCGCCGGGCTTCGCGACCTGTGGCGCACCGTTCGCTTTCATGCGCGAGACCATGGACACGCCCACGCTGATCCAGAAGGTGCTCACCGGCTCCGGCGACTGCGGCACCGTCGACTGGACCTTCCTCGGTCTGTCGATGCCGGCCTGGAGCCTGGCGTGGTTTCTGCTGCTGGCGGCGGTCGCGCTGTTCGCCGGTCTGCGCACGCGCCGCTGAGCGGTTGCCGGCGTTGTGACGCAGGGCAGCAAACTGCGATGATGGCCGCCCGCGAGAGGAACACCCCATGCCGTCGTCCAACGAGCGCAGCCTGCATCCCGTGAATCTGCCCGAAGACTGGCAGCCGGAGAGCTGGCGCGCGCGCCCGGCCAAGCAGTTGCCGACCTATCCCGATCAGGCCGCGCTGGCCGCCGTGCAGGATGAGCTGCGTGCGTTGCCGCCGCTGGTGACCTCTTGGGAAATCATGAGCCTCAAGCAGCAGCTGGCCGAGGCGCAGGAGGGCAAGCGCTTCCTGCTGCAGGGTGGTGACTGCGCCGAGAGCTTCGGCGACTGCACGTCCGACGTGATCTCGAACCGGCTCAAGGTGCTGCTGCAGATGAGCCTGGTGCTCGTGCACGGCATGCGCCTGCCGGTGGTGCGCGTGGGCCGCTTTGCCGGGCAGTACGCGAAGCCGCGCTCGGCCGACACCGAGACCCGCGATGGCGTGACCTTGCCCTGCTATCGCGGCGACGTGGTCAACGCGCCGGCGTTCACGCCCGAATCGCGGATGCCCGATCCGCGTCGCATGATCAAGGCGCATGCGCGTTCCGCGATGACGATGAACTTCGTGCGCTCGCTGATCGACGGTGGTTTTGCCGATCTGCACCACCCCGAGTACTGGGGTCTGGAGTGGGTGGGCGAATCGCCGCTGGCCGAGGAGTACCAGCGTATGGTCTCCGGCCTCGGCGATGCCGTGCGCTTCATGGAGACGCTGGCTGGCACGCAGGTGCACAACCTCAACCGTGTCGACTTCTACACCTCGCACGAAGCGCTGTTGCTGCCCTATGAGGAGGCGAACACGCGCCAGGTGCCGCGCCAGTGGGGGTGGTTCAATCTCAGTACGCATTTCCCATGGATCGGCGTGCGCACCGCAGCGCTCGATGGCGCGCACGTGGAGTATTTCCGCGGGTTGCGCAATCCGATCGGGGTCAAGGTCGGTCCGACCTCGACGCCAGACGAACTGCTGCGCCTGATCGATGTGCTCAATCCCGACGACGAGCCCGGCCGCCTGAGCCTGATCCACCGGATGGGCGCGACCCAGATCGCGGAGCGGCTGCCGGCCCTGCTCGATGCCGTGCGCCGTTCCGGCCGCCGCGTGCTGTGGATCTGCGATCCGATGCACGGCAACACCGAGTCGACCAGCAACGGCTACAAGACGCGCCGCTTCGAGAACATCCGCAGCGAGATCGAGCAGGCGTTCGACCTGCACGCCGCGGCGGGTACGCGCCTGGGTGGTGTGCATCTGGAACTGACCGGCGAAGACGTCACCGAGTGCATGGGTGGCGCGCGGGCGCTGACCGAGACCGATCTCGAGCGTGCCTACAAGAGCCAGGTCGATCCGCGCCTGAACTACGAGCAGGCGCTGGAGACGGCGATGCTGATCGTGCGCAAGCAGGCGCAGGTGGGTCGCGCGTCGGGTGTGACCGCCTGATCAATCCGCGCCGTGCTGCTGGAGTTCGGCGCCCATCCGGCGAAAAGTCTCGGCCACGCCGGGATTGTTGGCGACATCGAACGTGCCGGCGTCCACGCGGCGGTGATGCGGGCGCCGTCGACCTGCGTCACTGTGCCATCGGCGAACAGCGCCTGCTGCATGCGCGCGACGGCATCGCCGAATTCGGCCTTGCGCTGATCGTGGAACTGCACGCCCGCGGCATCGCCCATGCGCAAGGCGACGGTGTCGCCCAGTGCGTGGATCCACAGGCTGCCTACGAGGAAGGGCTCGGCGTTGCGGCGTTCCGGCCGGCCTGCGCCGGCAGCGCGCTCGGGCCGTCCGGCACGGGCAATGCCCCGCACCAGTTCCCCAGCGTGACGTCGACGCACATGCCGTGCGTCATCACCAGTCCGGCCGCGGCATTGCGTGCCTCGATCGTGTCGGCGGTCTGCAGCAAGCTGAGCATGCCAAGCGCACAGCGGGAAACAAGGGAGGCAGCCGTCATCGTCGCGCTCTGGTGTGCGGCGGAGTGCCATCACACCAGTCCGGCAATGCCGTTGCCGGCGACGACGGGATCAGGTCGCGCTGCGGCGTCGGCGCAGATCGCGCGCGAGCACCAACACGATCATCAGGTTGAGCAGGAAAACACCCCAGGTCATCCAGTCCGGGTGCTGCCACAGTGCGTAGATCTCGAAGGGCAGATACGCAGCTGCGCCGATCACACCCAGCCACGACGCCCACGCGCGGTGTCTCCACAGGCCCCAGCCTTCGAGCAGGCGCATGCCAGCGTAGATGACCGCCACGCTGATCGCGATGTGCAGTGTCTGCGGGGTGATCGCATCGAGCATCGCGGTGCCGGTGCGTTCGCCATCCACGCCGAAACGGGCGAGTGCACCTTCGAGTTCGTGCTGCAGCGCGTCCGGGCCGATCGCCGCGAGGGCGCCGGCGACGAGCAGGGCGAAGACGCCCTTGGCGGCTTCGAACAGCGCGATCGCGCGCAGGCCTTTGTGGGTGTCGGGGCGATCGTCGGTCATCAGAACAGGGCGTCCTGTCGGGGCGGCTCGGGCAATGCCGCGCCGGTCAAGGGCCACTCGCCGAGCACGTCGTAGCGGCCACCGGGATTGAACAGCAGTTCGAAGGTGCCGACGACCAGCGCGTCACCGCTGCAGTCCACGGCATCGAGCCAGGGTTGTGGTGGCAGCCACCTGTCGAGGTAAGCCAGCGTGACATGCGGCTGGTTGGTGACCTGTTCGGGTGCGATGCCGCAGCGGCGAATCGCGTCGCGGGTCGCATCGCACAGTGCCTGCAACGGATGGCAGGCATGCGGCAACGCGACGACGGCGCCCGACTGCGGCCAGTAGGCGAGACGTTCGATCGTGAAGGTATGCGAGGGAATGCGAACGGCCGCACCGGCGAATGCGGCGTGCAGCGCCGGCGTGGCGAGGTGCGTGCCGTCACGACCGATGAAACAGAGCGTGATGTGCCACTGATCGCTGCGCCGCACCTGCAAAGACGGCGCGCCCATGGGGCGCGCCGTCTGCAATCGTTGCGACACCGTCGCGAGCGCGGCCCGGCCGTCGGCGCATGGCCGCCACGCCGGGAACAGCGCCTGGCTCACGCTGCGCGGGACGCGCGCTTGCGATCGCTCTCGGTCAGGAACTTCTTGCGCAGGCGGATCTCCTTCGGCGTGACTTCGACCAGCTCGTCGTCGTCGATGAAGTCCAGCGCCTGTTCCAGCGAGAACTTGATCGCCGGGGTCAGCGCGATCGCATCGTCCTTGCCCGACGCGCGCATGTTGGTCAGCGGCTTGGTCTTGATCGCGTTGACGGTCAGATCGTTGTCCTTGGAGTGGATACCGACCAGCTGGCCCTCGTACACGTTGTCGCCTTCGGCGGCGAACAGCTTGCCGCGCTCCTGCAGCGGGCCGAGCGAGTAGGCCGGCGTGGCGCCCGGCGCATTGGCGATCATCACGCCGTTCAGGCGCTTGGCGATCGCGCCGGTTTCCTTCGGGCCGTACCGGTCGAACACGTGGAACAGCAGGCCGCCGCCCTGGGTCAGGGTCTTGAACTCGTTCTGGAAGCCGATCAGGCCGCGGGCCGGAATCTCGTAGTCCAGGCGCGTGCGCCCCTTGCCGTCCGACTCCATGTTCTTCAGCTGGCCCTTGCGGATGCCGAGCTTCTCCATCACGCCGCCCTGGTGCTGCTCTTCGACGTCGACCACCAGCTGCTCGATCGGCTCCATCTGCTGGCCGTCGATCTCCTTGATGATCACTTCCGGGCGGGACACGGCCAGCTCGAAGCCTTCGCGGCGCATGTTCTCGATCAGCACCGACAGATGCAGTTCGCCGCGGCCGGAGACCAGGAACTTGTCCGCGTCTTCCAGCTGCTCGACCTTCAGCGCCACGTTGTGCACGGTCTCGCGCTCGAGGCGGTCCTTCAGCTGTCGGCTGGTCAGGAACTTACCGCCCGACAGATCCTTGTTGCCGGCGAACGGCGAGTTGTTGACCTGGAAGGTCATCGAGATGGTCGGCTCGTCGACGGTCAGCGCCGGCAGCGCTTCCGGGGTATCCAGCGCGCAGACCGTGTCGGAAATGGTCAACTCCTGGATGCCGGAGATGGCGACGATATCGCCGGCCTCCGCGGTGTCCTGCTCGATGCGCTCAAGACCCAGGAAGCCCAGCACCTGCATCACCTTGCCCTGGCGCTTCTTGCCTTCACGGCTGATGACCGAGACCGGCATGTTCTTCTTCAGGGTGCCGCGCTGGATGCGGCCGATGCCGATCACGCCGACGAAGTTGCTGTAGTCCAGTTGGCTGATGCGCATCTGGAAGGCGCCCTCGGGGTCCACTTCAGGCATCGGCGCGTGCTGCATGATCGCTTCGTACAGCGGGGTCATGTCGCCCGAACGCGTGGTGTCGTCGAGGCTCGCGTAACCGTGCAGCGCCGAGGCGTAGACGATCGGGAAGTCGAGCTGCTCGTTGGTCGCGCCAAGCTTGTCGAACAGGTCGAACACCTGGTCGATCACCCAGTCCGGACGCGCGCCCGGACGGTCGATCTTGTTGACGACGACAATCGGCCGGAAGCCCATCGCGAACGCCTTCTGGGTCACGAAGCGCGTCTGCGGCATCGGGCCGTCCATCGCGTCGACCAGGATCAGCACGGTGTCCACCATCGACAGCACGCGCTCGACCTCGCCGCCGAAGTCGGCGTGGCCCGGAGTGTCGACGATGTTGATGCGGTTGCCGTTCCAGGTGATCGCCGTGTTCTTGGCGAGGATCGTGATGCCACGTTCCTTTTCCTGGTCATTGCTGTCCATCACGCGCTCGGCGAGCACGGTCCGCTCGGAGAGGGTGCCCGACTGCTTCAGCAGAGAGTCGACGAGGGTAGTCTTGCCATGGTCGACGTGGGCGACGATGGCGATATTGCGCAGGCGTTCGATGGACATGGGCAAGGCTGCGCCAGAGTCGAAGACCGGGGCGCACAAGAGTCAGTGAAAGAGCCCAGCATTATACGGTGTTGCGCTGCCGCATGGCGGGCCGCTTGAAACCGGGCCTGGGGAGCCACATGTCGCGGGTTCGTCGGCCTGCCGATGATTTTCCCTTCAACCAGGATTCCTCATGTCCCTGAACGCCGTATTCGACACCGACCGTGGCCAGATCAACGTCGAGCTGTACGCCGACAAGGCGCCGCTGACCGTCGCCAATTTCGTCAACCTGGCCCAGCGCGGCTTCTACGACGGTCTGAGCTTCCACCGCGTGATCGCCGACTTCATGGTCCAGGGCGGCTGCCCCGAAGGCTCTGGTCGCGGCGGCCCCGGCTACCGCTTCGAGGACGAAACCAGCAACGGCGTCAAGCACGAGCGCGGCGTGCTGTCGATGGCGAACGCGGGCCCGAACACCAACGGCAGCCAGTTCTTCATCACCCACATCAAGACCGACTGGCTGGACGGCAAGCACACCGTGTTCGGCAAGGTTACCGAAGGCCTGGACGTGGTCGACGCCGTGAAGCAGGGCGATGCGATCAAGTCGATCAAGATCGTCGGCGACACCGAAGCGGTGCTGGCGGCCAAGGCCGACCGCGTCGCGGAGTGGAACAAGACGCTGGCGGCCTGATCCGCGGATCTGCCTGTCGTCGACGCCGCGGCCTCCGGGTCGCGGCGTCGACGTATCTGCCCGCTGCGTTCCGTCCACCGTGCGCTGCGTGGCGCACCCGCGCGGCGCGGGCCTGCTAAAATCGGGGGCTGCTGCAGCCTGCGCGCTGCCCCGTCCGGAGATCCGTGATGCCCCAGCTCGCCGCGCGTACCGGTCGCGCCAAGCCCAGCGCCATCATGCAGGTCGCCGAAAAGGCCAAGCGCCTGAAGGCCGAAGGCCGGGACATCATCAGCTTCTCGATCGGCGTGCCGAACTTCCTGCCCGGCCCGCACGTCTATGCGGCCGCGCGCGAGGCGCTCGACCACGACAGCGGCCAGTACGGCAGCAACCGCGGCAGTGACGCGCTGCTCGACGCCTTCATCAGCCATCTCGATCGCATCGGCCTGCCGGGCTACACGCGCGCCCACTGCGCGAGCGGCATCGGCGCCAAGCACATCCTCTACACGCTGGCCGAAGTGCTGCTCGACGAAGGCGACGGCTTCGCGTTCGCCACGCCGTACTGGACGACGTACCTGGACATCGCCGAGATCGTCGGCGCCGACATCCAGCTGCTGCCGTGCCCGCCCGAACAGGACTACAAGCTGACCCCGGCGCAGCTCGATGCCGCGCTGGCGGCCAAGCCCAAGGTCTTCCTGTTCAACAATCCGTCGAACCCGACCGGCATGGTCTACACGCAGGGCGAGATCGCCGCGCTGGCCGAGGTGCTGGTGCGCCATCCCGATACGTGGATCATCACCGACGACATCTACAACCGGATGGTCTTCGACGGCATCGGCTACCACAACGTCGTGCAGGCGCGGCCCGAACTGCGCGAGCGCACGATCTTCGTCGACTCGCTGTCCAAGACCTATGGCATGCCGGGCTGGCGCGTCGGCCTGCTGGCCGGTCCCGAGAACGTCGCAAAGGCCTTCGCGACGATGAACTCCAACCACATCACCAACGTGCCGGAAGTCGTGACAGCCGCCGCGGTTGCCGCGCTGTCCGGCCCGCAGGACGTGCCGACGGCAAAGTGCGCCGAATTCCAGGCGCGCCGCGACGTGGTGATGGCCGCGCTGGCGGAGATTCCGGGCGTGGTCTGCCCGAAGCCGGCAGGCGCGTTCTATGTGTTTCCCGACATCAGCGTCGCGTTCGGCAAGTCGCACGGCGACCTGCGCATCGGCAACGACGTCGACCTGTGCAATGCATTGCTCGAAACCAAGGGCGTGGCCTGTGTGCCGGGCTCGGCGTTCGGCGAGCCGCGCGCATTGCGCATCAGCTACACCTGTCCCGAAGCGCAGCTCGCGCCGGGACTCGCCCGGATCCGCGAGTTCTTCGCGGAACTGACCTGAGCCGGCCAGCCTTCGCCCGCCGGTTGTTTCCCACCCACCTACCGTTCGATTTGATACGAGAGGAATGACGATGAAGAAGCCCGTCCGTGTTGCCGTGACCGGCGCTGCCGGCCAGATCGGCTATGCGCTGCTGTTCCGGATCGCCTCCGGCGAAATGCTGGGCAAGGACCAGCCGGTGATCCTGCAGCTGCTCGAACTGCCGATCGACAAGGCACAGGCCGCGCTGAAGGGCGTGATCATGGAGCTCGAGGATTGCGCGTTCCCGCTGCTGGCCGATGTCGTCGGCACCGACGATCCGGAAGTCGCGTTCAAGGACGCCGACATCGCCCTGCTGGTCGGCGCGCGTCCGCGCGGTCCGGGCATGGAGCGCAAGGACCTGCTGCTGGAGAACGCCAAGATCTTCACCGCGCAGGGCGCGGCGCTGAACAAGGTCGCCTCGCGTGACGTCAAGGTGCTGGTGGTCGGCAACCCGGCCAACACCAATGCCTACATCGCCATGAAGTCGGCGCCGGACCTCAATCCGCGCAACTTCACCGCGATGCTGCGCCTCGACCACAACCGCGCGCTGAGCCAGCTGGCGACGAAGGCCGACGTGGCCGTGGGCGACATCGAAGGCCTGATCGTGTGGGGCAACCACAGCCCGACCATGTACCCGGACTACCGCTTCGCGACCGCGAACGGCGTCAACCTCAAGGACAAGGTCGGTGATGCCGACTGGAACGCCAACACCTTCATCCCGCAGGTCGGCAAGCGCGGCGCGGCGATCATCGAAGCGCGTGGCCTGTCTTCGGCCGCGTCGGCCGCCAATGCCGCCATCGACCACATCCACGACTGGGTGCTGGGCAGCAACGGCAAGTGGGTGACGATGGGCGTGCCGTCCGACGGCAGCTACGGCATTCCCGAAGGCGTGATCTTCGGCTTCGCGGTGACCACGCAGAACGGCGAGTACACCCTGGTCAAGGACATCGAAGTCGACGACTTCAGCCAGAAGGCCATCGACAAGACGCTGGCCGAGCTCGAGGAAGAGCGCAGCGGCGTGGCGCATCTGCTGGGGTGAGCGAAGGCTGCTTGCGGACCACCGGTCCGCAGGCTTCGCGAATGCCCGCGCTGCTTGCGCGGGCCGGGCGCGCGACCCGCTGAAAGATCGCATGAAAATGAAGCCGGGCCATGTGCCCGGCTTTTTCGTGGGTGCGCGTGGAGTGCCGCGCGGTGTAGACCATTGTCGTAACGCATCCTTGCCGCCCGCGGACTAGCCTCGGGATTCGCAACCGGGAAGGTCGACATGGGCTACGAGGAATTCCACCGCCGCTCCATCGAAGATCCCGAAGGGTTCTGGGGCGAACAGGCGCAGGCGATCCACTGGCACAGGACACCGGATCGGATCCTCGACTACTCGAATCCGCCGTTCCGAAAATGGTTCGTCGGCGGCGAGACCAATCTGTGTTTCAACGCCGTCGACCGGCATCTAGACACGCGTGGCGACCAGCTCGCGCTCGTCGCGATCTCGACCGAAACCAATGAGACGCGCGAGATCAGCTACGCGCAGCTGTACCGCGAGGTCAACGATTTCGCGGCCGTACTGAAAGCGCTCGGCGTCGGCCGCGGTGATCGCGTGGTCATCTACATGCCGAACATGGCCGAGGCCGCGTTCGCGATGCTGGCCTGCGCGCGCATCGGCGCGGTGCACTCGGTGGTGTTCGGCGGCTTCGCCGCGCACAACCTCGCGCTGCGCATCGACGACGCGAAGCCTGCGCTGCTGATCGCGGCCGATGCCGGCAGTCGCGGCGGCAAGGTCATTCCGTACAAGCCGCTGGTCGATGCCGCCTGCGCGGAGGCGCAATCCCCACCGCCGCACGTGCTGATCGTCGATCGCGGACTCGATCCCGGCTACGCGCGCGTCGAAGGGCGCGATGTCGATTACGCGACCATCCGCGCGCAGCACGCCGGCACCGATGTGCCGGTGGAGTGGCTGGAATCCAACGAGCCGAGCTATCTGCTCTACACCTCCGGCACCACCGGCAAGCCGAAGGGCGTGCAGCGCGATGTCGGCGGGTATGCGGTCGCGATGGCGCTGTCGATGTGGTCGATCTATGACATCCGTCCCGGGCAGGTGATGTTCACCACGTCCGACGTGGGCTGGGCGGTGGGCCATTCCTACAACGTCTACGGCCCGCTGATCGCAGGCGCGACGGTGATCCTCTACGAGGGTCTGCCCTTCAATCCGGACGGCGGCATCTGGTGGAAGATCTGCGCCGACTACGGCGTGCGCACGATGTTCTCCTCGCCAACCGCGATCCGCGTGCTGAAGAAGCAGGATGCGAAGTTCCTCACGCAGTACGACCTGTCGAAACTCGAATACCTGTTCCTCGCCGGTGAACCGCTCGACGAACCCACCGCGAGCTGGATCAGCACCGGCCTCGGCGGCACGACGATCATCGACAACTACTGGCAGACCGAAACCGGCTGGCCGGTGCTGGCGCTGATGCCCGGCGTCGAACTCAAGCCGGTGAAGTTCGGCTCGCCCGGCCTGCCGACGCCGGGCTACGACCTGCGCGTGATCGACGAGGCCACCGGCGAACGCGTGCCGCCCGGCACCAAGGGCGTGCTGGTGATCCAGCCGCCGCTGCCGCCGGGCTGCATGACCACGGTGTGGAACGACGATGCGCGTTTCCTGTCGAGCTATTTCTCGCACTTCAACGAACTCCTCTACAGCTCGCTGGACTGGGCGATCCAGGACGAGGACGGCTACACCTTCATCCTTGGCCGCACCGACGACGTCATCAACGTCGCCGGCCATCGCCTGGGCACGCGCGAGATCGAGGAATCGGTATCGAGCCATCCGGCCGTCGCCGAGGCCGCGGTAATCGGGGTCGCCGACGAGCTCAAGGGGCAGGTGCCGATCGTGTTTGCGACGCTCAAGCAGGCATCGGCGGACGCGGATGCACAGCATGCGACCGCCGGCGAGATGATGCGCACTGTCGCCGACCAGCTTGGCGCCGTCGCGCGGCCGGCGCGGGTGTACGTGGTCAATGCGCTGCCGAAGACGCGTTCGGGGAAATTGCTGCGGCGGTCCTTGCAGGCGCTGGCGGAATCACGCGACCCCGGAGATCTGTCGACGCTCGACGATCCGAATGCGCTGGAGGAAGTGCGCCGCGTGCTGGCGCGGGGCGCGGACGCGGGCTGAGCCTTCAGTCCGCCGGCGCGACGCCGGTGTAATGCGCGCGCGGGCGGATCAGCATGCCGAGTTCCTGCTGCTCCAGCGCGTGCGCCAGCCAGCCGGCGAGGCGGCCGGCGGCGAACATGCACAGCGCCGGCGCGGCCGGCAGGCCGTGCACGAAACAGATCGCCGCGAGCATGCCGTCGATGTTGGGATGGCGGCCGCTGGTCTCGGCCGCGGAGTTCAATACTGCTTCGACCTGCTGCATGCGTGCGTCGCCCGCATGACGCGCGCGCAGCATCGCCAGCACTTCGGCGGCGCGCGGATCGCCGTCGGGATACAGCACGTGATGGAAGCCGGGCAGGTCGTCGCCGCGTTGCCAGCGCTCGGCGACGAAGGCGGCGGGCGAGGGTGCATCGCAAGCCTCGCGGATCAACGCATGCGCGCGCGCGGTCGCGCCGCCATGGCGTGGGCCCGAGAGCGCGGCGAGTCCCGCGCAGACGGTCGCGTGCAGATGCGCGCCGGTGGACGCGACCACGCGCGCGGCGAAGGCCGACACGTTGAGTTCGTGATCCGCGCACAGCACCAGCGCCGCGCGCACGAGTTCGGCGAACGCCGCATCGCCCGGACGCCAGGCATCGGCGAGCAGGATGTGCACCGGGCGCGCGTCGGGCGCGCCGGCCACCAGCAACGCCGCGTTCTGCCGCAGCAGCGTCGCCGCGACGCCGCGTTTCGCCGCGGGCGCGGCGCTCAGCGAATGCCGCAGGTCCGGTGCGAGCAAGGGGATTGCGGCCATCGCGCGCTCGATCGGCGGCAGGGTGGCATCGCCGGCAATCGCGGCGACGCGCGCGGGCCAGTCGCCGCTCGCGGCGTCGAAGGGATCGGCATCGCCGCAGTCCCACAACAGCCGCGCGGTGTCTTCGAGCGTGGCGCCGCTGCGGACCATCGCGACCGCGGAACGCCCACGGTAGTACGGACTGTCGGGCCGGATCAGCGAAATCCGGGTCTCCATCACCGGTAGACCGCGGTCGAGGCTTTGCGCCGCACCGCGCGCCGCGCCACGGCCTGCGCGCTTGCGCTGGGTCAGGCGTTCGACGTCCTGGCGCAGATACACCCGGCTGCGATGGTCGGCGCCGGGGCGCGACTCCAGCAGGCCGCGGCTGACGTAGGCGTAGAGCGTCGCAGTGCTGATGCCGAGCGCCGCACACGCCTCGGCGGCGGACATCAGGTCGCCATCGTTCGCATTCACAGTGAATCCCGATGTATTGATTGATTCGATCAAGATTGATCAACCATTCGGATGGTGCCAGATTGCATGCCATCGCGGTACACCGCAGCTCCGGAGTCGCATCCATGACCACGCTTTCCGCAGGCGCGAAATTCCGCGCCGCGCTCGCCGCCGAATCGCCGTTGCAGGTGATCGGCGCGATCAACGCCAACCACGCACTGCTGGCCAGACGCGCCGGCTTCCAGGCGATCTATCTGTCGGGCGGCGGCGTCGCCGCGGGCTCGCTGGGTCTGCCGGACCTGGGCATCAACACGCTCGAAGACGTGCTGATCGACGTGCGCCGCATCACCGACGTCTGCGACCTGCCGCTGATGGTCGACATCGACACCGGTTTCGGTGCGAGCGCGTTCAACATCGAGCGCACCGTGAAGTCGCTGATCAAGGCCGGCGCGGCGGCGTGCCACATCGAAGACCAGGTGGGCGCCAAGCGCTGCGGGCACCGTCCCGGCAAGGAGATCGTGTCGCAGGGCGAGATGGTCGACCGGGTCAAGGCCGCGGCCGATGCGAAGACCGATCCCGACTTCTTCCTGATCGCGCGCACCGATGCGATCCAGGTCGACGGCGTCGACGCCGCGATCGAGCGCGCCATCGCCTGCGTCGAAGCCGGCGCCGACGGCATCTTCGCCGAGGCGGCCTACGATCTCGACACCTACCGCCGTTTCGTCGATGCCGTGAAGGTGCCGTTGCTCGCCAACATCACCGAGTTCGGTGCCACGCCGCTGTTCACGCGCGATGAACTGGCTTCGGCGGGCGTCGCGATCCAGCTGTTCCCGCTGTCGGCATTCCGCGCGGCGAACAAGGCCGCCGAAGCGGTGTACGCCGCGGTGCGCCGCGACGGTTCGCAGCAGGCCGTCGTCGAGACCATGCAGACCCGCGAGGAACTCTACGAGCGCATCGGCTATCACGCCTTCGAGCAGCGCCTCGACGCGCTGTTCGCATCCAACAAAAAGTAACCGACTCCCGATCTTTTATCCGTGCCCGCGGGCATCCAACGGAGATTCCAGATGAGCGACACCGCCACCACCGCCCCCGGTTTCAAGCCGAAGAAGTCCGTCGCGCTGAGCGGCACGGCCGCCGGCAACACCGCGCTGTGCACCGTCGGCCGCAGCGGCAACGATCTGCACTACCGCGGCTACGACATTCTCGATCTCGCGCGCACCAGCGAATTCGAGGAAATCGCCTATCTGCTGGTCCACGGCAAGCTGCCGACCGAAGCGGAGCTGCGCGGCTACAAGGCCAGGCTGAAGTCGCTGCGTGGCATTCCTGCGGCGGTGAAGGCCGCGCTGGAAGAACTGCCGCCGTCGGCGCATCCGATGGACGTCATGCGCACCGGCGTGTCGGTGCTCGGCTGCGTGCAGCCGGAGAAGGACGACCACAACCATCCCGGCGCGCGCGACATCGCCGACAAGCTGATGGCCTGCCTCGGTTCGATGCTGCTGTACTGGTATCACTGGAGCCACAACGGTCGCGCGATCGATGTCGAAACCGATGACGATTCGATCGGCGGACACTTCCTGCATCTGCTGCACGGCTTCGAGCCGCGCGAATCCTGGGTCAAGGCGATGCACACCTCGCTGATCCTGTACGCCGAGCACGAGTTCAACGCCTCCACCTTCGCCAGCCGCGTCATCGCCGGCACCGGCAGCGACATGTATTCGTGCATCACCGGTGGCATCGGCGCGCTGCGCGGACCGAAGCACGGCGGCGCGAACGAAGTCGCGTTCGAAGTGCAGAAGCGCTACGACACGCCCGACGAGGCCGAAGCCGACATCAGGGCGCGCGTGGAGCGGAAGGAAGTGATCATCGGCTTCGGCCATCCGGTCTACACCGTCAGCGATCCGCGCAACGAGGTGATCAAGCAGGTCTCGAAGGAACTGTCGGACGAGGCGGGCAGCCGCAAGATGTACGACATCGCCGAGCGCCTGGAGACGGTGATGTGGGACATCAAGAAGATGTTCCCGAATCTCGACTGGTTCAGCGCGGTGAGCTACCACATGATGGGCGTGCCGACGGCGATGTTCACCCCGCTGTTCGTCATCGCCCGCACCGCCGGCTGGAGCGCGCACGTCATCGAGCAGCGCATCGACGGCAAGATCATCCGCCCCAGCGCGCAGTACACCGGTCCCGAGGACCAGGCGTTCGTGCCGATCGCCGAACGCAAGTAACGACGTCCTGCACCGGTCCCCGCAGACGCGGGGACCTCGCGTGTCCGCTCCTTTCGAATTGTTGAAGCCAGCCATGAACAGCCAGCACCGCAAACCCCTTTCCGGCACGCAACTCGACTGGTTCGACGCGCGCGCGGCCGTCGACGCACTCGCGCCCGGCGCGTATGACCGCATGTCCTACACCGCGCGCGTGCATGCCGAGAATCTGGTGCGGCGCTGCGAGCCGTCGTTGCTCGACGACGCGCTGCGGCAGCTGATCGAACTGCGGCAGGACATCGACTTTCCGTGGTATCCGGCGCGCGTGGTCTGTCACGACATCCTCGGCCAGACCGCGCTGGTGGATCTGGCCGGTCTGCGCGATGCGATCGCCGACCAGGGCGGCGACCCGGCGAAGGTCAATCCGGTCGTGCCGGTGCAGCTGATCGTCGACCACTCGCTGGCGGTGGAATGCGGCGGCTATGACCCGGATGCGTTCGCGAAGAACCGGACGATCGAGGATCGCCGCAACGCCGACCGCTTCCACTTCATCGACTGGACCAAGCAGGCCTTCCATAACGTCGAGGTGATTCCGCCGGGCAACGGGATCATGCACCAGATCAATCTGGAGAAGATGTCGCCGGTGGTCTACGTCCAGGACGGCGTCGCGTTTCCGGATACCTGCGTCGGCACCGACAGCCACACGCCGCATGTCGATGCGTTGGGCGTGATCGCGGTCGGCGTTGGTGGACTCGAAGCCGAGAACGTCATGCTCGGCCGCGCATCGTGGATGCGCACACCGGAGATCGTCGGCGTCGAACTCGCGGGCCGTCCTGCGCCCGGCATCACCGCCACCGACGTCGTGCTGGCACTGACCGAATTTCTGCGCAAGTCGAAGGTGGTCGGTGCGTATCTGGAATTCCGCGGCCCCGGCGCGGCTGCGCTGTCGGTCGGCGATCGCGCGACGATCTCCAACATGGCGCCCGAGTACGGCGCGACCGCGGCGATGTTCTTCATCGACGACAACACGCTCGACTACCTGCGCCTGACCGGTCGCGAGGACACCCAGGTCGCGCTGGTCGAAACCTACGCCAAGGCCGCCGGCCTGTGGGCCGATTCGCTGGCGAGCGCCGAGTACGTGCGCACGCTGCATTTCGACCTGTCGAGCGTGGTGCGCAACATGGCCGGCCCGTCGAATCCGCACAAGCGTGTGGCGACCAGCGATCTCGCCGCCAGCGGCATCGCCGGCGCGTGGGAGATGCCGACCGAGGGCACGATGCCCGACGGCGCGGTGATCATCGCCGCGATCACCAGCTGCACGAATACCTCGAACCCGCGCAACGTCATCGCCGCGGCGCTGCTGGCGCGCAACGCGAATGCGCGCGGCCTGACGCGCAAGCCATGGGTCAAGAGCTCGCTCGCGCCGGGTTCCAAGGCCGTGCAGCTGTATCTCGAAGAAAGCGGACTGCTGCCGGATCTTGAACAGCTCGGTTTCGGCATCGTCGCCTTCGCCTGCACCACCTGCAACGGCATGAGCGGCGCACTGGATCCGGCGATCCAGCAGGAGATCATCGACCGCGACCTCTACGCGACCGCCGTGCTCAGCGGCAACCGCAATTTCGACGGCCGCATCCATCCCTACGCCAAGCAGGCCTTCCTTGCGTCGCCGCCGCTGGTCATTGCCTATGCGATCGCCGGCACCGTGCGCTTCGACATCGAGAAGGACGTGCTCGGCATCGATCACGATGGCAACGCGGTGACGCTCAAGGATCTCTGGCCGTCGGATGAGGAGATCGACGCGGTGGTCAAGGCCAGCGTCAAGCCGGAGCAGTTCCGCGCCGTCTACGGCCCGATGTTCAAGCTGCACGTCGATACCGACGAACGCGTCGCGCCGCTGTACGACTGGCGCGAGATGAGTACCTATATCCGCCGTCCGCCGTACTGGGAAGGTGCGCTGGCCGGCACGCGCACGCTCACCGGCATGCGCCCGCTCGCGGTGCTCGGCGACAACATCACCACCGACCACCTGTCGCCGTCGAACGCGATCATGGCCGACAGCGCGGCCGGCGAGTACCTCGCGAAGATGGGCGTGCCAGAAGAAGACTTCAATTCCTACGCGACCCATCGCGGTGACCATCTCACCGCACAGCGCGCCACGTTCGCCAACCCGAAGCTCGTCAACGAGATGGCGATCGTCGACGGCACGGTGCGTCAGGGCTCGCTGGCGCGCATCGAACCCGAAGGCCAGGTCGTGCGCATGTGGGAAGCGATCGAGACCTACATGGACCGCAAGCAGCCGCTGGTGATCATCGCCGGCGCCGACTACGGCCAGGGCAGCTCGCGCGACTGGGCGGCCAAGGGCGTGCGCCTGGCGGGTGTGGAAGCGATCGTGGCCGAAGGCTTCGAGCGCATCCACCGCACCAACCTGATCGGCATGGGCGTGCTGCCGCTGGAATTCCAGCCCGGCGTGACCCGCCTGACGCTCGGCATCGACGGCACCGAAACCTTCGACGTCACCGGCGACCGCACCCCGCGCGCGATGCTCACGCTGGTGATCCACCGCCAGGATGGCACGCAGGTGTCGGTGCCGGTGGTGTGCCGTCTCGATACCGCGGAAGAAGTTTCGATCTACGAGGCGGGTGGTGTGCTGCAGCGGTTCGCGCAGGATTTTCTGGAATCGTCCAAGGCGGCCTGACGAACGGTGTGTCACGCATCGGACGGTCCCGGCGATGCGACCAGTGCTACGGCAACCGCCGTGGCCGATCCTGTGGAGGCGCGCGGCGGCATGTTCTACGAGGTGGCTGGATTCATCAACACGCTGTTCGTTCTGGTCAGCCTCACCGGCATCTGGGCGCAGGTACGGAAGATCGGACGGCGGCGCGCGGAATCGAGCGGGACCGCGACCGCGGTGCTCTCGTTGAACCAGTTCACGACGAGTTTCCTCGCCTACTTTTCGTTCTTCGTGTACGGCTGTTCGGTCGAGCCGTTCAACCATTACATGGTCTGGCCGCGACTGCTCGCGGCGCTGCTGGTCGCGCGCATCCTGTTCGAGATCTGGCGCGACCGGCGTGACCGGCAGTCGAGGGCCGCTTGCCGCGGCGCCTGCGTGGCATTGGCCTGCGGCCTCGCCGGGCTGGCTTGGGGCGAGCGTTTCGTCGACGAGGGGCGGGTGGTGTCGACGGTGCTGATCGTCGTCGTCACCGCGCTGCTCGCGCAGGGCTATGCCCACCAGATCCTGTTGATCTGGCGCTGTGGCCGTACCGGCGCGGTCTCGCTGCGCATGAGCCAGAGGATCCTGCTGATGGACATCTCCACCTTCGTCTTCGCCGTCGCCATGGGGCCGCAGGCGGGATGGCCGCTGATGCTGCTGGCGACCGTGAGCGGCGTCACGAAGCTGGTCATCATGTGGCTGTTCCGCTGGGAACGCACCAGCATCGCGGCCCTTCGAAAGCGATCGACAGCAATGCCGTTGCCGGCTGTCTGACCCTTCACTCCTCCCGCATTTCAATCGAGTCCCGATCCCATGCGCCACGCCCCCCAGCTCCGCATTCCCGCCACGTACATGCGCGGCGGCACGTCGAAGGGCGTGTTCTTCCGCCTCGAAGATCTGCCCGCCGCCGCGCAGGTGCCCGGCCCCGCACGCGATGCACTGCTGATGCGCGTGATCGGTTCGCCAGATCCCTACGCCAAGCACACCGACGGCATGGGCGGCGCGACCTCGTCGACCAGCAAGTGCGTGATCATCGGGCCGGCCACCGTGCCCGGTCACGATGTCGACTATCTCTACGGGCAGGTGTCGATCGACACCGCGTTTGTCGACTGGTCGGGCAACTGCGGCAATCTCAGCACCGCGGTCGGGCCGTTCGCGATCGCCAACGGCTTCATCGATGCCTCCAGGATGCCGCGCGATGGCAGGGTCGCCGTGCGCGTGTGGCAGGCGAACATCGGCAAGACGATCATCGTGCACGTGCCGGTGGCGGACGGGCAGGTGCAGGAAACCGGCGATTTCGAGCTCGACGGCGTGACGTTTCCCGCGGCGGAGATCGTGCTCGAGTTCGTTGATCCCGCCGACGAGGGCGAAGGCGAAGGCGACGGCGGCGGTGCGATGTTCCCGACCGGCCAGCTCGTCGACGATCTCGAAGTGCCGGGCGTCGGCACGTTGCGCGCGACGCTGATCAATGCGGGCATCCCGACGATCTTCGTCGACGCCGCCTCGATCGGGTACACCGGCACCGAGCTGCAGGACGCGATCAACAGCGACGCGAAGGCGCTCGCGATGTTCGAGACGATCCGCGCGCACGGCGCGGTGCGCATGGGCTTGATCGGCGATGTGTCCGAGGCATCGAAGCGCCAGCACACGCCGAAGGTCGCGTTCGTCGCACCGCCACGCGATCACGTGGTGTCGAGCGGCAAGGCGATCGCGGCCGGCGACATCGACCTGCTGGTGCGCGCGCTGTCGATGGGCAAACTGCACCACGCGATGATGGGCACCGCCGCGGTCGCGATCGGCACCGCGGCAGCGATTCCCGGCACGCTGGTGAATCTGGCCGCAGGCGGCGGCGCACGCACCTCGGTGCGCTTCGGTCATCCTTCGGGCACCCTGCGCGTCGGCGCGGAAGCGCTGGAGATCGACGGCCAGTGGACCGTATCCAAGGCGATCATGTCGCGATCGGCGCGTGTGCTGATGGAAGGCGCGATCCGCGTGCCCGGCGACACGCTGGGCTGATCGCCGCATCGACCCGGGCCGCTGTGCAGGCCCAGGGCCGTCAACGCGTCGAGCGTCACGAGTTCGACCATGGTCTGACTGGCCCTGCAGGGCCCCCGTGTGCAAGCTTCGGGGTGGGGGACGGCCATGCCGTCAGTGGAGAGGGGCGGCGATGGGGATCCCGGTCGCGATACCCGCGAAGACCGACGCGGGCCGTGCGGAAATCGAAACACGCGCGCAGCGCCTGCCGACTGCGCTGCGTTCGTTGCTGTTGCTCGTCGACGGTCAGCGCGGCGCGGTGGAGCTCGATGCGATCGCGCACCGCCTGCATGCGCCAGCCGATGCGCTCGCGCAGCTGGCGGCGCTCGGCCTGGTCACGGCGGTTGGAGTTGCGGATGCGGCGCAGCCCGTCGTGGCTGCGGTCGAAGTGCAGACCTCGCGCAGCGATGTCGACACGCAGCGTCATCTGATTCTCTACGAGCTGATGACCGATGCGACGCGCGCGCATCTCGGACTCGTCGGTGGCTATCTGACCCAGCTCAAGCTGGAACGTGCGGACGATGCGGCGGCGCTCGAAGCGCTGTTGCCGGTGCTGCAGGCGGCGCTCGCCAAGGCGCGCGATGCGGGCGTCGCGGCAGAGATCGTGGCGGGGATTCGCGCGGCGGCGGATGTGCAGGCAATGGCTGCGGCGAGGTAGCGAAGTCTGACGGCTAACGGAGTCGCGCGCTTGCGCACGATTCCAGTGATCTGTCAGCTGGGACACGGTCGGAATCGTGCGCAAGCGCGCTCCCGCAGGTGCACGTGTGTCGAAGCACCTTCGCGGTAAACCACGGGATGCCGCACGTTTCGCAGGGACCACACCGGCGCGTCGCACGCATGCGACACGCCGGTCCACAGGTCGCTCAGATCAGTCCTTCGGCCGTCATCGCCGCGCGAACGCCATCGTCGGCGAGCATGCGCGCGTCGAAGGCGTGCAGGTTGTCGAGTCCGCCCAGATCGAGCTTCAGGCGCTTGGCCCATTGCAGGGTCACGAACAGGTAGGGGTCGGCGATCGAACGCGTCCCGACCAGGTAATCACGGCCGGCGAGCTGCGCGTCCAGACGTTCGTAGTAGCCGCGGATCTTCTGCATCGCCTGCTTGCGCGTGCGATCGACGGCGTCCGCGTCTTCCAGATACTTGGTGCTGCCGAACAGCGGATGGAAGGCCGGGTGCAGATCGGCGTTGAGCAGCGCCAGCCAGCGGTTGACCTCGGCGCGACCCTGCGGCGAGCCGTCACCGCCAAGCGTCGCGTCGGGATGGCGGTCGGCCAGATAGTTGAGGATCGCGGCGTTCTGGGTCAGCACCCAGTCGCCTTCGACCAGCACCGGCACCGCGCCGGCGGGATTGAGCGCGAGGAACGCGGGTTCCTTCATCTGTGTCGCGTCGACGACGCGCGCTTCGAACGGCGCGCCGATCCACTGCAGCACGATGTGGTCGGCCAGCGAACAGGCGCCCGGCTTGGTGTAGAGGATGTGCATGGCGGTCCTGAGGTTGAACGGGCCGCCATCATGCGCCGGGCGTCGCGGGCGGGAAAGCCGGCGACCCGGAGACGGCTCAGCCGCGCTCGCTGCCGGTCGTCGGACGCGCCGGGCGCAGCGATTGCACGCGCAGGAAGGTGTGGTCGCCGATCGTCGCCACCTGATGCGCACTGCGCCAGGCAGGCGCGGCGATCGCATGGGCCAGGAAGTGGCTGGCACCGGGCACCACCTGACGGCGTTGCTCGGGCGGCAGCGACCAGTTGCGCTCCGACTCCAGCGCCACGCTGACCGCGCGGGTCCAGGCATTGGTGTTGGCGAGCCTGGTGTTCGGCGAGAGGATCGTCGGCGCGAACTGCTTGCGCGCGGTGACCACTTCGCACATCGACTCGCCCCACAGGCCGCTCTCCTGGCGGCGCAGCGCCACCTCGGCGACGGCTTCCTGCCCTCGGACGGACTGGTCGCGGGCTTCCAGATACACCGTCGTGCTCAGACAGAGCGAATCGGCGGCGGGGGGCGGCAGCACGGAGGCCAGCCACATCACCCATTCAAGTTTCATCAACGACTCCTTGCTGCGTTGCGCCGGGTCGCACGTCGCCGTCCTCCTTTCGGAAGACACGCAGACGACTGCGAAGACCGGCATGGCGTATTGGGGAGGGCGGCGGACTCTGTGGTGCGCTTGATCGCCCGGGCACCGAAGTCCGCAGAAGGCGGCTCGGGCCGGTGTTCCGCCGAAGGGGGCGGAACGAAGTGACGGCACGGTAGCCCCGGTTTTTCGAATCAAACGTGAATGCGGGGCACTGGCGCCGAGGGCGTTTGTGTGGCTGGCTGGGCGATCCCGCGTGACCTATTCAGGTTTATCGTGGTCGCGTGGCGGCGGAGTACGGGGCTGGCCTGCCTTACCCGTAACCTGAACAGGGCGGCGCTTTTTTTAGAGATGGGCTGCGAGGCGGCTCGCCTGCGCGATCGCGCGCTTGGCATCGAGTTCGGCGGCTACGTCGGCGCCGCCGACCAGATGCACGGCCGTGCCGCTCGCCTGCAGAGCGTCGAGCAGATCGCGACGCGGTTCCTGGCCGGCGCAGATCACGACGTGATCGACCTCGAGCGTCTGCTCCGCGCCATCGACACGGATGTGCAGGCCGGCGTCATCGACACCGAGATATTCGACACCGCCGAGCATCGTCACGCCCTTGGCCTTCAGCGTGCTGCGATGGATCCAGCCGGTGGTCTTGCCGAGCCGCGCGCCCGGTCGGCCGGGACTGCGCTGCAGCAGCCACAGCGTCCGGGCGGGTGGCGCAGGCGCGGCCGGCACCAGGCCGCCAGGCTGTTCGAACGTCGGGTCGACACCCCATTCGCGCATCCACGTGGCCGCATCGAGACTCGGTACCTGGCCCGCATGTTCGACCAGGAACTCGCCGACATCGAAGCCGATGCCGCCAGCGCCGATGATCGCCACGCGCGCGCCCGGGACGACGCGGCCTTCGATGACATCCACATAGCCGACCACCTTGGGATGCTCGCAGCCCGGAAAATCGACGGCGCGCGGCACCACGCCGGTCGCGAGCACCACGGCATCGAACCCGGTGAGATCCGTGGCCGCGACGGGCGTCGACAGGCGTACGTCGACGCCGGTCTCGACCAGCCGGTTGCGGAAGTAGCGCAGCGTCTCGTCGAACTCTTCCTTGCCCGGAATGCGCCGGGCGAGGTTGAACTGGCCGCCGATCTCGGCTGCGGCATCGAACAACGTCACTGCGTGCCCGCGTTGCGCGGCGACCGTCGCGCAGGCGAGGCCCGCAGGGCCGGCGCCGACCACGGCGATGCGCAGGGGCGTCGCCGCCGGGAAGTAGTTGAGTTCGGTTTCCGCGCAGGCGCGCGGATTGACCAGGCAGCTCGCGGTGCGGTTCGCGAACACGTGGTCGAGGCAGGCCTGGTTGCAGGCGATGCAGGTGTTGATGCGCTCGGGCGTGCCGGCGCGCGCCTTGGCGACCCACTGCGGATCGGCCAGCAGCGGCCGCGCCATCGAGACCATGTCGGCCGCGCCACTGGAGAGGATGCGTTCGGCGACGTCGGGCATGTTGATGCGGTTGGTCGCGACCAGCGGCAGCGTCACGTGCGGGCGCAGCTTGGCGGTGACGCCGGCGAACGCGGCACGCGGCACCGAGGTCGCGATCGTCGGCACGCGCGCCTCGTGCCAGCCGATGCCGGTGTTGATCAGCGTCGCGCCGGCCGCTTCGACGGCGCGCGCCTGCTGCACGATGTCGTCCCAGGCCGAGCCGTCGGGCACGAGTTCCAGCATCGACAGGCGGTAGACGATGATGAAATCGTCGCCCGCCGCCGCGCGGACCCGGCGCACGATCTCGGTCGCGAAGCGCATGCGCTGCGCGGTGTCACCGCCCCAGGCGTCGTCGCGTGCATTGGTGCGCCGGCTGAGGAACTGGTTGATCAGATAGCCCTCGCTGCCCATTACCTCGACACCGTCGTAGCCGGCCTCGCGGGCGAGCTTCGCGGCGCGCGCATAGGCATCGATCGTGCGTTCGACGCCGTGCGTCGACAGCGCCCGCGGGGTGAACGGGTTGATCGGTGCCTTGATCCGGCTCGGCGCGACCTGCAGCGGGTGATAGCCGTAGCGGCCGGCGTGCAGCAGTTGCAGGCAGATCTTCGCGTCGTGTCCGTGCACGGCTTCGGTGACCTGGCGGTGCCGCCGCGTTTCCCAGCGCCACGACAGCTTGCCGCCGAACGGCTTGAGCCAGCCGGCGATGTCGGGCGAGAAACCGCCGGTGACGATCAGACCGACACCACCCTCGGCGCGTTCGGCGAAATAGCGCGCGAGTTTGGGGAAATCCGCCGCGCGGTCTTCAAGACCGGTGTGCATCGAGCCCATCAGCACGCGGTTGCGCAAGGTGGTGAAGCCCAGATCGAGCGGCGCCAGCAGATGCGGATAGGAAGCGGCGACGGGCTGGCCGGAGGCTGGCGTCATGTCATGGATACGCGTGCGTATGGATTGCGCAGGGTGCCGGTTCGGGCGCGACAGCGCAATCGGGCGAGGCGCGCCTGGCGCCTAGTCGGGCGTTGCGGTGTCTGTCGGCAGGCCGGTGGGCAGCGCTTCCTGTTCGATGCACAGTGGGCGCGCCTGCAGGGCGTCCGCGATGCCGTCCCAGCCGGCACGTCGCGCCCAGCGGCACATGGCCGCCAGGGTCGTGGGCGTCGGCACGGCGGCCTCGCTGGCGAGCGCCTGCGGAACCTCGTCGGGCGACATGCGCCAGGGCTGCAGGCGATGGCCGGTATCCGCCGCGGTCGCGGCCAGCGTGGCGGCGATGCGGAAGCCACCTTCGTCGAGATCGCCCCAGTGCAGGACGGTCGCGTCTGTCGGCAGTGACGCAAGTAGACGGGTGTACGCCTGTCGCCAGATCGGCGAGGGCATGCCGCCGGTGTAGACCAACAGCAGACGGTCGGCACCGGAGGCGCGCGTGGCGTCATGGAAGCTGGCGAGGTTCTCGATGCTCAACAGGCTGCGGGCGACGGTGCGGATGCTGCGCACGGCTTCCATCGGCACGCCCAGGAAGCGCGTGGCGAGCGGCAGTTCGACACCGTCGTCGAGCAACAGCGTGCCGCTACCGGCGATCAGCAAGGGCTGCGGCTCGCGGCGAAGGCCGAGCAAGGCCCAGACATGCGACGTGTCGACAAGGCCATCGGCAGCGAGCTGGCCGCTCGCCAGCAGATCCAGCCATGGCGTGAGCTTTTCGAGCCGCTTGCTCGCCTGCGGCCGTCCGGCGAACAGGCGCGCACTTTCGCGGCGCAGGATGCGCTCGGCGTAATCCTCGGTGCGACGTGCCCGCACGACCATCGCGGCATCGGCGAGATCGTCGGCGGCCTCGGGACCGTGGTCGCGCACCTTGCGGTCGCTGCGCCAGCGCGCCAGCACGTCGTCGATCACCGGGAACTGCGCCCGCCATGGCCCCAGCCGCGCTGCGGCGATCTGTACGCGCGCATCGAGCAGCGGCAGGCCCAGGTGCACGGCGAGCACATCGAGGTCGGCGACGATGATCCGCAACAGCGCGTCGCCTTCGCCGCGATGTCGATCGCGCTGCACGTGGATCGCGCCGGCACGCTCGGCCATCGCGATCACACCATGGAAGGCCTCGTGCGCGTCGAGCGTGCGAAGCGCGCGGTACTCGCGGCCGTCCCGTTCGCCGGTCATCGACAGCGAGGCGGGATCGGTATCGCCGCGCAGCCGGGCGCGTTCGCCCTTGCGCAGCAGCCGCTCCAGCACGCGCTGCGCGACGGTCATGCCGGCGCCCGTTGCCGCTCGATGCGTTCGGTTTCCTCCGCCAGCAGTGCGGGGTGCAGATCGAACTGGTCGGACAGCAGCAACGCGCGCGCGGCAGCCTGCACTTCGATGCGCTCGGCCTGCAGCAGGTCGCCATCGCGGAACAGTTCGATGTAGCTGTCGAGCACGCCCGACAGCGTGCCCTGGGCGGTGTCGGGTGCGGCCAGTACCAGTTGCAGGCCGAGCGAGCGCAGGTAGTTGGTCGTCGCGCGAGCATTCTGCGCGTCGATCTTGTCGCCGAACTCGTCGAGCAGGATCAGCCCCATGCCGCCCGGATGCGCCTCGCTCTTGCCGTACGCGGCCGCGAGCGCGGCACCGGCGATGACATACAGCGGCGCGCGGTGTTCGCCGCCAGAACCCGAGCGCATGCGCTCGCTGAGCGTGCCGATCACCCGGTCGTCCTGGCGGATCTGCACTTCGAAGCGGAAGAACCTGCGGTAGTCGTCCAATGGCGAGGTCGTGGTGCGCGCGGCGGCATCGTCCTCGATCAGTTCGCGGAACGCGGCGGGCACTTCGCCAGCGGTGCCGAACAGGCCGTCCTCACCGCCGGCGTCGGCGGCGCGTTTGATGAAGCGTTCCAGATCGCGGAACTCGGGCACCACTTCGTAATGGAACTGGTAGCGCTCGTTGTTGGAGAACGGCGGGCTGCCGCGCAGGGTGCGGTTGAGCGTCGCGATCTGCTGGCGCAGGCGCACGAAGTTGTCGTTGATCGCGGCCGCGACGCTGGCACGGAAGGTTTCGACGGCCGTGTCGTAGGCCTGGCGCGCATCGTTTTCGTAGCGCACCAGATCGGTATCGCGCAGCTGGGTGAGTTCGCGTTGCAGCAGCGCCAGCGCCGGGCGCCAGGCGCTGGCGTCGAATTCGACGTTCAGCCCGTGGTCGCGTGCGTACTGGGACAGCGCGCTCCAGGCCTCGGGCAGCAGCTTGCCCAGCTGCACATCGCTGTCGCGCGCGCGGCGCTCACAGGTCGCGCCGCGTTCTTCGAGCGTCGGCACCTTCCCGTCGAGGTCGTCGCGGTGGCGCTCGACCAGATTCGGATCCACGTCCGGATCCTTGAAGGCCTCCACTGCGCGACGGGCGATGTGATCCTCCTGCTGGCGCAGGCCTTCGAGCAGGCCGCGCGCACGTTCGAGATCGGCGGCCGATACCGCTTCGCGTCCCACCAGTGCGTCGGTGCGCGATTCGCATTCGGCCAGTTGCGCGTCCAGCGCGCGCAGGCCTTCGGACAGGCGCAGCAGATCCGGGTCGAGCGCGGCATCGCGGCTGTCGCGTGCGTTGCGATAGCGCTCGCCGACCTGTCGGTGCTCCAGCGCGGCGGCGTGCAGGGACTGCGCAACGGCATCGGCATCGGCCAGGCGCGCGAGGCCGCTCTGGCGGGCATCGGCGCTGCGCAGTTGCGGTTCGAGCGCCCGAAGATCACGTTCGGCCTGTTCGAGTTCCTCGTGCAACACGCGCAGGCGGGTCCGGTTGTCGGTCGCGCCGATGCGCAGGTCGCCGACGGCGGGCAGGCGCAGGCGTTCAATGCTGCCGCCACGGGCGAGCACGCCGTCGCGGGTCAGGCCCTGACGGCTGCGCACCAGTTCGGTTTCGCTGTCCACACACCGCAGCTCGCCCAGCTGCCGGCGCAGGAATGCCACCGCATCGGCATTCACGCCGTCCAGCAAGGCGGCGACGCTGCCGGGTGCGGGGGTGTCGGCGCCGCGCGAATTGCGTGCGTGGCTCGACAGCGCCAGCTTCACGCCGTACACCGCGCGTCCGCCCGACAGCCCGCGATAGAGCTTGACCGCACGCGCCTCGTCCTGGTCCGGCACCAGCAGCGCTTCGACATTGCCACGCAGGTAGCCCTCGATGGCCGGCTGCCAGGCGCTGTCGGTCACCCGGACCAGATCGCAGACCGGTCGCGCATCGATGTTGGCTTCACGCAGGTACGTCATCAACCGCACGGTGTCGGGCTGCAGTTCGGCCTGACCCGCAGCAAGCCGTTTCTGGTTCTGGCGTGCGGTGTCGCGCGTGTCGCGGGCCTTGTCGTGGGCGGCGTGCAGCTGCCGTGCGTGACGTTCCACATGGGCGCGCAACGGCGCGGCCGCGCGCAGGGCCTGACGCGCACGCGCGAACAGGTCCTCGGGCGTCCAGGGCAGCACGTCGTCGGACGCCAGCGCCGACAGCTCGGCATGCCAGCCGTCCCAGTCCGCGCGCGCCCCGGCCAGTACGTCCGCATCGATGCCTTCCAGCGCCAACGCGTCGAGCTGCTGGAACTGCTCGCATACGAATCCGATCTCGCGCAGCAGCCCCTGCTTCAGTCGCGCGAGGCGGTCGCGGTCGCGACCGGCCAGCTCGTCGAACTGCGCCTGTTCGCCGTAGCCGGCGCTGCCCTGCAGGCGTGCCTTGGCGCGTGTCTGTTCCTCGCGCAGGCCATCGCGCTCACCGCGGCTGTCGACGAGCCGCCGTCGGGTGTCGACCAGTACGGTCTCCGCGCCGGCGACAGCACTCTCGGCCTGTTCGATCTGCTCGCCGAAGAAGTCGCGTGCGTACTCGGCTGCCAGCGCACGATAGGAGGCCGCGCGTACCGCCTGGGCGGCGATCCTGTCGTACTGGCGCTCCACGCCTTCGGCCGAATCGATGCGCAGGCGAACTTCGGCGATGCGGTCGCGGATCTGGCGGAAACTTTCGAGCAGGGCACGGAAGCGCGCGATATCGGTGGGCCGGTCCTCGGCCACCAACGTGCGCACGAACAGGTCCACGTCCTCGACACGCTGCAGGTTCAGCGCGTTGAGGAAGGCCTTGCGGTAGGCGTTGACGTCCGGGTTCGCGCCCGGCGATGCGCGCAGCCGCAGCAGCAGATCCTTGACGAAGCGCTCGGCAACGGTGTGCAGCTCGGGCTTGCCGCCCGCTTCCTTGCAACGGCGCATCGCCATCTCGCGGAACGTCGGCCAGGCCAGCGGGAGTTCCTTGCCCTTGACCTGCTCGACATGATCTTCGAGTTCGAGCGCGACGCCCGGCAACAGATACAGGCCATGCAGGCGGTGGTCGGGCTCGTCGATCGAGGCGCCCAGCGCGATGCCCGCGGTCAGCGCTTCACCGCTCTCGGTGTCGCGGAACACCAGCGAAATGTACGTGGTCGCGGTGCGGCGCTTGCGGCCTTCGTCGCCGCTGCGGAACACGCCCAGGCAATAGTCGCGGATGGTGCGCGCACGGTGGCTGCCGCCGGCTTGCGCATTGAAGCGGATCCGGCTGCGGTCGCCGCCCAGCAGCACGATCTGCAGGGCATCGAGCAGCGCACTCTTGCCCGCACCATTGGGCGCGATGATCGCGGTGGTGGCGTCGAGTTCGAGCGTCTGCGCCTCGAACAGGAAGAACTGCACCAGGTGGATGCGCTCAAGCTGCTGCATCGTCGTCCTCCGTGGTGTCATCCGCCTCGGCGGCGTCGTCATCGAGGGTGTGCTGGTCGAGGCGCTGCAGCCATTGCTCACCGACGATCTCGACGATCGCCGGCCGTACCTGCAGATGGAATGGCTGCGGGTCGTCGTGCTCCGACTCCACCAGTCTGCACGTGCCCCAACGCTTGAGCGTGCGCGACAGTTCGCGCAACACGCCGACGTCAGGCATCGGCCGACCTGCAAGCGCCTGGTAGGCCTCCTGCAGGTCCGGCAGTTCGACGGTGACGACGCCTTCGTCTTCCACCATGCCTTGGCGCATTGCTTCATCGTAACGCTGGCGCAGCACGAGCAGCAGCAGGGTTTCGGCCAGCGTCACCGGCACGCCTTCGCCGTGTGCGGGCAGGGCGACGACATAGCGGAAGTGCGCATTGCGCTCGATGCGCATGCCCAGCGGCGCGAGCGCGGCGATGAAATCGTCGAAATGATCTTCGACCAGGTGGTAGGACAGTCGCGTGTTGCGGTCCGATGCATAGAGCACCTGTTCGACCACGAGGCGGTACGCGGCGCGTTCGAAATCCTGCACGGTGTAGGTGCCGTTGGATTGTTGGCTCAGCGTGCTCCAGCTGCGTTTCATGCGGAATTCCGGTTGGTTTCGCCAACGCGGCGCACGATGAAACGTGGCGCGCGCAGGTAGCCGTTGTCATCGCGGCCACCGGCATCGAGCAGGTCGACGCGGTAGCCGCGCAGCAGGCGGGAGAGTGGGTCCTCGCGACGCAGACCACCGATGCGATGGCCGCGCAGGGCAAGGGTGAGCAGGGTCTGATAGGCGCGCAGATCTTCGATGCTGGCGATCGCGAACGTGCCCGATTCCGCGCTGCCCGAAGCAGGCAGGTGCCGGCCGACGTAGCGCGCCATGTCGTCGGCGTTGACCAGGCGCGCGCGCTTCATGCGCCGCAGCAGCGACAGGCGCGCCAGCTGCGCGGGCGTGGGCGGCTGCGTGGCGTTGGCGCTGCGTGGAATCGGCTGGGGCTTGCGGCGCGGCGGCCGCAGGCGTGTCTCATCCATCAGTGTGCCCGGCGCCACCGGCAGGCGAAGCTCGGATTCGGGCGCGACCAGGACGCCCCGGCAGGCGCGGCGCAGCAGGGTGTCCAGCCGATCGGGCGCGCGCAGGCGGTAGTCGAGGAAGGCGAGGGCGCGGCGATTGGCCTGGCGGATGTCCTCGTCGAGACGCGCAAGGTACTCGTCGATCCGTTCCAGTTCGCGCAGGCGGCGCAGGCTGCGGGCGAAACGCTGGGCCGCGCGTTCGACATCGCCACCGGCGGCGTGTTCGCGGTACCAGTCCAGCAACGCCTCACGGCGATCGCCGTTTTCGATCTGCTGCGCCATCGACACGATCGCGCTGCGGCGGGCGAGCGGATGGTCGGCGCGGTGCAGCTCCGCGTAGTCACCGATGAAAAACTCGCTGACGTAGCGCTCGAACCATTGCCGTGCGAACTGCGCCGTGGATTCGGCGCGACTCAGTTCGGGCATCAGATCGCGCACCTGCAGGCTCATCGACGACAACGAGAGCAGCAGACGGCGCGAGAGGTCGGCGGCCTCGTCGAGCGCATCGCCCGATGCTTTGCCGTCGGCGACCTGCTGCAGCTGCATTTCGATCGAGCGCATGCGTGCGGAGACGAACGTCGGGCCGTGCTCGGCGAAGTCGACCAGCAGTGACAACAACTGGTGCACCGCCGGCGGCATGGTGACCATCTCGCGCGCGCCGATGCGTTCCTGGCGCAGCCAGCCGGCGTCGCGGAAGCGCTCGTAGAGACTGGCTGCGCGCACCGCGAGCGGCGTGTCGAGGGTGTCGCCATCCTCGTCTTCCCACGGGTCATCCGCCGCCAGATAGCGCTCGAACGCGGCGGTGATCTCGCGGCGCGGAAAGCCGGTGCTCGGCGGCACGGGGGCATCGGGGCCGAGGAACTCGTCGAACAGCCGGCACAGCAACAACCAGTAGTGCGCACGGTTGGCGGATGCGAGCGGTCCGAACACGCCCTTTGGGACCAGATCGAACAGCGGGGGCGGTGCCGTCATTGGCCGGGATGTTCCATGCAGGCGGAGTTCTTGGGGCGGATCGCCGCGCATGGTGTATCGGTGCCATGCGGGTCAGGCGCGCCACGATATCGCACCGCCGGCAGGATCGGCAGTGGACGCGCCCGCTGCGCATGGCGTCGAGGGGTTTACGCGGGCTGTGACGCCCACCCCGCGACGACCAGCTTGCCGATCGTGCTGCCGGATTCGAGGCGACGATGCGCTTCGCGCAGGGTCTCCGCATTGATCGGCGAGAGCATGTCCGACAGCGTGCCGCGCAGCGAACCGGTGTCGATCAGCTCTGCAACGCGCGCGAGAATCTTGCCCTGTTCGTCCATGTCCGCGGTGCGGAAGCGCGGCCGCGCGAACATCATTTCCCAGTGGATGCCGATGCTCTTGGCCTTGTAGGGATCGCCGATCTTCAGCGCGCCGGACGGCTCGACGATCAGGCCGACATGGCCCAGCGGCGCGAGAATCTCCCCCAGCTCGGTCCAGTAGCGGTCGGTGTCGGCGAGATTGAGCGCGGCGTCGACGGTTTCCAAGCCGAGCGCCTGGAGCTGCGGCGCGAGATCCTCGCGGTGATCGACGACATGGTCGGCGCCCATGATCCGGCACCACGCGATGGTCTCCATGCGCGATGCGGTCGCGATCACGGTGAAGCCGGCCAGTTTCGCCAGCTGGATCGCGATCGAACCGACACCGCCGGCACCGGCGATGACCAGCAGGGTCTTGCCCGCGCCGCCGCCGTCGATGTCGAAGGGCATGCGCTGGAACAGCAGCTCCCACGCGGTGATCGCGGTCAGGGGCAGGGCGGCGGCCTGGGCGAAATCGAGCGAGTTCGGCTTCTTCGCGGCGATGCGCGCGTCGACGAGCTGGAACTCGGCATTGCTGCCGGGTCGGGTGATGTCGCCGGCGTAATAGACGGCATCGCCGATCTCGAAACCGGTGACCTCGCGGCCGATGGCGTCGATCACGCCGGCTGCGTCGTACCCGAGCACCTTCGGCGTCGCTTCGGTCTGCGGCTTCGGCGCGCGCACCTTGGTATCGACCGGATTCACCGACACCGCCTTGACGCGCACGCGCAGGTCGTGCGGGCCGGGCTCCGGCAGATCGAGGTCGACATCCTGCAGCGACTGCGGATCGTCGATCGGGAGATAGCGGGTCAGGGCGACGGCTTTCATGGGGAGTCCTGGAAGAGGGGCAAGCAACCTCTGCATTGTCGACCCCATGCGTTCCGCTCGAACAGCGATAGGATCACCAATCACCTTCAAGAGATTCTTTCGAATCGATGGACCGGATCGGCGATATCGCTCTGTTCCTGCGCGTGCTCGACACCGGCTCCATCAGCGCCGCCGCGCGCAGCCTGGACCTGTCGCCTGCGTTGGCGAGCCAGCGCCTGAAGCGGCTCGAGGACGCGTTGGGTGTGCGGCTGTTGCATCGGACCACGCGTCGTCTGCACCCGACGCCCGAAGGGGTGAGGCTGGCTAGCGAGGGCCGCGCGCTGGTCGAAGCGCTCGACGGCCTCGCCGGCAGCTTGCGGGAAAGTGGCGGACAGGCCGTTGGCGGCACCTTGCGGGTGACGATGTCGGCATCGTTCGGCCGTCAGCACGTCTCGCCACGCCTGCCGCGCTTTCTCGCTGCACATCCGGGCCTGCAGCTCAGCGTGCACATGAGCGACCAGCAGGTCGATCTCGTGCGCGAAGGCTTCGATCTTGCGATCCGGATCGGCGATCTCGATGACTCCCGACTCGTCGGACGACAGATCGCGGCCAATCCGCGTGTGCTCGTCGCAGCGCCGGAGTATCTGATGCGGCGCGGCGTACCCGCCACGCCGGACGACCTTGCAGCGCACGATTGCCTGATCCTCGTCGGTAGTCGCGGCCGGCAGGACCGCTGGCAACTGCTCGACGGCATGGGCGGCGATACGACGATCGCGGTGACCGGGCCGCTGGAAAGCAATCTCGGCGAAGTCCTGCGCGATGCGGCGCTCGAGGGTGCGGGCATTGCGATGCATGCGTTGTGGCATGTCGCCGGTGACCTGCAGGCGGGGCGTCTGGTGCGCGTGCTCCCCGGTCATTCGCCGCCGCAAACAGGTATTCACGCGGTGATGCCCGACCGGATTTTCGTGCCGCCCCGCACGCGTGCGTTCGTGGCATTCCTGCAGGCCGAGTTCGGGCCGGCACCATAAGAATGTGCGCGAAAGTGTCTGGCGACGGACAGGAAAGTCCGGCCGTGCGCGAAAAAGCCCGGCGGTCGAAAGGATATGTGCACGATGCGGCGCCTGGTACTTTCTTGACGCCATGCGCACATCGCCTTCACGACAATCCCGCCGCGTTGGGGTTCCTGACCAAACCAAAGCCTGGATGAATACCCGACCGGGACGATGTAGGATGCTTGCAACCGTTATGTTAGTGTTAACAACGTCTTCACGCTGCTGACTTTAGGCTATGTGCAAGGCGTGTGCGTTTGACGCCTCAACCGATGCCACGACGCATTCCCCCTTTTTAAGGAGCTGAAAAAACATGAACAAGAAACTCCTCTGCGCCGCGCTGCTCGGCGGTCTTGGTCTGGCGGGTCACGCCAGCGCCCAGGAGTTCGACGACCGTTGGTACCTCACCGGTTCGACGGGCTACAACTTCCAGGCAGAAGATCGCCGTACCGACGATACCCCGTTCGTCACGCTGGGCATGGGTAAGTTCATCAGCCCCAACTGGTCGATCGACGGTGAGCTGAACTACCAGAACCCGGGCTTCGACAGCTCGGTCGACGGCGCCAACAGCGACCTGAACTGGAGCCAGTACGGCATCTCGGTCGATTTCCGCTACCACTTCATCTCTGAAGGCCGTGGCTGGAACCCGTACCTGCTGGCCGGTGTCGGCTACCAGCGTTCGGAAGAAGAATTCGACGCGTTCCCGAACCCGAACTCGCCCGGCGAGAACAAGGACGGCAATTTCGCCGCCAAGGTGGGTGCCGGTCTGCAGACGACCTTCGACAAGCGCGTTGCAGTGCGTGCTGAAGTGGCCTACCGCGCCGACTTCAACGACAACAGCTTCGCTGCGAACGGTTCGCAGGATTGGGCGGGCTACCCGCACAACGCCGAGGAAAGCTACTTCGGTGACGTGATGGCTTCGGTCGGTGTCGTGATTCCGCTCGGCCCGCCGCCGGCACCGCCGGCACCGCCGGCTCCGCCGCCGCCGCCGGCTCCGGCCCCGGCTCCGCCGCCGCCTGCTCCGATCACCATCGATCTGAACGGCGTGAACTTCGACTTCGACCGTTCGACGCTGCGTCCCGACGCGGTGGCGATCCTCAACGAAGCCGTCGAGATCCTGAAGCGTTACCCGGAGCTGCGCGTTGAAGTCGCCGGTCACACCGACTCGGTCGGTACCGATGCCTACAACCAGCGTCTGTCCGAGCGTCGCGCCAAGGCGGTCTACGACCACCTGGCCAGCAACGGCATCACCGCCGACCGTCTGGTGGGTCCGACCGGTTACGGCGAGAGCCGTCCGATCGCGCCGAACACCAACGCCGATGGTTCGGACAACCCGGAAGGCCGTGCGCGCAACCGCCGCACCGAGCTGAACGTTCAGAACTAAGAACGTCCGGTTGTGACACCAGAAAGCCCGGCCTTGTGCCGGGCTTTCTGTTTGTGGGTGGCTGCGTGGCAATACAGTCCGGGGCGCCTGGGATTTGCAGGCCCGGCGGCTGGGCACCATTCGTTGCGCGATGCCGGTCGCGCAGCATCGTGAATGCGCGAATCTCCTGTTTTCCCTTGTATGGCACGGACTTGCCGCCTACACTTCAGGCCAATTCGACCTCGGGGATTGCGTCTCATGCGTGCCTTGTTCCTGTTGCCTCTGCTGGCGCTGCCACTTGCCGGCCATGCCGCTGATTGCAGCACCCTCGATACCCGTACCGCACGCCCCGTACAGGCCACGGTGCTCGAACCGGTGTCTCCGGAACTTGCTGCGCCGACCTATCGTCTGGGCACTAGCGCCGTGCTCGCACGCGCCTATGACGAAGCCCAGTCGGCCGAGCAGGTCGTGCTGCGGCTCGAGATCGAGAAGTGCCAGAACGTCGCGATGGCAGCCCCGGCGGCCGGCGCTGTCAGTGCCAACGACCCGGCCGCTTATGTCAAGCAGACCGAGTTCGACAACACGCCGTACCGTTTCAACATGACCCAGGGCGGCAAGCGCATGACCGCCGACGATTTCGACGCATGGATCAAGGCCAACGGCTACACGGTCGGCAGCCGTCGCGCCGATCCGAACGCACCGGCTGCACCTGCCGCGGCGGAAACCGCGCCGCCCGGCGAGACACCGCCCGTCGAATGATCGTTGCGCGTCTCTGTATCGACGGCATGACGACGGCCCGCGCAAGCGGGCCGTTCGCATGTCGAGGTCCCGTGTCTTGACGCGCGTCGTGCGTCCGCCGCGTTATGGCCTCGCGCGCGTGCTGTCCAAGCGCGGGCTGTGTTCACGCAGCGAGGCCGAGCGGCGTGTACGTGAGGGGCGCGTGCGGGTTGCTGGAAAGATCGTGCGTGATCCGGAATTTCCGGTCGCGCTGGACGCGTCGAACATCGTGCTCGACGGTGACGCCGCGCGTTCGACCGCGCATCACTATCTCGTACTCAACAAACCGCGCGGTCTTGTGACGACCGCGCGCGACGAACGCGGCCGCGATACGGTCTATCGCTGTTTCGATGGCGCGGATCTCGGCTGGATCGCGCCGGTCGGCCGGCTCGACAAGGCCAGCGAAGGCCTGCTGCTGTTCTCCAGTGATCCCGCCTGGGCCGCGCGCGTGACCGATCCGGCGCAGGGCCCGCAGAAGACCTATCACGTGCAGGTCGACGGTCTGCCCGACGAAGCGCTACTCGAAGCGCTGGTGCTGGGCGTCGACGATGCGGGCGAGCGCCTGCAGGCCGCGTCTGCACGCCTGCTGCGTCACGGCGAACGCAATGCCTGGCTGGAAGTCATGCTCGACGAAGGCCGCAACCGGCAGATCCGTCGACTGCTGGCTGCGCATGATCTGGGAGTGCTGCGACTGGTGCGGGTCGCGATCGGCGATCTGAGGCTGGGCGATCTCGCCAAAGGTCTCTGGCGTCCCTTGGCGGCTGACGAAATCAGCGCGTTGGCGCCGCCGTCGGATCCCGGCAGCGGCTGAGGCGCGTCGCGAGCCCAGCCTCGACGGCCTCGCGCGCAGCGTGGTCCTTGCCCGTGTTGTGATTGCGGCGTGTCGACCGGATGCCGCCGCCGAAAACAGCGACGGCATCGGTCTACGCCGCGCGCCTGGCTCAGGCCTTCAGGACACCCAGCTCGATGCCGATGCGGGTGAACGCATCGATCGCGCGGTCCAGGTGTTCGCGCGTATGCGCGGCACTGATCTGGGTGCGGATGCGGGCCTGGTCTTTCGGTACGACCGGGAAGAAGAAGCCGATCGCGTAGATGCCCTCTTCGAGCAGGCGCTGCGCGAAGCGCTGTGCGAGCTTGGCGTCGTAGAGCATCACCGGGCTGATCGGATGCACGCCGGGGCGCACGTCGAAGCCCGCGGCGGTCATCTTCTCCCGGAAGTATCGAGTGTTCTCGACGAGCTGCGTGCGCAGGTCGCCGGCGGCGTCGAGCATCTCGAACGCCTTGATGCCGGCCGCGACCACGTGCGGCGGCAGCGAGTTGGAGAAAAGGTAGGGACGCGAGCGCTGGCGCAGCAGTTCGATCACCTCGCGCTTGGCGGTCGTGAATCCGCCGAGCGCGCCGCCCATCGCCTTGCCGAGCGTGCCGGTGACGATGTCGATCTTCTCCAGCACGCCTTTCACTTCCGCCGAGCCGCGGCCGCTCTCGCCGAGGAAGCCGGTCGCATGGCATTCGTCGATGTGCACCAGGGCGTCGTACTTCGCAGCCAGCGCGGTGATCTCGTCGAGCGGGGCGATGAAGCCGTCCATCGAGAACACGCCGTCGGTGGAGATCAGGATCGTGCGTGCGCCGTCGGCGCGGGCCTGCTGCAGCTGCTTTTCCAGGTCCACCATGTCGCAGTTGGCGTAGCGGTAGCGCTTGGCCTTGCACAGGCGGATGCCGTCGATGATCGACGCGTGGTTGAGCGCATCGGAGATGATCGCGTCGGCTTCGCCGAGCAGCGGCTCGTACAGGCCGCCGTTCGCGTCGAAGCACGCGGCATAGAGAATCGTGTCCTCCTTGCCGAAGAAGTCCGCGATGGTCTTCTCGAGCTGCTTGTGCAGATCCTGTGTGCCGCAGATGAAGCGCACCGACGCCATGCCGAAGCCATGTGTATCGAGCGCGTCCTTGGCGGCGGCGATGATGTCCGGATGGTCGGCGAGGCCGAGGTAGTTGTTGGCGCAGAAATTCAGCACCGTGCGGCCGTCTTCGAGCGCGATTTCGGCCGACTGCGGGCCGGTGATCACGCGTTCGGCCTTGAACAGGCCGGCGTCGCGGATCTCGTCGAGGGTGTCGGCGTAACGCTGGGTCGATGACATGCGGTGGGTGCCTGAGAGAGAAGCGAACCCGGGATTCTACGTTGCTGATCTAGCGGGCGCTGTCGCCAGTCCGCCTCAGAACCTGCTGCCGAAGCCAGTTGTCCCAGAGGGGCTCGAGCTCAACGACGGTGGACGGCAGGCCGAAGGACGTACCATCGCGCGCCAACCACGCATCGAAGTCCAGGCCGTCGGCAATGGCCCTGCTGATCGGCGCGAGGATCTGTGGATTACCACTCGTCTCCGCCAGGAACAGGCCCGTGAGCAGAGACTGGCCGTAGAAGGTCTCCAGCCCCGGGAAACTCCCGCTGGTCACCATCATCTGCACGCCGGAGTCCGATTTCGGGCCGCGCGCAAGTGCGCTGGCCAGACCAGCGCCACGAACCGGGTGCTCGGACGCGAGAAAGCTTGCGAGGCCGGGTATCTCGCGCGGGCGCTGCCTGGCCACGCCGATGAACGCGGCGAGGTGGCTGGCCTGCGCTTCAGGGGGCTCCATGGCGATGGCCGCCGCCTCATCCAGCCAGTCCGGCGCAGGCGTTCCGTAGCGATCCTGCAAGGTGCCGATCGCGTCAGGCCAGTACATCGCCGCGTACATCGCATGGCCTACCTCGTGCCGCAACGTGGTCGCGTCCTCGGCCGCCATGCGCGCGAGTCCTTGACGGATGCGCGCGCGGTCGAGACGCGCCTGACGCATCGCACGCTCCGTCATGGCGCGCTTCGCCTTCGCGGGCAGCCAGACCTGGGCGAATTCCAGGCCGTGCGCCTTGGCGAACTCTCTGGCGGCCGACGGATCAAAGCTGGCGCTCAGGATCAGCGTTCCGACCGGCGCACGCCCGAAATGGCCTGCATAACGCTGTGCCGACTCTTCGATCGCACGCGAGGCAACCTCTGCTTCCTCACGCGTATCGGCGTACGCGAGTCCATGAGCGGTGGCGATGCACACCGGAGCCGGCGGCTGTTCCACGTCGGGACATCGCGGTCCACTGGCGTAGGTGGTGCCGGCCAGGAACAGGCCGGCAATCGGAATCATTCGGGAAAAACGCATAACCATCCTTGGTAGTAACCGGAAACGCCGGTGTCGCTCAACGCCAGTCGAGCACGACCTTGCCCGACTTGCCCGATTCCATCAGGTCGAAGCCCTTCTGGAATTCGTCGGCCGGCAGCTGGTGGCTGAGCACCTTGCCGAGCGGGAAGCCCGACAGCACGAGCTGGGTCATCTTGTACCAGGTCTCGTACATCTTCCGGCCGTAGATGCCCTGCACGGTGAGGCCCTTGAAGATGATGCGGTCCCAGTCGATGCCGGCGCCCTTGGGCAGGATGCCCAGCAGCGCGACCTTGCCGCCGTGGTACATGCAGTCGAGCATGTCGTTGAACGCGGCCGGATTGCCGCTCATCTCCAGGCCCACGTCGAAGCCTTCCATGTGCAGTTCGCCCATGACCTCCTTGAGCGAGGTGTTGGACACATTGACCACGCGCGTGGCGCCCATGTCGGCGGCCAGCTTGAGGCGGAAGTCATTGACGTCGGTCACCACCACGTTGCGCGCGCCGATGTGCTTGCAGATGCCCGCAGCCATCACGCCGATCGGGCCGGCGCCGGTGATGAGCACGTCCTCGCCGACGACGTCGAACTCCAGCGCGCAGTGTGCGGCGTTGCCGTAGGGATCGAAGAACGCGGCCAGTTCGCTCGGGATCTGGTCCGGGATCGGCCACAGGTTGGTCGCCGGCATCACCACGTATTCGGCGAAGGCGCCGTTGCGGGTCACGCCGATACCGACGGTGTTCGGGCACAGGTGCGGCTTGCCGGCGCGGCAGTTGCGGCAGTGGCCGCAGACCAGATGGCCTTCGGCCGAGACGCGCTGGCCGACTTCGTAGCCGGTGACCGCGGTGCCCAGTTCGACGATGCGGCCGACGAATTCATGGCCGATCACCAGCCCGGGCTTGATCGTGCGCTGGCTCCACTCGTCCCACAGGTAGATGTGCAGGTCGGTGCCGCAGATCGCGGCCTTTTCGACCCGGATCAGTACATCGTTGGGGCCGGGCGCGGGCACCGGCACCTCGGCCATCCAGATGCCCTTGGTCGCGTCGCGCTTGACCAGCGCCTTCATTGTCTGGGCCATTGTGTCGTGTCTGCCGGTGGCGGAAAGAGCCGGCGATTATACGGCGCGCCCCTGCTGCGGCCGTGCTGCACCCGCACGCAAACCGGCCTGCGCGGTCAGCGCGGGTTGGCTAGACTTGGCGCCCCGTCACGATCCACAGGACCACCATGCGCCATCCGTTACTGGCCGCGACGCTGCTGGGCGTCTTCTTCAGCTGCAGTGCGCCAGGCGTGGTGGCGGGCGAGGGCATGTGGGTGCCGCAGCAGTTGCCGGACATCGCGCCGGCGTTGCGCAAGGCGGGTCTGAAACTCGCCCCGGACCGTCTGGCCGACCTCACCGGCGACCCGCTGGGCGCGGTGGTTTCGCTCGGTGGCTGCACGGCCAGTTTCGTGTCGCCGCAGGGTCTGGTGCTGACCAACCATCACTGCGCCTACGGCGCGATCCAGTTGAACTCGACTCCCGAGAACAACCTGATGCGCGACGGCTTCAATGCCGCGGCGCTCGGCGACGAGATCTCCGCTGGTCCGAACGCGCGCATCTACGCGCTCGACAGCATCCAGGACGTCACCGCCGAAGTCCGTGCCGCGATCGATGCCGCGCCCGACGGCCTGGGCCGCACGAGTGCGCTCGACTCGATCGAAAAGACGCTCGTCGCCGGCTGTGAAGCGACGCCCGGATATCGCTGCCGGCTGTACAGCTTTCTCGGGGGCAACAGCTACCGGCTGTTCCGCAACCTGGAGATCCGTGACGTGCGCCTGGTCTACGCGCCGGCGGGCGGTATCGGCAGCTTCGGTGGCGATATCGACAACTGGATGTGGCCGCGCCACACCGGTGATTTCGCGTTCTACCGCGCCTACGTGGGCCGTGACGGCCGCCCGGCGGAGTACGCGCAGGACAACATCCCCTACACCCCGCAGCGTTTTCTCCGCCTGGCCGACAAGCCGCTGCGCGAGCACGATTTCGTCATGGTGGCCGGCTATCCGGGCCGCACCAGCCGCTATGCGCTGGCCGGGGAGTTCGCCGAAACCGTGGATTGGCGCTACCCGCAGGTCGGCCAGCACTACCGCGCGCTGATCGATCTGGTGGAGGCGCGCGGCAAGGATGACCCGGAAACCGAAGTGCGTTACGCCAGCGCGGTGCGTGGTTGGCAGAACACGCTCAAGAACTACGACGGCCAGTTGCAGGGCTTCGCCCGCATCGATGCGCTGGCGCACAAGCAGGCCGAAGAGACGGCGGTGCTCGACTGGCTGCGCAGCCTCGGCGACGAAGGTGCCGCGGCCCTGGACGCGCACGAGAAGATCGTCGCCCTCGATGCGCAGGCAGAGGCCACGCGCGGTCGCGATCTGGTGCTGTCCCTGCTCGACAACAGCGGTCTGCTGTCGACTGCCAACCGCCTGTACCGGCTGTCGATGGAGAAAGAAAAGCCCGACGCCATGCGCGAGCAGGGTTACCAGCAGCGCGACCTGCCGGCGATCGAAGGCAGCCTCAAGCAGTTGGACCGTCGCTTCGTGCCGGCGATGGACCGCGAGCTCACGCGCTACGCCCTGTTGCAGTACGTGCAGCTGCCGCCGGAGCAGCGCATCCAGGCGATCGACACCTGGCTGGGGGGCGATGACGCGGCCGCCATCGATCGTGCGCTGGACCGCCTGGCGCGCAGCACGCTGGGCAACAGCGACGAACGCCTGAAGTGGTTCGCCGCCGACCGTCACGAGTTCCTGCGCAGCCGGGACCCCGCGCTGATGTACGCCGCGGCGGTGACGCCGGAACTGCTGCAGATCGAACTCGCGTCCAAGGCCCGCGCCGGCGACCTGTTGCAGTTGCGCCCGACCTATCTGCAGGCCGTCGCCGACTACCGCGCCAGCCGCAAGGAAGCCGTGTATCCGGACGCGAACTCGTCGCTGCGCATCACCTTCGGCAACGTCATGGGCTATACCAACCTCGCCGGCGCGCAGCAGACACCGTTCACGCGCCTGGAGGAGATTCCGCCCAAGGCCACCGGCGCCGAGCCCTTCGACGCGCCGAAGACGCAGCTCGATGCGATCGCTGCCCGGCGTGACGGCGGTCTCGCCGATCGCCGCCTGCGCAGCGTGCCGGTCAACTTCCTGTCCGATCTCGACGTCACCGGCGGCAATTCCGGCTCGCCGGTGCTCGATGCCGAGGGTCGTCTGACCGGCCTGCTGTTCGACATGACCTGGGAAGCGGTGGTGTCGAACTGGGTGTTCGATCCGGCGATGACCCGCACGATTTCGGTCGACCAGCGCTACATCCGCTGGGTCATGCAGGAAGTCGATCCCGCGCCGCGCCTGCTGCAGGAAATGGGCGCGTCCGCGCGCTGAGGCAACTGGTTGCGCGCCCCGGCCGTGTGTCGGGGCGCTCCAGCCATCCGCGTTCGGCAGGCCCAAGTGCGATCGCGCTCACCCGGAGGCGAAAGCACGGCTGGCGGCACCCTCGCGGTTGCCTCCCGTAAACTGGCGTGCCGGCATCGCCGGACTCCCCCATTCGAGGAACCGCGCGATGAGAATCCTGCTTGCCCGCCACGGCGAAACGCCGTGGAATGCCGAAGGCCGTTACCAGGGGCAAGAGGACATCCCGTTGTCGGACGTCGGTGAGCGTCAGGCGGCGCTGCTGGGGGCACGCCTTGCCGATGTGCGGATCGATCGCGCGGTGGCCTCACCGCTGTCGCGGGCCGACCGCACCGCGCGCCTCGCGCTGGGCGAAGCGCGCGCCACGGCGCTGGCCAACGATGCAGGTCTGGCCGAGATCGCCCACGGCACCTGGGAAGGTCTGTTGGCCAGCGAGATCCGCGCGCGTGATCCCGAGCGGCTGAGCGCCTGGCGCGACGCGCCCGATACCGTGCAGATGCCCGGCGGCGAATCGCTGCAGCAGGTCTTCGACCGTGCATGGCCTGCATTCGCGCGTGCCGTCGACGGTCTCGGTCCGGACGACACCGCGCTGATCGTCGCCCACGACGCGGTGAACCGCGTAATCCTGTGCCGCATCCTCGGCATTCCGTTCTCGCGCCTGTGGACCTTCCGCCAGGCACCGACCACGTTGAACCTGCTCGAAGGGCCGGACATCGATCACCTCGATGTCGTGCGCCTCAACGACTGCGCGCATCACACCGCCTTCTTCGGCGAAGCGGTGCACCGCGCGCTCTGAATCCTGCCGGTGCGACCCCGCGTTCGCGGGGTGCTCCCACATCACCTTGCCGGTCATCCGGCGATATCGCCCGAGCGTCTAAGAATCCGCAATGCGCAAGACCCTTGCAGACTGGCTCGCGCTGATCGAAGCGCGGCATCCGACCGAAATCGAAATGGGCCTGGACCGCGTTGGCGCGGTCCAGGCGCGCATGGAATGCGGCCGTCCCGCTGCGCAGGTGATCACCATCGCCGGTACCAACGGCAAGGGCTCGACCGTTGCATTCGTTGAAGCAATCGCGCGCGCGGCGGGCTGGCGCGTCGGCGCGTACACCTCGCCGCATCTGCTGGCCTACAACGAGCGTGTCCGCATCGACGGACGCGATGTGGACGACGACGCGCTGGTCGAAGCCTTCGAGGCGGTCGAGGCCGCGCGCGGCGACACGCCGCTGACCTACTTCGAGACTGGCACACTGGCCGCGCTGTGGTTGTTCGCGCGCGCCGGGCTGGATCTGGCGGTTCTCGAGATCGGTCTCGGTGGGCGGCTCGACGCGGTGAACATCGTCGAGCCGGATGTCGCGGTGATCACGACCGTCGGTCTCGACCACCAGGACTGGCTGGGCAACGACGTCGAGGCGATCGGCTTCGAGAAGGCCGGCATCGCCCGCGCGTGGAAGCCGCTGGTGCTGGGCGACACCGATCCGCCGGCGAGCGTGCTGCAACATGCCTACCGGATCGGTGCGGTCGCCATCCGCGGCGGCAGCGATTTCCTGTATGCGCCGACGGGGTCGGGTACCTGGACCTGGCGCGAAGTCGGCTTCGAAGTCGAGCTGCCGATGCCGGCGCTGGCTGCGCCGGTGCAGTTGCGCAATGCGGCGGTCGCGATCGCCGCGATCCGCGCGCTGGATCGTGAAATCGACGATGCGGCACTGACGACCGGCATCGCCGATGCGAAGGTTCTGGCGCGCCTGCAGCGGTTCGAGTGCAACGGGTTCGAGATCGTGGTCGATGTGGCGCACAACCCGCAGGCGGCGCAGGCCCTGGCCGACTGGCTGCGCGTCGCGCCCGCCACCGGGCGCACGCTTGCGGTCTACGCCGCGCTCGCCGACAAGGATGCACGCGGTGTGGCCGACGCGCTCGCCGCCTCGATCGATCGCTGGCATCTCGCCGGGCTGGCCGGGCCGCGTCGGCAGGGTGCCGCTGCGTTGCGCGCGCGCCTGCCGGACACGGTTGCCGCTGCCGCTGCGGTGCATGCGGATGTCGATGCGGCGCTGAGCGCAGCATCGGCGGAGGCCGAGCCGGGCGATCGCGTGCTGGTGTTCGGTTCGTTCCAGACCGCGGCCGCGGCCTTGGCCTGGTTGCAGGGCGGCCGTTAAGAAGCACCCGTGTAGCCGCGCGTATAATTCGCGCGGCACCCGTGTCCGGATCCCGCATGTCGCCTGCATTGAAACAACGCCTGATCGGCGCCGCCGTGCTGATCGCGCTCGCGGTCATTTTCCTGCCGATGCTGATCAAGGGCCCCGCGCCCGCGAGCGGCCTGCCGGACATGTCCCTCGACGTGCCCGATGCACCGACCGGCGACTACAAGACCGTCGACCTGCCGCTGGTCGCGCCGCCACCGGCGCGCGAGGGCGGCGCACTCGCCGGCGTCCCGTTGTCGGAAGACGCGCCGGCCGCGACCCGCCCCGACGGCAGCGCGCTGCCGACCGTCGACACGGCCGAGCAGGACAACCCGCTGCCCGCGACCGTCGCCGGCGGCGGCTATGCCGTGCATTACGCCGCCTTCGGCAGCGAAGCCGATGCCGAGGCGATTCTGCGCCAGCTCGGCGAGTCCGGCCTGCGCGGTTACCGCGAAGGCTTCACCCTCAACGGCAAGCCGGCCCAGCGCGTGCGCCTGGGGCCGTATGCCAACCGCGCCGATGCCGAGATCGTCCGCGTGCGCGCGGCGCAGGTCCGCGACGACGTGACCCCGCGTGTGGTCACGCTCGACGCGGGCGCCCGTCCCGACGTGCCGCGCCCCGAAACCCCGGCGCCGGCCGCGTCGCGCCCGACCGTCGCACAGGCGCCTGCGACGCCGACGACCGAACAATTGCCCGAAGAAACACCGGCTGCGCGGACGCCTGCACGCACGCCGCCGGCGCAGACACCGCCGGCCGCCACGCCCGCGACGTCGCCGGCTCCGCCCGCAGCAGCGCCCACATCGGGCACCGGCTTCATCGTGCAGGTGGGCGCCTTCAGCAATGCCGCCGATGCCAATGCGATGCGTGATCGCCTGCGTGGCGCCGGCATCACCGCGTTCACCGATTCGGTCGATACCGACAAGGGCCGTCTGACCCGGGTCAAGGCCGGCCCGGTCGCGACGCGCGGCGAAGCCGACCAGCTCAAGACGCGCGTCCGCAGCGCGGTGGGCGTCGACGGCCTGGTCCGTTCGCACCCCTGACCGGCGCTGCGAAACACCTCGTCCCACACTTCATACCGGCGCGTCCGCGCGCCTCAAGCAGAACTGGAAATCGAACATGTGCGGGATCGTCGGGATTGTCGGAACCTCTGAAGTCGCGGGCGCGTTGTACGACGGCCTGACGGTGCTGCAGCACCGCGGGCAGGACGCGGCCGGCATCGCCGTTTCCAGCGGCACGGTGATGCGCGTGCACAAGGGCAATGGCCTGGTGCGCGACGTGTTCGACACCAGGGCAATGGATCTGCTGCAGGGCCGCGTGGGCATCGCGCACTGCCGCTATCCCACTGCCGGTAGCGAAGGCCACGACGAGGCGCAGCCGTTCTACGTCAACTCGCCCTACGGCATCGCGCTCGCGCACAACGGCAACCTGGTCAACACCGACCAGCTGCGCCAGCAGGTGTTCGAGACCGACCGCCGCAACGTCAACACCGATTCGGATTCCGAAGTGTTGCTCAACGTGTTCGCGCATGAGCTCGACCGCGAGAAGGCGTTGACCCCCGAGGCCGCCTTCCGTGCCGTCGAAGGTGTGAACCGCCGCGCCAAGGGCGGTTACGCCGTGGTCGCGACGGTGCTGGGCCTCGGCCTGATCGCGTTCCGCGATCCGCACGGCATTCGCCCGCTGGTGCTGGGCAAGCGCGAGACCGCCGAGGGCACCGAGTACGCGGTGGCGTCGGAATCGGTCGCGCTCGACATCCTCGGCTTCGAGCACCTGCGCGATGTCGAGCCGGGCGAGGGCATCGTGATCACCCCGCGCGGCGAGCTGCATCACCGCCAGTGCGCGCCGCAGCAGCCACACGCGCCGTGCATCTTCGAATACGTGTACTTCGCGCGCCCGGACTCGATGATCGAGAACATCTCGGTGCACAAGGCGCGCATGCGCATGGGCGTGACCCTGGGCGAGAAGATCCTGCGCCTGCGGCCCGACCACGACATCGACACGGTGATCCCGATTCCGGACACCTCGCGCGACGCGGCGCTGGAGATCTCCAACACGCTCGGCGTGAAGTACCGCGAGGGCTTCATCAAGAACCGTTACGTCGGCCGCACCTTCATCATGCCGGGGCAGGGCGAGCGCGCGAAGTCGGTCAAGCGCAAGCTCAACCCGATCCCGCTGGAATTCCGCAACCGCGTGGTGCTGCTGGTCGACGATTCGATCGTGCGCGGCACCACGTCCAAGCAGATCGTGCAGATGGCCCGCGATGCAGGCGCCAAGAAGGTCTATCTCGCCTCGGCCGCGCCGCCGGTGCGGCATCCGAACATCTACGGCATCGACATGCCGTCGGTCGACGAACTGGTCGCGCACAACCGCACCGAGAAGGAGATCGAGGAATTCCTCGGCTGCGACTGGCTGATCTACCAGGATCTGGCCGATCTCGAATCCGCCGTCGCCGGCCCGAAATTCCCCGAGCGCCGCTTCGACAGTTCCTGCTTCAGCGGCGAATACGTCACCGGTATCGAAGCGGGTTATTTCGAGCGCCTGCAGCAGCTGCGCAGCGACGACGCGAAGAAGAAGCGCCGCGCGTGAGCACGGCGGTGGTCGCGGACGCCGCGGATCTCTTTGCGGCCGCGCGCCACTGCCTCGATGCGCGCGATCCCGATGACAAGGTCGCGCTGACCGCTGCCTACGCGCGCCGGTTCCGCGACGGCGCGCTTCCGCTGGATGCGAACGCGCCTGCGCCCGAACCGATAACCATGCCGGGGCGTCCCGAACGCCCGAAACTCGTGCATCCGCGCGAACTGCCGCGGCGCGGTTTCGGCAGCGACGAAGGTCGCGCGGCCTTCATCCACGCGATCGCGCACATCGAGCTCAATGCGATCGATCTCGGCTGGGATGCGGTCTATCGCTTCCGCGATCTGCCCGCCGACTACTACGCCGACTGGGTCTCGGTCGCTGCCGATGAAGCGCGGCACTTCGTGCTGCTGCGCGACCGGCTGCGCGATCTCGGGTTCGACTACGGCGACTTCGACGCGCACAACGGCCTGTGGGAAATGTGTGAGAAGACCGCGCACGACGGCATGGCGCGCATGGCACTGGTGCCACGTGTGCTCGAGGCACGCGGGCTGGACGTGACGCCCGGCATGATCGTGAAACTGCGCGCGCTCGGCGATCACGAGACCGTCGCCGTGCTCGAAGTGATCCTGGAAGAGGAAGTCGCGCACGTCGCCGCCGGCAGCCGCTGGTTCCGCTGGTTCTGCGAACGCCGCGGCGTACAGCCCGAATCGACGTTCCGCGATCTGCTGTCCGAGTACGCGCGCGCCGTGCTGCACGGCCCGTTCAACATCGACGCACGCGCGGCTGCGGGATTCAGCGAAGAAGAACTGGCCGCGTTGCAGGCAATCGCCGAACGCTGATCGCGACGCTGCTTCTGCAAGCTGCGATCAGATCGCGGCGGGCAGGGCCGACAGTTCCAGTCGCCCGTCGGCATACGCACGCAGCACCGATCCCTGTTCGAACCAGTCGCCGAGCACGATGCGGCGGCAGTCGCGGCCGGCCACCTGCAGGTCGTGGATCGCGGGGCGGTGCGTGTGGCCGTGGATCATCGTGTCGACGCCGTAGCGCGTGAACCAGTCCTCGACCGTCGCCGGCGCCACGTCGGTGACGGTTTCCATCGTGCCCTCGCCGCGCAGCGTGGCCGCGCGCGCCTGGCTGGCATCGCGCGCGTGCTGCGCGAACGCGAGCCGCGCCGGCAGCGGCTGCGCGAGCATGTGCGCCTGCCACACCGGATTGCGGACCTGGTTACGCACCGCCTGGTATTCGACATCGCCGGTGCACAGCAGATCGCCGTGCGTCAGCAGCACCGGGCGGCCGTAGAGCGTGATCACCGCGGGGTCGGGCAGCAATGTCATGCCGGCGCGACGTGCGTAGTCATGACCGACCAGGAAATCGCGATTGCCGTGCATGAAGGCGACCGGCACGCCGGCGGACGACAGTGCGGACAGACGCGCGGCGACCTGCGCGCCGGCTTCGGACGGATCGTCGTCACCGACCCACGACTCGAACAGATCGCCGAGCACGTACAGCGCATCCGCGCTGCGCGCTTCGCCATCGAGGAACGCGAGGAACAGCGCGGTGATCTCCGGACGCGCCGGATCCAGATGCAGGTCGGAGATGAAAAGCGTCGTCATGGCGCCATTGTAATCCGGCCGCCGGGGCCGCTCCGGGTGCGCCGGTTAGAATGCGCACTGTCCCCACGCCGAGTTCCGCGCATGTCCTGCCGCACCCGTTTCGCCCCCAGTCCCACCGGCTACCTGCACATCGGCGGCGCGCGTACTGCGCTGTACTGCTGGCTTCAGGCGCGGCGTTGCGGCGGCGAGTTCGTGCTGCGCATCGAGGACACTGACGCTGCGCGCAGCACCCAGGTCGCGATCGACGCGATCCTCGAGGCAATGGAATGGCTGGGCCTGGGCTACGACGAAGGCCCGATCTACCAGACGCACCGCCTGGACCGCTACGCGGAAGTCGCCGAGCAGCTGGTCGCCGACGGCAAGGCCTACTACGCCTACGAGTCCAAGGCCGAGCTCGATGCGATGCGCGAAGCGGCGATGGCCGCGGGCGACAAGCCGCGCTACAACGGCGCGTATCGCGAGCGCAACGAGCCGAAGCGCGACGATCCCAATCGCGTGATCCGCCTGAAGAATCCGCTCGACGGCACCGTGGTCTGGGAGGACAAGGTCAAGGGCCGCATCGAGATCGCCAACAGCGAACTCGACGATCTGGTGATCTTCCGTCCCGACGGCTACGCGACCTACAACTTCGCCGTCGTCGTCGACGATCTGGACATGGGGATCACCGACGTCGTGCGCGGCGACGACCATGTCAACAACACGCCCCGGCAGATCAACATCTACCGCGCGCTCGGTGCGCAGGTGCCCGCGTTCTCGCATCTGCCGATGATCCTCGACGAGCAGGGCGCCAAGCTGTCCAAGCGCACCGGCGCCGCCGATGTCATGCAGTACCGCGACGCCGGCTACCTGCCGCACGCGTTGCTGAACTACCTGGTGCGTCTGGGCTGGTCGCATGGCGATCAGGAGATCTTCTCGATTTCCGAAATGCAGCAGCTGTTCGACCTCAAGGACGTCAACGCCAAGGCTGCGCGCCTCGACATGGCCAAGCTCGGCTGGCTTAACCAGCAGTACCTGAAGTCCGACGAGCCGGCCGCAGTCGCCACGCATCTGGAATGGCATCTGCGGAACGATGGCTACGACCTGTCGGCAGGCCCGGCGCCAGCCGATGTCGTGATCGCGCTTCGCGACCGCGTACAGACGCTGAAGGAAATGTCCGAGCGCGCGGCGGTCTGGTATCGCCCGATTGCGGCGTACGACGAGAAGGCGGTCGCCAAGCACCTGAAGGCCGAAGCCCGTGCGCCGCTGACCGATGTCCGCGCGCGTTTTGCCGCGTTGCCGGACTGGAATGTCGATGCGATCGACGCGGCGTTCCGCGAGACGGTCGAGACTCTGGGTCTTGGGATGGGCAAGGTCGCGCAGCCGTTGCGTGTCGCGATCACGGGCACGCAGGTGAGCCCGGACATCGGGCATACGGTGTATCTGGCGGGGCGCGAAGAGGCGCTGGCGCGGATCGATGTGGCGATCGGGATGATTCCGGAGGGGGATGCGGCCTGAGCTGGGTTGCTCTTGCTCTGTTCTGCAGCAGCCCGTCGACTGCGCCGTGCATATCCGCGGGACAGTGCTCAGCTTTTCATGAAGCCTGAAGCGGCAACGCAACACGCAGATCCGTAGGTCGCCGCCCATGGGTGGGCGGCGTTTTCCGACCGAAGCAGGATGCCGAGTCGGAAAATCCCGGTGCACGTGACGCTGCGGGCTGTGGACGTGTCGGGGAGGCCGTTTTCTTTGGTTCCGTTTCTTTGACTCGCATCGTCGATGCTCGCCCCTTCGGGGCCGGCTTCGCCGTTCGCACTGCGTGCGTAGGGCCAGCAAAAGAAATGAACCCGCTCGCCGCAAGGCGAGTGGAAGCTCTGGACTTTGCTTCTCGCCGAAGGCGAAGCGCCAACAATCGCAGGCGAAGATCAAACGCTTTCGTCCGCTGACGCGGCCGAGTTCATTTCTTTTGGTAGACCCCAAAAGAAACGGAACCAAAGAAAAACGTCTCCCCGATCACAGCGTCACAGCGATTCACTCGTTCCGGGATTTTTCGACTCGCCATCCTGGCTCGGTCGAAAAACAGCGGGCATCCATGCCCGCTGCCCTACGGGTCCGCAGAGATCCGCTTCGTCGTCCTGAAAAGCGAGATCAACAGCAGGCGGCTCAGCCACACTTTGCAACGTCGCGATCGAAGTGATCTGCCGAGGTGTTCGGCGAGCTGTCGACGATGGGGCGCGAAGCCCACTCAAGAAAAACTCACGCACGCTTGAGTCAGTGCCCCCTCGCACCCATCATGGACGGATGGCCAAGCACGACCACACCTGCACGGATCCGCTTCACCACGTCGATGACGCCGCGAGCTTCATCCGGGCGGTGGAGCATGCCTCCAGCGAACGCGGCCTGCGGTTGACGCCGATCCGCGCGCATGTGCTCGGGCTGATCGCCAAGGCGGGCAGGCCGTTGAAGGCCTACGACCTGCTCGATCAGGTGCGCGAGGGCGACGGGCCCGGCGCGGCGGCGCCGCCGACGGTGTATCGCGCGCTCGACTTCCTGCTGGCCAACGGCTTCATCCACAAGCTGCAGTCGGTCAATGCCTTCGTTGCCTGCCATCACCCGAGCACGGCGCAGCATTCGGTGCCGTTCCTGATCTGCGACCGTTGCCACAGCGCCGTGGAGCTGGAGGACGAGGCGGTCGTCGCCTCGCTCGACGAGCGCGCCCGCGCGCTGGGGTTCGTGCCGCAGGCGCAGACGCTGGAAGTGCACGGCCTCTGCGCGCAGTGCGCGGATGCCGCTGCAGACTGAGCGCGCCGGCCCTTGCGGGCCAGACGTCGAAGATCAGGCCGCGACAAGCATGCGCTTCGGCAGCCTCGCTTCGCGGATCGGCAGATTGGACGCGGCCGCCAGCAGTGCCAGCGCCATGTCGGCGTACCAGACCCACAGGTACGAGCCGGTCTTCGCGACCGCGACGCCGCCCAGCCAGGCGCCGAAGAACGCGCCGGTCTGGTGCGAGAGCAGGGTCAGGCCGAACAGCGTTGCCAGATAGCGTGGGCCGAACAGCTTGCCGACCAGACCGGCCGTCGGCGGCACGGTCGCCAGCCAGCTCATGCCCAGGCCGATCGCGAACAGAATGAACGTGGTCGGGGTCGGCGGCGACAGCACATAGATGAGGATCATCACCGCGCGACTGGCGTAGATCGCGGTCAGCAGCCATTTCATGCGGTAGCGCTGGCCGAGCCAGCCGGCGCCGATGCTGCCGACGATGTTGAACAGGCCAATCAGCGACAGCGCCATCGCCGACACGCCGGCCGACAGGCCGCACATCGCGATCCCGGTCGGCAGGTGCGTGACCAGGAACGCGATGTGGAAGCCGCAGGTGAAGAAGCCCAGGTGCAGCAGCCAGTAACTGCGGTCGCGCAGGGCGATGCGCAGTTGCGCGCGCAGGCCGATGTCGTCGTTCGTGATCGGCAGAACGGCCGCGCCGGGCGCCGCGGGGGGCAGCTTGCGACGACGCAGCGGCCAGGCCAGCGGCAGCGTTGCCAGTGCGGTGGCCGCCATCGCCCATGCGGCGGCGGCCCATCCGAACGCGCCGATCATCGCGGTCGCGAACGGCGCGTAGAGGAACTGCCCGAACGAGCCGCCGGCATTGACCACGCCCGAGGCCATCGAGCGCTTCTCGGCGGGAATCACCCGCGCCGTGCTGCCGATCAGGATCGAGAAACTGCCCGCGCCCGCGCCGGCCGCGCTGATCAGGCCGAGCGTCAGCAGCAGACCCCATTCGGAGGCGAAGAACGGCGCCGCGGCCATGCCGGTGAACAGTAGTACGCCGCCGAACACCAGCACGCGACCGCTGCCGCGCTGGTCGGCGATCGCGCCGAACACCGGCTGCACCGCGCCCCAGACGAACTGGCCGACGGCCAGCGCAAAGCTGATCGCGGCGATGCCCAGGCCCGTGTCGGCGGCGATCGGCTGCACGAACAGGCCCAGTGACTGCCGGATGCCCATCGTGATCATCATCATCGCGGTCGCGGCCAGCACCAGTGGCCACCAGCGCGAGGCGACGGGCGCGCTCATGCCGCGAGCTTCCGGGTGACGCGATCCAGCACCGCGTGCAGACGGCCGACCTCGTCGACGCCCATCAGCGCTTCGACCTGTACCTGCGTCGCGCGCCACAGCGGCTCGGCCTGCGTGATCACCGCGGCGCCCGCCGGCAGGACTTCGATCCGGCGCTGGCGTGCATCGTCCGGATCGCGCTGCAGGCGCACCCAGCCCGCGGCGACCAGATGCTTGAGGTCGCGGCTGAGCGTGCTGCGCTCCATGCCGAGCGTCGTGGCGAGCTCGCCGACCGTGCGCGGCTGGATCTGCGCGCGGCGCAGGATCGCGTACTGGTTGACGTTGAGCCCGGCCGGCGCGAGTGCCTGGTCGTAGCGCTGGGTCATCATCCGGCTCAGTTTGCGCAGCCGATGGCAGCTGCAGCCGAAGGCGGGGGAGTCGAGCGGGTCGGGTGCGGTGGCGGTCATTGCGTGTATCTGCATCGGATTTTGGATGTATATACACCTAATTCGGTTGGGTGTGCAGGATCTTGTCGGGCGTGCTCAAGAAAAAGCCCCGCACCGGAAACCGGGGCGGGGCGGTGACGCACGCGTCACTGGAGAGAACGGAAACCGGTCAGCGCGCGCTGATCAGAAGTAGACGCGGATGCCGCCGGCGATGGTGCGGCCCGGCAGCGGCGCGAAGTCGCGCAGCAGCGAGGTGTGCGGGCGGGCTTCTTCGTCGGTCAGGTTGCGGCCGTCGAGGAACAGCTCCCACTGCGTGCCGTCCGCTTCGCCGACGCGCCAGGCGACCCCGGCATTGACCAGCGTATAGCCGGGGCTCGGTTCTTCGAGCGCGGCCACGCGGTCCTGCTTCTGGTAGCGCACCGCGCCGACGTTCGCGCGCCAGCCGCCGAGGGTCCAGTTGATGTCGGCGCCGATACGCGACGGTGCGATGCGCGGCAGGTCCCCGCCCAGCGCGATGTCGGTTTCGTAGTTGTGCGCGTGGTCGCCGTGCGGCACCGCGAACTGCACCGTGCGCGTGCCGCTGCCGTCGAGCTCGGCCCGCACCACATCGCCGAACACGCGCAGATCGAAATCGCCGGCATCGGATTCGAGCAGGTGGAACTTCGCCTCCGCCTCGGCGCCGCGGAAGGTCGCATCGCCCTGTGTCCACAGCCGCACCGGAAAGCCCTGTTCGGCGATGCCGGTATCGGTGAGATAGGTGAAGCGCTTGAACTGCGTCTGGTAGACGGCGGCCTTGAACTCGACGCGATCGGTATGCGCGTGCAGGCCGATTTCCAGGCGCTGGCCGCGTTCGGTGTCGAGATCCGCATCGCCGATTTCGATCGAGCGCGTGGCAATGTGCGGGCCGGCCGCGAACAGTTCCTCGTTGGTCGGCGCGCGTTCGGACACGTCGGCGCCGAAGCGCAGGTCGAACACGTCCGACAGATGCCAGATCGCCGCGCCCGACAGGCTGCTGGCGCTGAACTTGCGCGATTCGTTCGCGACCGGATCGATCTCTACGCGCTCGTGGCGGCCGCCGAACTCGAGCTTCACCGGTCCGAATTCCTTTTCCTGCACGACGAACAGGCCGAGGGTGTCGGTCACGCTCGGCGGCACGAAGGCCTCTTCGCCGACCGCGCCGAAATCGACGTGGCCGATCTGCAGGCCGAACGCGCCGTCCCAACCGTTGAAGGTCTTCTGCACCGCTTCGATGCGCGCTTCGGTGCCCTTGTTGGTGAAGCGGGTCGCCGGCGTGTCGCCTTCGAGTTCGACGTGTTCGTAGTCGTTGTAGGCCGCACGCACGTTCAAGGCGCTGAGGAACGGCAGCGGGTCGTAGAGGCCGCCCTTCAGATCGACGCGGTTCTGCACCATGTCGATGCGCACCGAACCGTGTTCGTCATGACCTTCCTCTTCGTGATCATGGTCGTGATCGTGGTCATGGCCGCCTTCTTCAGCATGCACGTGCGCGCCGTCCGGCAGACCGTAGTTGGTGCGGTAGGTGCTGACCGCGACGCCGAGGTGGCCGCGCTCGCCGAAATACGTGGCGCCGACCGCGCCGGCACGCGTGCGGATCGAGCTGTTGGGCAGGCTGCCGTAGGCGTTCTCTTCGTCCGCGTGTCCGTGGTCGTGATCGTGATCGTGGTCTTCGGGCACCTGGGCAAAGCCCGGGATGTCGAAGTCGCCGGTGTTGCGGATCAGGCCGTCGACGTGCAGCACCAGGTTGTCGCCGCTGACGCCGTCGAGGCGGAACATGCCGCTGCGCTCGTCGTTGCCGCTGGCGGCGCGCAGTTCGGCGCGGCCGCTGATCGGACGGTCCGGCACTTCGCGGGCGATGCGGCCGTCAACCACGTTGACCGCGCCGCCGATCGCGCCGCTGCCGTACAACAGGTTGGCCGGGCCCTTGAGCACTTCGATCTGGTCGGCGAGGAAGGGCTCGATGCTGACCGCGTGGTCGGCGCTGACGGTCGAGGCATCCATGCTGCCGATGCCGCCCGAGAGCACCTGCACGCGCGGGCCTTCCTGGCCGCGGATGATCGGCCGGCCCACGCCGGTACCGAAGAAGCCGCTCTGCACGCCGGGCAGCGAGGACACGGTGTCGCCGAGATTGCCGGCCTTGCGATCCTCCAGCGCGTCGCCATACAGCACTTCCACCGGGTGGGCGAGATCTTCGGCATCGCCGCCGAGCGGGGTGGCGGTGACCTGCACGCGGTCGAGCGTGGTCGGATGCGCATGCGTCTGGCTGGTGGACTGGGCGAACGCAGCGGCCGGCAGCAGCAGGGCCACGGCGATGGCAAGACGGGTGGGGACGGGGAAGGAACGGCGGCTCGTGGTCATTACGGATGCAGTACACTGTTGGGCGAATAGGGAATGTTATAATGTTGCGCAAATCCCCGCATCCCCCAAAAGACATGCCTGCACACAATTCCACCTTGCAGCGCGCAGACCGCGTCGGCTTCGCCGCGTCGTTCCTGTGTGCGGTCCATTGCGCGCTGCTGCCGGTCGCGCTGGCGCTGTTGCCGGCATTCGGTCTGAACGTGGGCGGCTGGGTCGACATCGACCAGGCCTTCGTCGTCTTCGCCACGCTGCTGGGCGCGACCACGCTGACGCTGGGCTGGCGCCGCCATCGCGCGTTCCATGCCTGGGCGCTGCTGATTCCGGGTCTGGCGCTGGTCTGGGCCGGCTCGTTCACGCACCTGCACGACCACACCATCACCCACGCCGTGGTGATGACCATCGGTGGCCTGCTGCTGGCCGGCGCGCATCTGCTGAACCTGCGTCTGACCCACGCCCGCGCCGGGCGCTGAGCGGCTTCACCGCTGGGGCCGCGTGCTAGAATCCGCGGTCCTGTGCGCCCTGGCGGCGCACGTACGCGCCAACGAATTCAACACGCAGCACTCCAGGAGCACAGTAATGGGCAAGGGCGACCGCAAGACCCTCAAGGGCAAGCGCTACAACTCCAGCTACGGCAACAGCCGTTCGAAGGGCCTGATCAAGGCCGCCGGCACCGCGACCGCACCGGTCGTGAAGAAGGCCGCTGGCAGCAAGACCGTCGCCAAGGCACCGGCGAAGAAGGCCGTCGCGAAGAAGGCCTGAGTTCCAGGTCCCGCCGCGCGTCGAAAGCCCCGCATCCGCGGGGCTTTCGCGTTTCAGAGTGGTGATCGGCTTCAGGCCAGGCGCTTGCCAGCGGCGAACGACATCGCCAGCAGCGGACCACCGAGCCAGTAGACGAGTTCGGCCGGCTGCGCGACTTGCCAACAGGCGAAATCCGCGCATTGACCGACGGCCAGCGTGCCGCGGTCCGACAGGCCGAGCGCACGCGCTGCATGCACGGTCGCGCCGCGCAGGGCTTCTTCCGGCGTCAGCCGGAAATGCGTGCACGACAGCTGCATCGCCTGACGCAGCGACAGCAGCGGCGACGTGCCCGGATTGCAGTCGGTCGCGACCGCCATCGGCACGCCTGCGCTGCGGAACGCATCGAGCGGCGGCAGCGTGGTCTCGCGCAGCACGTGGAAGGCGCCCGGCAGCAGCACCGCGACGGTGCCGGCCGCGGCCATCGCGGCGACACCGGCAGGCGAGGTGTGTTCGACATGATCGGCCGACAGGCCACCGAATTCGGCCACCAGCGCAGCACCTGCGCCATCGCTGAGCTGGTCGGCGTGCAGCTTCACCGGCAGGCCGAGCGTGCGCGCCACCTCGAACACGCGGCGCGTCTGATCGACGCTGAAAGCGATGCGTTCGGCGAATGCGTCGACCGCATCGACCAGACCTTCTGCATGCAGGCGCGGCAACCACTCGCAGACCGCGTCGATGTAGGCATCACCGCGGCCGACGAACTCCGGCGGCAGGGCATGCGCGCCGAGGAAGGTGGTGCGCACGGTGATGCCGAGCACCTCGCCGATCCGCCGGGCGACGCGCAGCATCTTGCGTTCGTTGTCGAAGTCGAGGCCGTAGCCGGACTTGATCTCCAGCGTCGTCGCGCCATCGGCGAGCAGCGCACGCGCACGCGGCAACGACTGCGCGAGCAATGCGTCCTCGTCGGCGTCGCGCACCGCGCGCACCGTCGAGACGATGCCGCCACCGGCGCGCGCGATCTCCTCGTAGCTCGCACCCTGCAGGCGCTGTTCGAACTCGGCAGCGCGGTTGCCCGCGAAGACCGCGTGCGTGTGGCAGTCGATCAGGCCGGGTGTGACCAGGCCAGTGGTCTCGACCACGAGATCGGCGTGGGCTTCGGCGTCCGCAGGCAGTCCGCTGCGCGGACCGGCGTAGACGATCACACCGTCGCGCCAGCCGAGCGCGCCGTCTTCGATCAGGCCGTAGCCGCTGTCGTCCGCCAATGTGGCGAGCCTTGCGCCCAGCAGCAGGCCATCCCAGGATTCAGTCGCCACCGCCGCCTCCATTGCCGCCGCCGTCCGAGCCGAAATCACCGCCGTCATGGCGCCCCTGGTTCGACCCGCCCTCGACCAGGGCGGCATCGCCACCGGACGGCGTATCGGACTGCCGCTTGCGGCTCGCGGACACGCCGGCAAACACGGCCACGAGCCCGCCGGCCACGGCGACCAGTGCGCACACCAGCGCGATCGAAGTTGGACTCATCGGATGTTCCCGGACGGAAGACCGGCTAGCCTACCGCACACGTTTTCCAGGAGCCGGACCGATGCACGATGTTCCCGCGATCCACGTCCAGCGCACGTCCGCCGGCTGGCGTCTGCCCGGTATCGCGAACCTGCATTCGCATGCGTTCCAGCGGGCGATGGCGGGACTGGCCGAAGTGCAGACCGATCCCGCCGATTCGTTCTGGACCTGGCGCGAAACCATGTACCGCATGGCCGGGCGCTTCGATCCCGACACCCTGCGCGCAGTGGCCACGCAGCTCTACGTCGAAATGCTGGAAGCCGGCTACACCACCGTCTGCGAGTTCCATTACGTCCATCACGCGCCCGACGGCGCGCCGTACGCGCCTGCGAGTGCGATGGCCGATGCGCTGATCGACGCCGCGCGCGCCACCGGCATCCGCCTGACGCTGCTGCCGGTGCTGTACATGACCGGCGGGTTCGACGGCCGGCCGCTGGGCGAGCGCCAGCGACGCTTCGGCCACGACGTCGACGGCTATCTGCGATTGTTCGGCGATCTGCACGCGCGCCAGGACGACACGTTGCGCGTCGGCTGCGCGCTGCACAGCCTGCGTGCCGTGCCGGCCGATGCGATGCACGCGGTGCTGACCGCGCTGCCGGCGGATGCGCGCCTGCACATCCACATCGCCGAACAGGTGCCCGAGGTCGAGGAATGCCTCGCGCTGCGCGGCGCACGACCGGTCGCGTGGCTGCTCGACAACGCGCCGGTCGACGCGCGCTGGACGCTGGTGCACGCGACGCATCTCGATGCTGCGGAAGTGGCCGGCATCGCGCGCAGCGGCGCAACCGTCGCGCTGTGTCCGACGACCGAAGCCAATCTCGGCGACGGCCTGTTTCCGCTGCGCGACTACCTCGATGCCGGCGGCGCATGGGGCATCGGGTCCGATTCGCATATCTCCGTGTCGCCTGTGGAGGAATTGCGCTGGCTCGAGTACGGCCAGCGCCTGGTGACGCAGCGCCGCAACATCGCGGTCGCAGCGGCGACGCCCAGCGTCGGCGCGACGCTGTGCGCCGGCGTGCAGGCGAGCGCCGCGGCGTCGACCGGTTTCGACGCGCATGACGATGCGGTGGTGCTGGACGCGGATGCACCGCTGCTTGCCGGCGCGACGCAGCGCGATGTTCTCGATCGCTGGCTGTTCGCCGGCAATCGCCCGCTGGTCCGTGAAGTCCACGTGGCCGGGCGGCAGGTCGTCGCCGATGGCCGCCACGTGCTGCACGACACGGCGGCGCGTGATCATGCGGATGCGATGAAGCGCCTGCTCGCCTGACCGGACTGTGGGAGCGCGCTTGTGCGCGAAGGGCGTCACCCGGAAAAGCCCTGCCGCGCGCCCCCGGAAAGGGGATGCAAGCACAAGCGCGCTCCCACACGGACGCATTTCGTCCACCGGATACGGGCATTCGTCGCAAAGACCGGCAGCGCCGGCCGACCGTGCGCAACATGGCACCATCCCATGGACAGGAGATTCGCATGTTGCCCAACGCCTTGACCCTCGCCGCGATGCTCGCCGTCAGCGGCAACGCATCCGCGATGTCCGACGCCGAACTCGCCGGCATCGTCGACCAGCGCCTGTCCGGCGACCGCACCGGCGCCTGCTTCGCCGTCGCGGTGATCGATGGCGACACGGTCACGCGCACGTATCGCTGCGCCGACGGCACACCGATACCGCGCATCGGCGCCGACAGCGCGTTCGAGATCGGCTCGGTCAGCAAGACGATGACCGCGGCACTGCTCGCGCAACTGATTGCCGACGGTGAGGCCTCGCTCGATGATCCGCTGTCGGCGTATCTGCCCGCGGGCACACCGGTACCGACGTTCGAAGGCCAGCCGATCCTGCTGCGCCACGTCGTCACCCACACGTCCGGCCTGCCCGCATTGCCGGCGCGGATGCAGATCACCAATCCAGCCGATCCCTACGCCGCGCTGACGCCGGAGGCGCTGCTCGCCTCGCTGGGCGACGTCACCCTGACGCGCGCGCCGGGCGCGCAGTTCGAGTACTCCAACTTCGCGTCGATGCTGCTGTCGTATGCACTCGCGCAGCGCACCGGCCAGCCGTTCGAAGCCCTGATCGACGCGCAGCTGTTCGCGCCACTCGGCATGACGCACGCCTACATCGGGCAGCGGCCGGATGGCGTGCGCGCCGCAGCGGGCCATCTGCCCAACGGCAGCGAGACGCCGGCCTGGACGATTCCCGGCGACATGGCCGGTGTCGGCGGCGTGCGGGCCACGCTCGATGACATGGTGCGTTATGTACAGGCGCAGCTCGGGCACACGGATGGCGCGACCGCCGCGCCGGTGCTCGCTGCGTTGCAGGTCACCCAGCAACCGGTCTCGCAAGCGCCGCCGATGGCCATGAACTGGATGATCGCGCCGCTGGCCGGGCGCAGCGTGCTGATGCACGAGGGCGGTACCGGCGGTTTCTCGTCGCTCGCAGGTTTCGATCCCGAAAAGAAGCGCGGCGTCGTGATCCTGTCGGACACGGCGCTGACCGCGCTCGGTGGTCTCGGCAGCCTCGGCGCGCATCTGCTCGATCCGTCGGCACCGGTCGGCAAGCCACGCAAGCTGGCGACGCCGCCGTCGGAACTCGTCGACGGCCTTGTGGGCGCCTGGCAGCTCGGCGCCGGCATGCAGGTCGAGCTGGCGCGCAAGGGCGACACACTGACGATCCATCCCGCCGGCCAGCCGATCTTCGAGCTGGGCTACGACGATGCAGGCGATTTCTTTCCCGTGCAGTTCGACGCGCTGCTGTCGCCGAAGCGCGCGGTGGATGGCAGCTACAGCTTCATGTGGCATCAGGGCGGTGGCGCAATTGCGGCGACACGTGTCACCGATACCGCGTCGCCGGCAGCGCCGGTCGTCGATGTGGTGCTTGCCGACTACGCGGGCGATTACACGCTGATGCCGGGTTTCGTGCTGAAGGTCGACAGTGCCGATGGCGGCCTGCGTGCGCAGGCGACCGGGCAGGGCGCATTTCCGCTCGATGCGACGGGCACCGATACCTTCGCCGCGCCGGCGTTCGGCATCGAGTTGCGCTTCCAGCGCGATGCCGGCGGCAATGTGACCGGGCTCGAACTGCACCAGGGCGGCCAGGTGCTGCGCGGCGCGCGTGGCTGAGGCGTCGATGATGGCCGCGCACCGCGAAACGCTGCACCAGCCATTGCCCGATGACGTGGTCGTTGGCGGTGATTATCTGTGGACGCGATATCGCCGCTATCCGGTCTTCAGCGCCCGCTGGCTGGCGGGGCGCACGCTGCTGTTCGGCAGCGTGATCCTGGGTTTCTCGGTGCTGACGCTGCTGGCGACGATGATCAGCTCGGTGACGTGGATCGGCGCACTGACCATGAGCAGCTACACCTTCATCGCGTTCCTGCTGATGACCACCACCGGGCCACTGTGCGCGACCCTGGTCCGGCACTGGCGTCTGCCGTTGCAACGCGAGCGCGTGCTCGTGGTGCTGTCGCTGTGCCTGGGCATCGTGGTGGCCTACTTCGTCGACAGTTGGGCGAGCGCCGAGATCAACGCGTTCATGGAATCGCAGATGGGCCAGCCGGCCTACGACATCGAGGCGATGCGTGCGCACTACGAATCCGGTGCGGCCTGGAAGGGCGCGATGGCGATCCATCTGTTGATCCTGGCCTGCATCTACGGGCTGCTGGGAGGCGGCATGGCGCTGCGCGCCTATTTCGGCGAGCAGCGGCGTCTCGCCGACAGCCGCCATCGCAGCGAGCTCACGATGATCCAGTCGCAGAAACGCGAGTCGGATCTGCGTCTGGGTGCCTTGCAGGCCCAGGTGGAACCGCATTTCCTGTTCAACACGCTGGCCTCCGTGCGGGCGCTGGTCCGCAAGGATGCCGATCGCGCGGAGGCGACGCTGGATGCGCTGGTCGACTACCTGCGCGCGACGATCCCGCGCCTGCGCGACGGCGGGGCCAACCTGCGTTCGACGCTCGGCGAACAGCTCGATCTGTGTGCGCATTACCTCGAACTGATGCGACTGCGCACCGGCGACCGCCTGCGTTACGGCATCGAGGCCGATGCCACGTTGCGCGCGCTGCCGTACCCGCCACTGCTGTTGATCACCCTGGTCGAAAACGCGGTCAAGCACGGTGTCGAACCGAAGCCGGGTACGGGCTGCATCACGATCCGCGCGCGGGCCGTGGACGGGGCTCTGCACGTCAGCGTGATCGATGATGGTGCCGGCCTGCAGCCGGGCATCGGTGGTGGTATGGGGCTGGCGAACGTGCGCGACCAACTCGTCGCACGTTATGGCACGCGTGCCGCACTGCGGTTGACCGGTGCGCCGGACGGCGGTGCGCAGGCCGAGATCCGGACCCCGCTGGACGTGGCGGCATGAGCGACGCGATCACCGCGCTGGTGGCCGAAGACGAAGCGCCGCAACGCGCCGCGTTGCTGGAGATGCTCGAGGCGGTCTGGCCCGGCCTCGAGGTGGTCGCGGCCTGCGACGACGGCATTGCCGCGCTGCAGGCCGCCGCCGAACACCGCCCGCGCGTCGCATTCCTCGATATCCGCATGCCCGGTGTCGGCGGACTCGATGTCGCGCGCGCGGTGGTGGCCGGTGGGGGGCTGGTGGTGTTCACGACCGCCTACGACGAATACGCGATCCGCGCCTTCGAAGCCGGCGCGGTCGACTACCTGCTCAAGCCGGTGAACGCGGCGCGACTGGGGCTCGCGGTCGAACGGCTGCAGGATCGCCTGCGACAGCCGGTGGGCGAGGATCTGCAGGCACTGGTCGATGATCTCGAAGCGCGCCTGCGCCCGCAGGGTGAGCGCCTGATCCGCTGGATCAGCGCGAGCGTCGGCGATCACGTGCGCATGATCGGCATCGACGAGGTGCTGTTCTTCCAGGCGCAGGACAAGTACGTGCGCGTGGTCACCGCCGACGGCGAGGCGCTGATCCGCACGCCGGTCAAGGATCTGCTGGCCGGGCTGGAGCCGGATGTGTTCTGGCAGGTGCATCGCGGCACGGTCGTGCGCGTGTCGACGATCGACCGGGTGCGCCGCGACGAGTTGGGCAAGACCCGGATCACGCTGCGCGGACATGGCGAATCGCTGCCGGTCAGTGCGGCGTTCGTGCACCGGTTCCGGGGGATGTAGCGCGACCGTTGCCGCTCGACGGCCGCTGCGGCAACACACTATGCGGCAACACACTTTGCCGTCGCCCCAGCGAAAGCTGGGGCCCATGTTGATCTTCAGCGATCTCGCGAAAATGGACCCCAGCTTTCGCTGGGGCGACGGTGGCAATTACAACGGTGCCGGTATCCTGCGCACCTCCACACGGGAGTCGCACATGCAGATCGACATCGCCATCGTCGGGGCCGGGCCGGTCGGGTTGTGCTTCGCGCGCGCGCTCGCCGGTAGCGGACTGAAGGTCGCGCTGTTCGAACGGCAACCGCACGCCGCCATCACCCAGCCGGCGTTTGACGGGCGCGAGATCGCGCTGACCCATGCCTCGCGTGACATCCTCGAACGTCTCGGACTGTGGGCGCGCTTCGATCCGGCCGACATCTCCGAACTCCGCGACGCGCGCATTCTCGATGGCGAACGCAGCCACGGTCTGACGATCACCGCGCACGATGGACGCAGTGCGCAGCTCGGCTGGCTGGTGCCCAACCAGTGCATCCGCCAGGCTGCCTTCGACGAGGTGGGGGATGCGGCCGATATCGCCGTGCACGGCGGCGCGGCGGTGCGTGATGTCGTACAGCACACCGACGGCGTGACGCTCGCGCTCGAGGACGGTGGGCGCGTCGAGGCACGCCTGCTGATCGCGGCCGACAGCCGGTTTTCGGCGGTGCGGCGCATGCTCGGCATCGGCGCACGCACGCGCGACTTCGGCATGCGCATGCTGGTGTGCCGCGTCGCGCACACCGTGCCGCACCATCACGCAGCGTGGGAGTGGTTCGATCAGGGGCAGACGCTCGCACTGCTGCCGCTCAACGGCGACCGCGCCTCGGTGGTGCTGACACTGCCGCCGCAGCAGATGGCCGAAGTGGAGGCGCTGGACGACATCGCCTTCGCCGCCGACATGCAGCGCCGCTTCCGCGACCGCCTGGGCGCGATGACCACGATCGGCACGCGGCATGTCTATCCGCTGGTCGGCGTCTACGCGGACCGGTTCGTCGCCCGGCGCGCCGCGCTGCTGGGCGATGCCGCAGTCGGCATGCATCCGGTGACCGCGCATGGCTTCAACCTCGGTCTGCAGGGCGCGGATCGACTGGCCCGGGCGATCCGCGACGCCCATGCGGCCGGTCGCGACATCGCCGGTGCCGGATTGCTGGAGCGCTGGGCGCGGGCGCATCGTGCGGCGAGCTGGCCGATGTACGCCGCGACCGGCCTCGTCGCGAGTCTCTATACCGACGACCGCCGTCCCGCGCGCCTGCTGCGCGGCGCAACGCTGCGCATCGCCCAGCGCATCGCGCCGTTCCGGCGGATGATCGCCGGGCATCTCACCCAGGCCCGCTGACAACCGCTTCCTGCGCGCGCGCGAAGCTGTCCCGGCAGAAGTCAGAGCAGGCGATCGCCCTGCGGCCACGCCCCTTCCAGGGTCAGCAGGAATTCCTTGGTCGGCAGCCCACCCCCGAAACCGGTCAGCGCGCCGCCCGCGCCGATGACCCGGTGACACGGCACGACGATCGACAGCGGATTACGGCCGTTCGCCGCCCCGACCGCGCGACTCGCGGTCGGCTTGCCGACCATGCGCGCGAGTTCGACGTAGCTCGCGGTCCTGCCATAGGGAATGCGCGTCAGCGCACCCCAGACCGACTTCTGGAAGTCGGTGCCGCGTGCCGCGAACGGCAGGTCGAAACTGCGGCGTGTGCCGGCGAAGTACTCGCCCAGTTGCGCCTCCGCGGCATCGAGGGTCGGATGCGGGCCTTCGCGCCAATCGTCGCCACGTGGCACCGGATGCCGGTGCCCGGCGAACTCGACGGCGTGCAGACCTGCATCGGATGCGGCAAGAGAAAGCGGTCCTACCGGACTGTCGATGGTGCGGGTGAAGACGGGGGGCGTGTCTGGGCTCATGGCGATGGACTCCGGGTGGAACGGGCGCGGGGGCGCTCTGGTGTCGAGGTGCGCGCAGGCGGGGATGCAGAAGCTTCGCGCCACAGATGGAAGACCGCATAACCGCGCCATGGACGCCAAGCCTCCGCGTGTGCGCGCAGCGCTTTTGCAGTCATGCGTGTGCCATCGGTCGGCAGCATCTTCTGCAACACGAGATCCTCGGCGGGGAACGCATCGGGATGACCGAGCGCACGCAGCGCGATGTACTGCGCGGTCCACGGACCGATGCCGGGCAAAGCGACCCAGCGGGCGACGAAGTCGTCGAGCGTACGCGCGCGATCGAAATCCACGCGGCCGTCGAGCAGTGCGGCGGCGATGCCGCGGATCGTCGCGATGCGGCTGCCGATCAGGCCGAGGCCGTCGAAGTCGGCATCGACCAGCGCGCCCGGCGTTGGAAACAGATGCCCGAAGCCTTGCGCGGCGAACGGCTCCGGCAGCGGCGTGCCGAAGCGCTGCGACAGGCGCGCGGTCAGCGTGCGCGCGGCGGCCACGCTGACCTGCTGGCCGATCACCGCGCGCACCGCGATCTCGAACCCGTCCCAGCCGCTGGGCAGGCGCAGCCCCGGGCGCTTGCGCAGCAGCGGCGCCAGTCGCGGGTCGTGGCCGAGATGCGCGGCGATCGTGCCCGGATCCGCGTCGAGATCGAACATGCGGCGCACGCGCTGCACGGTGTCCTGCAGGCGTGATGGCGGACAGCCGTGCAGTTGCAGACGCAGCGCGTGCGGCGCGGGATCACCGCGCTTGCCCGGCCAGGCATCGATGCGCAGCCAGCCCGGTGCATCCGTATCGCCGATCACACGGGTATAGGCGGTCCCGTCGACGACTTCGATACCGGGCAGCGCGCGGCCGCGCAGGAAGTCGAGCATCGCCGGCAGGTCATAGGGCGGGCGATAGCCGAGGCGCAGCGTCAATGCATCGCCGGTTGCCTCGCGCGGCGTCTTGCGCAGGTCGCGTGGCGGCATGCGGTAGGCGTCCTGGAACACGGCGTTGAAACGCCGCAGGCTGTTGAATCCAGCGGCCAGTGCGACCTCGGTGATCGGCAACGCGGTCTCGGTCAGCAACTGCTTGGCGAACAGCAGGCGTCGCGTGCCGTGCACGCCGACCGGTGCGGCGCCCAGGCGCTCGACGAACAGTCGTCGCAGCTGGCGCTCGCCGATGTGCAGGCGCTGCGCCAGTTCCGACAGCGGCGCCTCGTTCAGAGCGCCCCGTTCGATCAACGCCAGCGCACGCGCGACGATGTCGTCGCCGCGACGCCAGTAGCCGTCCGAGGGCGCGAGTTCCGGCCGGCAGCGCAGACAGGGACGAAAGCCCGCGGCTTCGGCCGCGGCCGCGTTCGGGTAGTAGACGACGTTCGCGGCTTTCGGCGCGGGCGCCGGGCAGACCGGCCGGCAGTAGATGCCCGTCGTGCGCACCGCGGTGAAGAACAGTCCGTCGAAGCGCGCGTCCCGGCTCAGGCGGGCCTGTTCGCAGATGTCGTTGGCGGGTGGGGGCGGAGACATGGAACGCAGGCTAGCACCGGGGGCGTGTGGTGACTGGCCGGATTCGGACATGGATGTTGTCGGGTGTATCGCGAGGGTCTGCCCTCACCCCAACCCCTCTCCCGGAGGGAGAGGGGCTCGAGAGCGTGGGCACCGGGCGGTTTCATGCGGAGAGTCCGAGATACATGACGCAGCGCGCAAACGAAGCCCCTTTCCCTTTGGGAGCGGGGTTGGGGGGAGGGAAACCGGTCGCATCGAACCCCGAACCCGCAGTTCCCGAGTGCCGCGCACAGAAACGCAGCTGCGCCTCAACCGATGCAACGCCGCGTAATCGACCTTTAACGCACCTCATCCCGCAACGCCGGGACCAGCGTCTCCGCGTTCCCGTCATTCTTCGCCGGCACCACCCCGATCAGTCGCGCGAGCATCGGGTACACGTCGACGTTGTCGAAGCCGTCCAGCGTCACCCCGCTGCGGAACGCCGGTCCGTGTGCGATGAACACCGCGCGCATCTCCGGCAGCGCGGGATCGAATCCGTGCGAGCCGCGCGCGTGTGCCGGGCGGCGCGCCAGCGCCTCGCGCGGAACGGCGTCCCAGCCTTTGTGCATCTGGCAGACGATCGGCGGTACACGCGGGTGCGTGCCGAACTGCCAGCGGGCTGGCATCTCACCCTTGCGCCAGCAGTCGTACTGCGCATGCGCGCCGAGCAGCCTGCGCTCGACCTGCGATTCGAAGCCGGCGTTGGGGACCACGCCGATCACCTGCCCGGTCGAGGTCACCCGGGCTTCCTCCACCGTCACCATGTCCTCGATGGCGATCGCCTGGCCCGGCGGCACTTCGGCCATGCCGTGGTCGGAGACCACGACCAGGTTCACGCGGTCCTGCAGGCCGCGCGTGCGCAGGCCCTCGACCAGCTGCCCCAGGGCCGCGTCGACCGCCCGCAGCGCGGCGTGCAACTGCGGCGAATCCGGGCCGTAACCGTGTCCGGCCGAGTCGGTATGTTCGAAGTACAGCGTCGCGAACGCCGGGCGCGTGGTGTCGGGCTCGGACAGCCAGTCGAGCACCATGTCCACACGCGTATCGAGCGGGCGCGTGTCGTCGAAGGGATACCAGCGTGTTGGACGCACGCCGTGCACCGGTGCCTCACTGCCCGGCCACGACAGCGTCGCGGTGCGCAGGCCGGCGTTTTCGGCCGTCACCCACAGCGGCTCGCCGTCGCCATACCAGGCGCCGTTGCCGACGGCGTCGCGGTCCGACAAGCGGAAATCGCCGAGTGTCGAATCCCACATCGAGTTGTGGATCAGGCCGTGGTGGTCGGGCCGCAGGCCGGTGACCAGGGTGTAGTGGTTCGGGAAGGTCAGCGAGGGATACGCAGGCCGCATCCAGGCCTGCACGCCGTCGCGCGCCAGCGCATCGAGATGCGGTGTTTCGCCGCGCCCCAGGTAATCGGGGCGCAGGCCGTCGAGCGAGACCAGCAGCAGGGTCGGGCGTGCCTGTCCGACGGTCGTCGGGACAGGCGTGGCAGCGGATTCGGGCGGCGGGGCGACCGTTGCGCAGGCGGTCAGCAGCAGCAGCGGAAGCAGCGCATAAGCACGGAAACGAGGTGATCGAGGCATCGGTACAGGATACCGGCGGCACATGACATCCCGCAGTCAGGCGCATGAAGCGATGCACAACGCGGTCGACACGCGGGCTGAACAATCATCGTCTGCAGACCCCGCGGCGGCGCATCGCGCGTATCGTGTCTCCACCGATGGACTGCACCGGGAGGTGCGTGATGAAACATGCTTGGTGGACGGCGGCGATCCTCGCCGGCCTCGCGTTCGGTGGGGTCTCCCAGGTCGCACACGCGCAGCAGCAGGAAGAAGAGGAAGAGGAGTCCGCACGCGACCGCGGTCAGCGCGCCAGCCCGTCGGATCGCTTCTGCATCCGCGAGACCGGCTCACGCATCACCGCAGCCCGCAATGCGCGCTCCAAGCGCGCCGAGCAGGAATGCACCACGGGCGGTGGCCGGGTCTACACCCGCGAGGATATCGACCGCACCGGTTCGGCCGACATCAAGGACGCCTTGCGTCGTCTGGATCCCTCGATCTTCTGAGCGGTCCGTTCCGCGATCCATTGAAACGCCCGGCCATGGCCGGGCGTTGCTGTTTGTGGGAGCGGCCCTGGCCGCGAACGCCGCTGCTGCCGTCGAAAACGCATCGCGCGCAGCCCGAACTGGGGAGCACAAGTGTGGTCCCACGACTGGTTGCTCAGCAGGCGTCGCTGCGCCCGGTGGTCCACAGCAGGCCACGCAGCAGGTGCGCGCGGAATACCGGATCGGCGTACAGCGCCGGGTCGTGGCCCAGGCCGGTGTACCAGGCACGGCCGCCGGCGTTGGTGTGGCACCAGGCGATGGGATGGTCGTCGCCCATGCGCCCGTCGGGATGCGAGGCGGGATCGATCGAAGCGGTCACGCGGACGAACGCGCGCGGATTGCGCCGGTAATCGTAGATCTCGTCGGTGACCTGCCACTCGCGCAGGCCGTCCGGCCCGGCGTCGTTCTCGAACACCACGCGCACCGGCTGCAGGCCTTCGGGATGCCGCGCGAACCAGGCGCCGACCAGATCGCCGTACCAGGGCCAGGTGTAGCCGCTGTCAGCGGCCGCATGCATGCCCATGAAGCCGCCACCTGCGGCGACGTAGCGTTCGAACGCGGCCTGCTGCGTGGGGTCGAGGACTTCGCGCGTCGTGCTGACGAACACCACCGCTTCGTAGCGCGAGAGCCCGGCATCGGTGAACAGCGCCGCGTCCTCGGTCGCATCGACCGCGAAACCGGACTGCGCCCCCAGCGCCTGCAGGGTGTCGAGGGCGACGGGAATCGAGTCGTGGCGGAACCCGGCAGTGCGCGAGAACAGCAGCACACGCGTCGGCGCGGTATCGACCGCTTGCGCAGCGACCTGCGTCGATCCGGCCTGCGTGGCGCAGCCGGCGACAGCCACCGCGCAAGCGGCGGCGAATGCGGAGCGGAGATTCATGGCGCGAGGATAGGGCGGCGTTGCGGCCGCGCTCACGCCGCAGCGCACCAGTCCACAGCGGTGCGCGATGCGATAATCGACGCATCGACTCCAACGGAACACCGCAATGACCGACGCCTCGCGCCACGACCCGTCCCGCACGATCCGCGCGCCGCGCGGCAGCGAACTGACCTGCCGGTCGTGGCTCACCGAGGCGCCGTTCCGCATGCTGCAGAACAACCTCGATCCCGATGTCGCCGAGCGCCCCGAGGATCTCGTCGTCTACGGCGGTATCGGCCGCGCCGCGCGTGACTGGGCCTGCTTCGATGCCATCCTCGAATCGCTGAAGACGCTGGGCGACGACGAGACGCTTCTGGTGCAGTCCGGCAAGCCGGTCGGCGTGTTCCGCACGCACGCTGATGCGCCGCGCGTGCTGATCGCCAATTCCAATCTGGTGCCGCACTGGGCGACGTGGGAGCACTTCCACGAACTCGACCGCAAGGGTCTGGCAATGTACGGCCAGATGACCGCCGGCAGCTGGATCTACATCGGCAGCCAGGGGATCGTGCAGGGCACGTACGAGACCTTCGTCGAGATGGGCCGCCAGCACTACGGCGGCGATCTGACCGGCAAGTGGATCCTCACTGCCGGGCTCGGCGGCATGGGCGGCGCGCAGCCGCTGGCCGCGAGTCTCGCCGGCGCGTGTTCGCTCAACATCGAATGCCAGCAGAGCCGCATCGATTTCCGCCTCAAGACGCGCTACGTCGACGAGCAGGCCACCGGTCTCGACGACGCACTCGCGCGCATCGCGAAATACACGCAGGCTGGCGAAGCGAAATCCATCGCGTTGCTCGGCAACGCCGCCGAGGTGCTGCCGGAACTGGTGAAGCGCGGCGTGCGTCCGGACTGCGTCACCGACCAGACCAGCGCGCATGATCCCGTGCACGGCTATCTGCCGATCGGCTGGAGCGTCGAGCGCTGGATCGCCGAGCAGACCGCGAATCCCGATGCCGTGCGTGATGCCGCCAAGGCCTCGATGCGCGTGCACGTCGAAGCGATGCTCGCCTTCCACGCGGCCGGCATTCCGACCGTCGACTACGGCAACAACATCCGTCAGATGGCGCTCGACGAAGGCTGCAGCAACGCCTTCGATTTCCCCGGCTTCGTACCCGCGTATGTGCGCCCGCTGTTCTGCCGCGGCATCGGCCCGTTCCGCTGGGTCGCGCTGAGCGGTGATCCCGAGGACATCGCGAAGACCGACGCCAAGGTCAAGGAACTGATTCCCGACGATGCGCATCTGCATCGCTGGCTCGACATGGCCGCCGAACACATTGCCTATCAGGGCCTGCCCGCGCGGATCTGCTGGGTCGGCCTGGGCGTGCGCGACAAACTGGGCCTCGCGTTCAACGAGATGGTGCGCAACGGCGAACTCAAGGCGCCGATCGTCATCGGCCGCGACCATCTCGATTCCGGCAGCGTCGCATCGCCGAACCGCGAGACCGAAGCGATGCAGGACGGCTCTGACGCCGTCAGCGACTGGCCGCTGCTCAACGCGATGCTCAACGTCGCCGGCGGCGCGACCTGGGTGTCGCTGCACCACGGCGGCGGCGTTGGTATGGGGTACTCGCAGCATTCCGGTGTGGTCATCGTCTGCGACGGCACGGCGGAAGCCGACAAGCGCATCGCGCGCGTGCTGTGGAACGACCCCGGCACCGGCGTGATGCGCCATGCGGATGCGGGTTACGACATCGCCAAAAATTGCGCGAAAGAGCTGGGCCTCGAGCTGCCGATGGTGCAGGCATGAGCGCCGTGCCTGCGGACCGGGTGCCGTTGCGCATCGACTTCGTCTCCGATGTCGTCTGCCCCTGGTGCGCCATCGGCCTGGCCGCACTCGAACAGGCGCTCGCGCGCCTGCCGGGGAATGTCGATGTCGAATTCCACGTGCGCCCCTTCGAGCTCAACCCGCAGATGGCGATCGAAGGCGAGGACATCAGCGAGCACCTGCAGCGCAAGTACGGCATGTCACCCGAGCAGTTGGCCGAGGGCCGCGCCAACATCCAGGCGCGCGGCAAGGATGTCGGATTCGTCTTCGGCGACCGTCAGCGCACCTGGAACACCTTCGACGCCCATCGTCTGCTGCACTGGGCCGGCATCGCAGGCCGACAGCTCGACCTCAAGCGCGCGCTGCTGCAGGCCTATCACGGCGATGCGAAAAATGTCGCCGACCACGCGACCCTCGTGCGCATCGCGGCCGACGTGGGACTGGATGCCGAGCGCGCCACCGCGATCCTCGCCTCGAACGAATACGCCGACGTGGTACGTGCCGAAGAACAGTTCTTCATCCGCAGCGGCATCAACAGCGTACCGGCCGTCATCATCGACCAGCAGCATCTGATCTCGGGTGGGCAGCCGGTGGAAGTGTTCGAGCGCGCGTTGAGGGAGATTGTGGCCGGGAAGGTGGATGGGGCAGGCGTCGACTGATCAAGGCGCTCGTACACGAATCGCAGTTGGATCGAACACGATCCGCATTGCGGGTCGGGAGTTTGAAGCTAACGGTGCCAGGCTGATTTACAGCGGCTGCTCGTCCTGATTGGCGATCGACGAGGGCCGGAGCGCGGCCCGGGCGGCCCAATCCGAACGGTGTCGCTAATCGGAAATGCGGCCCACGAGCCACTCGACGATCGCATCGAATCTTTCCTGATCGAGCGCGTGTCCGCGGTCGACGCGAAGCCCGGTGATGAAGTCCCCGGTGACCCGGGACACGACCTGATCCGCGTCGCGTGAATACTTGTCTTCGGTGCCGGACACCACCAGCGTCGGACGCGGGCCGATGGCCGACAGCACGTCGTGCGTGTCGATCAGCTGCGCAAGCCCGGGGACGGCCTCGAACAGCGTGATGCCGGTCTCTTCGCGGCGACGGGTGTCGAAGCTGCAGACCGCGCCGCTGATGCAGGCGAAGCGGCATCGCGGGTCGACGGCAGCGTGGTACAGCGCGGTGTAGCCGCCGTAGGAGTGTCCTGCGATGCCGACGTGGCGTTCGTCCAGATCGGCGGCCTCGATCAGCACGCTCAGCGCCCGCTGGGCGTCGTCGAGGCACTTGCGCATCAGCGTGTCGCCGTCCAGCAAGCGGTAGCTCATGGCGCTGTAGTGCTGCAGCCAGTCGTAATAGTGCGGCTCGATTCCACCGACCTTGCCGCGCCGATCCTCGAACGTGAGGGCATCCGGCGCGAGGACCGCGAGACCGCGACGCGCGAGCGCCGGTCCAAATGCCTGGAACGCACTGCCGACGTCGCCGGCGATTTCGCTCTTGCCGAAGTGGAACTCGCCGTTGTGCTGGTGGAAGACCACCACGCCGCCTTGTGCGCGACGCGCCGTCGGCGTGAACAGGAAGGCCGGAATGGCATCGCCTTCGAGCCCGCGATACTCGATCCGTTGCCTGGTGAATCCTTCGAATGCTTCGACGTCGCCACGCTCGAACGTGACGGGAGCAGGGGCCGCAAGCCGGAGGCGCTCGCGAAGCATTGAGCCGATGTCGTGGGTCATGATGTTCCGCAGAGAGTGCTGGACGATTCCAGGTGCATGTGCCGCGTTCCTGACGCCCGCAAACGGACCGTGGGCGCGAGACCGCTCAGTGATGCACGTGCGCGTCGTCATCCGCTGCAGGCGCGTCCACGGCGATGCCGCGGTCCTGCAACCAGCGCTGCATCTGCGCGATCTCGGTTTCCTGCGCGGCGATGACCTGTTGCGCGAGCTCGCGGACTTCCGCGTCCCGGCCGTGTTCAAGCACGACGTGGGCCATGTCGATCGCGCCCTGATGGTGCGGAATCATGCCGCGCATGAAATCGACATCGGCGTCACCGGTGAAGCCGGCGCCCATGCCGGCGTGCATGGTGTCGTTGACGCGCTGGTAGGCCAGCGTGGAGGCGGTGGCCGTGTCGCCGTCGCTTGCCGTCGTGCCATGCGGTGATCCGGACGGTTGGTCCGCGCCGGGCGTTGCGCTGTCTTCGGCGCTGGGCATGGGGGCGGCGGGGTCGGGTGTGCAGGCGGCGAGCAGGGCGGTCATCGCCAGCAGCGGAATCAGACGCATGGCAGCGTTCCTTGGTGATGTACAGAACGGCGACACCATGCCCGGCCTGTCCGGCTGGTGTCCACAAACAGGCCTTGTCGTGGTTCGGCTTCTGCCAGGCGAGTCCGCGCGCGACCGCGCTGCCGGTCTGACGCGGCGGGTTGTGCAGCGGCCTGTGCGTCGCCATCTTGTGGGGACCCGCGTACTGCCGGAATTCCCATGCGCCGTTTCGATCTCACCCCGCCGTCCCCCGAGCAACGTGCTGCACTGGAAGCCGACCTGTCGGCCGACGAGCGCCGCGTGCTGCTCCAGCACGGCACCGAGGCACCGTTCTGTGGTGTGTTCCTCGACAACAAGCGCGAGGGTACCTACTGCTGCCGCCTGTGCGCGCTGCCACTGTTCCGGTCCAGCGCGAAGTTCGATTCGGGCACCGGCTGGCCGAGTTTCTTCGCGCCCTACGACGCCGCGCACATCACCCTGATCCGCGATACCAGCCACGGCATGGTCCGGGTCGAGGAAGTCTGCGCGCGCTGCGGCAGCCATCTGGGCCATGTGTTTCCCGACGGCCCACCGCCGACCCACGAGCGGCACTGCCTGAATTCCGTGGCGCTGAGCTTCGTCGGCGAGGGCGAGACGCTGGCCGACCCGTTGCAGCGCGGCGGCGCGGAAGCCGGCACCGCCTGACGACACGCCGGTCGCGCAGTCGCGTTCGAAGCGCGCGATCCCGGCGCTGTCGCGATGGCTGCGTGCGTCGAGGCAAGCGGCAGGGCGCGGCCGAATGGCACTTGTGCATGGATGAAGCGGTGCAGGACACGCTCCCGCTTTCTCGACCCGGGGGTTGCGTGGTGCGGGATCGGCGCGGTCGTGCGCGAGGGGCATCGGGGTGTCCATGGAAGTCCGTATCGAACCTGTCATGAGGTGGTTCGCACGGGGGCGGCGGATATCACACGCCCAGGCGGCCGATCCGGCAAATTGCCCGCCAGCGGAGGCCCGAAGCCGCCGGCCGGGGCAGGGCGTTCATCTAGTACCTCTTCGCTATTGACGCCGATCAACCCCGCTCCGGTGCCTATACTCGCCATCCCTTGCCCCCACGCAGGCCCCCCAAGATGACTGCTTCAAGCTCCGTGGCGTCCCCCGCCGCGCCCAGTGCGGCCCGACCGGCCAGCCTGCGCCGGTCCGTGTCGAACACCCTGAAGGGTTCGGCCGGCAATCTCGTCGAGTGGTTCGACGTCTATGTGTACTCGGTGTTCGCGGTCTACTTCGAGTCGCAGTTCTTCTCGCCCGACGACAAGAACTCCACCCTGTACGTCTGGGCGATCTTCGCCGCGACCTTCCTGATGCGCCCGATCGGCGCCTGGTATTTCGGCCGCTTCGCCGATCGCTATGGCCGGCGCCTGGCGTTGACGGTCTCGGTGTCGGTGATGGCCGGTTGTTCGTTCCTCATCGCGATCAGCCCGACCGCCGAGCAGATCGGCATCTGGGCCGCGGTGCTGCTGCTGATCGCACGGCTGGTCCAGGGCTTCGCGACCGGCGGCGAGTACGGCGCCAGTGCGACCTACATGTCCGAGGCCGCGATTCCGGGCCGTCGCGGCTTCCTGTCCTCGTTCCACTACGTGACCCTCGTCGGCGGCCATGTGCTGGCGCAGGCGACGCTGCTGGCGATGCTGCTGCTGCTCGACACCTCGCAGATCTCCGAGTGGGGCTGGCGCGTGGCCTTCGGCATCGGTGGTCTCGCGGCGATCGTTGTGTTCTGGCTGCGTCGCACGATGGACGAGTCGCTGGAATCGGATTCCATCGAGGCGGCCAAGACTGGCGGGGCGCAGGCCTCGGGTTCGATCCGCGAACTGTTCGTCAACCAGTGGCGTCCGCTGCTGCTGTGCTTCCTGATCACCGCCGGCGGCACGATCGCGTTCTACACCTACTCGGTCAACGGGCCGAAGATGATCCAGACCGCGTTCGCGGGCGGCGACGTCATCACCGGCACCTGGATCAACCTGGGCCTGCTGACGTTCCTGATGCTGCTGCAGCCGGTCGGTGGCTGGCTGTCGGACAGCGTGGGCCGCAAGAGCCTGCTGGTGTTCTTCGGCATCGGCGGCGTGCTCTACACCTGGTATCTGGTGACGGCGCTGCCGCAGCAGACCAGCGCGCTGTCGGCTTTCATCATCCTGGGCATCGGTTTCATCATCCTGACCGGCTATACCTCGATCAACGCGGTAGTGAAGGCCGAACTGTTCCCCACCCACATCCGCGCGCTGGGCGTGGGCCTGGGCTACGCGCTGGCCAACTCCGCCTTCGGTGGCACCGCACCGCTGGCGTACCAGGCGGCGCTGAAGTCGGACCAGGTGGCGACCTTCGTGATCTACGCGACCACGGTCATCGCGGTGTCGCTGGTGGTCTACCTGTTCTTCCTCAAGAACAAGGATCAGAACTGGCTCGACGACGAAGCGCATATGCGCGACCGGATCGCCAAGCGCGGTTGATCCTCGTGTGACCTCTGAAGCCACTCGCTCCGTGCACCGGAGCGGGTGGCTTTTTCATTGGGTCGCGCGTCAGCCCGGCTGTGGCACCGGTTCGCCATCGAAGCGGTAGATGTCCATCGCCAGGAACCCCATGTCGATGCCGGCATCGATGCGCTGTGCGCGCATCGGCGTGCCGCCGGCGCCCATCGCCACGTACAGCGGCAGCAGGTGCTCGTCGGTGGGGTGCGCACGTTCGGCGAACGGCGCCTGGCGGCGGTAGTCGAGCAGTGCGGTCACGTCCTCGGCGGCCATCCGCTGCTCCACCCAGTCGATGAAGGGCTGCACGTAGGGCGCCTGGCGGGCTGCGTCGTAACTGCGCCAGTCGTGCAGGTTGTGGGTGATGCTGCCCGAGCCGATCACCAGCACGCCTTCGTCGCGCAATGGCGCCAGTGCGCGCCCTAGCTGCAACTGGTGTGCAGGCCCGGCGCCGGGCTGGATCGAGACCGGCACCACCGGAATGTCGGCATCGGGGTAGAGCAGGCGCAACGGCACCCAGACCCCGTGGTCGAGGCCGCGGCGTGGATCGACCGTCGGCGAGAGCCCCGCGTCGCCCAGCAGCCCGGCGACGCGCGCGCTCAACGCGGTGTCGCCCGGCGCCGGGTACCGGATATCGAACAGCGCCTGCGGGAAGCCGCCGAAATCGTGGATGGTGTCCGGCTGCGCCGCGCCGCCGACGCACGGCGCGTGGGACAGCCAGTGGGCGGAGGCCACGACGATCGCGCGTGGACGCGGCAGGACGCGTGCGAGGTCGGCCAGCCGCTCTCCGACCCGGCCCGGTTCGAGCGCGGTCATCGGCGAGCCATGGGAGATGTAGAGCGAGGGCATGCGGGTCATGACGGAACGTCCTTGGCAAATGGGAGCTTCAACGGCAGCGCGTGCAGCGCAGTGACAGTGACCGCACGCCTCAGCGGGACCTGCACAACGCCAGTGCGCCATGCGGCGCCGGGACGGGCAGGGCATCGATGCGGTGGGTCATGGCACGAAGCCGGTGGAAGCAACATCGACAGGCTATTACTTGATCGCGTGTCAATAAATGAGATAGAAATGCATTGTTTATTTCCAAGGTTGAAATAATGGACACCCTGGAGGCCATGCGCACCTTCGTTGCGGTGGTCGAGCGCAACGGTTTCACTGCCGCAGCCGCCACGCTGGGCCAGTCGAACGTGCGGGTGACCCGGCAGGTCGCATGGCTGGAACAGCGGCTGGACACGCGCCTGCTCAACCGCACCACGCGCCGGGTGAGCCTGACCAGCGCGGGTGCCGCGTACTACCAGCGCTGCCTGCAATTGCTGGCCGAGTTCGACGACATCGAAGCGACGGTCGGCGCACAGGCACAGACGCCGGCCGGCGTGCTGCGGGTCAATGCGCCGGTCAGCTTCGGAATCGCCCGGATGGCGCCGCTGCTGGCGGGATATCGCGCGCGTTATCCGCAGGTCGCCATCGACCTGTCGCTGTCCGACCGGCTGGTCGACATGGTCGAGGAGGGCTACGACGTCGCGATCCGGATTACCGCCAGCCCCGCACCGAACCTGATCGCGCGCAGGCTTGCCGATGTGCAGTTGCTGCTGTGCGCGTCACCTGCCTATCTCGACCGGATGGGGACACCGGGTGTACCTGCCGATCTCGCCGGACACCAGTGCCTGCAGTACAGCTACTGGACCGGGGGCGATACCTGGCGCCTGCAGGGCTTGGATGGTGAGCACGTGGTGCGCGTCGATGGCGGACTGCGTGCGAACAACGGCGATCTGTTGCGCGAGGCCGCCCTTGCAGGCATGGGCATCGTGCTGCAGCCCGACTTCCTCGTCGGCGATGCGATCGCCGACGGCCGCCTGCGGCATGTGTTGCCCGGATACGGCGTCGGATCGCTGGGCATCCATGCCGTCTATACCAGCCGCAGCCACCTCGCGCCCAAGGTGCGCAGCTTCATCGACTACCTGCGCGAGGCCATGTCGCCCGCTGCATGAGCCGGCTGCGTGGATGCCGACGTCGCTTGCCCGGCCGGCGCCGGACGCACCGTATTGATCCGGCCGGATGGACGGGCGGCGGCGCAGGCCGGGAATCTGGTGCAGGAATCGATGCTGCGGATCCGATCCGCGCGCTGACACCCGCGCAGGCGTCATGGCAGGCTGTGCGGCCCGATTCCTCGCGAGGCGTTCCGATGCGGCCCTTCCCTCTGTTGTCCGGTCTGGTATGCGCCACGTTGCTCGGCGGCTGCGCGGGATCTGCCGTGGCACCGGCGCACGTGCATCCCGCGATCGGCGGAACGACGACCTATGCACCCGGTTTCGCGGCGGTGGTCGCGGCCGATGCGCGCATCGAGCGACTGGCCGAAGGCTTCACCTGGGCCGAAGGCCCGGCGTGGATCGCCGACGGCGGCTACCTGCTGTTCACCGATGTGCCGGAGAACCGCATCCATCGCTGGTCGGAGGCGGACGGGCTGTCGGTGTTCCTTGAACCGTCCGGCTACGACGGTCCGCCGACCGAGGTGCTGCGCGAAGCGGGGGCGAACGGCCTGTTCGCCGAAGCCGCAGGCACGGTACTGCTGGCCGATTCCGGCAGCCGCATGGTGGCGCGACTGGATCCGGTGACGAAGCGCAAGACCACGCTGGCCAGCATGTTCGAAGGCAAGCGCTTCAACAGTCCCAACGATGTCGTACGCCGCGGCGACGGCGCGATCTTCTTCACCGATCCGCCGTACGGGCTCAAGGATCTCGATGCGTCTCCGGTCAAGGAACTGCCGTTCAACGGCGTCTACCGGATCGACACCGACGGCAGCGTGCACCTGCTCGACGACAGCCTGACGCGCCCCAACGGCATCGCCCTGTCGCCGGACGGGCGCACGCTGTATGTCGCCAACTCCGATCCCGACCGCGCGATCTGGATGGCCTACGCGCTCGATGCCGGAGGCGCGGTGACCGCGCGCCGCGTGTTCGCCGATGCCGGCGACCTGGTCGGTGACGACGCGCCCGGTCTGCCGGATGGCATGACCGTCGCGAGCGACGGTACCGTGCTCGCGACCGGGCCCGGCGGCGTGCTGGTGTTCGCGCCGGACGGCACCCGCCTGGGGCGCATCGAGACCGGCAGCGCGGTCGCCAACGTCAGCTTCGGCGACGACGGGCGCACGCTGTATCTGGCATCCGACAGCTTCATCGCGCGGGTGCGCCTGAAGATCGCAGGGCCTGCGACGCCGCGGTAATACAACGCAGGTCGCATCCGCACCGCCCACGCCCATGCTCAGCACGCTCGCCGTCGCCCACTACCGCTCGCTGCACACACTGGTCGTGCCGATGGGGCGGTTGAATCTCGTCACCGGTGCCAATGGCAGCGGCAAGTCCAGCCTGTATCGCGCGTTGCGGTTGCTGGCCGAGACTGCGCAGGGCGGCGTGGTGTCGGCGCTGGCGCGCGAGGGCGGACTGCCGTCCACGCTATGGGCCGGACCCGAAACGCTCAGTGCCCGCATGCGCCGCGGCGAAGTGGCGGTCGAAGGCGGGCCGCGCCAGCAGCCGGTGTCGCTGAAGCTCGGCTTCGCCGGCGAGGATTTCGGATATGCGATCGATCTCGGCTTGCCGCTGCCCACGCAGTCGCTGTTCGCGCAGGACCCCGAGATCAAGCGCGAAGTGATCTGGAGCGGCCCGTTCCTGCGTCAGGGCAACACGCTGGTCGATCGCCGCGGCGCGCTGGTGCGCGTGCGCGAGGGTCGCGACTGGCGCGTGGCGGGTGAGCATCTCAATCCCTTCGAAAGCCTGTTTGGCCAGATCGCCGATCCGCGCAATGCGCCCGAAGTGCTGCAGCTGCGTGAGACGATCCGCGGCTGGCGCTTCTACGATCACTTCCGCGCCGATGCCGATGCACCGGCGCGTCTGCCGCAGCTCGGCACGCGCACGCCGGTGCTCAGCCACGACGGCCACGATCTCGCCGCCGCCTGGGCGACGATCCGCGAGATCGGCGATGTCGAAGCGCTGGATGCCGCGGTCACCGACGCGTTCCCCGGCGCGCGCGTCGAAGTGCTGGTGGAAGGCGGACGCTTCTCGCTGCAGTTCCGCCAGCACGGGTTGCTGCGGCCGCTGTCGGCCGCCGAACTGTCGGATGGGACGCTGCGCTATCTGCTGTGGATCGCCGCGCTGCACACGCCGCGCCCGCCGCCGCTGATGGTGCTCAACGAGCCCGAAACCAGCCTGCATCCGGATCTGCTGCCGGCACTGGCGCGGCTGATCGCCGGCGCATCCCGGCGCACACAGGTCTGGGTGGTCTCGCACGCGACGCGGTTGATCGCGGCGCTGGAACAGGACCCCGACTGCAACCCGGTCCAGCTGGTCAAACGCGACAGCCAGACGACGATCGACGGGCAGGGGATGCTGGACGCGCCGGCCTGGCACTGGCCCGAGCGCTGAGGCCGGATGCGACGACAGCCCGATACCGGGCCGTCGATGTTGCAGGTGGACGTGTCGGACTCAGAGACGCTGCGCATGTCCGCTGGCGATGACCTCGTCGACGATGGCTTTCGCCTGGCGGCTCGCGCGGGCCTGCGCATTCGCCTGCTGCTTCGCGAGTTCGCCCTGTTCGCCGGCCAGCGCGGCCTGCTGGCTCGCCAGCGTGCCCATTTGTGCGCCCAGCTTGCGCGATTCGGCCTGCAGCGCCTCCAGTGCGCTGCGCCGCGACGTGTCGTCGTCGCCGCGTGCGGCCTGCAGGGCCAGTTCGGCGATGCGGCCGCCGATCTCGCCCTGACGGGTGCCCACCGCGCCCTGTTCGGCGCCGATCGTGCCCTGGCGCGAGCCGAGCGCGCCCTGCTGTTCGCCCAGTTCGACGACGTCGTCGAACGCCGCGCGGAAGCGGGCAACGGTCGCGGCGTCGCGGACGATGTAGCGCGCATCGCCGCGGCGCAGCCACAGCATCGGCGTGTCGCCCTGCTGCGCCTCGCGCGCCTCGCGCAGTTCGTCGGTCGAACTCACTGCGACGCTGTGCTCGCTGTCGAGCAGCACGTAGGACTCGGCACCCGGCGTACGCCCGAGCACGAAGGTGCCGCGGATCGGCGTGCCGTCCGTCCGACCGGTGCGGGTCCGGATCGTGTGCACGTGCCCATGTGCGGCGCTGCTGTCCGGCGCGGGCGGGGCAGGCGGCGCAGGCGGTGCGGGGGGCGTGACCGGGGTGGTCGGTGTCACCGGCGTCGTGGGCGTCACCGGTGTCGTCGGCACGACCGGCGCCGGCGGCGCGGGTGGCGCAGGCGGCGCATCCGGTGCGGCGGGCACCGGCGGTGCAGGCGGTGGCGCGGCATTGGTCACGCGGTAGGGCAGCACGCCGACGGCGGCGACGAACAGGGTCGTCGACAGCGCGATCGCACGCGACAGCGGGCGGGTGGTCTGCAGCATGGTCAGTCTCCGCTTGAGAAAGGTGTAGTTGGGCGACGCGCTGGCCAGTCCCGCATCCGGGCGCGGCGCGATGCCCAGTCGCAGCAGCAGCTGGGCGTACTCGCGCGCACCGTGTTCCTGGCCGGCGAGGACCGCCGCATCGCAGGCGCCCTCGCGGGCCAGGCCGTATTCGCGCACCGCCAGATGCGCCAGCGGGTGGAACCAGAACAGGTGCTGGGCCAGCGCCGGCAGCAGGCCCAGCCACAGGTCGCGTCGCTGCAGGTGCACCAGCTCGTGGGTGAGGGCCATGTCGAGTTCGTCCGCGCGCAGGGTCTGCGCGTAGCCCGCAGGCAGCAGCAGGACCGGGCGCCAGGGGCCGATCAGTTGCGGCGAGGTGATCGCATCCGAGACACGCACCTCGGGCGCGCTGCGCAGGCCGTGCGCATCGGCAGCGAGTGCGAGCGCCTGCAGCAGCGTCGTATCCGCGCAGGGGACAGCGGCGGCGACGCGCCGGCGCGAGGCGCGCAGGCCCGCCAGGCTGCGCGTGATCATCGCCGCGACCCCGAGCAGCCACAGCACACCGATCGCGGACATCCACGACCAGGCGGACGGCGCGGCGGCTTCGATCTGCACCGGGTCGACGGCGACAGGGGCGAAGGCGAACGCGGCATCGGTCACCGGCGCGGCCATGTGTCCGGCGGGCACGACGACCAGCTGCTCGGCCGCCGGCAGCAGCGGCAGCGCCACCGGCGACGACCAGATCAGGCCGACCACGAGTTGCAGCGCCACCAGCCACCACAGCCAGCAACGTGCATTCGCCGACAGCCGGGGCAGGACCCGGCACAGCGCCCAGACCAGCGTCACCAGCAGGGTGCTCTGCAGACTCGCGGCGAGCAGGCGCGGCAGCAGCAGTTCGATCATCGCGGCGATGGCCATGTCAGGACGCCTTGCGCTTGGACTGCAGCGTCGCGACCAGTGCCTCGAGCTCGGCCAGTTCGTCGGCGCTGACGTTCTTGCGCTCCGACATCCACGCGACGAACGGCGAGACCGAGCCCTGCAACGTTTTCTCGACGAAACTGCCGACCGCGTTGCGCACCACGTCGTCCTGGCGCGCGGTGGTCGAATAGCGGTACACGCCGCCGTCGCCCTGCCTGCGCTTGAGGTAGGACTTCGCGCGCAGGCGCTCCATCATCGTCAGCACCGTGGAGCGGGCCAGCCCGCGTGGCTCGCCGAAGGTGGCGGCGACCTCGCCGACGGAGGCCGCCTCGTGTTCGGCGATGTGCTGCAGCAGGGCCAGTTCCTGGTCCCCGACGGTCTTGTTGCGCATGGCGCGTTCCCGGTTGACTACAACTGTAGGCAGATTGCGCCTGACTACAGCTGTAGTCAATAGGTGGGAAGTCACTCCCTCGTGTGGCGGCCGCGGCCGACAGTTGCGGACCGGTCCACGACCTGCTGGCCCCACGCGCGTTGAACGGGGTGTGGGGCGTCGCATCGGTCGTCTCTCGAAGTGGCGTTCGCGCGGTGATCCGGTCGCGGTCTCTGGCAAGCCCGCTGTCACACGCGGGTTGCAGGTGTTGGCAGGGTTTCACATCGGCGTGGCTAGACTCGCGGCCACGCCATCCACGGACCTCTCGCCATGATCCAGCGCCTCGCTTCCGTCGCACTCATCGCCCTGCTCGCCGCCTGCAGTGCGCCGGCCGAACGCACCGGCACCGTCACGCCGGTCGGCGGCCCCGACAAGGCCTCGGTCACCAACGAAGCCGAATGCACCGCGGTCGGTGGGCAGTGGACCCAGCTCGGCCGCGCGCCGGTCAAGCAGTGCCTGCGTCAGACCACCGACGCCGGCAAGGCGTGCAGCGATTCCGAGCAGTGCGAAGGCCAGTGTCTTGCGCCCGAGGGCAGCGTCGATGGCACCCGGGTCGGCGGCAGCTGCAGCGTCGATACCAACCCCTTCGGCTGCCAGCAGCGTCTGCGCGATGGCATGGCATCGACGATCTGCGTCGACTGAACGACGTGCATCGCCCGGCATGATGCCGGGCGATGACCGCGGCCACTTCATGGGGCCTGCATAAGGCGGGGCATAGGGTCGAGGTTCACCCGCGCCCCGGAGGCGTCATGACCCGTCCCATCTTCAAGTTCGGTGTGCCGGTCCTGCTGGCATTCGCATCGGCCACCGTGTTCGCCCAGCAGCTCCAGCAGCCGACCACGCCCGCACGTCCGGCAACACAGCCTGCAGCCGCGCCTGTGACGCCGGCGGTGCCGGCCACGCCGTCGCAACGTGGTCAGCCACCGGGCACGATTCCGTCGACCGGTCCCGCACCGCAGATGCGGCCGCAGCCGGCAACGCCTGCGAACCCACCGATCACGCCGCGGGCGATGCCGACGCAGGTGCGCGACGCGCAGGGCCGCATCGTGCCCGGTGCGCAGGAAACCGGGCCCGGTCGCGCACGCGATCCGGTGACCGGTCAGGAATTCCAGACTACGCCGACACCGCGTCCGTAACTGACGCCTGGAAGTAAGCAGGCCGCCGGAGATCGGCGGCGCGCATCCCGACCTCAGTCGAGCGTCGGATAGTCCGTATAGCCGGCGTCGCCGCCGCCATAGAACGTCGCCTGATCCGGCGTATTGAGCGGCGCATCCTCGCGCAGACGTCGCACCAGATCCGGATTGGCGATGAAGGGGCGGCCGAAAGCCACCGCATCGGCATGACCCGACGCGACCGCCGCTTCCGCATCGGCCTTGTCGTAATCGTTGTTGACGATCCACGCGCCCTTGCCACCGGCCTTCGCATACGTCGCCTTCAGCGCGGCGTAGTCGAACGGCGCATCGCCCTGCGTGTAATCGCGCTTGCCGCCGGTCGCGCCTTCGATGATGTGCACGAATGCGAGATCCAGCGGCGCCAGCACTTCGACGACATGCGCGAACAACGGCTGCGGATCCGCGTCGTGCGCATCGTTGGCCGGGGTGACCGGCGAGATACGGATGCCGGTGCGATCGCCGCCGATCTCCTCGACCACGGCGCGCATGACTTCGCCGAGCAAGCGCGCGCGGTTCTCGACACTGCCACCGTAGGCGTCCGTGCGTGCATTGCTGCCGCTGCGCAGGAACTGGTCGATCAGATAGCCGTTCGCCGCATGCACTTCGACGCCGTCGAAGCCGGCATCGATCGCGGCGCGCGCGGCGCGCCGGTAGTCCTCGACGATGCCGGGCAGCTCGTCGAGTTCGAGCGCGCGCGGCGTGGAGGTGTCGACGAAGGCGCCGTTGCCGTCGGCGTCATGGATGAAGGTCTTGCTCTTCGCCGCGATCGCCGACGGCGCCACCGGCGCCTGGCCCTCGGGCTGCAGCGAGGTATGCGAGATACGACCCACGTGCCACATCTGCACGACGATGCGGCCTCCCTCGGCATGTACCGCATCGGTGACGCGGCGCCAGCCTTCGAGCTGCTCGGGCGCGTACAGCCCCGGCACATCGGCGTAGCCCTGACCCTGATGGGTGATCGCGGTGGCCTCGGTGACCAGCAGGCCGGCGGTCGCGCGTTGCGCGTAGTAGAGCGCGGTGCGCGGCGGCGGAATCGCGTCCGGCGAACGGTTGCGGGTCAGCGGCGCCATGACGACGCGGTTGGCCAGCGACAGCGCGCCGGCGGTCAGAGGATCGAACAGGGTGGGCATCGGGGGAGGTTCCTGGCAGTGAACGCCCGAACTGCTGGCACGACACCGGTTTTCAAGCGCGGCGATGGCGAGCGCTGCGGGATGCTCCGTTGCGAATGCGCGCAAGCCCGGCATCCCACCGTCATCACCACGGGCCAACCGGACTGGCGCTAGCGTCCAGTCACCCGATGCCGAGCCTGTTTCCGATGCCGCAGCCGACTGTCCTCGTCCCCGTCATTGATTGCACGGTCATGCCGCGATGAGTGTGCTCGACCAGATCGGCGCGGCGGTCGCGCGCGAACTCGCACTGCCCGACGTGGACACCTCGACGACGATCGTCGTGCGCGTGCTCGTTGCTGCCATCCTCGGCGGCATGGTGGGCTGGGAACGTGAGCACAAAGGCCGCGCCGCCGGACTGAAAACCCACATGCTGGTGTCGATCGGCTCGGCGCTGTTCGTGCTCGCGCCGCTGCTGAGCGGCATCGACGGCAGCGACGTGACGCGCGTGATGCAGGGCATCGTGTCTGGCATCGGTTTCCTCGGTGCGGGCGCCATCCTCAAACTCGACAAGGGCGAACGCATCGAAGGCCTGACCACGGCGGCCGGGGTGTGGATGACGGCCGCGATCGGTATGGCCACCGGCATGGGTCAGGAGATGGTCGCGCTCGCGACGACCGTCATGGCGTTGCTGGTCGTCGGCACGCTGCCGAAACTGCAGCGTTCGAGCCCGGAGGCGACATGCGACATGCACCCGGACGAATGACGTGACGATCCGCGGGGCTGAACAGTTCCACCGCGCATTCGGGTTCTCGCGACGGCGGTTTCATCCGTGGCCCCGCACGGTGGGTGTCCAGCCCAACGCAAGCGGAGATTTCCGAGATGAGCCACAAAGACGACATCCAGGACGGCGGCCGCGATCTCAATCGCGACCCCATCAGCAAGGCACCCGGCGCGCATCCGATCGGCGTGGGTGTCGGTGGTGTGGCCGGCGGCGCAGCCGCAGGTGCCGCGGCGGGCACGGTGTTCGGCCCGGTCGGTACCCTCGTCGGTGCGGCGATCGGCGTGGTCGCCGGCGCAGCGGTCGGCAAGGGCGTTGCCGAGCGCATCGACCCGACCGGCGAGCGCGAGTACTGGCGCGAGGCGCATCGCGAACGCGACTACGTGAAGTCCGATCACGATTACGACCGCGACTATGCGCCGGCCTACGGTTTCGGCCTGCAGGCGCGTGAAGCAGAGCGCACCCGTGACTGGGGCGAGTCGGAAGCGGCGTTGCGCAAGGAGTGGGAATCGTCGCGCGGCGAATCGCGTCTGGGATGGGAGGAGGCACGTCCTGCAGTCCGCGACGCCTGGGACCGCACCGATCGCACCTACGATCTTTATCAACGCAGCGATGCCTATCATGCGGACGCGTTCGAGCGCGCGCCGTATCGCGATGCCGATGCCGACTACAGCCAGTATCAGCCGGCGTACCGCTACGGCGCCTACGCACGCACCCGCCACGCGGACCGCCCATGGGATGACAGCTTGGCGGCTGAGCTGGAAAGCGGCTGGGCGAACCGTCGAGGCGATTCGCCGCTGGACTGGGACCGTGCCAAGGCGGCGGTGGAAGATGCCTACGTGTCGCATGACCGTTACAGCGGCGGCCATTATCTGCGCGACAACAGCGGTCGCGACGACACCGATCGGTTCCGGGTCGGCTGAGGCAAGGCGTTCAACGTGATGCACGAGGGCGCGCCAGTGACGCGCCCTTCCTCATTTCAGCGGCGGCGAAGACGGAACCGCTTCGTCAACCACCGGTGGCGGTGTTCGCCAGCCGCGAATGTCCTGCGGCGCTGCGCGTTGCAAGGCTGCGCCGACCGTACTGCCGGGGTGTTGCGCCCATCACACGTTTGAATGCGGTGCTGAAGCCACTTTCCGATTCGTAGCCGAGCGAGAAGGAAATGACCGACACCGGGTCGCTGGAGTTCTCCAGCTTGTCGCCGGCCAGCAGCATGCGCCAGCGCGTGACGTACTCCATCGGCGATGCCCCCATGGTGTCCCTGAACTTCTGCGCGAAGGCCGAGCGCGACATGCAGGCATGTCCGGCCAGGGCCTGCAGGGTCCAGCGGTGGGCCGGATCGGCATGGATCGCGGCGATGGCCGGGCCCAGTTGCTTGTCCATCACGCCGAACAGCCAGCCAGCCTCGTCCCCGGGCCCGTCCGTGACGTGCAGCCGCAGTGCCTGGATCAGCATCATGTGGGCGAGGTGCTGGGCGACCAGGGCGCTGCCTGGCTGGTGGGCGCGCAGTTCCTGCATCATCCGGTCCACCGACCAGCGCAGCGCCGCCTGCTCCGACTCGCTGCGGATGTGCACGATGGGCGGCAGCATGCCCATCAACAGTCCGGCGTGGCCACCGCTGACTTCGAACCGGCTGCCGACGATGAAGAAGTCGCCGCCGCCGTTGATCTTCACCACGGCGCCGGGGCGGGGCGGCGGGAAATAGAGGCTGGCCGGCTCGGCGGGCAGGGCCATGTCACTCGCCAGCCGGAATGGACGCCCGCGTGGCAGGACGAAGCAATCGCCTCGTTTCAGATGCGCGGCGCCCTCGACACCCTCGACCGCGAGCCAGCATTCGCCACTCACCACGGCATAGCACTTGATCCGCTTGTCCTGGTCCGGGAACTGGATCGACCAGTCGCCACCGGCGTCGACGCCGGAGGACACGGAGCTGCGGGGCTTCAGCAGGGACAGGACGTCTGAGAGTGGATCCATCGTTGGGTTCTGGACGACTGAACAGACACGGTAGGCGTTTGCGCGCGGATAGGACAGGCCTCGGCCGCATCGGCGCCAGCCGGCACATCGCGCTGGACGATCGCCAACGAACTCCGGCGTATCGGGCATGGAGCGCAGTGGACGCGCCACCTATCGTCGCGACATCGATGTGTGGCGGGCCTGCAGCCGGAGTGCGGGCGTGGTGTGGTGGAGCGGCGTCGGAACGCCCGTGCGAACGACGGGCCCGCCTGCAGTGCACGCGCGCGCATCGGACTCCAGACCTTCGCCCATCACCGGTACCGCGTCCTCATGCAGAATCGCTGTTCGAACCACCTCCGATGCCCGGGCGCGCGCTTCGCGCACGCGAGCGCGAAGCACGCGACATATCCGGGTCGTCATGCTCCAGGCGTCGATGGTCCGCGCCGGTCGGGATCCGTCGCGGCGCGCTCGGCGCTCGCCTGGTGTCTCGCCTGTCTGTTCGTTGCCTGCGACGCCGCGTCCGGAGACGAGCGCGCGGAACCGGCGGAGGCGGCCACACGTGTCGCGGTGGCGCATGCGGAAACGGCCGCGTTCGGCGAGCGCCTGTCGCTGTCCGGCACACTGACCGCCGAACACCAGGCGCAGCTGTCGGCGCGAGTCGACGGACTGGTCGCGCGCGTGCACGTCGATGCGGGCGATCGGGTCGAGGCCGGACACCTGTTGCTCGAACTCGATCCGGCCATCGCCGGCCAGTCCCTGGCGCGCGCGCGCGCCGAAGCGGTGGAGGCTGCCGCCGCGGTGCGCGAGGCCGAGCGCCTGCTGGCCGAAGCGCAGCGGCTCATCGAGCACCAGGTCATCGCGGCCACAGAACTCGGGGCCCGCGCAGCGACGCTGGATCTGGCGCGCGCGGCGGAGGCCTCCGCCCGCGCTGGTGCGCGCGAACAGGCGGAGATCGTCGCGCGACACACGCTGCCGGCGCCCTTCGCCGGCGTGGTCGCCGGGAAGCTGACCGAGGCCGGGGAATGGGTGCAGCGCGGTACGCCGGTGCTGTCGCTGGTGGCGACCGAGCGGGTGCGTCTGGATCTGCAGGTGCCGCAGGAGCGCTTCGGCCAGATCGACGACGGTGCCCGGGTGCGCGTGTTCGCCGATGCCCTGGGGGACGAGCCCTTGCTGGCGCGGGTGGCTGCGCAGGTGCCGGTCACCGATCCGGGCGCCAGAACCTTTCTGCTGCGCCTGCTGGTCGACGATCCGCAGGGGCGGCTGCGGCCCGGCACCTCGGCCCGCGCCGAGATCGCGTTGTCGCAGACGGCTGCCGCTACGGTGGCGATCCGTCGCGACGCGCTGCTGCGTCAACCCGACGGCAGCCACAGCATCTTCGTGGTCGAAGACGACGGTGACCGCCTGGTCGCGCGCCAGCGCAGGGTGCGGACACTGCATGAACACGAAGGTCTGGTCGCGCTCGCCGGCGATATCGTGCGGGCCGGCGAGCGGGTGGTCGTGCGCGGCAACGAATCGCTCGGCGACGGCCAGCCGGTGGACGTGGTGGAGCACTGACCGGTGGGCTTCGAACATGTGCTCCGGCACGGCACGCTGATCGCGGTCGCGGTGCTGATCCTGTGCGTGCTGGGCATCAGCGCGGCGCTGCGCGTGCCGGTGCAGATGATTCCTGACCTGGAAGTGCGCACCATCAGCGTGGACACGCGTTGGCCCGGCGCTTCGCCGCAGGACGTGGAGCAGGAAATCCTGATCGAGCAGGAACAGTACCTGCGCACTCTGCCCGGTCTGCGGCGGATGGTGTCGACCGCCAGCACCGGGCGCGCGAGCATCGAGCTGGAGTTTCCGTTCGGCGTGGACGTCAACGAGGCGCTGATCCGCACCAACAATGCGCTCAGCCAGGTGTCCGGCTATCCGGAGAACGTCGATGCGCCGGCGCTGAGCACGATCTCCTCGTCCGACGAGCCTTTCATGTACTTCCGCGTCGGTCCGCGCGGCGATCGCGGGACCAGCCTCGATCTGGCGATGATGCGCAACTTCCTCGAGGACGAGGTGCGGCCGCGTCTGGAACGGGTCGACGGCGTCTCCCTGGTCGAGATCCGTGGCGCCGAAGAGCGGCAGGTGCGCGTCGAGGTCGATCCCTACCGGCTGGCCGAGCGCGGCCTGGACATGGCCGATGTCCGCAATGCCCTGCGCGCGCGCAACGTCGACCGCGCGGCCGGCGATCTGGACAGCGGCAAGCGCAGCGTGCTGGTACGCACCGTCGGCCGCTTCCGCACCCCCGACGATATCGGCTCGCTGATCCTCGCCGAGCGCGACGGTGCCCTGGTGCGTCTGTCGGACGTGGCGCAACTGCACCTCGGCCACCACGAGTTGCGCGGCCTGTCGTACTACAACGGCGCGCCGGCGCTGGTCCTTTCGGTGCGGCGCGAGACCGGCTCCAACGTGGTGCAGACCAAGTACGCGGTACTGCCTGCGGTCGAGGCCCTCGATGCCGAGGTCCTGGCGCCGCTGGGCCTGGAGATGACCCTAGTCAACGAGGATGCACGCTACGTCGAGGACTCGGTCGCCAACGTCTGGAACAACCTGCTGCTGGGCACGCTGCTGGCGACGCTGGCGATGTACGCCTTCCTGCGTTCGGCGCGCAGCACCTTCGTCGGCGTGATCGCCATTCCCGTCTGCACCATCGCGGCCTTCATCGGCCTGCTGCTGGCCGGTCGCACGCTCAATGTGATTTCCATGGCCGGCGTGGCCTTCGCCATCGGCATGACGCTCGACAACACCATCGTGGTGCTGGAGAGCATCGACCAGGCGCGCCGGCGTGGGCTGGGGGCCTTCGAGGCCGCGGTGGCAGGCGTGCGCCGGGTCTGGCCCGCCGTGTTGGCCTGCACGCTGACCACGGTGCTGGTGTTCGCGCCCACGCTGTTCATCCGCCAGGAAGCGGGGCAACTCTATTCCGACATCGCCATCGCCATCTCCGCCGCCATCCTGGCCTCGATGGCCGTGGCGGTGACGGTGCTGCCGAGCATGGCGGCGCGACTGCTGCCGGCGCTGCCGCCCGACGCAGGCGCGAAGGGCGGTGCCTTCGACCGGATCGGCCACCGGATCGGCATGAGCTGGCGCAGTCCGAAGCGTCGCGCGGCGATCCTGCTCGGCACGCTGTGCGCATCGCTCCTTGCCGTGGTGTGGCTGACGCCACCGGCGGAGTATCTGCCTGAAGGCGAGGAGGCGCGGATCTTCTCGCGCATGATCGCGCCGCCGGGCTACAACCTGGCCGAGATGGAGGGCATCGCGCAGGTCCTGATTCCGGAGCTGCAGCAACGCCTGGACGACGCACCCGCGCGCTTCCATCGCGGCGAAACCGACGTGCCCGCAATGCGCTTTTTCTCGATGTTCGTCGATGCACAAGGCATCAGCGTCATCACCGACCCCAAGGATCCGGCCGATCTGCAGGCCCTGATGGACGCGTTGGAGGCACGCTTCACCGCTTGGCCGGGCATGCGCGCGTTCGCATCGCGCGGGTCCATCATCTCCAGCAACGACGGTGGCACGCGCAGCATCAATGTCGACGTGTCCGGTGCCGATCTGGCGGAAATCTACGCGGTCGCCGGTCGTGTCTACGCGCGCGCCGGCGCGCTGTTCGAGGGCGCACAGGTCGGTTCCGATCCCGGCTCGCTGACGCTGGACCAGACGTTGCTGGAAGTGCGCCCGCGCTGGGAGCGCCTGGCCGAAACCGGCCTGGACGCCGAGCGCTTCGGCTATTCGGTCGCCGCCTTGAGCGACGGTGCGTTTGCCGACGAGATGATCCTCGACGATCGCCGGGTGGACATCTACCTGTTCAGCAGTGCGGGCACCGGCCAGCAGGTCGAGCGCCTGCGCGAACTGCCCATCGCAACCCCCTCGGGCGCGCTGCTGCCGCTGTCGGCACTGGCCGATCTGCACGAGTCCGCCGATACCGACCGCATCCGCCGCCTGGACGGCCGCCGCACGGTCACGCTGAACATCGTGCCGCCGCGTTCGGTGGCTCTGGAAACGGGCGTCGCGCGCGTGCGCGATGAGCTGATCGAGGCCATGCGCGCCGCCGGCGAGGTGCCGCACGGCATCTCGCTGGACATCAGCGGTGCGAGCGACCAGTTGCAGGCCACGCGCGAGGCGGTCTCGGGCAACTTCATGATCGCCGTGCTGCTGTGCTACCTGATGCTGGTGGCGATCTTCCGGCACTGGGGTCGGCCACTGTTCGTCATGGCCACCATTCCGCTCGGCCTGGCCGGCGGCATCGTCGGACTGGCCCTGCTCAACGGCGTCGGCGCCGCGTTCGACATCCATCAGCCCTTCGACATGATCACGCTGCTCGGTTTCCTGGTGCTGCTGGGCGCGGTGGTCAACAACCCGATCCTGATCGTGCAGGAGGCTTACAAGCGACTGGACGATGGTGCCGATTCGATCACCTCGGCGGTCGAGGCGGCAGTACACACCCGCCTGCGCGCGATCCTGATGTCGAGCCTGACCACGATTCTGGGCGTCGCGCCGCTGGTGCTGATTCCCGGTGCAGGCACCGAGCTCTACCGCGGCCTGGGGGCGATCGTGATGTTCGGCATCGCGTTCTCCACGATCGTCACGCTGACCTTCCTGCCGAGCCTGATGGTCACCACGATGGCGCTGCAGGCACGCCTCGGTGGGGGTCTGCGCGCACGCCTGGGACGTGTGGGGGTGGCGTCCTGAGCCGGTGCCGCAAGTATTGCGACCGCGCGCGTTACGGGAAGGGCTGGACGATCGCGAAGCTGACACGGACGTCCGCGCATGGGACTGGAGCGTGCGGCCCAATAGCCTGTGGATCGGCGCTGGAAGGGCGCAATGACATCGGGCGAGCGAGGAGGGCAGAACCATGGGTGACGTGTCGGCGTGTCCGGACAGGACGGACATCGAGGACGTCGATCGGCGTCGCGTTCTCGGCGGGCTGGCCTTGAGTGCCGGCGCGGGCATGCTGGCGGCGGTCGGGCCGCAGGCCCATGCGGCAGGCGTGGCGGCAGCGGATGACGAGGACGCTGCGCGGATCGACCACCTGCTCGACCAGATGGCGGATTCGTTCCAGCGCCAGTTGCGTTCGCCGGTGCTGGGCCTGCCCGCCAATCTGGGACTCGACTACGAGGACGTGAGCTTCCCGTCGCTCGACGGTGTGCCGCTCGAGGGCTGGTTCATTCCGGCACGTGATTCGAACCGCCTGGTCATCGCCAATCATCCGATGGGCTTCAGCCGCTCGGGCATTCCGGCCCATCTCGAACCCTGGCGCAGCATCTGGCAGTCGAGCGGCAACGATTTCGAAGTCGATTTCCTGCCCGACTACCGCATCCTGCACGAGGCCGGCTACAACGTGCTCGCCTACGACCTGCGCAATTTCGGTCACAGCGGCGCGGCCAATGGCGGCATCGCGTCGAGCGGCATCTTCGAGGCGCGCGACGTGCTGGGGTCGTTGGCCTATGTCCGCGGCCGCGCCGATCTGCGCGACATGTCCATCGGCCTGTTCAGCCGCTGCCTGGGCTGCAGCTCCACGTTCCGTGCGATGGCCGATGCGCCGGCGGCCTTCGAGGGCGTGCGATGCCTGGTCGGGCCGCAGCCGGTCACGATGAAGGGCATCGTGCAGCGCCGGCTGGCACTGGCGGGTGTGCCGGCGGACCGTATCGACGATCTGGAACAGCGGATCATCCTGCGCACCGGGATCGCGTTCGCGCGCCGGATGCCGGCCGAGTGGGCCAGGCACGTGCGCACGCCGACCTTCCTGTACCAAGTGCGTGGTGACGTTGTGACCGACCCCAGTGACGTGCAGACGATGTTCGACAACATCCCGATCGCCGACAAGCGACTGCAGTGGATCGACGGCACCACCGCGCGCTTCGACGGCTATCTCGAATTCCAGCGCCGTCCTGCTCCGATGCTCGACTGGTTCGCGCGCTATATGAGCTGATCCCGACACGAGGAGACACCCGTGAACCTGTCCAACAACAGCGTGCTGATCACCGGCGGTGCCAGTGGCATCGGCCTTGCGCTGGCGCGTCGCCTGATCGATCTGGGCAACACCGTGATCGTCTGTGGCCGCGACCGGCGACGGCTGGATGCCGCGCAGGCGCAGGTGCCCGGGCTCACCACCCTGCGCGCCGATCTGGCCGATGCGCGGCAGCGCGAGGCGCTGGTCGAATCGGTGCTGGCGATCGCGCCGGGACTCGACCTGCTCATCAACAACGCGGGCATCCAGCGACGCGGATCGTTCGCGGGCGATGACGCCGGATGGCCGACACGCGCGGCGGAAATCGCCATCAATCTGGAAGCGCCGATCCACCTCACCGCCTTGCTGCTGCCGCACCTGCTCGCCCGCCCGCATGCGACGATCGTCAATGTGTCCTCGGGCCTTGCGTTTCTGCCGCTGAAGTTCCTGCCGGTCTACACGGCCACCAAGGCCGGCCTGCACGCCTTCACCGTTGCGCTGCGCGCCGATCTGGCCGACCGTCAGGTGCGGGTGGTCGAGATCGTGCCGCCGGCGGTCGATACTGATCTGGGCGGCGCGGGCCTGCATGCCGATGGCGTGCCGGTGGACAGGTTCGTCGATGCGGTCATCTGCCGTCTCGCGGCGGGCGAACTGGAAATCGGCTACGGGCTGTCGGATGAACTGCGGCGCGCGAGCCGGGACGAGATCGAGCAGTTGCTGGTGGAACTCAACGGCTGAGCCGGGCGTCGCGCCTCCAGAAGGCTTGATCGTGGCTCAACGGAAAATGCGGCGATCCTTGGACGATCGAGAGCAAGAAGCGGATTTCCACATATGGATCGTCCCGCTCCCCCTCTCTAGTCTGGTTCCAGAGGCGGCGTCATCCCGACGCCGCTCGCGCTGGAGAGGATGGATGGACAAGAACACGGATGCCGGTGTCACCGGTGATGCCGGAGCGCCCGACCTGCAGGGTCCGGGCCGGCGTCGTTTTCTCGGTGGACTGGCGCTGGGCGCCGGTGCCGGCATGATCGCGGGGCTGGGTGTGCCGGGTGTCTCGCGTGCCGCCCCGTCGTCGGCCCGCAACCGGATCGTCGTCACCGCGCCGACGGGCAACATCGGCCGCCGGGTGCTGGAGAATCTGCTGCGCAGTGAAGCGCCGCTCCGCATCATCGCCCGTGATCCCGCGCGTCTGCCGGCGTTCGCGCACGGGCGTGTCGAGGTGGTGCAGGGCTCGCATGGCGATCCCGCCGTTGTCGAGGCCGCGTTCCGCGATGCCGATACGGTGTTCTGGCTGTGCCCCCCCGACCCGCTGGCCGACGACGTGATGGCGGCCTATGTGGACTTCTCGAGACCGGCTTGCGAGGCCATCCGCACCCACGGCGTGCGGCGTGTGGTGGGTATCTCGGCACTGGGCCGGGGGACGCCGCTCGCGGCCAGCGCAGGCTTCGTCACCGCATCGCTGGCGATGGACGATCTGCTTGCCGATACCGGCGCGCACTTTCGCGCGCTGACCATGCCGTCCTACATGGACAACATCGCCCGCCAGGCGACGCCGATCCGCGAGCAGGGCGCGTTTTTCCTGCCGATCGACGGTGACCGCAAGCTGCCGTCGGTGGCTGCGCACGACATTGCGACCGTCGCCAGCGGACTGCTGCTCGATACCGCCTGGCAAGGCCGTGAGGAGGTGGCGGTGCTCGGCCCGGAGGACCTGTCCTATCACGAGATGGCGCGGATCATGTCCGACGTGCTGGGCCGCCCGGTGCGCTACCAGCAGGTCGGCCTGGAGGCCTACAAGGCCGGTTTCGTCCAGCGCGGCATGTCGGATGCGATGGCGCAGGGGCAGACCGACATGGCCCGCGCCAAGAACGAAGGGCTCGACAATGCCGTGCAGCGCACGCCGGCCAACAGCACCCCCACCAGCTTCCGGCGGTGGTGCCAGACGGAACTGCGACCGCTGATCCTCGGCACCTAGGGCGTGTCACCAATCCCCGCACATGCCGCGCCGCTCCTGCGCGTGTCCGGGGCAAGGAAGAGTGAGGAAGTGGACGTCCGTCCACGCCCGATCGATGACGCGGGCCCGGGTGCGCGCAGGAGCGGCCCTCCGGGTGGGGTCTGGCGCGGCCCCAGCCGGCGGCGCACGGCTTGACCTGACGGCCAGTCAGGCACTGCGCCGCGCAACACCACCCGACGCCGCGCCAGACCCAACGCGACATGCGCGGGGATTGGTGACACGCCCTGGGACGCGGCGGCGCGAGCGGCCGCCACGTCCCGGCTGTCCATCAGGCCGTGCCCAGCGTCACCACCGGCACGAAGCCGCCGTAGATCATCCGCTTGCCATCGAAGGGCATCGGATTCTTCTCCGGGTCCATGCGCGGATCGCTGCCGTCCATCATTTTCGCGAATGCGGCATCGCGCGTCGCCTTGTCCGGCCATTCGATCCACGAGAACACCACCGTCTCGTCATCCTTGGCCTGTACGGCCTTGCGGAAATCGGTGAGCTTGCCGTCGGGCACGTCGTCGGCCCAGCACTCGAGCACGCGCGTGGCGCCCAGTTCCATGAAGAACGCATCGCCGCTGTTGGCGTGGTCGACGAACTTCTGCTTGTTGGCGGTGGGCACGGCGATGACGAAACCATCGATGTAGGACATGGCGGAACTCCTGTCGGGCGCGATATGCGCGGGTGCACTGCGGCAGTCTGCTGCAGGCTTCGTCAAGGACGACGCATCAAGGCCGCGCATTTCGACATCGCGCCGTAGCGCATTCAGCAAGTGCCGCGCCCGTACGCGCTCAACCGGGTGTCGCGTCCTGATCGAACGCGCCGAGGATCGGACAGGGGCCACGGCCGCCGCGGCCACAACGATGCGCCAGCGTGGCCAGCGCATCGCGGGCCTGCTGCAGTTCGGCGATGCGGGCATCGAGTGCAGCGATGCGCTCGTTGGCCAGACTGCGCACCCGGCTGCGGTCGCGTGTCGCATCGAGCGCCAGCAGTTCGGCGATGCCCTCGAGGGTGAAGCCGGCCGCCTGGGCGCTGCGGATGAAACGCAGCCGGCGCAGGTCTGCCTCGCCGTAGCGTCGGATCCCTGCGCCACGCGCCGGCGTGTCGAGCAGGCCGCGGCGCTGGTAGAAGCGGATCGTCTCCACGCCGACGCCGCCGGCATCCGCCAATGCGGAGATTGTCATCGTGTCCACGCTTGACTCCGTACCCTGGTACGGACTGTATACAGGGCGACATCCCGCGCCGGCAAGGCGACGCTTCGAGGTTCCACGATGACGACATCCGCTTCCCGCCCGCGCGCGGTGCTCCATCGCATGGTGATGCCCGGCCATGTCTGTCCGTTCGGCCTGAAGGCGCGGCACCTGCTGCGCAGTCACGGCTACGAGGTCGAAGACCACTGGCTGGACACGCGCGAGGCCACCGATGCATTCAAGGCCGCGCACGACGTCAAGACCACGCCGCAGGTCTTCATCGACGGCGTGCGTATCGGCGGCCATGACGATCTGCGTCGCTTCCTCGGTCTGAAGGTGCGCGATCCCAGGGCGACGACTTACCGGCCTGTCGCCGCCCTGTTCGCGATGACCGCGCTGATGGCGCTCGCGCTGTCGTATGCGGTCTATGGGAACGTCCTGACCGTGCGCGCGGCCGAGTGGTTCGTGGGCCTGAGCATGTGCGTGCTCGCGCTGCTGAAACTGCAGGATGTGCAGATCTTCTCCAGCATGTTCCTCAACTACGACCTGCTGGCCAGGCGCTGGGTGCCGTACGCGACGCTGTATCCGTTCGCGGAAGGGCTGGCGGGTGTGTTGATGGTGGCCGGCGCGCTGACCTGGTTCGCAGCGCCCCTGGCGTTGCTGATCGGCGGCATCGGCGCGGTCTCGGTGTTCAAGGCGGTCTACATCGACAAGCGCACCCTCAAGTGCGCCTGCGTGGGTGGCGGCAGCAACGTACCGCTGGGCTTCGTGTCGCTGACCGAGAACCTGATGATGGTGGCGATGGCGGTCTGGATGCTGCTGGCGCCGCTGCTGTGGCCAAGCCTGCACGCGACGATGTGAGTCGCCGCGTGCAGCGCTGCGTCATTCGACCTCGAACTCGCCGACGAAGACCGTCTCGCGCGCATCCGACAGCCGCAGCGTGATGCGCTGGTCGTGCTGCGCCGGCGTGCCGAAACCGGTGCTCAGCCACAGGGTCAGCGTGGTCGCACCGGTGACCAGTTGCGTGCGCTGGCCGAAGAAGTTCGCCTCGACGCGATAGACGCCCGGCTTGGCATCGCGCAGTGCGAATTCCTCCGGGCCGTAACCGCGGGTGAAGTCGGGCGACATGCGCGCGCCCTGGCGGGTCACGCGATTGCCGTAGTAGGCCTTTTCGCCGTCCGGATCGGTGACCCACAGGTCCATGTCGCTGTCGTCGCTGTCCCAGCTCAATACCGCGCGCAGGTCCAGCGGCAGGTTGCGCAGCAGGCGCGGGTCGATGGTCGAAGTGTCGAGCGGCGTCGGCGATGTCGCGACCAGTGCGTTGAGTTCGGCCAGTGCGGTCAGTTCGATCTCGGCGAAGCGGCCGTTCCAGTCGCCGTCGACGACATCGGCCAGCAGGCCGATCGCGCGCTGGCGGTCACCATTCGCGGCGCATGCCAGGGCGAGATCGCGCAGGCTCTGCGGCTCTTCCGGGCGCATCGCCAGCACACGCTCGAGCACCGGCACGGCGAGATCGTCGCGTTGCAGTTCGCGCAGCCGGTAGGCGAACACGCGCAGCACATGCGGATTGTCGAGATCCAGTTCCGCGAGGTTCGACAGCACGCGCAATGCCAGTGCCGTCTCGCCGCGCTGCTGCAACACGTCGGCTGCGTCGAGATAGAACGCGGTGCCCTGGACTTCGGCATCGCGTGCATCGAGATAGCGCGCATAGACCTCGCCATCCGGCGCTTCGCGCAGGCGCCGGGCGAGCGGTGCGTCGGAATGCCAGGGATTGAGGCGGATCGTCGCGGTGGGCGAAGGTGCCGCGCCGGGTGCATCGGCCACGTTGCCCGCGCGCCTGCGCGCAGCGGTCGTCTGCACACGATCGAGCGCCATCGGCGACGCCGCGGCTTCGGCCATCATAATCTGCGTCGCGGCGGGCGCCGGTGCGGGCGGCGGCATCGCGCCCATGGCGGCATGCGCGTCCTGCGGACCGGCAATCTGCGGCGGCGGGGCATCCTTCGGAAACACGCGCTCCCACCACGCGATCCGCTCGGCCCAGCCGCGCGCGACCGCATCGCGTCGCGTCTGCCGGTCGCGCGCCTGCGTGGCCCGGGTCTGCAGGCGTGCGGCGGCCACCGCCCCGGCGATGGAGGCCGGCGCCTCGATGTCGAAGCGTACGTAATCCTCGATGCGTTCGAGCACCAGCAGGGATGTGCCGGGTGTCACCAGTCCGAAGCGCTGCCCGAGGGCGGCGATGCGCTGACGGTTGCGCTCGGGTTCGGCCTGCAATGCCGCGAGCTGGAAGCGCGCCCACTGCAATGCGGCCAGTTCGCCCTGCGGCGTGCGCGCGGCATCGATCGACAGGGGAATGCGTTGCGTGCGGCCGGCGGTGTGCACCACCAGCGTCAGGTCGGCGCGCTGTGCATCGAGGCGGCCGGCGATGCGCACAACCCCGTGCGTCGCCACGTTCGATTCGGCGACGAGTTCGCGTGCGCCGATGCCTGTGATCGCTTCGAGATGCGGCGCGTCGTACAGCAGTGCGCGTGTCGCGGCGGGCAATGCCGCGGCATCGCGCAACGTGATCGTGTGCCCGCCGCGGGCCTGCGCCAGCGCGGCCAATCGCGCGGTGTCGCCGTTGGCGGACTGCACCGTATACAGACGCTGGTCGTCGGCGAAGGCCGGGAACGCGTCGGTGCCGTGATTGAACAGGCCGTCGCCGAACAGCAGGAATTCGGGGGTGTCCGCTGACGGCGTCCAGCCGCCGGCCGCCGTCGCACCGTCGTAGACCGTCGCTTCGAGTTCGCGGCGCAGCGCCCGCCAGTCGCCATTGCGCACCCGGAACCGCTGCGGCGCGTCCGCGACATCGCGCAAGCGCAGCAGTTCGACTTCGATATCACCGGCCGCACGGAAGTAGGCGTCGAGCAGCGTGAATTCCAGCGCGTGGGCGCGCTCGCGGCCGGACATCGAGCTGTCCCACAGCAGGCCGATACGCCGCGGCAGCACGCGGGGCGTGTCGGTGGTGTCGACGGGCACATCGGCAACGAACCAGGTCGCACCGTCGCGACGCTGCAGTTGCACGGCAGGTCGCCGCTCATAGGGCACGCGCAGGGTCGCGATGCCCGCATCCGCCAAGTCGCCATCGCGCAGCGTGACGCGATGGCCGTCGCCATGGCGCGTGATCGCGGGTGCGCCGACGAGACCGGACAGGCTCGGGTGACCGGGCGTCGACAACGTCAACTCGATGCGATCGAGGCCGCGTGCGAATGCGAGCGGCAAGGCCACCGTGTCCGCACGCCCGTCGCGCTGCAGCGGTGCCATCAGCACCAGCCGGACCTGCCGCGTGCCGCCGGGCGCGAACGGATAGACGCGCAACCGGAACGCGTCACCCGCGGTGTGTTCGAGCAGGCCCGGGTCGACCCCCTCGCGGACGATGGTCTCGAACACTTCGCGGCCGCGGTCCTTCGGCACCGGCACCGCATCGCGCATCGCACCGTCGATGTCCAGCGCGAAGCCGACGATCTGCTGGCCCGGCGCGAGCGGGAACTGCAGGTTGCCTTCGAGCACGCGGTTCGACGGATTCCGGAACACCAGATCGATCGTCGTGCGCGCGACGCCGGCGCCGGTCTCCACATGCATCGATGCGGACGCCAGCCGCACCGGCGATTGCCCGGCATCGGCGACCACCAGCGGTGGCGCGACGAGGTCGGGCAGGCGTTGGGCCGTCGCCATCGTCGGCAACAGAACGGTCAGGCAGAGCAGGGCGCGGAGGCCGAAGCGGAGACGGGACATGGCGACATCCTTGGGCAGTGCCGTCGTCAACGGGCGTCCGCTGCAAGTGGGGTTGCGACAGGCGCGCGCAGCCCTTCACGCACCCATTCAGATTGGTGCGAGACGATCGCCGCCTTCAACGATTCTCCGGAGCACCTCCATGAGCGCACAGGGTTCGGCTGGCAACGTCATCGCCGCGATCTGCAGTTTCTTCGTCCCGGGTCTCGGCCAGCTGGTGCAGGGTCGCATCCTGTCGGCCGTCTTCTGGTTCGCGGCCGCGTGCATCGCGTTCGTGATCACCTGGCTGCTCACGCTGTCGCTGCTGCCGTTCGGCTGGTTCGTGGTCAGCATCTTCGCGTGCATCAACGCGGCGCTGTACCGTCGATGAGACAGCGCGGGCCGGCAATGCCGGCCCGCTTCTGCATGTGTGACCCGGTGGGCCTTACTTCGGCTCGCCGGTCTCGACACCGGTATCGCTGCGGGCAGCGTCTGCGAACGACCGGCCCGTCGCATCGCGATCGCCCGGCTGCTCGCCGAGTTCCGGATCCAGCAGGTCGGCCTGGTCGTCGAGGCCGATGTTGTCGATCGCCGACCGCGAACGTGGATCGCGCAAGGCCGGACCCTCGGTGTCCGGCAGACCCCCGTGATCGCGCAATGTCTTCTCGTCCGCGAGTGCGGTCGGACGGGTGGGGTTGGACGGATCTCCTCGAGTGGAGCTGCAGCCTGCGCGCGCATGTCACGCCGCCGGCAAGCGGATGCAGATCCGGTGCGATGACCGGTGCCGCCGATGCGTCGCTATAGTTCTGCGGACGGTCGCCGGATGTGGCCGATGCCGGGGAGGCGAGGTGGACGACGCGCAGGCGAAAGGACAGCGGATTCTCCGCAAGGCGACGATCGCGGGGTTCGCGCTCGCCGGCGCCTTGCTGGCGGCCTTCGTGTCCTGGCAGGTCGTCATCCACATCGCCGGACAGCGCCTCGGCGGCTACGCCACGATGCTGCTGGAGCGCGCACAGGAGCTCGACGACGAGTCCCGCCAGACGCTCGACACCTTCAACCGCCAGCCGCAGGCGCGCTGCACGGACCGTGAGTTCGAGCAGATGCGCGAAGCGGTGTACCGCACCTATTTCGTCAAGGACATCGGCCGCGTCGAGAACGGACAGTTGCGCTGCACGGCCAGCCTGTTCCGTCTGCCGGTGCCGGCTGCCATCGAACCGCCGCAACTGGTGACCCGCGATGGCCTGCAGGTCGCGACGATGGAACTGCAGCTGCTCGCCAGCGGCAGCCGCGCGCCGGCACTCGCGCTGGGTGATACCCGGGTCATCCTGGATCCGTTCGCGTTCCGCTTGCGGCCCGCGCCCGACCTCGGCTTCACGATGGGCTACATCGGCGGCGATGACCGCTTCCTGCCGCTGTACGGTGCCGCCACGCAACTCGACGCGGCCACACTGCGTGCAGGACAGTCGCTCGATCGTGACGGCGTGCTGATCTATCCGATGTGCGCGCCGGAACGCGCCGTCTGCGTCGCCAGCACGCTGTCGAAGGCTGCGCTGGCCGACAGCCAATGGCTGTTGCTGCTGGTGTGCACGGTACTCGGCGCCGGTGCGGGCGCGGCGGTGGGGCTGGCCCTGCTGCTGGTGCATCTGCGCCGGCATTCGGTCGAAGGCCGTTTGCTGCGCGCGATCGACCAGGACGCGCTCGATGTCGAGTACCAGCCGGTCGTGCGGATCTCCGATGGCGCCCTGGTGGGCGCCGAAGCGCTGGTGCGCTGGCGCGACCGCGACGGCCGCATGGTCTCGCCCGTGCGCTTCATCCCGATCGCCGAAGAGAACGGCAGCATCGGCCGCATCACCCAACTCGTGCTCCGCCGCGTGGCCGCTGATTTCGGCGACGTGCTGGCCGCGCCGGGCGAGTTCCGTATCAACGTCAACATTTCAGCCGCCGATCTCGACAACAGCCGCTTCCACGCCAGCATGGCGCAGACGCTCGACGCGGCCGGCATCGCACGCGAACGCATCGGCATCGAACTCACCGAACACTCCACGACCGCCCGCGACATCGCTGTCTCGGGCACCAGACGGCTGCGCGAGCTTGGCCACCATGTCTACATCGACGACTTCGGCACCGGCTATTCCAGCCTCGCGTATCTGGCCGAACTCGATGTGCACGCATTGAAGATCGACCGCTCGTTCACCCGCACCATCGGCACCGATGCGGTGAAGACCAGTCTGGTCCCGCAGATCATCGACCTCGCCCGGACGCTCGGTCTGCAGGTCGTCATCGAAGGTGTCGAAACGCAAGCCCAGCGCGACTGGCTGCGCGCAGTCGACTACCCGTTGTACGCACAGGGCTGGCTGTTCGGCAGGCCGATGCCGGCAGCGGAATTGCGCGCGTTGCTGGACGCGCAAACGCGCTAGAAACGATCAGGCAGCGCGGCTACGCTCGAAGGCGCGGCGTTCGCGCGGCGGCACGAGGTCGTCGCTGGCGCGCCAGGCGGCCTGGACCTCGGCGCGCACGTCATGCCAGGCGCGCAGGCGGCCGTCGAATTCCCACATGCGGCGCAGTACGGGCTCGATGTCTTCCCACGGACGCTCGGGATAGGACGCGCGGCCGTTGCGGCCGAGCGAGATCAGGAGGGTGCGGTCCGAGTCGTGCTTCATGCGGAGGTGCTGCCGGTTGGGAGCGCGCAGGCTACGATCCGATTCGTCTCGTTCCCGTGAACCGTACATTCGATTTCGATGACAACGCGGATGCGTTCAGCGACGGGCGCGGTGCGCCGCGCAATGGCGAAAAAATCGACTCGATATGCGTGGGCGCATGCGCGGAGTCATGCAGGCGACTTGCTGCAGTGCACCTCAGAACAGCGGTCGGATGACCTGGATCGTGCCCCACAACGAGACCACCCAGATCGCGCTGCGCAGGTAGGGAATGCCGATCGCGTACACCGGCAGATACGCGACGCGCGCCCAGAAATAGACCTGCGCGCCGAGCGCGGTGCCGGCATCGGCGCGGCCTGCGAACACCACCGCGAGCACCGCGGCGGCGAACAGCGGGAACGTTTCGAGAAAGTTGCGACTGGCGGCCGCGGTACGCACTGCGGCGCCGGTCAATGGCGGGATATCTGTGCCATCGCGGTTGCCGGCATTCCAGCGCACGCCGCGTTGCGCGGTGGCGAACGCGGCGGCGACGCCGATGTGGACGAGGCCGAGGACGATCGCCCAGCCGAGCATCTGCAGTTCCATCGTCATCGTCCGTGCTCCTTGCGTGGTGTCAGCCGGTGACCGCCTTCGCGATCGCCTCGTTGAACGCCGGGATGTCGTCCGGCTTGCGGCTGGTGATGAGGTTGCCGTCGACGACGACTTCCGAATCTTCCCAGTGTGCGCCCGCATTGACGAGGTCGGTCTTCACCGACGGCCACGAGGTGACCTTGCGGCCCTTGGCCAGGCCGCTCTCGACCAGCAGCCACGGGCCGTGACAGATCGCCGCGACCGGCTTGCCGGCATCGCCGAACGCGCGCACGAAGGTCACCGCGTCCTTGTCGGCGCGCAGCACGTCGGGGTTCATCTGGCCGCCGGGCAGCACCAGCGCGTCGTAGCTGCCGGGATCGGCCTTGGACAGGGCGACGTCGACATCGACGCTGCGGCCCCAGTCCTTCCTGTCCCAGCCCTTGATCGAGCCGGCATCGCCGGGCGAGACGACGTCGACATGCGCGCCGGCGTCCCTGAGCGCCTGGAGCGGCTGCTCGAGCTCGGACTGTTCGAAGCCGTCGGTGGCGAGGATGGCGATCTTCTTGCCGTCGAGAGTCTGCATCACGCGCTCCGGGAAATGAAATGAGCCGCCGATGCTGGGCGACGCCGGGTCCCCCGACCGTGAAGCGCGCGTTCGCCGCATGTGAGCCTGCGGTCTCGCCCGGTGAGACGCGCCGCGGCCACGCTTGCGCCCCGTCATCGAACGCGCCGGAGCAGGCAGTGAACGCGATCCTCAAACCTGTCCAGGCACTGGCGGCCACGGGCGATGCCGTCTCCGGCAGCGCGCTGGCGACGAAGCTGGCGGCGAAATACCCGGGACGCGTGACCGGTACCCTGCTGCTGCCCGGGCAGGCCGGCGACTACGCGCCCTTGCCCGACGACGTGCCCGAAGCGCTGGCCGCCGCGCTGCGCAGCCGCGGCATCGACCGGCTGTATCGCCATCAGGCGGATGCCTGGACGGCGACCCAGGCCGGTCGCCATCTGGTGGTCGCGACGCCGACCGCGTCGGGCAAATCGTTGTGCTACACGCTGCCGGTCCTGTCGGCCGCGATCACCGCGCGCAGCAAGGCCCTGTATCTGTTCCCGACCAAGGCGCTGGCGCAGGACCAGGTGGCGGAACTGCTGGAACTCAACGCGGCCGGCTCGCTCGGGCTGCGCGCGGCTACTTTCGACGGCGATACGCCCGGCGATGCGCGGCAGGCGATCCGCATCAACGGCGACATCGTGGTCAGCAACCCGGACATGCTGCACCAGGCGATCCTGCCGCATCACACCAAGTGGGCGCAGTTCTTCGAGAACCTGCGCTACGTGGTGATCGACGAGATCCACACCTACCGCGGCGTGTTCGGCTCGCACGTCGCCAACGTGATCCGCCGGCTCAAGCGCGTCTGCGCGTTCTACGGCGTGACGCCGCAGTTCATCCTGTGCTCGGCGACGATCGGCAATGCGCGCGAGCACGGCCGCGCGCTGGTCGAAGTGGACGACGCCGCGCTGGAATCGATCCTCGAATCCGGCGCGCCGCGCGGCGACAAGCACGTGCTGCTGTGGAATCCGCCGGTGATCAATCCCGATCTCGGCCTGCGCGCATCGGCGCGTTCGCAGTCCAACCGCATCGCGCGCATGGCGATCCGCGCCGGGCTCAAGACCCTGGTGTTCTGCCAGACACGGTTGATGGTCGAAGTGCTGACCAAATACCTCAAGGAAGTCTTCGACCACGACCCGCGCAAGCCCAGGCGCATCCGCGCCTATCGCGGCGGCTATCTGCCCACCGAGCGTCGCGCGGCCGAGCGCGAGATGCGCGCCGGCCACATCGACGGCATCGTCAGCACCTCGGCGCTGGAGCTCGGCGTCGACATCGGCAGTCTCGATGTCGTCGTCCTCAACGGCTATCCGGGCAGCATCTCGGCGACGTGGCAGCGCTTCGGTCGCGCCGGTCGCCGCCAGCAACCGTCGGTCGGCGTGCTCGTGGCGAGTTCCGAGCCGATGGACCAGTACGTGGTGCGGCATCCGGAGTTCTTCGCGCAGGCCAATCCCGAACACGCGCGCATCGAACCCGACCAGCCGCTGATCCTGCTCGACCATATCCGCTGCGCGGCGTTCGAACTGCCCTTCGTCGACGGCGACATGTTCGGCCCCGTCGCGCCGCTGCCGTGGCTCGAAGTGCTGGCCGAATCCGGTGTGCTGCACCACGAGGGCGACCGCTGGGAGTGGATCGCCGACAGCTATCCCGCGCAGGCGGTGAATCTGCGTTCGGTCGCCGACGGCAACTTCGTCGTCGTCGATCGAACCGACGGCCGGCAGACGATCATCGCCGAGGTCGATTACTCGGCCGCCGCGCTCACGCTGTACGAGGGCGCGATCCACATGGTCCAGTCGGAACCCTTCCAGGTCGAGCGCCTCGACTGGGAGGGCCGCAAGGCTTACGTGCAGCGCACGCACGTCGACTATTACACCGACGCGATCGACTACACCAAGCTCAAGGTGCTCGATGACGAGGAGCAGGCCGACGCGGGGCAGGGCAGTGCGCACCTGGGCGAAGTGCATGTCGTGCGGCGTGTGTCGGGCTACAAGAAGATCCGCTTCCACACCCACGAGAACATCGGCTACGGACCGGTGAATCTGCCGGATCAGGAACTGCATACGAGTTCGGTGTGGTGGCAGTTGCCGCAGCAGGCCTTGGATCGTGCGTTCGATGCGCGCCACGAGGCGCTCGATGGCTTTCTCGGTGCGTCGTATGCGTTGCATCTGGTCGCGCAGGTCGCGGTGATGGCCGAGAGCCGCGATCTGCAGAAGGCGGTGGGCAGCGGCGATGGCACCTGGTTCGCGACCGCCGACCAGCGCGGCCGCGGACAGCTGCGCGACGGTGACGGCGCGGCGCTGGATTTCGAAGGCATCGGCCGGTTCACGCCGACGCTGTATCTCTACGACAACTACCCGGGCGGCGTGGGCCTGTCGTCGCCGTTGTTTGATCGCCGCGACGAATTGCTCATCCAGGCTGCAGCGCTGATCGACAGTTGCAGCTGCCGCGCAGGCTGCCCGGCCTGCGTCGGGCCGATCCTCGCATCGGAAGAGGATGCCGAACGTACGCCGCGCCAGCTGGCGGCGCGTGTGATCGAACTGCTCGCACACACGCCGCAACTGCCCGCATGAGTGCACTCGCCAAACGCCTCGGCCTGTTGCGCAGCCAGGCCGGCACCGCGTTGCTGTCGGTGACCCCGACACCGCCGATGCCCACGACCACGCCGGGCGCGCAGTGGCCGCACGCCGACGACGCGCGTTCGCCCGATCAGGTGGTCGCGCAGCTGCGCAAGCTGATGAAGCTGCGCGTGCCGACGCCAGCGACGCGTCCGTCCGGCCCGATCGATCGCGCGTTGCCCGGCGAGGAAATCGCGCCCGGCCTGCGCTATCTCGAACAGACCGCGCCGTGGCCGTATGAGGATGTCGAACTCGCGCTCTACGACATCCGCCACGAGCCGGCACGACGTTCCGATCTGCTCGCCTTCGACACCGAAACCACCGGTCTCGCCGGCGGCACCGGCACGCGCGCCTTCATGATCGGCGCGGCCGATTTCGTCGACGGCGGCTTGCGCATCCGCCAGCTGTGCATCACCACGCTGGGCGCCGAGCGCGAGATGTTGAAGACGTTCTCGAAATGGCTGCGGCCTTCGACGGTGCTGGTCAGTTACAACGGCCGCAGCTACGACCGGCCGCTGCTGACCACGCGCTATCGCCTCGCACGCCTGCGCGATCCGCTGATCGAGCTGCGCCACGTCGATCTGCTGCATCCGGTGCGGCGCCGCTATCGCGGCGTGTGGGCGAACTGCAAGCTGGCGACGGTCGAGCGCGAACTGCTCGGGGTGCTGCGCGAGGACGATCTGCCCGGCAGCGAGGCGCCTGCTGCATGGTTGAACTACCTGCGCGGCGGCAGCGCGGACAAGCTGCGGCGCGTAGGCCTGCACAACGCGCAGGATCTGCGCAGCCTGTTCGGCGTGCTGGAGGCGATGCGCGACGAGGCAGTGGTGGATACGGTGGTCGTGCCGGATGCGGCCGACGATCCGGTTACGGATTGCGTCTTCGACTGAATCGACGTGTGGGAGCGCGCTCGCGCGCGATCGGGCTTCGCGCGTCGTGCTTCATCGCGCGCAAGTACGCTCCCACGGGATGCATGTCCCATGGGGCAGTCGTATCGGGTTCACGTAGACTGGATCGCGACGATGCTTCAATCGGTCGGCCCAGCAGTTCCGTTCCGCTCGCCGACCGGCAGCGATGTCCCACGCCACTCTGGAGTTCCATGGATAGTCGCGAACGCCGGCCAGCGACGGCCGACTCCGCACCACCGCGTGCCACGCTCCGGGCCCGCGATGCGTTCGCGATCACCATCGGCATCGTCGTCGGCGCGGGCATCTTCCGCACGCCGTCGTTGATCGCCGGCGCATCCGGCAGCGAATTCGTGATGCTCGGCGCCTGGGTGGTCGGCGGCATCCTGTCGATCGTCGGTGCGCTGTGTTACGCCGAACTCGCGACCACGTATCCGCAGGCCGGCGGCGACTACAACTATCTGCGCCGCGCCTACGGGCCACGCCCCGCATTCCTGTTCGCCTGGGCGCGCGTGTCGGTGATCCAGACCGGTTCGATCGCCTTGCTGTGCTTCATCGTCGGCGACTACATGGGCCAACTGTTCGATCTCGGACCGTGGTCGTCAGCCTTGTATGCCGCCGCCGCGGTGGTCCTGCTGACCATCGTCAACTGGATCGGCACGCGCCAGGGCGCGGCGGTGCAGACCTGGCTGACGATCGCCGAGATCATCGGCGTGCTGGTCATCGTGGTGGCAGGCCTGATGTTCGCGCCGACCGACATCGCGCCGATTCCGGGCTCCGGCGGCGACAGCGCGATCGGCCTGATCCTCGTCTTCGTATTGCTGACCTATGGCGGCTGGAATGAAGCCGTCTACGTGACGTCCGAAGTGCGCGATGCGAAAAAGTGGATGCCGCGCGTGCTGGTCCTCAGCCTGATCGCGGTCGCCGCGCTGTACGTGCTGGTGAATCTCGCCTACCTGAAGGTGCTGGGCCTGGGCGGCATGGCCGAACACAACGCGGTTGCGGCCGAAGTCATGGGCCGCGTGTTCGGGCCGACCGGCGCGGTGCTGATGAGTGTGATCGTCGTGGCCGCGGCACTGACCTCGGCGAACGCGACGCTGATCACCGGCGCGCGCAGCGTGTATGCCGTGGGGCGCGATTTCCCGGCGCTTGGCTTCATCGGCCGCTGGGATGCGCGCAGCGGCACGCCGCGCGCAGCGATCGTGACCCAGGGCGTGCTCGCGCTGGCGCTGGTCGGACTCGGTGCCTTCGCGCGCGACGGCTTCGAGGTCGCGGTGGAATACACCGCGCCGGTGTTCTGGCTGTTCTTTCTGCTGGTCGGCATCTCGCTGTTCGTGCTGCGCCGGCGCGATCCCGGCCTGCCGCGCCCGTTCGAGGTGCCGCTGTATCCCGTCCTGCCGCTGCTGTTCTGCGCCACCAGCGCCTATCTGCTGTACTCCAGTCTGGCCTATACGGGCCGCGGCGCACTGGTTGGCGTGGTCGTGCTGGCGGTGGGCGGCCTGCTGCTGTTGTGGTTCAAACCGAATCCGATTCCCGAGGAGACTCCGCCATGAAGTCGAAGAAGACCCTGATCGCGCTGGCCGTCTGCGTGCCCTTCCTGCTTGCGTGCACCGATCAGGCGATCAACGCCTACGAGCCGGTCGACGGCAGCGCAGCGGCGGAAGACGATGCGATGAACACCACGCACACCGTGACTGCCGAGATCGGTCCGGACTCACCGTATGCCGAGGGCGCGCCGCGTCCCGCGCGCGAGCCCGACGTGATCTACGTACCGACGCCCGAGCCGGTGGTCGACGCGATGCTCAACCTCGCCGGCGTCAAGTCGGGCGACGTGCTCTACGACCTGGGCTCGGGCGACGGCCGCATTCCGATTGCCGCGGCGCAGCGCTTCGGCGTGCGCGGCGTCGGCATCGACATCAATCCGGTGCGCGTGCGCGAGGCGAATGCAAACGCGGAAACGGCCGGCGTCACCGATCTGGTGACGTTCAAGGAAGCGGATCTGTTCGAGGAAGACATCAGCGAGGCCAGCGTGGTCACGCTGTACCTGCTGCAGAGCCTCAACGTGAAGCTGCGCCCGAAGCTGCTGGCCGAACTCAAGCCGGGCACGCGCATCGTCAGCCACGCCTTCGACATGGCCGACCAGTGGGAACCCGAGCAGACACAGCAGGTGGACGGCACCCGGATCTATCTGTGGACCGTGCCCGAGCGCTGAGCAGGACACACCGTCGTCCTGTGTCGGCGGCGCGATGGCATCATCGTCAGCCCCTGCAGGAGAACGCCCCCATGACCCGCATTGCTCCGCTCGTCCTGTCGCTCGCCGCGCTGTCGGCCGCACCCGCTTTCGCATCGTCCTATGGCGGTGAGTTGCAGGGCTTCGACTACCCGCATCCGCGTCAAACGCATGCGTTCACCTCGCAGGGACAGGCGTTGTCGATGGCCTATATGGACGTGCGGCCCGCCGGCGCCGGCAACGGCCGCACGGCGGTGCTGCTGCACGGCAAGAACTTCTGCGGGCCGACCTGGGACGACACGATCAACGTGCTCGTCGATGCCGGCTGGCGGGTGATCGCGCCGGACCAGATCGGTTTCTGCGGTTCGACCAAGCCGCGCGGCTACCAGTTCTCGTTCGCGCAGTTGGCGGCGAACACGCAGGGCCTGCTGGAAACGCTGAGCGTCGAGCGCGCAGTGGTGATCGGGCATTCGATGGGCGGCATGCTGGCCACGCGCTACGCGTTGCAGTATCCCGACGCGGTCGAGCAACTCGTGCTGGTCAATCCGATCGGGCTCGAGGACTGGCAGGCCGAAGGCGTGCCATACGCGAGCATCGACACGATGGCCGAGGGCGAACGCAAGACCACGTTCGACAGCATCAAGGCCTACCAGCTCAAGTTCTATTACGACGGCCAATGGGCGCCGCGCTATGACCGCTGGGTCGACATGCTGGCCGGCATGTACGCGGGGCCGGATCGCGAGATCGTCGCCTGGAACCAGGCGCAGACCTCGGAGATGCTGTTCACCCAGCCGGTCGTCCACGAGTTCCCGAAGCTGCGCGTGCCCACCTTGCTGATGATCGGCGGCAAGGATCGCACCGCGCCGGGCGCGAACCGCGCGCCGGAGGCGGTCGCCGCGCGACTGGGCGATTATCCGGTGCTGGGCCGCCGGGCCGCCGAAGCGATTCCCGATGCGCAACTGGTCGAGTTCCCGGCGCTTGGCCATTCGCCACAGGTCGAGGCGCCGGCCGAATTCCACGCCGCCCTGCTGCGTGGACTCACGTCGCGCTGAGGCGCTGCGCCGCATCACGGCGCGTGATGCGACATGCGCCGTGATGCGGCCGACATTCATTCCGCATTCGTCCGGCGCGGGGCGCAAGCCCTAGACTGTCTTGCATCGTCGCGCGCCGCGCGAGCCCGCCTCCAGGACCTGTTTTCCGATGTCGATCCGGCGTCTGCCACTGCTGCTGTTGACCGCCTGTATCGCACTGGCAGCCTGCCAACGCGCCGCGGAAGACACCACGCCGCCGGTCGAGACGGTCGAGGTCGCAAGCCCGGAAGAGGGCGGCGCGGTCAGCAGCGCACCGGTCGATATCGACGCCGTGCCGGCGGTGCCGGTGGCCGAGCCCGATACGGGCGGCGTGGACTGGTCGCCGATGACGTTGCCCGCGGGCACGGCCTCGATCAGCTGCGAACTCGATTACGCAAATGCCGGTGACGGTACCCCGCTGACCGCGTTCGACCAGGACGCACTGCGCGAGTCGATGGCCGACTGCGCCGAGCGTGGCGTGTTCCGTCTGCGTTTCAAGGGCCGGGTCACGGAAGATTTCACCCGCCTGATGAAGCGCCTGGCGGTGGTGGCCGACGAACTGTCGATCAACAAGCGGGTGCTCGACATCGACTCCAGCGGCGGCATGGTCGAGGAGGCCATCCGCGCGGGTGACGTGATCGCCGAAACCCGCTGGACGATCTGGGTGCGCGAAGGCGCGGTCTGCCACAGCTCCTGCGTGTTCCTGCTGGCGGGCGGCGACAACCGCCTGATCGGTGGACGCGTGGGCATCCACCGCATCATCCGCATGAGTTCGACGGCATCCACGCGCGCCGAGCTCAATCGCGAATTGCGGGCAGTCTACGGCCGCGTGCGCGATTACCTCGAGCGCAACGGCGCAGCGGTCGCGGTCGCCGACCTGATGATGGCCGTGCCCAATCGCAGCCTGCGCATCCTCACGCCCGACGAGCTCAAGTTCTACGGCCTCGACGGCGTGAACCCGGCGCAGGACGATCTCGACCGGCTGCGCCTGATGCGCAAGTGCGGTCAGGATTTCGTCGCCCGCCGCGATGCCTATGTGCGCGCCTTCGACAGCACCTGCAACGCACCCGATCGCGATGTCGAGCAGATGGCCGGCTGCGGCCTGGAACTGCGTGGCAAGTTCGGCTTTCCCGACGAACAGTGCCCGACCGAGAGCCCGTTGTCGGAATTCGACCTGGTCGGCGCGCTGACCGCCGCGGCGGGTAATGCCAGCCGCCTGCGCATCCTCGGCGTGCCTGTAGGCGAGCCGCGTCCTGCTGCTCGTCCTGCGACGCCGGCGCCCGCACCTGCAGCCGTCTCCGCCGAATCGCGGACCGCGAGCGAGCCTGCGGACGAGGGTGATGCGGCGGCGGATGAAGAGGTGGAGGCGCCGGTTCCGTAATTGGCGCGCAGGGGTTTCGCGCTGATCCAGGCGTTGCTGCGGGAGCCAGGCTGTGGGAACCCGAACTTCTGCGAAGACCAGCTTGAAAGGTCGCAAAGCTCAGCGTTCTACCGGCCGCCACGAACCCAGCACCTCTCCCTTTGGGAGGGGTCGACGCGCGCAGCGCGTCGGGTGAGGGCAGGGCTCTTCAAGCTATCCCTGAAAAGCTCTGTTTATTGTTCGAGCGCCATAGATTCGCGACCGTTCGCCCTCGCCCCAACCCCCGCTCCGCGCCCTGGCCCTCGCGTTGCCGCGATGGCGTTCGTCGGCACGCGAGCCAGTGGCTCGCAAGCGTGTCATCTCACCCCAGAGAGAGAGGGGCTCTAATCTTCGGCTCGGATCCCAAGCTCGGATCCTGCAATCGGAAACGTGCGCGCTGCATGTCGGCAAGCGCGTTCCGCGACGCCTCACCCCTCCGCCAGAAACCCGCCCGACTGCCGCTTCCACAGCTGCGCGTACACGCCATCGCCGGCGACCAGCGCCTCGTGCGTGCCCTGTTCGACGATGCGGCCGCGGTCCATGACGATCAGACGGTCCATCGCCGCGATCGTCGACAGGCGGTGCGCGATCGCGATCACCGTCTTGCCCTGCATCAACCGGTAGAGGTTTTCCTGGATCGCGGCTTCGGCTTCCGAGTCCAGCGCCGAGGTCGCTTCGTCGAGCACCAGGATCGGTGCGTTCTTCAGCAGCACGCGGGCGATGGCGATGCGCTGGCGCTGACCGCCGGAGAGCTTCACACCGCGCTCGCCCACATGCGCGTCGTAACCGGTGCGGCCCTTGGCGTCGCTCAGGGTCAGGATGAAATCGTGGGCCTCTGCGCGCCTGGCCGCTTCGATCATCTCCGCTTCGCTCGCATCGGGGCGGCCGTAGAGGATGTTCTCGCGCACCGAGCGGTGCAGCAGCGAGGTGTCCTGGGTGACCATGCCGATCTGCGCGCGCAGCGAATCCTGCTCGATCGTCGCGATGTCGATGCCGTCGATGCGGATCGCACCGGCCTCGCGGTCGTAGAAGCGCAGCAGCAGATTGACCAGCGTCGACTTGCCCGCGCCGGAGCGGCCGACCAGACCGATCTTCTCGCCCGGCGCGACATGCAGATCGAGACCTTCGATCACGCTGCGGTCGTTCTGGCCGTAATGGAAGTCGACGTGATCGAAGCGGATGTCGCCGGCGATCGGCGCCAGCTTCGGCGCGCCCGGCGCGTCTTCCACGGTCGGCGCGAGCGAGATCGAGTTGATGCCGTCGCGCACGGTGCCGATGTTCTCGAACAGCGCCGACATCTCCCACATGATCCACTGCGACATGCCGAGCATGCGCAGCGCGAGCGCCACCGCGACGGCGATCGCGCCGGTGCTGATCGCGCCCGCATGCCACAGCCACAGGCCCAGCGCGGCGACCGCGCCGACCAGCAGCATGTTGAGCAGGTAGTTGAAGGAATTGACGACCGTCACCACGCGCATCTGCTTGTGCACGGTGTCAAGGAAGCCGTCCATCGCCTCGCGGGCGTAGGCCTGTTCGCGCTGCGAATGCGAGAACAGCTTGACCGTGGCGATGTTGGTGTAGCTGTCGACGATGCGGCCGGTCATCACCGAACGCGCATCGGACTGCTTCTCCGAGATGCGGCTCAGTTCCGGCACGAAGCGCCACATCAGCGCGCTGTACAGCACCAGCCAGCCGAGGAAGGGCAGCATCATCCGCCAGTCGGCGGCGGCGGCGACGATGATCGCGCCGGTGAAATAGACGATGACGTAGTTGCCGACGTCGAGCAGCTTGATCACCGTCTCGCGCACCGCCAGCGAGGTCTGCATCAGCTTGGTCGCGATGCGGCCGGCAAACTCTTCCTGGAAGTAGCTCATCGACTGCCGGAGCAGGTAGCGATGCACGTTCCAGCGGATCCGCATCGGGAAATTGCCGAGCAGGGTCTGGTGGATGACCATCGCGTTGAGCCAGACCAGCATCGGCAGGCCGATCACCACCAGCAGCGACATCGCCGCCAGGCGGCCGCCCTCGGCGGTCATGAAGGTGGCCGGCGTGTGCTCGGCGAGCTTGTCGACCAGCGAGCCGACGTAGGCGTAGAGCGTGACTTCGGCGATCGCGATCAGCGCGGTGAACGCCGCCATCAGCAGCAGCCACGGGCCACTGCCGCGCACATAGTGCATGCAGAACGCGAACAGGGTCCTGGGCGGTTGCGTGGGTATGCCGGGTGGGAAGGGGTCGATACGGTTTTCGAACCAGCGGAGCATGGCGGATCCTGGGCGGCGCGGCAGGCGCGCGGAATATGCCGTCCATTGTCGGCGATGGCGGTCGCGGATGGCGCGACGTGAGGCGAACGCTGCGTGCGGTCAGGGCACGTCCAGCACGATGCGGCCCAGGTGGTGACGTTCGATGGCTCGCGCGGCCGCAGCGGCATCGGCCAGCGGGAAGCGCGCGTCGATGTGCAGATGGAAGGGGCCGCGTGCCGCGGCCCGGCAGGCCGCATGCACCTGCCGCGCACCCGCGCCGGCGCCGAAAGCCGATGCGGCGATGTCGTCGCGCAGCGGTGGCGCCGCGACGCCGTGCGGCCAGGCGATACGGCCACCGGCCCGCAGCGCGTCAACGATCACACCCGCATCCGCCGTGGGTGCGGTCAGCAGCGCGGCGTCGAGACCGTCCGGCGCGAAGATCCGCAACGCCGGCACCAATGCATGGCGTCGCCCATCGATGGCCATGTCGGCGCCAAGCCGCTCGGCCAGCGCCACGCCGTCGGCGCCCGACGCGACCGCCAGCACGCGCGCACCGCGCTGGCGCGCGAACTGCAGCGCCATATGACCGATACCGCCGCTGGCGCCGAACACCAGCGCGGTATCGCCCGGTCCCAGTGCCAATGCGACGGCGACCGCATGCATCGCCAGGCCACCGTCGACCGGCAGCGCGGCGGCCTGCGGCAGGGTCAGTCGCGCTGGCACCGGCCAAAGATGGTCCGCATCGACGACGACGAACTGCGCGTGGAAGCCGTGCTTCGGGCTGCGCAGCGGCAACATCCCGCAGACGCGATCACCTTCGCGCAGGCGCTGCACGCCCGCGCCCACGTCGACCACCGTGCCGGCACCCTCGGCGCCGGGTACGTAGGGAAACACCGGCGTACCTGCGGAAAACGGCGCCAGCGCGCCCTCGCGTTCCAGCACGTCCCAGGCGCCGAAGCCCGTCGACAGCACGCGCACCAGCGCCTGTCCCGGGCCGGGCAGGGGAATCGGACGCTCGACCAGCGACAGCACTTCGGGACCGCCGAAGCGCTCGAAGGCGAGGGCGAGCATGGTCTCGTCCGGGGCTGCGAGGTGGGTGTCGATGTCGCCTGGACCGGGGGCGGGGTGCGTGCAGTCGTCGAAGGTCATCGCTTGGCCATGGACAGGAGAAGTCAGGCCGCGCAGGCTATGACCTCAACCAATGTTGAGGTCAAGCGATGGCGATGCGGGCACGGCGTGCGGATGAAGTCCTGTCGGTGGGCGAACTGGCCACGCGCAGCGGCGTGGCGATATCGGCGCTGCATTTCTATGAGCGCCAGGGGTTGATCCACGGCGGACGCAATGCCGGCAACCAGCGGCGTTATGGCCGCGAGGTGCTGCGGCGGGTGGCGATCATCAAGGTCGCGCAGCGCGCCGGCATTCCGCTGGCCTCGATCCGCGAAGCCCTGGATACGCTGCCCGATGGCCGCACCCCGACCAAGGCCGACTGGACACGGCTGTCGCGCCGCTGGCGCGTGGAGCTCGACGCCCGCATCGGTCAGCTCACGCGGCTGCGCGACCAGCTCGACGGCTGCATCGGCTGCGGCTGCCTGTCGCTGAAGGCCTGCCCGCTGCGCAACCCCGACGATGTCGCCGGTGCGCGCGGGCCGGGCGCGCGGTATCTGGAAGGCTGATTCGAGCGCGACATCCGGGCAGCGTTCCGAGCCCCTCTCCCTCCGGGGTGAAGAGGCACGTTTGCGGGCCACTGGCCCGTGTGCCGATGAACGCCCTCGCGCCGACGGGAGGGACGGGGCGCGGAGCGGGGGTCGGGGTGAGGGCGGCAAGTCGCGAAGACCTGTCGGACCCGGCTCCCACAAGACGACACTCAGGGTTGAACAGGCTTTGCGGTCGGGCGCGACTTCTTCGGATGCGCGGTCGCCGCGATGCGCGCAGCGAGGCTGTCGCCCATCGAGCGGCTGAAGCGCGCGAGATCGGTGACTTCGAGTCCGCGATACCAGGCAATGCCGGCGACGGCCTGGGTCGCTGCGTCATCGCCGATCCGCGTGGCGAACGCCCTCGTCCAGGCATCCTCGACCTCGAGCGCCACCGCGTAGGGCAGCAGCCGTACATAACGTGCGGCATCGAGCGGAAGCTCGGTCGCGGCATCGTCGCGACGACGCCCGGTCTTCGCAGCGCTGGCGATGTGCCGGCGCAGACCTTCCACATCCGCCAGCAGCTGCCGGCCTTCCGCGGTCGGCGCACGCACCAGCAGCGCGAATGCGAGCAGCATCGGCGCCATCAGCACGACCATCAGCACCGTCGCCGGCAGCGAAGGCGAATGCCAGGCGAGCCACAGAGCCGGCACGGCAGCCGCCAGCGCGAGCGCCAGCGCACCGAGGATGCTGCCGCCATGGGCACGGAACAACGCCGGCACGAAGCGCTTGCGCAGGGCGAGTTCGTGGGCCTTGCAGGCCTGCGCGATCCGCGCCTGCTCCCGGCTGCGCAGATCCACTGCATCGTTGGATTCCGGCAGCAGCGCGGTCAATTGCGCGCGCTGTTCCATCGTGGGCAGTGTGTGTGCGCCTTCGCGCGTGCGTTCGATCCGCCAGCCGGTGCGCGCGCCCTGCGATGTGCGATGGATGCACAGGTGATCGTCGACCGCGCTGGCCAGCAGGTCCGCCGCAAAGCAACGCGCGTCATAGCGCATGCGGCGCAGGTAGCGCAGGCCCGCAGGCGAGAAGCCGGCCGGTGGTTCGTGGCGTTCGGGTACGGCGCCCGGCATCTGCGGATGCCGGGCACGGCGCCAGCGCAACACGCAGTACGCCGCCAGTACCAGCAGTCCGGCCAGTGCGACCAGCAAGCCGGCGTTGTCCTGCAGCCACCACAGGGCGCGCTGACGCGGCGCCGGCGCTGCGATCACATCCTTGGGAAATGCCAGCCGTACGTGCAGGCCTGTGTGCGGCTGCAGCGCCTGCGTCAGCGTCCAGCGCGCGGTGCCCGCGGCCGACAGGGCGACATGGAAATCGCGTCCGGCCGCGCCGGTGATGCCTTCGGCATGCAGGGCGTCGACCGCGACGGCCCGCGGCAGGGTCACCGTGACCGAGCCCTGTTCGACCGGCACGGACTGGTCGCTGCCGATCGTCTCGAGCGACAGCGCATCCCGCGTTTCGCCCAGCAGTGGTTGCCGCGTGGTGCGGTAGTGCAGCGTGTAGACCGGCTGCGAGGGTACCTTCAGATGGCGGGTGTCGCCGGTATGCAGGCGCAGCACACGACCGACCCGCTCGATCCGCCACGGTTCGACGCGGCCGTCGCGCAGCACGTCCTGCATCTCCAGATCGGTGACCACGACATCGCCGTGCGGATCGCGATACCGCACCGGGAAATCGCGGACGAGGCCGTGACGGAACGTCCGGCCTTCGGCGCGCAGTTCGATGCGTTCGGTGACATCGAGGCGGCCATCGGCGAGCACGCGCACGTCCACGTCGTGGCGGAGGATCCGCTCCTGCGCCCACGCCGGCAGCGCGAGGCAGGCGAGCAGCAGGAGCGCGAGCCGCATCAGTGCGCCAGTTCCACCGGGACCGACCGCCGGCTGCCGTCGTCGGCCTGGAAAAAGCCGGCCGTGCGGATGCCCGTCAGCCGTGCGACGCACGTATCCGGTACGCGCTGGACCGCATCGTTGAGATCGCGCACGGCGCCGTTGTAGAACCGGCGCGCGTACTGCAGCTGCGCTTCGACATCGATGAGATCGGCCTGCAGCTGCGCGAAACTGTCGCTGGCCGCGAGTGCCGGATACGCCTCCTGCAACGCGATCAGCCGGTGGATGCCATCGCCGAGCGACTGCTCGAGATCCGACAGTGTCGCGGCATCCGCGGTGTCCATCGCCCGCGTGCGCAATGCGGTCACCGCATCGAGCGTGGCACGTTCGTGACCCGCATAGGCCTGCACCGCGCTGACGAGCTGCGGCACCAGATCGTGGCGGCGCATCAGTTGCACGTCGATGTCGGCCCATGCGGTCCGCACCTGGTTGCGCAGGCGGACCAGCCGGTTGAACACGACGATCGCCCACGCCAGCAGGATCGCGAGCAGCAGTGCGCCGATGAGGGTGGCCGTCATCGACGGCCGCCTGCGATGTCCAGAGCTCGGTCCATGGACCACACGGAAGCAGGGAAACGGCTGAGCATACCTGCTGAAAGCGACCCGTCGACCCCGGGAGAACCCGGCTTCGGGGATGCTTGCCGGCCGCGATGCAATGCGTACACTCGGTCCACTTCAAGCAGTTCTGCGAGGAATGTCACGAATATGAACACCCTACGCCTGTCGCTGTCGACCGCTCTGCTGGTCGCCTTCGCCTCCGCTGCAAACGCACAGCAGCCTGCCGCCCAGCCCGCAGCCCAGCCCGAAGCCGCCGCGCAGCAGCAGCTCACCCCCGAGCAGCAGGCGCAGGTCGCGCGCCAGGACGCCGAGATGGGCGCCGCCGCACTGCAGGTCATGCAGATGATCGACGGCAACCGCGCCGGCGAAGTCTGGGATGGCGCCTCGGCGACGATGAAGAGTTCAGTGACCCGCGACGAATTCGTGCGTCAGCTCAACATCGACCGCAATCGTCTCGGCGCGCCGAGCAAGCGTGAGCAGCCGGTCGTCAGCCGTTCGCAATTCCCCGCCGGCGCAGCCGTGCCGGAGGGCATCTACATCAACGTCGCATCGCCGACCACGTTCTCCAGCCAGCCGCAGGCGGTGCGCGAACTGGTGTCTTTCCGTTTCGACGAAGACCGCACCTGGCGCGTGTCGGGCTACAGCGTCCGCTGAGCCGACAACCGGTTGTGTGTTGCCGGACGGCGCCTGCGGGCGCCGTTCGTGTGTCTGCGCCTCAGTGCGCGGCGACGACGCGGATCACCTGGCCGTCGAGTTCGACGGTCTGGTCCGCGCGGATCTTGCAGGTCTTGCGCAGCTCGACCACGCCATCGACCAACACCGCGCCGCTGGCAACGATCGCCTTGCCGGCGCCGCCGCTGTCGCACAGGCCGGCGAGCTTGAGCAACTGGTTGAGTTCGACATGGTCGCGTTCCAGCGGAAATTCGATTGGCGCGGGCATCGGTCGGTCTCGTGGTGCGGACCGGCATTATCCGCGATCGCAGACGCAGATCTGCCGGTGGGCGTTCGGCGCGGTTGCGTCGCGAGTTCGCAGGTCAGCGTTCCGCGGTGTCCTCGCCGGTCGGGGGCAACGCACTGGCCGCAGCCTGCTGCTGCGCACGGCCCAGCCAGATCCCCAGCGCCGCCCAGACCAGCGCCAGCGGCACGACCACGCTGACCAGTCCACCGAGCGCGAGCCCCAGCTTTGCGAGCGCGCCTTCGGTCTGTGCGCCGACCACGTCGCCGACGCGATAGACGAAGGTGTCGATGAAGGCCTTGGCCTTGTACTTGTCCTCGCGACCGACGACGGTGAACAGCGTTTCGCGGGCGGGGCGGGTGAGACCACGCTGGATCGCCCGGTTCGTCGCTTCGAGCAGGATCAACACCACGAACGAGCCGTAGATCGCCAGGCCGATGAAGCCGACCGCCATCGCGATCGGCAACAGCGCCAGCGCGAAGGCCAATCCGAGCCGGCGGATGATGTGGCCAGTCAGCGTGACCTGCAGCACCAGCACCGCGACCTGGGTCCACATGTCGATGTTGCCGAGCAGGCCGGTGCGCGCGTCGAGATCGGTTTCCGCGGCGGCCACCATCTGCAGACGGGTGAAATAGATGAAGGTCGCGACGATGGTCATGATCACCACGTAGCCGGCGATGCCCATCAGATAGCGCGACGCGAACACTGCGCGGATACCGGCCAGCGCACTGCCGCCGATGCGCGCCGCCTCATCGTTGCGTGCGTGCGACATCCGTGGTCCGTCGCCGCGCAGGCGCACCAGTAGCCAGGCCAGCGCGATCGAGATGCCGAGAAACGCGGCAGCGACCAGCAACAACGCAGGCGTGCCCAGCGGTTCCGCCAGGCGCGCCGCGAGCCACGGACCGAAGATCGCGCCGAGCGTGCCGCCGACTGCGATCAGTGCGAACAGGCGCTTGCCCTGGTCGCTGCTGAAACGGTCGGCCAGCAGCGCCCAGAACACCATCGTCACGAACAGGTTGAAGACGCTGAACCACACATAGAACACCTGCCCGCTGCGCGCGCCGACCGCGCCCGGTGCGAACACCAGCAACGCCCAGAACCCGACCAGGCTCAGCGCGAAAAACGCGTAGGTCGCCGAGATGAAGTGCAGTCTGCGCAGCCGCGCGACCAGCCAGCCGAACACCGGATTGACTGCCAACGTGACCAGTGCGGTGCCCAGAAACAGCCAGCGCACGCTGTCGAGCCCGCGCTCCATGCCCAGCGCGTCGCGCGCCGGCCGCAACATCATCAACGCTGTCAGGATGCAGAAGAAGAACAGGCCTGCGACCAGGACCGGTGCGGCTTCGCCGCGACGCAGGTTGAACAGGTTGGCGAACTTCCCGTCGGACATCGTGGGCCGTCCGTCAGGTGGGTTGCGCGATGCGTTCGGCCTGCTGCGCCTCGCTCGACAGGGCGGCGTTGCCCGCGCGCAGTTTTCCGTCGGTGAACGAGGTGGCGCTGGGGCAACGGCAACGGCGACGGCACGGCATGGCGGCCACTTCTGCATCGGGTCGGCTCCCGATCATAGGCGGTTCTGCCGGCCGGGCCCGATCGCGGCGCCGGCAGCGCGCACCGCGTGATCGCGAGGCCGGCTCAACGTCCGCACTGCGTATGTGGCGCCGGCTTCAACGCAGGCGTGCCGCCACCGCGTCCCAGTTCACCAATTGCCAGAACGCGTCCAGGTACTTCTGCCGGTTGTCGCGGTAGTCGAGATACCAGGCGTGCTCCCACAGCGAAATCGCGAGCAGCGGCGTGTCCTGTCCGGTGATCGGCGTGGCCGCGTTCGCGGTCGCGGCCAGCGCGAGGCGGCCATCGGGCCGCTGCAGCAGCCAGACCCAGCCCGCGCCGAACGTCGACAGCGCCAGTGCATTGAAACGCGAGCGGAATCCGCCGAAGTCACCGAACTGGCGCGCGATCGCATCGGCCAACGGGCCTTTGGGTTCGCCGCCTCCACCGGCTGCGGCGGGCTTGAGCGAATGCCAGTAGAAGGTGTTGTTCCAGGCCTGCGCGGCATGGTCGAACGCCGCGCCCTGCGCCTTGCGCACGATGGTTTCCAGCGGCGCGTCGGCAAGTTCACTGCCCGCCAGCAATGCGTTGACCCGCTCCAGATGGCCGCGTTGCAGGTGTCCGTGATGCTGGTCGAGCGTGTCGCCCGACAGGTGCGGTTCCAGCGCGGTGCGGTCGTAGGGCAGGGCGGCAAGTTCGAGGGGCATGGACGGCGGTCCGGTGGTCGATGGCGACGACGCGATAGAATGCACCAATTCCGAAACCCGATCTCCGCCGGCGCGCGCCTGCGGCATGGTCCAGAGGGAGTGTCAGCGTGTCGATCCTCGAACACATCCAGGCCGAAATCGACGGTCATGCCATCGTGTTGTTCATGAAGGGCACGCCGCAGTTTCCGATGTGCGGATTTTCCAGCCGCACGGTGGCGGCGCTGCGCGAAGCCGGCGCGCAGGACTACCGCACGATCAACGTGCTCGAGACACCGGAGATCCGCGCCAACCTGCCGCGGTTCTCGAACTGGCCGACATTCCCGCAGCTGTTCATCCATGGCGAACTGATCGGCGGTTGCGACATCACCCTCGAACTGCACGAGTCCGGCGAGTTGTCACGCATGGTGGCCGAGGTGCTGGCAGCGTGAGCACGGCGGCTTCCGAGGTCGTGCCGGGCGCGTTGGCTGGGCGCGTCGTGCTGGTCGTGGGCGCCACGGGCGGACTCGGCGAGGCAGCATCGCTGGCCTGCGTTGACGCCGGCGCATCGCTGGTGCTGCTCGGTCGGCGCGTGCCCAAACTCAATCGTCTGCACGACCGGCTGCAGAAGGCCGGCGCGGCACCGGCGTTGTATCCGCTCGATCTCGAAGGCGCCAGCCCGGACGACCATGCCGAGCTCGCCGCCCGCATCGAAGCGGAATTCGGCCGGCTCGACGGCATTCTGCATGTCGCGGCTTCGTTCGATGGTCTGACCCCGCTCGAACTGACCGATCCGGCCGCGTTCGCACGCGCGCTGCACGTCAACCTCACTGCGCGCTGGTGGCTGACCCAGGCCTGCCTGCCGTTGCTGCGTCGCGCCGGCGATGGATCGGTCGTGTTTGCGATCGACGATCCGTCCCGTACAGCCGGTGCCTACTGGGGCGGCTATGGGCTGGCCCAGGCGGGACTGTCCGCACTGGTCGGCATGTTGCAGGCCGAACTCGGCGATGCGCCTGTGCGCGTCACCGGCCTGCTGCCGCCGCCGATGCGCACGCCGCTGCGGGCCAAGGCGCACGTCGAGGCCGAGGACCGTATCGCCCGCCCGCCGTCGGACGTGGCCGCCGAGTGTGTCGCGTTGCTGTCGCCTTCCGGTGCAGCGCATCGTGGACAGCTCTGGTCACCCGACATGGCGCGTTCCGCATGACCATCGCATCGGCCGCGCTGTTGCTGTTCCTGATCCTGGATCCGCTGGGCAACATCCCGGTGTTCCTGAGCATGCTGCGGCGGCTCACCCCGCAGCGCCAGCGCATCGTGCTGGCCCGCGAGCTGCTGATTGCGCTGGTCGTGCTGATGCTGTTCCTGTGGGCCGGCAAATACGCGCTCGAAGTCATGCACCTGCGCCAGGAGTCGGTGGCGATCGCCGGCGGCATCGTGCTGTTCCTGATCGGTATCCGCATGATCTTTCCGCCGCCGGAAGGCCTGATGGGCGAAATTCCCGACGGCGAGCCCTTCATCGTGCCGATGGCGATCCCGCTGGTCGCCGGCCCCTCGGGCATGGCCGCGGTGATGCTGATGGGCAGCAACGAGCCCGACCGCCTCGGCGAATGGAGTCTGGCACTGCTGATCGCCTGGGGCGCGACGGCCGCCATCCTGTTCTCGGCCACGTATCTCTACAAACTGCTCGGTGCGCGTGCCCTGACCGCGATCGAGCGGCTGATGGGCATGTTGCTCGTCGCGATCTCGGTGCAGATGCTGCTCGACGGACTGGTGAGCTACCTCAGGAGCGGCCTCGCCCCCATGTGAGCAAGGCGTGACCACAGTGCGACAAGGACTTACGCGTCTTTGTTCCAGCTGGTCATAAAAGTCAACGTGGTCAGTGGTTTGCGCCTGCCCGTGACTGTCATGGCACTGTCACTTCGATTGTTTACCGTGTTAACCTGTTGTTAACCGCAGCGGATGCCCACGCGCTGTGGCGGGGCCCCCATTCTTTGTTCGAAGACCAGACCGTCGCTCGCCATCCGGCTTGCGCCGACATCCACGCATCGAGGCTATAGACCCATGAACCACACGCATCGCGCCCGACTCTCCAAGCTGTCGCTCGGCCTGATCGTTGCCCTTGCCGCCGCTCCCGCATTCGCGCAGAGCACCTCCGCCGGCGTCGGCGGCCAGGTGACCGGCGCAGGCGGTGCGCCGGTGACCGGCGCAGAAGTGACCATCGTGCACACCGAGTCCGGCACCGTCAGCCGCGCCACGACCGATGCGAGCGGCCGCTACAACGCCCGCGGCCTGCGTGTGGGTGGTCCGTACACGATCACCGTGACCAAAGCGGGCGAAGGGACGAAGACCGAGGACAACGTCTATCTGAATCTCAATCAGATCAACACCATCAATGCCGCATTGACAGGTGACATGACGACGCTGGCAACGGTGACCGCGACTGCGGTTGGTGGTATGTCGGAGGTGTTCAGTGCAAATAAGATGGGCACCGGCACGAACGTCACCCGCGAGAGCATCGAAGCGTTGCCGTCGGCCAATCGCAACATGCAGGACTACATCCGCCTCGATCCTCGCATCGCGCAGACGAGCAAGGCTGACGGCGCGATCTCGGCTGGTGGTCAGAACACGCGTTTCAATGCGATCCGCATCGACGGCATCGGTGCTGGCGATCCGTTTGGTCTTGAGCCGAACAACTTCCCCACCGAGCGTCAGCCGGTGTCGATGGATGCCATCCAGGAAATCAATATCGACCTGGCTAATTACGACACCACGATCTTCGGCGGTACGGGCGCAGTCATCAACGCGGTAACGCGCTCGGGTACCAATAACTACAGTGGCTCGGTGTACTACACCTTCCGCGACAAGGACTGGGTGCGCGAGGATCTCCGCGGCGAGATCTTCAATGGTTTTGACAAGGAAGAGACCTACGGCTTCACGTTTGGTGGTCCGATCGTCAAGGACAAGCTGTTCTTCTTCGGCAACTACGAGAAGTACACGCGCACCGCACCGGGCGCCAGCCTGTCGGACACCCCTTACGGCCGTGGCGATATCACGGATACGGATATCGCCGACATCGTGGCGGCTTCAAACCGCTATGGGTTCGATCCGGGTGGCGTTTCCGCGCCGGGCGACAGCAAGACCGAGATCGAGGAGTACGCGCTCAAGCTCGACTGGAACATCAACGAGAATCACCGCGCGGCCGTGCGCTACAACAAGATGGAGCAGAGCGTTGCGCGCTTCCCGGGACTGGGCAGCAGCTCCGTTTCGCTGAGCAGCTACTGGTACGCCCAGCCCAAGACCTACGAGACGGTCATGGGTGAGCTGTTCAGTGACTGGAGCGACAACTTCTCCACCGAGTTCAAGGTGTCCTACAAGGACTACTCTGCACTCCGTGCGACCAATTCCAACTTGCCGTCGATCCAGATTGGTGGCTTTGGCGAGAGCAACGCGACCGTGTACCTCGGCACCGAGGTCAACAGCCACGTCAATATCGTCGAGAGCAAGGAACTGAGCCTGTTCGGTGCGGCGAACTGGTACGTCGGTGACCACACGGTGAAGTTCGGTGTGGATCATCAGGACAACGACCTGATGAACTTCTACGGACGCAACCTCAATGGCTCGTATTCTTTCGCTGACCTGGCCGCGTTCCAGGCTGGCACGCCGAGCTCCTACAGCGTGCGCGCCCCGCGCCCGGGTGGCAGCTATGCCGATGTGCCTGCCGAGTTCACGCTGAAGAATACCGGCCTGTTCCTGCAGGACACGTGGGCGGTCAACTACAACCTCAACCTGATGTTCGGTGTGCGCGTCGACCTCCCGGACTACAGCGAACAGCGCCTGCACAACCCGTTGATCCAAGAAATCTACGGGTACGACAACACCTACGTGCCCGACAGCAAGCTCGTCCAGCCGCGTTTCGGCTTCAACTACACCTTCGACAGCGATCGGCCGACCCAGCTGCGCGGTGGCGTTGGCCTGTTCGGCGGCGCGGCTCCGAACGTCTGGCTCGCAGGTGCCTACCAGAACACGGGGCTGAACTACATCGAGTACACCTGCAATAACGAGCAGGCGCCGGTGTTCTCGGGCAGCCCTACGCCAAATGTTCCCGGCAACTGCAGCGCCGGTAATGCGCGTGCCAATGTCGACATCATCGAGCATGGTTTCAAGTTGCCCTCTGTCTGGAAGGCGAACCTTGCGTTCGATCACGAAACGCCGTGGTACGGCATTGTCGCGTCGGCCGAGGCACTGTTCACGCGCGTCAATGACGGCATCGTTGTCGAGCGTCTCGACCTGTACGACGGCAACGGCAATGGACCCACGGCCTACGGGCAGGATGGCCGTCCGATCTTCTGGAACGAGGCCGGTCTGGATCCCGACAATCGCGGCCGCTTCGGCATTGATCCTGGCACGAACGGTGCGGCCACCAAGGCCAACCGCCCCGACGGCATCGGCGACGTGATGCTGATTCGCAACACCGACAAGGGCAGCAGCCAGCAGTTCACGGTGGGTCTGGACAAGCCGCTGATGGAGAACTGGGGCTGGTCGTTGTTCTACACCTACACGCGTGCGACCGAAGTCAGCTCGATGACCAGCTCGCAGAACACCTCCAACTGGGGCAACACGACCGTGGGCGTGGTCAACGAGAACGTCGCCTACGATTCGCGTTACGCGCTGCGTGACCGCATCACCGGTCAACTGCATTGGCAGAAGGCGTTCTTCGGCGACTACAAGACGCGAGTGTCGATGTTCTACGAAGGCCGTAGCGGACGTCCGTTCAGCTATATCTTCTACAACGACGCCAACGGCGACGGAGACCCCGCGCGCACGAACCAGGCGGGTTACTTCAACGACCTGTTCTACGTGCCCAACGGCCCCGGGGATGTGTTGTGGACGGGCGGTGCGGAGATGGAACAGCAGTTCTTCGACTGGCTTGCCCAGAACCCGGATCTGCTCAAGCACCAAGGCGGCATCGCGCCGGCCAATGCATTCCGTACCGGCTGGACCAACAGCTTCGACGTCCGCATCAGCCAGGAACTCCCGGGCTTCTTCCGTGGCCATAAGACCGAACTGTCGCTCGATATCATGAATATCGGCAACCTGATCAACAAGGATTGGGGTCTGATCGAGGACTATGGCTTCAATGCGACCAGTCGCGTCGCCAACTATGCGGGTATCGATCCGACAACCGGCAAGTACGTTTATCACTTCACCGGCGCTACCGAGCCGGGCATCCAGGAGAACAACAACGACAAGGGCAACACCGCGGTGTCGCGCTGGTCGGTGATGCTGGGCATCAAGTACCGCTTCTGATCCGCTGAAGCGTTGTGCTTTTCAGAACGGCCGGGGAAACCCGGCCGTTTTCTTATGCGCGGCGTCCTGCGCTACAGTGCCGCACCCATACGAAAAGCGAAGAAGAATGAGCAACGAGATCGGGGCGGCGACGGCGCTGCCCACCGTGAATGCCTACGTGTATCCCCGCGGCGGACTGGACGTGTTGTCCCGCGATGAAGTCGCTCGCCTGAAGGACGCCTCCACCGGAGGCATGCACGACCTGCTGCGCCGCTGCGCACTGGCGGTGCTGACCAGCGGCAGCGCGTCCGATGATCCGCGCGCGGCGCAGGAGCTGTATCCCGATTTCGACATCCAGGTGCTGCAGCAGGACCGTGGTATCCGGATCGAACTGGTGAACGCGCCGGCGATGGCCTTCGTCGACGGCCAGATCATCCGCGGCGTCGCCGAACTGCTGTTCGCGGTCGTGCGCGACCTGGCCTACACCGCGATCGAACTGGGGCCGGAGTACGCGACCGATCTCGAATCTTCCGCCGGCATCACCAACGCGGTCTTCGGCCTGCTACGCAACGCGCGCCTGCTGCAGCCGGGCGATCCGAACATGGTGGTCTGCTGGGGCGGCCATTCGATCAACCGCGTCGAATACGACTACACCAAGCTCGTTGGCTACGAGCTCGGCCTGCGCGGCATGGATATCTGCACCGGCTGCGGCCCGGGTGCGATGAAGGGGCCGATGAAGGGCGCCAACGTCGCCCACGCCAAGCAGCGCCAGTACCCGGCGCGCTACATCGGCATCACCGAGCCGGGCATCATCGCGGCCGAATCGCCGAACCCGATCGTCAACCAGCTGGTGATCATGCCGGACATCGAGAAGCGTCTCGAATCGTTCGTGCGCCTGGGGCACGGCATCATCGTGTTCCCCGGTGGCGTGGGCACGGCCGAGGAAATCCTCTACCTGCTGGGCCTGCTGTTGCAGGAGGAGAACCGCGATGTGCCGTTCCCCTTCATCCTGACCGGTCCGACCGCGTCGGCGCCGTACTTCGAACAGATCGACCAGTTCATCCGCCTGACCCTCGGCGAAGAGGCCGCATCGCGCTACGAGATCATCGTCGCCGATCCGGAAGCCGTTGCCCGGCGCATGGCCGCAGGCATCCGCAAGGTCAAGGAGTACCGGGTCGGCCACAAGGACTCGTTCTACTTCAACTGGTCGCTGTCGATCCCGCTCGACCTCCAGCAGCCCTTCGTGCCCACCCACGAGGCCATGGCCGCACTCGACCTGCACCACGGCCGCAAGGCCCACGCACTCGCCGGCGACCTGCGACGCGCGTTCTCGGGCATCGTCGCCGGCAACGTCAAGGAAGACGGCATGCGCCGGGTCGAGGAATTCGGCCCGTTCCGCATCAACGGTGACCGCGACATCATGCAGTCGCTCGACGCACTGCTGCGCGCGTTCGTCGAGCAGCGGCGGATGAAGATCGCCGGGGATTACAAGCCCTGCTACGAAGTGGTGGCTTGAGCATTTGAGTCGCCGGGTATCGGTTGATACCCGGCGGACATCTAGCGAGGCACCGAGAGGGTCGCGACGAAGTCGCCATTGGTTGTAATGCCCGTTGTAAGTGTGCCGTTGCGGTTGCCGATCGACTCGACCCGGGCGCGCACGGCGCCGATGCCGATGCCATGTCCTGTCGATGCATGCGCGTGGGCCGCAGGCACGGTATTGCGTATGTGTACCCGGGCGTGCGTGTCGTCGGCATCCACCGTCAGTTCGATGCGGCCGCCCGCCGTACTCGGCTCAATGCCATGCCTGATCGCGTTCTCCACGAGCGGCTGCAGGGAGAGCGCGGGCACGCGGGTGTCCAGTAGCGGATCGCTGTCGTCGGGAAGATTCCAGCGCACCTCCAGCCGGTCGGCGAATCGCAATGACTCGATGGCCAGGTACTGGCGCACGAGTGCGATTTCGGCATGCAATGGCGCGCTGTCCGGACCACTGAGTGCCGCCCGGAACAGGTCCGACAGGTCCAGCAGCAGGCGTTCGGCCCGTTCGGGGCGGTCGTGCAACAGCGCGATGCCCGTGTTCAATGCATTGAACAGGAAATGGGGTTGCACCCGGGCACGAAGAACTGCCAATTCGGCCTCCTTTTGCCGGATCGCGGCCTGCCGGCCCTGCAGGTAGTTCTGGTAGATCAGCAGGGCCAGCATGCCCACGATGAGCGCGGACGCGATGGCGCGTGCAATGAAGCGGGCATACGGTTCGTTCGAGATCGCCTCCGCGCCACTGAGCCGCCATCCGACATGTGCCACGATGGCAGTAATGGCCATCAGGAGTGCCAGCGAGAGCCAAGGGAACGCAATGGCGGGCAGGCGGGAAAGCAGCGGACGACACAACGCCAGGCCGCTGAGCACTGCCATCGTGATCCACAGCAGGGACAGTGCGAGCAACCCGAAACGCACCGGCCACTGTCCGTCGAGCGGATCGGTGAGGCTCAGCACGAGTGCAAGCGCGCCACTCGACAGCACCGTCACCACCATCGCCCGCGGGCGCAGCAGGGCATCCACGGGGTGTTCGGTTCCGGGAGCGTGGGGCATGAAGGGCCGCCTCAATGATGTCGAGAGCGCCTATCGTGCACCAGCATCGGACCTCGCAGACCGCTGATCCCGATTGCGGGCCCGCCGGTCGGCAGAGGCTTGGTCTGCGTGCGGCGTGTGCTTAAAGTGCGATCCTGGATTCTGGGGGGTCGTGCGATGCGGCGTGATCGGGGAAATAGGCGGACGCATGGCCTGCGCAGTGCCGGCTTCACATTGATCGAACTGATGGTGACGGTGGCGGTGATTGCCATTCTGTCCGCGGTGGCTGTTCCGGCGATGACCGGACTCATCAATCACTCACGTATTTCCGGTTTGACCGGCGAGGTCGTCTCTGCAATCCAGCTGGCCCGGAGCGAGGCGGTCCGACGCAACGCCAGGGTCACGCTGTGTCCCAGCACGGATGGCACGACCTGTGCCAACTCGACCGACTGGACGGGCTGGATCGTGCTGGCACGCGACAATACGGCGGCCACTGACCACGTAATGCTCGCCGAAACCGCGCCCGGCAGCACGCAGGTCAGCGGACCGGCAGGCGGCATCGTGTTCCGGCCTTCCGGATTGCTCGTCGCCCAGTCGCAGTTGACGGTCTGTGTGCCCACCACCAATCCCGCAGCCAATCAGCGTGTGGTGACGGTCGCGCTGAGCGGCAGCCCGATCACGGAACGCGCGAATGGGGGCGGGCAGTGTCCATGAGGAAGAAAACGATGCGAAATGTCCTGGCGCGCCGCGTGCGAGGCGCGGGTGTCGGCTCTGCCAGACTGCAAAGTGGCTTGAGCCTGATCGAAGTGCTGGTGGCCGTGGTGGTGCTCGGGATTGGGCTGCTGGGCACCGCGGCGCTGCAGGCCACCGCGCTGCGCGGTGGTCAGAGCTCCTACGAGAGCAGCATGGCGGTCGTGCAGACCAATTCGATCCTGGAGGCCATCCGCGCCAATGCAGGCAATGCGGGCAGCTACAACATTGCACAACAATGCGCGATGCCGGCAACGCCTGCGGCGAATGCGCCACGCGTACAGCACGATATCCATCGGTGGCTGACGGATCTGAAAACCTCTGTCGGTGGCGCCACAACTGCTGCGGCGATCGCGGCGGATGCAACGACCTGCGGCACGATCAGTGGCTGTCCTGGCGATTGTGTGATCACCGTGCAATGGGATGACCAGCGTGCGGGCGGCGGAGCAAGCCGCCCCGTCGTCACGAGGACGCGCATATGAGCACGTGGAAGCGTGGCGCCGGCTCCCCGGTACCGCACGCACGAGTACAGCGCGGCATGTCGCTGGTCGAACTGATGATCGCCATGGTGTTGGGACTGGTCGTCGTTGGTGCAGCGTTCGCAGTGTTTCTGTCCAACCAGCGCAGCTACGGTGCGAATGAAGGGCTCAACAGAATCCAGGAAGGCGCGCGCGTCGGTTTGGAGCTGATTTCGCGCGATATCCGCGCCGCCGGCGGCAGCGCATGTTCGAGCGCATCCGAGGTGACGGGGACCGGCAGCGACGTGGCTGCATACCGGGATAATCCGGTGGACGGTACCGGCAGCACTCTGACGGTCACCTCGGCCGAGGACAGTGATTATCGTCTGGCGAGCGCCGACGCAACCTCCATCACGCTGGAGACGGGGCAGGTTGACGAGGCGGCTGACGCGTTCGCAGTCGGCGATGTGCTGCTGCTATGCAACGCCCGCAAGACCTTCGTGGTCACCGCGACCAATGTCAGTGGGCAGCGGGTCGTACATGGCGGGCTTCCCGCAGGCTACGACATCGCGTCGGATCCTTATGCATCCCTTGCGACCGTGTCTATAGCGCGCTTCCGGAGCGTCAACTGGTTCGTGGCCGACAATGCGCGCGGCGGCACTTCGCTCTACGTATCCCGTCAGGGGGGGGCGCAGGAGGAAGTGGTCGAGGGCGTGCAGGCGCTTGCTCTCCAGTATCGGTCCATGGGTGGTGGTTACGCCGCAACGTCGGCCGCGGGAAATATCGACGCGGTGCATGTGCAACTGACCCTCACCGGTCCTGCCGTCGACGGCGCCGCTATGGTGCGCACGGCTTCGAGCGTGGTCAACGTGCGTGCGAGGACACTATGACTCCGGAACTCAAGATGGCGACTTCCTCGGCAATCCTGCGCAGGCAATCGGGTATTTCGCTCGTAGTGGTGATGATCCTGTTGGTGATCACCGCTTTGCTGGGAATTGCGATCCTGCGCAGTTCGATGATGCAGGAACGCATGAGCGCGAATGTCCGCGACCGGAGCGTCGCGTTCCAGGGGGCGGAAGCGGCGTTGCGGTATGCGCATGAAGACGTGCTCGGAGGCGGTACTTGGGACATCGACACGCCCCAGCCGGGTGATCCTTGCACGGCGGATGGCATCTGCCCGACCGGAGCTGCCGCCGCCTGGGTGCGCGTGCCCTCCGCCGCGTACGACGCTGCGGCCGCGCAGCTGGCCGAGCGGCCCGAGTACTGGATCGAATACATCGGGACCGGGCCCGCCCGTATCGGCAGTTGCGAGACCACCAGCAACACCCTCGACTGCCAGAGTCCGATCTATCGCATCACCGCGCGTAGCCGTTCGGAAGGTCGCGCGGATGTCGTCATCCAGGCGAGTGTCATGAGCCGTATACCGGAACCGGGAGTCTGACCGAATGAATCGTATCTACCCCGACCGCCGTGTGCCTGTGACCCATCGGCCCACGAAAACGTCCTTTCGGACATGGTGGGCAATGCCTGTCGCGTGTCTGAGCGTCCTGATGGCCCTGCCTGCGAGCGCGAACCTCTCCATTCCGGATGACCCGTTGACCACGGCGGCACGCATTGCGCCGAACATCCTCTTCATCCTCGACGATTCGGGGTCGATGGCGTTCGACTACATGCCCGACTCGATTCCATCGACAACTTCGCCGAATGTGGCGAGATATGCGTATACGCGCAACACGCTATCCTACAATCCCGCAACCACCTATCGCCCATGGATGCTGGCCGACGGCAGCCGGATGACGGGTGGCACCAGCTTCAATGCGGTCTACGGCAGCTTCAACCTCGCCGGCGGCAATACGATCGATCTGGCGAATTCCAATAGCTGCCGTCGGTACAACAACAACAACAACGCCACGACTGACGAGTTTTCGAGTGGCGCCACGCAGGTCTGCGGTGGGGTGCAGACCTTCTACGTGCCCAAGGATACGTCGCGGACTGATGGCGCCTATCTTGGCGCGGGCGCCAGTTACTATCGATATCAGGTTACATCCGATGATGTGATCCGCAGCGAATACGGGGCGGTTACAAGTGCTTCGGACGAAGCGCCGGGATATCCGCAGTCCGGCATTTCTGCATCGCGGCGGAACTGGGCACGTTACACGGTCATTGTGCCGGCAGGCACCACTGGCTTTACCGTCAGTACCAGCGGTGGCAGCGGTGATCCGGACCTCTATGTCCGTGCGGGTTCGGCACCGGAGACTAACCGGTCCGATTGCAGTTCCACCAGGAGCGGCACGGGGGAGACGTGCACCATCAACAATCCTGTGGCTGGCAGTACCTACCACATCGGCATCTACGCGTACTCGGATTTTTCCAATGTCAGGCTGTCGGTCACGCTTGCCTCCAACAACCGGTGTGCTGCCGGCAGCGGGGCGAACGACTGGGTCAACTGCCAGTCCGTGACGCCGACAGGGCGCAGCATCAGCGATGAGCAGCGCAACTACGCGACGTGGTTCTCCTATTACCGCACCCGCATGAAGTCGGCAAAAGCTGGCGCCAGCGAGGCGTTCGCGCCACTCGATGGCACGGTCCGCGTCGGATTCCGCACCATCTGGGATCGTTCGGGAAGCCGCTTCGATATCCCCGTGGGTGACGGCAACGACGGCCGCTTCGTGGACAGTACCGACAGCGTCAGGACGACGTCCAGATCCACCTGGTACGCCAGATTGCAGGGCGTGATCGGATACAACGGCACGCCGTTGCACAGCGCGCTGGACAATGCGGGCAAGTACTTCAGCAGTTCCGAGGCAACGGGGCCTTACGGACCGCAGTCGGGAGCGTCGCAGTACAGCTGTCGGCAGAACTTCGCGATCCTGACGACCGATGGATACTGGAACAATCGAGACATCGACGTCGGCAATCAGGATAACCAGAGAGGTCAGCCGATCACCGGCGTGAACAACCAGTCGTATACGTACGAGCCGTCCGCACCGTTCAAGGATGACCACGGCAATACGTTGGCGGACGTGGCCATGAAGTACTGGAAGACCGATTTGCGGACGGATATGGCCAACAACGTGCCCGTCACCACGGCGAATCCTGCGTTCTGGCAGCACATGGTGACCTTCGGCATTTCCATCGGCTTGCGTGGCAACAAGCCCTGGTCGAGTGTGGCCGAAGTCCCTCACAACGCGACTTGGGAAAACCCCAACGACGCCGAGGACGCCGATCGCATCGATGACCTGCTGCACGCCGCCGTCAACAGTCGCGGTGCATTCGTATCCGCCTCGAATCCGTCCGAGTTCACCGAGGGTCTGGGGGCTGCACTCGCCGCGATCGCCGAGCGGACCAGTTCGTACTCCAATGTGGCAACCAACTCCGTGTCGCTGGACGCGGGTTCGCAGGTCTTCAGTGCCAGCTACGTGTCAGGCGTCTGGACGGGCACCGTGACTGCCCGTGCGGTGAGTCGCGCGGGTGTTGCAAGCACGGCGACATGGTCGGCCACCACGCCGGCCTGGGGTTCGCGCAAGATTTACACATCCACCGGTTCGCGCGTCGGCGCACCGGGCGCGAGTGGCGCCAATTTTCCCACCAGCATCCAGGAGACTGCGCTGACACGTGGCGGGGGGACTGCCAACTTCGAGATCAGCGGTGCGGAGAATGCGAATTACCTCAAGGGGAGGCCCAACCTCGAAGTCCGCAACGGCGGGACCCTGCGCAACCGGACCTCGATCATTGGCGATATCGTCGGCTCTTCCCCCGCTTACGTCCCGGACACCAAAACGCTCTATGTCGGCGCGAACGACGGAATGCTGCATGCCTTCGATGCGCAAACCGGTCTTGAGTTGTTTGCCTACGTCCCCAATATCATCAACTTCGGTGCACTTTCCACGCTCAGTCGTGGCGACTATGCGCACAGGTTCTTTGTCGATGGGCCGGTGGTTGTCAGTGATCGGCGAGTCACTGACGACAAGAACATCCTTGTCGGGACGTTGGGCCGTGGCGGGAAGGGATTGTATGCACTCGATGTGACCACGCCGACGTCCACAAGTGGAGCGTCCGTGTTCAAGTGGGAGCGCAATGCCCTGTCGGGGGGCGAGCAGGATCACATGGGGCTGGTGCTAGGCAAGCCGTTTTTCGCCAGAGCGGCGAGCGGGACGTCCACCGTGGTGTTCGGCAACGGTATCAACAGCCGCAGCCAGCGCGCTGTGCTGGTAGTTCTGGATGCAGGAACGGGTGCAGTAATCAGGCAGATCGACACCGGGGATGGTTCGGCGACAGCGCCCAATGGCCTGTCGACGGCAACGGGTGTGTTCGGCGCGGATGGTCGGACGTTGGCTTACGTGTATGCCGGCGACATGCGCGGAAATGTCTGGAAGTTCGATCTGCGCAGCAGCACGCCTGCCGACTGGAAGGCTAGCAAGTTGTTCACGGCTGGCAACGGAACCGACATCCAGCCCATCACCGCTGCGGTCACGGTGGCCACGCATCCCAGGACCCGGAAGACCTGGGTGTTCTTCGGCACCGGACGCTATCTCGTCGCGGAAGATGCGGATGCCGACAGTGCGGCGAGCGCGGTCGTCCAGGGGATGTACGGTTTCATGGAGAACGAAGACGGCACCACCGTGCTCCGTTCGGAGTTGACGCAACGCAACCTCCGCAGTTCCAGTGAAACGATGGACGGGTATGCGGTGCGCAGCTTCGATGCCAAGGCGGTGCTACCTGATGGGTCGAAGGGCTGGTACATCAACCTGCCCGAGCAGGGGGAGCGTATCGTGCAGGATGCCCAGGTCGTTTCCACCTTCCTGGTGACCGCCAGCATGGTGCCCAAGGGCAGTGCTTGCGAAGCAGACGGCAGCGGCTACATCAATGCCCTGGATGCCTTCACCGGTACCAGTGCAGGTGGTTCGTACTTTGACTTGGATGGGGACGGCAGCACCGATGATTCCGTTGTCGATGGCCGTCCTGTCGGGTCGATCAACCCTGGTGTCGGGATGCCGACGCTTCCCAATCTGCTGCGTGGTCGCGTCATCGTGGGGGGGACCAGTGGTGATGTGGGCGGTGCGGCATCGCTGGTGCCCCGTTGGGATCGTGTGTCCTGGCGTGAAGTCCGGAGAGACTGAGCATGATCGAAGATCGGATTTTCAACGTTGCGTCTACGCGCGTCCGTATCCGCAGGCAACAAGGCTTTTCACTGATCGAAGTGATGATCGTCGTGGCGATCATCGGCATCATTGCGGCGATCGCGTTCCCCAGTTATCAGGAGCACGTGAGAAAAGGACGTCGGGCAGGCGGGATGGCCTGTCTGATGCAGGCCGCGCAGCAGATGGAGCGGCACTACACCACGCAGTTGACATACGTGGGGTCGCCCGCCGCCTTCGCCTGCGACAGTTCGACCACACCGTTCTACGCGGTCTCGCCTCAAGGGGCGGTGGCAGCGAGGACCTATACCCTGCAAGCGATACCGCGGGGCGCGCAGGAGAGCGACACGTGCGGCACGCTGACGATCAACCAGTTGGGTGCGAAGACGCCTAGCACGGCTGGGTGCTGGTAAGGGCCGCCGCGCGGTCGCCGCCGGACGTCCGGTAACGAAAAAGGCCGCGACTGAGTCGCGGCCTTTTTCATGAATCTGGCGCCCGAAGTTGGACTCGAACCAACGACCCCCTGATTAACAGTCAGAATCAACATTCTTAGATATCAACCACTTAAGCAAGATTATTTTATGTAGAGCCGCGTTGTAAGATGTTGATCAGGAGGCGCGGAGTCGCCAAATTTACGGGGGTATGGAGTGGCGCTGAAGAATCTGTTGGAAACGCTCGCGATACGGGCGCCTTGGCAAGCGGTGGGTCGCCGCATCCTCAAGCGATCTGGCTACACGGTCCATCGAGGTACCCAGCCGACCATCGATGCGATCCTGGCATCGGCTGCTGACGCTAATCGCATGGACAGGCTCGAGAATGCGTTAGTTGAGCATGCTCTCGCAGGCGAAAAACTTGTGTGCTTGGTCCGTATCACGGACGCAGAGCGCGGGCCCCTGCTGAACTGGATTAGAGGGAAGCGGAGGCCGGCCGGTGACCTGACCAGCCCGTTCCCATCCGCGACTTCAACTGCGCTCATTCGCGCCAACCATCTAAGCGACCCAGCCTCGCTGGGCAATGAGGAGCTTGAAGACGGGGCTGCGGCGTTCTTCACGGCAGTCCGAAGCTTCATGGATCGCGTTGAGGTGCCGCTGACCGATCTTAAAGCCAGTGCAAACGATGGATACGAACAGATCTTCGCGGTCAAAAGGGTTTACCGCCAGACGTTCGATGCCATCTGGCTGCCGGCTGGAAAGAACTTCGCGGTTCTGGCCGCAGATCTGCCTCCGGGTGTACCGAGCGGATTCGCTAGCTACTCGCAAACTTATCTGGCCAGCCAGCTCCGTAAGGCGCTGGGGCGTCCTGTGGTCTTGGAGAACCTCTGGCCAGCGATTCATGGCCTTTTCAAATCTGAGGAGGGTCGCCTCGTCGACCACGGCTTCGTGAACAACGAGCACGCCGTCAAGAACCACACGGCTCGCCGCGGCGGCCGCAGCCTTCGTGACGATGAGTACGACAAAGCTGGGGCTGAGAAGGTCGGAGACGATCTGTTGACCTACAAGACCGCAGTGGCGTGGGACATTGGCGAAGGAGACGCTGAACGGTCACAGCCAGAAGTCCTGCTGCCCGGTACGTCGAGGTCCCTGAAAAACAACAAACTCGAACACTTCATTGCTCGCAACTGTATCAACTCCCGAGACTTGGCTTTCGTAATCTCAAAGATCGCTGCCTATCTCTGACGTTAAATGGCATCACTCGAGCACATTGCAAAGTTCGTCCAGGGCCTCAACGACGAAGAACTCCGGGAAGTCTCGCTCGAGATCCTGAGGCAGGTGCGTGGGCGACTTCAAAGCAAGTCCAAGGGGCTTTGGACAGCGCCCGAGATTGCTAGATGGTTATCGCGAGATGCTGACGATCCAATCGTTGCAAAGAGCTTGCAAATGTTCGTGGCTCAGCGCCAAGCCCAGCTGCTGGATGTTCATTACATCTATTACAGTCCTTGGCAGCAGGACGACGAAGGCGAACTCATCGCGGATGAGTACGTGGCGATGGCTTATCAAACTGGCGCGCTTGAGGACCCGCAAACTGGGCGCCTCGTGCATGACTTTGAGGCGACTCTGCAGCCGTACTTCGTACCCGCATTTGCTGTCGACGGTGATGCAGCATGCGTTTAGCCGATTGGCGAAAGCGAGCTTTCGAAGGCAGCGACGCGGACTACATCCGCTTCCAGCTCTTCCATTGGAAGTTCAAGTCGCTGCCTTACTCAGAGTGGGCCGACATGGTCGAAGTCGCTATCGGCAAGGTGATGTCTGGAATGGCCTCGCGAAAGGCCGTTTTGAAGGAGGATTCTGAAGACTCCCTCACAGCAACCTTGTGCATCGGCTTAGAGGGTTACGGGTTTCAGGCTAGATCCGCGAATTGGAATGGTAACTGCGACCTGACGGTTACTTACGCTGATTCGTGCGTATGGCTCGGGGAAGCGAAGATCTTCACCGGAGCAGCCCACGTTTGGGGCGGCTATCTGCAACTTGTCAGCCGCTACGCCGACGGGCTTCCCGAGCACAGTCGCGTTGGTATGCTGCTTTACTGCAAGAAAGAAAATGCGCTGGCGTTGCTAGGCGAGTGGCAGGCGTTCCTGGACGAGATGGTTGCTAACGCTCAGTGTGCTGCCACAACGCACCCGCTGGTCTTTACGTCCGCCGACAAGGCCGCTGCAACTGGATTGCCTCTCTCTGTTATTCACTACGCGTTCGCCCTCTTCCATGAGCCGCTGGAAGACGTGGTGAAAGGAACGCCGGAGGCATTCGCAGCAGGCCAGGCTGCGAAAAAGGCGATCAAGGATTCAATGGCAAGCCCCCGTGATTCCTAGCGGGTGGGCTCGCCCATGCCGGCCGGTCTCACCACCGGCAGGTCGAAATCATAGACCTCGAGCATGTGCTCATTGACGTGTCCGCTGGCTAGTTGCTTCTCAGGGCGAGTGCCGGGCGTGTCGGTTATGCCGCGGCGCTTGAGGGCGTGGGCTCCAAAGCGCTGAGCTTCGGTCAGCACGCCCTTCTCGGTAGCGAGCTTGATCAGGCGACGCCAGGCTGAGCTGAAGGTGCTTTTGAGCATGGCGTCGCCCGTCATGTTGACGACCAGCGGACGGTCCTCCGAGCGGATCGGCGTTGGGCGCTTCCGCTTCTCGAAGATCCGCTTCCGCTCGGCGACTAGGTAGTCCCATGCCTCGCGCAGTTCGGGCGACCAGGTGGTGATGTTGTCGCGGCTGCCCTTGCGGCGGTTCGTCACGATGCCGATATCGGTCTCGTTGGCATCGGTCAACGTACGAACCTCGATCGGCCGCAGGCGCACGCGATATCCGACGACGATGCAGGCCCACAGGTATGGCGCCACGCTGTCCTTCGTGCCGCGGCCGCCGGCGTTCTGGCGGGCAAACTCGATCAAGGCGTTCATGGCATCGCTCTCTGGCAGCACGCGGCGCTTGCGCTCGACCGGCAGCTCGATGCCATCGGCGGGATTGAAGTCGTTGTAGCCGCGGTTCATGCCCCAGCGGAACAGGCGGCGCAGGTAGCGCTGGACGTGTGCGGCCTTGCTGGGAGTTGGAATCAGATTGCCGGCTTCGTCGCGCTTGTGGCCGAGTGCGATCGCGTCGACCAGCCCCTGCACGACGGGCTGAGTGATGCGCTTGATGACCAGATCACCAACGAGGCCGCCGGCGGGCAGCTTGAAACTGGTGACGACCTCTGCGCAGTAGCCGTAGTCGTCGCGCGTGTCCTTCGACAGGCGCTTGCACTGTGGGCTGTTCGCAAAGGCTTCTGTCAGGCCGCGCAGCAGCCGGCTGCTGGCCTTGCCGCTGCGCGCTTCGGCGATCGCGTGCAGATCTGCCAAGGTAGCCGTGTGCGTGGCAACGTTCGATCGCCGCGGCCGCATGCCTGGCGGATTGAAGGCGTACCAGGCGCCGGCCCAGCGGCCGTCCCAGTAGAGCCCGGTCGGGATCTTCTCGAAGTCCGGTGCGATGTGCTTGGGCAGCGTGGGGTCTGCTTTACGCTTGCGTCCACGAGGTGCCATCACTCTCTCCCGAACAGTTCCGCAGCGTCATAGGGCGAATCGTTGGCCGCAGCAGTGATCCCTAGGGCTGATTCCAGCGCGCCGATCGTCGTCCAGATGCCGCCCTTGCCGTCGAACTTGTACTTGATCCCTGCGTCCTCGGCCCACTTTGCCACGGTCGCCAGGCGCGGTTTCTCGCCCGCCCGGCATAGTTCCTGCAGGTCCGGGTACTGGAGGATCCGATCGCCGATCATGCCGCCCTCGCGTAGTGGCGAATCAACGGATCGAGGTCATGTCGGACGATCGCCTCGGCGACGTCGGGGCAGACGCTGTTGCCGATCAGGCGCACCTGGTCGGTCTTCGTGACGGGGCGCCATTCGTAGACGCCGCTGCCGGGCTCGGTCTCGAACAGGCCTCGGTCGAGGATGTAGCTGTCGGGGAAGCCCTGGGCGCGCGCGAGTTCGCGCGGGACGAGCATGCGGAGGGTGATGTCGACCAGTACGTAGTCGCCGACCAGCACCAGATCGGCGGACTCGGGGAAGTGCTCCGGCAGGTGTTCGCGCAGGAAATCGGCGCAGGCCTTGGCGCCTGCTCGATACTCCGGTGCGAGTCCATCAGCCGGCACCTGCACCACCTGCACGAGGCCCATTCGGTCCTTCGTTGGCACGGTGTGCATTGGCTCGTTGGCTGCCTGCCACTGGCCGCCCTCGCTGTAGTACTTCACGAGGTAGGCGCTGACCAGGCGCTGGTTTGCGCCGCTGGTGCAGATCGTCGACACAGGCAGATCCATGCCGCGTCCGTCGCCGTCGTAGAAGCCGCCGTTGGCCTGCTCGATGAAGTGCGCCTGCACGGCGGCGTGCTTGACGCCGCCGGCGACGACCGTGCCGAGCGGGGCGCCGATGTCCAGTGCGCGGAGGGCTTGGCCCGGTCGCTCGCCGTAGCCGATCTGCACCATGGTGGCGGCGACGAGTGAGAAATGCCCGCCTTTCACCTGCGCCACCTGCGTGCGCAGCGGTTCCTCCGCAGAGAACATCCTCTGGCTGCTGGCATTGGCGTGCTCCGTGAGGAACGGCGTCAGCGTAGGGGTGGCGAGCATCAGTTCGCCGCGGTTCGCTGCAGTCACGGTGGGCAGCGGGGCATCGAGCCCGTGCTGGCGGCGCTCGCCGTGATGTGTGGCATGCACGATGAAAAGCTCGGCTGCGTTCAGCACGTAGCGCCACAGTCCCTTCGCCACGCGTCGGCAGGTGTTGACGACGATCGGCTTCTTGCGCCCGAAGATCGATCGCGACGGCAGGCTGAAATCGATGCACTCGGCCGCTGTGCGCCACGGCTTCAGCCCGCCAGCGGTGGCCTTGGCGTGAGAGGGCTCGGGCCATGTGATCGGTGCGCCATGGCGGCGAGCCTTGACGTACAGCCGCTTGCGGATCGTGGGCGCGCCGTAGTCGCACGCGCGCAGCTCGCGCCAATCGCAGCGGTAACCGAGGCCGCGCACGAGCGCGGGCTTGTAGTGATCGCTGCCGAGGAATTCGAGGATCTCCGCCATGGCGGGGTGATCCTCCGCGAGGCCCGTGCTGAGCGCGGCAATGAACGCCTGGAAGGTTTCGCCGCGGCGCGCCTTGATCGGATGTCCTTGCGCATCCAGCGGCCCCCAGTCGATGAACTCCTCGACGTTTTCCAGTTCGATATCACGTGGTGCAACGTCGTGCGCCCAGCGCAGCACGATCCACGCGAGGCCGCGGATGCGCTTGTTCCGTGGCTTGCCGCCCTTGGCCTTGGAGTGGTGGCGGCAATCCGGCGAGGCCCACAGAACAGCGACAGGGCGGCCGCGCGTGACCTTGATCGGGTCGACGTCGAACACGTCCTCTATGAAGTGCTGCGTGTTCGGGTGGTTGGCCCGATGCACTGCCACCGCGATCGCGTTGTGGTTCACCGCGATGTCGGGCTCGCGGTAGGCGCCCGCGATGCCGGTCGACGCGCCGCCGGCACCGGCGAACAGATCGACCACGAGTTCGCGCTCGAAGGGCAGGGGGAAGCTGCTTCCGTCAGCCATTGGCAGGGCCCTCCGCAATGCGGAAGCCGACGACCCAGACGAACGGGTTTGCGATCCAGTCGCCGCCGGTGCTTTCCCACAGGCAACGGAATGCATGCGCGGGCCTGTCCCAGACGTCGGGCTCGCCTTTGCCCAGCCACTGGTTGAGTGCGCGGTGCCGAACCGCCGCCTGCATGTCACTATCGTGCTTCTCAAGGCGCTCCAGACCTTCCGCGAACATGTCGGCCTCGCTGATCGCCTGCAGGCGCTCGACGCGTACGCCGGTGACTTCCAGCACGAGGCGGCACGCCGACCGCGGCATGTGGATGCTCGGCCGCCAGCGTCTCGGTTCGGGTCGCTCAGTGTCGGCGCGATAGATGGTGAAGCCGGACTCTTCCGACGTGTCGAACCCCTGGTCCCAAATGCCCCAAGTCTCGCGCACCCACAGACGATCACCCGGCACCCCGAACGGACACGGCAGCACCTGGTCGACGCCAACGCCGGCGGCCAGCGCCCACCACTGGCCGTCTTCGTGTTCGCCGCCCCAGTTGCTGGGATCGTCGACGTCGTCGCCCTGGCCTGCGATGAAATCGAAACCCTCCGGCATCTTCACCGCGCGACGCGTTTGCGTCTTCGCGCCGGATAGGATGGCGCGCACCATCGCGCCGTTGAACAGCATCGGCCGCTCAGCCATGATTCGTTTCCTCATTGGATTTGTAGCGACGTGCGCGCAGCCATTCGCCGAACGACTCGACGCCGTCTTCGCGTAGCCAGTCCGCGTAACGCTGCTTGCTGCGGGGCTGCTTCACCCACGTGCCGGCGGCAGCCAGGCGGCCGTCGGCGGTGACACTGAAGACGTCGTCGCCGCCGCTGAGCGCGTTGCCGGTGCGGCGCGACATCAGGCCGCGCTCGACGAGCGCCATGCAGTGCGGGTGGTCGGCGCTGCCTTCGCCGGTGACGAAGTGGTTGCGGTATGGCGGCTTTGTGCCGCAGTCGCCGATGCCGAGGGCGTGGCGCAGGATGTGGAGCTGCTGGGTGTCCATCAGGCAGCCTCCGCATTCTGGTCCTGTGCGCAGCACGCACCGATGCCGTTGGCGTCGAGCGGACCTTGCCAGCAGCCGCACGTTGCGCAGCTGGGGACGTCGTCGGTGCCGTGGGCCAATCCGGCGGCGACCATCGTTGGGCGCGCGTGCGTCATCAGCCAGTCGGTATGCGTACGCAGGCGCTTCACGCGCACGTCGGTGTATTCGACGTCGGTCCAGCCCATCAGCAGGCCATAGGCGACTGGCTTGGCGGCGCGCGATTCGCGGGCGAAGACCAGGACGGCACCGTCGGCGGGGTCGCCGGTCCAGCCCATGTAGGGATACATCTGGCTCATGCAGTGATCTCCCGAATCCAAGGAAAGCGCGCGTCCAGCCTCTGCTGCAGGCGGTGCGCGTTTGCGTGTTTGAAGTGGCCGCGATAGCTGGCGAGGGTGGCGCGCACCTGGGCGAGCGCTTCGGCGGTGGGATGCGCGCGGTCGTGGCGCACGTGCTGGGCTTCCCATGCGGTCAGCGCTTCGGTGGCGTGGGTGACCACGCGCGGGCGCACCAGCGTGTGCGTGGGGCGCACCACGTAGCCGAGGAAGTCGATGCCGTCGCCCAGGCGGGCGAGGCGCGTCTCGGGCTTGAGGCGCAGCCGCAGGCGGTCCGCGAGGAAGGCGACGATGCGCTGCTGCCAGTCGGCAAGGGTGTCGCGGCAGTGGTGGACGATCACGAAATCGTCGACATAGCGCAGGTAACGGCGCGCGTGCAGCGTGTGCTTGGCGAACTGGTCCAGCGCGTCGAGGTAGACGTTGGCGAAGAACTGCGACGACAGGTTGCCGATGGGCAGGCCGTGGCCAGGCGCGGCGTTGGCGAGCTGCTTGTGCGGCGGCACCTGTGCCAGCTGGGCGGGCGTGGCGCGCACGGTCACGCCGGCCTGCAAGGGCGGGTTGCGCAGCAGGGCGTGGGCGACGTGCTGCGCGGTGTCGCCGAGGCCGGCGCGCGCAAGGCGCGGTTTCAGCATCGACCACAGCGTGGGGCGGTGGATGCTGTTGAAGAAGTTGTGGATGTCGAGCTGCAGGTACCAGCCGTCGGGCTGGCCACTGTGCACCTGGCGCACGTACTGCTGCAGGCGGCGCACCGCGGCATGCGTGCCCTTGCCGCGGCGGTTGGCGTAGCTGTCGTGGATGAAGCCGGGCTCGTAGATGCGCTTCAACTGCGGCACCAGCCAGTGGTGCACAACACGATCGCCGAAATCGGGCGCGTGGATCTCGCGTGCCTTCGGGCGGGTGGCGATGAAGCATGTGGACGGGCGCGGCGACCAGCTGTGCGCGGCAATCTCGCCGTGGATCTGGATCAGGTTGTCGATCCACTGGTCTTCGAACTGGCGCTGGTTGTGGCTGGGCACCTTCTGCCGGCGCGCAGCGCGCCACGCGGCATGCAGGCCGCGGAGCGTGATCTCTTCCATGACGTCCCCCTGAAACTCACCGGCGCGGCGCACGGCCAACGCGAAGCCGTTGTTGTTGTCGCGGTGGTTGTTGTTGACGTTGCCGTTGTTGAAGTTGACGACCCACGCGGCCGACGCCGACCACGCGGAATGCTCCCCAGGCACTTGCGACATGGCCGGGCAGCCCGAGGGGTAGCGCGGCGTCGTCATGGGTTGGCCCCCGCGGAGGCGGCCCGGGTACTCAGTTTCTGGTCGCGCTGCGGCCCGGCTTTGGAGCCGGCCGCATTCTGGACACTGGGGGATTGCTGGAAGTTGCGGCGCCACCCGCCGGCCTGCGCGCCAAGCGCGTGCGCCTGGCGTGCGAGGTGTTCGAACTGGCGGAAGCTGACGAACGCGTGCAGCAGTTTCGCGATCTGCATGTGCTGCTTGAGTTCGTCGACCATCCACACGAGGCGTTCGACGTGATGGCGCTTGTGCGTGGTCTCGCGCCATGCCCTGCACGCTAGCGCGTAGACGTGCATCGCCTTCTTCCGCAGATCCGCACCGATGGCATATCGGTGGGTGCGCGGAAACCGGCTGACGGCTTGCTCGATATCCACGAGCAGCCGTTCGGCGGCTTTGACGATGGGCGGCAGCTGGAAGCGTGAGGGCATGGCGGGATCAGGCAGAGGTCAAATCACTGACCGGCGCGGCGCACGGCCAACGCGAAGCCGTAGCCGTCGTCGCGGTGGTCGTCGACGACGCTGCCGTCGTTGAAGTCGACGACCCACGCGGCCGACGCCGACCACGCGGTGGGCGTGCTCGTCCAGTGCCAGCGCGGCTTGACGTTGGGGAACAGCGCGGTGTCGATCGCGGGTTCGTGGCGCGTGTCGTCGACCAGGCCGACGAGCTCGGCGCGCGTTGGCAGGCGCCAGTCGCGGTAACCAAGCAGGTCAAGGCCGGCCGCCAGATCGACGGCGGTGCTGTGCGTGACGGGATCGCCATCGCTGTCGCCCAGCGAGGTGATGGACCACAGCAGGCCAGTGGCTTCGTCCAGCACGGCGACGTGCGGAGTGGCGCTGTCGTCGTGGGCGATCTGGGTGCCGTCGACGGCGATGCGCAGACGGCGGTGGCTGTGCGTGGTAGTGGTCAGCACTGCCGGCGTGGGTGCGGCGATGCACTCGACGCGCGGGGCGGGCGGCAGGTTGTCGATCTCGATGAAGGTCTCGTGCGATTTGTCACCGAGCTCGGCGCGCTGGGTGATCCGGATGCTGAGCGGTTGCATGGCGCTTCCTTGTGTTGGACGGGTGGTCAGGCCGCATTGGCGGCTTCGGTGATGCGCTGCAGGCGCTGGTTGAGCGCGCTGTTCTCGGCTTCGAGATCGGCGATGCGACGTTCCGTCGCGGCCCACTGCAAAGCGCGTTCGCGGTAGTGCGCGGCGTTGATGTGGTGGCCCGTGTTCTCTTCGGCATCGGCCAGCTGGTCGAGCAGCTCGGGGCCGCTGATGGCGGTCAGTGCGGTGAGGTCAGTCATTGGCGGCTCGGGTCTGGCGAAAGAGTTGCGTGACGCCCAGGCGCTGGATGCGCCCGCCACGTGCCTCGAAGGCGGCGACGTCGGCGGCGATCTGTGCGCGCTGCTGGTCGTGCGAGGGCGCGCGGCTGCTGGACAAGGCGACGGTGCGCGGGGCGCTGACCGGCGCGGCGACTGCGGTGGGGTCTTTCCACGTCTTCGGTGCGTGATCGCCGGCGCGGTAGCGCGTGGTGCCGCGGCCGCCGCCGGTGCGCACCGCAAAAGCGTTTCGCGCCATCGACGAGAGCGTGTTGCTGGTGACCTGGAGTTCGCCGTCGGGGTTGGTGGCGGCGTGGATCTCGGCGATCGTGTGCGCCTGCGGATTCGCGCGCAGCCAGCTGTAGATGCGCGTGACGCGGCCGTGGTCGCGGATGCGTGCGGCGGTGGTCATGCCTGCGCACCCGCCGAGGCATCGCCGCGGAGTTCGCGCACGGCGTGGAGGCCCTCGTCGGTGAGGCTGACGGTGGTGCTGTACTCGGTGCCGTCGTCGAACGTCACCAGACCGTCGCGCTCGAGGCGCAGCACGGTGCGGCGGGTGATCACCGGCACCTGAGCGTGGCCACTGGTGCGCACGCGCTCGGGCGGCGGCGCGGTGAACCCGCCCGCGCATCGGCGCAGGCGGTGGTGGGGCGCCGTGGCGGCTGCGAGCAGCGCGGCACGGATCTGCGGCGTGTATGCGTGGGTCGGCATCTGCGTGCTCCAGGCGTCAGGCAAAGGGGCCGATTACTGACCGGCGCGGCGCACGGCCAACGCGAAGCCGTTGCCGTTGTCGCGGTGGTTGTAGCTGACGTCGCCGCCGTTGAAGAGGACGACCCACGCGGCCGACGCCGACCACGCGGTCAGATCGCTCGACCAGTACCAGCGCGCCTGCACGAACGGGAACGCGGTGGTGTCGACGGCGGGGTCTTCGCGCGTGACGTCGGTGATGGCGAACAGTTCCGCGCGCGTCGGTGCGCGCCAGCCGCCGCCGGCGATGTCGAGCGCGGCGCAGGCGTCCATTGCGGCCTGGTGGCTGGCATGCCGTTCGCCGACCGGCGTGTATTCCAGGCCGCTGCGTGCATCGCTGGTGATGATGTGATCGGGCGCGCCGAATGCGACGATCTCGCCGGCGGCATTGAGCGCGGTGAAGTGCGGCGCGACCAGGGGCGCGGAATCGTTGGCGGCTGTGGCGGTGTTCGGGGTCATGGAAAGTCTCCTGCCGGCATGGCCGGCGTTGGGGTAGGCGGTCAGAAACGGGAAGCGGCGATCCAGGCAAGGACGACAAGCGCCAGCGCGATGCGGAGCAGCGCGGCGGTACGGCGGCGCTGGCGATAGGGCCGGGCGCGCATGGGGCGCTCGCTGGCGTCGCTGATGGACGACTGCAGCAAGAAGTGTTCGGTCTGCGGAGAGAGGCTCATGCGCGCGCTCCCGGCGCGAGCCGCGGCTGCAGCTGTGGCCGGTGGAAGCCCTCGCGCGTCTCCGTGAGGAAGCGATCGATCACGTCGCGACGTGGCGCATTGCGCGCGAACTGCTGGTTCAGCCACAACGCGTGGCGCGCAGCGGACAGATCGACGATGAGGGGCGGGCGACGGTCAGCCACGGTGCGCCGCCTCCCGCGCTTCCATCGCGCGGACGTGTGCGTCGTGTTCGGGCTGCACCAAGTCGGCGTTGCCTTTGAGGATGCCGCTGCGGTCGGTCGCTTCGAGACCGGTATCGGCAGGCGCGTCGTTCGCGGCGGGCGCGCGCGCAAAGGCCGCGCGGTACTGCACGGACTCGACCACCTCCAGCAGCTTGTCCAGGCCCTCGCCGTCGAATCGTCCGGCATCCACGCAAGCGACGAAGTGCGCGCGGATGGCGTCGGTGAGGGCGCTCATGCGGCACCGTCCACGAGCACGAGTGCGCCGTCCTGCGTGATGCCTGGCGACTTGCGGCCATCCGCACAGGCGGCTTCCATCATGCGTAGCGCGTCGTCGCGCCAGCTCTCGGCGGCGTTCTCGGCGTGATCGAGGTCGACACGCAGCGACTGGATCTCGGCGTGCTGCTGCTCGACGACCTGGCGCAGGGTGTCCAGCTCAATCTGGTTGAGCTTGCGGGCCACGGCCGCGGCGGAGACGGCGCGGCTCATCGCGACTGCTCCAGCGCCTTGCGGACCGCACGGTCTTCGATGGCGTCACCCGCCATGAGGAACGCGATGATCACGGCCCCGCCGAGCAGCACGCCGATGATGAGGCCGGGCAGGAAGCCGGGGGTGTTGAGCAGCGAAGTGAGCATGGACGCCTCCATCGAGTGAGGAAGGCGAAGGGCGGGTCACGGAAAGGCAGACCGCCAGTGGACGGGGCCAAGGGCAACCCGCCGGTCGCCTGCCCTATGCGGGCAGAGCGATAAAGCCACATGGTGCTAGATTAGTCAAGCACTATGTGGCTAGCTATCTAGCCGGTGAGTAGACCGACCCGAAGCGGCCGTGGAATGGCTTGGCCTACAATTCCGAATGAAGGGAGAACCTGGCAATGGCAACTGAGTCTGCAATCGAGTGGACCGAGCGGACCTGGAACCCGATGACGGGTTGCACGAAGGTGTCTCCGGGCTGCAAGCATTGCTACGCAGAAGTGATGGCCCGACGCCTGCAGGCGATGGGCGCGCCCGGCTATGAGCGTGGCTTCAAACTCGCGTTGCACCCGGAACGGCTTGTGCAACCGATGCAACGTAAAAAGCCCACGACGTACTTCGTCAATTCGATGAGTGATCTGTTCCATGCGGGCGTGCCGGACGCCTACATCGACAAGGTGTTCGAAGTCATCCGGGAGACACCGCAGCACCAGTACCAGATCCTTACGAAGCGGGCGGAACGGCTGCCGGGTTACTTCGAAACGCGCGGCTGCCCCGATAACGTCTGGCTGGGCGTATCAGTCGAGAACCGCCGACATGGTGTACCGCGCATCGACCACCTGCGACATGTACAGGCACGCATCCGCTTTCTCTCCGTTGAGCCGTTGCTCGAGGATGTTGGTGACCTCGATCTAGAGGGCATCCACTGGGTCATCGTCGGCGGGGAGTCCGGTCACAAAGCACGACCCATGCAGCCGGAGTGGGCGGAGAACGTGCGCACGCAGTGCGAGCGCGCTGGCGTTGCGTTCTTCTTCAAGCAGTGGGGCATGTGGGGTGCAGATGGCGTGCGGCGCAGCAAGAAGGCGAACGGCCGGGAGCTGCAGGGGCGTACCTGGGATCAGTACCCGCCGCAGGCGCTTGCATCCGCAGTGCTCTAGATCACCAGGCTCTCGCGTTTCAGCTTGTCGCGCACGCCGCCGACCAGTCGCTGCGCCAGTCCGACTGCGGGGCCCGAGTCGTTCGACATGAGGAAGTAGAGTGCAAACAGCCGAGGGCCTGCCGTTGCCGAGACTTGAGTGCCTCTACGCAGCGTCGCCACGTTGATGACCAGTGGAAAGAGGGTCTTCAAGCGCGCGGTGAGCCACTCGCAAACCACCTCCGGATCTGCCTCGCGCGTGAGCTTATCGGGCGCGAACATGTCTACGACGTGCGGTTGCTTGTAGAGCTCTGACCGCCACGTATCAGTGCCCAGCGTGCGGTCCAATGCTTGATCTTTGCTCTCATCCCGACGATCGGGGTCGACCGTCATCTGCCTCAAGATCCCGTTGAGTGGCAGGAGATACCAGACATCGATCGCCTTGGTTTTCCGGATGAGCTCCAACGTGGACCACGGCACATTCATGCCATAGGGATCGAGAAACAGGACTGCACGGTTCGACTTCCACGCCATCCGTTCACAGATGTCTTTGAGGTGTTCGTTGGTGTCACCGTGGTGAATCGTTGTGACGCGCTCGGGGCGCTGATCGCACAGAAGCTTGAGCTTCTCTACGAACGCGCGCTTGCGCTCGACGAAGGTGTAGGTCTTGAACCCGTCGATTCCCAATGCAATACGCGCGGAGCCATCCCGTGTCTCTCCAGACTTGCCCTGGTAGTCACCGGCGCCCGCGAACGCGTCGATGTAGTGCAATGCGAATGGCTGGTTCTTCAGGGCCACCGAGTAGGCGACCAGATAGTCGCCGAGTGCCCTGAGCTTGGTCTCGGTCCACTGGCCGCCGAACTTATGTGTCGTCATTCTTGGCTGGGCTCCTCCTGAGCCTGGCACTGACTCGGTTCCACCATTCCTTTCCGGGATATCGGGGCACGATCTCCGTGCGCACCGCCATTTCCACCGTGATCTCCGCCCACCTGCGCTCGGCCGCCCTGACCACTTCACGGTTGCGACGGCGGATGTCGTAAACGATGAGCCAGGTTGGAAACGCCAGCATCAGCGCCATTACACCGAAGAAGATCCTGTCCGCACGGGTCGGCTCGTGGCCGACTGCGTTGATGTAGGTGGTGAACAATGCACCGACCAAGAGCATTACCAGGAATGGTGCCATGAGTGGGACCACCGATCGGTTTTCATGACGAATGCTTGCCCGGTACAAACGCTTCTCAGCTTCGGCCAACTGCTCCAGCGTCAGCGATTGGATCCACTCGGGCCTGGACCCGAGGTTGATCGTCTGATTGGCGACGGTGATGACCTGCGCGAAGTTTCCCGCATTCGCCGCAGTCAGCTCTGCCTGCGGTGTTTCAATCTTCTCGCTATCGCGGTTCGCGGTGTGCATCGTCGCCACCTCCCTTGGCGTGTGCTGCTCCTATTTTCCAACGTGCTGGGTCTGCTGGTCTATGTGAATCGTATTCGCCACGTTCCCTGCATTTTCAACGCGAATGCCGATCCCGTTGTTCTCCCGCACATGCTCGAACGTAGGCGCGCAGGAATCGTTCAAAGCTCGTTGTAGGGACTGTTTCGCCTGATCGATTGCATCATCGAGGTGCTTACCTGTCATCGGCGGACCTTTTGTCCTGTAGGAGCAGCTGCCGCTCTCTCAATCAATGCTTCAACTTCCAAAGTCGCAGCATCGAGATGTTCGCCTCTCAGAAGTAGCGAATAAACATAGGTGATCGCGGCTGCAAGTTGCTCGTTGCTCGGGACACGCTTGGCTTGCTGAAAGCCTTCTTGCGTGATCGAAATGGCCTTCGAAAGAAGGTCGAAACTTAAGCTGGGAGACTCCTCAGCTGGGTCCTCTGTAGGCCTCAAGAGAGTCCATGACGGAACCCGAAAGAAGCTAGCGATCTGATCCAGAACTTCAATAGTCGGGTTGCCGGTGCCGTATTTGATACGGCCCAAAGTTCCGTCTGCGACACCCATCATCTTGGACAGGTTTAGGCGCGAAACGTCGCTCCTAGTGTCGAGCAACGCAGTCAGGTTCGCAGACAGCGCGTCTTTGGAAGAGTTCTTTAGCCCCATAGTGCTAGCTTCACAGATCAATCTAGCCTTTTGGTGTTGCGTTACGAGCCACATGCGGCTAGATTTGCGGTATGAGCACTTTGACTGCACTTCGAACCGCACTCCACTCGCATAAGGGCGATTGGCCGGCTATCTGCAGCGCGACCGGGCTGTCCTACTGGTGGCTGACGAAGTTCGCCCAAGGGCGGATACGCGACCCTGGCCTGTCAAAGGTCGAGCGATTACAGGTGTACCTCGCCGCTCTGACGCTGCCGGCTGCGAACGATGATGCCGGTACAGACCCGGCAGCCGAGGCGGGCGCTTCGGCACGCGCGATTGACGCACAGGAACGGGCCTGATGCGCGCCATATACGTCGATGCCCGGGTACGTTGCGTCGTTGCACGTCCGGGGTCGCCCGAATTTCTTGACTTGGCGTTCGACATCGACGGGGTGACAACGCGGCTGCGCTTGCCGCGCAATCAGGTCGTGTGGCTCGTCGAGGCGATCGAACACGATTACCTGGGCACGAACTCCCAATCCCCGACTTCATGGGGCAGCCCCAGCTCCGAGGGATCGCCGCAAGACGGCCAGTCGGTGTGTCCGCCGGCGAGGTCATCCAGCGCCTGCTGTGGGGAGTCGTAGGCTCCCATGAGGCATTCGTCTTCGAACCACGGTCGCCAGTGGTTTCCATCACGCGCGATACGGAACACGCCCGCCCGCGTCTTGAACCAGAAGTGTTCGGTCATCGGTTTCCCCGTTCCTTGTGGGTGTGATCGAAGTAGACCGTACCAGAGCGCCGACGTCGAAGAGGCATGCACCGGTCCAGCGCCGACTCAGCTGATTTTCCAGAGGTCGGTGGAAGAACACTGCGGCGAGATCGCCGACGCCTCTGTCGATGTGAAATTTGCGCAGGGCGCTGAATCGAAGGTCCATGGGGTGGCATCGTCGGCGCAGCCGACGGCAGGCGCCACGATGATCGGCGGCACCAATCCGGGTAACGCGCGATGACGTCAGCCGGCTTCCACGCGCAGCTTGGAGAGCACCGCCAGGCGTGCCTGATACGCGGTCCAGTTCGCAGCGCTCCGCGTCGGCGCGCTGGCATCTGCGTACAGGTAGACCTTGTCGGTGTTCTCGCTGCCGTTGTGGCTGATCTTGCCCGCCTTCAGCGGCGTCAGTCCTTTGAACCTCACCGCGTGCGGCGCGTAGTCGACATGCGCGCGGTCGAGTGTGCCAAGCGGCTTGTACAGCCGGTTCAACACCACGTGCCCAAGCCCTTCAACCCGCTCGATGCAGTAGGGCAGGTAGATGCGTCGAAACTCGTCCGAGAGCTGCGCCATGCGTGATTCCTTGAATGCTGTATTCGTGTTCGCCCCGCAGGGCCGCGGTAAGACGCGGCATGCGCAGGCGCTGGCTGCGATGTTCGAGTGTACGAGCATCGTCGAGGACTGGGACGGGGTGTCCGACGTACCGGATGGGGCCCTGGTGCTCTCGAACAGTCTCCCCGCGGCCGTCGACGGCCTCGCTGCTGGTGCGGTGCATCGATGACGTGCCGCCGAGTGGAACTGCACTGGCGCGATGCGCTGTACAACGCCGTCAGCGAAACGCCCGGTGGTGTCGCCGCGGCTGCGGCGTACTTAGCGCAGCGCCGCGGCAAGTCGATCACCCGCGAGTCGCTGCGCAAGAAGCTGCGCGGCATCGAGGGCGAGTCGCTGTCGATGGAAATGGCCGAGCTGCTGACCGAGTGGATGCAGGAGCAGGTGGGTGGGCGGCAGCAGGCCACCGGCTGGATCCAGTCGCTGGCGACGCAGTTCGACATGGCCGTGGATTTCGTGCCGCCGCCGCCCGAGGGCGGACGGGCCTGCGAACTCCAGGCGCTGCAGACCAAGATGCTCAGCATCACCCAGCACGCCGGCAGCGTGGCGGGCGCCACGCTCGGTGCGCTGATGGACGGCAAGGTGTGCGCCGACGAGGCCAACACGCTGGCGCTCGAGCTGCGGGCCTTGCGCACGATGGCGCACCGCATGGAGCGCAACGTGCTGCGCGCCGCGAGGTTCGCCGCGGCCACCGAGGTGTTCACGGTGCAGCCCGCGCGGAAGAGGGCGAAACGCCGTGGATGACCCGCAGCCCTATGAGTGAGGCGAGGAAAGCTATCTCGCCTTCGTGATGCACAGCACCCGGCGCAAGGCCGAGCAGCAGGAACCGGAAGAGGCGCGACGCGCCACGCAGCAGGGGAGACAGGGCGATGCCCGACGCGATTGACCACATGCAGGACGTGACCGAGCGCCACGTCGAGAACAGCCTGCGCACGCATGCCCGCGCGCAGGCCAACCGCCCGCCGGGCCTCACGCACTGCGAGCAGGAAGACTGCCGTGCGCCCATCGCGACGCTGCGCCAGCAGATGGGCGCGCGGCTGTGCATCGAATGCGCGAAGGCCGACGAGGCCCGCAATGCGCACTTGGCCGCCTGGAGGCACCGGTGACCCATGATCTCGACCCGACGCCACTGGCCGCGTGCGGGGAAGAAAGCGGCGAGCCCGGCGTCACTGGCGCGCCTGCAGGCGATGCGGAACGAGGCGCTGACACCAGTGACCGCGCCACGCTCGTCGGAGGAGCTGCTGGCGGAGCTGGAGCAACGCCGCGTGGACGCTACCTGCACCCGACAGTTGCCTTTGCGCTCGCGGACCAGCGAATGAGCATGCGTGCGTTGGAGGCCCAGCTGACGACGTTGCCGCACGGTGAACTGCACGACCAGATCCGCACGCTGTCGAAGATGACGCGTCACGTGGCGCGCGTGCTTGCTGCTGCGCATCGCGCCCGCAAGCGGCAGAACCGGGGCGGCGCGCGCGTGATTGCGTCCCCGCACCCCTTGGTGGTGGGAATCGATCGCGTTTTCGCGACCTCACTCGGGCGGCCTTGCGTTCCTGAACGAAATGTTAAGGAAACCGGGCGCGGGTCCTCCTGCGGTCCCTTCGACGCGGGTAATCGGACGCGCGAAAGCAGGGTAGTCAGTGAGGTCTCGGGTTACTGAAATGGCCTCCAACTACGATGATGTCCTGTCACAACTGCGCTCGATCGGTCTGCTCGTCGACCGCATCGAAGTCGGCACGCCGCGCCCCGTCCGTTGCCTCGTCGACGGCGTAGGACGCGAGCGCCGCGGCTGGTACCGCCTGTATGAAATGCCGACCACTGGCGGCGACATGCTCGTCGTCGGCAGCTTCGGCGTGTGGCAGGGCAACGAGAACAACGCGCAAAAGGTCACGCTTGCGAAAGGCGCGGCGCTCAGCGACGAGCAGCGCGAGACGCTGAAGCGACGACTGGCCGAAGACCGCAAGCGGCTGGAATACGAACGTAACCGCCAGGCCGCCCGCGCGGCGCAGAGAGCCGCCGCCATGTGGGCGCGGTTGTTGCCGGACGCCGATGCCGACTATCTGGCAGGGAAGGGCGTGCGCGGCCACGGCCTGCGCTACACCCCGAACGGCACCGCGGTCGTGCCGCTGCTCGATACCGGCGGGCGTATGCACGGCCTGCAGTTCCTGCGCAGCGCGAAACAGGCCGATACCAGCAAGCGGCCGGCGAAGGAGTTCTGGCCGGCCGGCCTGATCAAGCGCGGCCACTTCCACCAGATCGGCACGCCCGATTGGATCATCCTGGTGGCCGAGGGCTACGCCACCGCAGCAACGCTGCACGAGGCAACCGGCTATCCGGTCGCCGTCGCGTTCGATGCCGGCAATCTTGAACCCGTCGCCACCGCACTGCGCAAGCGATACAAGCGCTCAAAGGTGCTGATCTGCGCCGACGACGATGTGCTGGCGAAGTGCCAGAACCGCGAGTGCCGCGGCCGCGTTGTGCTGAGCGAAGAGCCGATCACCTGTCCACACTGCGGCGAGGCGCACAGCGCGACCAACGCCGGCATCACCAGCGCGTCGTCCGCGGCGATTGCCGTCGATGGTGCCTGGGTGGCGCCTTTGTTCGCCGATGAGGCCAGCCGCATCGAGCGATTCCGGTCGAATGGCCGCAAGATCACGGACTTCAACGACCTGCACGCGAGCGAAGGGCTGCATGTCGTGCGCACGCAGCTCGAGGCCCGCATCACGGCGCTGTCGTGGCGACCACCGAGCGTGGCGCCTTCTTCCTCCAACCCGGGGGGCGGGGACAGCCGCAAGTTGCGTCCCATCCAAGATCTCGGCGAGCTGCTGCCGCGGTTTTCGCTGGTCTACGCGGCGGGCGGGGCGGTGTTCGATCGCAAGGAGCATTGCCTGCTGCCGATCACCGACATGCGCAACATCTGCATCCGCGCCGATCTGCACAAGGCGTGGATGGAACACCCCGAGCGCGACATCGTGCGTCAGGACGAAGTGGGCTTCGATCCCGCCGAAACCGATCCGGCGATCACCTGCAATCTGTGGAGCGGGTGGCCCACATCACCGAAGCCCGGCCACTACCAGCGCCTGCTCGACCTGCTGCGCTTTCTCTGCAGCGACGAGCGCAACCGTTCCGACGAGTTGTTCAACTGGGTGCTGCGCTGGGTGGCTTATCCCATCCAGCACCCCGGCGCGAAGATGAAGACCACCATCGTCGTGCACGGCGGGCAGGGCGCCGGCAAGAACCTGTTCTTCGAGTGCGTGATGGGGATCTACGGCAAGTACGGCCGCATCCTCGATCAGGACGCACTGGTCGACAAACACAACGACTGGGCCAGCCGGAAACTGTTCCTGATCGCCGACGAGGTGGTCGCCCAGGCGCATCGCTTCGAACTGAAGAACAAGCTCAAGACGCTGATCACCGGCACGCAGATCCGCATCAACCCCAAGCACATCGCGGCCTACGATGAGGCGAACCACTGCAACCTGGTGTTCCTTTCCAACGAAGACATGCCGGCGGTGCTCGAGGAAGACGACCGGCGGCACTGTGTGATCTGGACGCCGGCCGAGCAGAAGCCCGACTACTACGCCGCCATCCGCGCGGAGATCGCAGACGGGGGCATCGAAGCGCTGCACGACTTCCTGCTGCACCTGGACCTCGGGGACTTCCATCCCGGCACGCGACCACCGGAGACGGCTGCGAAGCGCACGCTGGTGGGCCTGGCGCGCGACACACCGCTGGTGTTCGTCGATGCCCTGGTCACCGGCGACATCGGCAAGCTGAAGGCCGTGCCGGGCCTGTCGCTCGACTGGTACGCGATCTACCAACGCTGGTGCTCGACCATTGGCGAGAAGCCCGCGCCCATGAAGCGTTTCCTCAACACGTTGGAGCGAAAACGGGGCTTCGGCACGGATCGAAAGCGCTACAACGACGGCCAGAGCGTGGTGCATCCACGCACGGTCCTGACCTTCGGCCTGCGTGCACCCGAAGGCATCGCCGAACCCGAGTGGCTGGGTGACCAGATCCACGTCATGAAGAACGCGATGGCCGACTACCGCGGAGGTCTCGCGTGATCGCGCCCGTCTCTGTGCAGCGTGTGCAGCTTGCTGTGCAGTCAACTGTGCAGCCAGAAAACGCGCAACCACGCGGGTTGTGCAGCGTGTGCAGCCAGAACCGCCGCGCCCGTATAGGCGCACCCGCACCCGTGCACCCGCCTGCGCGCCCCCGCGCCCGCGTAGGTGTGTGCCTGCACAGGCTGCACACGCTGCACAACCGCGCAGTCATGCGGGTTCGGTGTGTGCGCTCGCTGCACACCTGCCTGCACGCCACGCCGCACAGCCGTGTCGCCTCGCGCGCGGTCGGTCTCACCCTCGCTGATCGAAGAAAAATGGAAGGAGGCCTCTCGATGCGGTCGCATGGTCGGCAGCTGGATCTGGTGCGCCACAGCGATGCCGCCAAAGCGCTGGCGTACCGCGAAGCGGCGGCCACCGCGCTGCGCAATCCCTACGAGTCCCCGGAAGCCTGTGCGCGCCGCGCGGCCTACTACCTCGACCAAGCCAAGCGCCACGAGCGCACGGAGCGCCGCGCATGACCGCTGTCGAGACGATGGCGTTCCGCGAGTTCGCCGACCACATGCGCGTCAAGCCGGGCTACATCACCGAGCTCAAGCGAAACGGCCGCCTGGTGCTGACCGACGACGGCAAGCGCGTGCGTGTTGCCGAGAGCCTGCGGCTGATCGAGGACTCGCGCGATCCGTCGAAGGCCGGCGTCGCCGCGCGCCACGCCGAAGCGCGCGGCCGCACCACCGCGGACGTCAACGGCGACGACGAGCAGGACGACGACAGCCTCGACGACGAGGCATTCGCAACCAGCGGCCCGACAGCGAGTCATGCTGCGCGCCGTGCGAAGGCCGCGGCTGATCGCGAAGAGGCCGCCGCCCGCAAGGCGCTGCGCGACGAGCAGATCGAACTCGGCACGCTGCTCGCGCTCGATGAGGTGGTCTCCGCAATCAGCAGCGCCGTCACCACGCTGCGTGCCGGGCTGCAGGGCCTGCCGGCCACCCTGGCGCCCGCACTGGCGGCGGCGCAAACGGAGGATCAGGCGCAGATGATCCTCAGCGATGCGATCGAACAGGGCCTCGAAGAAATTTCGCGCGAATTCAACCTCATCGCCAAAGGTGACGGACGCGCGATTCCCGTGAAACATTCCGAGGCTGCGCGATGAGCGTCGCGGCTCTGCATCAGGCCGCCGCCCGCGCCATTGCGCCGCGCAAGCCCATGCGCGTCAGCGACTGGGCGGACAAGAACCGCGTGTTGTCGCAGAAGGGCAGCCAGCACGTCGGCAAGTGGAACAGTCGCCGCAACCCGGCGCAGATCGAGATCATGGATTGCTTCAGCACGCGCAGCACGGTGCGCGACGTCGTGGCGATCCTGCCGATCCAGTTCGGCAAGAGCGAGATCGAGACCAATATCCTCGGCTACCGCATGTGTGAAGACCCGGGGCCGATCATGGTCACGTTCCCCGGCGAAGTGTCGATGAACAAGTGGATCGACCAGAAGCTCAACCCGTTGATCGAATCCACACCCGCGGTCGCGCGGGTGCTGACCAGCACCGCCAGCCGCGAGTCCAGTAACCGGCGGCACTTCAAGGATTTCGACGGCGGCCAGCTGTACATCGAGCATGCCGGCAACCCGGTGCGCCTGAAGTCGACGTCGGTGCGGGACACGATCTGCGACGAGTTCTCCAGCTTCGCCAACCTGCTGCGCGGCGGTGACGATCCGGAGGCGTTGCTGGACGGTCGCAACTCTGGCTTCCCCAACACCTACAAGCGCATCAAGGTCGGCACGCCCGAGGTCGCCGGCCTGTGCCGGCTGACGCAGTTGTGGGAAAAATCGGACAAGCGCCTGTACCACTTCGCCTGCCCGGACTGCAGCCACGAGCAGCACTTCGAATGGTCCGGGCTCCACTGGCCGCCGGACGCAACCCGATGCTGGTACGTCTGTCGGGAGTGCGGCGTCGTCATCGAGGAGCACCAGAAGACCCACCTGATCGCGGATGGGCGTTGGATCCCAACGGGTGATCCCGATGCGCGCATCCGTGGCTACCAGGCCAACTGTCTCTACTACCCGCTCGGGCTCGGCCCCAGGTGGCTCGACCTCGTGCACATGTGGCGCGACGCCCAGTCCGATCCCGGCAAGCTGAAGACCTTCGTCAACGACCGATTGGCCGAGGCTTGGGAAGACCCGGCCATGCGGGCGGTCAAGCACAACGTCATCGCCGATCGTGTCGAGCCGTATCGGCTGCGCTTGGCGCCCGCAGGCGTGCTGGTGGCGACGGCGGGCGTGGACACGCAGGACAACCGCCTCGCGGTGGTGATCCTCGGCTGGGGCCGGGGCATGGTGTGCTGGGTGCTCGACTATGTGGAGTTGGACGGCGACCCGGCGGAGCCCGAGGTCTGGGCCAAGCTGACGGACCTGCTCAACCGGCCGATCGAGCACGAGTGGGGCGGCCTGTTGCAGGTAGACGCCGTCGCGATAGACGCCGGCGGCCACCGCACCGAAGACGTGAAGCACTTCGTGCGGCAGCGGCGGGTGCGCCGTCCCATGTGCATCTTCGGCGCCGTGCCCAACAACGCGCCGGTGCTGACGAAGGCCAAGCTGCAGGACGTGAACTACCGCGGCAAGCTCGACAAGAACGGCGTGCACATCCACCACGTCGGTACGGTCGGTATCAAGCACCGCCTGTATAGCTGGCTGTCGGCCGATGCCGATCGCGAGCCCGCCGCACGACAGGTGCATCTCTCCGAAGAACTCGACCACGCGTTCCTCGGCGGCCTGGTGTCAGAGACCTACAACCCTTCGAAGAACCGTTTCGAGAAGAAGCGCGGTGCGCCGCGCAACGAGCCGCTCGACTGCTGGGTCTACGGCTACGCTGCGGCCCACCATCAGGACCTGCGGTTGCACCGCTTCAGCAAGGCCAACTGGGATGCGCGCGAGGCGCGACTGCGCGAAGGCACGCGGAACCTCGTCGGCGATTCCCGTGGAACACTTCCGGACGCTGCGAACGATGAAGCAGCGGATTCCCGTGGAACACACGTCGAGAAAGCGCCGCGACGCCTCACAGTCCGGGCTGCACTCGATTTGGTGCTGACCGCTGTCGATCGCGCACCCATCCAACCCGTCGCGACCGGGTTGATCGAAGAAATGCGAGTTGCCGTCGGCGGCACGAGTGATGAGCGTCAGCTACTGGAAGTCGTACTGGATCAGGTCGCCGACTCGCCCGGCCCAGTGGCGGCTTTGTTGGATCGGTCCTTGCTCGACAACATCCGCAACGTGTTGGGAGTGGGTGCCACGCCGCTGCGAGCGGCCGTGCAGCAGCGGCGCTCACGCCGCGGGATGCGCAGCGGTGGCATCCGATGATGGCGGTGAGCGCCAGTGCCGAGTTGCGGCGTCGCTTCAACGTGTGGGCAACAACGTATGGCTGCGCGCAGCTTGCTCGAAACGGTTATGCGATCATCGAGACGATCGCCTGCGCGCTAGAGATGCCGGCGGCGAATGACGACGGCGAGGCCTTAGAGATCGAGCGCATCGTCCAGTCGATGGAAGCCAGTGGACGATGGAAAGAAGCGCGCGTGCTACGCGCGCAATATTTCGCGCCGAGTCTGCCTGAGGCATTGCGCCTCCATAGGCTTCGTCGCAAAGGGCTCGCCATCAGCAGGGCGGCATACTACGTATACCTCGATAATGCGCATGCTTTCGTCGCCGGAGCTCTGATCGCGAGACAGTCTTTGAATGAGTAGTCGCGGCTCGAAATTACACGGTTTTGTTGAGTAGAGACTCCAGCACCGAACCTAATCGGTTTGTGCCTGGTTGGTGGCAGATCGGTCTGAAATGCTCCTGATCGCGGGATCTAGAGAGAATATAAATCGCCGTTCGTGTACGTCTGTTTTCTCGCCAAAATCGATCTCGAGCATAGAGAAAACGGGCGTCTCACTGCTCAGCGCGAAGTGCCTGTGGAGATGTTGTAGCGCTTCTTCACCAGCCGGGCCGTGCACCGATACAGAGCCTACGCAGACGCTAAGTCCGCAGGTTATTCCCTGAAACAGGGTATCCGGCTCTGACTGTAGCGCGCTCCTAAGCGTGCTGTCGTAGAAATCTGTCATCCGGGATGATTCGAGATCGCCTTTTGACTGAAGGATAAATTCTCTGACTATCCGCTCGTAATCCTTGCTTTCTAGTAGCGCCTTCGCGTCGGGAAGGGAGATGCCATCTGTATCGATTAATCGACGCTCGAAGGGAAGGACTAGCGGCTGACTAAAACTACCTTGTTCCCTTTTGACGCGAGGGATGCGAGCAGCGGAAGCGTCTGTCCTGGGCGGTGCGATACCTGTGCGTCGGCTCACGCTTGCCGTGATTGGCGCAGAGTTTTTCGCGGAACTCACGGCAGTAGTAGCCATCGGTTCAGAGCTGCTAGAGGGGCGGAGAAAGAAGGCTAGGGCGCCAAGCAATGCCGATAGCAGAAGTGCGCACCCAAGAATTATTTTTTTACCCTGATGCCACATCTTGATGACCGTCATCCGGTGATTGCAACCAATCGCAGAGCGTATAGGGGAAAACTCTATCGGAGTCATTCGCTGCCTATGCTGAACTGAGGGGGTGGGGTATTTCCTACAGTCCAGTGCGTCGTGGGTCACAGAATTGTCAAGTGTAATAACGTTTGATCAGCCTGCTTGCGGATCGAACTGCAAGATGTGTCGACCATCCAAGGGCTGTAGATAGCCGGCGCCTGCGATTGCGGAATGCGCAGGATTCGTGCACACGGCTTTCCCGTGATTTTAGAAGGAGTTAAACAATGAAGAGGACTTTCTGGGCGTGTGTAATGCCGGCAGCACTTGTACTAGGGCTGTGGGCAGGAACGGTTTCAGCGCAAACCCGTACCATCTCGGCATCGGCTAGTAACGGAAATACGACTGCTGGCAATACGATCGGTTCGGTTCCATCGAAAATTACGTGCACTCAGGCGTATGGCGCAAGTGTGGGGTCTGCAACGTGCTCAATCCAATCGCCCGGGTGGAATGGGCTTCTAGCAGTGGGGGAGTCCATCGGCACGAATGGGCCTGGTAATATCCGATTGACATGCCAGGGTTCGTATTCAATTCCGGGTTCCGGGCTGCAATGTTCTGCGCGGGTTGAAGATACGGTATGTGCTGCGACGCAGAGTATTACTGCGTCAGCGGGTCCAAACGTCTCTACGCGAGGTAGCGCAGCACTTGCGACAAGTGCGGTCGTTCGCTGTACGGCCGCCTCTGGCGGAACCTTCGGGACGACTTGTGGTATTCGGTCTGCGACCGGGAACACGAGCTTGACTGTGGGTCAAGAGACATTTGTGCCTGGCCCTGGCACGGCATCGATCTCTTGCGGGGGGCAGTTCAACCATCCGTTCGGTGGCCTTTCCTGCACAGCCGTAGTCACGCAGGTTTGCCCCTGATTTCCTTGCGAGCGAAGTGCGCAAGTGCCCTGATGGCATTTGCGCATTTCAACGGGTAAAGAAGGCAGGAGTGCCATTAATTTTCGGTAAGTGGTTGATTGGAAATGGCGGTTGCGTCTAGACGCGATCTGCCAACAATGAGACAGCAGCAGGGCAAGCAACCTGCTGCGGCGCCGGAATCCCGGCCCCGCGATTCCAGGCGGGGCTCATGGCAACCACCCAGCAACTCCTCGACGAAGCGATCGCAGCCCGGCACCAGTTGCTGGTCGGCAAGGCGCGCGTGTCGGTGGGGTACGGCGATCGCCGCGTCGAGTTCACAGCGGCCACGCTGAAGCAGCTCGACAGCTATATCGCCGAGTTGCGCCGTAGGCTCGCTGGCACCGCCCGCCGCGGCCGCACGCGCGTGCAATACGTGGTGCCGGTCTGATGGGCATGCTGGCCGCCCTGAATCCCTTCCGCCGGTTGGACGCGCCCCCATTGCCGGTGCCCGCCGCGTCCACGGAAGTGCAGGACACACGCTGGCGCGGTGCGTCGCGCTCGCTCCGGAGCCTGCGAAGCTGGATCACGTCGATCGGCAGCGCCGTCAGCGACATGCCGGCGGCGGAGCTGCGCATCCTGCGTGCGCGCTCTCGCGATGCCATGCGCGGCCACCTCATCGCGCGTGCGGTCATCACTCGCTGCCGCACCAACATCGTTGGCACAGGCCTGATGTGCAGGCCGGCGGTTGACGCGGCGGTGCTGGGCATCACCCCCGAAGAAGCCGAGCAGATCAACGACACGCTGCGTACCGGTTGGGAGCGTTGGGGCGAGGATGCCGCCGAGTGCGATCTGGAAGGCTCGCTGGACATCTATGCGCTGCAAGGCCTTGTGCTGGTGTCGTCGATGGTCAGTGGCGACCTCTTCGCGATCACGCCGCACTTCGAACGGCCGGGCAGCATCAATGCGCTGAAGGTGCAGCTCATCGAAGCGGACCGCGTGTCAAACCCGCAGGACCGCATGGACACCGCGACCTGCGTCGACGGTGTCGAGATCCGCGACGGCGTGCCGATCGGTTGCTGGATCCGGGATACGCATCCCGGTGACCGTACGACCGGCACCATGGCCACGTGGCGCTATTACCCGTTCCATGGGGAGGAGACCGGCCGCCGCCGCGTGCTGCAGGTCTGGAACGACAAGGAAAGGCCGGGGCAGGTGCGCGGTGCGCCGTACCTCGCACCGATCCTCGAGCCGTTGAAGCAGCTCGAACGCTACGGCAGTGCGGAACTCATGGCTGCCGTGGTGTCCGCCATGGTCACGGTCTTCATCGAACGCGACGGCGAGCAGACCGATGAGAACGGCGACCCGGTAGGCGCGTTCGACACCGACGAAGCTGGCGACATCGCGCTGGGCAACGGCGCGGTGGTGGATCTCGCGCCGGGCGAGAAGGCCAACAGCGTCAACCCCGCGCGCCCGAACGCCAACTTCGATCCGTTCTTCATGGCGGTCGTCAAGCAGATCGGCGCTGCGCTGGAGCTGCCGGTCGACGAACTGCTGCTGCACTACCAGTCCAGCTACTCCGCAGCCCGTGCGGCGATGCTGCAGGCCTGGCGCTTCTACACGATGCGCCGCTGGATGCTCACGCAGCAGTTCTGCCAGCCGCTCTACGGACTGTTCCTCGATGAGGAGGTTGCTGCAGGCCGCCTTCGCCTGCCCGGTTACGGCGACCCGGTCCGCAGGCGTGCCTATGCCAAGGCGCTGTGGATCGGGCCGGCGCGTGGCGCGATGGATGAGGAAAAGGAAGCGCGCGCAGCCCGCACCCGCATCGAGATCGGCGTGAGCAACGAAGCGACCGAAACCGCGGCGATGACCGGTGAGGACTGGAACACGGTAATCGCACAGCGCGCCCGCGAACTGGCCCGGCGCCAGCAGTTGGGCATCGACGTGCCTGCCGCCCCCACTGATGAGGCACGCGCATGATCGACGCCTTCCACATCGCGACCTCGCGCCCCTGGCTGATCCAACAGGAATCGCTTGAGACCATCCTGGCCATTGCGCAGCGCTGCGGTGACCCGGAAGCCCTGCAGACCCGGCTGGGGCGCCCGCTCGACAACACCCGCACCGTCAGCATGCGTGACGGCATCGCGGTGATTCCCGTCACCGGCCCGATCTTCCGCTACGCCAACCTCTTCACCGAGATCTCGGGCGCCACCAGCACGCAGGTGCTGGCCAGCGACATCCAGACCGCACTCGACAATCCCTACGTGCGTGGTGTCGTGCTCGACATCAACTCGCCGGGTGGCGAGGCGACCGGCATCAACGAGCTGGCGAAGATGATCCGCGCGTCGCGCGGCCGCAAGCCGATCCGTGCGTATGGCGGCGGCAGCGTGTCGTCCGCTGCGTACTGGCTGGGCAGTGCCGCAGACGCGCTGATCGTCGATGAGACGGCTGCGCTGGGTTCGATCGGCGTGGTCATGTCCTATCTCGATACGCGCCTGCGCGACGAGAAGTCGGACGTGCGCCGCGTGGAGATCGTCAGCAGCCAGTCGCCCGACAAGCGCATCGACCCCGCAACCGACGAAGGCCGTGCACGCGTGCAGGCAATTGTCGATCAGCTCGCTGCCGTGTTCGTGGCATCGGTCGCCGCCAACCGCGACGTCACGCCCGATCACGTCATCGCCGAGTTCGGGCGCGGCGGCGTGCTCATCGGCCAGGCCGCGGTCCGCGCGGGCATGGCTGACCGAATCGGATCACTCGAGTCCGTGATCGCCGAGCTTGCCGGCACCGCAAGCACCACCCCGAGGAAAACCACCATGAGCAACACCAACGGGCGGGTCACGGTGTCCACCACCGAGGACCTGCGCAACGCGCTGGCCGCCGGCAACACGGCCGACAACATCGACATCGCATCCGGCGATGCCGCCATCGCCGCGGCTCGCAGCGAGGGCGAAGCCGCCGGCCGCGCGGCGGCAACGGCGGATGCCGTCACTGCCGAACGCGCCCGCATCGTCGGCATCCAGGCCATCGCACGACCGGGCTTCGAGCAGGAGACCAATGCGGCGATCGAGAGCGGGGCGTCTGCGGAAGCCTTCGCCATGACGCTGCTCAAGGCCGCCAGCGATCGCGGCGTGACGCTCGAGTCCGTCCGCCGTGACGCACCACCTGCAGCCGCGCACACCGCGCCGCCCGCTGCGAACGCCACCGCCACCCCACAGCCGCGCGCCAACGTATTCGACCTGCGCCGCAAGGCCGTGGCCGCCACCCGCACCGCCAAGTAACCAGGACGCACACGCCATGACCTCCAAGACCGAAGCCCCTCGCACCGGCGATTTCATCCTGTCGCTGGCCAGCGGCACCCGCTCTGTCGAGAACGTGATCTTCGCTGCCGGTTTCGCCGCATTCGCCGGCACCGTCGTCGGCAAGAACGACGACGAGAAGATCGTCCCGCTCGACCTCACCGAAGTGGATCCCGAGACCGGCGCCGAAACCGTGGTCGGCATCCTTCGCGACAACATCGACGCCACCGACGGCAAGGATGTCGCCACCGTCATCGTCGCGCGCGATGCCGAAGTCAAGGTCGACGCGCTCGTCTGGCCCGAAGGCATTACCGAGGCCCAGCAGGACGAGGCCATCGCCGAACTCACCTCCCTCGGCATCTTCCCGCGCTGACGCGCGGCGTCCGCCCATACCCACAGGAATCACGATCATGTCCGAACCCATGGCAGACGTCTTCGCGAACGACGCGTTCTCGATCACCTCGCTCACCGACTCCATCAATGCAATGCCCTTCGTGCCTGGCCGCGCCGGTCAGGTGGTCGACTGGGAGGAAGAGGGCATTCCCACCACCTCCGCCACCATCGAGCACGATGGCGAGGAACTGAAGATCCTCAACCCGACCCCGCGCGGTGGCCCCGGCAACACCAGCGCGGACAAGCCTCGCGTGGTGCGCTCGCTGGTCGTGCCGCACTACCAGCACGACGATTTCGTGCTGGCCGACAGCGTGCAGAACGTGCGTGCCTTCGGCACCACCTCGACGCTGGAGACGGTGCAGGGCCGTGTGGACCGCAAGCTGGAATCGCACACGCGCCTGAAGCTGGACCCGACGCTGGAGTTCCAGCGTGTGGGCGCGCTCAAGGGTGTGATCGTCAACGCCGACGGCAGCGTGCTCTACGACCTGTTCGAAGAGTTCGATGTGACGCCGGAAGCGGTCGTCGACTTCGACCTCGACAACGCGAGCCCGCTCGGCGGCGCGCTGCGCGGTGTGGCGGACGACGTGTCCCGCGCGGTGGCCGATGCACTGGGTGCGATTCCGTTCACCGGCCTGCACGCCTTTGTGGGTCGCGCGTTCTGGAAGCAGCTCATCGCACATCCCGAGGTGGAGAAGATCTACCTCGCCAGCCAGACGCTCGCCACCGCGCTGCTCAACCCGATGGCCTACAAGACCATCCAGATCGGCGACATCACGTTCGAGGAATACCGCGGCAAGCACGGCAGCACCCCGTTCATCGCGGACGACGCAGCGCACATCTTCCCCGTCGGAGTGCCTGGCCTGTACCGCACGGTGTATGCGCCTGCCGACTACGAAGAGACCGTCAACACCGAAGGCCTGCCGCGCTACGCGAAGCAGTGGCCGATGGCGAACGGCAAAGGTCGCCACCTCGAGTCGCAGATGAACGCGCTGAACTACATCACGCGTCCGAAGGCGCTGATCACGGCGAAGCGCACGTAACGCCCCTCCCCAGACCGCACGCGATCGCCCTCGTCAGTGGCGCGTGCGGACTGGGCCCTTTCCCAACCTCCGAGAGAACACCATGAGCCGAGCGTTGTTCGACAAGCAGATCGACCGCGTGCTGTCCCACGAGGGTGGCTACAGCGCCGACCGCAACGATCCGGGCAACTGGACCGGGGGTCGCGTCGGCGTGGGCAGGCTCAACGGTACGAAGTTCGGCATCGCTGCCAACACGTATCCCACGCTCGACATCCGCAACCTCACGCGCGCGCAGGCGATCGAGATCTATCACCGCGACTTCTGGCTCGCGTCGAAAGCCGACCGCATGCCCGCGGCTGTTGCGTTCAGCGTGCTGGATGGCGCGATCAACAGCGGCGTGCGTCGTAGCATCCAGTGGCTGCAGCAGGCCGCCGGCGTGGCCGATGACGGCGTGTACGGGCCGCGCACCGCGGCGGCAGTGGCGAAGGCCGATGGAAACGATCTGCTTCTGCGCTACAACGCCGCGCGCCTCGACTTCATGACGCGCCTGGCGAACTGGAAGCACCACGGCGCGGGCTGGGCCCGCCGCATCGCGCAGAACCTGCAGTACGGCGCGGTGGACAACTGATGCGCGCAGGCACGGGCACTCGCTTGGGATTGGGCGCCGCTGGCGGCGCGGCCGCGTGGGCGTGGCTCTCCAATCCGGACGAGTCGCGGCGCTCGGTCGAATGGGCGTGGACGTTCCTGCTGCGTCTCGTCGAAGACGGCCCGATCTCACTCTGGGCGGTGCTGCTCGCGTTTCTTGCCGGCTGGCTGGTCACGCTGCGCGTGGGCATGTTTCCCATGCGCTGCCTGTCGCCGTCCGCGCATTCGATCGTCGCGCAGCTTTGTGGCGCCCTTGCATCGTTCAGCGTGGTGTTCCTGCTGTGGCGTGAGCCGCTTGGTCTGATCATCGGCGCACTGGTCGGTCTGGCTGCGCCCTACACCTGGGCGCTGGTGCTGATCCTGCTGGAACTGTGCCCGTCGGCCTGGGCGGCGCGTTGGGCTGCGGAACTTCGCGGCGAAGGCCGCCAGCTGGAACTGCCGATGAGGCGCCGCCGGTGAGTGGTGCACAGGCCACCTTCGGGCACTACGTCGTCGAAGACGAAAGCCTGCACAACGCCGTGGCGCTGATCGAGCGCTTCGAGACGTTCCATGCCTTCCCGCATGAATCGAAGGAAGGTGTGGTGATCGGCTTCCTGCGCCGGCTGGGCCGCCGTGGCATCACGCTGGGCGAGGCGCGCACCATGCTGCGCGCGGATCTCACCGGCCACCTCGCAGCGTTGCGTGCGCAGATCTTCCAGCAGGATGCCGACCGCCTGGGCGCACCGCGCGTCGCCGTGCTGCTGCATCTTGCGCAGGTAATGGGCGTCGAGCGCGTCGTCGACTGGCGCGATCTGTGGGATGACCTGCGCCGCGACGATTTCGAGAATGCCGCAAACCACCTGCTGCTCAGCGAGTGGCCCAGCCTGATTGGCGACACGCTCAACGAGCGCATGCGCGCCGTCGCCCTGCAGCAGATCCTGCGCACGGGTCGCATGCCGGGGAAATCTCCGTGATCGGCTTCCTGCTCGGCAACCTGTGGTGGCTGATCGCGGTCGCGCTGATCGCCGCGCTGGTGTTCGCGCCGGCTGCGGTGTGGCGCCTGCGCTGCCCGCTGGCCCTGTGCGCGGTCTCGGTGTTCGCCGCGCTGGCGTGGCTCGATGCCAACGCACTGCGGCAGATGATTGCTGAGCGCGATCGCGCCGATGCGGTTGCCGCGCTTGCCGCCACCACGGCAGCCCGCGCCACGGAGCAGGCGGGCGTCGAAACCATGTCCAACATCGGAGACACGCATGAGCAGGACCGCATCGATGCAGAGGCTGTTCCCGACGCTGTGGCTGCTGCTGTGCGTGCTGGCACTGTCCGCCTGCGCCAGCAGTGGGCCGCCTGCGAGACCGGCCGTCTGTCCGCAGCTGCCGCCACCGCCGCCCGCGGTGATGCGTCCGCCGACGGCCGAGCAGAAGCTGCGGGTCGAATTGTTCGAATCGGACGCGACGCCGACGACCAGCTCAGCGCCTGCCAGGCCACGGTAGCGGCCTACCGCGCCATGACGGTGGGCGAGGTGGCGCCATGAGCCAACGCGCCGCGCTTGCCGCACTGGATGACGATCTGCACGCCGCATTCGCCGATGCGGGTCTCGCCGACATGGGCCTGTACGCAGCACCCAACGCTGCGCCCGACGCGCCGCCGCTGGATGTGCGCGTGTACGTGGACCGCGACACGCAGACGCTGGGCGACGTGCGTCAGGTGCAGGCGGGCCGTGTCGAGGTGGCCTATGTGCTGCAGCCCGGGTTCCGCCCGGCGCAGAACGGCGTGCTGCTGGTCGACGGCGACCGCTACGAGAACGCCAACCCGATCTCCGACGACGGCTCCGTGAGCCGCTGGCTGGTGCGCCGTGTCCGTGCCTGAGCCCATCACCTGGCGCGCGCTCGAAGCGCTGGCCGATGTGGTCCGCGGCATCACCGTGGCCGCCGGCTACCGCACCGATCTCGGTCTCGGTCGCGTGGTGCTGGACGACGCCGACATTGACGGCGACGACAGCGAAGGCGCCTGCACCTTCATCGACGTCAGCGATATCGACCCGGCCGCAGGCGGCAAGCAGTTCAGCAGTCCGCAAGTCGACATCACTGTCGAATTCGTGGTGCCGCGCCGCTCAGGCATCAACGCCAAGTTGCACGCGCACCGCGGCGTTTCCGATCTGGTACGCGCGCTCACGTTCCGTACCACCGGCCGCGGTACTGGCATGCCGCCGGGTTTCGCCTCGCTGGAACTCACCGGTGCGCGCTTGCGTGGCTACACCGATGAGGAAGAGGCCGCGTCGTTCGTCATCGCACAGGTCACCGCGCGGGCTGGCCTGGTCGACACCCATCCGCCCGCATAACCCGCCCACGGAGAACTCCCAATGGCAAACCCCAAGGTCCGTCAGTTCGCCGGCGACTTCCGCATGTGGCGGAAAGCTGCCAACGGTGACCTGATCCCGGTCATCCCCGAGCCTACCGATCCGTTCGGCAACCAGCCGATCGAAACCAACCTGTTCCAGTTCGGTTACGAGGCCGGCGACGAAGTCACCATCAACTCCAAGCGCCGTGGTGGCCGCTTCAACCAGCCCATCCACAGCGACCAGCTGCCGGGGACCACCGCCTGTCGATCCAGCTGCAGGAACTGCCCACCGCCATCCTCGCGCGCATCCTGCGTGGTGAAGCGGCGAACGCAGCGGTGTCGGCCGGCAACGTCACCGACGAGGCCTACACCATCACCAATGCTACCGCGCCGGTGCAGCTGCCTCACGTCTACGTCAGCGCGGTCACGGTAGAGAAGGGCGGCACCGCACTGGTTGCCGGCACCGACTACGCCGTGGACCTGCGACGCGGTCAGGTGATCCCGCTGCCCGCCGGCGGCATCGCCAATGGCGACGCGCTGTCCATCAGCTACAGCTATGCCGCCGTCAACGGCACGCTGATCCAGGGCGGTGCAACGCCGCTCGAGTCGTTCTACATCAGCGGCGACCTCGAAGACCGCATCAGCGGTGAAGACGGCGAGCTGACGGTGTACGAAGCACGCCTGGGTGTCGACGACGACATCGACTGGCTGGCCACCGAACCGCTGTCGCCCACGCTGACCGGGAGCCTGCTTGTGCCGGCGGGCGCGCCCGCGCCGTACACCTTCCGCGTGTACGAGCAGGCCGCCTGACGTGGCCCGTCGCCCTCGCAATGGTGGCGACACCGACCTGCCGGCTGCCCCTGCGCAGCCGGCAGTGCCGGTGGTCGAGTCCGTGGTGATCCGCGAAGGCCATCGCCACAAGGGCACCACCTACACGCAGGACACGCCATACACCGCCACGCCAGCCGAGGCCGAACTGCTGCGCCGCTACGACGCGCTGGTGACCGGCTGACATGGCAACCCGCATCCGGAACCGCAACAGCGCGATCAAGTTCTACTTGAACGGTCGGCGCGCGCGGGACCTGCATGGCCTGACCGATCTGGCCGGCGGTCTTCTGGATGCGTATGACGTTTCCGTGGTGCGTGCGGCCACCGGCCTCGTGCGCCGCGCCGAGCCGGCCGCCAAGCGCAACATCCGCGCGGTCTACAACGTGCGTGCGGGCGCGCTGGCCGGCAAGTTCCGTATCGACGAGGGTGCCAAGGGGCGCCGCGGCGATCGCGACGATCTGATCTCCATCTGGGCCAGCACGCGCGACCTGCCACTGATGGAGTTCGGCGGGCGCTGGCGCGGCCCTGCGCGGCGCAAGTCGGGCTCGCTGGCGCCGGGCGCGTCGGCGGAGATCGTGCGAGGCAAGCGCAAGGTTTACGACTCCGCGTTCGTCGCCACCATCCAGGGGCGCCGCGCCATCCGCGTGCGCAGTTACGACAGCAGCCGCGGCCGGCGTCATGGCCGTGGCCCGGTGCGCATGCTCCGCGGCCCAAGTCCCTTCGGGATGCTCTCGGGCATCGATTACGAGCCCGCGCGCCAGGTGCGCGACGCGACGCTCTCCGAACTCACCACCTTCTACTTCGCGGAGCTGAAACGTCAGTTCCGTCTGAACCGGAGTGCCTGACCCATGGCCGCACGCGGCAACGCCACGATGGAAGAAGCGATCCGGCTGGTGCTGGAAACGCAGGGGCGCGAAGGCGTTGATGCACTGCGCGAGGCGCTGTCGCGCGTGGGCGATGTGTCCGTCGAGACACAGGCGGAAACCTCGGGCCTCATCGACAATCTGGTCGAGCTCAACGAGACCGCCGCCAAGGCCGCGCGCTATGGCGAACTGACCAAGGAACTGGAGCGCAGCCAGACCGCGCTCGATCAGGCCAGCCAGTCCGCCTACCAGCTGACGCTGGAACTCGGCAACGCCGAGAAACCCAGTCGCGAACTGGTGCGGGCGCAGAAGGCTGCGCGCGAGGAAGTGCAGCGCCTCGAAGCGGCGGTGACGAAGCAGTGGCAGGCCCTGGAGCGTGCCGACGACGAGCTGGGCAGCCTGGGCCTCAATACCGCTGATTTCTCCCAGGCGCAGGCTGATCTGCGCAACAACATCGGGCGCACCACCACTGCAGTGGGCGATCAGGTCAAGTTGGTCGAGCGCCAGGCCGCAGCCCAGCGCCAGTTGCGCGATCGCATGGCCGAGGGCGATGACGAGTTCCGCAAGTTCGCCCGCTCTGGTACTGCTGCTGCCGAATCGCTGGACGCCTACCGCAACCGGGCCGCTGCCGCGCGCGACGAGACCGCCCGAGTCGCCAAGGAAGCCGACGGCGCCAGCGGCGTGTTCGGCAAGCTGCGCGGCGTGGTGGCCGGTGTGTTCGGGTTCTTCAGTGTGCGCTCGCTGATCGGTGGCCTGAAAAGCATCGTCGCCGAAGGAAGCAACGCCGAGCAGGAAATCAGCCAGCTCAATGCCGTGTTGGCTTCGACGGGGCGCGAGTCGGAGTTCGCCGCCGGCGAACTGGCAAAGCTCGCCGACAGGCTGGCCGGTGCCAGTAACTTTGCATCCGGCGACATCGTCAACGCGCAGACCCGCCTGCTGTCGTACACCAACATCCTGCGCGGCGAGTTCCCCGATGCGATGCAGATCGTCATCGACCAGTCGGCGCGCCTGGGCATCTCACTCGAACAGTCCGCAGAGATCGTCGGGCGATCCCTGCAGGAACCCACGAAGGCCATGCAGGCGCTCGGCCGGCAGGGCTTCGTGCTGGAGGAAAGCCAGAAACAGCTGCTGGCCCAGCTGGAAGCCACCGGGCGCACCGCCGAAGCCCAGCGCATCATCATGGACCTGCTTGTCGAGTCCTACGGCGGCGCTGCGGCAGCGCAGAAGGTCGGCACCATCGCCGGCCTGTGGAAGTCCGTCGGCGAGAACTTCAAGGACTTCCAGCAGGACATCGCGAATCGCGGTGTGCTGGACTACTTCAAGGCCCAGCTGAGCGACCTGCTCAACATCACCGCACGTCTGCAGCGTGACGGTACGCTTGGTCGGTGGGCCCAGGCCATCGCCGACAACGTGGTGCGTGTCAGCCGCGCGGCAATCCAGCTCGTTGGGGATCTGGCGCCACTTGGCAAGGCGTTGGCAGACGGCGCAGCCGTAATGGCGCGAAACGTCGAGCAGGTGATCCTGCTCGCGAAGGTATATGCGGGCTTGAAGTTGGTGCAATTGGTGACGCATTTCAGCGCTCTCACCAGTGCGAAGTTGGCCGATCTTGCGGCGACGAAGGCGCTCACAGCGGCCAACATCGCCAATGCAGCCTCGTCTGCGCTGATCGGTCGAGGCGTGGCCTCGGCCGGCACAGCTGCGCAGCGTGCCGCCGGCCAACTGCTGTCTGCGGCCACGCTGATGGGCCGTCTGCGCACGGCAATGTTGGCGATTCCACGCATCGTCCGGTTCTCGGTCGTCGGTTTCAGCGTTCCTTGGGCCATTGAGCAGATGGTCAAGCTGAAAGCGACGATCGATGACATCCGGATCGCAGAAGAGCAGGTCGCCCGTCACGAGCGGACGTTGAACTCTCTGCGGAACGAGAACATCCGCATCGGTCAGCAGCTGCAATCGCTCTACAGGGCGAACGCGAGCGAAGCAGTGAGGTCCGCCGCTGAACTCAATGCAATGACGCGAGTCGAAGCCGAGGGCTATCGCTACCGCCTCAACGAGGCTGCCAAGTACTACGAAGGCGTCATCCGCCTGGCGCGGGCTACCGGTGACGCTCAAGCTGCGGAGGAGGGGCGTAGTCGTCGAAACGCGTTGTTGCACGGCCTCAAGGACGTCGAAGCATTCCTCGATCGAAACAGAATCCCAGCAGGCGTCCGCGCGATCGTCAACGAGTTGCACGGCGTCGGCAACTCATCGGATGAGGCGAAGACGAAGATCGACGCGTTGCTGCAGACGCTCGATTTCGATAACAGCCAGTCGCTGAGCGATGTAGGCCTGGCGCTCGCGCGAATCGGTAGCTCGAGCGAAGAGGCCGCTCGGCACGTCACCGAAGGCCTCGAAGCGTCTCTGCTTCAGCTGAGCGGCGAATCGCTGCTGAAGTTGCAGACCTCGGTGCAGGCCACCTTCGCAGAGTTCGAAGAGGCCCCGCGCGGCGCAGCAATGGTGCTCGACACCATCCTGCTGACCGCCATGCGCAAGCTCGGTGTGGAGTCGAGCCAATGGGGCCAGGCGATCACCACGGCGGGCCGCGACTCGATCGACACGTTCACCACGGTTGCGAACGCCGCCAATGCCACCAGCGCCCAGATCGAGTCCGCGTTCAACGCCGCGCTGAGCACGGCGTCCACCGAGGTGGAGGTGGACGCACTTGCCAGCACCATGGAGGACGCCGGAAATCGTGGCGTTGCCGCGTTCGGCGCCGTTGAGCGCGCCCAGGTCGCTGTGCGTGCACGCGTCGGCGAGATTCAAAGCGCGCTGGACCCGCTCAACGCATCCTTCCGCCGCCTCGGCATCACCAGCAAGGCCGAGCTCGACCGCGCGGCCGCTGCCGCCCAGGACGCGTTCCACCAGATCCGTCAGGCCGCCGGGCGCGGCGAGGCGTCGATCGACGACGTGCGCGCCGCCGTGCAGCGCATGGCCGAGGCGCAGCGCGCCGCAGTGGCCAACAGTGGCGCCGCCGCGCAGCGCCGCGTGGAAGACGAAATCCGCGTGATGGAAGCGGTGTACAGGGTCAATGACAGCCTGGACAAGATGGGCGAAGCCGGCACCCGCGCAGGCGATGCCGTTGCAGGCGGTGCCTACCGTGCCAACGATGCGTTGGCCAGCAGCAGTGGTATCGCAGCGGAATTCGCGCGCAACCTCGACAGCGTGGCGACGTCCGCCGATGGCGTGGCGACAGGCACCAATGCAGTGGCTGAAGGCGCGCAGAAAGCAGGCGTCGCGATGGGCGAGATGTCGGAAGCGGCTGCCCAGAATCTCCAGGGCCTCAACCGCTTCGCGGTGGCGTCCGTCACCATGTGGGCCGATGCGGTGAACGCGACGGTGTGGGAAATCCGCCGTCAGATGAATGCCGTCCAGGAACTCACCGCCGCCAACGAAGCGCAGCTGGCGGCGCTGGAGCCGCAGACCGAGGAACTGGAGAACCTGCGCCGCGCCTACAGCTACGCCACCGACGAACAGCTGCGCGGGCTGGCCGCTTCGAGGGCAGCGGTTGAAGAGCGCAAGGCACAGATCGCCGAGACCGAGAAGGCCGAACTGGCTGCCGCGCGCAAGGTGCGTGAGGAGCGCGCCGCCGCTGCCGCCGAGCGCAAACAGCAACTCGCCAGCGAGGTCGAGCAGGCCAACGAGATTGCCGCCCAGACCACCGCCACCCGCGCCGCTGCCACGCCCACGCGCACGCGGCAGACGCTGGAAGTGCTGCTGCGCGCGGACACATCGGCCGGCCCCAAGGGACTGGGCCTGTCCCCGCGCGAACTCTCCGACCTGGCGCGCGACCTCACGCCGCTGGTGATCCGTGAGCTCGAACTCAGCCGCATGGGAAGCATGCACTGATGCGCCTCGACACCATCGAACTGCCGGACGACCTGTTCTGGTCTGACGAAACCGCACCCTGGGCAGTGGGGCAGAGCGTCACTACCACGCTCACCGGCGCGCTGGTCATCCAGGAGGGCGCGCGGCAGGCCGGTCGCCCCATCACGCTGGAAAGCGGCCGCGGCAGTGACGACCTGTTCGCATGCGTGCCGCGCAGCACCGTGGATGCACTGCTGGTGCTGGCCAACACCGCCGGCGCCGCCGCCATGTCCCTGCAGATCGAGGGCCGCGCGCCCATCGCCGTTCGTTTCCGCCATACCGACGGTGTCGCCGTCGACGCCGCACCAGTGATCGTGATTTCGCCCTTCGTCGAATCCGACTGGTACCACCTCACGCTTCGACTCATGCAGGTCTGACCCGCTCATGGCGATCACCGTCACCGATATCCAGTTGCTCGAATCCGAGCGCCTCACCGATGCCGCCAATGGTGGCGGCCGCATGACCGGTTCCGTGGTCGACAGCGGCGAGGTCAACAACCTGTTCCCGGACATCTCGCGCCTGGACCGCACCTACGGCCGCATGGCGTTGCGCAAAGCGTTCATGGCCGTGCGCAGCCTCAACACCGATGTCTATCTGGGCGCGCACGTCATCGTGACCGATCCGCCGAACGACGAACGCGTCAACGTCACGCTGTTCTCCACCGGCAGCCCCGTGGACGAACGCCAGCAGGCGCAGAACCGCATTGAGGCCTACGTGACCCGCGGCCCGCTGTCGGCCTATGTGCTGTTCGGCACGCAGCCGCAGGGCGCAAAGGCCGTCACCCTGATGGGCCGTACGGAAACCCCGCTGCCGGAGGTGGGGCAGGTGATCGTGCTGTCCTTGGAAAATGCCGCGGGCGTGGTGTCGGCCGAGCAGTACGTACGCATCTCCGACGTCAAGACCGCCGAGCGCACCTTCACCGATGCCAACGGCGACTACACCCGGCAGATCGTCACAGTCTCGCTGACCTCCGCGCTGCGCCGCACCTTCGAAGGCAGCGAGGCCAGCCGGTTCTCAAACGTCGCCACGCCCACGCGCGTGCGTGACACCACCATTGCCGATGCCTCGCGCTACTACGGCGTGACCGCGTTGCTGGAAGACGCGCCGCAGAACAGCCTCGAAATCACCATCCGCAGCATCTTCAGCCAGCTGGTGCCCAGCACCACGCGCGAGGTGCCGTTTGCAGGTGCGCGTCCGGGCCTCACGCTCAATCACATCGCCATCGGCGGCGAGCGCACCGATGTGATGGGCAACACCGATCCCGCGTTTGCCCTGCGCGGCATCGTGCCGCGCAGCGTGCGGGGTGGCACCAGCGGCGCCGGCGCCATCACCGGCGATTCCGGCGCGGGCGAGCTGCTGGCCGGCACCACCGCCATCGGCGCGGTGGACTATGAGTCCGGCCGCGTGTCCGGCACGCCTGTCAGCGGGCTCACCTACACGCCCGGCGTGGCGGTGCAGGCCAACGGCTACACCTTCGGCGTGCCGATCGACATGGCCAATCAGGGCACCGTCTACGTGCAGACCATGCCCGTCGCGCCTGCGCCCGGCACCACGCGTGTGGATTACCGCTATCTGGGCCGCTGGTACACGCTCACCGACAAGCGCGGTGATGGCGCACTGGAAGGCGCCACCCCGTCCGAAGGCGGCGGCACCGTGGATTACATCAGCGGCAACGTGGTGGTCACGCTGGGCGCGCTGCCCGACATCGGCAGCCGCGTGATCTTCAGCGCCGGCCAGAACGCCGACTACACCCAGCGCGGCGGAACGCTCACCCCCGGCACGCCTGCGGTGGCATTCACCCTTGCCACACCGCCTGAGCCGTCCGCGGGTGTCACGCTCTCGTGGGAGAGCGGCGGCACCACGCGCACCGCCACCGTGGCCAGCAACGGCACCATCAGCGGCGATGCCACCGGCAGCCTCACCTGGTCCGATGGATATGTGCAGTTCGCGCCGGCGGCCAACGCCTGGCCGGACAGCGGCAGCACGCTGATCGCGGCGTACATCGAAGCGCAGTCCAGCGTGGGCACCGTCACCGGCACCTACGGCGCAAGTACGGTCACCCTGCAACTGCCCGGCGCCGGGCCGTGGCGTCCCGGCTCGGTACGGCTGCGCATCCCCGTCGCCGTGGAGGGCCGCTCGCGCGAGATCATCGCCGCCGATGACGGCGCAGGCGCGATGATCGGCGCGCCGCAGCGCCACCGCGACGAAGCAATGGGCGTGGATGGCGGCAGCATCGACTACGCCACCGGCGCGGTCACCGTGCAGATCGGCCTGGTCGGCTACGGCGCGTACCGGCCGGTAGGCTGGCGAGGCGATCGCGTGCCGGCCTACATGTATTCCGACACGCCGCAGATGCCCGAGGTCATGCCCGACGTGCAGGTGCAGGTGTGGGCCAGCCGTGCCACCGCCGGCACCGTGCCGCGCGAGGATGAAGTGGCGTTCCCCGGCATCACCATCGCCCTCGCGCGCGGCACCACAGATGACGTGGTAGCCGGCAGCGTGTGGTTCGCCTGGGGCGGAAAGGAATACGTGGACCGGCAGGGCCGCATCCTGCGCGACGTCAACCGCGCCACCGGCGCCGGCATCGACGCCGGCAGCATCAACTACACCACTGGCGAGGTGCATCTCACCAACTACGGCACCACCACCGGCGGCGCGGTCGCGCTGCGCACGTTGCTCACCCAGCATGGCCGCCTGCCGGCCGGCTACATCGTGTTCCGCACGCCCGGTGCGCCGGTGCGGGCGGGCTCGGTCTACGTGCAGGCGGTGCGTGCGGATACCGGCACGTTGATCAGCGGCACGTCCACCACCAACGGCAGTTTCACCGGCGCCTACCTGCGCGGCAGCGCGGCGCACGAGATGGGCTGGGTGGAAGTGTGGTTCGGCGAGTACGTGCCCGCGGCCGGCAACGAGAACGAGCCCTGGTACAACCCGGAGCAGGTCGTCGGCCCCAACGTCTGGAAGCCCATCCCGGTGGACCCGGACACCATCCGCTTCAATGCGGTCGTGCTGTCCTCGCTGCCGCTCGATGCCAACCTGCTGGGCATCGACCCTGTGCGCCTGCCGCAGACCGGGCAGGTGCCCATCGTGCGCGAGGGCGATGTGATCGTGGTGCACGAGGAAGTGCCGCACACGCTGCCCGGCGCGCTCACCGCAGGGCAGGTGATCCAGTTGCCCGAGGCGCCGGTGAGCCAGGCGCTGCTGGTGGACGCCACCGGTGCCGCGGTGCCGCTGGCGCAGTACACCGTGGACAACATCACGGGCCGCATCACCATGGCCACGCCGCTGGATCTCGCCGGGCTCACCCAGCCGCTGCGCGCCATGATGATGGTGGAGGACATGGTGGTGGTGAGCGGGGTGGATCTCTCCGGCCGCCTGCAACTCGTCGCGCCGCTGAGCCGCAGCTACGGCGCCGGTGCGCGCGTCTCGTCCGCGCTGCTGTATGGCGATCTGCGCGCGGCTGATCCGGTGTTCTTCAGTCAGGCCACCTGGACCAGCGTGTGGTCCGATGACCGCATCGGCAACAACACAACAGCGCAGTACAACCGAACGCTGTACCCGGTGGAACTGCAGAACGCCGACACCGAAACCGAGCGCTGGGCGCTGATCTTCACCGGCCCCACCGGCGGCAACATCGTGGGCGAGACGCGCGGCGTCATCGGCACGTTCACCACCGGTGCGGACGTGGCGCCGCTGAATCCCATCACGGGCCGCCCGCACTTCCGCCTGCGCGCGGAAGGCTTCGGTGCGGGCTGGGCCCCCAACAACGTGCTGCGCATCAACACCGACGGCCCCAACGCGCCCATCTGGATTGCGCGCACCGTGCTGCCCGGCGCCCAGGCGCTGACCGATGACAGATTCCAACTGCAGATGCGCGGGGACGCGGACTGATGCCGCGCATCGACGGCACCGCGAGGCTCGACACCGGCGACGCCGCCACCGCGGTGCTGGTGCGCGATTGGGCCACGCACGCCCACGTTGCGCACGTCACGCCCGATATCGACGGCGCGTGGGAAGCCACCGTGCCGGCAGGCACCTACGACATCACCACCATCGGCCCCGCCGGCTACCAGCCGGCGTGCGAAGGCCCCATCACCGTGAGCGCATGACATGGCCGAACTGAGCGGCACCGCGAAACTCTCCAACGGAGATCCCGCATCGCAGATCGTGGCGGTACATCCGCTGCGTGGTCATGTGCGCTCGACGGTGCCGGCGCTGGATGGCAGTTACGCGATTCCGGGCGTGCCGAAGGGCAAGTGGTTGGTCACCGCGGAAGGTCCGGCCGGGTATCGGCCGCTGACGCATGTGCTGGATGTGGAGCGGGTGCCGGAGGCGGAGACGCTGTATCCGAAGATTTGGGAGTCGTGGAACTTTGATGGCAACTTGCTGGGCAATCTGGGCCGTGCGACGTACGCGGGCACGAGTACCGGCACGTTCGTTGCCGGGCGAATCGGTCAGGCCCTCGTTCCGGCAGGCGGCGGCCGGCACGGTTACCAGCCAGGCACGCTGGCCGCCAGCGCCGTCCTTGGATACGCAACATGGTGGAAAAGGACGGGTGTAACTGCGGCGGCTTTCCCTGCCATTAACGGCCGGACCAACTCGAACTCGAACACTCGAGATGTCCTTGATCCTCGCATGAGCGCTTCCGGGGTCGCACTCGAGGTGCAGTCGAGACTCAGTACCGCTGGAGCATGGCCGCTGGCCACGATTCCAGCCGTGTTTGACGTGGACGTGTGGGTGCACGTTGCGTTTGCAGTCCAGGCAAGTGGGCTCACGGTCTGGATCGATGGAGTCAGATATCACTTCCCAGCCTCGAATGCTTCCGACACGACGGGCGAGCGACACATCTCGCTAACCGGAATGGGGGCATCTGCAATTGACGACTTGATGCAGTTTCGAGCGATGCCTACGGACGATGAGATCAAGTATCTCTACAACTCCGGCGCAGGTCGGACTTGGGCGGAAGTGGTCGAAGACGCAGGTTTTGAATGATGCTGACGGCCCGCACGCTGATTCATGATGGCGCGAGTCTCGGTTACTTTCTTGGCGCGACTTTCGGCGCGCTTACGTTGTCTATGGACCCGCGCGAGCGCGATCCGCTGGCGTGGCGTACAGCGCCGACGGTGCAGGGGGGCGGCCCGGCGGGTATCGGCTATGTAAGCACGCTCAGTAACGCAGCGCGTCGTGCGGGTGACATCGGCATCACCGGCGCCTCCGCGCGCACCGTCGAGATAGTGTTCCGCGCCCCCGGTGGTGCCGGCACGCTGTATGCCTTCGGCGCCACCGGCACCAACGCATCCGATGCGCTGGAGATCACCAGCGGTGGCGATGCGCGCTGGGCACATGGCAGCAATGACGTGCTGTTGCCGGGCGCCGGCGGCGGGCAGGGCTGGCGGCACCTGGTGCTGCGCGCGGATGCGCAGGGCCGGTGTCGGGCCACACTGGACGGCGCAGCGCTGCTGGACACCACGTTTCCGCTGGGCGCGTTGGCCACGGCGCGCGGGGAGCTGCGCATCCTCGAATCGGTGACGGGCGCAGTGGCTGCCGGCGCGGACCTTGCGCTGCTGGCGCTGTGGACGCGCGAGCTCACCGAGGTGGAGATTGCGAACCACCGTGCCGCGTTGTTCAACCCGCACCGCCTGGAGGGAACGGCCGTGCTGGCCAGCGGTGATGCCGCCACGCAGGTGCGCGTGCGCCGTGCCACCGATCTGCAGCATCTGCTGGCGGTCACGCCGGATGCAGGCGGAAACTGGTCCGCGCAGGTGCCGCCGGGCGAATACGAGATCGTCATCGTGGGGCCGGGCGGCTTCGAGCCGCAGGTCTACCCCGTGGTGTCCGCAGTTCCCGCATGACCACGCGCATCAATGCCGCGCCCGGCGCGGTGGATTTCTCCCTCGCGCCCAGCGGCTACGTGCCGCCGGACGCGGATGCGCTGGATTACACCATCGCGTATTCGTCGGCATGGCCGCGCGCGGTGGACTTCGTGCTCGCGCCCAGCGGCTATGTGTCGCCGCCCGCCGATGCCGTGGATTTCAGCTGGGGCGACGACCCGCCCGGCCCGGAGCCGGAACCCGAGGTCAGCCAGCTGTACCGCAACGTGCGTGCCCGCTGGCGGGCCGCCCGTCGCCGGCCCACGCGCCCGGTGCAAAGCCCGTATCGGCCATCGCCGCGCGCGGACCTTGCGTCGGTGATCGCCCATGCCGCGGCATCGATGCAGCTGTCCACTGCACTGCACGCACAATGGGGCCGCATCGCCCTGCAGGACGTGCACGCCCGCACGCACTGGCGTGCGGCCACGCCGGCATCGGTGGGGCTGAGCGCGTGCTGGCGCGTGGTGTACCCGCGCGATGCCGCCGCTGCCACGCGCTGGCAGTCCGCCCGGCCGATGGACCGCGTGCCCACGCTCTCGCTGTGGATGCGCGTGTATCCGCGCGATGCGCGATCGCTGCTGCAGTGGAGTGCCGCACTGCCGCCCGCGCGCACCATCCGCCCACCGCAGTACGTGGTGGAGCGCAGCGGCATCGGTCTGGTCAATCCGCTGGGCGATGCGTTGATGTCACTGCTGCCGGCGGCCACGCCCCGCGCGTGGGATGTGGTGGTGCTGGACGAGTCGCTGGTCTACGTGCCGGTGGCCCGCCCGCGCCGCGTGGATTTCACCCTGCAGCCGGACGTGCCGCATGTGTCGGGCACGCTCACGCTGACCGGCCGCAGCGCCTACACGCCGCCTGCGCCCGGTGCCATCCACGCCACGCTGCGCGGGGGCTACACGCCGCTGCCGGCAACGGGCGGACGCGTGCGCCTGGGCGTCAGCGATGCGGGCTTCGACCTGGTGCGCCCGCCGGCCTACGTGCAGCAGCGCCACGACCCGGACGCCGTGCATGTGCCATGGGGCGCACCGCGCCCGCGCGCCACCCAGAACGTCATCCCCTGGGGGCCGCAAGGCCGCTACCCCGGCCGCGATCCCATCATCGACCTGCCGTGGATCGAGGATCCGGCAGCGCCGCCCCCGCAACCTCCCGCCCTGCGAGTGCATGTCGTGCTCAATTCTGTTTCTGTGGTCCGCCTGCCGGACCGCACGCCCATCGCGGTCGATACCGTCGACCTGTCCTCCAATGTCGAGAGCGCGTACTGGACGCTGCGCATGACGCTCGCCGACCCCGCGCATGTCGCCCTGCTGCGGCCCACGGTAGACGGGCCCGCGCAGGTCGAGATCGAAATGAACGGCTATGTGTGGACCGCGATCATCGAAGGCCATGAGGGCAGCCGTGAGTTCGCGAATCAGGGCGTGACCGTGATCGGTCGTTCCCGCACCGCCGTGCTTGATGATCCCTATGCCCCGCGCCGCAGCGCCACCGAGCCGGAGATCCGCACTGCGCTGCAACTGGCCGAGGCCGAGCTGGCCAACACCGGCTTCACGCTCGACTGGTCGGGCGTCGATTGGCTGGTGCCCGGCGGCGCCTGGTACTACCAGGACCTCACGCCGATGGCGGTGCTGCAGCGCATTGCCGCCGCGCGCGGCGCGGTGATCCAGTCGCACCCGTCCGAACTCGAGCTGCGCGTGCGCTCCCGTTATCCGACCAGCCCGTGGGCGTGGAACTCGACGGTGGCTGACATCGTGCTGCCGGCCAGCTGGATCGCCAGCGAATCGGCCCGTCTGCAATCGCGGCCGCTGTATGACGCGGTGATCGTCAGCGGCGAGCAGCAGGGCGTACTGGGCCGCATCACCCGCGCCGGCAGTGCAGGGGAGACGTTCGCCCAGCAGGTGGTCGACCAGCTCATCACGCACGCCGACGTCGCCGCCGAGCGCGGCCGCGTGGTGCTGGGCGACCGCGGCGAGCAGGAATTGGTGGACATGCGCATCCCGCTGTTCGTCCAAGGCGAAATCACCGGCGGCGGCCCCGGTCTCTACACCCCACTGCAGCTGATCGAAGTGCAGGACGTGGCAGAGACGTGGAAAGGCCTGGGCGTCGGCGTAACCATCAGCGCCCGCCGCGGCGGCACCGGCAGCGCCGGCCTCGACATCTGGCAGAACGTATCCATCGAGAGGCACCTGACCGATGCAAGTTAACCCCTGGTCCCGGTTCCGCGGCCTGCAGGCCAGCGAGACCACCATCATCGCCACCGTCAACGCCCACAACCCCGACGGCACATCCACCCTCACCACGCCCGAGGGCTACGACATGCGTGCCATCGGCCGCGACGTGGCCATCGGCAGCAACGCCTACGTCACCGCCGGCCGCATCACCGGCGCCGCGCCCCAGTTGCCGGTGGTGGATCTGACGGTGTGAGGCTTGCTCGCCTCGCTGGATGGGGTATAACGCAATCACCCGGCTGCTGAGCGTCCGGACTTCCGCTGATTCACCCCGAGGGTGACGGCTTCCATCGTTCTCTGTAATCAGAAGCGGTGGCGACTCGAGGTTCGTGATGAACATCAAGCGTCAGCGGGCAGCCGCGTTCTGCCGGCAACATGGAAAGTGTTACTACTGCGGGCTGCCCATGTGGCTCCCCGAATTTCCGATTGATCAACGCTTCGGTCTGCGTCCAGACGCGCGCGCGCGCTGCACAGCTGAACACCTAGTTGCGCGTGAAGACGGTGGCTCTAACACGGCCGGCAACATCGCGGCTGCCCATCAGTGGTGCAACAGCCGACGACACGCGAGGAAGGCGCCGCTTGATCCTCAATCGTTCGCGCAACTTGTGCAGCGTCGTCTAGGTGCTGGCAAGTGGTGGTCGGCGGGCGCTGCAGTTCTGCGTTGCCGGGTAGGGGACGCCCCACAGTGGAGAGGCCACTTTGCTGATGGATGAACCAATGCGGCGAGTGCATGGTCTCAGTCCAGCACGTGCGCGCGCCGCGGCCCTACACCTCTCCATGGATGTCGCCGCTCCGCCGGTCTACGCCCAGCGCACGGGCTGTCTCTATGGATGAGACTGCTGTGCGTAGCATCGCGCCCATGCAATGGGTCGGCGTCACATGCCACGACGAACAGAAAACAGTCCTCCAGATCGGCGGAGTCGGCGTCGCGCGTCTGGTCGACCGGGTCGATGGCAGCTGGTTTGTCTACCTGTGGTACCACCGCCCGGAGGCGCAGAAGATCAGGCGCGACTGCAGCGGTCTTGAGCAGGGACGGGCGGGCGCCGAAATCTGGGCACGCCGGCATATGGCCACGCTGCAGGCTGAAGCTGCAGCCATACGCTCTAAGTGGGCGGTGCAGCCGAAGCCTGATCCGAACCGCATCGTCGAATACCGGCCCATGTTCCCCGACGGTGACCCACCGCATCCCGGGAAGCCGCGTGGCAAGCGCAGTGCTCGCAGATCTTGGTGAGCATGCTGTGCAGGCAGGACTTGAACAGCTGGCCCTAGACGCGTTTCGCAGCTTAAATTACGTGGAATTTTACGTGGGCAAGAAAAAAGGCCTGCGCATTTCTGCACAAACCTTTGAATTCTTTGGCGCCCGAAGTTGGACTCGAACCAACGACCCCCTGATTAACAGTCAAGTGCTCTAACCAGCTGAGCTATTCGGGCGAGGGCGTCATTCTAATGGCTGCCGGGCGCACGTCAAGCGCCCTGATGGTGCGTCATTCCACTTCCTCGAAGAAGCTGGCACTCCGCTCAGCAGGGCAGATGCGGCACTGTCCGCTGGCTGCGCGGGCGCCCGCCATTGTTGATGACCAATGTGGCGCGCTGGCGGCCGTCGACGCAGATGCGGATTGTCTGGTTGCTGCCAGCGCTGGTGCCGTCGCTCCGGTAGCGGAGCGCCTTGCGGTTCGAGTGCAGCGTGACGCCGCCGGGCAGCGTTCCGGTGCGGAGGTTCGCGGTGACGTCGTCGTCTGGCGCGCGCGTGGGTCTGACCAGCCAGCCCTGCTGCCATGCAGGTGTCGGGGCGCAACTATCGATGTCAGTGCGGGGGCAGACCGTGACCCCCCGGCCGCTCATGATTGCAGATGTCCGGGCCAATGCCACATCGGCACGCAAGGCGCTCATCGTCGCGTCCGCACGATGCTGTGACATCAGTTCCTGTAGAGGCGGCAGTCCGATGACGGCCAGGATCGCGACAATGGCGACGACAACTGCCGTTTCGACCATGGAGATTCCCGATTGCAGACGCATTCTGGCGTTCCGTTGCCTTGTCCAAAGGTATGTTCGCCGACGATGGTCCCGACCGGCATGCTGGAGTCTCCTCGACTGAACTGCGTGTTTGCCGCGTCATGGATGTGAGGATTGCCGGGGTTGCCTGTCATCCCGAAAGCCCCATTCTTGTTCCATTCGACTGCAGTGCGCCCACATGAACGACGTCATCCACCCCGCCGCCTTCCAACTCGTCTCGCCCTACAAGCCGGCGGGCGATCAGCCGCAGGCGATCGAAAAGCTGGTCGAAGGCTTCGAGGCCGGGCTGGCGCACCAGACGCTGCTCGGGGTCACCGGTTCGGGCAAGACCTACACGATCGCGAACGTGATCCAGCAGGTGCAGAAGCCCACGCTGGTGATGGCGCCGAACAAGACGCTGGCGGCGCAGCTCTACGGCGAGTTCAAGTCGTTCTTCCCGCACAACGCGGTCGAGTACTTCGTCAGCTATTACGACTACTACCAGCCCGAGGCCTATGTGCCGTCGTCGGATACGTACATCGAGAAGGACAGCTCGGTGAACGAGCACATCGAGCAGATGCGGTTGTCGGCGACGAAGGCGCTGCTCGAGCGGCGCGATGCGATTGTGGTGTGTTCGGTGTCGGCGATCTACGGCCTGGGCGATCCGAACGAGTACTTCCGGATGGTGCTGCACATGGTCCGCGGCGAGCGTATCGACCAGCGCGAGCTGATCCGCCGCCTGACCGAGATGCAGTACAGCCGCAACGACACCGAACTGCGCCGCGGTACCTATCGCGTGCGCGGCGAGACCATCGACATCCATCCGGCGGAGTCCGAGATGGACGCGTTGCGCATCGAGCTGTTCGACGATGAGATCGAGCGCATCACCCAGTTCGACCCGCTGACCGGTGAGACCAAGCGCACGTTGCCGCGCTACACGATCTATCCCAAATCGCACTACGTCACCACGCGCCGTACGACGCTCGAAGCGGTCGAGGCGATCAAGGCCGAGCTGCCGCCGCGTCTGGAACAGTTCTACGCCGAGAACAAGCTGGTCGAGGCGCAGCGGCTGCAGCAGCGCACCCAGTTCGACCTCGAAATGATGGCCGAGGTCGGCTACTGCAACGGTGTGGAGAACTACTCGCGGCACCTGACCGGGCGCATGCCCGGCGAGGCGCCGCCGTGCCTGTTCGACTATCTGCCGCCGGACGCGCTGCTGGTCGTCGACGAGTCGCACGTGACCGTTCCACAGATCGGCGCGATGTACAAGGGCGACCGCTCGCGCAAGGAAACCCTGGTGAATTTCGGCTTCCGGCTGCCGTCGGCGATGGACAACCGGCCGCTGAAGTTCGAAGAGTGGGAAGGGCGCGCGCCGCGCGCGATCTTCGTCTCGGCGACGCCCGGCAAGTACGAACTGGAGAAGTCGGAAGGCCAGATCACCGAACTGGTCGTGCGCCCGACCGGCCTGATCGATCCGCAGGTCGAGATCCGCCCGGTCGCGAGCCAGGTCGACGACGTGCTGGGCGAGATCCGCGAGCGGGTCGCGATGGGCGACCGTGTGCTGATCACGGTGTTGACCAAGCGCATGGCCGAGAACCTCACCGAATACCTCGGCGAGCACGACATCAAGGTGCGCTACCTGCACTCGGACATCGACACCGTCGAGCGCGTGGAGATCATCCGCGACCTGCGGCTGGGCAAGTTCGATGTGCTGGTGGGCATCAATCTGCTGCGCGAAGGTCTCGACATGCCCGAGGTGTCGCTGGTGGCGATTCTCGATGCGGACAAGGAAGGCTTCCTGCGCTCGGGCGGCTCGCTGATCCAGACGATCGGCCGCGCGGCGCGAAACCTCCGCGGCAAGGCGATTCTCTATGCCGACCGCATCACCAATTCGATGCAGATGGCGCTCGACGAGACCGACCGTCGTCGGGCCAAGCAGGTCGAGTACAACACCGAGCACGGCATCACCCCGACGTCGGTGGCGCGCGCGATCGTCGACATCATGGAAGGCGCGCGCGCCGAGCCCGAGCTGGAGAAGAAAGGGCGCGGCAAGAGCCGCAAGGTCGCCGAGCCGGCCGAGGATTACGCCGCGCTGTCACCGGAAAAACTGGCCTCGCGCCTCAAGGCGCTGGAGCAGCAGATGTACCAGCACGCGCGCGATCTGGAGTTCGAGGCGGCGGGTCGCATTCGCGACCAGATCCGTCAGATCAAGGACGCGAGCCTGGTCCGCTAGAAATTTGCGCGCAGGTATTCGACAACACGCGAATCCGGTGTATGATTCGCACCCTTCGGGCGGTTAGCTCAGCGGTAGAGCACTACCTTGACATGGTAGGGGTCACAGGTTCGAACCCTGTACCGCCCACCACCTTCAGCTCCTGATCCAGCAGAGCAGGGTGGTCACGAAGGTCCGGCGCGGGTGGAGAACGTCCCCGCGCCGAGGCGCTGCAGGAACGGCCGTTGTGGCAACAGTGTCCTGCGTTTCCCTTGCTGAAGACCGATTGCCTCCGTTTGGGCGGGTGGCTCCTGTGTGTGTGGCTTCGGTCGTCTGTCTCCAGGTAGAGCCTCGACCCTCACCCGACGCGCTTTGCGCGTCGACCTCTCCCGGAGGGAGAGGTGCGCCTTGCATGCCAGCTCAGACATGACGCTCGTCAGGCCGTGGATAGAGAGGGGCTGGCATACCGCGCGATCGGACGCAGGTCGAAGCCTGCATCGTCACACCGGTTCGCAGCGAGAAGGCGCATTGTGGCCGCAAGCAGGCCGTCGGCTTGACAGGATCCTCCATGCACGCTGCTTCGAGGATGTCCCGCCGCTGGCTGCGCTTGCGCCGCCGGTTCGGACGGTTGTCGCACCCGGTTGTTCCCGCCGACCTCGCATCCGAGGCGCCGCTCCGCGCGCAGCTCTTCAGCGCCGAACAGATGGAACTGCACGGCAAGGCGCTCGCGCTGACCCATCGCGTCCACGCCGGCCGCGTGCCGGACCGGCTGCTGGCACGCCTCAGCGACAACGCGGCGCTACTCGAGGATGCGCGCACGCTCCTGTCGTTGATGGTGCGCGACGATATCCGCATCACCCCGGCCGGCGAATGGCTGCTCGACAACTACCACCTGATCGAAGAACAGGTGCGTCTGGCACGGCGCCATCTGCCCAAGGGCTACAGCCGCGAGCTGCCGGCGCTGTCGCATGGCGCGTCGGCGGGGCTGCCGCGGGTCTACGACCTGGCGATGGAAGCGGTCGCGCATGGCGACGGCCAGGTGGATGCGGTCACACTGAGCCGCTTTGTCGCGGCCTACCAGTCGGTCACACCGCTGACGCTCGGCGAACTGTGGGCGATCCCGATCATGCTGCGCCTGGCGGTACTGGAGAACCTGCGGCGCATGGCTGCGGGCGTGATCCGCGACGGTCGCGACCATCGCCGCGCGCGGCGCTGGGCCGAGCGTCTCAACGCCACCGCGGCCGAATCGCCGAAGGATGTCGTGCTGGTGGTCGCCGACATGGCGCGCAGCCAGCCGCCGGCAACGGGTGCATTCGTGGCCGAACTGACACGCGGCCTGCATGGACGCGGCGCGCTGCTGTCGATGCCGTTGACGTGGGTGGAGCAGTGGCTGGCGGACAGCGGCCTGCGGATCGAGGCGCTGGTCCATGCCGAAAGCCAGCAGCAGGCGGCTGACCAGGTGTCGATCGGCAACAGCATCGGCAGCCTGCGCTTCCTCGCGAACATGGACTGGCGCGAATACGTCGAGACCATGAGTCTGGTCGACGCGGCGCTGCGCGAAGATCCGGGCGCGACCTACGGTCTGATGGATTTCGCCACCCGCGATCATTACCGCCACGCCGTCGAAACGATCGCCAAGAGGTCCGGCGCCAGCGAAGTGCAGGTGGCGCAGACCACGGTGCAACTGGCCCAGGCGCATCCGGCAGAGAGCATCCAAGCGCACGTCGGCTATTACCTTGTCGACGACGGCATCGACCAGACCGTGGCGACGCTTGCCTCCGCGCACGGCCACCGCAAGGCGCACGTGGCACCGCGCACCGTGCCGCTGCCGGTCTATCTGACGATGATCGCGGTGGTCGTTGCGCTGGCGACGACCGGCCTGGTCGGACAGTCGGGCGCGCATCTGGTGCCCTGGGCGTCGACGTGGGTGCTGGTGCTGCTGGGTCTGCTGGTCTTCAGCGAACTCGGCATCGCGCTGACCAACTGGCTGGCCACGATCATCGTCGCGCCGAAGCCGCTGCCGCGACTGGATTTCCCGCTCGGCCTGCCGGCGAGCGAACGCACGCTGGTCGTCGTACCGTGCATGTTCGGCGACATCGCCACGGTCGATGCGCTGGTCGAAGGGCTCGAGGTGCGCTTCCTCGCCAATCGCGATCCGCATCTGCATTTCGCGCTGCTCAGCGACGATCTCGATGCCGACCAGCAGACGCTGCCCGGCGATGCCGCCGTGCTGGCACATGCGGCCGCGCTGATCGCGGGCCTCAACCAGCGCTACCTCGCCGACAGTCCGCCGCCCGGCGGCGACCGCTTCTTCCTGTTCCATCGCCCGCGCACCTGGAATGCGGGCGAGGGACGCTGGATCGGCGAGGAGCGCAAGCGTGGCAAGCTCGCCGCGTTGAACGGCTTCCTGCGCGGCGCCGGTACGGGTGCGTTCCAGCAGATCGTCGGTCGCACGGACGTGCTGGCCAACGTGCGCTACGTGATCACCCTCGATACCGACACGCGGCTGCCGCGCGACGCCGCGCGTGCCTTTGTCGGCACGCTCGCGCATCCGCTCAATCGCGCGGTGTTCGATCCGAAGCGCAATCGCGTGACCCGCGGCTACGGCATCCTGCAGCCGAGCGTCGGCAGCAGTTTCAGTGGTCGCCGCATCAGCCGTTATGCGCGCATGTACGGCAGCGAGCCGGGCATCGATCCGTACACGCGCACGGTCTCGGACGTGTACCAGGATCTGTTCGGCGAAGGTTCGTTCGTCGGCAAGGGCATCTACGATGTCGATGCGTTCGAGCAGGCACTGCACGGCCGCTTCCCCGACAACCGCATTCTCAGCCACGACCTGCTCGAAGGCTGCCACGCACGCGCCGGCCTGGTCAGCGACGTGCGTCTGTACGAGGACTATCCGGCGCGCTACGCCGCCGACGTCAAGCGTCGCCACCGCTGGATCCGCGGCGACTGGCAGCTGCTGCCATGGGTGATGCCGTGGGTGCCGACCGCAAAGGACGGCAGCGTGCGCAATCCGCTGTCGTGGCTGTCGCGCGGGAAGCTGCTCGACAACCTGCGCCGCAGTCTGGTGCCCGCCGCCGCGCTGGTGCTGCTGGTGTTCGGCTGGGCCACGCTCGCCGCGCCGCTGGCGTGGACGTTCTGGCTGCTGACGGTGTTCTTCGCGCCGGTGCTGATTCCGGCCTTGCGCGATCTGCTTTCGAAGCCTGCGGACATGCGTCTCGACACGCATCTGCTCCAGGTCGGCGATGCGACCGGTCGCGGCCTGGTGCGCGCGTCGGTCAATTTCGCGTGCCTGCCGTACGAGGCGATGTTCAGCCTGTCGGCGATCGCGCTGACCCTGTGGCGCACGCTGGTGACGCGCCGCCATCTGCTGCAGTGGAATCCGTCGAGCGAGGTCGAGCGTTCGCTCGGCAGCGGCATGTCCGCGGAACTGCGCGCGATGTGGGGCGCGCCCGTGCTGTCGGTGCTGGTCGCGCTGTTGCTGATGCGAACGAATCCCGCAGCGCTGTGGATCGCGGGTCCGCTGCTGGCGCTGTGGGCGGCCTCGCCGTTGCTGATGGCATGGCTGGGCCGCGCGCCGCCGCAGCGCAGCGCGCAATTGTCGACGGTCCAGCTGGACTTCCTCGGCCGGCTGGCGCGACGCACCTGGGCGTTCTTCGAGGTCAACATCCGCGAAGAAGATCACTGGCTGCCGCCGGACAACATCCAGGAGCATCCATCGCTGGTCGTCGCACGCCGCACCTCGCCGACCAACATCGGCCTGTCGTTGCTGGCGAATCTGGGCGCCTGGGATTTCGGTTACCTGCAGACGGCCGCCGTGGTGCAGCGCACGCAGCGCGTGTTCGCCACGCTCGATCGCATGGAGCGCCACCGCGGGCACTTCTACAACTGGTACGACACCGAAACGCTGGCGCCATTGCCGCCGCGCTACATCTCCACCGTTGACAGCGGCAATCTCGCCGGGCATCTGCTGACCCTGCGCCAGGGGCTGCTCGGCCTGATCGACGCACCGGTGCTCGCCCCGCAGACCTTCGCGGGTCTCGCGCACACGCTGGGCGTGCTGCGCGAACTGCACGACGCGCCGAAGAGTGCGGATCCTGCCTGGGACGACGCGATCGACGCATTCGGTGCGCGTCTCGTGATTGCGCTGGCCACGCCGCCGGACACGCTGCACGATGCGCTGACCACGGTCGAGTCCCTGGCGGCGCTCGCCTTGCCGCTCGCGGCGTTGTCGCCGCCGGTCGATACCCACGATCCGCAGGAAGACGCGCCAGCGTCCTGGTCGGCGCGTCTGATCGATGCCTGCGAGGGCGCCCGCCAGGCGCTGGGTGCGTGCCTGCCCGCATCGGCTGCCGCAACCGGCAGTCTGACCGCCGAGGACGGTGTGCCGTCCCTGCGTGCGCTGTGTGCGCCGGGCATCGCACCGGACGTGCGTACCCGGGCCTGCGCGCAGGTCCACGAGCTGGAACGTCTGGCACATGTCGCCGGCCAGTTCTCGCTGATGGAATACGGCTTCCTCTACGACCGCGCGCGGCATTTGCTTTCGATCGGTTACGACGTCGACAACCGGCGTCTCGATCAGGGGCATTACGATCTGCTCGCGTCCGAGGCGCGTCTGTGCAGCTTCGTCGCGGTCGCGCAGGGCCAGTTGCCGCAGGACACGTGGTTCGCACTGGGTCGTCTGCTGACCGAGGTCGACGGCGATGCGACGCTGCTGTCGTGGAGCGGTTCGATGTTCGAGTACCTGATGCCGCAGCTGGTGATGCCGAGCTACCCGGACACCTTGCTCGACCAGACCGCGCGCCACGCGGTGCAGGCGCAGATCGCCTACGGCCGCCAGCACGATGTGCCCTGGGGCATATCGGAGTCCGGCTACAACACCGTCGACACGCGGATGAACTACCAGTACCGCGCGTTCGGCGTACCGGGGCTCGGGCTCAAGCGCGGACTCGGCGAGGACCTGGTGATCGCGCCGTACGCGACGATGATGGCGCTGATGGTCGCGCCCGAGGCCGCGACGCAGAACCTGCAGCGGCTCGATGCGGCCGGCTTCTCCGGGCGTTTCGGCCTGTTCGAGGCAATCGATTTCACCCCTTCGCGCCTGCCGCGCGGACAGACGCATGCCGTCGTCCGCTCCTTCATGGCGCATCACCAGGGCATGGGCTTCCTCGCGCTCGATCACCTGCTGCACGAGCAGCCGATGCAGAAGCGATTCGTCGCCGATGCCGAGTTCCAGGCCACGTTGCTGCTGCTGCAGGAACGCGTGCCGCGCACCGGTGTGTTCCGGCCGCACGAGGTCGAGTCGGTCGGCGTGCGGGCCACGAACGGCGGCGACGAAACCCAGCTGCGCGTGTTCCGCACGCCCGACACCGTGCGTCCTGCGGTACAGATGCTGTCGAACGGGCGCATGCATGCGTTGCTCACCAGTGCCGGTGGCGGTTATCTGCGCCAGCACGACATGGCCGTGGTGCGCTGGCGCGAGGACGGCACGCGCGATCACTGGGGCAGCTTCTGCTATCTGCAGGATGTCGAGAACGGGGACGTGTGGTCCGCCGCGCACCAGCCGACCTGCGTCCCGGTGGAACATTACGAAGCGATCTTCTCCGACGCCAAGGCCGAGTTCCGTGGACGCAGGCGCGGCATCGAAACGCATCTGGAAATCGCGATCTCGGCCGAGGACGACATCGAACTGCGTCGCCTGCGCCTGAGCAACCGCTCGCGGCGCCAGCGCACGATCGAGATCACCACCTATGCCGAAGTGGTGCTGGCGCCGGCGATCGCCGACGAACTGCATCCGGCCTTCAGCAACCTGTTCGTGCAGACCGAAATCGTGCGCGACAAGCAGGCGCTGCTGTGCACGCGGCGCCCGCGTGCGCACGATGAAATTCCGCCATGGATGTTCCATCTGGTCGCCGCGCACGACACCGACATCGATGCGATCTCCTACGAGACCGATCGCGCGCGCTTCATCGGCCGCGGCCGCACGCCGCGCGATCCGCTGGCGATGGGCCGCAACGGCGCACTCTCCGATACCGCAGGCTCGGTGCTCGATCCGATGGTCGCGATCCGCGTGCGGATCACCCTGGCGCCGGAGCAGACCGCGGTACTCGATCTGGTCACCGGCGTCGGCGGCGATCGTGATGCGTGCGCGTCGCTGCTCGACAAGTATCGCGACCGGCGCCTCGCCGATCGCGTATTCGATCTGGCGTGGACCCACAGCCAGGTCGTGCGCCGACAGATCAACGCGACGCAGGGCGACGCGCAGTTGTACGAGCGCATTGCCGGTCTGCTGACGTTCGCGCATCCGTTCCTGCGCGCCGACAGCGCCGTGCTGCTGCAGAACCGGCGCGGTCAGTCGGGGCTGTGGGGCCATTCGATCTCGGGCGATCTGCCGATCGTGCTGGTGCAGATCGCGGCCGCGGAGAACATCGAATTCGTACGGCAGATGGTGCAGGCGCATGCGTACTGGCGCCTCAAGGGTCTGCAGGTCGATCTGGTGATCTGGAACGAGGACCAGGTGGGCTACCGGCAGGAACTGCAGGAACAGATCCTCGGTCTCGTCTCGGCGGGACCGGAAGGCAATGTGCTCGATCGTCCGGGCGGCATTTTCGTGCGGCCGGCGCAGCAGATCTCGCAGGAAGACCGCATCCTGATCCAGTCGGTGGCGCGGGTGATCGTCGGCGACCAGTACGGCACGCTGGCCGCGCAGGTCGCACGCCATGTGACACCGGCGCGCAGTGCACCGCTGCTGGTCGCGAGTGCACCGCCCGCCGAGGACGGCGACAGCGAACTCGTGGCGCCGGCCGCCGGGCTCTACGGCCTGCCGCCTGCCCGCGATGCCGGCGCGCACGACGAGGACCCGTGGCCGTTCGAAGCGGTCGCGAACGAGGTGCTGTTCGACAACGGCCTCGGCGCGTTCGCCGCCGACGGCCGCGAGTACGTGATCGTGCTCGACGACGACGCGACGACGCCGGCGCCGTGGTCGAACGTCATGGCCAATCCGAAGCTCGGCAGCGTGGTCAGCGAGAGCGGGCCGGGCTACACCTGGTTCGAGAACGCGCACGAATTCCGGCTGACGCCGTGGCACAACGATCCGGTGTCCGACACCGGCGGCGAAGCGTTCTACCTGCGTGACGAGGAGAGCGGCCACGTGTGGTCGCCGATGCCGCTGCCGATGCGCGGTCGTGGTGCGTACCGCACGCGCCACGGCTTCGGCTACAGCGTCTACGAGCACGTCGAGGACGGCATCGCCAGCGAACTGTGGATCTACATCGGCCTGCGCGATGCGGTGAAGTTCTCGGTATTGAAACTGCGGAATCTGTCGGGCCGTGCACGCCGGCTGTCGGCGACCGGCTACGTGGAGTGGGTGCTCGGCGACATCCGGGTGAAGTCGCAGATGCACGTCGTCACCGAGCAGGACGCGGCGACCGGCGTGCTGACCGCGCGCAATCCCTACAACACCGAGTTCGGCGGACGCGTGGCGTTCTTCGATGTCGATGGCGATCGCCGCACGTTCACCGCCGACCGCGGCGAATTCCTCGGCCGCAACGGCAGCCTGCGTGATCCCGATGCGCTGCGTCGCGAGCGCCTGTCGGGCCGGCTCGGCGCAGGACTCGACCCGTGCACCGCGATCCAGGTGCAGGTGGATCTCGCACCGGAGCAGACGACCGAAACCGTGTTCCGGCTCGGCATCGGCGACGACATGCACGCGGCGCTGCAGCTGGCGACTTCGCTGCGCGGTTCGATGCCCGCGCACGACGCGCTCGATGGCGTGCGCCTGCACTGGTTGCAGACGCTCGGCGCGGTGCGGGTGGAGACGCCCGAGCCGGCGACCGATCTGCTGGTCAACGGCTGGCTGCTGTACCAGACGCTGGCCTGCCGCTACGTCGCGCGCAGCGGGTACTACCAGTCCGGCGGCGCGTTCGGGTTCCGCGACCAGTTGCAGGACACGATGGCGACCGTCCACGCGATGCCGGCGCTGACCCGCGCGCATCTGCTGCTCAGCGCCGAGCACCAGTTCCCGCAGGGTGACGTGCTGCACTGGTGGCATCCGCCGGCCGATCGCGGTGTGCGCACGCGCTGCTCCGACGACTACCTGTGGCTGCCGCTCGCGGCCTGCCGCTATCTGGAAGTCACCGGTGACGACAGCGTGCTCGACGAGCGCGTCGGTTTCATCGAAGGCCGACTGGTCAACGCCGACGAGGAGTCGTACTACGACATGCCGGTGACCTCGGGACGCGTGCAGTCGTTCTACGACCATTGCGTGCTCGCGCTGGAACGCGGCATGGCGCTGGTTGGCGAACGCGGTCTGCCGCTGATCGGTACCGGCGACTGGAACGACGGCATGAACCGGGTGGGCGAGGGTGGCCGCGGCGAGAGTGTGTGGCTGGGCTTCTTCCTGTACGACGTGCTGCAGCGCTTCATTCCCGTGGCGACCGCGCGCGGCGACGCCACGTTCGCGGCCACCTGCGCCGCGGCTGCGGAACGCCTGCAGGCCAAACTCGAAGCCGAAGCCTGGGACGGCGGCTGGTACCGCCGCGCGTGGTTCGACGACGGCACGCCGATCGGCTCGCAGTCCAGCGACGAGTGCCGGATCGATTCGATCTCGCAGAGCTGGTCGGTGCTGTCGGGCGCGGCCGAGCCGGCGCGTGCGCGCCAGGCGATGACCGCGCTCGACACGCATCTGGTCAAGCGCGAGGCAGGGCTGATCCAGCTGCTCGATCCGCCGTTCGACAGGACAGCGCACGATCCCGGCTACATCCGCGGCTATGTACCGGGTGTGCGCGAGAACGGTGGCCAGTACACGCATGCGGCGGTGTGGACGGCGATGGCCTTCGCCGCGCTCGACGATCGCGAGCGCGCCTGGGAACTCGCGCGGATGATCAATCCGGTACATCACGCCGAGGACGCGGCCGGCACGGCGGTCTACAAGGTCGAGCCCTACGTCATGGCAGCCGATGTCTACGGCGTCGCGCCGCATATCGGACGCGGCGGCTGGACCTGGTACACCGGTTCGGCGGGCTGGATGTATCGCCTGCTCAGCGAATCGCTGCTGGGCTTGCAGCGTCGCGGTGACACCTTGCGGATCGCGCCCTGCATTCCCGACCACTGGCCCGGCTACCGGATGCAGCTGCGCCACGGCGCGGCGGTGTATCGCATCGAAGTCACGCGCACGGACACGGACGTGCCGCGACTCACGCTCGATGGCGACGAGCAGGTCGATCTGCAGATCGCATTGCACACTGCCGATGCGGTGCATGCAGTCGTCCTGCACTGGCCGCGTCGACCGGCCGGCGGGCTGGTCTGATGGGCCTGCGCATCGAACTCGAGAGTGCGCTCGACGCCCTGGCCGGCATGATCCCGGTCTGGCGCGAGAAGCTGCGCGACCCGGATGCGTTCTGGCCGCAGTTCGATGCGCTCTCGGCGAAGATCCGCGCGCGGGCACGCGACGGGGACGAACGGGCCGCGGTGCAGGCACGTCTGGACACGATGCTCACCGACGCAGGCTGTGTGCGGCCCGGGCGACGTTGAACGCAAAAGGGGCGGCTTCCGGGCCGCCCCTTTCGTACATCGCGTCGTCTGGATCTCAGAACCTGTAATTCAAGCCCACCAGATACGTGCGACCCCATTCGAGGTTCTCGAGCGGCCGGTCGCGCGTGCCGGCGTAGGTGCGATAGGCCTCGTTGGTCAGGTTGTTGGCCTGCAGCAACAGGGTCAGGCCGTCGAACGACGAACCATCGCCGAAGCTGTAGCTGATCTGCGCATCGGTGATGTTCTCGCCGACCACGTAACGCAGCGTGCGCGCGCCGTCGAAGTTGCCGATCTCGCCGATGAAATCCGAGCGTCGCCGCTGGCTGACGCGCGCTTCGAAACCGTCGCGCTCGTAATAGGCGGTCAGGTTGTAGACACGCTTGGACAGGCCCGGCAGGTCGATCGGCCCGCTGCCCACGCTGTTGGCACTTTCCGGATCGAAGATCTGGATGCTGCTGTCGTTGAAGCTCGCGCTGGCGACGATGCCGAAACCGCGCAGCGATTCGGTCCACAGGTCGAACGGCAGCGAGGCCGTCAGTTCCAGGCCGCGCAAGGTGCCGCCTTCGCCGTTCTGCGGCGCGCTGAAGTTGCCGAAACGCTGCAGGTCCCAGTCGGCGCCCACCGGCGGCACGTAATCGCCGAGGAAATCGGAGAAGTCGTAGTCGTCGCGCGTCTGCGTGTAGATGTAGGTGCGCAGGTCCTTGTAGAAGAACGCGGCGGCCACGTAAGCCCGGTTGCCGAAGTACTTTTCCCATGACACGTCGAAGGCGTAGGCGCGCCACGGGTCGAGCAGGGGATTGCCGCCACTGCCGCCGGGCCGGCCGTTGCTCTCGTCCACGCCGAACTCGAGAGAAGAGCGCAGCTGGTCTACGCGCGGACGCGCCACCTGTTCGGCCAGGCCGATGCGCACCGTGTGTTCGTTCGGCAGCTGAAACGCGAGGTTCATGCTGGGCAGCACGTCGGTGTAGGTCTTGCCCGACTCGAAAGGCTGCACGTTGCTGCCGGCAGGCTGCGTCGCATCCCAGTAGTTGGAGGCGGACGACTGGTCCACGCGCTGGATCTGCACGCCGAAGTTGCCGGTCACCGCGGTGTTGCCCCAGTCGGTGCTGATGTTGGCGCGCGCGAATGCGCTCGTGATCTTTTCGTTGACCGCCCAGGCCTTGGACACCAGATAGCTCTCGTCCTCGGTCGGGGCGAAGGTCATGTAGCGCGCGACCGCTGCCGGCACGTTCCAGCTCGGGATGTAGCCGATGCCCGCGAAACGCAGATCGACCAGGCCGTACTGCAGGTCGTCGGCGATCGCGGTGTCGCCCTGCGCACCGAGCAGGATGTTGCCTTCGGGCTGGCGCTTGCGCTTCTCGCGGTCGGTGTAGTTGAGGCCGAAGTCGAAGTCCGACAGCCAGGTGATCGAGTCGGGCGCTGCGATGGTCAGGCCGATGCGCGCCGCCTTCAGTTCGTCCTCGACTTCCGGCGTCTTGCCGTAGCCCGAACCGTAGATCGTGTTGGTCAGGAACAACTGCGACGGATCGGAATAGTCGAGGCCCGGACGGATCTGCGTGAAGCCGTCGCGGCGGATGTCCAGGTCGATCGAATCGAGCGACGGGTTGGGCAGCAGCTGTGCATTGTTTTCCAGACTCAGCTCCGAACGCCTGGCCTTCGACCAGCTGACATCGGTGAACAGGCGCGCGCGCTCGAAATTGAACTCGTTGCTCCAGCCGGCGGCCGAAATGCGGTCCTCGCGGCGGTTGTACATGCCGCGCACCAGCGGGTAGACGCCGTTGATCGTGCCCCCGGCGAAGCTGCCGTTCTCGCTGGTGCGGACATCGGTGTAGACGCAGTCGACGTTGCAGGTGTCGGAGCCGTTGTACTGGGTGTTGACCTCGAACTGGTTCGCGGTGTCTTCCTGCTCGGCACGCGAGTGGAACATGTCCAGTGTGCTGGTCCACGCGTTCGAGGGGCGGAACTGCAGCGTGGCCATCACGCCGTCGCGCTTGGTGTAGCCGGTGCGACGCAGCGCCTTCATGCCGTCGGTCGCCCAGGTGCCTGCGGCGAGGCCCGGCCGCGCGTCGGTCTTCCACGGCTCGTACAGGCCGACCTGCTGTTCGTGGATCGGAGTGTCACTGTGCGCGAAGCCGATCGAGTAACCGAAACGTCGATCGGCGGACTGGCCGATCCAGCTCGCGCTGACGCGGTTGCCGTAAGGATCGGTCTTGGCCGCTTCGCCCAGCGAGTTGCGCTGGTAGCGGCCGTTGAGCGTCACCACCGTCTCGTTGAAGTTCAACGGACGTACGGTCTGCATGTCCAGCGTGCCCGACAGGCCCTGACCGAACAGGCCGGCGTCGGGCGTCTTGTACACGGTGACGCCGCTGACGAGTTCCGACGGGTACTGGTCGAACTCCACGCTGCGGTTGTCGCCGGTGCTGACCATCTCGCGGCCGTTGAGCAGCGTGGTCGCGAAGTCGGGCGACAGGCCGCGCACGCTGATCACCTGCGCGCGTCCGGCGACGCGCTGCGCCGACAGGCCGGGCAGGCGCGCGATCGATTCGGCGATGCTGACATCGGGCAGCTTGCCGATGTCCTCGGCCGAGACCGCTTCGACGATCGAGGTCGCATCGCGCTTGATCGAGATCGCACTCTCGATGCCGCGACGGATGCCGGTGACCTTGACCGCATCGAGTTCGGTGGCCTCGTCCGCGGCGGCGGTGTTCGAGGCGTTGGTGGTGGTCTGTGCGTGCGCGCCAGCGGCGAGCATCAGCAGTGCCGACGACAGCGCGGCACTGAGCAGGTTGCGATCGAGCTTCGACATCTCCCCTCCCAAGGGTGTCCAGCGGACAGCAGTGTTTCTTCGTTTGTGCCGTCGACGACCGCCGTGGGGCCGGGCGTGGATCGGTTCGCGGCCATGGTAGTCGCGGGTCCGGCGGCCCGACGCGCGCTGCATACGTATTCATTGCGTCGCGGTTGTCGCGATGTCATCGCGGGTCGTGAGGACACGCGTCGGATGCAGCGTCGATGTCTGCGGAAACCGATTCGTCGTGCGTGCCCACTCCCGCATGCACGCAAGCGGGCGCCCCCAACGGATGCGATTGCAGGTATTGCGCAGGATCGGCGACCGGCCCCCCGTATCGCGTCCGCTAGCATTGCGGCATGTCTTCGCCCCTGACCGCGCCACTCGCTGCCGCATTGCGCCGCTGGGTGCTGGGCGTGTTTCCGCGCGGACAGAGCGGCATCGATTACGACGCGCCGGCGGGCGACCCCGGCCTGTTCGGGCCGGACAGCGCGACCTGGCGCGTGCATGCGGACTTCCCCGGCATGCTGGCCGGTGGTCTGTGCGCGCTGATGCTGCAGGCCCTGCATCCGCAGGTGCTCGCGGGCGTCTGGGACCATTCGGATTTCCGAAACGATCTTGTTGGGCGTCTGCGTCGAACGACCGGTTTCGTCGCGGGGACCTCGTTTGCCGGCATCGCGGAGGCGGATCGGTTGATCGCGCGGGTGCGGACGATCCACACGCACGTGCGGGGCGTCACTGCCGACGGTGTGCCCTACACGGCGAACGATCCCGCACTGCTGTCGTGGGTGCATGCCAGCGAGGCCTACGCGTTCCTGCAGGGTTTCCGCGCGTACGCCGCTGTCGAGACACCGGCGTGGGCGCAGGACCGTTACTACGCCGAGGGCCATCGCGTCGCCGCTGCATTGGGCGCGATCGAGATTCCGGCGAGCCGCGCGGCGATGGCGGCGTACTTCGATGCGGTGCGGCCGCAGCTGCGCTACGACGATCGCGTACGCGAGGTGCTGCAGGTGCTGTCCCGCATCCGCCTGCCAGTGCCGGGCGCGGCGATCTCCCGCGGGCTGTTTCTCGGTGCGGGCGCGGCGCTGCTGCCACCGTGGGCGGAGCGGATGCTGGGCATCACCACCTTGCAGCGTGCGCGGCATCGCGCTTGCGCACGTGCCTTGCACGGCCTGGCGCCGCTGTTCCACATCGCATTGCCGGACGGCGCGGGTGCGCGCGCCTGCAGGCGCGTCGGTGTGTCGCCGTCGATCCTGCGCACGTGGCCGCAGGAGCCGGCGCACGCCGGCTGATCGGCTCAGTCGACGGTGTCGAGTGCCGCGACGTAGACGCCATGTGCGGGTAGACGCAGGTTGCCGTCTCGCAGCTCGCCCATCATCGGCAGGCCATGGCCGTCCAGCGGGCGCGTGGCCAGCGGCGCACGCCATTCGACCGGCGAGGCCGAGAGGTTGAACACCATGAGCACGCGCGCCGCGTCCTGCTCGCGCACGAAGGCCAGCAAAGGTTCCGGCGTCTCCAGGAAGGCGATGCTGCCGGTGCGCAGCGCAGGCTGCGTGCGTCGCCATTGCAGGAAGCGGCGCGCATGCGCCAGCACCGAATCGGCATCGGCGTCCTGCGCGGCCACGTTCTGCGCGCGGTGCGCGTCTGGGATCGGCAGCCACGGCGTGCCGGTCGAAAAACCGGCATCCGCATCGCCGCTCCACGGCATCGGCGTGCGGCAACCGTCGCGGCCCTTGAAGTTCGGCCAGAAGGTGATGCCGTAAGGGTCGCGCAGCGCCTCATAGGGCACGTCCGCTTCCGCCAGACCGAGTTCCTCGCCCTGGTAGAGGCACACCGAGCCGCGCAACGTGCACACCAGCGCGATCATCTGGATCGCGAACGCCGCGCCCGCGGTGCCGCCGCCCCAGCGTGTGACTGCGCGGACCACGTCGTGGTTGGAGATCGCCCAGCACGGCCAGCCGTCCATTGCGGCTTCAAGGCGCTGCACGGTGTCGCGGATGTAGCCGGCACTGAAATCGTCGACCAGCAGCTCGAAGCTGTAGCCCATGTGCAGGCGGCCGGGGCTGGTGTATTCGGCCGTCGTCGCCAGCGAATCCTCCGACGAGATCTCGCCCAGCGCGGCGACGTCGGTGTAGCCGTCCATCAGCACGCGCAGGCGTTCGATGAAGCCGATGTTCTCCGGCTGCGTGTTGTTGTACCAGTGGTACTGGAACGCGTACGGGTTGTCGGGCGAGAAACCGCGGCCGATGCGCAGCGCCTCGGGCTTGGGCGGGTTGTCGCGCAGCTGCGCGTCGTGGAAACAGAAGTTGATCGAATCGAGACGGAAGCCGTCGACGCCGCGGTCGAGCCAGAAGCGTACGTAGTCGAGCGTCGCCTGCTGCACCTCGGGATTGTGGAAGTTGAGGTCCGGCTGGCTCGACAGGAAATTGTGCAGGTAGTACTGCCGGCGTCGCGGCTCCCACTTCCACGCCGGGCCGCCGAAGATCGACAGCCAGTTGTTCGGCGGCGTGCCGTCGGGATTCGCATCGGCCCAGACGTACCAGTCGGCCTTGGGGTTGTCGCGCGATTCGCGGCTTTCGCGGAACCAGTCGTGCGCGTTCGAGGTGTGGCTGAAGACCTGGTCGATCATCACCTTCAGGCCCAGCGCATGCGCCTTGGCGAGCAGCGCGTCGAAGTCGGCCAGGGTGCCGAACATCGGGTCGACGTCGCACTGGTCGGCGATGTCGTAACCGAAGTCGTCCATCGGCGAGCGGAAGAACGGCGACACCCAGATCGCATCGACGCCGAGTGAGGCGACATGATCCAGGCGCGCGATGATGCCGGGCAGATCGCCCACGCCATCGCCATCGCTGTCCATGAAGCTGCGCGGATAGATCTGGTAGATCACCGCGCCGCGCCACCAGGGACTCTCGCTCATCGTCGTTCTCGTCTCGCGCCAGCCGGGCGCGCAGCGAAAGTAGTGCATCGCACGGCGCCGGCGAAAGCGCGTGATGCGCCCGCATGCGATGAATACGTATGCAGGTCGCGGCGCGTCGCGACACGCTCGTTACCATGCAGCCATGCACGCACCGGCGTTGGTGCGATGCAGCGGTCCTTGGGAGGGGAGTCGCAGCACATGCGCAACGCGAAACCGCAACTGTCGTTCTGGCAGATCTGGAACATGTGTTTCGGCTTTCTGGGCATCCAGTTCGGATTCGCCCTGCAGAACGCCAATGTCAGCCGCATCTTCCAGACGCTCGGCGCGGACATGGATCAGGTGCCCGGCCTGTGGATCGCCGCGCCGCTGACCGGCCTGCTGGTGCAACCGGTGATCGGCTATTTCTCCGACCGCACCTGGACGCGGCTGGGCCGTCGCCGCCCGTATTTCCTGTGGGGCGCAGTGTTCTCGACCGCGGCGCTGCTGGTGATGCCCAACTCGCCCGAACTGTGGATCGCGGCCGGCACGCTGTGGGTGCTCGATGCCTCGCTCAATGTGTCGATGGAGCCGTTCCGCGCCTTCGTGGGTGATCAACTCGCGCCGAAGCAGCGGCCGACCGGTTACGCGATGCAGAGTTTCTTCATCGGCGTGGGGTCGGTCGTCGCCAGCGCGCTGCCGTATGTGCTGGCGAAGTTCGGCGTCGCGAATACCGCCGGCCCCGGCGAAGTGCCCGATACCGTGCGCTACGCGTTCTACTTCGGTGGCGCCGTGTTGCTGGGCGCGGTGCTGTGGACGGTGCTGCGCACGCGCGAGTATCCGCCGCAGGTGCTGGCTGCATTCGACGATGCGCACCCGCCCGGTGCCACGACGACAGGCGATGCGCCAGTGCCCGCGGCGATCGGGGGACTGCCATGGTTGCTGGCCGGCATCGCCGGCGTCGCGCTGGTCTGGTCGATGGGTTGGGACCGCATGCTGTATGTACTTGCTGCGCTGCCGCTGGCCTACGGCCTGTTGCGGATGTTCGCAGTGGCGCTGCGTGGCGGCATGATCGCCGCGATCGCCGGCGACCTGCATGCGATGCCGATCACGATGCGCCAGCTTGCCGTGGTGCAGTTCTTCTCGTGGTTCGGCCTGTTCGCGATGTGGATCTACACCACGGCCGCGGTCGCGCAAACGCATTACGGCAGCATCGATCCGCAGTCGGTTGCGTACAACGAAGGTGCGAACTGGGTCGGCGTGCTGTTCGCTGCCTACAACGGCTTCGCCGCAGTCGCCGCGATCGCGATTCCATGGATGGCGCGCCGCCTCGGCTTGCGCATGACCCATCTGGTGAACCTGTGGCTGGGCGGCGCCGGACTGGTGTCGATCGCCTTCATCCGCGATCCGCAGTGGCTGCTGCTGTCGATGGTCGGCGTCGGCTTCGCCTGGGCCTCGATCCTGTCGCTGCCGTATGCGCTGCTGTCCGACAGCCTGCCCGCGCACAAGATGGGCGTGTACATGGGCATCTTCAATTTCTTCATCGTCATTCCGCAGCTGGTCGCGGTGAGCACGCTGGGTTTCCTGCTCGGCCATGTGTTCGACGGTGCACCGATGCGCGTGCTGATGCTGGGCGGTGCAAGCCTGGCGATCGCCGGGCTGTTCGCCCTGCGCGTCTCGCGGCCGCTGTCGGAACAGACCGCGTGATGACATCGAATCCGAGGAGTGACCGCATGACCCGAACCTTGACCGTCGCCATCGCCGCACTGTTGAGCGCGGCCTGCAGTCGCGATGCGCGGGCCGACGACGCGCTTTACGGCACGCGAGAGCCCTTCGCCGCGCACGCGGTCTATTTCGTCGTCACCGACCGCTTCGTCAACGGTGATCCATCGAACGACCAGCGCGAGCAGGGTGGCGCGCATGGCACTTTCGATATCCCGGTGCGCTGTCCGGACGGCATCGACGGCAACATCGGCTATCTCGGCGGCGACTTCCGCGGCGTGCTGGACAACGCGGGCTACATCCGCGACATGGGCTTCGGCGCAGTCTGGATCACGCCGATCGTCGACAACCCGGACGGGGCGTTCACCGGTGGTGATCCGGTCGCCTGCGGCAGTTCGCTGACCGATCGCGGCAAGACCGGCTACCACGGCTACTGGGGCACGAACTTCTACGCGCTCGACGAGCATCTGCCGAGCGCCGATCTCGATTTCCGCGGTTTCACCGACGGCATGCGCGCGGCAGGGCTCAAGACCGTGCTCGACATCGTCGGCAATCACGGCTCGCCTTCGTGGACGATGCCCGAAGCGCAGCCCGGCTTCGGCCAGATCTTCGATGCCGATGGCAAGCTGATTGCCGATCACCAGAACCTGCCGCCGCAGCAGCTCGATCCCAGGAGCAATCCGCTGCACGCGTTCTACAACGCGACTGGCGTGGTCGATGCCAGGGACGGCTCGATCTTCGACGGCAACCTCGCCCATCTCTCGGACTTCGACGCTGCCAATCCGGCGGTGTTCGAGTATCTGGCCGGCGCCTACGAACAGTGGATCGGGCAGGGCGCCGATGCGTTCCGCATCGACACCATCGCCTGGATGCCGCACGCGTTCTGGAAGCGCTTCGCCGACCGCATCCGCGTCCAGCACCCGGGCTTCTTCATGTTCGGCGAAGCCTTCGACTACAGCGCCGACAAGATTGCCGAACACACCTGGGCGCGGAACGGCGGCGTCAGCGTGCTCGACTTCCCGATGAAGCAGGCGATGGACGAGGTCTTTGCCGGCGATGCAGGCTTCGAGCGCCTTGCGCCGGCGCTGCATCTCGAACGCGGCCCGTATGCGAACCCCTACGACCTGGCGACGTTCTACGACAACCACGACATGCCGCGCATGGCGGCCAGCGACACCGGCTTCATCGATGCGCACAACTGGCTGTTCACCGCGCGCGGCATTCCGGTCGTCTACTACGGTTCGGAAACCGGCTTCATGCGCGGCCGCGCCGAGCACGCCGGCAATCGTGCGTACTACGGGCAGGAACGCGTCGATGCCGGCGCGCGGAATCCGATCCATGCCGCGCTGACCCGCATTGCCAATCTGCGTCGCAATACACCGGCCCTGCAGCGCGGACTGCAGCTGGTGCTCAAGCTCGAAGGCGACCACGCTGCTTTCTATCGAGTGCTAGACGATGGCGACACACGCCAGATCGCGCTGGTGCTGCTCAACAAGGGCGATGCGCCGTGGCGGGCGGATCTGGATGCGACGCAGGTTGCCGACGGCGAATGGCGCGATGCGTCGGTTGATGGGGTGGTGACGGTCGAGGGCGGTCTGTCGCTCGACGTGCCGGTGCACGGCGTGCGGATCTTGCTGCGTGACGAGGTGGAGGTGCCCGCGGAACTGCGCGCGCGCTTGCAGGTGTTGATGGTCGGGCGAATGGGCGGGCCGGATACGAGGCGCTGAATCGTCTTTCCGCTTCAGGATCCGTCATTTCCACGCAGGCGTGCTGCTGTCCGGGGAAATCTTGTCCATGTGGGCTGAAACGGCTCGAAACGACATGCTTCCAGGTGCCGGTGGTCACGTCGACCTGAATTTCCTTTGTTCTTCGTCATTCCGGCGAAAGCCGGAATCCATTTGGCTTTTGAGAAGCCACCTGCACGGCGACTCTCCCGCCAAGATCAAGATGGATTCCGGCTTTCGCCGGAATGACGAGGAGATGGGCTGCATCGTCATTCGGAGTTTCCCCGTACAGCAGTGCGTCTGCGCGGGATGACGGGTCCTTCGAACATTCCGGTGCGCTACCGCCGCGCCGTCGACTCCCGCACCACCAGCGACGTCGGCATCCGCAGACTCTCCGCCGGTTCGCCGATGACCAGCTTCATCAGGGTGTCGACCAGAAGCTCGCCCGCGGTCAGCGTGTCCTGCACAACCGTCGTCAGCGCCGGCGTGGTCATGCGCGCGGCGGGAATGTCGTCGAAGCCGGCGATGGCGATGTCGTCGGGCATCCGCATTCCATGCTCGGCGAATGCGCGCATCGCGCCGATCGCGATCAGGTCACTCGCCGCGAACACCGCATCGAAGGGCAGCCCGCGCTTCAGCAGTTCGTTGGCCGCCGTATAGCCTGAATCCTCCGCGCTCTCGGCATCGACCTGCAGTGCGCGTTCCATCGGCAGGCCGCGCGTCTGCAGCGCCGACTCGCAGCCGAGCCAGCGGTCGAGGAATTCCGGATAGCGGCTGGATGCATCGCCGAGGAAGGCGATGCGGCGATGGCCGAGGTCGGCAAGATGCGCGCCGACCAGCGCACCGCCGCCGGCGTTGTCGCAACCGATCGAGATGCCGGGCTGCTCCGGCAACACTGCGCCCCAGCGCACGAACTGCGTGCCCTGTTCGACCAGCGTGCGCAGCTTGCCCTGGTAGGCGAGGTAGTCGCCGTAGCCGAGCAGGATCAGCCCGTCGGCCTTGTGGCTGTCGCCGTAGTCGGCGTGCCAGTCGTCGGAGAGCTGCTGGAACGAGATCAGCAGGTCCTGCCCATGCCGCGCGCAGGCGCGGGTGATCGAGCCGAGCATCGGCAGGAAGAACGGATTGATGTGCGACTGGTCACTGGTCGGGTCTTCGAACAGCAGCAATGCCAGCGTGCCCGACTGCTGCCGGCGCAGATTGGACGCGTTCTTGTCGACCTTGTAGTTGAGCTCGCGTGCGATCGCGAGAATGCGCTCGCGGGTCTCGGCATTCACCGACGGATGCCCGCGCAGCGCGCGGGAAACGGTCGGCTGCGACACGCCGGCCAGGTGCGCGATGTCCAGCGAAGTCGGCTTGCCCTTGATCGTCATCGCACGCGCATAGGAGGACACGCCCCGATCATGCCACGCGGCGTGGGCGTCCTCAGTGCGGTGCGTTCGTCCGCTCTGGCCGCAGGCACCACAACGCCGTGCACATCAGCGTCAATGCCATCGGCGGCACCGCGGCCAGCGCGATCGCCGACAGCAGGTCGTCGGCCAGCAGGAACTGGGAGATGCCGCCGGCCAGCAACGGGCCGACGGCGCAGAACGCGGCGATCAGGAAGCTGTAGCCGGCGAAGGCGCGGGCGCGCAGGGCGACCGGGGCGAGGTCCTGCAGCATGGTCGGCAGCAGTGCATTTGCGATGCAGGTGGTCAGCAGAAACGCACCGGTCAAGGCCAGTGCCGCGGATGTCGTCGGCGCGAAGGCGAGCAGGGCCGCGCACGGCACCGCGAACGCCGTCGCCGTGCCCATCAGCGCGGGTCGGGCGCGCACGCCCAGACGACCGCGCAGCGTGCGGTCCACGAGCCACGCGACCGGCAGGCTGATCATCGTGCCGGCGAACGTCAGGATGCCGAGCGTGTGGCCGACGCCGCCGAGGTCGGCGGCATAGCGGCGCTCGAGTGCCATCGCGATCATCGGGATCACCGCCTGCACGGCGATCGCGATGCCGCCTGCGGCGCCGACGAACAGCAGCACCTGGCGCAGGTGGCCGCGGACGAAACCGGCGAGCGACGCGGAGCCGGTGGTCTCGTCGGCGGCTGCATGCCTGGGTGGATCCAGCGTCAGCGCGCCGAGCGCGAGCAATGGCAGACCCGCCAGCGCAAGCAGGGTCATCGTGCGCCTCCAGGGTTCCAGATGGCCCATCCAGCCGATGCCTTCGAGTCCACCCATCAGGGCCAGCAGATCGCCGCCCAGATAGAAGCCGGCGCTGGCACCCAGTGCCATCAGCGCGGCGAAGGACAGATTGGCGGCCACGCGGAGGCGCTCGCCGACGAGATCCGGAATCAGCGAGTAGACGATGGGAATCATCGCGAATTCGGTGATACCGGCCGCGGCGCGCCCGGCGAAGAACAGAGCGAAGTTCGGCGCCAACGCGCCGAGCAGGGTCAGCAGCGACCACGCGACGATCAGTGCGAGGAGGATGCGCTTGCGCGAAAGGCGGTCGGCCAGTCGCGCAAGCGGAATCGCCAGCGCACTGGCGATCAGGATGCCCGCAATGCCGTGCAGCGCGCCCATCACCGCATCGCCGACGCCGAAGGTCGTGCGTATCGCCGGCGACAGGATCGATTGCAGCCCGCGGTCGCTCATCTGTACGCCGCAGGTGAGCCCGAGGAACAGCACCGTCGCGATGCCGGCCCGCGACGTTTCCGTCACGGGGCGGTCGGTGGTCATCGCGATCGCGTCGTGCATGCGGGCCGGTGCCTCGTCGTGGTGTCGCTTACCAGCTGTACCGCACGGTCGCGGTCACGGTGCGCGGGTAACCGTAGTAGCACCACGCGGCCGAGTTGCAGGTGCTGACGTACTGCTTGTCGCTCAGGTTCTGCGCGTTCACCTGGAAGCGCCAGTAGCCGAAGTCGTAGTGCGCGGACGCGTCGAACAACGTGTGCGACGGGGTTTCCCAGTCGTTGGCGACATCACCGTAGAGCGCGCCGACGTAACGCACGCCCGCGCCGAAGCCCAGGCCCGACAGGACACCTTCGGTGATGGTGTAGTCGGCCCCGACCGACGCGCTGTGCCGGGGCTGCAGCGGAATCTGCTTGCCCAGCGTGGCGGCGTCGGTGGTCCTGGTCACTTCCGAGTCGATCAACGCGTACGCGCCGTAGAGGCTGAAGTTGCGGGCCACGTTCCAGCGGCCTTCCAGTTCGAAACCGCGTGACGTGTATTGCCCCTGTTGGATCGAATAGCTGGTGTAGAGCGGGTCGATCACCGAGACGTTGTTCTGGCGGATCTGGTAGACCGCCGCGGTCAGCAGCAGATCGCCATCGGCCGGCTGGTACTTCACGCCCACTTCGACCTGTTCACCCGTGGTCGGATCGAACGCCCTGCCGCCGCGCTCGGGGGCCTCGGTGCCGCCGACCACTTCGAACGACTGGCCCCAGCTCGCATACGGTGCCAGGCCGTTGTCGAACAGATAGGTGAGGCCGACGCGGCCGGAGAACTTGTCGTCGCTCTGATGTGCGTCGTTGGTGTCGGTGCCCACGAAGTCCTGGCGGCCACCCAGCGTCAGCAGCCAGTTGCCGGCCTTGATCTGGTCCTGCACGTACAGGCCGGTCTGCGTGGTTTCCTGCAGCGTCCGCCCGGTGAAGACGGGCACGGCATCTGGCAGCGTGCCGTAGACCGGCGCGAATGCATCCAGACCCGGCACCGCGTCGGCCTCGGTGAAGCCGCCGAAGCCGTAGCGGTAGTCGCTGGTCAGGCGGCGGTAGTCGAGGCCGGCGAGCAGGGTGTGCTCGACACGGTCACCACCGAAGCGCCACTGGATGTTGTTGTCCATGCCGAAGGTCTTCGCGTCTTCCTGGATCGACCACGTGTAGCGGTACAGCGTGCGGTCGCTGCCGGGCACGAAGCCGTTGGGCAGCACCATCACCGTCGGGTCGACCTTCGAATCCTCGAAGCGCACGTTCTGCTGGAAGCGCGTGCCGTCGCCGAAGTCGTGGCTGAAGTCGTAGCCGATCGACGCCACGGTCTTTACGTAGTCGTTGGTGTTCGGTTCGCCGGTGTAGAGGCTCGGGCTGATCTGGCCGTTCGGATTCGGCAGCAGCGTGCCTACCGCCGGCAGGAAGCCTGCACCGTTCCTGGTGTCCGCCTTCTGCCAGCGCGCCAGCACCGTCAGCGCGGTGGCCTCGTCCGGCCTCCAGGTCAGCGACGGTGCGAAGTAGTAGCGGTCGTCGTGGATGGTGTCGACGAAGTTGTCGCCGTTGCGGGCCAGGCCGGTGAGGCGGTAGAGCAGGGTGCCGCTGTCGCCGACCGCGCCGCCGATGTCGAACGCGGCCTGGCGCATGCTGTCGGTCCCGACCTGCACCTCCACTTCGTTGACCATGTCTTCGGTCGGACGCTTGGTCACGTAGTTGACCAGGCCGCCGGGTGGCATCGCGCCATAGTTCACCGAGGCCGGGCCCTTGAGCACTTCGATGCGCTCCATGCCGTAGGGCTCGATGCGGGTCTGTCCGCTCCAGGTGCCGGTGGGCAGGGCCAGGCCGTCGAGATAGCGCGCCGGCTGGAAGCCGCGCACCAGCAGCCATTCGCTGCGCGTGTCCATGCCATACACGCCACCCTGGGCGCCGGCCACGTACCACATGGCCTCGTCGACGGCGTGCAGGCCGCGGTCCTGCAGGTCGCGCGCAGTGACGATCGAGATCGACTGCGGCACTTCGATCAGTGGCGTATCGGTCTTGGTTGCGGTGCCGGTGTCTTTGGGGATCGGTGCAGTGACCTGCACGGTGTCGAGGGTCGTGGCGCCGTCGGGCGCCTGCGCAACGGCAAGGCCGGCGACGGGCGCGAGGACCAGGGCGAGCGCCGTGCGGATGGCGGCGGTGATCGGGCGGCGGGGCTGGGCGGACATCGGATCGAAAGCCTCGAAAGGACGGGCGGCGGAGGATCTGGAGCGCGACGCCCGTGCGCGGGTGGTCCGGCGGGCGGCAACACGACGAGCGGTTGGGGAATGCGAATCATTGTCATTCTGTGCCTGCGCCGGGCGGCTTGCAATCCCGGCAACGGCCTGCGTGACGGCGATCTGCGCTACCATCGGCGTTCGTCTTCCCAACCGACAGGTGGCCCGCGGCAACGCCGGCCGAGCGTGCGACATGCGCACTACCACCGCCCAGCGCTGACCGCTCCGAGGCTTCCCTGCACAGGGCGCCCTCGCGGCGCTTTTTTTGTGGCCGCCGCGCGGCCCGCGGGCCACCACCGGCCCGCTCCCGACACCTTCAGATCCCGGTTCCCATGATCACGATCACGCTCCCAGACGGCAGCCGCCGCACCTTCGAACAACCCGTTTCCGTCCTCGAGGTCGCCCAGTCGATCGGCCCGGGCCTGGCCAAGGCCACCGTCGCCGGCAAGGTCGATGGCCGCCAGGTCGACGCGTCCGACGTCATCGATCACGACGCGACGCTGCAGATCCTGACCCCGAAGGACGCCGAAGGCGTCGAGATCATCCGCCACTCCTGCGCGCATCTCGTCGGCCATGCGGTCAAGCAGCTGTATCCGGACGCGAAGATGGTCATCGGCCCGGTGATCGACGACGGCTTCTACTACGACATCTACTCCGAGCGCCCGTTCACGCCCGAGGACATGGCGGCGATCGAGACGCGCATGGCCGAGCTGATCGACACCGAGTACGACGTCATCAAGAAGATGACGCCGCGCGCCGAAGTCATCGAAACGTTCAAGGCCCGCGGCGAGGACTACAAGCTCCGCCTGATCGACGACATGTCTGCCGACATCACGCAGATGGGTCTCTACCACCATCAGGAATACGTCGACATGTGCCGTGGTCCGCACGTGCCGAACACGCGGTTCCTCAAGGCGTTCAAGCTCACGCGCATCTCCGGCGCGTACTGGCGCGGCGATTCCAAGAACGAGCAGCTGCAGCGCATCTACGGCACCGCATGGGCGGATGCCAAGCAGCTCAAGGCCTACATCCAGCGCATCGAGGAAGCCGAGAAGCGCGACCATCGCCGCATCGGCAAGCAGCAGGAACTCTTCCATCTGCAGGAAGAGGCGCCGGGCCTGGTGTTCTGGCACCCGAAGGGCTGGGCGCTGTGGCAGGTCGTCGAGCAGCACATGCGCGGCGTCTACCGCGACAGCGGCTACGGCGAAGTGCGTTGCCCGCAGATCCTCGACGTGTCGCTGTGGCAGAAGTCCGGCCACTGGGACAACTACCAGGACAACATGTTCTTCACCGAGTCGGAGAAGCGCACCTACGCCGTCAAGCCGATGAACTGCCCGGGCCACGTGCAGATCTTCAACCAGGGCCTGCACAGTTATCGCGACCTGCCGATCCGCTACGGCGAGTTCGGCAGCTGCCATCGCAACGAGCCCTCGGGCGCGCTGCACGGCATCCTGCGCGTGCGCGGTTTCACCCAGGACGACGGCCACGTGTTCTGCACCGAATCGCAGATCGAATCGGAAGTCACCGCGTTCCACCAGCAGGCGCTGGCGGTCTACACGCACTTCGGTTTCGACGACATCCAGATCAAGATCGCGCTGCGTCCGGAATCGCGTCTCGGCGACGACGCCACCTGGGACAAGGCCGAAGCCGCGCTGCGCAATGCGCTGTCGGCCTGCGGCGTGGCGTGGGAGGAGCTGCCGGGCGAGGGCGCGTTCTACGGCCCGAAGATCGAATACCACCTCAAGGACGCGATCGGCCGCACCTGGCAGCTCGGCACGATGCAGGTCGATTTCATGATGCCCGGCCGCCTCGGCGCCGAGTACGTCGACGAGCACAGCCAGAAGCAGGTGCCGGTGATGCTGCACCGCGCGATCGTCGGCTCCATGGAGCGTTTCATCGGCATCCTGATCGAACACCACGCCGGCGCGTTCCCCGCCTGGCTGGCCCCGGTGCAGGCGGTGGTGATGAATATCACCGACGCCCAGGCCGATTTCGTGGAGCAGGTTCGGAAATCCCTTGCAAATCAAGGCGTCCGCATCGAGGCCGATTTGCGGAACGAAAAGATCGGCTATAAGATTCGCGAGCACACGCTGCAGCGGGTGCCGTATCTGGTCGTGGTCGGGGATCGCGAGAAAGAAACCGGTACCATCGCCGTACGGACGCGTTCCGGGGAAGATCTGGGCTCGATGCCGATCGACGACTTCGTTGCCCGCCTTCGCGCGGCGCCTGTTCCAGCATGAGTCCTTCACCGGCGCCGGTCCAACCTGGACGCGCCGGTCGCCCCGTTGGTTGACGAGCCGGCGGTATGTTCCATTTCGGAGATCGCAGTATTAGCACCCCTGACAACAAGCAGAACCGGCGCAACCAGGACATCCGCGTACCGCGGGTGCGCGTGATCGGTTCGGACGGAGAGATGATCGGCGTCCTCTCGCGCGACGAAGCGCTGAAGGCTGCCGAGGACGAGGGGCTCGACCTCGTCGAGATCCAGCCGAACGCCGATCCGCCGGTCTGCAAGATCATGGACTTCGGCAAGTTCAAGTTCGACCTCCAGAAGAAGGCGAACGAGGCCAAGAAGAAGACCAAGCAGCAGGAAATCAAGGAACTCAAGTTCCGGCCGGTCACCGATGAAGGCGACTACCAGATCAAGCTGCGCAAGATGCGCGGGTTCCTCGAGGACGGCGACAAGATCAAGGTCAACATCCGCTTCCGTGGCCGCGAGATGAGCCACCAGGAACTGGGTCGCGAGATGGCGTCGCGGATCGAGGCCGACCTGGGCGAGGACATCGTCATCGAATCGCGTCCGCGCCTCGAAGGCCGGCAGATGGTGATGATGATCGCCCCCAAAAAGAAGTAATCACGCGTTTACGCGTGGGCATACCGTTCCCCTCTCCCTTTGGGGTGAAAATGGCCCGCTTGCGCAGCATCGCTGCGCGGGCCATCTGAACGCACCGCCTGCTGGGCGGGGCCGGGGGCGCGAAGCGCGGGCAAAGGGTGAGGGGGCGCCGCGAGGCGCCTCTTTCAGTTTCAGATCGAGGCTCAGTCGTATCAGCGTTCCATTGATTGGATCTGCTCGACGCCCTTTGCAGCGACCTGGTGATTGAAAGCATCGAGCCTTCCGCCAACCCGATGATTTGCAAGCGCAATCCCCGCACGGCATAATGCGCGGCTCCCCGGTCCGCCGGGGTGGCAGATTCATCCAGGACCCGCCTGGATTCCCTCGTGGGATCAAAGGCTTAACACCGGCATGGGCAGGACGGAAAGCGTGGCACCAGCCACCGCCCAGTCAGTACTCGTATCCCACAAGGACTCTCGCAATGCCCAAGATCAAGACGCACCGGGGCGCCGCCAAGCGGTTCCGGAAGACGGCGTCCGGCAAGTTCAAGGCCGGCCACGCAAACCGCAGCCACATCCTCACGAAGAAGACGACCAAGCGGAAGCGCGGTCTTCGTCAGACGAACATCATCCCGGCGTGCGACAGCGGTCGCGTCGCCCGCATGCTGCCGTATCTCTGAGGAGGACTGAACCATGGCTCGAGTCAAGCGGGGCGTAGAAGCCCGTCGTCGTCACAAGAAGGTTCTCGGCCGCGCGAAGGGCTATTACAACGCCCGTCGCAAGGTCTTCCGCGTCGCCAAGCAGGCCGTCATCAAGGCCGGCCAGTACGCGTACATCGGTCGCAAGCTCAAGAAGCGCGATTTCCGTTCGCTGTGGATCACGCGTATCAACGCGGCCGCACGCCTGAACGGCATCAGCTACAGCCGCTTCATGAACGGTCTGCTGAAGGCCGGCATCACCCTGGATCGCAAGATCCTGGCTGACCTCGCGGTCAACGATGCCACCGGCTTTGCCGCGCTCGCCGAGAAGGCGAAGGGCGCGCTGGCGGCCTGAGGCCGTCGTCTCCACCGTAAAGCGGTACTGCCGCCGGATCCGTCCGGCGGTCACGTGGGGAAGGGCGCAAGTCCTTCCCCATTGTTGTTTGTGGCGCCGGATATTCGCGGTGCTGCATTCCTCCATCAGCGACGGGCCAGCAGTGCGATGAGCGAAATCGACTCCCTTTCGAACCAGGCGCTTGCCGATATCGAGGCGGCCGCGACGCCCGAGGCGCTCGAAGCGCTGCGCGTCGGGCTGCTCGGCAAGAGCGGCAGCATCACGTCGCAGCTCAAGGCGCTGGGCGCGCTGCCGGGTGACCAGCGCAAGGCGGCGGGCGAGGCGATCAACCGCGCGCGCGACGTGATCGGCACCGCGCTGTCGACGCGCAAGATCGCGCTCGACGACATCGCCCTTGATGCGAAGCTCGCGTCGCAAACCATCGACATCACCCTGCCGGGCCGCGATGGCGCGCGCGGCGGCGTGCATCCGATCAGTCGCACGCTCGAGCGCATCGCCGACATCTTCGGGCGCCTGGGCTACGAGCTCGCCGACGGCCCCGAGATCGAGGACGACTGGCACAACTTCGAAGCACTGAACTTTCCGCCGCACCATCCGGCGCGCGCGATGCACGACACGTTCTATTTCGGCGACGGCCGCCTGCTGCGCACGCACACCTCGGGTGTGCAGGTCCGCTACATGGGCGAGCACGCGCCGCCGCTGCGCATGATCGCGGCCGGCAAGGTCTACCGCTCCGACAGCGATCAGACGCATTCGCCGATGTTCCACCAGGTCGAAGGCCTGCTGGTCGACGAACACGCGACGTTCGCCGACCTCAAGGGCACGCTGAGCGAATTCGTGCGTGCGTTCTTCGAGCGCGATTTCGAGATGCGTTTCCGCCCGAGCTATTTCCCGTTCGTCGAACCCGGCGCCGAAGTCGACATCGCCTGGCAGCAGGCCGATGGCAGCACGCGCTGGCTCGAGGTGCTGGGCTGCGGCATGGTCCATCCGAACGTGCTCAAGGCCGTCGGCATCGATCCCGAGCGCTACACCGGTTTCGCCTTCGGCCTCGGCGTCGAGCGCTTCGCGATGCTGCGTTATGGCGTCGACGATCTGCGCGCGTTCTTCGACAACGATGTGCGGTTCCTGCGCCAGTTCGCCTGAGCGCGTCACGCCTGCCCCTTTACAGACACACCGGCGCTGCGCGCCGGGATGACGATTCGAAGAGATCGCGATGAAATTTTCCGAGAACTGGCTGCGCCAGCACGTCAAGACCGATGCCAGCCGCGACGAACTGGCGGCGACGCTGACCGCGATCGGCCTCGAGGTCGAGGACATCACGCTGCTGGGTGAGTCGCTGGACGGCGTGATCGTGGCGCGCATCGTGTCGGCCGAAAAGCATCCTGAAGCCGATCGCCTGCAGGTCTGTCAGGTCGATGCCGGCGGCACGCTGCTGCAGATCGTCTGTGGCGCGCCGAATGCGCGCCCGGGTCTGGTCGCACCCTTGGCGACGATCGGCACGACCGTCGGCGAACTGACGATCAAGGCCGCGAAGCTGCGCGGCGTGGAATCGAACGGCATGCTGTGCTCGGCCAGGGAACTCGGTATCGATGCCGATGCCTCCGGCCTGCTGGAACTGCCGGATGACGCGCCGGTCGGCGCGCCGCTGGCCGAGTATCTCGGCCTGCCCGACGCGACCATCGAGCTCAAGCTCACGCCCAACCGCGCCGACTGCTTCGGCATCCGCGGCATCGCATTCGACGTGGCCGCCGCCTGCGGCAGCGAAGTCGCGCCGCTCGATGCGCCCGCGGTGCCGGCCAGCACGGACGCATCCCTGCAGGTCGTGCTGGATGCGGGTGCCGATGCGCCGCGCTATCTGGGCCGCGTGATCGAAGGCATCGATGCGACGCGCCCGACGCCGTCGTGGATGGCCGAGCGCCTGCGCCGCAGTGGCGTGCGTCCTGTCAGCTTCCTCGTCGACGTCACCCAGTACGTCATGCTCGAACTCGGCCAGCCGATGCATGCCTTCGACCGCGACCTGCTCGAAGGTCCGGTCGGCGTGCGCCGCGCGCGCAAGGGCGAAACGCTCAAGCTGCTCGATGGTCGCGACGTGACGCTGGACGAACAGTTCCTCGCGATCACCGACGCGGGCCGCGTCGTAGCGCTGGCCGGTGTCATGGGCGGCTTCGACACGCGGGTGACCGACGGCACCCGCACCGTGTTCCTCGAATCCGCGCACTTCGCGCCGGACGCGATCATCGGTCGCAGCCGCCGTCTCGGCCTGCACACCGATGCCGCGCATCGCTTCGAGCGCGGCGTCGATCCCGAACTGCCGCGGACCGCGATCGAGTACGCGACGCGCCTGATCCTCGATGTCGCCGGCGGCAGTGCCGGTCCGGTGACGGCTGCCGAACTCGATGCGCACCTCGCGCAGCCGCGCACCATCGCCCTGCGTCGTGCGCGCCTGACGCGCGTGCTGGGTCTGACGGTCGACGACGCGGAGATCGAACGCATCCTGCGCGCGCTGGGTCTCGAAGTCGTCTCGAACGACGCTGGCTGGCGGGTCACCACGCCGACGCGTCGCTTCGATCTGGCAATCGAGGAAGACCTGATCGAAGAAGTCGTACGCATCCATGGCTACGACCGCGTGCCGACCACGCTGCCCGGGGGCGCGACGCGCATCGCCGCGGCCAGCGAAACCCATGTCGCCGAATCCGAACTGCGCAGGCAGATGGTCGCGCGCGATTGTCTGGAAACAGTCAACTTCGCGTTCGTCGATGCGTCGCTGCTCGCGACCTGGCAGGCGGATGCCGGCAGCGTGCCGCTGGCCAATCCGCTGAGCGCCGAACTCGGCGTCATGCGCACCGCGTTGCTGCCGGGCCTGGTGTCCACACTCGCGCGCAACCTCGCGCGCCAGCAGGAGCGCGTGCGCCTGTTCGAACTCGGCAAGGTCTTCGCGCAGGCCGACGTCGCCGGTGCCGCTCCGGTGGAAACGCTGCGTGTTGCCGCCGCGGTGGCCGGCGATGCCGGTGTCGAACAGTGGGGCGATGCGACGCGTCCGGTCGATTACTTCGATCTCAAGGGCGATCTGGAAGCGCTGGCCGCGGTCGCCGGCGCGGCGCTCGTCTTCGCGCGTTCGACCACGCCGCACGGCCATCCCGGTCGCTCGGCCGACGTGTTGCGCGACGGCGCACGCGTCGGCTGGATCGGCGAACTGCATCCGCGTCTGCTGCGCGCGCTCGACATCGACGTGCCAGTGGTGGCGTTCGAACTCGATGCGTCCGCGCTGCAGGCGCGTCCGCTGCCGCGGGTGACCGCGCTGTCGAAATTCCCGTCGGTGCGTCGCGATCTGGCGATCGTCGCGCCCGAATCGGTGGACTGGGCGGCGCTCGAGGCGACCGTGCGTGCGTGCGCCGGACCGCTGCTGTCCGACGTGCGCCTGTTCGACCGTTACGCCGGGCAGGGGGTCGAAACGGGGTTCAGGAGTCTCGCCATGGGCTTGATTCTGCAGGAAAGTTCACGCACTCTGACCGACCGCGATGTCGATGCCGTCGTCGCGGATGTGGTCGCCACCCTGGCGCGCGACCACGGTGCGAAGATCCGGGGCTGAGCCCTTCAGGGGAGTGGTGGCGTGGCATTGACGAAGGCGGACATGGCCGAAAAGCTCTACGAGGAAGTGGGCTTGAACAAGCGCGAGGCGAAGGAATTCGTCGACGCCTTCTTCGACGTGCTGCGCGATGCGTTGCAGCAGGGCCGCCAGGTGAAGTTGTCGGGCTTCGGCAACTTCGACCTGCGCCGCAAGAACGAGCGTCCGGGCCGCAATCCCAAGACCGGTGAGGAGATTCCGATTTCCGCACGCACGGTCGTGACTTTCCGTCCGGGCCAGAAGCTCAAGGAACGCGTCGAGGCCTATACCGGCTCGGTGGGCGCCGCGCATGCTTGACCCGGGCAGCAACCGCGAACTGCCGCCGATCCCGGCGAAGCGTTACTTCACCATCGGCGAGGTCAGCGAGCTGTGCGACGTCAAGCCGCACGTGCTGCGGTATTGGGAGACGGAGTTTCCGAGCCTGAGCCCGGTCAAGCGTCGCGGCAATCGCCGTTATTACCAGCGCCACGACGTGTTGATGGTGCGCCAGATCCGCGGCCTGCTGTACGAGCAGGGCTACACGATCGGCGGCGCGCGCCTGCGCCTGGAAGGCGAGGGCGCCAAGCAGGAGTCCGCACTGAGCAGCCAGATCGTGCGTCAGGTGCGCATGGAGCTCGAGGACGTGCTGCAACTGCTGAAGCGTTGATTGGCGATGGGCGAAACGCCCGCCAGACGGTATAATTTCCAGATTCCGGGGTATAGCGCAGCCTGGTAGCGCACTTGTCTGGGGGACAAGTGGTCGTCGGTTCAAATCCGGCTACCCCGACCAAAACACGCGATATCCGAACGGCCCGTGCGCAAGCGCGGGCCGTTCTGTTTGTGCGGGCGCGCGTCAGGCCGCGTCGAGCAGTGCGCGACCTTCCTTGGTGAGATCGATATCGCCGTCCTCGGCGAGCACGGCGTAGCCGGCATTGACCGCCCAGTCGGTCTCGGATTCGCTGATGGGGGTCGTCGAATCGATATCGCGCAGGACGCGGCGCTGGTCGTTGTCGATCGTCATGACGGTCTTCCGGTTGGGGGATAGCGCACCGTAACGGGGCCGGTGTCGGCGAGGCGTGCGCGCTTGGGATACCCGACGGTTGCGCACGTCGCCACGCTGAACGGAGAGCCGAAGGTGTGCCGAATGTCATGCGCATTCGCCTGGGCGGCTTCGTATGCTCCGCCTTCATCTTCTTGAACGGATCTGGCTGATGAACACGCGATTCGGTGTTGCGGTGCTCGCGTTCGCAATGGCATCGATGTCGATTGTCCCCACAGCGCAGGCGCAGGACGTCGCGGCGGTCCTGCCTGCACCCGCCGCGCAGTCCGATACCTCCGATGTCCGCGACATGGACACCGTCGTCGTCACCGGTGTGCAGCCCGGCCCGGGCCTGTGGCGGGTGCGGCGCGACGATGGTCATACGCTCTATATCCTCGGCACCCAGTCGCCGCTTCCGGCGGACATGACCTGGCGCGCGGACGAGGTGCGCCAGGTACTGGCCGAAGCCGATGCCGCATTGGGTCCGCCGGGCGTGAAAGTCGACGCCGATGTCGGTTTTTTCCGCGGGCTGACGCTGGCACCCTCGGCGTTCCGTGCGATGCGCAATCCTGATGGCGCATCCCTCGACGAATTGCTCCCGGCGGACCTCTATGCACGCTGGGCTGCACTGAAGCAGCGCTACATCGGCCGTGATCGCGGCATCGAACGCAAGCGGCCCTTTATCGCGGTCTACCAGCTCTACCGCGCTGCCCTGGAACATAACGGCTTGCGCGAGGGCGGCATCATCGGGCCGGTGATCGACGAGGCGCTCAAGGCGCGCGGCCTGCCGATCACGCCGACCGTCGTGGAGTTGAAGATCGAAGATCCGCGCGGCGCACTTGCGACGTTCCGTCGCGAGACACTCAAGCCCGAGGATCTGGAGTGCGTGCGCGGCACGCTCGACATCATCGAGAACGATCTGCCACGTATCGCCGCGCGGGCGAATGCGTGGGCGGTCGGCGATCTCGATGCACTGCGCGGCATGCCGGACGCGCGGGCGCAGGTGATGGCCTGCCTGTCGGCCTGGACCGCCAGCGAGACCGCGCGCGGGCTGGGCATGGTGGATGTCGAATCGAAGGTCGCAGCGGCCTGGCTGTCGAAGGTCGACGCCGCACTGGCCGAGCATGAAGTGGTCTTCGCGACCGTGCCCCTGGACGCGTTGATGCGCGCCGACGGACGCCTCGCGGCGCTGCGCGCGCGCGGCTACACCGTGCTGGCGCCCGATGCGGTGGACGCGGTCGAGGACGCGGAGATCGAGGCGGCGGCAGTGATGCCCTGAGCAGGGCCCGCAACTGCGGGCCCGGTCAGCCCGCGGCAGCCGTCTGCAAGCCCGCGTCACCTGCGTGCAGGTCCGGCCAGCGGTGCAATACCGCGCCGCGGATGCCGGCGACATCGAGTCCCGCTTCGGCAAGCAGGTCCTCGCGGCTGGCGTGGTGCTGGAAGGCATCCGGCAAGCCGAGGTGCAGCATCGGCATCGTGATGCCTTCGGCGTTGAGCAACTCGGCCACGCCGGAACCCGCGCCGCCGGCGACGACGTTGTCCTCCAGCGTCACGAAGCCGTCGTGGGTCTTCGCCAGCTCCAGCAACAATGCGCGGTCGAGCGGACGCACGAAACGCATGTTGACGACGGTCAGGCCGAGCGCCTCGCCGACCTGCTCGGCGGCCGGCACGATCGCGCCGAACGCCAGCAGTGCGACGCGTGCGCCGCGGCGGCGCAGGTCGGCCTTGCCGATCGGCAGCGTCTCCAGCGCCGTATCGATCGCGACCCCGGGACCTGTGCCGCGCGGGTAGCGCACCGCGGCCGGGCCTTCGTGACGGAAGCCGGTCGTCAGCATCGCGCGGCATTCGTTCTCGTCGGCCGGCGCCATGACGACCATGTTCGGCACGCAGCGCAGGAAGCTGAGGTCGAGGTTGCCGGCATGCGTGGCGCCATCCGGACCGACGACGCCGCCGCGGTCGATCGCGAACAGCACGTCGAGCTTCTGCACCGCGACGTCGTGGACCAGTTGGTCGTAGGCGCGCTGCAGGAAGGTCGAATAGATCGCGACCACCGGCTTGGCGCCTTCGCAGGCCATCCCGGCGGCCAGCGTCACCGCGTGCTGCTCGGCGATGGCGGTGTCGAAATAGCGGTCCGGGTACTCTCTGCTGAAGCGCACCAGGCCCGAGCCTTCGCGCATCGCCGGGGTGATGCCCAGCAGCAGCGGATCGGCGGCGGCCATGTCGCACAGCCAGTTGCCGAAGACGTCGGTGTAGGTCGGTCTCGAAGCGCCGCCCTTGGCGACCAGGCCCTTGTCCGGATCGAACGGGGACACGGCGTGGTAGCCGATCTGGTCGCCCTCGGCCAGTTCGTAACCCTTGCCCTTGGTGGTGATGACGTGCAGCAGCTGCGGGCCCTTGAGGCCCTTGAGCGTCTTGAGCGTGTCGACCAGCGCCTTGACGTCATGGCCGTCGATCGGACCGGTGTAGTGGAAGCCCATTTCCTCGAACAGTGTGGACGGCACGAACATGCCCTTCCAGTGTTCTTCCCAGCGACGCACGAACTTCGCGGTCGGGTTGTTCTTGTCGCCCAGCAGCTTCTTGCCGCCTTCGCGCAGGGCATTGAGCGTGCGGCTGCCGGTCGCGCGACCGAGCATCTTGGTCAAACCGCCGACGGCCTCGCTGATCGACATGCGGTTGTCGTTGAGCACCACCAGCACGTCGGGCTCGGGCGCCATGCCGCCGGCGTGGTTCAGTGCCTCGTAGGCCATGCCGGCGGTCATCGCGCCGTCGCCGATCACCGCGACCACGCGGCGGTCGTTGCCGGCCTGTGCGTTGGCGATCGCCATGCCCAGCGCTGCCGAGATCGAGGTCGACGAATGGCCGACGCCGAAGGTGTCGTACTCGGATTCCTCGCGCTTGGGGAACGGCGCCTCGCCGTCCTTCTGCTTGACCGTGTGGATGCGGTCGCGGCGGCCGGTCAGGATCTTGTGCGGATAGGTCTGATGGCCAACGTCCCAGACGACGCGATCGTGCGGCGTGTCGTAGAGGTAATGCAGGACCGTCGTCAGTTCGATCACGCCGAGGCCGGCGCCGAAATGGCCGCCGCTCTTGCCGACGGATTCGATGAGGTAGGCGCGCAGTTCGTCGGCGATCGCAGGCAGTTCGGCTTCGTCGAACTGGCGCAGGTCGGACGGCGCGTCGATGCGCGCAAGGCGCGGATAGCGCGTGGAATCGATCATCCGCCAATTGTACGCCGCGGCCCTGCGGCTGGCGTCACCGGCCTGTCATGGAAACGCTGGGCGCGAGGCGCTCAGCGACGCCGCAGACGGGAGAAGAAGCCGCCCTGACGCGCCGGTTCATCCACCGCTTCAGGCGCCTCGGTCAGCGGCTCGGCGTAGCGGGTGGCGAGGTTGGCATTCACGAATCGCAGGACTTCCTCCGCCGGCAGGCCACTGGCGACCACGATTTCTTCGAGCGTGGCCGGGCCCTTCATCATGGCCGTGGCGATGCGGAAGTGGCGCGGATACTCGCGCTCGGTCTGCGGCCACTTGTTCAGCTGGTAACGCGCATCCGGGTCGTGTCCGGGCGCGAGCGTGCCGTCGCCCGCGAGAAGTCCGCCGAGCCAGATGAGGCGCAGCAGGGGCTGTGGGGGCCCGGACGCCTGCGCCTCACGCGACCAGGTCGCGTCGTCCACGGCTTCGATCGCATCGCGGGCGATCGCGCCCTCGAAGTACTGGCTCAGGGGTTTGAGCGTGCTGGGGCCGTGATACTGCTGCGCATCGAAGTCGAGCCACAGCGTTGGCCCGGTTTCGCGACGGTAGCGGCGGCGGCCGCGCAGCACGCCGATGTTCAACCAGTCGGCGAAGGGCAAGGCCCGTGCGGATTCCAGATCGGACGGAATCGTGACCGCCTCCGGGGTTGGCGGCGCGTCCGGCTCCGGTACGTGCGCGGTCTCGACCGCGGCATCGGGCTCGGAATGCCCGATCTCGGGCTCGACGGCGCCGACGACTGCGTGTTCGGGCCTGATATCGGTTGTCGGGGCAGCGGATGCGTCATCGTGTGATTCGACGGCAGGCGCAGTTGCGATGGAGCGGGCAGGCGCCCCGGGCACCGGTGACGGTACCGGCGTGTTCACGGCCACGTTCTGCGTCGCCGCGATTTCGCGCAACAGTGCGGCCATCGCGCTGTCGTCGAACGGGCGCCCCAGGCGGTAGTGGGTCTGCACGCGTGGCGCCGAGGTCAGGCCGACGATCTGCTTGCCCGCGGCGTGCAGGCGCAGCCAGCTCATCGGGCCGTACATGCTGTCCATGTCGACGATGACGTGTTCGGCATCGGCTTCTGCGACCAGCAGGAACGGCTCACCAAGCTGCACATTGGCGCCGGTGAGTGCCGCGCGCAGGGCGGTTTCGGTGGCGGTGTCCATTCCGCTCAGGGCGATGGTCAGTGTCATGCAGAAGATACCGGGCGACGCGTCGCGAGGCGCGCTATCCGTGGAGTGTATCGAGTGCACCACGCGCGATGCACGGCGCGCGGACCTCAGCCGCGGTCGCGGCGCGGCAGGTGGGTGCTGAGGAAGGCCATCTGGTCGGCCAGGATATTGCGGTTGCTGAGAATCAGATGCTCGATCCAGCTCGGCCGGAACGGCACCGCCAGCAGCGGCATCGAGGCCTCCTGCGGCGTGCGCGCGCCCTTGCGCGAATTGCAGTGGAAGCACGCGGTGACCACGTTTTCCCAGGTATCGAGGCCGCCGCGCGACAGCGGTTCGACATGGTCGCGGGTCAGCGTCTGACGGCCTGCGCGACGACCGCAGTACAGGCACAGCTGGTGGTCGCGCGCGAACAGTGTGGTGTTGGTCAATGCGGGCGTTGGATCGATCGCGCTCGGGCGCACGTGGCTGCGCCCGGCGATGATCGGATGCAGATCCATGCGGCTCTGCAGGCCGGTCGCGCGGCACATGCCGCCGTGCACGGTCATGCAGGGATCGCCGAGTGTCCAGGCGACCGCGCCGCGTGCGTACAGGCATGCAGCGTCCTGCCAGCTGATCCAGTTGAGCGCACGGCCGTGGGCGTCGAGTGCGAGCAGGCGGACGGCATCGCGACGCGGAACGTGATCAGAAAGTGCGGAGGAGACGCCGGAATCCCGCGCGTTTGCAGCGCCGGTGGGGATCAGGCGTGTGATCGCGCTGTGTGCCTCCATTGCGACCGAGCATATACCCGATCGATGACACTTTGTGCAACGGATCACGCGCACGTCGCGACGCCGGATGGCAGCCGCGACGTGCGTGCAGGACCTCAGCTGTCGAGGGCCTCGTCTGCGATCGACAGCAGCGAGGCCGGACCACTCGCGATCGCCGCCGCATGGTTCAGCGTGCGCGGCAGGATGCGGGTGAAGTAGAAACGGGCGGTCTCGCGCTTGCCGGCCTTGAAGGTCTCCGGACGCGACGACGCGTCGGCCACCGCCACGCTGCGCGCCCACCAGTAGGCCAGCGCCACGTAGCCGGAGAAGAACAGGTAGTCGTACGCAGCCGCACCGATTTCCTCGGGATCGGCCGCGGCGCGCTCGGCGATCGAACGCGTCAGCGCCTGCCACTCGCCGGCCTTCGCCCGCAGCGGCTCGATGAACTCGGCCAGCGCCGCGTCGTTCGCGTGCTCGACGCAGAAGCGTTCGATCATGCCGAGGAACACGCGCAGGCCCGCACCCTGAAGCTGCAGGGTCTTGCGGCCCATCAGGTCCAGCGCCTGGATGCCGGTCGTGCCCTCGTAGAGCGTGGTGATGCGCGCGTCGCGGGCCAGCTGCTCGATGCCGTGCTCGGCGATGTAGCCGTGGCCGCCGAAGCACTGCAGTGCGTGGTAGGTGCACTCGTTGCCCCATTCGGTCAGGCAGCCTTTGACGATCGGCGTCAGGAAGCCGAGCAGATCGTCGGCTTCCTTGCGCGCGGCATCGTCGGTGGCGAGTTCGGCGCTGTCGACCAGTGAACCGGCGTGGTACGCCAGCAGGCGGCCGCCTTCGGTCAGCGACTTGCAGGTCAGCAGCATGCGGCGCACGTCGGGCTGTACGAGGATCGGATCGGCCGGCTTCGACGGCAGCTTCGGACCCGACAGCGCGCGCGACTGCAGACGCTCGCGCGCATAGCGCAACGCGTTCTCGTAGGCGCGCGTGGCGAGGCCCAGGCCCTGCACGCCCACGCCGAGGCGCGCGGTGTTCATCATCGTAAACATCGCCATCAGGCCCTTGTGCGGCTGACCGATGAGATAGCCCTGCGCGCCATCGAAGTTCATCACGCAGGTCGCGGAGCCGTGGATGCCCATCTTGTGTTCCACCGCGCCGCAGCGCACGGCGTTGCGCTCGCCCACGGTGCCGTCGCGCGCGACCTGGATCTTCGGCACGATGAAGAGCGAGATGCCCTTGCTGCCCGCGGGCGCATCGGGCAGGCGCGCGAGCACCAGATGGATGATGTTGTCGGTGAGGTCATGTTCGCCGGCGGTGATGAAGATCTTGGTGCCGGTGATCGAATAGGTGCCGTCGTCGACCGGCTCGGCGCGCGTCTTCAGCAGGCCGAGATCGGTACCGCACTGCGGCTCGGTCAGACACATGGTGCCGGTCCAGGTGCCGGCGATCAGCGGCTTGAGGAAGACTTCCTTCTGCCAGTCCTCGCCGTGGTGGCGCAGCGCGTTGACGGCGCCATGCGACAGCAGCGGGAAGTTGCTCCAGGCGAGGTTGGCGGCGTCGATCATTTCCTCGAGGCAGATGCCGATCGCGTGCGGCATGTTCATGCCGCCGAATTCGGTCGGCGCGCTCATGCCGGTCCAGCCGCCTTCGGCGAACTGGTCGTAGGCGGCCTTGAATCCATCGGGCGTGGTGACCGCGCCGGTGGCCTTGTCGAAACGTACGCCCTGTTCGTCGCCGATGCGGTTCAGCGGTGCGAGCACGGTCTCGCACATGCGCGCACACTCGTCGAGCACCGCGTCGACGGTCTCGCGGTTGGCGTCGTCGAAGCCGAGCGTGGAGAACAGGGACTCGACCTGCAGCACGTCGTGCAGCGCGAAGCGGATGTCGGTCAACGGGGCGTGATAGGTGCTCATGCGTCTGTCTGGCTCGTGTGCGTATCGTTGGAAAGAGATCGTTGGAAAGAGGTGGCGGCGTCAGCGCATCACGCCGGGCAGGCCCGGTACGGGATTCAGTGTGCTGTCGCGGCGGACGGTGTAGTCCCGCGCGCTGCCGCGATCGTCGGGCGCGGCGCGGATGCTGCCGTCGAGCCGGTAGTTCAGTGGGCGGCCGGCCGCGAGCGCGTCGGCGGCATGCAAGCGGCCTTCGGCCGACGGTGCCAGACGCAGGCTCAGGATGTCGGCCGACTCGGGGCCGATCGTCAGTGTCGTCGCGGCCTCCAGTGTGCCGGCCGTCTCGCCATCGACCGACAGTACAAACCGGATCGATTCGAAGCGCATCGGAATGCTGCTGTAGTTCTGCAGGCGCAGATCCACCGACCAGTTGCCGTCGGCGCCGACGCTCAGCTGCTGGATGCTCGCGGTCGGCTCCGACACGCGACGCTGCCCGGTCACACAGGCGGCGAGGGTGCCTGCCATCAGCAGGATCGTCAGCAGTTTCCACGGTTTCATGCGCGGCACTCCGGTTGCGGGTGGAGGCCGATGTTAACGCGTCGCCGGTCGCGGGCCGCTGCGCTGGATGGCCTCGAATGCGGTGCTCGAGACGAGTTTTCGAAAAACGGTTGCCGTTCGCGAGCCTGCCCCGTATCATGCGCCTCCCGCAGTGGCCGGGTAGCTCAGTTGGTAGAGCAGGGGATTGAAAATCCCCGTGTCGGGGGTTCGATTCCCTCCCCGGCCACCATTGCAGGAACGTCGAAGACCCGCCGAGTGCGGGTCTTTTGCGTTGTGGGTTTGCGGAGGTCCGGTTCTCGGCGTGTGCGTGGTCGCGATCGACGGCGGCGCGCGCACCGGAGCGGCGGCGTGCTCAGAGCGCTGGCGCGGCACGGATGTGGTCGTACAGGCCGCCGTCGGCGAAATGCGTGGCTTGTGCCTTCGACCAGCCACCGAACGCGTCCTCGACTGTCACCACCGTCACTGGCCGGAACCGGGCCAGTTGCGAGGCCGGTACGCCGTCGCGCTGGATGGGACGGAAGTGGTGCTGCGCGACGAGCCGCTGTGCGGGCGGGGTGAACAGCGTCTCGATGTAGGCGTCGGCCACTGCACGCACGTCATGCGCCTCCGCGTTGCGGTCGACGACTGCAACCACCGGCTCGGCACGGATGCTGATGCTGGGATAGACGATCTCGAACGCCTGGCTGGTCTGCGGATCGGCCAGCACGCGCAGCGCTTCGTTCTCCCATGCCAGCAACACGTCGCCGACGCCGCGTTCGACGAAGGTGGTGTGGGCGCCGCGCGCGCCGCGGTCGAGGACCGGGACATTCGCGTAGAGCCCACGCATGTAAGCCAGCACTCGTTCGCCATCCCGAAAGGTCCGCGCCGCCCAGGTCCAGGCTGCCAGATAGCTCCAGCGCGCGACGCCGGACGTCTTCGGATCCGCAGTCACCACCGCGATATCGCCGATCAGGTCGCCCCAGTCGGCGATGCGCTTCGGATTGCCCTTGCGGACGAGGAAGACCACGGTGGAGGTGTAGGGCACGCCGTGGTGCCTTGTCCGGGTACGCCACTGCCCATCGAGCAGACCCGCCGACGCGATCCGGTCCACGTCGGCTGCGAGCGCGAGCGTCACGACATCTGCCGGTTCGCCCGCGATCACCGCATCCGCCTGCGCACCGGAGCCGCCATGTGTCTGCAGCACCTCGACATCGCCGCCGCCGCGTTGGCGCCAACCGGTGGCGAACATGCGGTTGTAGTCGGCATAGAACTCGCGCGTCGGGTCGTAGGACGCGTTGCGGAGGACGGATTCACCGGCAAGCGCGGGCTGCAGCGCAGCCAGGAGCAGTAGACATGACAGCGCACGGAACATGTGCGATCCCGGCTGAGAAAGAACTTCGACACTACCGATACGGCCCGCCCCGCGCATCCATCGCGAGCTTGATCACCGTATCACTCGTGCAACACGGCGTTGCTGCAGGGAGTTCGACCACCGATGCCGGACTGGTGGTGCTCGTAGCTTCATTTCACCGTACCGCGCGGAGCGCGCGGCGGCACGCGCTCTGTTCGGCGCAGGTGATTTCGTCGAAGTCTTTGTCGATACGCCGCTCGCCGAAGCGGAGCGTCGCGATCCCAAAGGCCTCTATGCGAAAGCGCGTCGCGGAGAGTTGCCGAACTTCCCCGGTATCGATGCGCCGTACGAGGCACCTGAAGCTGCGGAACGGGTGCTGGACACCGTGCGGAATGACACCGCGTCACTGGCGACGCAGGTCATCGACTACCTGGCCAGGACCGAATGAACCACGCGCCTCGATAAAAGGGCCGGCGCATCCGCCGGCCCTCGTGTCCCTCAGCAGCAGCCGTGGTCGCCGTGTCGCGTGCCACTGTCGGCCACCACGGCGGCGCCGGTGGTCTCGCCGCGCTGGCTGGCGTGGTGGTGTTCGGCGATTACGCGCGCCACGCAGCTGGTCACGCGCTTGCCCATCTCGATGTGCAGGAACTCGTTGGGGCCATGCGCGTTCGAATGCGGGCCGAGTACGCCGGTGATCATGAACTGCGCGCCGGGGAACTTCTCGCCGAGCATGCCCATGAACGGGATCGAGCCACCTTCGCCCATGTACATCGCCGGCTTGTCGAAGAACGCCTGGCTGGCGTCGTCGATCGCCTGCGTGAGCCACGGCGACATCGCCGGTGCATTCCAGCCGGTCGCGGCTTTTTCAAGCTCCAGCGTCACCGTCGCACCGTTCGGCGCATCGGCCAGTAGCACGTCCTGCAGCAGTTGGCCCGCACGCTTGCCGTCGACGGTTGGCGGCAGACGCAGCGACAGCTTCACCGCGGTGTGCGGGCGGAGCACGTTGCCGGCCGACTGCAGTGACGGGATGCCGTCGACACCGGTCACCGACAGCGCCGGGCGCCAGGTGCGGTTGAGCACCAGTTCCGACAGGTCCTCCGACATCTGGCCGTTGCCGTCCTTCGGGAACATCGGCTGGAGGTCGCCGGTCAGCGGGAACTTGTCGTAGATCGCGGTATCGAGCACTTCGGCCGCACGGCGCGCCTGTTCGAGCCGTTCGGCCGGAATCTCGGCATGCAGGCCCTCGACCAGGATGCGTCCGGTCACCTCGTCCTCGATGCGCGACAGCAACTGGCGCAACAGGCGGAAGCTCGACGGCACCACGCCGGAGGCATCACCGGAATGCACGCCTTCGTCCAGCACCTTGACCGTCAGGTTGCCGCCGGCGAGGCCGCGCAAGGAAGTCGTGCACCAGAGCTGTTCGTAATTGCCGCAACCCGAGTCCAGGCACACCACCAGCGACGGCTTGCCGATACGGTCGGCGAGATGGTCGACGTAGGCCGGCAGATCGTAGCTGCCCGACTCCTCGCAGGCTTCGATCAGCACCACGCAGCGGGCATGTGGCAGGCCCTGTTCGTGCAGCGCCAGGATCGCGGTCAGCGAACCGTAGATCGCATAGCCGTCATCGGCGCCGCCGCGGCCGTAGAGCTTGCCGTCGCGCAGCACCGGCTTCCACGGGCCGAGATCGTCGTCCCAACCGGTCATTTCCGGCTGCTTGTCGAGATGGCCGTAAAGCAGCACGCAGTCGTCATCGCTGCCGCCATTCGCCGCAGGAATCTCGATGAAGATCAGCGGGGTACGGCCTTCGAGGCGGACCACGTCCAGCACCATGCCGGGGATCGACTGGCTCTTCGCCCAGTCCGACATCAGCGTGACTGCCTGCTCCATGTAGCCGTTGGCGACCCAGTCGGCATCGAACATCGGCGACTTGTTGGGGATCCGGATGTATTCGACGAGCTGGGGGACGATCTCGTCGTCCCACTTGGCGCCGACGAAACGGTCGGTCTGGCTGCTGTCCATTCGGGTTTCCAGTATGCGTAAAACGCGATTCTATCGCGGACCCGTGTGTAGGAATTTTCCTACATCTGCTTGGGCATTCGGCTGGCTACGGCCCAGCGGGGGCGCGGATATTCTGTGCGCGTGGTGTTGGGAAGACTGGCAGTACCGGCAAGGACGAATGAATCGCCAGTCGGGAATGGATTCCACCCAATACCAAGGAGTTAGGACATGAAGTCGATCCGAGCCGTGCTTGCGTCGCTGTGCCTTTCGCTGCTGTTGGCAGGTACCGCATTCGCAAATGAAAGCGTGGAGAAGGTCAACATCAACACCGCCGATGCAGCCACGCTGGCACGTGTGCTGCACAACGTGGGACAGGCCAAGGCAGAAGCCATCGTGGCCTACAGGGATGAAAACGGTCCGTTCCGGAGCGCCGAGCAGTTGGCGCAGGTGAGAGGCATCGGATTGCAGACCGTCGAGCACAACGTCGATCGCATCGACGTGGGAGCCGCCGGATCGCAGGCAGGCGTGACGCGGGCACCGAGCCCGCCCGCCGCAGCCGGAAACAAGGGGACGGCGCAACTGCGCTGATCTTTTGCCCGATCGCTGTCAACGGCACAGGACGTGCCGACGACAGACGAGGAGCAGGACGCTCCAGGGGACCGGCAGGATGCCGCTACAGGGATGTAATCGTCGCCCGCCTCGCATTGGATGCGAAGCGGGCGACCCTTCTTGGGGCATTCCGTTTTCGCGTCGGCCTAGACTGAGGGCATGACCGATCCCTCGCCTGTCCGACACCTCCGCGCACAGGATGCGCAACGCATCCGCTGGCGGAATGGCCTGGGCTGGACGCGTGAGATCCACGCCGAACCCGATGGCGAAAGCGAAGAATGGCGATGGCGGCTGTCCATTGCCGACATCGAGCAGCCTGCCGCGTTTTCGCGGTTCGAGAGTGTCGAGCGGGAGCTGATGCTGTTGTCGGGCGATGGCCTGACGTTGCGCTTCGACGATGGGCAGGTCGCGGACCTGCAGCCGCCGCATGCGCGGCTGCGGTTTTCCGGCAGTCGTGCGCTGCAAGGTGAGCCGTCGGGTCCGGGCGTCAGTGCGCTCAACCTGATGTGGCGTGCCGGTTGTGTGGATGCGTCGGTCTGGCACCGGCCGCTGGTCGGCACGATGGTGGTGTTCGTGGATCCGGGAGACTGCTGGGTGGTCCACGTGCTGGCGGGGGAGGTCCGGCTTGCGGAGACGGATGTGTTCCAGGGCGCGCGCGGCGACACGCTGTTGCTGCGTGCGACCGACAGCCGGCGGCGGTTCGGACTCGATGGCGGCGGTGAACTGCTGCTGGTCCGGTTCGCCGCTGTCGACACGGTCGGTCCGGAAGAAGAAATGCCCGCGGCGCCATAGGCGCGGCGGGCACTTCCAGGTCATTCGGAACGACTGCGACCCGACTGGCGGGTCGCAGTGCCCGCATCAGAAGCGGACGTTGACACTCAGCCAGATGCTGCGGGCCTTGTCCTTGTTGTTGTAGTCGTCCTGCGCGGACAGGGTGTAGCTGCCGCTGTCCTCGATGAATGTGTACTGGTAGGACGTGAAGTCACGGTCGAGCAGGTTGTTGATGCGACCGTTGAGGGTGATCGACTCGTTGATCTCGTACGAAGCCCCCAGATGCAGCACGGTGTAATCCTCCCAGAACTGTTCCTGCTGCAGCACGGTGTCGAATCCGCGATAGCGCTTGGAACGCGTTTCGGCGGTCAGGAACACGTTGAACGCGTCGGAGGCCCGCCAGTCCAGCGTCGCGTTCGCCATGTGCCGCGCGCTGTTGCCCAGCGGCCGGCCCGCATTGCTGCCACTCTTCTGCTCGCTGTCGGTGTAGGTGTAGTTGGCGCGGAAGCCGAAGGCTTCGTTGATGTTCCAGCGACCGGCCAGTTCCGCGCCCTGGACCACGACCTCGTCGATGTTCACCGTCTTGCTGGAATTGGCGTATCCCAGATCCGCGTACTCGCCGGTGCTGGCACAGGCGATGGTCAACGTCGGACCGCAGCTCTCCGAGCCGATCTTGTCGTCGAACTCGTTGCGGAAGATCGTGGCGTTGAAGCCGTGGCCGTCGGGGTGCTGCCAGTAGGCGGCGATTTCGCTGCTGGTGCTGGTTTCCGGCTGCAGGTCCGGGTTGCCGAACATCGGCGACACGCCCTGACCGCCGAAGCCGGTGATGCCATCGTAGAGCTGGGTGGTCTTGGGCGTCTTGAAGCCGGTGCTCACGCCGCCCTTGACCGTCCACTGCTCGCTGACGCTCCACACGCCGTACAGACGCGGGCTGACGTGGTTGCCGAAGACCTTGTGGTCGTCGTAGCGCAGGCCTGCCGTGATCGAGAAGGGATCGGCGACCGACCAGGTGTCCTCGACGAACAGCGAATACATGTCGTGCTCCTGCTTGGCGCCGGGCGTCCCGCGCTCCATGCCGAACACACCGTCGATGAGCTCGCCCTGGATGAGCTGGGCACCGATCACCGCCATGTGCTCGCCATACCACTGGAAGGGCAGATCGAGCTTGGCATCCAGGGTGTACTGGTTGCTTTCCAGGGTGCGGTCCGGGCGCGGCAGATAGGCGAGAAGCTGGGCGTACCGGGCAGGATCGAGATTGGCTTCCATCAGCGCGAGCTTCTGCGCTTCGGGCATGTTGTTCCAGGCGTTGGCGGTGAAGCCAGTTCCATCTGCGGTGTTGGCGCAGTAGCCGTTGCCGCCGACCGCGCCGCCGAGGTTGTCGCAGACTGCATTCCACAGGCCCTGCAGCGATTGCCGTTCGCCAACGGTGAACGGCAGGGTGCGCCCCTTGTTGTCGGTTTCCACGTAGGCCAGCGAGACGGCGCTGTTGCCGAACGACCAGCGGCCTTCATGCGTGAACGACCAGTTGTTGCGGGTGAATTCCTGGGAGGGACGGTAACCGGCACGGGGCTCGACCCGTCCGTTGTTGCCCACGCGCAGCATTGCGCCGTAGTCGTCGACGGTGCCCACCGGGTACTCCGCGACGCCGTCGTCATTGATCCGGGGGCTGTTGTCGTATTCCTGGCGCGAGGCGTCGATCTCGAAGGTCACCGTCTGCGCATCGGTCGGCATCCAGGTCAGGGTGACGCCGGCAGCCTTGTTCGTATTGTCCACGGTCTTGCCCCCGCCGCCGAAGCCCAGCGCACGGTTGTGGACCTCGCCGTTCGGGTCGACGACCGAGTCGTAGACCGGATTGGACGCGTCCCGCTCGTACCAGCTGCCGCGCGCGCTGAGGTTGAGGCGTCCGGGCACCAGCGGGCCGGTGATGAAGAAGTCGGCCGTGGTGTCGTCGCCGAACTGGTCGTCGGTCTGGAAGTTGCGGCCCAGCGTGACCGAGCCCGACCAGGAGTCGAGCTCGCGCTTGGTGATGACGTTGATGACGCCACCCATGGCATCGGCACCGTAGAGCGTCGACATCGGCCCGCGGATCACTTCGATGCGTTCGATCGCGTCCAGCGGCGGGATGTGGTTGAACTGGTTGCCGCCGAAGTTGTTGGGATAGATGTCGCCATGGTTGTTCTGACGGCGACCGTTGACCAGGATCAGGGTGTAGTCCGAGCCCATGCCGCGCATCGAGATCGTGCCCTGGCCGGTCTTGTCACGGGTCTCGCCGATATCCACGCCCTCCAGGTCGCGCACTGCGTCGAGCAGGGTCATGTACGGACGCTGGGCAAGATCTTCCTGGGTGATGACGCTGATGCTCGCGGGCGCATCGGTGAGCTTCTGCTCGAAGCCGGCGGCGGTGACGACGATGGTGTCGAAATCGGTGGGCGAGGTGGCCGACGTCGCATCGGCGAAGGCGGGGGCGGACAGCAGGCCCAGCAGGGTGATGGCGAGCGGACGACGGATCGGGAAACGGGTCATGGAGGTCTCGTTGGACGGTATCGAAACGCGGCGTGGCGTCGGCTGGCCGGAGTGGGGTGCGCATGCGGACATGCGACAGGCCGCAGCGCGCCGCGTCCGGAGCAGGACGTGCGTAATGCGGGGCGCCGGTGCAGGCCGGCGATATCCGGAAATCAGCGGGGCGGCGCGCGGCCGCGATGCTGGCGGCGGGGCACGCCGGGGCGGGGCGGCGCGACTGCCAGGTGCAGACGGCGCGCGAGGCGAAGGCGTGGCGAGACAGACGCCTTCGCACTGCAAATCGCAGCGTTGGACGCAGGCAGGTGCAGGCGCTGGGACGACCGGGTGGCGGACAGCGACGTGGTCGCGTCCTGCGAAGGCGGCGTTTCGCCGCCGTCCTGCATATGCAAGGCCGCGGGCACGATGCCGGTGGTCGCGGTTGCGGCCATTGCGGCCGGTCCCAGGGTGGCCGCCGACAGCAGCAGAAACAGCAGGCCGAGCGCCATGACGCGTACGCCATCGACACACGGGCGCAGGTGTGCGCCGAACTGTTCCGTCAGTGATCGGATGCCCTGCGGCACGCGTGCTTCCCCTGTGGGCACCATCGCCCAATCACGGGATCTTAACCGAGAATGATTCTCGACATCAAAGAGTAACGATTCCGATTACCGGAGCGTCGATGTCGAACGATTGAATGCGCCGCGACAGATCAGTCGCGATCGTCGCGGGTCCAGACGCCGCCATGCTCGACCTTGGTCGGAAATTTCGCCACCGGCTCGTATGCAGGCGCGCACAAGGCGCGCCCGTCGCGCACGTCGAACTTCGCGCCGTGCAGCACGCATTCGATCGTGCCCAGGGCCGTATCGAACTCGCCGCCGCTCGACAGGCCGAAATCCTCGTGGCTGCACTGGTCTTCGAGTGCGTAAAGATCACCGTCGAGGTTGAAGACGATGATCGGCACGCTGGTGATCTCGTCGAAGGTGGTGCGCATCTCGCCCGGCAGCAGCTCGCCGGTGGCACAGACGAAGGTCCAGGTCTCGCTCATGGGGCGGCTCCGAAGGTCTTCTCCAGCACTTCGAAGCGCAGATCGTCGCGCAGCGGGCTGCCGAAGCGGGTGTCGCCATAGGGGAACGGCTTGTGCACGCCGGTGCGGCGATAGCCGCGGCGCACGTAGAACGCGATCAGCGCGTCGCGCACGTCGATGACCGTCATGCGCATGCCGGGCAGGTGCCATTCGTCGCGGGCGATGCGTTCGCATTCGCGCAGCAGCGCATCACCAGTGCCGAGGCCCTGCAGCGTCGGATCGACCGCGAACATGCCGAAGTAACCGACGCCGCCCTCGATCGCGACGTGCGCGCAGGCGAGTGGGCGTCCGTCGTCGCCGTCGATCACGACGACGCGGCTGTCGGCGCGGATGATGTCGTGCGCCAGCACGTCGGGATCGATACGCGCGCCGTCGAGCAGGTCGGCTTCGGTGGTCCAGCCGCTGCGGCTGGATTCGCCGCGATAGGCGGACGTCACCAGGGTGACGAGGGCAGGCACATCGACAGGCGTGGCGGTACGGAACACGGGAGCGGACATGGCGGCGGTTGAAGTCGTGACGCCGCCATTATCCCGCGATGGCTGTGTGCCTGCGCGCGCGAATGCACGACGACGCAGGCACAGCCTCAACCGAGCAGCGTACGCACCTTGCGCAGGGCGGCGACGAAGGCGTCGATTTCCTCGTGCGTGTTGTAGAACGCGGGCGATGCGCGGCACGTGGCGGCGACGCCGTAGAACTGCAGCAGCGGATGCGCGCAATGCTGGCCGGAGCGGATCGCCACGCCTTCGAGATCCAGCAGCGTGGCGAGATCGTGCGCGTGCGCGCCTTCGACCAGGAACGACACGACCGCGGCCTTCTCCGGCGCGGTGCCGAAAATGCGCAGGCCGTCGATCTCCCGCAGCGATTCGGTCAGGTGCGCGAGCAGTTCGGCCTCACGGCGTTCGACGTGATCCATGCCGAGCCGGTCGAGATAGTCGACGGCGGCGCCGAGCCCGACGAATCCGGCGATGTTCGGCGTGCCGGCCTCGAAACGGTGCGGCGGATCGTTGTAGACCGTCTTCCCGAAGCTGACTTCCTTGATCATCTCGCCGCCGCCGAGGAACGGCGGCATCGCCTGCAGATGTTCGCGGCGCGCCCACAGTGCGCCGGTGCCGGTCGGGCCGCACATCTTGTGGCCGGTGAAGGCGTAGAAATCGCAGCCGAGCGCGGCGACATCGACGCGGCGATGCGGCACGGCCTGCGAGCCGTCGATGACGGTGACGATGCCGCGCTTGCGCGCCTCGCGGCAGATCTCGCGCACCGGGTTCACCGTGCCGAGCACGTTGGACACCTGGGTCAGGGCGAGCAGCTTGACGTCGGGCGTCATCGCCCGGCGCAGCGCATCGAGGTCGAGCGTGCCGTCCTCGAGGATCTCGGCCACGCGCACCGTCGCACCGGTGCGCTCGGCAACGAGCTGCCACGGCACGATGTTGGCATGGTGTTCCATGCGCGAAACGAGGATCGTGTCGCCGGCCTTCAGCCGCGGCAGCGCCCACGACCAGGCCACCAGATTGATCGCGAACGTGGTGCCGCTGCACAGTACGAGTTCGTCGCTGCGTACGTTGAGGAAACGCGCGAGCTTCGTGCGCGTGCCCTCGTAGGCGTCTGTCGCCTCTGTGCCGAGCTGGTGCACCGCGCGGCTGACGTTGGCGTTCTGCCGCCGGTAGAAGCCGTCGACCGCATCGATCACCGACGCCGGCTTCTGGCCGGTATTCGCGTTGTCGAAGTAGATCAGCGGCTTGCCGTGGACCTCGCGCAGCAGCAGCGGGAAGTCCGCGCGCACCGCGGCCCAGTCGACGCTGCCGTCATGCGCGACCGGCGCGCTGGGCGCATCGAACGGCGGCGTCAGCGGCGGCAGCGTAGTGCTCATGCGAGAGCGAGCCCGGAGAGCGTGCGGTCGAGACCGGCCTCGGCGTACGCACGCAGCGCGGGATCGGTGATCGTCGACAGCGGCTCGCGCACGAAGGCGGCGGTCAGCAGGCGCTGGGCATCCGGCGCCGGTAGGCCGCGCGAACGCAGATAGAACAGCGCGCCCGGATCGAGCTGGCCGACCGTTGCGCCATGCGCGGCCTGCACTTCGTCGGCATGGATCACCAGCACCGGCTGGGTGTCGATCTCGGCCGTGGGCGAGAGCAGCAGGTTCTTGTTCGACAGGCGCGCGTCGGTGCCGTCGGCGCCGGCATCGATGGTGATGCCACCATGGAACACGACGCGACCGCGCTGGTCGCCGATGCCGCGCCACTTGAGTTCGCAGGCGGTGTGCTTCGCGATGTGGCGGATGCCCAGGCGCGTGTCGACGTGCGCGCGGCCACCGGCCAGCAGCACGCCGTTCGCGGTCAGGCGCGCGTCGTCGCCGAGCAGGCGCACATCGAGCTCGTGGCGCGACAGCGCGCCGCCGGCCTCGACATCGACGCGGTTGTAGACCGAGGCGGCCTGCAATTCGGCGTCGGTGCGCAGGAAGCTGGTCGCGCCGATGCCGCGGTGCTGCAGGCGCACATGGTGCAGTTCGGCACGATCGGCGATGCGCAGCGAGATGATGGTGTTGTCGAGATGGCGGTGCGCGCCGGCGTCGAGATGATGTTCGACCAGCGTCAGCGTGGCGCCTTCGCCGAGCACGACGTGGTGGCGCAGGTGCCAGGCCAGGTCGCCCTCGGCAGGCGCACCGACGAACACCAGATGCACGGGCGTCTCGATCCGGGCGCCGGCATCGACAGAGACCGAAGCGCCATCGTGGGCGAGTGCACCGTTGAGGCGGGCGAACACGGCGTCGTCGCGATTGTCGATGTCAGGCAGCGTGCCGGCATCGGCGAGCGTGCCGATCGACAGGCCGGCGACGGCGGCGCCCGCATCGGACAGGGCTGCGGACAGGCGGCCGTTGACGAACACCAGGCGCGGTGCGGGAATCGCGGCCAGCAGGTCCGCATCGACCACGGCGTCGGCCTGCGGCGCGACGAAGCTGCGACGTTCCAGTGCGCGCAGCGAGGTGTACTTCCAGGCTTCGCTGCGCGGGCCGGGCAGGCCGGTCGCGAGCGTCGCGTCGAGGGCCGCGCGACGGGCGGTGTCGCCAGCGAAGCCGGCGGCGAGAGAGTCGAGCAGGGCACTCATCAGGCAGCGGTCTCCGGCGCGACGCGGTCCTTGATCCAGGCGTAGCCCTTCTCTTCGAGCTGCAGCGCGAGTTCCGGGCCACCGGTCTGCACGATGCGCCCGTCGGCCAGCACATGCACGACGTCGGGCTTGATGTAGTCGAGCAGGCGCTGGTAGTGCGTGATCACGATGAAGGCGCGGTCGGGCGAACGCAGCGCGTTGACGCCGTCTGCGACGTTCTTCAGCGCATCGATGTCGAGACCCGAGTCGGTCTCGTCGAGGATCGCCAGCTTCGGCTCGAGCACGGCCAGCTGGAAGATCTCGTTGCGCTTCTTCTCGCCGCCCGAGAAGCCTTCGTTGACGCCGCGATGCAGCAGGCGGTCGTCGAGGTGCAGGACGGCCAGCTTTTCGCGCACCAGCTTGAGGAACTGCATCGAATCGAGTTCTTCCTCACCGCGCGCCTTGCGCTGCGCATTGAGTGCGCTGCGCAGGAAGTAGGTGTTGTTCACGCCCGGAATCTCGACCGGATACTGGAACGCGAGGAACACGCCGGCCGCGGCGCGCTCTTCGGGTTCGAGCGCCAGCAGATCCTGGCCCTGGAACGCGACGCTGCCGTCGGTGACCTCGTAGCCGTCGCGACCGGCGAGCAGGTTGCCCAGCGTCGACTTGCCGGCGCCGTTGGGCCCCATGATCGCGTGGACTTCGCCCGGCTTCACGTGCAGCGAAAGGCCCTTGAGGATTTCGCGCTCGTTGATGGAGGCGTGCAGGTTGTCGATATTGAGCATGGGTGTCGGTATTCGAAAAAGAGAAAGAGAACCGGCGCGATGGAGCTGCGTCGAAGAACGGGTGCATCGCCGGCTCCGTGGGCCGGCCGCGGTGTCAGCCGACCGAACCTTCCAGCGACACGTCGAGCAGCTTCTTGGCCTCGACGGCGAACTCCATCGGCAGCTCGCGGAACACCTGCTTGCAGAAGCCGTCGACGATCAGGCTGACCGCGTCTTCTTCGCTGATGCCGCGCGTGCGGCAGTAGAACAGCTGGTCATCGCTGATCTTGGACGTCGTCGCTTCGTGCTCGACGGTCGCACCGGGGTGCTTGACCTCGATGTACGGGAAGGTGTGCGCGCCGCACTGCTTGCCGATCAGCAGCGAATCGCACTGGGTGTAGTTGCGCGCACCCTCGGCGCCCGCGCCGATCTTGACCAGGCCGCGATAGGTGTTCTGCCCGCGACCGGCGCTGATGCCCTTGCTGACGATCTTCGACTTGGTGCGCTTGCCGACGTGGATCATCTTGGTGCCGGTGTCGGCCTGCTGACGATGATGGGTCAGCGCGACCGAATGGAATTCGCCGCTTGAGTCGTCGCCGAGCAGCACGCAGGACGGGTACTTCCAAGTAATCGCCGAGCCGGTCTCGACCTGCGCCCAGACCACGCGACTGCGATCGCCGCGACATTCCGCGCGCTTGGTGACGAAGTTGTAGATGCCGCCCTTGCCGTTCTCGTCGCCCGGGTACCAGTTCTGCACTGTCGAGTACTTGATCTCGGCGTCTTCCAGTGCGACCAGCTCGACGACCGCCGCATGCAGCTGGTTCTCGTCGCGCATCGGCGCGGTGCAGCCTTCGAGGTAGGACACATAGGCCTTGTCCTCGCAGATGATCAACGTGCGCTCGAACTGGCCGGTGTGGCCGGCATTGATGCGGAAGTAGGTGCTCAGTTCCATCGGGCAACGCACGCCCTTGGGAATGAACACGAAGCTGCCGTCGGAGAACACGGCCGAGTTCAGGGCGGCGAAATAGTTGTCGCCGACCGGCACCACGCTGCCGAGGTACTGCTTCACCAGTTCCGGGTGATCGGCGATCGCCTCCGACATCGAGCAGAAGATCACGCCCTTCTCGGCGAGTTCCTTCTTGAACGTCGTGCCGACCGAGACCGAGTCGAATACCGCGTCGACGGCGACGCCGGCCAGACGTGCACGCTCGTGCAGCGGCACGCCGAGCTTGTCGTACGTGTCGAGCAGTTCCTTGGGCACGTCGTCGAGCGAGGCGTACTTGGCCTTGGGCGCGGAGTAGTAGCTGACGGCCTGGAAATCGATCGGCGCGATCGACAGCTTGGCCCAGTGCGGTACCGGCATGGTCAGCCAGTGACGATAGGCGGCGAGGCGCCACTCCGTCATCCACTGCGGCTCTTCCTTCTTCGCCGACAACGCGCGGACGACGTCTTCGTCGAGGCCGGGCGGAAAGCTGTCGGACTCGATATCGGTGACGAAGCCGGCGTCGTAGCGACGGCCGAGCTGCTCGTGGATTTCTGCGTTCGCAATCGGTTCTGCGATGTCGGTGGCCATGGGGGCTGCCTACTGTCTAAGCGCGGGCGAGGCGGGCGTCGATGCGCTTCGCCCCACCGGCGGTGGAAATGGGGTGTGGACGCGGCGCGTCGTCGAGCATCTGCGCCAGGCTCACGGCGCGCAGCGCATCGGCCACCACGTCGTTGATCCGGCGCCAGTTGCCGCGCACGCCGCACTGCTCGGAGATGCCGCATTGACCGTCGTGCAGGCTGCACTCGGTCATCGCGAGCGGCCCTTCCATGGCCTCGACGATCTCCACCAGGCTGATCGCCGCAGCCTCGCGTGCCAGGCGATAGCCGCCGTTGGCGCCGCGGAAGCCTTCGACCAGACCGGCCTGCGCCAGCGGCTTGAGCAGCTTGCTGACCGTCGGCGCTTCCAGGCCCGACTGTTCCGCCAGATCGGCCGCACTCATCACCACCTGCGGCCGCGCGGCGAGCACGGTCAGGACGACGGTGGCGTAATCGGTGAGCTTGGTGACACGGAGCATTGCGGGCGGGGGCGACCGGGGGAGCGTCGGATGAAAGCGGACCAAAATTGTACGCTTTTGCGCAACGCAACTCAATGTGACCGGCGCTGGCGTTCATCGAGTCGTGTCGTATGCGGCGTGCTGGCGGGGCGCCGGGTTGTTGGCCACAATGCCGGCTCACCCTGCCGTGGAATCCGCAATGCCCAAGACGCCGAAGAAGCCCAAGACGCCGAAGAAGATCGAGGCGCGTCTGTCGAGCATCCACGGCAACGGTGTGTTCGCGACGCAGGCCATCGCCAAGGGCGAGCGGATCGTCCGCTACAAGGGTCTGCTGCGCACGCACGACGATGTCGATGCCCAGTACGGTGACATCGACGAGGACGGCCACACCTTCCTCTTCACGCTCAACGACGACTACGTCATCGACGCGAACGAGGACGGCAACATCGCGCGCTGGATCAACCACAGCTGCGCGCCGAACTGCGAAGCGGTGGTGCAGGAAGATCCGAAGGAGCGCCGGCACAAGGACAAGGTCTTCATCGAAGCGACGCGTGACATCGCCGCCGGTGAAGAGCTGGCCTACAACTACGGCATCACCCTCGCCGAGCGGCACACGCCGAAGCTCAAGAAGCTGTGGGGCTGCCGTTGTGGTTCGAAGCAGTGCACCGGCACGATGCTGCAGCCCAAGAGATAAACCAGTCTTCCGCGTAGCGGAAGACGCATATGCCCCCCCCTCCGGGGGAGGGGAGGACCATCGGCGGATGCCGATGATGGGGTGAGGGCAGGGGCTCTACCGAATCCCCCCCCTCGTCTATCCAAAGAAAAAAGCACCCTCACCCCAACCCTCTCCCGGAGGGAGAGGGGCTCAATCAACACGCCATCAGGGCGCCGAAATCTCCCGCAGATCCGCCGACGCGATCCGCCACGCGCGTTGCGCATCACTGGCGCCGTCGACCATCGCGCGGCGCAGGACGTAGCGGCCTTCGAAACGGCGGCTGCTGCCGTCGGTCTGCTGGGCGCGGAGCGACACGGGTACCTCGATGAAGCGCGAGCCGGCGGCGGCTTCGACCGCGCCCGGTGCGCCGATGTCGACCATTACCACCGAGGTGTCGCCGAAGCCGGCTGCGAACTGTTCGGGCGATTGCCCGCTGGCGCGGCCGCCGTCGGACCACAATCCGTAGGCGCGCGCATAGTCGACCGCGTTGATCGCGGCGTAATAGGTGCGGATCACCGCCGAGGCCTCTTCGGGCGTCGGCTCCGGGCCGGCGACTGCGATCTCGCCGGGCACGCCGGTCAGGCCTGTTTCCGGATTGTCCTCGAGCGGTCGCAGCGCGCTTTCTTCGATGCCGGCTTCGGGTAGCGGCTGTTCGCCGCCGAGCGGAATATTGCCGGGACCAGGCTCTCCGCTCAGCCCGGTGACGCCGCCCGCGTTCTGTTGCGGATGCGGCAGGGGGCCGTCGGCTACCTGGCCGGATGCCGCAACATCGGCGCGTGCCGCGTCGCGGTCGCAGGCGCCCAGCGCGCATACCAGCGCGAATGCGACCGCCAGTGCGCTGTGGCGCACGATGCCGCGGTCAGCGCGCAAGGTGCACCACCACGCGGCCATCGGTGATGTCGACGTTGCCGATGCGCTTGCCCGAGGGCAGCTTCGACAGCAGATCGTCGTCGAGGCGATAGACCGGTTCGCTGCGCGCGTATTCGGACAGCAGGCTGTTGACGATGCCGCGCGCGCCGCCCTTGAGCAGGGCGTTGGAGCCGGGCAGATCGAACTGCAGCAGTTCGGGATCTTCGAGATGCAGGCCGCGGGTCGCGGGGTCGTAGCGCAGGCCGCTCACCAGCGCGAGACGGCCCGGTCGGTCGTCCGCGGCCACGCCGCCGACGCCGAGATCGAAATCAAGTCGCAGGCGGCGATCGCCCTGCGGAATCGTCAGGCGCGGATTGTCGAGCGTGACCGACACCAGGCCGCCGAGCTTGTCGAAGGTACGCGGGAAACGCGTGTCGAGCTGGCGCTGCAACTGTGGCGTGGTGAACGCGACCTGGTCGTTGAGCCAGGCCGAGACCACACCGAGCGACGTACAGGCGGTGACGACGAGCAGCAGCAGGGCTGCGGCGGACAAGTGCAGGGGACGGCGCATGGCACGCTCCGGAACGACGATGGAGGCACCCTACGCAGGCGCCGTGAATACGGGATTAGCGGCGCGTCATTCCGGCGCGGGTGCCAGCGGCCTTCGGTGCGGCTGCAGCCACGCGAGCAGCAGGCCGAGCAGCAGCATCGCGATCACGTCGAAGACGATCTGCTTGAGCGAAAGCGTCAGCGGAAACGGCTGGCCCGCATGTGCGAGCAGATGCCAGGGCACGAACGACACCAGCGCGATCGCCAGGCCGAAGCGCGCGCCGTGCCAGCGCTTGCTGCGATGCGGCGGCGGCAGCCAGCGGTAGAGCCAGGTCATCGCCAGTCCCAGCGAGGCATACGCCAGCAGGATCCAGCCGACCTGCGCGTTCGCATCCGCCTGCGGGCGGAACAACGGGGCGAGCGCGAGATAGTCGTCGCGCAGCAACAGGCCGTGCACGAAGAAGCCCAGCGCCAGCGCGGTGGCGGAGATCGTGAAGCCGCAGATCCAGAACCGTTTGTCCATTGCAGGGTGTCCGAAGAGGCGCGTGGCGTGGATCAGGTTAGCGTTGCGCGGGTGAGGGATCGATGGACGCCGCGGTGATGTGCCAGGTCTCGCCGTCGCGGCGCAGATCGTAATACCCGCTGTAGCGGCGCAGCGGTCCCTGTCCGCCGATGCGCAGATGCACGGGAATGCGAAGCGCGGTGGGCACCGGTGCGGCGTCGAGCGGCTGCGGCCGTGTGTTGTCGACGCGCAGTCCGGTCACGTGTTCGAGCGTGCGCAGGTCCGCTTCGCCCTGCGTCGCGGGGCGGCCGTGGATCCACAACGCGTCGGCTTCGCTGCGGTCGTCCTTGAACAGCGCGGCGAGATAGGCGTGCACGGCCGAGACGGCGTCCTGCATCGCGGCATCGTGCGCGGCGCGCAGTTCGGCGCTCGCGGCTGCAGCGGCCGCGTCAGGCGATGCGCCGGAGGTCTCCGATGCGGCAGCGGCTGGCGCATCCGGGGACGTCACATCGTCCGCGCTGCGACGCAGGCCTTCCTGCACCGAGACGGCGATGCCGAGCAACACGATGCTCGTGATGACCAGCCACCAGGCGCGATGCGACATCCGGCTCTCCCCAGCGCCGCGTGCGCGGCTTCGTGCGGATGCTAGCGCGCCGCGTCGCCGTTGTCGGCACCGTGCCCGCGCAGCAGCGGCAACGGGTCGAACGCGCCGTCGCTGGCGTAGACGCCGTAATGCAGATGCGGCGGCGTGCCGCGTGCGTTTCCGGTGTCGCCGACGACGCCGAGGGCATCGCCCGGCCGCACCAGATCGCCGACCTCGAGCAGATCCGCGAAGCCGTCGAGATGCGCGTAGTAATGGCGCTGTCGTCCCGGACCGATGACCCAGACCTGCTTGCCGCCGAGTCCGCTCTCGCGCACGCCGACGACGAGACCGTCGGTCGTGCTGCGCACCGGCGTGCCGCGCGGCGCGAAGATGTCGACGCCTTCGTGCTGGCGGTCGCGTCCACGCGGCGCGCCGTAGGTATCGGCGACGCGCGATGCACGCACGCCGTCGACCGGCATCGGCAGCGATTCCGGCGCAGGCGCCGCCGACAGCGTGGCGATCGCACGCGGTTTCGCCATGAAGGGTTGGTGCCAGGCCCAGTAGCCGGCAGCCGCGAACAACGCGGCCCAGAACACGAAGCTCAGCGTGGCGCGCAGCTGCGGCGTGTAATCGTGGCGCGGCTTGCGTGCGGGCTTCGGTGCGGCGGGTGGCGTGGAACCGGGTGTGGAATCAGGCTCGGACATGGTGTCAGCGTCGCAGGCCGCGCGCGAAGCCGGAGTCAGTGCATGTGGGTCGCGCAACGCGGAACGGCCTGCGCGAGGCAGGCCGTTCGGGACACGCGAAGCTTGCTCAGCGCGCGTCGGCGTTCGCTTTCACTTCCTGTTCGAGCCGTGTCTTGAGCTCGGGTGCGAGCTTGAGCTGGCGCGCGAGTTCGTCGAGATAGCTGCGCTCCATGAAGCTGGTGTCGTCGGCGACGAGCACGCTGGCCAGATACATCTCGGACGCGATCTCGGGCGTGGTCGCGGCGCTGGCGACTTCGGCCGGATCCAGCGGCTTTTCCAGTTCCGCGTGCAGCCAGCGCTGTACGTCGGCGGCCTCGTCGATGCGCTTGAATTCGCCTTCGATGACGTCGCGCTCGCGCGCATCGATATGGCCATCGGCCTTCGCGGCGGCGACCAGTGCCTTGAGGATCGCCTGGCTGTGGATATCGACCTGCGGCGCGGGCAGGCGGTCGACGGTCTGCGGCGCAGTGGTGGCCGCACCGGCCTGCTGCTTCTGGTAGTCGCCGTAGGCCTTGTAGGCCATGACGCCGATCGCGGCGAGACCGCCATAGGTCGCGACCTTGCGGGTCTTCCTGTTTTTGCCGAGCAGCAGGCCCAGCGCGCCGCCGGTGGCCGCGCCCTTGCCGAAATCCGCATTGAGCAGGCTGCTGCCGGGCTTGCCGCCGGCCTGCGAGGTGAGCAGATGATTGAGGAAGCCCTGGAAGCTCATCGTTGGATATCCATCGGTAGGAAGAAAAGCGGCGCCGAGCATGCGGCGTGAAACGTTCACCGGATGTGCACGGTTCGCGTCGTCGTTCGGATCGTTCAGAAACGCGCGGCCGGTGCGTGCGATCCCGGTGCAGGGATGTGCGCACAGCGCACAGAGCCCCAAACGAAATCGGGACGGCCAAGGCCGTCCCGATCGGAAGAACAGGGGGTGCCCGGAATCAGGCAGCGGCATCCTTGAGCTTCTTGAGCGGGCGCACCTTGACCTTGACCGAGGCGGGCTTGGCGGCGAACCACTGCTCTTCCTTGGTGAAGGGGTTGATGCCCTTGCGCTTCGGCTTGGCCGGCACGCTGACCGACGTGATCTTCAGCAGGCCGGGGAGGGTGAACGCACCCGCGCCCTTCTTGCTGATCGAGCCGTGCACGGCGCCTTCGAGCGCTGCGAACACTGCGCGCACGTCCTTTGCCGCGACGCCGGTTGCCTCGGCGATGTGCGCGACCAGGCCCGACTTGCTCAGGGCTTCCTTGATCGGCTTCGGTGCGGCCGGCTTGGCGGCGGCCTTCTTCGGCGCAGCAGCCTTCTTGGCCGGGGCTTTCTTGGTGGGGGCCTTCTTCGTTGCCATGAGCGTGTGGTTCCCTCGTCGAATGATGATTGAGTTGTCCGGTCCGAGCGAGCCGGCAAGCGGAATGTAGGGCATCACGGCACGTGCGCCAATAGGAAACCGCAAAAAAACAGGGCTTTTGCGTTTCCCGGTCCTATCGCGCAGCGCGATGGCGTGGCGGCCACAGGATCCAGGCACCGGCGACCACCAGTACGAGCGCGCTGTAGGCGGCGACGAAACTCCACCACGGCGCCTCGAAAAACAGCACTTTCGACAGCCAGTATGCGACGAAGGATTCGCTGTAGGTCTGCTGTCCGGCGCGCGTGCGCAGCCATTGCTCCCAGATCGTCAGCGGGCACAGACGCCCGAGCCAGGCCTGCACTGCGATCACCACGACCAGCGCGATGTGCAGCCAGCGCAGCCAGCGGCGTCGCACCCAGCGCCAGCCGCGCGGACCGCCGACCAGCAGCGCGAGCGTCATGCCGACGACGAATACCGCAATGCCGACATGGACTGCGAGCACGGCATCGGCGAGCGCGGCGGCGAGGGCGGGTGAAAGCGTCATGGCCCGATCATCGTGTATCCGCCGCGCACGTGCAGGTGTTGCGTCGCATCACAGGGACGCGCGCGTCACGGAAGGAGGGCCAATATGTACGGTCCAACTCTCGAGGAGCACGCACATGGGTATCGCCCGTCACGCCACCGCCCACTGGTCCGGTGATCTGAAGTCCGGCAAGGGCACGCTGTCGACGCCGCAGAGCGGCCTGCTGTCGGACACGCGCTATGCGTTCGGCACCCGCTTCGGCGACGAGAAAGGCACCAACCCCGAGGAGTTGATCGCCGCCGCGCATGCGGGCTGCTTCACGATGGCGCTGTCGGCCAAGCTCACCGAAGCAGGCTTTCCGCCGGAGTCGCTGGACACGCGCGCCGATGTCGATCTGTCGATGGACGGCGGCCCGCAGATCAGCTCGATCCACCTGAAGACCCGCGCCAGGGTGCCGGGTATCGACGCGGCGAAGTTCCGCGAACTCGCCGATGACGCCAAGCAGAACTGCCCGGTGTCGAAGGCGCTGTCGGCAGTGCCGCTGTCGCTGGACGCCGAACTCGAAGGCTGAGCGCGGCAGACGCCGCCGCGTCGGGTGACCGGCGCGGCGGCGTCTGCGTGGTCAGCGCAGCGTGGCCGGAAGGGTGCGGCCGGCGCGCCTGGCCACATGTGGGAGCGCGCTTGCGCGCGATGAAGCGGGGCCGGGAACGCTTCATCGCGCGCAAGCGCGCTCCCGCAATGGCCCACTCAGCGCCAGTCGATCGTCCCGCGCACGACGCTCTGCACGCGGCCGCCGGACCAGACATCGCCGCTGCCGTCGACGTGCAGTTCGATGATCGCGTCGTGGCCGACTTCGCGGCCCTGGCTGATGCGGTAGCGGCCATCGCTGCCGGGCAGGGCGTCGCGATCGGCCAGCCACGCGGCCAGCGTCGCGTTCGCAGCGCCGGAGGCGGCGTCCTCGAAATGGCCGGTGGAACCGACGAAGGCGCGCACCGCGAGGTGATGCACCGGGTCACTGGAGCGCGCGAATGCGCACAGGCCCATGCTGCCGGTGGCCTCGGCGAGCGCGCCGATCGCATTCCAGTCCGGCGTCGCCGCGCGCAGGTCGGCCTCGCTCGCGAGTTCGGCCAGCCACCAGCGGCGACCGCCATCCATCAGCACCGGCGGCAGATCGCCGAGCGGCATCGCGGCGAGCACGTCGCGCAGGCGCGGATCGTCCGCCGATGCGGTCTCGATGACCGACGCGCGCGGCGTGCGCACGGCGATCGTGCGCGTGGCGCCATCGCCGACGACTTCCAGCGGCAGCTTGCCGGCGATGCCGTCCTGCACCAGCAGGCCATCGTGCGGCGTGGCGAGTCCGGCTTCGAGCACGACGTGCGCGGTGCCGACGCTTGGATGACCGGCGAACGGGACTTCGCGGCGCGGCGAGAACATGCGGATGCCGTAACTGGCATCGGTGGACGTGGCCGGGAACACGAAGGTGGTCTCGGGCAGGCGCGTCCAGCGGGCGATGGCCTGCATCGTGGTGTCGTCGAGGCCGTCGGCATCGAGCACCACGGCCAGCGGATTGCCGGCACCGGGCCGGTCGGCGAATACGTCCACCTGGACGAAACGGCGGGTAGTCATGGCGGAGGGCGTCACGCGGCGCGACAGTGTAGCGGCCCGCTCACCCGTCGAATGTCCCCGGGTGGCGGGTGCGTCGGTTTTCATGCATCGGGGACGCATTGTCGACAGCTCGGGCGGGGAAGGCTTGCTTTAGAATCGCCAGTCACTGTGCGCGTCTTCACCGTATGACGGTCGCCACGCGTGTCGTCCTTCCCAGTCCGAGACCCCACCTCGATGTCCTCACCCCCTGACGATCGCTGGATCGTGCTCAAGTTCGGCGGCACTTCGGTGTCGCGTCGTCACCGCTGGGACACCATCGGCCGGTTGGCGAAACGCCGGGCGCTGGAGCAGGACGCGCGCGTGCTGGTGGTGGTCTCCGCGTTGTCGGGCGTCACCAACGAACTCACCGCGATCGCCGACGGCGCTGCGGATTCGGCGGCGCGCGTCGCCGCGCTGGTCGAGCGTCACCGCGCGTTCGTCGGCGAACTCGAGCTCGATGTCGATGCGGTGCTCGGCGCGCGTCTCGCCGCCTTGCAGGCGCTGGCCACCGATGCACGCGCGGCGACGCGCACGCTGGACTGGCAGGCCGAGGTGCTGGGGCAGGGCGAGCTGCTGTCCTCGACGATCGGCGCGGCCTACCTCGCAGCGCAGGGGCTGGATTTCGGCTGGTGCGATGCACGCGACTGGCTGGACGCGCTCGAACTGCCCAACCAGAGCGGCTGGGCGTCGCGGCTGTCGGTGAACTGCAGGCGCGAATCCGATGGCGACTGGCGCGCGCGCTTTGCCGCGCAGGCGCCGAGGATGCTGCTGACCCAGGGCTTCATCGCCCGTCATGGCGACGGCGGCACGGCGATTCTCGGCCGTGGCGGCTCGGACACATCGGCGGCGTACTTCGGTGCGCTGCTCGGCGCACGCCGCGTCGAGATCTGGACCGACGTGCCCGGCATGTTCAGCGCGAATCCGCGCGACGTGCCCGACGCGCGGTTGCTGGCGCGGCTGGATTACGCCGAAGCGCAGGAAATCGCGACCACCGGCGCCAAGGTGCTGCATCCGCGTTCGATCAAACCCTGCCGCGATGGCGGCGTGCCGATGGCGATTCTCGATACCGAACGTCCCGATCTGCCGGGGACCGCGATCGATGCGAGCGCCGAGCCGGTGCCGGGCGTCAAGGCGATCAGCCGCCGCAACGGCATCGTGCTGGTGTCGATGGAAGGCATCGGCATGTGGCAGCAGGTCGGCTTCCTCGCCGACGTGTTCGAACGCTTCAAGCGCCACGGCCTGTCGGTCGACCTGATCGGCTCGTCGGAGACCAACGTCACCGTGTCGCTGGATCCCAGCGAGAACCTGGTGAGCACCGACGTGCTGGCGCGATTGAGCGACGATCTGGCCGAAGTGTGCCGGGTCAAGGTCATCGCGCCGTGCGCGGCGATCACCCTCGTCGGCCGCGGCATGCGCTCGCTGCTGCACAAGCTGTCGGATGTCTGGGCCACGTTCGGCAAGGAACGCGTGCACCTGATCTCGCAGTCGTCGAACGATCTCAACCTGACCTTCGTCATCGACGAGGCCGACGCCGACGGTCTGCTGCCGGTGCTGCATGCCGAGCTGATCGACAGCGGCGCGATGCCGGTGCATGACGAAACTGTGTTCGGCCCGAGCTGGCGCGAGATCGCCCACGGCCGCCGCGAACGTGCGCTGCAGTGGTGGCAGGGCGCGCGCGATTCGCTGCTGGCGCTGGCCGAACCCGGCCGGCCGCATTACGTCTATCACCTGCCGACCGTGCGCGAACGCGCGGCCGCGCTGTCGACGGCCGATGCGATCGACCGCCGCTTCTTCGCGATCAAGGCCAATCCGCATCCGGCGATCCTGGCCGCGCTGGTCGATGCCGGCTTCGGTCTGGAATGCGTGTCGCAGGGCGAACTCGAACACGTGTTCGCCGTGCTGCCGGATCTCGATCCGGCGCGTGTGCTGTTCACGCCGAGTTTCGCCCCGCGCGCCGAGTACGCGGCCGCCTACGCGCGCGGCGTCACGGTGACCGTCGACAACGTCGAAGCGCTGCGCAACTGGCCCGAGGTCTTCCGCGGCCGCGACCTGTGGCTGCGTCTGGATCTGGGCCGCGGCGACGGCCACCACGCCAAGGTCGTCACCGGCGGCGCGGCGTCGAAGTTCGGTCTGCCGCTGGGTGCGTTCGATCAATTCCTGATCTCGGCCGAAGAAGTCGACGCGCGCATCACCGGCATCCATGCGCATCTGGGCAGCGGCATCGAGACCGTTGCGCACTGGCGCGAGGTCTACGCAGAACTGGCCGGGTTCGCCGATGCGGTCGGCACCGTCGACACGATCGACATCGGCGGCGGTCTGCCGATTCCGTATCGCCCCGACGACGTGCCGTTCGACATTCCGGCCTGGGCCGCGGGCCTGGCGGCGATCAAGGCCGAATACCCGCGCTATCGCCTGGCGATCGAACCGGGCCGTTATCTCGTCGCCGAAGCCGGTGTGCTGCTGACGACCGTCACCCAGGTCGTCGACAAGCTGGGCACGCGCCGCGTGGGTGTCGATGCCGGCATGCACAGCCTGATGCGGCCGGCGCTGTACGACGCCTGGCACGGCATCCACAACCTGACGCGCCTCGATGACGCGGTCGAGGCGACGGTCGAGATCGTCGGCCCGATCTGCGAATCGAGCGATGTATTCGGCACGCGCCGCCGCCTGCCCGCCGCGACCCGCGAAGGCGACACCGTGCTGATCGCTGACGCCGGCGCCTACGGCTTCGTCATGGCCAATACCTACAACCTGCGGCAGCTGCCGCAGCAGGATGTTCTGGAATGAGTGTTGTCTTCGACCGCCATGCGGTCCGCAGCTTCCGCTTCATCGATTGCGACCTCAACAAAGCGACCGGCGTCGCGCGCCTGCGCTACGCCTTCGACGACGGTCCCGAGCTGATCGAAACCGTGACCGTGCCGGGCGCGCCGTTCGTGCTCGACGGCCCGCGTGCGCAGGCCGCGACGCAGGCGCTGCGCCTGCTGCACCTGATCGCCGGCGTCAGCTACTACAAGGCTGCCGTGCCGACGGACATCCGCATCGAGGGCTATGCGATCGATGCCGACACCGCTGCGCTGCTCGAGGACGTGTACGTACACGGGCTCGGCGAGTTCGCGTATCGCAACGGGCTGGATCTGCACGGCAAGATCCGCTTTCCGCATGAAGCGCCCTCACCCCACCCCCTTTCCGAGGGGGAGAGGGGCTCAAGTGCGCCCGCGCTCGATCTGCGCACGCATGCGCTGGTCGCGATCGGTGGCGGCAAGGATTCGCTGGTCTCGATCGAAGCGTTGCGCGCGCTCGGCATCGAGCAGACCGTCAGCTGGATCGGCGGCTCGCAGCTGATCCGCGTCTGCGCCGAGCGCACCGGTCTGCCCACGCTCAACATCGGCCGCCAGATCGCGCCGGAGCTGTTCGAGTACAACCGTCAGGGCGCGTGGAACGGGCATATCCCGGTCACCGCGATCAACTCGGCGATCCTCGTGCTGGCCGCGGTGCTGCACGGTGTGGATCAAGTGGTGTTCTCCAACGAGCGCTCGGCCAGCTACGGCAGCCTGATCAAGGACGCGTCTGGGGGCGAGACGCGCGAGGTGAATCACCAGTGGTCGAAGGGCTGGGCGTTCGAGCGCGCGTTCGGCGATCACGTGCAGGCGCGCGTCGCCGCGGACCTGCACTACTACTCGCTGCTACGGCCGCTGTCGGAACTCGCGGTGGCGCGACAGTTCGCGAAGACCGATCGCTACGACGCGCATTTCTCCAGTTGCAACCGCAATTTCCATCTGCTCGGCGAGCGGCCGGTGAACCGCTGGTGCGGCATCTGCCCCAAGTGCCATTTCGTGTTTCTGGCGCTGGCGCCGTTCATGCCCAAGCCGCGTCTGGTGGCGATCTTCGGGCGCAACCTGCTCGACGATGTGTCGCAGGTGCCGGGCTACGACGCCTTGCTCGAGTACCAGGACCACAAGCCCTTCGAATGCGTCGGCGAAGGCCGCGAATCGCGCGCTGCGATGGCGGCGCTGGCGAAGCGTCCGGAGTGGCGCGAGGACGCCGTCGTCGCGCGTTTTGCCCGGGAGATCGCACCGCAGCTCGACGCGGCCGAGCTGGATGTCGCCGGCCTGTTGACGGTCGAGGACGACGCACACCGCATCCCGGACGCGCTGTGGGACCGCCTGCGTGCGCATCTCGCAGCTTGAGGCGATCGCCGCCAACGGCGGCCGCATCGCGCTGTGGGGTTGGGGCCGCGAAGGGCGCGCGGCCTGGCGCGCGATCCGCAGCCGTGCGCCGGCGCTGCCGCTGACGCTGTTCTGCAACGCCGACGAAGCCAGTGATGCAGCGACGCTCGGCGATGCGATGCTGACCTGCGATACCGGCATCAACGCCGCGCGGCTGTCGGCCTGCGCGGTGGTCGTGAAGTCGCCAGGCATCAGCCCGTATGCGCGTGACGCGATGGCGGCCGCGGCGCAGGGCACGCAGCTCGTCGGCGGCACCGCGCTGTGGTTCGCCACGCGCGCCGCGCCCGGTGATGTTGCGGCCGGCACGGTCTGCGTCACCGGCACCAAGGGCAAGAGCACGACCACCGCGCTGCTCGCGCATCTGCTGCGCGCGCATGGCCTGCGCACTGCGCTGGCCGGCAACATCGGCCTGCCGCTGCTGGAACTGCTCGATGCCGAGGCGGACGCCTGGGCGATCGAACTGTCGAGCTACCAGACCGGCGATGTCGCCACCGGTGGCGTGCGGCCTGACATCGCGGTCGTCACGAATGTGTTTCCCGAGCATCTCGACTGGCACGGCAGCGAGACGCAGTACATCGACGACAAGCTCAGCCTTGTCACGCGCGCGCGGCCGCGCATCGCGGTGCTCAATGCCAACGATCCGAGGCTCGCCACGCTGGTGCTGCCGGACAGCGAGATCCGCTGGTTCGGCACGCCGGACGGGTGGCATCTGCGCGGCGATGTGCTGTATCGCCGCGACACCGCGGTCATGGATACCTCGGGCCTGCCACTGCCGGGCCGGCACAACCGCGGCAATCTCTGCGGCGTGCTGACCGCGATCGAGGCCCTGGGCATCGATGCCGCGCCACTGGCCGCGGCGGCGGCCGACTTCGTGCCATTGCCGCATCGCCTGCAGCCGCTGGGCACGCGCGATGGCGTGCTGTGGGTCAACGATTCGATCAGCACCACGCCGCATGCCAGCCTCGCCGCGCTCGATGTCTACCGGGATCGACGCGTCGCATTGCTGGTCGGCGGCCACGACCGCGGCCTCGACTGGCAGGCATTCGCCGACGCGATGCGCACCGGCGCGCCACACGCGATCGTGACCATGGGCCAGAACGGTCCGCGCATCTTCGATCTGCTCGCACCGGTCGCACGCGACGCCGGGTTCCGGCTGTCCGCGGCCGATGATCTGGAGTCCGCGATCACTCAGGCCAGCGCAACGCTGGACGGCGAGGGCGTGCTGCTGCTGTCGCCCGGCGCGCCCAGCTTTGGTGCCTATCGCGACTACACCGCGCGTGGCCGTCATTTCGCGGCGCTGGGCGGCTTCGATCCGGATGCGATCACGGCGATTCCGGGCATCGGGATCGCCTGACGCGACGTGGCCCGTCGGGCCTCAGGTCCGCTCTGTCAGCGGCGTTCCGTGTTCCGTCGGATTGCCGTCTCCGCGCGCTGCGGGACTGCGAGACTGGACGCCCATCGAACAGGACGTCGACATGGATCGCAGCGAACGCAACGCACGCGCCTGGCAGAACCCCGACAACTGGATCGGCCCGCGTTGGCTCGGTCTTTACCGGTCCGCGGACGATGACCGGCTGTGGGTGCCGAAGGTGCCGCGCGCGCTGGGCTGGACGGTCAATCTTGCCCGGCCGGTCGGCATGCTCATCCTGATGGTGCTGGTGATCACGGCGCTTTCGATCGCGTACAGCGCGCTCGGTGCCTGACGGCATCGCCCCTGCTCAATGCCCGCGTTCGACCGCGTAGCGCGCCAGGCCGCGCAGTGCGGCGACGGCAGCGTTGTCGCCGAGCCCGGCGAGTGCACGGTCGGCCGCCTCGGCGTATTCGAGTGCGCGGACGCGGCTGTAGTCGAGGCTGCCGGCGGCGTCGATCGCGGCCAGCACTTCGGGCAGCGCACCGGTATCGCCGGTCTCGACGATGGTCCGCAGACGCGCGCGCGCATCCGGCGTGGCCTGCGCCATCGCGTGGATCAGTGGCAGCGTGGCCTTGCCTTCGGCGAGGTCGTCGCCGAGGTTCTTGCCCAGCGCGTCGGCGTCGCCCGAGTAATCGAGCACGTCGTCGGCGATCTGGAACGCATACCCCAACTGCATGCCGTAGTCGTACAGCGCCTGCTGCGTGGCCTCGTCGGCGCCCGAGGCCAATGCGCCGAGCCGGGTGCCGGCGGCGAACAGCACCGCGGTCTTGCGCTCGATGACGTTGAGGTAGGCGGCCTCGTCGGTGTCCGGATTGCGCACGTGCAGCAGCTGCAGCACCTCGCCCTCGGCGATGCGGTTGGTGGTGTCGGCGAGGATGCGCATCACCGGCATGCGGTCGAGTTCGACCATCAGCTGGAAGCTGCGCGAATACAGGAAATCGCCGACCAGCACGCTGGCCGCATTGCCCCAGATCGCGTTCGCGGTGCTGCGGCCGCGGCGCAGGTCGGATTCGTCGACCACGTCGTCGTGCAGCAGGGTGGAGGTGTGGATGAACTCGACGATCGCCGCCAGCTGGTGGTGCTCGGCACTGATCGTGCCGGTGGCGCGACCGGCCAGCATCACCAGCATCGGCCGCAGGCGCTTGCCGCCGGCCGAGACGATGTGTTCGGCGACCTGGTTGATCAGCACCACGTCGGAGGCCAGCCGGTCGCGGATCAGCGCGTCGATGGCGGCCATGTCGCCGGCAGCGAGGGCCTGGATCGCCGGCAGATCGAGGCGGGCGGCCGGGTGGGCGACGTTGTTCATGCAGGATCCGGGACAGGCAGGCCCGGAATTATAGGCAAGGCCCGACGGCGACGTGCGGATGCCACCCAGCGTCGCGTGCGGACCGCGCGGACGGCGGGGGCGGGGCGCTTTATACTGTGATGTCGAAATCCATCACGCCGGCCCCTACGCTGGCGCAATCCAAGGAATTCCCATGGCCCGCGGCGTCAACAAAGTCATCCTGGTCGGCAATCTCGGCAACGACCCCGACACCAAGTACACCCAGGGCGGCATGGCCGTGACCCGCATCAGCCTGGCCACGACCAGCGTGCGCAACGACAAGGACGGCAACAAGCAGGAGCGCACCGAATGGCACCGCGTGGTGTTCTTCGGCAAGCTCGGCGAGATCGCCGGCGAGTACCTGCGCAAGGGCAGCCAGTGCTATGTCGAAGGCGAGATCCGCTACGACAAGTACACCGGCCAGGACGGCGTGGAGAAGTATTCGACCGACATCGTCGCCAACGAGATGCAGATGCTCGGCGGTCGTGGTGACGGCGGCGGCGGTGGTGGCGGTGGCGGCAATTACGAGCGCAGCAGCCGTCCGCAGCGTTCGGCCGGCGGTGGCGGTGATGCCCCGCAGCGCAGCGCCCCGCCGCAGCGTCAGGCACCGCAGCAGCAGCGTCCCGCACCCATGGACGACTTCTCGGACGACGACATCCCGTTCTGATCGGACTGCGCTTCGCCCGATGTCTTGCGCGAACCCCCGAGCAATCGGGGGTTCCGCGTTTCAGGGAACACCGTTCCGGATGACCGCGAAAGGCGCGCCTCAGCGCACCCCGTGCATCCAGCGCCGCACGAGCGGCGACAGTACGAAGTAGGCGATGCCCGAGCCGACGCCGATCCACAGCATCAGCTGGAACAGATCGCCATAGCGCGAGGCCGCGACCGCCATGTCGAAGGTCTCGCCTTCGAGCACCTCCATCGAGGTCAGTTTGCCGAACTGCGCGGCCAGCACTTCCGAGTACGCGGTCGCCAGCCAGAACGCGCCCATCATCAGGCCGACGACGCGTGCGACCGACAGCTGGGTCACCGCCGAGAGGCCGATCGGCGACAGGCACATCTCGCCCAGCTCCAGCAGGAAGTACGCCAGCACCAGCCACCAGACGCTGGCGAGTACGCCGCTGCCGGCGGACTGCGCGGCCAGCATCAGCGGCACGAAGGCGAGGCCCGCGAACACCAGGCCGATCGCCATCTTCGCCGGCTTGCTCGGGTTGAGCCCGCGGCGGTCCAGCCACGGCCACAGCCACGAGAAGATCGGCGCCAGCACGACGATGAAGAACGCGCCGAGGAAGGTCAGCGAGCCCGCGGTCTGCGGCACCAGCACGACGTCGTGGACCAGCGCGATCGCCAGCGCGACCACCATTGCGATGACTGCCGTCCTGGCCAGCCCGCCATGGCCGCGATCGCTGGCGCGCAACGCGGTGACCATCAGGACCGGGCTGCTGGCGAGCGCGAAGATCGCCCACGGAATGCCGGGCGTGTAGTTGCCTGGTGTCAGGCCGAACAGGTCCTTGGTCAGCATGCGGTCGGTGAACGTGACCCAGGAACCGTAGGTCTGCTCGTACAGGGTGAAGAAGATCAGCACGCCGATGATCAGCAGCACCAGCGCCAGCATCTGCTGGCGTTCGACCTTGGTGCAGTGGCGCACGAGGAACCAGACGAACCACACCGCGAGCGCGACCGCGATCAGATGCATCGCGCCGTGCACGGTCCAGGTGCGCTGGATCAGTTGCCAGACCAGCAACGCGCCGGCAACGCTGCCTGCGTAGATCCACCACTCGCGCGACAGCGGGCCGACGCGTTCGCGCAGCTTCGCCGGATCGTTCGGTTCGGCCAGACCGTAGAGATATTTCTGCCCCCAGATGAAGACGACCAGTCCGGCAACCATGCCGATCCCGGCCGCGCCGAAGCCGTACTTCCAGCCGTAGGTTTCGCCCAGGAACGCGCAGACCAGGCTCGCGAACAGCGCGCCGACGTTGATGCCGGCATAGAACAGGGTGAAGCCGGAATCGCGCCGCGGATCCTCGGGCGCGTAGAGCTTGCCGACGATCGTCGAGATGTTCGGCTTCAAAAAGCCGACCCCCATGATGATCAGCGCCAGCGACAGGTAGAACACCTGCAGCGCGGCTTCGTCGCGGATGACGACACCATCCACGATGCGCGCCTGCTCACCCTCCCAGGCCATGCCCAGGTGCCCCAGCACCAGCAGCACGCCGCCGAGCACGACCGCCTTGCGCATGCCCAAGTAGCGATCGGCCAGCAGCCCGCCGATCACCGGTACCGCGTACACCAGGCCGCCATAGGCGCCGAGCAGATCGAAGCCCGCGTCGTCGCCGAACAGGTGGTACTTGAGGATGTAGAGCAGCAGCAGCGCCTTCATCCCGTAGAACGAGAAGCGCTCCCACATCTCGGTGAAGAAGCAGACGAAGACGCCTTTGGGATGGCCCAGGAAGTCCGCGTGTGGCGCGGCGGAAGAAGCGGTGGCAGCACGCAATGCCGTAATCCGGGCGGGCGAAGGCGCGAGTATAAGTGCAGCATTCGCAGCCGGGCCAGTCGCGCACTCGGGCACGGGACGACCGCGCCGACATCGGTAGGATAGAGCCCGTCGTGCTCGGGAAGAGCGTCTTCGACGGTCGGGGCAAGGCATCGAAACCGGGAGGTCGTATGGTCCGCAAGGGACTGCTGTCTGTGTGTATTGCGTTGTCCTGCCTGGGCGCACCCGCCCTGCATGCGCAGGTGGATCTGGGGCCTTTCATCCAGGATGAAGGCATCCTCGATCTGAAAATTTCCCCCGACGGGCGTTTTCTCGCGGCGACCCTGCCGGCCGAGGACCGGTCGGTGATCGCCGTCCTCAACCGGATCGATCGCAGCGTCGTCGGCAGTTTCCAGTTGCCGGCAAACACGCATATCGCCGATTTCTGGTGGGCGAAAGAGGACCGCCTGATGTTCGGTCTCGCCCAGCGCTTGGGCATGCGCGATTACCCGGCCTCCACCGGTGAACTCTATGCGATGAATGCCGACGGCTCGCGCGCCCAGTTGCTGGTCGGCTATCGCGTGCAGAACTCCGGGCTCGGCACCAACATCCGCAGCGGTCCGAAGGAGGAGCGCGTGTTCGCGTGGCCCATCGACATGCTGCCGGACGATCCGCGCAACGTGCTGGTGGCCATCTCGCCTTTCGGTGGCGATCCGTTTACCCGTGTCGACCGGATGGATGTCTACAGCGGTCGTCGCCACACGGTTGCCACCGTGCCGGTGAACCAGGCACGGTTCGTGACCGATCATCAGGGCGAGGTCCGCTTCGCGGTCGGCTCGCGCAGCGACAACCTGAGCCAGCTGTACTACCGCGCCAATCGTGGTGCCGACTGGGAACTGCTGAACCACCAGGGCACCTCCGGCCGCATCGAGTATCCGGTCGGGTTTTCGCAGGATGGCACCACCGCCTATCTGCAGGTCACCCAGCCATCGGGTCCGGACGCGATTGTCGCGATGGATATCGCCTCCCGCGACCGACGGGAATTGCTCCGCGACGAAGCCGTCGACCCCGAGATCCTCTACCGGCCCGGCACCGAGGTCGCGATCGGCGTGCGCTATCCGGGCGCGGCGCCACGGATGGCATTCTTCGAGCCCGAATCGGACGACGCACGTCTGTTCCGCATGTTGGAACAGGCATTCCCCGGACATGAGATCGGTGTCGCCTCGTCGACACGCGACGCCAACACCAAGCTCCTGCTCGCCACCAGCGATCGTGACCCCGGGAGTTTCTACACCTACGACGCACGCGAGAAGAAGGCCGATTTCGTGCTGGCACGTCGCGCCGGGATCGATCCCGAGCAGATGAGCCCCATGGCGCCCGTGGCGATCCGTGCACGCGACGGCCTCACCGTCCACGGGTATCTGACACGTCCTGCTGGTGCGCCTGCCGGACAGCCGCTGCCTCTCGTCGTGTTGCCGCACGGCGGGCCGTTCGGCATTTCGGACGCCTGGGCGTTCGATCCGGAAACGCAGTTGCTTGCGAAAGCCGGCTACGCCGTCCTCCAGGTGAATTACCGTGGATCCGGGGGATATGGCCGCAGTTTCATGCAGGCCGGCGCCCGGGAGTGGGGCGGCAAGATGCAGGACGATCTGACCGATGCGACCCGCTGGGCGATCGAACAGGGCCACACCACGCAGGATCGCATCTGCATCTACGGCGGCAGCTATGGCGCATACGCGGCGATGATGGGCGCCGCGCGCGAGCCGGAGCTGTATCGATGCGCAGCCGGCTATGTCGGCGTCTACGACCTGCCGATGATGCGCAACGACGACAGTCGCCGCGCTGCCTGGATGCGCACTTGGTTCGCCGAGTGGGTGGGCGCGGACGCGGAGGCGCTGGCGGCCGCGTCGCCGACTCAGCGCGCGACGCAGATCCGTAGCCCAGTGCTGCTGGTGGCCGGCGGCAAGGACGAAGTCGCGCCGGTCGGGCACACCCGCAGCATGGAACGCGCGCTGCGTGCAGCCGACGTGCCGGTGGAGACGCTCTACGTCGCGAACGAGGGCCATGGCTTCTACAAGCCGGAGAACCGCCGCACTTACTACACGAAGCTGCTCGACTTCCTCGCCACGCATCTGGGCGGCCAACGCGCCGCCCAGTAATGCCGCGCCGGCGCCGCTTTGCCAGCATCGCGGCGCCGGCCTACCATTCGGGCTCTTTGTACGGAGCCCTGCCATGTCCTTGCGCCTCGCGCTGTTGCCGTTGTGCCTGCTCGCCGCGTTGCCGGCCGTTGCCCAGGAACGTGAGGCCGCGCGCGGGCTCGACGTTCGCGATCTGGTCCAGCTGGACCGCGTGTCCGCGCCGCTGCTGACCGCCGACGGTCGCCAGCTGGTGTTCGCCCAGCGCACGCTGGACTTCGATTCGGGCAAGGCGGAAACCGCGCTGTACACGCGCAACCTGCTGACGCGCGACATGGCGCCGCCCAAGCGGCTGACCCCGGCCGGCTGGAACGTGAATTCACCGTCGCTGTCGGCCGATGGGCAGACGGTCTACTTCCTCAGCGGCAAGAACGGCAGCTCGCAGCTGTTCTCGATGCCGCTGGCCGGCGGCACGCCGCGGCAGCTGACCGACGTCGCGGTGGACATCGGCAGTTACCAGCTCTCGCCCGACGGTGCGCGTGTGGCGTTCAGCGCCGACACCTTCGGCGACTGCGCCGCGGATCTGGCGTGCACCAAGCGCAAGCTCGCTGAAACGAAGGACGCCAAGGCCAGCGGCGTGGTCTACGACCAGCTGTTCGTGCGCCACTGGGACACCTGGAAGGACGGCACGATGAGCCGCCTGTTCGTCGCCGATCTGCCGGCCGGCCGCGCCCGCGCGGTCACGACGGTACGCGCGCTGGGCCATGCGCTCGAGGGCGACATCCCGTCCAAGCCCTTCGGCGGCGCCGAAGACTACACCTGGGCGCCGGATGGCCGTTCGGTCGTCGCCAGCGTCAAGGTCGCCGGGCGCGAGGCGCCGTGGTCGACCAACTTCGATCTCTACCGCATCGATGCGGTGGGCGAGGCGGCGCCGGTGAATCTCACCAGCGCCAATCCCGCCTGGGATACCGGCCCGGTCTTCAGCGAAGACGGTGCGACGCTGTTCTACCGCGCCATGAAGCGCCCCGGCTTCGAGGCCGACCGCTACGCACTGATGGCGATGGATGTCGCCAGCGGGCAGGCACGCGAGATCGCACCGCAGTGGGACCGCTCGCCGAGCAGCGTGACGCCGTCCGCCGACGGCAGCGTGCTTTATGTCGCCGCGCAGGACACCGGCGAATACCCGCTGTTCCGCGTCGATGTCGCCAGCGGTGAAGTCACGAAGCTCATTGCCGACGGCTCCATTTCGTCGTTCGCGATCGCCGGAGACACCGTCGCGCTGACCCGCAATTCGATCCAGAGCGGCGACACGCTGTACACCGGTTCGCTGCAGTCGCTGGGCGCCGATACGCAACTGCGCCAGATCACCCCGACCGCGGCCGAGCGCCTGCCCGGTGTCGCATTCGGCGACTACGAGCAGTTCTCGTTCAAGGGCGCCGGCAACGAGACCGTCTACGGCTACGTGGTCAAACCGTGGAACTACCAGGAAGGCCAGACGTATCCGGTCGCGTTCCTGATCCACGGCGGCCCACAGGGCAGCTTCGGCAACGGCTGGAGCTACCGCTGGAATCCGCAGACGTATGCGGGGCAGGGCTATGCGGTGGTGATGATCGATTTCCACGGCTCCACCGGCTACGGCCAGGCGTTCACCGATGCGATCAGCGGCGACTGGGGTGGCAAGCCGCTCGAGGATCTGCAGAAAGGCTGGGCCGCGGCGCAGCAGCAGTACGCATTCCTCGACGGTGACCGCGCCTGCGCGCTCGGCGCGAGCTACGGCGGCTACATGATCAACTGGATCGCCGGCAACTGGTTCGACCGTCGCGGCAACGCGCCGTTCAAGTGCCTGGTCAACCACGACGGCGTGTTCGACACGCGCTCGATGGGTTACGTCACCGAAGAGCTCTGGTTCACCGAGTGGGAGAACAAGGGCACGCCGTTCGACCAGCCGAAGCACTACGAGCGCTGGAACCCGGTCAACCACGTCGCCAACTGGAAGGTGCCGATGCTGGTCGTGCAGGGCGAGAAGGATTACCGCGTGCCGGTGGACCAGGGCCTGTCGACGTTCACCGCGCTGCAGCGCAAGGGCATCGAATCGAAGCTGCTGTACTTCCCGGACGAGAACCACTGGGTCCTGCAGCCGCACAACAGCGTGCTGTGGCACGACACCGTCAACGCCTGGCTCAAGCAGTACATCGGCCAGTAATCCGCGTGATTCAGGACGGCCGGCGCAAGCCGGCCGTTCCGTGTGCGTGCGTCCCGCAGTATCAGCAACAGGAGTGCCGCCACGATGGCGATCGAATCCCTTGAATCCTCCACCGCGCTGATCACCAGCGACATCGTCCTCTTCGGCCTGATCGCCGCCACGCTCGGCGCGATCTTCTGGCTCGCCAGTGGCCCGACACCCTTCTGGAAGAAGTTCTTCGCCTGGGTGCCGGCGCTGTTGCTGTGCTATTTCGTGCCGGCGTTCTACAACACCGTCGGCCTGATCGATGGCGAGAGCAACAGCCTCTACAACCCGATCGCCAGCCGCGTGCTGCTGCCGGCCGCGCTGGTGCTGCTCACCCTGTCGATCGACCTCAAGGGCATCCTCAAACTCGGGCCCAGGCTGCTGTTCGTGTTCTGCGCGGGTACGGTCGGCATCGTGCTCGGCGCGATCGTCTCGTTCCAGATCATGGAGTGGGTGCACCCGCCGGCGGTCGCCGGCGATACCTGGAAGGGCATGGCCGCATTGGCGGGCAGCTGGATCGGCGGCGGCGCCAACATGGTCGCGATGCGCGAGGTCTACGAGGTCGACGCGACCCTGTTCGGCCAGTTCGCGGTCGTCGACGTGGCCATGGCCAGCCTGCTGATGGCGACGCTGCTGTTCCTCGCCAACCGTTCTGCGCAGATCGATGCACGCTCCGGCGCGGACACCGCGGCGATCGACGAGATGAAGTCACGCATCGCCGCGCATGAAGCCGCGAACGCGCGCATTCCCACCCTGACCGATCTGATGGTCATCGTCGCGGTCGCGTTCGGCCTGGTCGGCCTCGCGCATGCGATCGCCAATCCGGTGTCGACGTGGTTCGGCGGTTTCGATTGGGCCTCGCGTTTCAGCCTCGACTCGTCGTTCGTCTGGGTCGTGGTGATCTCCACACTCGCCGGTCTGCTGCTGAGCTTCACGCGCGCGCGCAGGCTCGAGGATGCGGGCGCGTCGAAGATCGGCACGGTGTTCCTGTACTTCCTGATCGCCTGCATCGGCATGCAGATGGATTTCATGAAGCTGTTCGACCGCCTGGAACTCATCGCGATCGGTGGCATCTGGATGCTGGTCCACGTGCTGGTGATCTGGGGCGCGGCGAAGCTGGTCCGTGCGCCGATGTTCTATATCGGTGTCGGCTCGATGGGCAACGTCGGCGCCGCGGCTTCGGCACCGGTCGTGGCGGCCGCGTTCCACCCCACGCTGGCGCCGGTGGGCGTGCTGCTGGGAACGGTGGGCTATGCGACCGGCACGCTGATCGCGTACTTCGTCGGGCAGATCCTGCGGGTGATGGCGGGGCAGTAGTCCCCGCACGCACATCCCGATGGAGGCGTGGAGCGGCGCCTGTCCACGCGGATGCGGCGCTTCGCCCGCGCGCGGCCCGCGCTGACCATGCCGTCGCCCTGCCATCCTTGCGGCCCTGCGCACAGCGGGCGGGCGACGCAGGACGACATCAATGGCGGCAGACCCTGCAGTACCGCCTGCTGTGTTGATCACCCGCGACATCGTGTGTCCGGCCCGACCACCGCGACGCGCGCACGTGCAGGCATCTGCCGTGACGAAACTGGAGGGCCCAAACGAAAACGGGCGGAACCCCGAGGTTCCGCCCGTTTTCGTGTCACGTGTCGTCCTGGATCAGCAGCAACGGAATCCGTTGCGTCCGCCGAAGCGGGCTTCCTGCCGTTCGCGGAAGAACGTCTTGTAGTCCATCGGCTCGCGGTCGGGATGCTTCTCGAGGATGTGGCGCACGTAGTTGTCGTAGTCGGGGACGCCGCAGCACAGCCGCGCCGTCTGCACGACCCTTCGCCACACACGCTTGTGCGTGGCGAAGTACTCGACGGGAACCAGCGCGCCGGCCATCAGTGCAGCACTCCGGTCACGAGCCGCGCCGTCACAGCCAGGCCTGCTGCTGTTCGGGGGTGAGTTCGACGAACGGCGATTCCTTGGCCGTCGGCGCGGGTGCGCGGCGGGCCTTGAGGATCGCGCGGACGGCGAAGAACAGCACGCTGAAGACCACGAAGAGGAACAGCGCCGTCAGACCGGCATTGACGTAGCCGTTGATGACGACCTGACGCATCTGGCCTGCGGTCTTGGCCGCGCCCAGCAGTTCGCCGTTGGCCAGTGCCGCCTGGTAGTGGCGGGCCTGGGCGAGGAAGCCCATCGCCGGCTTCGGGTCGAACAGCTTGATCAGGCCTGCGGCCGTGGTGCAGATCAGCAACCACACCGCCGGCACGACGGTGACCCATGCGTAGCGGTCCTTCTTCATCTTGAACAGCACCACCGTGCACAGCATCAGTGCGATGCCCGCGAGCATCTGGTTGGCGATGCCGAACAGCGGCCACAGGGTGTTGATGCCACCCAGCGGATCCACCACGCCCTGGTAGAGGAAGTATCCCCACAGCGCGACACAGCCCGCGGTGCCGACCGCATTCGCACCCCAGTTCTCGGTCTTGCGCAGCACCGGCACGAAGTTGCCGAGCAGGTCCTGCAGCATGAAGCGACCGGCGCGGGTGCCCGCATCCACTGCGGTCAGGATGAACAGCGCCTCGAACAGGATTGCGAAGTGGTACCAGAACGCCATGGCGCCGTCGCCGGTGCCGGGCAGGGCGTCATGCAGGATCACCGCGATGCCGACAGCGAGCGTCGGTGCGCCACCGGCGCGCGAGATGATCGTGCTTTCGCCGATCTGCTGGGCCTTGAGTTCCAGTGCCTCGGGCGTGATGACGAAGCCCATCTGGCTGACCGCGGCCGCCGCACTCTGGACGTCCGTGCCGAGCACCGCTGCGGGGCTGTTCATCGCGAAGTAGATGCCCGGATCGAGGATCGAGGCCGCGACCAGCGCCATGATCGCCACGAACGATTCCATCAGCATGCCGCCATAGCCGATGTAGCGGGCGTGGGTCTCGTTGGCCAGCAGCTTGGGCGTGGTGCCCGAGCTGATCAGCGCATGGAAACCCGACACCGCGCCGCAGGCGATGGTGATGAAGAGGAACGGGAACAGGCCGCCCTTCCAGACCGGACCGTCGCCGGTGGAAGCGAACTCGGTCAGCGCCGGCATCTTCAGCGTCGTGACTTCCGGGCTGGCGATGACGATGCCGATGGCCAGCGCGACGATCACGCCGATCTTGAGGAAGGTCGACAGGTAGTCGCGCGGGGCGAGCAGCAGCCACACCGGCAGGGTCGCGGCGACGAAGCCGTAACCGATCAGCATCCAGGTGATCTGGGTGCCGGTGAAGGTGAAGGCCGGGCCCCAGTAGGGATCCGCGCCGACCTTGCCGCCGAACCAGATCGCCGCGAGCAGGGCGATGATGCCGAAGACCGAGATCTCACCGATCTTGCCCGGGCGGATGTAGCGCATGTAGATGCCCATGAAGATCGCGATGGGCATCGTCGCGATCACCGTGAACATGCCCCATGGGCTCTCGGCCAGTGCCTTGACGACGATCATCGCCAGCACCGCCAGGATGATGATCATGATCATGAAGGCGCCGAACAGCGCGATGGTGCCGGCGACCTGGCCCATTTCCTCGCGCACGAGGTCACCGAGCGAACGGCCGTTCCGGCGCGTGGAAATGAAGAGGACCATGAAGTCCTGCACCGCGCCCGCGAGCACCACGCCGACGATCAGCCACAGCATGCCGGGCAGGTAGCCCATCTGCGCGGCCAGCACGGGACCGACCAGCGGACCGGCGCCGGCGATCGCGGCGAAGTGATGACCGAACAGCACGTGCTTGTTGGTCGGAACGTAATCCAGGCCGTCGTTGTTGACGTGCGCGGGGGTGGCCCGGCGCGGATTGAGCCCCAACACCTTGTCGGCGATGTACAGGCTGTAATAGCGATAGGCCACGAGGTAGATCGAGACTGCGGCCACGACGATCCACAGCGCGCTGATCTGTTCGCCTTGGCGCAGGGCAACGACGCCCATGCAGGACGCGCCCAGCAGCGCGACCGCGCCCCAGACAACGTGATTGATGGCACCCTTCATTTTCGGTTAATCCAGGGGAAGACGCGCACAGGGTCGCCCCGGCGACGCGTGGGGTCAATGCGCAATCGATCGAATCTGCCGCAAGGGTCTTAAGACTTTCGTCGTAGGCGCGCGAAGTGCCTGCTAGCATCGCGATTCCGAACCCCGTGTCGAGCGCCCATGCAGGCTGTCGCGAACGGCCTGCGTCGCAGGCCCGCCCCCGTTTCCATGTCGATCGAGCGCGCGATGCGATGACGGCCGCGGACGACACGGTGACATTGCGCGAGCAACTGCAGTCCCTGATTGCGCGGTTGCCCGATGGCGACGTGCAGGTCGGTCCACTGGTCGACGAGCTTGGCACCCAGGGCATGTTGCTGCTGGTGATCCTGCTGACCCTGGTGTTCCTGATTCCGGTGTCGATTCCCGGCGTCAGCACCGTGTTCGGTGCGGTCATCGTGCTGGTGGGCATCGCCCGCATGGCCAATCGCGCGCTGTGGCTGCCCGACGCGGTGCGCCGTCGCACGGTGCCCGCAGGACGCCTGCGCGGCGCGCTCGACACCGGTCTGACGTGGGTGCGTCGGCTGGAGCGCATCACCAGGCCCGGACGCCTGTCGCGGCTGACCGATGGCCGCGCGATGGGACTGGTCAACGACAGCGCACTGGTGCTCGGCGCGGTGCTGCTGATGGCGCCGTTCGGCTTCATTCCCTTCAGCAACACGATCCCCGGCGTCGCCCTGATGTGCCTGGCGATCGGCCTGCTGCAGCGCGACGGCCTGATGGTGCTGCTGGGCCACGTCGCCAACGTGCTGACGATGGTCTATTTCGCGATCCTGATCGGCGGCGGTGGCCTCGCGATCCGCGAACTGTTCGTGCGCTTCTGGCCGGGCTGACGCGCCTGTGCGAGCACAAGTGCGCGCCTGCAGGAAGCAGATCAGAGCCAGCGCGCCTTCTTGAACATCCGGTACAGCACGACCATCACCACGCCCACGCCGCCGATCAGTGCCGGATAGGCATAGCGTTCGTCGAGTTCCGGCATGCCGTGGAAGTTCATGCCGTACCAGCTGGTGATCAGCGTCGGGGCGGCGAGCAGGGCGGCCCAGGCGCCGAGTTTCTTGACGGTCTCGCCCTGGGTCAGCGTCACCAGGGCCTGATTGACGCTGAGCGCGGTACCCAGCATGTCGCGGATGGCGTCGATGGTCTCGTTGATGCGGACGGAGTGGTCCATCACGTCGCGGATGTAGAGCCTGGCGTCGTTGGGGATCAGCGGGCTGCTGCTGCGCACCAGCTGCGACAACACGTCCTGCAACGGCGTCACCGCCACGCGCATGTAGGTCAGCTCGCGCTTGAGCTGGTAGAGCCGGATCACGATGCCGCGGTGGAACTGCTCGCTGATGATGTCCTTCTCGAGCGCGTTGAGCGTCGCCTTGAAGTCGTCGACGATCGGCAGGTAGTTGTCGACGATCGCATCGAGCACCGCGTACAGCGCAGCCGGCGCGCCCATCGCCAGCAGTTCGGGCTCGCGCTCGATGCGCTGTCGCGCCGGTGCGTAGGACAGCGATGCGCCGTGGCGCACCGTCACCAGATACCGCGCGCCCAGGAAGATGTGGGTTTCGCCGTAGGCGATGCGCTCCTCGATCGCCTGCGCGGTACTGGCGACGATGAACAGGGAATCGCCGTAGGCCTCGATCTTGGGTCGCTGATGGGCGTTCCTCGCGTCCTCGACAGCGAGGTCGTGCAGGCCGAATTCGGCCTGGATGTGCGCCAGTACGTCCTCGCCGGGCTCGTACAGCCCGATCCACACGAAACTGTCGTCATCGACGGCGAGCGCGTCGCTGATCGCGTCGAGCACGATCTCGCGCTTGCCGTCGGGTCCGTAGACCGCGCAATTGACCACGCAGGCGGGGTTGGGCGGCGACGTGGTCGTGGGCGGGGGCGCGGTTTCCATCGCGACATCGTCCGCCAGTGCGGCGGGCACGACAAGCGACACGTGCTCCCACAGGTCAATGCGCGACGAAGCGGATCGCCTGTCCACCACCTGGTGCCATCGCGATGGACAGCGTGTCGCCTGCGCCGACCTCGCGCGATTCAATCGCGATCGCATGCGGATCGGTGCGCCAGCCCGCGCCGTCGCCGTCGCGGTAGATCTGCGCTGTGTAACGGCGGTCCGGTTCGAGGAAATCCAGCGGCAGCGCGACCGTGCGCGCGGTGTCGTCGGTCACCGCGCCCAGATACCAGTCGTCGCCATCGCGATCACGGCGCGCGATGACCGCGAACTCGCCGATCGCGCCATCGAGCGCGCGCGTCTCTTCCCAGTCCACCGGCACATCGCGGACGAACTGGAACGCCTCGGGCCGCGATTCGTAATGTTCGAGCAGATCGGCGGCCATCTGCAGCGGGCTGTAGATCACCACATACAGCGCCAGCTGCTTGGCCAGCGTCGTCGCCATCGGCGTGCCGGACCTGGTGTCCATGCCGAAGATGCCGGGCGTGAAATCCATCGGCCCGGCGAGCAGGCGCGTATAGACCAGCGTCGCCTCGTGTTCCGGCGGATTGCCCGGCTGGCCCCAGGCGTTGTATTCCATGCCGCGCGCACCTTCGCGCGTGACCAGGTTCGGATACGTGCGACGCAGGCCGGTGTCCTTGACCGGCTCGTGCGGATTGACGCTGATGTGCTGCGCCGCCGCGGCTTCGACGACCTTCTGGTGGTGGCGCACCATCGACTGGCCTTCGTGCCAGGCGTAATGCAGCGCGCCGTCCTCGCCGAGCACCTTGGCCTGGCCCGCATCGGCGACATAGCCGGTCTTGACCGCCTGCACACCGAGTCGGCCGTAGAGTTCCATCGCAGCGTCGAGCTGCGCTTCGTAGTGCGCGGCGTGGCCCGAGGTTTCGTGGTGACCGATCAGGGTCACCCCCTGCTCGCGCGCATGTCGGGTCACCGCTTCGATGTCGAAATCGGGATAGGGCCGGGTGAAGCTGAAGGTCTCGCCATTGCCGAACCAGTCGCCATCCCAGCCGACGTTCCAGCCTTCGACCAGCACACCGCCGAAACCGTTCGCCGCGGCGAAATCGATGTGCCGGATCGCGTGCGCGGTGGTCGCGCCGTGCTTCGTGCCGGATGCCCAGGTCTTGCGGTCGAGGTGCATCTCCCACCAGATCCCGACGTACTTCATCGGCCGCACCCACGACACGTCGCCGAGCGCATTGGGCGCATTGAGGTTGAGGATCAGGCCCGACTCGACCAGGCCGCCGGCGCGATCACTGATCTGGATCGTGCGCCACGGCGTCGCGAATGGCGCGGCCACTTCGACCTTGGCCGCGCCGATGCCGGGCGTCAGCGCGGCGCGGAAACGGCGGCCATCGACGCGCGCGAGGTTCATGCCCGAGTAGTCGATCAGCGCCGCCTCGTGGATGGACAGATGCAGGCCGTCGCCGGTGCGCAGCGTGATCGGCGTCTGTGCCTGGCCCACTTGTTCGATCGGGGTGCGGTGGTAGATGTACTCCTCGCGGTTCCATTCGAACGCGGGAATCCACCACGCGGTCGCGGCATCGGCGATGTCGAACTCGGTGAGTTCCTCGGCGATCGACAGACGATCGAGCCCGGGCTGCTTCGGAATGTCGTAGCGGAAACCGACGCCGTCATCGAACACCCGGAAGACGACGTCGAAGCGGCGCTTCGGCCCCGCGCTCTCGACCAGCGTGACCCGCAACTGGTTGTGGTGATCGCGCATCTCCCGGCGCTCGCCCCAGGGCTGCTCCCAGCGTTCGTCATGCGTCTGCGTGACTTGATCGACAATCGCCAGATTGCGCTCGAACTTGCGTGTGCCGGTGAACATCAGGCCCAGGCGCGACGGCGCGATGACCGGACGGCCGTCGCGACTGACGGCGTAGCTGGCGCGGCCTTCGTTGTCGGTCGTGACCTCGATGGTGATGCGCCCATCCGGCGATGCGACACGCGCGCTCGCGCGCGGTTCTGCAGCGGCTGCGGCGAGGGTGGCGAGCGGCAACAGCGCGGCCAGTAATCCGACGAGACGGTTCGACATCGTGCGGCGCCCTCCCAGGCGCGGTCAGTCGTGCGTGCGTCCGGAGTCTTGCACGCGGATCCCGCGTAGTTGGGGTGCATACGTATGCAGCGCTGCGGGTCCTCGCAGGAGAGTTCCTACCGGGCGTGTCGCGTGCGGAGCGCGAACCACAACCCCACATGCACCGGCATCAACAGCGACAGCCACGCCGCGTTGCGTTGCGGCAGTACCGGCAGCCAGTGCAGGAACAGCGCGACGATGCCGCACACCAGCACCGTGGCCAGCACCCGGCCGAACAGCGCGCCCGGTGCGCGCCCGCGTGCGATGCGCCAGCCGCCGGGCAGCAGCAGCAGGCACAGCGGGTTGAACAGCAACAGATTGTGGTTGCGCCAGGCGAAGCCGTGTTCGCTGCCCAGCCACAGGAACAGCATCAAGCCGCCGAGCAGGGCGGCCACGGTCCAGAACGGCAGGGCGATCGCCGCCAATGCACGCGGCGCGTACCGGCCGGCAACGAGGATCGCCACGCCCAGCACGAGACCGGCCACCAGCCACGGCCACAGCAGGCGCGCGCGCTCGGCAGGTTCCGGCGCCTGCGTATGCGGCACGATGATCTGCTCGCCCGATACCAGCGGGCGTCCGTCGACGTTGCGCGCGCTGCGCAGCGCGTCGGCCAGCCGCATCGGCAAGAACGCGTCTTCCCACAGCGCATTCGGACGGTCGGCGGCCGGGCCCAGACCGATGTCGAAGCCGAGCCACATCCACAGCGCCGGCGAGGCGAGCCGCACCGCGTCGCTGCGATAGGTGTTGCCGCGTGAGCGCCCCTGCAACTGGCTGCGCAGTGCGCCGCCAAGTGCGGTGTCGATGGCGTCGCGGACGCGGGTGGAGCAGTTGTCGGTGAAGTAGTCGTAGCGGTAGTGCGCGTGCTCGGGCTTCGCGTTTTCGGCCAGCGCGCCGGCGAGCTCGCGGGCCTGGGCCGGATCGAGATCCAGCCACTGGATCGACACGCCGCGGCCGACGTCGCGGTAGTAGGCCAGATCTTCGGCGAGCGGCAATGCGGCCAGCATGTAGCGCATGTCGCCGCGGATGAAGCGCGGCTCGAAGTCCGGCTCGTTGGGGTCGAAGAAGCCGAAGTTGTACGACAGCGGTTCCGGCTGCGCCGGATCGTCGACGACCAGGGCGTTGTGGCCGAAGCGTTCGAAGAACACGTCGCCGGGCTGCATCGTCGCCACGCCGATGCGCGGCACGCCGTCCTGCGCCACCGCCAGCAGGGGCCACAGCGTCAGGCACAGCAACAGGGCCAACGCGCGCGCGAACACGCGCGCTGGCCGGCGTAGCGGATCAGGATTCGGCATGCACGCTGACGTGCAGCGCGTGCAGACGCCGCGAGTCGGCGTCGGTCACCCGGAACGCGAAGCGGCCGAGGGTCAGTTCCTCGCCGACTTCGGGCAGGTGCCCGATCGCCCCGGTAATCACGCCGCCGATGGTGTCGTATTCGGCATCGTCGAAATCCGCGCCGAACCGCTCGTTGAAGTCGGAGATCGGGGTCAGCGCGCTGACCGCGAACTGGCCGTCGGCCTGGGCCGAGATCAGCGCGTTCGGATCCTCGGCATCGTCGTGCTCGTCGTCGATCTCGCCGACGATTTCCTCCAGTACATCCTCGATCGTCACCAGGCCGCCGACGCCGCCGTACTCGTCGATGACGATCGCCATGTGGTTGCGCGACAGGCGGAACTCGCGCAGCAGCACATTGAGTTTCTTGGATTCAGGAATCAGCACCGCCGGGCGCAGCAGTTCGTGGATCGAACCGGGGCCGTTGTCGGCCACCACGCCGCGCAGCAGATCCTTCGCCAGCAGGATGCCGAGGATCTCGTCCTTGTCGTCGCCATGCACCGGGAAGCGCGAGTGGCCGGACTCGACGACCTGCTTCATCAGCTCGAGGAACGGCGCGTCGGCCGGCAGCGCGATCATCTGTGCGCGCGGCACCATCACATCACCGACCGTCTTGCTGGAGATGCCCAGCGCACCTTCGAACATGCGCAGCGTGTCGGCGTCGATCAGGCCGTCTGCGTGGGTGTCGCGGAGCAGCTCCACGAGGTCCTCGCGGTTGCTCGGCTCGCCGGAGATCGCCGAGCTCAGGCGTTCCAGCCAGCCGCGGCGGCGCTCCGGGGGTTCGGAAGCGGGGGAAGGTCGACTGTCGTCCTCGGACATGGCGTGGTGCGTGTTCGCAGATCGCCCGGATGGGCCGTGGCGGCAGTCTAACAAACCGCCGTGGCGGTTCCCGTCAGCGCAGTTCGCCGGCGTAGGGATCGTCGATGCCGAGCCCGGCGAGGATCTCTCGCTCCAGCTGCTCCATCGCCTCGGCGTCCTTGTCGTCCTCGTGATCCCAGCCGAGCAGGTGCAGCACGCCATGGACGGTGAGATGCGCGTAGTGCGCATTCAAGGACTTCGCCTGCTCGGCGGCCTCGCGTGCGATGACCGGCGCGCACAGCACCAGGTCGCCCAGCAGTGGCAGATGCACGCCCTCGGGCAGGCCTTCCGGCAGGTCGGCGGGGAAGCTCAGCACATTGGTCGCGTAATCCTTGCCACGGTAATGGCGGTTGAGCGCGCGGCCCTCGTCCTCGTCGACGAGCCGGATCGCCAGATCCGCTTCGCGGATGCGTCCGGCCAGCGCGGCCGCGGACCACTTCCTGAAACTCGCCGCGGCCGGCAAGCCCTTGCGTGGCAGCGCGTAACCGATCGCGACATCGAGGCGGGTGGGCCCCCGGGTCATACGCGCGTCCCCGGACCGGTGGCCGTGTCGGACGCATCGCGGCGCTCGTAGGCGGTGACGATGCGCGCGACCAGCGGATGGCGCACCACGTCGCGCGCCTCGAAGAACGTGAAGCTGACGCCGTCGACCTCGTGCAGTACGTCGATCGCATCGCGCAGCCCGGATTTCACGTGCTTGGGCAGATCGATCTGGGTGAGGTCGCCGGTCACGACCGCCGTCGAGCCGAAACCCAGGCGGGTCAGGAACATCTTCATCTGCTCGATCGTGGTGTTCTGCGCCTCGTCGAGGATCACGAACGCGTCGTTGAGCGTGCGGCCGCGCATGTAGGCCAGCGGCGCGATCTCGATGACGTTGCGCTCGAGCAGCTTGGCGACCTTTTCCACGCCGAGCATCTCATAGAGCGCGTCGTAGAGCGGGCGCAGGTAGGGATCGACTTTCTGGGTCAGATCGCCGGGCAGAAAGCCGAGTTTCTCGCCGGCTTCGACTGCGGGTCGCACCAGGATCAGGCGCTGCACCCTGGATTCGTTGAGTGCCTCGACCGCCATCGCCACGGCAAGGAAGGTCTTGCCGGTACCGGCCGGGCCGACGCCGAAGTTGATGTCGTGGCCGGTGATCCTGTGCAGATACTTGGACTGGTTCGGGCCGCGCCCACGGATCGTGCCGCGCTTGACCCGCACCGCCACGTCCTGCGGCGTGTACGCATCATCGTCGCCCTCGACATTGGCCGGGCTCAGTCGCAGGTTGATGGCGTGGCTGTCGAACACGGTGTGCTCGCTCTCGGCATAGAGCGCCTTGAGCAGCTTCTCGGTGTTGTCGAGCATGGCTTCTTCGCGCCCGGTCACGCGGAAGATGTTGCCGCGGTTGGCGATCTCCACGCCCAGTCGGAGTTCGATCTGGCGCAGATGCCCGTCGAAGGGTCCGGCGAGGTTGGACAGGCGCTCGGAATCGGCGGGTTCGAGCAGGAAGGTGCGTTCGGGCAGGGCGTTGGTCATGGCGCGGATTCTAGTGGTGGGGGTGATACGCCGATGTGGAATTCGGAGCAGGTTTCGCTTCAGGCCCTCTCCCGCGTCGCGGGGGGGCAGACCATCCGATTGCGGGAGAACAGATTCGGGCGAACGAACATTGCCCGGGACGACTCGTCGCGCGAGCTGACCCTTTGCCCCCATCCCAGCCTTCCCCCGTAGGCGGGGGAAGGGGCTGTCATGCCGCGTCGCCCTCGCGTACCACGATCCGCCCACGCAAGGAATTGCTCAGCGCCGCGGTGATCTCCACATCCACGAACTGCCCGATCAACCGCGCCGGCGCCGGGAAGTTCACCGAGCGCATGTTCTCGGTCTTGCCGGTGAGTTCATTCGGATCCTTGCGCGACGGACCTTCGACCAGCACGGTCTGCACGCTGCCGACCATGCGCTGGGAGATGCCGGCGGCATACGCATTGATATGCGCCTGCAGGCGCGACAGGCGCGCGTGCTTCTCCTCGGCGGTCACCGTGTCCTCGAGATCCGAGGCCGGCGTGCCCGGGCGGCGCGAGTAGATGAAGGAGAACGACTGGTCGAAACCGACATCCTCGATCAGCTTCATCGTCTTCTCGAAATCGGTCTCGGTCTCGCCGGGGAAACCGACGATGAAATCCGACGAGATCGAGATATCCGGACGCACTGCACGCAGTTTCCGGATCTTCTGCTTGAACTCCAGTGCCGTGTAGCCGCGCTTCATCGCCGACAGGATGCGGTCACTGCCGGCCTGCACCGGCAGATGCAGGTAGTTGGCCAGCTGCGGCACGTCGCGGTAGGCCTCGACCAGCGAGTCGGAGAACTCCAGCGGGTGCGAGGTGGTGAAGCGGATGCGGTCGACGCCGTCGATCTCGGCGATGGTCCGGATCAGCAGGCCGAGATCGGCGATGGTGCCGTCGCCCATGTCGCCGCGGTATGCATTGACGTTCTGGCCGAGCAGGTTGATCTCGCGCACGCCCTGGCCGGCCAGGCGCACCACCTCGACCAGCACGTCCTCGAACGGACGGCTGATCTCGGTGCCGCGGGTGTAGGGCACGACGCAGAACGAGCAGTACTTCGAGCAGCCTTCCATGATCGAGACGAACGCGGTCGGTCCCTCGGCACGCGGCTCGGGCAGGCGGTCGAATTTCTCGATCTCGGGAAAGCTGATGTCGACCTGCGGTACGCCGGTCTCGCGTTTGGCGCGGATCAGCTCGGGCAGGCGGTGCAGGGTCTGCGGGCCGAACACCAGGTCCACGTAGGGCGCGCGCTTGATGATCGCGTCGCCTTCCTGCGAGGCGACGCAGCCGCCGACGCCGATCAGCACGGGCTTGCCGTCCTTCTTGAGTGCCTTCCAGCGACCGAGCTGGCTGAAGACCTTCTCCTGCGCCTTCTCGCGGATCGAACAGGTGTTGACCAGCACGACATCCGCTTCCTCGACGTTGTCGGTCAGCTCCAGGCCGTCGCTGGCGGCGAGCACATCGGCCATCTTGGCCGAGTCGTACTCGTTCATCTGACACCCGTGGGTCTGGATGTAGAGCTTGCCGCGCGGTGCGGGTGCGCTGCCTGGCGGGAAAGCGGGGAGGTCGGAAGCAGGCGCGATGGGCGCCGCGGAAGCGGTCTGGGTCATGGCATGTCCGGGGCGCGGCGTTGAGTCCGGGCCGGATGGCTGGTTGGGGCGGGCAGTGTAGCGGGGCTGCCGCGCCGGCGCCCGCCCGGGTGCGGTGGATCGTTGGCAGTGCCGTTCACAATCAAGCACTTGGCAACCGTCTTCGAACATCGGACACTCCGCGTCGTGAAACGGGGATGGGGACTCATCGCGACACTCGGTCTGCTGGCGGCCTTTCCGGTTGCCGGCAGCACGCTGTATCGCTGCGACTCCGGCGACGGCATCCCGCAGTACGTCAGCAAGCGCATCAGCGGCGCCAGCTGCCGGGTCGTCAGCAATGCCCCTGCGCCGCCGCGTTCCAGCGGCACGCGCGCGTCGCGTCCCGCGGCTGCGACGCCCACGCCGAGCACGGCACCGTCGAATGTCGACAGCGGCGCGCCCGCCACCTTCATGGGGGGCGCGTCTTCGCCCGCGCCCGCGCCCGCGGCCACTGCGGCGTCGGCCCGGCCCGTTGCCGCCACGCCCGCAACGCAGACATCCCGTGCACAGCCGGGCAACAGCCAGCGGCGTCTGCAGCAGGGCCAGGTCTATTCGTACGTGAAGGACGGCGTGCGCCACTACAGCAGCAGCCGGCCGGCCGGCGGCGCGCAGGTCGCCGCGGTGCGCACGATCCGCTACAGCTTCTTCGAGACCTGCTATGCCTGTGGCGCGGCGCCGGGCGTGAACTTCGGCAACGTGCGGCTCAACGAGAGCGCCTACCGCGACGAAGTGGCGCGTGCGGCGCGCGAGTTCGGCGTCGAGGAAGCCATCGTGCGCGCGATCATGCATGCCGAGTCCGCCTTCAATCCCAACGCGTTGTCGCGCGCCGGTGCCCAGGGCCTGATGCAGCTGATGCCGGCCACCGCCGCGCGCTTCGGCGTGGTCAATGCGTTCGACCCGGAGCAGAACATCCGCGGCGGCGTCGAATATCTCGCGTGGCTGCTGAAGCGCTTCAACGGTGATCTGACCCTGGCCGCGGCCGGCTACAACGCCGGCGAAGGCGCCGTGCAGCGCCACGGCGGGGTGCCGCCGTATGCCGAAACCCAGCGCTACGTGGTTCGCGTCGGCACGCTGGCCGACCGCTATCGCGGCCAGCTCGCCAGCCGCTGAGCCGGCATCTGCACACGGCATCGGCAAATCGATTGTCGGTCGATTCAGGCTTCCGCTACACTCGGGCCTCTCTATATGCGGCCATCCGTCCCACGCGGGCGAAACGGTCCGCGGCAGCCAGTACGCAACAGCTACCGAAAGAGGGCGGGGTACCGGATGGTCGATGAAGCGGTGAGCGGACCTGGTGGGGATGGTCCAGTCAATGAGGGGCGGCGTCGGTTCCTGACCGCCAGTACCCTCGTCGTGGGAGCGGTGGGCGCGGGTGTGACCGCGATTCCGTTCATCAAGTCATGGAATCCCAGCGCCCGGGCCAAGCTCGCCGGTGCGCCGGTGACCGTGGACATCAGCGCGCTGCAGGAAGGCCAACGCCTGATCGCCGAGTGGCGCGGGCAGCCGATCTGGATCGTCAAGCGCTCGCAGGCGATTCTCGAGGCGCTGCCGACGCTCGATGGCCAGCTCAAGGACCCCGAGTCCAGCAATGCAGACCAGCAGCCGGCGTACATCCGCGAGGCGAACCCGGAACTGCGCTCGCTGAAGGCCGATATCTCGGTGCTCGTCGGCCTGTGCACGCATCTGGGCTGCTCGCCGGAAATGGTCGCCGAGATCCGGCCGGCGCCGTTCGACGCCAACTGGAAGGGCGGCTACTTCTGTCCCTGCCACAAGTCGAAGTTCGACATGGCCGGCCGCGTCTATGACGGCGTGCCCGCCCCGACGAACCTGCTCGTGCCGCCGCACCACTACGTCGACGACAACACGCTCGTCATCGGCGTCGATCCGCAGGGAGCCGCCTGATGGCCAACGTCCTCGTCCGCGGCGCCAACGGCGTCTTCAACTGGGTCACCGAGCGCGCACCGGCCTTGATGCCGATGTACCGCAAGCACATGACCGAGTACTACGCGCCGAAGAATTTCAACATCTGGTACATCTTCGGCGTGCTGTCACTGGTGGTGCTGGTCAACCAGATCCTGACCGGCATCTTCCTGACGATGCACTACAAGCCGAGTGCGACGGAAGCCTTCGCCTCGGTCGAATACATCATGCGCGACGTGGAGTGGGGCTGGCTGATCCGCTACATGCACTCCACCGGTGCGTCGCTGTTCTTCATCGTGGTCTACATCCACATGTTCCGCGGCCTGATGTACGGCAGTTACCAGAAGCCGCGCGAACTGGTGTGGATTCTCGGGATGCTGATCTATCTGGTGCTGATGGCCGAAGCCTTCCTCGGCTACGTGCTGCCGTGGGGCCAGATGTCGTTCTGGGGCGCGAAGGTCATCATCTCGCTGTTCGGCGCGATCCCGGTGATCGGCAACGGCCTGACCGAATGGATCATGGGCGACTACCTGCCCTCCGATGCCACCCTCAACCGCTTCTTCGCCCTGCACGTGATCGCGCTGCCGCTGGTGCTGCTGTTGCTGGTCGTGCTGCATCTGGGCGCGCTGCATGAAGTGGGTTCGAACAATCCCGACGGCGTCGAGATCAAGAAAGGGCCCAAGGGCAACCGCTGGTCGCCGAGCGCGCCGGCCGATGGCATTCCGTTCCACCCGTACTACTCGGTGAAGGACGGCTTCTACGTCTGCTTCTTCCTGATCATCGCCGCCTTCATCATCTTCTTCGCGCCCGCGTTCGGCGGCTGGTTCCTCGAGCACGACAACTTCACCGAGGCCAACCGCCTGGTGACGCCCGAGCACATCAAGCCGGTCTGGTACTACACGCCGTACTACGCGATGTTGCGCGTGGTGCCGCACAAGCTCAGCGGCGTGCTGGTGATGTTCGGCGCGATCGCGATCCTGTTCCTCGTGCCGTGGCTGGACCGCTGCAAGGTGCGCTCGCACCGCTACCGCGGCCCGATCACCAAGGTCATGCTCGCCATGCTGGTCGTGTGCTTCATCTGGCTGGGCAAGATCGGCGCCGGTCCCGGTACCGATCCGGTGGAGACGATCATCGGCCGCGTGCTGACGTTCCTCTACTTCGCGTTCTTCATCACGATGCCGGTCTGGACCAAGCTCGACCGGACCAAGGCAGTCCCGGACCGGGTGACGATGCATGACTGACCGACTCTTTGCGCGCATCGCCACCGCCGTCGCCGGCCTGCTGCTGTCGTTCGGCGCGTTCGCCGCTGCTGGCGGACCGGTCGAACAGGCCGGCACCGACATCGGCGACCGCGCCTCGCTGCAGCGTGGCGCCCAGCTGTACATGAACTACTGCGCCGGCTGCCATTCGTTGAAGTTCCTGCGCTACTCGCGCATGGCCGAGGATCTCGGCCTGACCGAGGACGAGGTGATGGACAACCTCAACCTCACCGGTGCGGCCTTCGGCGAACACATCATTTCGTCGATGCCGGCCGAGCAGGGCGCGCAGTGGTTCGGCCAGGCACCGCCCGACCTGACCCTGATCACCCGCGTGCGCGGCAGCGACTGGGTCTACACCTATCTCAAGTCGTTCTACCTCGACGAAACGCGTCCGCTGGGCTGGAACAACACCCTGTTCCCGAACGCATCGATGCCCAACCCGCTGTGGGAGATGCAGGGGCTGCAGCGTCCGGTGCACGGTGAGACCGACGAGACGGGTGAGCCGGTGGTCGCACACCTGGAGCTGGGCACGCCCGGCAGCCAGGACGCCCGCCAGTTCGACCAGACCGTGCGCGACATCACCACGTTCCTGGAGTACGCCGGCGAGCCGGCCGCGCTCAAGCGCCAGCAGCTCGGCGTCTGGGTGCTGCTGTTCCTGACCCTGCTGACGTTCCTGGCCTGGTTGCTGAAGCAGGAATACTGGCGCGACGTCCACTGATCGAACCTGTCCCCGGCCCAGGCCGGGGCGATACCCGCATGCCGTCCGGCCCATTGCCGTCCGGCTCAGGGAAATGCGAGACTCGGGAAACCGCGACAACCGTCTGCGAGCAGCAGTCGGCGTCACCGGGCTGGCGGACTCCAGCCTCCGGACAGGCCGGGCGACGGCCGTGAGTGCATCCATGCGAAACGTGCTGACGCTGTTTTCTTCTGTCGATGACGTGCTCTGCCACCGTGCGCGCCTGGTGCTGGCTGCCAAGGGCGTGAACTACGACATGGTGCCCGTGGACGCGCAGAATCCTCCCGAGGATCTGATCGACCTCAACCCGTATCACTCGGTGCCGACCCTGGTCGAGCGCGAGCTGGTGCTCTACGCCGCGAGCGTGGTCAGCGAATACCTCGATGAGCGCTACCCGCATCCGCCGTTGATGCCGGTCGACCCGCTGTCGCGGGCGCGCTTGCGCCTGGCGATGCTGCGCATCGAACACGACTGGGTGCCGCAGGTGCAGGCCATCCAGATGGGCAACAAGGCGCAGGCCGAAAGCGGCCGCAAGCGCCTGAAGGAACTGGTGACCGCGGCGGTGCCGCTGTTCAAGGCCAGCAAGTTCTTCCTCAATCCGGAAATGAGCCTGGCCGACTGCGCGGTGGCCCCGATCGTCTGGCGCCTGCAGGCGCTCGACATCCCGTTGCCCAAGGACGGCGCGAAGGCGATCGAAGACTACGGCAACCGGATCTTCCGCAGCCCCGGCTTCGTCCGCAGCCTGACGCCGCAGGAGCGGCAGCTTCGCGCGCTGCCCGAGTAGAGGTCGCCGTCGCGCCGTTCAGCCGCGCACATCTGAGCGACGAAGTGAAGCGCTAAACTGTCACACATGACGGACAGCACCTCACCGATGACCAGCCATCGCCCGTACCTGTTGCGGGCGCTTTACGAATGGATTGCCGACAACGGCATGACGCCGCACATCCTCGTCGATGCGCTGCAGCCGGGCGTGCGCGTGCCGGCGCATGCGGTCAAGGACGGGCGCATCGTGCTCAATGTCGCCGACCGTGCGGTCGGCCGGCTGGAAATGGACAACGATAGTGTGCGGTTCTCTGCGCGCTTCGGCGGCGTCAGCCAGTCGGTGCTGGTGCCGGTGGGCGCCGTGCTCGCGATCTACGCACGCGAAACCGGGCAGGGCATGGCGCTGCCGGAAGAAATCGTCGGCTCGGGCGAGCCGCAAGACGATGCGCAGGACAGCGCGCCTTCGCTGCATGCCGTCGAAGACGACGGTCAGGGCAGTCTCGAAGGCCCGGATGATCCGCCCGATGGCGGTGCGTCACCGGAGCCGCGTCGCGGTCATCTGCGGGTTGTGAAGTAGGCGGGAGCCGCTACGGCGTGAGTGCGTCAGGACGGCGAAGCGTCAGCGCTTCGTAACGTCAAAAGCTTCAGGGCGATGACGCGTGCCTTTGGATCTTCAGTTCGTCCAGTGGATGGGCACGGCCTGCGGGCGGGTCGGGCCGCTGAAGGCGACCAGCTGTTCGCCGCGCAGCACCATGTGTCCGATGTGGCGCTGCACGCCATCCTCCGAATACTCGAACCGGAAGCTGCGTTCGACGCGCAGGCGGCCGTCGTCGCCGCGGCGCAGGCGCATCGAATGTGCGTGCACCGCCTGGTCCAGCCACTGCACGCCCGCCCGTTCGCAGGCATCGCGTCCGAGTTGACCGGCGCGTTCGGCGGCCGCACGCGCACCGCTCCACCACAGGAATGCGGCGAACGCGGCCAGCATCACGAAGATCATCGTCGGAAAGTCGGGCATGCGCGAACTGTGGCGGCGGGACGGGCCGGTTACAAGTACGGCGGCCATCTGATGTGGGAGCACGCTTGCGCGCGATGGGGCTTGCGCAGGGAATGCCGCATGGCGCGCTCCTGAAAAGGGGATGCAAGCACAGGCGCGCTCCCGCGCTTTGCGTCAGCCCGGCGGCGGGCCGAGCTTGAGCGACAGGTCGATCGCGTGGACGTGCTTGGTGAGTCCGCCGATCGACACGAAGTCCACGCCGTCCTCGGCGATCGCGCGCAGACCATCGAGGTCGACGCTGCCGGAGACTTCCAGCGGGATGCGTCCGTCGTACGGTGCGGCACGGGCGATGCGCACGGCTTCGCGGCGCGTTGCGGCGTCGAAATCGTCGATCAGCACGCGCGTGCAGCCGGCATCGAGCGCGGCGCGCAGTTCGCCCAGCGTTTCCACCTCGATGACCAGCGGCAGGCCCGGCGATCGCGCGCGCGCTGCCTCGACCGCCGCGGCGATGCCGCCGGCTGCGCGGACGTGGTTTTCCTTGAGCATCACCGTGTCATAGAGCCCGATGCGATGGTTGTGGCCACCGCCGACACGCACCGCGTACTTCTGCGCGAGTCGCAGGCCCGGCAGGGTCTTGCGCGTATCGAGGATGCGCGTGCCGGTGCCGGCCACGGCGGCGACGTGGCGTGCGGTGACGGTGGCCGTCGCGCTCAGCGTCTGCATGAAGTTGAGCGAGGTGCGTTCCGCGCTGACCAGGGGGCGTGCACGTCCGGTCAGCGTCGCGAGCACGGTGCCGGCGGCAACGCGATCGCCCTCGGTGACGCGCCAGTTGATGCGCACGCCGGGATCGAGCGCGCGATGGCAGGCGTCGAACCACGGGCGTCCGCAGACCACGGCGTCTTCCTTGCACAGCAGATACGCGATGTCGTCGTGATCGGGCAGCAGCGCCGCGGTGACGTCGCCGTTGCCGATGTCTTCGGCGAGCGCAGCCGCGACATTGGCCGCGACCGCCGCCTGCGGGATGTCGAAGCGGTCGGGTCCGCTCATGCCTTCGGGAAGTCGGGAATCTGCGCGGTGCCGATGGCTTCCTCGACCAGCAGCACTGGAATGCCGTCGTCGACCCGGTAGACGCGCTTGCGATCGTGGGTGATCAAGGCTTCGCGCACGGGACCGGCCTGCGCGGCGCCGTCTTCGCGTCGCGCCGAGCCTGCGGCAATGGCCGCATTGAGCGCGTCGAGCCCCGCTGCATCGAGCAGCGCGAGCGGCTGGCGGCTGGCGGGGCAGACGAGAATATCGAGCAGCTTGCGGTCCATGGGCGGTCTTGTGCGGGCAGCGGGAGCGGACCGGAAGGTTAGCATTCGGCGATGCGCGGCCGTGGCATCCAAGCACGATGACGCCGGGACGGATAAAATGCGTCTTTGTGGCCGGGGACCCCCAATGACCGCCAGTTCCGTTCCGCCGAAGGTCGGCATCGTGATGGGATCGCGATCCGACTGGGACACGATGCAGCACGCCGCGCAGAAGCTCGAGCAGCTCGGCGTCCCGCACGAAGTCCGCGTGGTGTCCGCGCACCGCACGCCCGACGTGCTGTTCGAATACGCATCCAGCGCACAGTCGCGCGGCCTGCGCGCGATCATCGCCGGCGCCGGTGGCGCGGCGCATCTGCCGGGCATGCTGGCCTCCAAGACCGCAGTGCCGGTGCTCGGCGTGCCGGTGCAGTCGAAGGCGCTCAACGGCATGGATTCGTTGCTGTCGATCGTGCAGATGCCGGCCGGTATTCCGGTGGCGACGTTCGCGATCGGCAATGCCGGCGCCGCGAATGCGGCGCTGTTCGCCGCGGCGATGCTGGCCGCCGATGACGCTGCGGTCGCTGCCGCGCTCGCCGAATTCCGCCAGCGCCAGACCGACGACGTCGCCGGCAACGACGACCCGCGGCGATGAGCCGGTCGCGCATGACGAGCGGCATCGGCAGACGTGCGCGTCTGTCGCCCTCACCCCATCCGCGCCCCGGCCCGGCACAGCGCGCCGGGCGTTCGGCCGGTCTGCGCGGCAGTGCCGCGCCAGCAGGCCATCCTCACCCCGGAGGGAGAGGGGGAGTCGGTGCTATGCGGGATCGCGGTCGCCGGGCATCTGCATCGCTTGAGCAGGTTCGCGCATGACGACCGTCGGTATTCTTGGCGGCGGCCAGCTCGCCCGCATGCTCGCGCTGTCGGGCGCGCCGCTGGGTCTGCGGTTTCTGGTCATGGACACGTCCGACGACGCCTGCGCCGGCCAGTTCGCGCCGCTGCTGGTCGGCGACTACCGCGACGAGACCGCGCTGGCCGAGTTCGCCAGCAAGGTGGACGTCGCGACTTTCGATTTCGAGAACGTGCCGGCCGAGAGTGCGCACTGGCTCGCCGAGCGCGTGCCGGTGTTTCCCAATCCCGGCGCCCTGGCGCTGACCCAGGACCGGCTTGCCGAGAAGACCCTGTTCCGCGAGCTCGACATTCCGGTGCCGGATTTCGCCGATGTCGCGACGCGTGCGCAGCTCGACGACGCGGTCACGCGTATCGGCACGCCGTGCATTCTCAAGACGCGGCGGCTGGGTTACGACGGCAAGGGCCAGTTCCGGATCAAATCGCCGGCCGATATTGATGCGGCCTGGGACGCACTTGGTGCGCAGGCATCGAGGGTCGGGCTGATTCTCGAAGGCTTCGTCGCGTTCCAGCGCGAGCTCAGTGTCGTCGCCGTGCGCGGTCGCAATGGCGAGTTCCGTGCCTGGCCGCTGACCGAAAACTGGCATGTCGACGGCGTGCTGTCGGCGAGTCTGGCGCCGGCGCGTGTCGATGCGTTGTTGCACGCTACCGCGCTGTCGCATGCGCGGGCGATCGCCGAACGGCTCGGCTATGTCGGCGTGTTCGCACTCGAACTGTTCTGCCGTGACGGCGAACTGCTCGCCAACGAACTCGCGCCGCGTGTGCACAACTCCGGGCATTGGACGATCGAGGGCGCCGAGACCTCACAGTTCCAGAACCATCTGCGTGCGGTGCTGGGTGTGCCGCTCGGTGATACCGCCGTGCGTGGCGTGGTCAGCATGCTCAACTGGATCGGCGAGATGCCCGATGCCGCGCCCGTGCTGTCGACGGCCGGAGGGCACTGGCACGACTACGGCAAACAGGCGCGCGATGGTCGCAAGGTCGGCCACGCGACCTTGCGCGCCGACGAGGCCGAGGTGCTGGCGCAGCGGCTGGCGGATGTCGGCGAAGCGCTGGGCCGGCAGGCGCAGGTCGCGCCGGTCGTGGCGCGCCTGCGCGAAGGCTGATTGCTCCTGCAGGCGTTTCCGGGTGTCGTACCGTAGTTGCCGAAGCGCTGCAGCTGGCCTTCCGGCTGGCAGATGCGAACTGCCGGGATTGCGCTGGGCGCGGATCAGTTCGCCGGACGCGGGTCGTCGCTGACGACCAGTGGCACGCCGCGGGTCGGGTGTTCGAGCACCAGCACCGGCTGCGCGTAGACGCGTTCGATCGTCTCCTGCGTCAGCACCTCGCGCGGGGTGCCATCTGCTGCGATGCGGCCCTGGTGCAGCATCACGATGCGGTCGGCGTAGCCGGCGGCCAGATTCAGGTCATGCAGGACGACGATCACGCAGGCATCCTCGTCGGCGAGGCCGCGGGCGATGCGCAGCACGGCTTCCTGATGCTGCAGGTCGAGCGCGGCGGTGGGCTCGTCGAGGAACACGACCGGCGTGGTCTGGGCGAGCACGCGGGCGAATGCGGTGCGCGAGGATTCGCCGCCGGACAGGGTCTGCACGTCGCGCGCGGCGAGGTGGGTGACGTCGGCCGATGCCAGTGCGGCATCGACGATGCGGCCATCCGCGTCCGGTGACGGCGGATGCGGCAGCCGGCCCATCGCGACGACTTCGCACACGCTGAAACCGAAACGCACCGCGTGGTCCTGCGGTAGCACGCTGCGCTCACGGGCGAGTGGGCGGGCCTTCCAGTCGCGCAGCTCCGCGCCCGACAGGCGAACGCGGCCGGCCGCCGGCACGAGATCGCCGCTCGCGACCGCAAGCAGGGTCGACTTGCCGGCGCCGTTCGGACCGACCAGCGCGGTCAGCGTGCCGCGGGCGAAGCGCAGGTCGATCGCGTCGAGGATCGCGCGGCCGTCGATGCGCACGGTCACGCCGTCGAGCGCGAGCACGTCGTGCGCAGCATTGTGCGCTTCGTGACTCATGCGCTGCCCTTGCGGCGCAGCACCAGCCACAGGAAGAACGGCGCGCCGAGCGCGGCCGAGAACAGGCCGAGCGGAATTTCCGACGGCGGATCGAGACTGCGCGCGGCGGTGTCGGCGACGACGATCAACAGGCCGCCGGCAACCGCCGACAGCGGCACCAGCCAGCGATGGCCGGGGCCGGCGAGCAGGCGTACGAAATGCGGCACGACGAGGCCGACGAAGCCGACGACGCCGGCGAACGCGACCGCCGAGCCGACCAGCAGCGCGCAGACCGCGATCAGCATCAACCGCGCGCGCTTGACGTCCAGACCGATGTGCTGCGCCTGACGTTCGCCGAGCGCGAGCATGTCGAGTGGCGTCGCGAGCGCGCGCAGTGCGATCGCGCCGAGTGCGAACGCGGGCAGCGCGGCCAGCATCGAATTCCAGTTGGCCATCGCCAGCGAGCCCATCTGCCAGAACACCAGCGACTGCAGTTCGTCGGCATTGGCGATGTAGGTGAAGAAGCCGATGGCCGCCGAGCAGGCAGCGGCAATTGCGATGCCGACCAGCAGCAGGGTCGCGGTGCCGGTGCCGCGATCGGGCCGTGCGAGCAGGTAGATCAGCGTCGTCGTCGCGGCACCGCCGAGAAATGCGGCGACCGGAATCGTCCACGCGCCGAGTGCGGTCGCGCCGAGCACGATCGCCGACACCGCGCCGAGCGCCGCGCCATGGGTTACACCGACGATCCCGGGATCGGCCAGCGGATTGCCGAACAGTCCCTGCAGGCCCGCGCCGGCCATCGCCAGGGACGCGCCGACGATCACCGCCAGCAACGCGCGCGGCACGCGCAGGTTCCAGACCACCGAGATGTCGCGCTGCGTGAGCGCGCCGGCATCGACCAGGCCGAGCTTGTGTGCGATCACATGCACCACGTCGCCCGGCGGAATGCGCAACGGGCCGATGCCGAACGACAGCACGATCACCACGACCAGCAACGCCAGCAGGCCTGCGAACAGTAGACCACCGGGCGGCCGCCGGACCAGGCCGGTGCGTCGCGGTGCGGTGGACCCTGCGGTCATGCGCCGGGCTTGTTGGCGTCGAGTTCGGTGGACAGGGTTGCCAGCGCCTGTGCCAGTGCGACCGCGCCGGTGCCGCCGCCGATGCTGCTGACCTTGAGCTGGGTATCGGGCATCACCCAGACGCGGTCGGCAATGCCTGCCGGGGTCTGCTTGAGCGAGGGATAGGCCTTCCACAGGCCGTCGGCGCCACCGAATACGCGCAGGTCGTCCTCGCTGACCAGGATGACCTCCGGCTCGACCGCGACGATGCCTTCGTTGCTGAGCTGCGAGTAGTTGGCGACCTTGGCTTCGTCGCCGACATTGATGCCGCCGGCCAGGCGGATCACGCCCGCTGCCGCGGTGTCGGCGCCGCCGACGGTCGGCGAACCGCCGCCACCGGTGGCGGAAATGTGGATCACGCGCGGCTTGCGCGTGTGGCTGCCGGCGATGCGCGCGGCCTCATCGAGCTGCTGCTGCACCTGCGCGGCGAGCTGTTCGCCCTCGTCGGCATGGCCGAACACGGTCGCGAGCCTGCGCACCTTGTCCGGAATCGGCTGCAGCTCATCGACGATCACCAGTGCCAGTCCGGCATCGCGCAGCGGCTGCGCGAGCTTGCCGTGGCGACGCAGGCTGTTGCCGACGAACAGGGTGCCGTCGAGGCTGAGGATGCCTTCGACGCCGGTGGTGCGGTTGAACAGGAAGTGGTGCTGCGCGTTGCGGCCGGTCTGCGTGACCGCATTGGTCGGCGCGGCGAAGACCTGATCGGACAGGCCCAGCGAATCCATGACCATCACGATGTCGTCGTTGCCGGCGATCGTGCGGGCGGTGTCGGTGATGGTGACTTCGACGCCGTCGTCGGACTGCACGGTGACCGGCAGGTCCTGCTGCGAGCGCGCGACGCGCGGAATGTCGGTGCCGGCGACGTGCTGCCAGCCGTCGGGGAGGGCGGTCTGCGTCGCTCCGGCGGTGCCGGTACCGGTTGCAGGCGACGCGGCATCAGGCGCAGGCGCCGAGGGCGCGCACGCGGCGAGCACGCAGGCGAGGGCGAGGGTCAGCGGTGCGCGGACGCGGCGATCGGACATCTTCAGTTCCATCCCGACAAAAAAAGACAGCGGCCGGACCGAGGTCCGGCCGCTGTGAGGGCCCATTTTAGAGGGTTTTTCAGTTCGCCTTGGGCGTGATCCGGCGGATGTGGTCGCCGGCCGGGTCTTCCGCGCCGCGCGACTTGTTGACCGCGAACACGTGGCCACGGCCGTCGGCCGTCGCATGGTTCGGGAACGTGCCGCCTTCCAGGTTGGCCACGATCTCGCCTTCGCCGTTGACCACGGTCACCGTGCCGGCGCCGCGGTTCGGCACGAAGGCCAGGCCCGAGCCGGCGTCGAACGCGACGTTCAGCGCGCCGGCACCGACGTAGACGTCATGCAGCACGGTGCCGGTTTCCGGATCGACGATCAGCAGGTTGTCGCTGCCCTGCGAGGCCACGTACAGGCGCTTGTTGGTGGCGTCGAACGCGACGCCCGAAGCGCTGTTCGCGTTCGGCAGCGCGAACACCTTCTCCACCGTACCGTTGGAGCCGTCGATGACCGCGGCTTCGCCGGTCATGCTGACGGTGTAGACGCGGCCGGTGGTGGCATCGAGCGCCAGGCTCATCACGCCGAAGGTCTCGCCGCGGATCGAGGACTGGATCTCGACCGGCGCCAGCGGCTCCAGGGTCCTGGCGTCGAACACGGCCAGGGTCGACTCGAACGCTGCCGAGGCGTACACGCGGCCGTCCTTGGTGTCGACGATGACGTCGCGCGCGTGCGGCACCAGGTCGGCGTCGAACTGCTTGACCAGCGACAGGTCCGACTGCCTGTAGACCGCCACGGTGTTGTCACGGGTGTTGGTGACCCAGACGTTGCCGTTGACGTCGTCGACGCCCACGCCGTAGACCGCGTAGACACGGTTGTCGTCGCGGCCTTCGACCTTGGCCGGGGTGGCGCGCGCGGTGATCTCCAGCGTGTCGGCGTCGAGCTTGAGCAGTTCCGACTGCGTGACCGGCGGGCGACCGACGGCGGAGGTCACGAACACTGCGTTGTTCGTCGCGCTGTAGGCCGACTGGTACAGGCCCTGCACCAGCTTGTTGCTGGCGACGTCGAAGCCCTCGGCGTTGGAGAGCGGCAGTTCCTTCGAGATCTTCAGATCGAACACGGTGGCGGCATCCGGATTGGCGGCGCGCACGACGACCGGATGGCGACCGGTCACGGCGTCGGTCGGGATCTGCACGTTGCCCTTGACGCGGCCTTCGGCGTCGGCCGTCCACGGCTGTGCGTTGAGGACGGTCTCGCCGCGCAGCAGCGTGACCGACTGGCCGGGCTTGAAGCCGGTGCCGTTGATCTCGACGTTGTCGCCGGCCTTGACCACCGGGCTGCCGGCGCGCACGGCGCCCTTGAAATCGGTATCCGGCTGGCCGAAGCCCTGCGCACCGACGGCACCGACGGCGGCGCACAGGGCGATGGACAGGGCGGCGAGGCGCAGGCGACGCGAGGACAGCTTTTGCATGACGAACTCCTGGAACATGGGTTGAACCGGCATTCCGTATCGCCGGAGGGAAACAACGGATCGAACGGATGGAGCGGGAGCTGGGCGCGCGGCGGTATTCACCGCTGGACCTGGCGGCAGACGGTGACGCCGGCCGGCGGACACGCCGATCCGGGAACGCCCGGACGCGCGCCGCATTGCCCCGATCGCGTGGCGCCGGTCACCGGTTCGGGTCCACGCCGTCCGCGTGGCTCGGCGTGTCGCTGTGGTCGGCGACGCCGGTGATCGCGTGCAGCGCCCACATCAGCGAGGCGCGGAACATCGGACCGTGGGTGAGTTCGGGGAACTCGCGGTATTCGACCTGCAGGCCGTCGACTTCCGACAGGCGCTGGGCGAGCTTCTCGGCCGAATCCGGCGGCGCGGCTTCGATGCGGCGCAGATGCACCTGCACCCGTGGATCGTGGAGATCACGATGGCCGACCTGGCGCGTGCGCTCGCCTTCACCCAGACCGATCAGCACGCGCGCGGGATGCCCGGCGTTGTTGGCGATGAAGCGCTGTTCGGGCGCGCCGAGCAGGGCGCCGTCGCCCCACCACAGCGACGGGCTGCCGGCGGCGTAGGTATCGAACGCGCCGCTGCGGGTGTAGAGCGTGTGCAGCGCGAAGAGTCCGGCCAGCGAATGGCCCCACAGCGTCTGGCGTTTCGGATCGGTGGCGACGCGACGTTCCACTTCGGGACGGATCTGCCGTTCGATCACTTCCAGCAGCGCATCGGCGCCGCCACCACCGGTGACCGTGCCGCCTGTGCGCACCGGGCGCTCGCCGGCGAACGGCGTGTAGTCGCGGGTCCGCGCTTCGGAATCGATACGCAGGTCGTTGGCGTAGCCGACGAAGACCAGCGCGTGCGGCACCGGCTGCGCGGCCAGTTCGGCCAGCAGTGCATCGTCGAACTCGATCAGCGCGGCATTGCCGTCGAGCATCCAGAACGCAGGCCAGCCGTCCGCGGGCGCAGTGCCTTTCGGCGCCGCGACATGCACGCGCCAGGTGCGCTGGCCGTCGGCGCTGCTGACATCGAAACGCTGGAAGGCGTAGTGCTGCGAGGTGTGGTTGGCGACGGTGTCGGTGATCTGCTTCGTCGGGTCGCGCTGCTGCGCGGCCGCCGTCGACGGCACGGCCTGCAGGGCGAACAGCAGGCCGGCGGCCGCGGCCAGGGTGGCCAGACGCAGCGGGCGGGTGGTCGCGGAACGGCGGATGTGCATGGGGCGGCTCATCGTGCGATCAGAAGCCGATGTTCGTGCTGACGAACCACGCGCGTCCAGCCTCGTTGTAGGTCCACGCGCCGGCGCCGTTGATCTCGTTCGGCGTGCCGAGGTTGACGCCCGATGCATTGCCGCGACGGAAGATGCGTTTGTCGAGCAGGTTGTCGACGCCCAGCGTGACGCTGACGCGGTCGGTGATGCGGTAGCGGCCGCTCAGGCCGACCAGGGCGTAGGGCGGCATGCGGTCGGCGGCGCTGCCGGTGACCGGAGTGCCCTGGTAGTCGAGACGTTGCGGCACCTGTTCGCCGTAGAACGTGGCCCGGGCCAGCAGCGCCAGACGTGCGGTGGCCTGCCAGTCGAACGCGGTGTTGACGGTGTACTCGGGGATCGTCGACAGCGCATCGCCGGTGCTGCGGTTTTCCGATTCCAGCATCCAGGTGACGTTGGTGTTCCAGCGCAGCGCATCGGTCAGCGGCAGTTCGAGGCTGCCCTCCAGACCTTCGATGACGGCTTCGGGAATGTTGTCCCAGCGGAACACGTCGACGTCGCCGATGCGGTCGACCACCACGTGGCCGGCCTCGACCTTGTCGCGGTAGTCGTTGCGGAAGTACGTCAGTCCGGCCTGCACGCGACCGTTGGCGAACTGCACGCCGAGTTCCTTGTTGATGCTGGTCTCGACGTCGAGCGCGTCGTTGCCGACCAGGAAGCAGGCACCGCCGCCGCCCCAGCAGCCGATGCCGTTGCTGTAGAGCGAATAGCCGGCGTTGCTCTGGTAGAGGTTGGGCGCCTTGTAGGCGCGGGCGATGCCGGCGCGCAGCGTCCAGTCGGGCAGGAATTCGAACGCGGCGTTCAATGCCGGGCTGAGGTTGCCGCCGAACTGGTCGTGATGGTCGTAGCGCAGCGTCGGGGTCACCGTGAGGCGGTCGCCGATGTAGAGGTTGTCCTCGACGAACACCGAGGCGATACGCGCATCCGCGCGGCCGCTCCAGGCGGTCGGCGGCACCGGTACGTTCGGTTGCGGGTTGCGGTCCTTGAGCCCGGATGCGTTGTCCTCGAGGCGGCTGTCGACCCATTCGGCGCCGACCGTCAGTACGTGGTCGACGGCGCTGCCGGTGATGGTGTGGTTGACCTCGCCATGCAGCGTGAGCGTGCGCAGGTCGATGTCGCCGAAGCCGCCGTCGACGAGGAAGATGCCTTCGGTGCCACCGGCCAGGCCTTCGAGCAGGCGCGTGTTGCGGGTCGTCTCCAGTGCCGCGTAGGCCAGCGAGCGCGTGGCCTCGCCGTACTCGCCGCGGTGGCTGAGGTCGAAGGTCTGGCGGTAGGAGCGGTTGGTCTCCGCGCCGATCCACTTCAGCACTTCGGGGTTGCGGTTCGTGTTCTGGCTGTCGCCGGTGTAGATGTTGCCCTGGCGGCTGAAGCCCGCGCCGAAGTCGATGCGATGGCCGGGCGCCACGTCCCACAGCAGCTTGGTGGAGACGTTGCGGTTGCGCACGCCCTCGCGACCGGCCGGGAACGTGCCGGCGTTGCTGCCGGTGCGCAGCGAGGCGTGTTCGCGGTTGATGTCGAAATCGTCGGCGTCCGCCTTGCCGACGTTGCCGGACAGGCGGAACGACAGGCGGTCCGACAGCGGGCCGCTCATCTGCAGGCCGGCGCGCTGGCTACCGCCATCGACGCCGTGCGTGGGCATGGCGCCGTAGAGGTTCAGCGAGCCGCCGAAGTGGTCGGACGGCGCGCGGGTGACGATGTTGACCACGCCGCCGGCGGCGCCGTTGCCGTAGCGCGCGGCGGCCGGGCCGCGCAGCACTTCAATGCGTTCGATCTGTTCGGGTGCGACCCAGCTGGTGTCGCCGCGCGAATCGCGCTCGCCGCGCCAGCCGTAGCGCACCGAGTTGCGGCTCGACACCGGAATGCCGTCGATCAGGATCAGCGTGTTCTCCGGGCCCATGCCGCGGATGTCGATCTGGCGGTTGTTGCCGCGCTGGCCGCTGGTGGAATTGCCGGTCAGGTTCACGCCGGGCAGGGTGCGCAGGAAGTCGGCGATGTCGTTGCGCGGCGGCTGCCGCTCGATGTCGTCGGCGAGGATCGTCGAGGCCCCCAGTGCCTGGCGGGCGATCTGCTCGGCGGTCACGCGGATGGTGTCGAGTTCCGTCGGGTCGCCGGTGGCGGTGTTCGACTGCGCATGCGCGGCGGTGGACAGCAACGCGGCCACGGCGACCGACAGGGCAAAGGGGGCAGGCGTGCGACGTCGCGCGCGGCTGGAAAGCGGGAGGTTCATCGAAATCATCCGGACGGAAAGCGCACGCGAGGCAGGCGTGTTCAGCCGCCCATACTAAGGTTAATGCGAAGCATTCTCAATAATCCGCGCGCAACGTTCCCGCTTGGAAACGATGGCCGGAGCGGAACGCCACAGGTCGCGCGCGACCTGTGGCGCAGTGCCGGATCAGAAACGGGCAGTCGCGCCGACGAAGAACGTGCGGGCGCCGCCGTCGTAGTTGTTGCCTTCTTCGAGCGTCGACGTATCGCCGAGATTGCGCACGCCGGCGCGCAGGGTGAGGTGCTCGTTGACGTCGAAACCGGTGACCAGGTCCACCGTGGTGTAGGCGCCGGCGAAGGTCTGGCTGGTCGCGGAGATCAGCTGCTCGCCGATGTGCTGGGCGCTGAGGTTCAGCGACCAGACGTCGGTGACCTGCCAGTCGATCGCGGTATTGGCGGTGATCTTCGGCACCACCAGCAGGTTGGCGCCGGTGCTGCGGTTCTTCGACTCGAGCATGCGGGTGGCGTTCGCGGTCCAGCGCACGCGCTCGTGCAGCGGCACGGCGAGGCTGGCTTCCACGCCGCGGGTGCGCGCCTCCTGCAGGTTCTGCGCGACCGTCCACCAGAAGCCGTTGACGTAGCTGCTGTCGAAGCCGGGGATATCGCGCAGCGGAACCTGCTCGATCTTGTCCTCGAAATCGGTATGGAAATAGGTCGCCGCGATCGACCAGCCGTTCTGCTCGAAACCGGCGCCGATCTCGTAGTTGGTGCTGGTCTCGGGCTCGAGGTCCGGGTTGCCGGCCATGTAGCAGCCGCGCGTGCCGTCGGCGTTGGGGCGGTAGTCCGGATCACTGGTGTTGTTGGTCCAGCCCTCGGCCACCAGGCTGCCGCAGCCGTTGCCGCCCGACTGGGTGGCCGCCCCGGCCGTGCCCTGCTTGAGGTTGGGCGCGCGGAAGCCCTTCGACACGCCGCCACGGATGGTCCACGCCTGCGACGGATGCCAGACGCCGTAGATGCGCGGACTCAGGTTGTCGTCGTAGTTCTCGGTGTTGTCCCAGCGCAGGCCGAGCGTCACGGTGAAGTCCTCGTGCAGCGAGACGTGGTCCTCCACGAACAGCGCCCAGGAATCAGCCTCGTTCTTCGGGCTGATGCGACCGCTGCCGGTCCAGGTCACCGGCACCGTGCCGATGGTGTCGACGTTCTGCAGTTCCTCGCGCTTCCACTGGCCGCCGACGTTGAGCGCATGCGCGAACACCCAGTCGAAGCCGGTGTTGAAGACCGCGTCGAACACGGTCTCCTTGGACTGGTTGCCGACCGCGCTGCCTTCGTCCTCGTATTCGTTGGTGACCAGCGTCGCCTTCGAGGTCGTGGCGTCGCCGTAGCGGCCGTCGTGGGTGACCACATAGCCGGTGTGCACGAGCTTGGACAGGCCGAAGGCCGAGACCTCGCCGGCGCCGGTGTTGCGTTGCTGGCCGCGGGAGGCTTCGAAGCCGAGCGTGTGGTCGTCACTGATCCGCCAGTTGAGCAGGGCGTTGGCGCTTTCGGCGCGGTTGCCCGGGGTCTGGCCGAGGCCGGTGTCGGACTCGCGGTCGGTCATGTTCGCGCCCACGCGCAGACCGAGGCTGTCGGTCAGCGGGCCGCTGAACTGCGCGCCCATCTGCACCGTGTCGCCGCGGGTGTCGGAATCGGGCTGGCTGTAGTTCCAGGTGACGTTGCCACCCCAGGCGTCGCCGATCTTGCGGGTGATGATGTTGATCACGCCGCCCATCGCATCGGAGCCGTAGAGCGAGGACATCGGACCGCGCACCACTTCGATGCGCTCGATCATGTCGGGCGACAGCCAGTCGAGATCCTGCGAGCCGAGGTTGTCGCGGTAGTTCACGCCGGACGAATTGCCCTGGCGACGGCCGTCGATGAGGATCAGCGTGTACTGCTCGGGCAGGCCGCGCAGGCGGATCTTGGCCTGCGCGCCGGACAGCGCATAGCCGCCGGTCACGCCGGGAATCGTGCTGAGCAACTGGCCGATGCTGCTGACCGGCTTGCGCTCGATTTCCTCGCGGGTGATCACGCTGATGCTGGCGGGCGCGTCCTTGATCCATTGTTCGACGCCGGTGGCGGTGACCACGACCGCGTCGAAATCGCGCGGCTGGTTGCCGTCGGGCAGGTCGGGGGTCGTCTGGGCGGCGGCCGGTCCGGCAAGGATCAGGCCGACGGCGGTGGACAGCAGGGCACGGCGACGCGCCGGCAAGGCGGCAGCGGAAGACGCGAGGGACATGGGTCGGCTCCAGGGAATGGGGGAAACGGGTCCTGGGCGACGGCTGGGGACACTGTTCGGTCGGCCTGTTTCGACATGGACAGGCTTGGATTTCCGTTGATGATAAGAATTATTCTCGTTTGTGCAAGTTTGTGACGGAATGTTGCGGGGGCGCGATCGACCATCCTGCGCAAATGCGAACTGATATCATTTGGGCCGGCACGCAATCGCGAATGCGTCCGGTTGCATGTCATCCATTCGCGTATTCACACGTTGTCGTCCGAGCTGTCCTGCGCCGCGCCGCGCCGATCCGAGAACCCGATGCAGACCGCCATTCCGTCCCCCCGTACCGCGTCCGCACTGCCGGCGCTGGTGTTCACCGCGCTCGTGGGCACGATGGCGATGATGGCCTTCGTCGCGGTGGTGGGCCCGGTCGTGCGCCTGCTGGGGCTGGCCGAATGGCATGCGGGCCTGTCGGTCACCGCAGCCGGCGTGCTGTGGATGCTGTCAGCGCGGCGCTGGGGCCGCTTGAGTGATCGCATCGGCCGCCGGCGGGTGCTGCTGATCGGCCTGACCGGCTATGCGGTGGTCTACATCGCGATGGCGGTCTTCGTGGATTCGGCGTTGCGCGCGCCGCCGGCGGTGGCGCTGTCGGTGGTGGTGCTGGTGGCGACGCGCGCGCTGGTCGGCCTGTTCTACGCCGCGATTCCACCGACCGCCGCGGCGCTGGTCGCCGACGAAGTGCCGCCCGGCCAGCGCGGATCGGCGATGGCCAAGCTCGGCACCGCGAATGCGCTGGGCATGGTGATCGGGCCGGCGGCCGCGGGTTGGATCGCCCTGCAGGGCATCGCGCTGGCGCTGTACGTGGCGGCGCTGCTGCCGCTGCTGTCGCTGGTCGTGCTGTGGTGGCGTCTGCCGGATGCCCCGGCCTCCGACACCGTGCACCAGAAGCCGAAGGCGACGATGGCGCTGGCCGATCCGCGCCTGCGCCTGCCGGTGTTCACCGTGTTCGCGGCGATGGTGTCGGTGACGATCGCGCAGGTCGTCGTCGGCTTCTTCGCGATCGACCGTCTGCAGCTGTCGCCGGCCGACGGTGCAGGCGTCGCCGGTCTCTCGCTGACCGCGGTCGGTGTGGGCCTGATGCTCGCGCAGGCGCTGGTGATGCGTTTCAAGACGGTGCCGCCGGCGCGCTGGATCGCGTTCGGCGCGCTGGTGTCGGGCATCGGGTTTGCGTCCTCGGCGCTGGTCGCCGTGCAATGGCAACTGCTGGCGGCCTACGGCGTCGCCGCGTTCGGCATGGGCTTCGTGTTTCCGTCGTTCCAGGCGCTGGCCGCCGACTCGGTGGCGTCGCACGAGCAGGGCGCGGCAGCGGGCACGGTCGCGGCGGTGCAGGGCATGGGCATGGTCGCCGGCCCCCTGCTGGGCACGCTGCTGTATCGCTGGTCGCCGTCGCTGCCGTATCTGTTCGTCGGCGCGGTGCTGGTGTTGCTGTCGCTGGTCGCGGCCCTGCACGCGAGGCGCGCGGCATGAGCGCGGCACCGCTGATCGAAGCGCGCGATCTGGGCGAGGTCGCCCATCTGTTCCGCCTGCATGCACCGGGTCGGCGCCTGGCGACCGATGGCCTGCAGGCGCGGTTGCCGGCCGGACCTGCGTCGACGCTCGGCGCGCGCGTGGATGCGTTCTTCGCGGCCCCGCGCAGCGGTCCCGACCTGCTGGTCGGTGCGCTGCCCTTCGATCCGCACAGCGATGACGCCCTGTACCAGCCGGCGCGGTTCTCCGCGCCCGGCACCGGTGCGCTGCCGGCCTCCCTCGGCCCGCTGGTCGCGGCGGCCGAACTGCCGCCGGCGCGTGACTACGCGGATGCGGTCGCGCGTTGCGTCGCCACGCTGAAGGCCGCGCCGGATGCTGCCGATGCGCTGCGCAAGGTGGTGCTCGCACGCGGCCTGCGCGTCGAAGGCGCGGCACCGATCGACCCGCATGTGCTCGCGGTCAAGCTCGGCAGCGATGCCAGCGTGACCACCTACGTCGTGCCGTTGCCGGTTGCGCCCGGCGAAGCACCGGCCTGGCTGGTCGGTGCGACCCCGGAACTGCTGGTCTCGCGTCGCGGCCGCGCGGTGGTGTCGCATCCGCTGGCCGGTTCCGCGCGGCGCACCGGCGATGCCGCCGAGGACCAGCGTCGTACCGATGCGCTGCTGGCCTCGGACAAGGATCTGCACGAACACCGGTTCGTCGTCGAAGCGATCCTCGATGGCCTGGCGCCGCTGTGCAGCCAGTTGCAGGCGCCGCCGCGCCCCTCGCTGCAGGCGACCGCGACGATGCTGCATCTCGCCACCCACATCACCGGCACGCTGAAGGACGCCGACGTGTCCTCGGCGACGCTCGCCGGCATCCTGCATCCCACGCCGGCGGTCTGTGGCACCCCGCGTCTGCCGGCGCTGCAGACGATCCGCGATCTCGAGCCCTTCGACCGCGGTTTCTATGCCGGCGCGGTCGGCTGGACCGATGCCTCGGGCGATGGCGACTGGTATGTCGCGATCCGCTGCGCGCGCGTGCAGGGCAATGCCATGCACCTGTTCGCGGGCGCCGGTATCGTGGCCGACTCGCAACCCGCGCTCGAGGTCGACGAGACCGCGGCGAAGTTCATGGCCCTGCGCAACGCGATCGGCATCGACGCGCGCAACGCCTGACGTCATTCCAGGACAGTCCATCGCATGACCGATTCTCCCGATCCGAAGCTGCCGCTGCGCCAGACGTGGCCGGACGACTTCGTTGCCCGCTATCGCGCCGCCGGCCACTGGCGCGGCGAGACGTTCCCGGGGTTTCTGCGCGCCTGCGCGCGTGACGTCGCCGATGCGGTCGCCGTCGTCGGCGGCGACATGCGCTGGACGTATGCGCAACTCTGGGCCGAGGCCGAGCGCATCGCCGCCGGCCTGCTCGCGCAGGGTCTCGTGCCCGGAGACCGCGTCGTCGTCCAGCTCGGCAACATTCCGGAATTCATCGCCGTGGTCTGCGCACTGTTCCGCGCGCACCTGGTGCCGGTGTACGCGCTGCCCGCGCATCGCCTGACCGAGGTCGCGCATTTCGCGCACAAGTCCGAGGCCGTGGCCTACGTCTGCGCGGAACGCTATGAGGCCTTCGATTACCGCACGCTGGCCCGCGAACTGCAGGCCGAGGTGCCGGTGGTGCGTCACGTGTTCGTGGTGGGCGAGGGTGCGGAGTTCGTGTCCGTCGCCGTGCTCGACGGTCCGCGCGAGGCGCTGCCCGGAGATCCCGATCCGCAGTCGGTCGCCTTCCTGCAGATCTCCGGTGGCAGCACCGGCCTGTCGAAGCTGATCCCGCGCACGCACGACGACTACATCTACAGTTTCCGCGCCAGCAACGATCTCTGCGGCATCACGGCCGACAGCGTCTACATGGTCGCGCTGCCGGCCGCGCACAACTTCCCGATGAGTTCGCCGGGTTTCTTCGGCGCGCTGTACGCCGGTGCGCGCGTGGTGTTGAGTCCGGGTCCCGGTCCCGATGCGGCCTTCCCGCTGATCGCCGCCGAGCGCGTGACCTGTGTCGGTCTGGTGCCGCCGCTGGCGCTGCTGTGGGCCGATGCCGCGACCAAGACGACGCACGATCTGTCGAGCCTGCAGGTGCTGCAGGTCGGCGGCGCCAAGCTGGTGCCCGAGGCCGCACGCCGCGTGGTCGCAGGCCTGGGCTGTCGTCTGCAGCAGGTCTTCGGCATGGCCGAGGGGCTGGTGAATTACACCCGTCTCGACGATGCCGACGAGCTGGTGCTGACCACGCAGGGTCGGCCGATCAGCGCCGACGATGAAGTGCTGGTGGTCGATGACCACGGGACACCGGTTGCCGACGGTGAAGTCGGTTATCTGCTGACGCGCGGACCGTACACGATCCGCGGCTATCACAACGACGACGCGGCGAATGCGCGGTCCTTCACCGACGATGGCTTCTATCGCACCGGCGACATGGTCCAGCGCCTGCCCAGTGGGCATCTGATCGTGCAGGGCCGGGCGACCGACCACATCAACCGCGCTGGCGAGAAGATCTCGGCCGAGGAGATCGAAGACCACCTGCTCGCGCATCCGCAGGTCTTCGATGCGGCGGTGGTCTCGATTCCCGACGACTTCCTCGGCGAACGCAGTTGCGCCTTCGTGATTCCCGGCGACGAGAAGCCGCGCCCGGCCGACCTCAAGGCCTGGGTGCGCGGACGCGGGCTTGCCGCGTTCAAGGTGCCGGACCAGATCGTGTTCGTCGATGCATTCGGCACCACCGCGGTCGGCAAGATCAGCCGCCGCGAACTGCGCGCGCAGCTGCGTGCGCGTTTCCTCGAAGACCAGAAGGATGCCGGCTGATGGGCCTGCCGAAGATCACCCCGTATCCACTGCCGGCCGCCGCCGAACTCCCGGCCGCACGCGGCCAGTGGGCGCCCGAAACCTCGCGCGTCGCGCTGCTCGTGCACGACATGCAGCGTTATTTCCTCGCCGCATTCGCGCAGGACGACGCGCCGCTGGCGCCGGCGGTCGCCAACCTTGCGCGTTTGCTCGCGCATTGCCGGAAGCGGGGCATTCCCGTGTTCTACACCGCCCAGCGCGGCAACCAGGAGCGCCGAGACCGCGGCCTGCAGGCCGATCTCTGGGGGCCGGGCATGCAGGCGATCGCCGAGCACGAGGCCATCATCGATGCGCTGGCGCCGGCCGACGGCGACCACGTGCTGGTCAAACATCGCTACAGCGCCTTCCAGCGCAGCAACCTCGACACGCTGATGCGCGCACGCGGCCGCGACCAGTTGCTGATCACCGGCGTCTATGCGCACATCGGCGTGCTGTCGACGGCGACCGACGCCTTCCAGCGCGACATCGAGACCTTCGTCGTCGCCGATGCGATCGCCGATTTCTCGCGTGCCGACCACGATCTCGCGCTGCACTGGATCGCGCGTACCTGCGGCGTGCCGCTGACCACCGACCGACTTCTGGAACTGCTGCCATGACCACCGACCGCACCGGCCCGTTGACCCTCGAACAGATGCGCGTCGACATCGCCAGGCTGCTCGGCGAAGTGCCCGAGGATGTGCGCGACGACGACAACCTGATGGATCTCGGTCTCGACTCGATGCGGGTGCTCGGTCTGGTGATGGCCTGGGGCGAGCACGGCATTGCGCTGGAATTCTCGCATCTGGCCGAGCACACCACGCTCGCCGGCTGGTGGCAGGTGGTGCAGGGGCTGCAGAAAGCCGGATGAGTGCCGTCGTGTCCGATGTCGAAACGCAGGCCATCGATGCTGGCGCACCGCTGACCGAAGCGCAGGCCGGCCTGTGGTACGCGCAGCGGCTGGCGTCGGACAACCCGGCCTTCAACACCGCGCATGCGCTGTGGATCGACGGCTCGCTGGATATCGAGGCCTTCGCACGTGCGGCAGATCAGGCGATGCGCGAGACGCCAGCGCTGTGTCTGCGTATGCGCGAGACCGCGGACGGCCCGCGGCAGTGGATCGATCCTGCGCATCTGCCGCGACTGTCGGTCATCGATCTGTCCGCCGAGGCTGATCCTGAAGCCGCCGCACGCGAGGCGATGACGCGTGACAGACACACGCCAGTCGACCCATCGCGTGACCGCCTCGCGTTGCAGTGCCTGTATCTGCTCGGCGGCGACCGCGCGGTCTGGTATCTGCGCGTGCATCACCTTGCGACCGACGGTTACGGCATGGCGTTGCTGACCGAGCGCGCCTGCGCGCTGTATGCCGATGCCGCGGCGGGCCCGGCCTTCGCAAGCTTCGGCGGCGTGCTGGCCGAGGACGCGGCGTATCGCGCGTCCGACAAGCGCAGCGTCGATGCCGCGTACTGGCGCGACACGCTGGCCGGCATGCCGGCCGCGACCGGACTGGGCGGCGGTTTCGCCCATGCCGCGCATGACTGCGTGCGCCATGTCGAATCGCTCGACACCGGTTTCCGCGACGGCCTCGCGCGCGCCGCGGCGGCCATCGGACAACCGTGGCCGGACGTGCTGACCGCACTGACCGCGGCCTACTGCCAGCGCTTCGGCGGGCAGGGCGAGGCCGTGGTCGGCGTGCCCTTCATGGGCCGGCTCGGCAGTACCTCGGCGCGTGTGCCGGCGATGGTGATGAACGTGCTGCCGTTGCGTGTGCCGGCGATGCCCGATGCGAGCGTCGCGGACTTCATGCAGGCGATGGTCCGCACGCTGCTGCGTGGCCGTCGCCACGGTCGCTATCGCGGCGAGCAGTTGCGCCGCGACCTCGGGCTGATCGGTGGCCAGCGGCGCCTGCACGGGCCGATGATCAACGTGCAGCCGTTCTACCGGCCGACCGTTCTCGCGGGCACGCAGGTCACGCTGGACATCCTCGGCACCGGTCCGGTCGACGACATCACGCTCGGCTTCCGCGGCGACGGCACGCAGGTGTTGGATCTGGAGATCGAGGCCAATCCAGATCTCTACACCGCGGCCGATGTGGCCGCGCATGCGACCCGGCTGCGGACCTTCCTCGCCGCGGCCTTCGACATCGCGCTGCGGCCCGAGGCCCGTCTCGACGACGTGCCGCTGGCGACCGCCATTGAGTCGACGCGCACGCTGTTCGACTTCAACGCGACCTCGCAGCCGGTGCCCGACACCACGCTGGTCGCGCTGATCGAGGCGACGATGGTGGCCACGCCTGATGCCATCGCACTGGAGTTCGAGGGCGCATCGCTCAGCTATCGCGATCTCGACGCCCGCAGCCGCGCACTGGCACAGGCATTGCTCGCACGCGGCGCGGCTGCAGACACCGTGGTCGCGGTCGCCCTGCCGCGTTCGCTCGAACTCGTGATCGCGCTGGTCGCGACGCTGCGCGCCGGCGCGGCCTATCTGCCGATGGATCTCGGGCATCCCGTCGAGCGGCGTGTGCGGATCCTGCGGTCCGCGCAGCCGGTCGCCTTGCTCGCACATGCGGACGACGGCATCGACTGGCCCGACGCGACGCCGCGGCTCGCGCCGCAGGACTGGCCGCAGCAGCCCGACGATCGCGCGCTGCCGACCGTTGCGCCGACACACGCGGCCTACGTCATCTACACCTCCGGTTCGACCGGCGAGCCCAAGGGCGTCGTCGTCGAACACCGCGCGATCGTCAACCGCCTGGACTGGATGCGCGCGCATTACGGCATCACCGCCGGCGACCGCATCCTGCAGAAAACACCGGCGACCTTCGACGTCTCGGTCTGGGAATTCTTCCTGCCGATGCTGGCCGGCGCGACGCTCGTCGTCGCGGCGCCGGATGCGCACCGCGACCCGGTTGCGATCGCGCGGCTGATCCGCGAGGCGCGCATCACCACGCTGCATTTCGTGCCGTCGATGCTGGCCGCGTTCCTCGCCGCGCCCGAAGCGCGCGGCCTGGTGATCCGCCGCGTCTTCGTCAGCGGCGAAGCGCTCGATGCCGACCTGCGTGACCGCTTCCACCAGACGCTGCACGGCGAACTGCACAACCTCTACGGCCCGACCGAGGCCGCGGTCGACGTCAGCTTCTGGCCGGCATCCGCCGATGACGCGTCGCGCCCGGTGCCGATCGGGTTCCCGGTCTGGAACACGCGGCTGTACGTGCTCGATGCGCGCATGCGTGCACTGCCGCCGGGCGTCGTCGGCGATCTGTACCTGGGCGGCGTGCAACTCGCGCGCGGCTATCTCGGTCGTGACGATCTGACCGCCGAACGCTTCCTCGACGATCCCCATCTGTCCGGGGAACGCATCTATCGCACCGGCGACCTCGCGCGCTGGCGCGACGATGGCGCGGTCGAGTTCCTCGGCCGCAGCGACCACCAGGTCAAGCTGCGCGGCCTGCGCATCGAGCTGGGGGAAATCGAGGCGGCGATCGTCGCCAGCGGCATGGCCTCGCAGGCCGCGGTGATCGTGCGTGAGGACCGTGCCGGCGATCGTCGGCTGGTCGGCTATCTGCAGCCGACGCCGGCGTTCGATGCGGCGGGCCTGCGCGCATCCGTCGCCACGCAGGTGCCGGACTACATGGCGCCGGCCGCATTCGTCGCGCTGGACCACTGGCCGGTCACCGCGAACGGCAAACTCGACCGCGATGCGCTGCCCGCGCCGGCGTTCGAGGCCGGTGCGTTCGTTTCGCCACGCACGCCGACCGAAGCCACGCTCGCCGCATTGTTCGCCGATGCACTGGGCGTCGAGCGGGTTGGCGCGGACACCGATTTCTTCGCCGCCGGCGGCGACTCGCTGCTCGCCGTGCATCTGCTGCTCGCGATCCAGCAACGCTTCGGTCGCGATCCCGGTCTCGGCGCATTGTTCGCCACGCCGAGCGTCGAAGGACTTGCCGCGCTGCTCGACGCGGGGGCAGGCGAGCAGCCCGACCATGGACTGGCGCCGATGATCCCGCTCGCGCAGGGCGATCCCCGGCGCGCGCCGTTGTTCGTGGTGCATCCCGCCGGTGGCATCGCCTGGTGCTATCGCGAACTCGCGCGCACGCTCGCCCCGGCGCGCAGCGTCCACGGTCTGCAATCGCCGGCACTGGATCCCGCACAGCCGCTGCCCGACAGCATCGATGCACTCGCCGCCGAGTACGCCGCGCGCGTGGTCGTGCTGCAGCCGGACGGTCCGGTACATCTGCTCGGCTGGTCGGTCGGCGGCATCCTCGCCCAGGCGATGGCCGTGCACCTGCGCGGCCTCGGCCGCACGGTCGGGGTACTCGCACTGCTCGACGCCTATCCGTCCGAAGTCTGGCGCGCCGAGCCGGAGCCTGATGCCATCGCCGCGCTGCGCGCGTTGCTGGCGATCGCCGGTTACGACCCGGATGCGTACCCGGAACTGCGCACGCGCGAAGCCATCGTCGATTTCCTGCGTCGTGGCGACAGCGCGCTCGGCAACCTGCCGGGCGAAGTCCTCGACGGCGTAGTGCGCGCGGTGACCGACACCAATCGCCTGGTACGTCTGCATCACCACCGCCGTTTCGATGGCGCGCTGCTGCACGTGCGCGCCGGCAATGACCATGCCGACCGGACGAATCTGCAGTCGGCGCTGTGGGCACCCCATGCCGCGCAGGTCGAATCGATCGAACTACCGTTCCTGCACGCCGAACTGACCGGTCGAGATGCGACCGCGCGTATCGCACCGCTGATCGCCGCAAGGCTCGATGCCTTCGATCCAATGCAGGAGCGCCCCATGGCCGCGACGACGCTTTCCCGGTAAGACCCGATCGCGGCCATGGGCCGCGCCTGCAACTCTCGACGACATCCGGATCACACTCCCATGCAACTCACAGGCTTCGACGGAAAGATCGCCCTCGTCACCGGCGCCGCTGGTGGCATCGGCGCGGCGGTGGTGCGGCTGCTGCGTGCGAGTGGCGCGACGGTGGTGGCGACGGATCGGGAGGCGCCGGTCTTGGATGCCTCTTCCGAGGACATTGCGTGGGCTGACGCGGCCCTCACCTCAACCCCGCTCCCGGAGGGAGAGGGGCTCAAGAGCAGTCGGCCTCGAGATCGGAGTTCCTTTCCCTCCGGGAGCGGGGTCGGGGTGAGGGAAGGTCTCGCGACCCTCCATTCCCACGCCCTCGACGTCACCGACGCGAATGCTGTTGACACCCTCGTCGCAGAAATCGAAGCCAACCTCGGCCCCATCGATCTGGCCGTCAACGTCGCCGGCATCCTGTCGACCGCATCGGTCCTCGACCTCACCGCCGAAGAGTGGCGTCGCACCTTCGCCGTCAATACCGACGGCGTGTTCCACGTCTCCCAGGCCGTCGCGCGGGTGATGGCGCCGCGCCGCCGTGGCGCGATGGTGACGGTCAGCTCCAACGCGGCCGGCATCCCGCGCCAGAGCATGGCGGCCTACGCCGCGTCGAAGGCCGCAACGACGATGTTCGTGCGTTGCCTGGGCCTCGAGCTCGCGCCGCTGGGCATCCGCTGCAACATCGTCGCGCCCGGTTCGACGCGCACACCGATGCAGACGGGCATGTGGTCCGACGCCGACGGCGAGGCGCGCACGATCGCCGGCAGCCTGGACACCTTCAAGAGCGGCATCCCGCTGGGCAAGCTGGCCGAACCGGATGACATCGCCCATGCGGTTCTGTTCCTGCTGTCCGACCAGGCGGGCCATATCGCGATGAGCGACCTCTACGTCGACGGCGGCGCCACGCTGCGTGCCTGAGCGGCCGCGTCTGCGGATGCGCCATCATCAGCGGGCGTCGAGCTGACGCGGCAGGGAGCAGGTCGATGACGGCGCAACGGCACGATGCGGCGGTACGGGTGGGGGTCGGGGTGATCATCGTGCGCAGCGGGCGCGTCCTGATCGGCGCGCGCGCCGGTGCGCATGGCGCGGGGACGTGGGCGCTGCCGGGCGGGCACCTGGAATTCGGCGAAACGGTGGCCGACTGCGCCCGCCGCGAGGTGCGGGAGGAAACCGGGCTCACGCTGCACGGCATCGCACCGGCGCCCTATGCCAGCGACGTCTTCGCGGCCGAAGGACGCCATTACGTCACCCTGTTTGTGACCGCTCAGGCGATCGGCGAGCCCGAGCTGCTGGAACCCGTGAAGTGTCTGGGCTGGCAGTGGTGCGACTGGCAGGCGTTGCCGCAACCGCTGTTCCCGCCACTGCAGACGCTTTACGACTCGGGCTTCGTCCCCCCGGGTATCGGCTGAGGCAGGCATCCATCCGGGACACGTATGTGAACCTTCTGCGTCCGGGTCTGGCGCATTCAGCGAGAACAGCGACGCGAAGATGTGCGCTGCGCATAACCCGAAGGTTTGACACTGTGATTGCAGACCGCTGGCTTGGGCTAGGATCAGCGTCCCCCTGCGTGAGATGCCGTCCAGCGTGACCGAACCGAACCGACCGGATTGCGATCCCGGCACGTCGTCTACCGCATGCGCGTTCGAAGCGTTCCTGCATGCGGAGTCGGATGCGCTGGTGATCTATCTGCGCCGCAAGCGGGTCGAGCCGGAGGACGCGTGCGAGCTCGCACAGGAGGCGCAGATGCGGCTGCTGCGCTACCGCGATCAGCCACGTGAAGTCTTGCGCCCGCTTCTGTACCGGATTGCCCTGAACCTGCTGCGTGACCACTGGCGTCAGCGCGCCGGTGTCCGCGAGGGGCTGGGTCGGGCCCAGCCGCTGGATCCGGACATCCTGATCGCGGATACGCCGGGCCCGGAGCAGATGGCCGACCAGCAGCAGGAGCTGATGCGCGTGCGTCGGGCAATCGGCGCACTCCCGGCGCATTGCCGCAGCGTCTATCTGCTCAACCGGATCGACAACATGAGCTATCCGCAGATCGCGCGGCACATGGGGGTTTCGGTGAAGGCGGTGGAGAAACAGATCAGCAAGGCACTCGCGCTTCTGCGGTTGTCGATGGCACGCGACAGCGGGTCCTGATCCGGGCGTTGCGGCCGCGATCGGCGGCCTGCGCGATCGAGCGCGTACGCGGCGCCACCGGCGATGGCCGGATGGGTGACCGGCGGGATGATCGCAAGGAAGGCGGTAGGGGGGTGGCGCGGATCCGCGTTGTAGGAGATACGCCGGCATGTCGTGTCCGGCCGACACCCGCAGTCCGAACCAGAGGTCCTCTCGCATGGCAGCAACCCGCCTCACCCGCGTCTCGCATCGACGCACCCCGTCCCGGCTCCCGTCTCAATTGTCGCTGGCCATCGCCAGTGCGCTGTGTCTGGGCGCCGCCCCCCTGATGGCCGCCGGCCCCGCCGCACAGGGGTTCGATTCGGCCGTGCGCGATGCCGACCGCGCCGCGCTGCGCGCGGCGTTCACAGGTGCTCCGTCGTCGTCTGGCCCGGCGGGATCTGCAGCGCCGACGGCGTCTGGCGCCGGATCGGCAACGGGGCCGTATCACCTGGTCACCGGGGCGCGCACCGACGATCTCGAGGCGGCCGCGGCCTCCTGGCGCGAGGATGCCGAGTTCCAAGGCGACTGGGGACTGGAGGCGATCGGCGCCGAGTACGCGTACGCACGCGGCATCACCGGTGCGGGCGTGGCGCTGGGCATCTACGATTCGGGTGTGTTCGACGCCCATCCGGAGTTCGCTGGCGAGGGCAAGCTGACCCTGCTCGACACCAGGGATGGCATCAGGTTTCCCGATGATCCGCAGCCCGGCGAGTACGGTGATTTCGACGGCCGGCCGTTGATCGGTTATACCGGCTACAGCGATCACGGCACCCACGTCGGCGGCACCATGGTCGCCAACCGCGACGGCAGCGGCGTGCACGGCGTCGCGTTCGGCGCGAACCTGCATTCGGCCACGCATTTCCTCGGCTACGACTCTTTCGTCGTGGTGCGGGGCGGCCAGGTCAACCCCACCGTTGCGGCGATGGATGCGTTCGTGAACTCCGGCGCACGCTTCGTCAACCACAGCTGGGGTTCGTCCAACGATACGCTGGGCCACAACGCCTCGTTCGCCCAGGTCGAGACGCTGCTGCGTCCACGGTTGCGCGCAGATTCGGTCGATGCGTTCCGTCGGGCCACCGAGGCGGGCCTGGTGCAGGTGTTCGCTGCCGGCAACGTGGGTACAGAGGATGCAGTCGGAACCGGTCCGCATGCAAGCGCATGGGGCTCGGCACCGATGTTCTTCCCCGAACTCGAGCAGCACTGGCTGGTGGTCACCAACATGACCGCCGCCGGCACCAGCAGCACCGGTTCGTACTTCTGCGGCAATGCCCAGTACTGGTGCGTGACCGCGCCGGGTACCGGCATTACCTCGTCGACGGTCAGCCAGTCGCTGAGCGAGCGCCACGAGCAGGTCCGTCTGGAGGAAGCCGCGTCGACGGTCGCGTTCACGCGTACCGAACTGCTCGATGAGATCTTCGCACTGCAGGACTATGTCGACCTCCAGGGCGATCTGTACTTCGAACTCCTCGAACAGTCGGCAGATCCGGACGCGATGACGGCGATCATCGACGAGTTGCTTGTGCGTGCGGCGAAAGTGTCGGGCATGCTTGAGCGGTACGACATCTCCGGTGAGAGCGCGAACAACCAGAGGGTTCTGGCGATGTATCGCGACAACCCGACGATTTTCCTCGACCGCGCCAGCGAGAACACCGCTGTTCTGTTGGACTTGCTGCGGGAGCAAATTCCGCAGTTCGCCTTGGACGACGCGGTGGCGCAGGCCTTCCAGGTGGCGGTGAATGCCGCGATGGACGCATTCGGCTACGCCCCCGGCTATGGCGACAAGTCCGGCACCTCGATGGCGGCGCCACACGTCACCGGTGCGCTGGGTCTGATCGCCGAGCGTTTCGGCTACATGAGCAATGCGCAGGTCCGCGACACGCTGCTGACCACGGCCGGCGCGGGCGCGGCGCTGAACACCGAGAGCGGTTGGGGCCTGATCAGCCTGGAGGCTGCAATGAACGGTCCGGGCGCATTGCTCGGGGATTTCGACGTGACCCTGGCCGCAGGCCTCGAGGACACCTGGTCCAACGACATCACCAATGCACTGGTTCGGACAGGTCGTGCAGACGACCGCGGCAGTCTGATCAAGCGTGGTGGTGGCAGTCTGACGCTGTCGGGCGACAACAGTTTCGATGGTTTCACCGTGCACGATGGTCTGCTGACGCTGTCGGGGGCCAACGCCTACGGCGAAGGTCATGACGGCGTGGTCGCCGGTGGTGCGCTGGCGCTGTCGGGCCGCCTGCAGGGCAACGCCCTGCGCGTGGACGGCGGTGTTGCCGAGATCACCGCGTCGGGCGTGCTGGATGGGGCGAACCTGTTGGTCGGTGGTGCAGGTGGACCGGCGCTGGCACTGGTCGACGGCATGCAGACCGGTGGCTATACGCACGTTGCTGCGGGTGGCCACCTGGGTGGCAATGGCACGCTGGGCGATACCACGGTGGCAAGCGGCGGCACGATCGCGCCGGGCCGCTCCATCGGTACGCTGCGTGTCGATGGCAACTACGTGCAGCAGGCCGGCTCCACGTTCGAGGTCGAGATGACGCCACCCGACCAGATGGACCGTCTGCTCGTCAGTGGCTCCGCCTCGCTGGAGGGCGGCCGGGTCGTGGCCCAGCGGGCGCCGGGTGTCTACGCGCTCGGCCAGCGCTATGACTTCCTGACCGCGGCAGGCGGCGTCACCGGCCGTTTCGATGTTCTGGACAGCACGGCGATCACCCCGTTCCTGGGGCTGTCGCTGCGGTACACGGCCGACGGCGTGGCCCTGGATGTCGCACGTGGCGCGGCGTTCGCGGATTTCGCCGCCACCCACAACCAGTCCGCCACCGGTGCAGGCCTGGACCGCCTGGCCGACAGCAATGCGCTGGTGGGCTCGCTGGTGCAGTTGTTCCCCGCCCAGGCGATGTCGGCGGTCGATCTGCTGTCGGGCGACGTGCATGCCACCGCGCAGTCGGTGCTGATCGACACCAGCCGCCACGTGCGTGGCACGGCACTGGCGCGTGCCGGCGGACGCGTGGATCCCCTGCAGGCCCAGCAGGATTCCGACCGCCGTTTCGGCGCATGGGTGGACATCCAGCGTCACGGCGGCCGTCTCGATGGTGACGGCAACGCAGCCGGGACCGAGTACAGCGGCGGCAACACCCTGATCGGCGCCGACTACAGCTTCGACAGCGGTCTGCGCATCGGCCTGTTCGGCGGTGTCGGCGAGACGGATCTCAAGACCGCACAGCGTCAGCACGCGCGGACCGATCTCGACACGCGCTACGCGGGTGTCTACGCCGGCTACGCCTGGCACGGCTTCGGGCTGAAGGCGGGCTGGACCTATGGCAGCCACGAGGTGTCGGTGGAGCGGCCGGTCAGTTATGCCGGCTTCGAGGCGCGTCCGCGTGCCGAGTACGACGCGACCACGCGCCAGGCCTTCGTCGAGGCGGGTTACCGTTTCGGCAACGCGCGCTGGGGCGTGGAGCCGTACGCGCAGTTCGCGCAGGTGCGCGCGAGCGCCGATGCCTTCGTCGAGGATGGCGGCGCTGCGGCCCTGCGTGGCCAGACCCGCGACGTCCGGGCCGATCTGACGACCGGTGGCCTGCGTTTCGATGTCAATCTCAAGGGCTCGCAGCAGACCGACACGTGGCTGGGCCTGCGTGGCGGTGTGGGCTATCGCAAGACCGGCGGCGAACTGGTGCCGTGGACGGACGTCGCATTCGCCGGTGGCGACGGCTTCACCGTCCATGGCGCAGGGCTGGCCAGTGATGCCAGGTTGCTGGAACTGGGCCTGGCCGCACGCACCAGCGCCAACAGCCTGCTGGAAGTCGGCTACCAGGGCCAGTACGCCGACGAGGCGCGTGATCACGGTGCCAACCTGCGCTGGTCGCTGCAGTTCTGAGCGCAGTCGCCATCGCGTCCGCCGTCTCCGGACGACGGGCGCGATGGCCTAACACCGCGGTAGGTGGGCGGCGCGGCAGGGGTCGTGCCGCCCACGGGACCGTCGAGAACAAGCGCCGTGCCGGTATGCTGGCCCGGTGCCATCCCTGCACGGGCCGTTGGCCCGCTCCGATTTCATGACCATGTCCGATCTGCACGCGAATCCGCCCGCCACCGCCGAAGACTGGGTCGTCCGCCTGCAGGCGGAGGATTGCGATGCAGCCGCGCACGCGGCATTCGAGCAATGGCTGGCAGCGGCGCCGGAGCGACCGGCCGACTATGTCCGTGCCGAACGCGCGCATGCGCTGGCGGCGATGTTGGCCACCGATCCCGCGCTGCAAGCCGATACCGCACGCGCGCGTCGCAGCCTGCGTGGCGCACCACCGGCCTGGCGTCGACCGCGGTGGCTGGCCATTGCGGCCGTGCTGGCGCTGGCCGGCGTGCTGGGCTACCGCCTGCAGCTGATGCCCGGCACCCAGTACGCCGCGCCGGACCTGGCCCTGCAGACCGCGATCGGCGAGCAGCGCGAACTGATGCTCGAAGACGGCAGTCGTCTGGTGCTCGATACCGATTCTGCGGTCGAGGTGTCGTTCGCGTCCGGCGCGCGCGTGCTGCGGCTGCAGCGTGGCCGAATCCACGTGGTGGCGGCCCACGATGCCGCGCGCCCGATGCGTGTGCGCAGCGGAAATGGCGAAGTCCGTGTCATCGGCACCACGTTCCAGGTGCGGAACGAGGGGGACGCGGTCGAGGTGACGTTGCTGGAAGGACGCGTGGGGGTGTCTGCCGGCGGCGACGCCCAGGGAGCGCAGAACGTGCAGGCGCTGTCTGCGGGTCAGCGTCTGCGCTATCACGCAGACGGACGCATCGATCCGGTCACCCCGCTTGCCGGCAGCGACAGCACCGCCTGGCTGGACGGGCGTCTGGTCTTCGACGACTGGCTGCTCGGCGCACTCGTTGCCGAAGCGAACCGCTATTCGCGGGTCCGCCTCGTGCTGGCCGAGCCGGCGCTGGCGACGCTGCGGGTCAGCGGGCAGGTGCGGGCGGGTGATCAGGACAGTCTGGCCGCGGCACTGGCAGCCGGTTGGGGCCTGCAGGCAGAGCGGAGCGACGACAGCACGATCCTGCTCCATCGTCGTTGACGCGGAGATGTCGCGGATCCGGGTGAACGGCGCGTTGGCCGGGTGGCCATTCTCGGGCCGGTTCCGGGCCTGCGTGCTGGCCGCGTTGATGTGCGCGTCGGTGCCGGCGTGGTCAAGCGGGAAAGGCGTGCAGGCCGACGCGCTCTCGATTCCGGCCGCCCCACTGGCGCGCGCGCTGGACGCGCTCGCCAGCCAGACCGGCATCGAGTTGCTGTATCCGCCGGCCCTGGTCGAAGGCCGGCGTGCACCGGGCGTCTCCGGCCCGATGGCACCGGAGCAGGCGCTGCGACGTCTGCTGGCGGGCAGCGGTATCGACGCGGTGCACACCGCCGAGGGCGTGTTCGTGCTGCGTGAGCGCGTCGCGCGGCAGCCCGGGCATGGTGCGGCGGCAGCGCCGCAGCTGGATGAGCCGGCGCAGGTGGGAGCGCCGCAAGCGCTGCATCGCGTCCTGGTCACCGGTTCGCGGATTCCGCGCGTTGCGCTGGAGGCGATCACACCGGTGACCGTCATCAGTCGCGAGCAGATCGAAAGCGGCGGCTTCACCACGCTGTTCGACCTGCTTCGACATCAGCCCGGCATCACCGGACATCACGCGGTGGATGCGGCGACCGAGGCGGTCAGCCAGTCGCTGACCTCGCTGGTCTCCACTGCGGTCGTGCAGTCCGCCAGCCTGTACGGGCTGGGGCCGCGCGGCACGCTCTTCCTGGTCGACGGACGGCGGGTGGCGAACTACGCGCTGCCCTCGACCAGCCTCGGCGGGCTCAGCGACCTGGGCGCGATTCCCCTGAGCATGGTGGAGCGGGTGGAGATCCTGCGCGGCGGTGCATCGGCGGTCTATGGCGCCGATGCGGTGGCCGGTGTGGTCAACATCATCCTCCGCCGCGATTACGACGGTGGAGAAGTCGAAACCCTGTACGGCCGTTCGATGCGCGGCGATGCGGAAACCTGGCGGGTGTCGGCCGGTGCCGGGTTCGCGGTGGCCGGCGGGCAGGCGACGTTGATCGCGGATCGCCTGTCGCAGGCCGGACTGCCGGGCACGTCCCGGGCCTGGCATACCAGGGACCGCCGTGCGGACGGGCTCGCCGATGACACCACGCTGCTGGGCTACTACGACCGCGCCGCGCCGACGCTGCTGCTGCCCTCGGCACCGTGCGTGGCGGCGCTGGACACATCCCATCCCGCGTGCAGACTCGATCGGGAGCGCTACCGGAGCCTGCGTCCCGCGAGCGAAAGCACTGCGCTTCGGCTGCACTGGCAGCGGCCTCTGGATGCGGACGGCGCGAGCGTGCTCCACGCCAGCCTGCGCAGTGCCCGTACCGACACGCGCATGGGCGCCGCTCCGATGACCCTGTGGAACATTCCGGTTCCGCAGGATGACGTCCGCCATGATGTCGCCGATGCGCTCGGTCACGCCTTCTACGACGTCGGGCCGATCTGGAGCCACAATCGCGCGACCATCGTCGATGCGACGGCCGGTGTCCGCTTTCCGCTCGGTCACTGGGCCATGGATGCCGAGATCTCGCATTCATCGCATCGCGTCGACAACCTCGTGCAGGGGGTGGTGCATCAGGGCGCGTTCCTCGATGCGATCGCAAGTGGGGACTACCGCTTCGACGGTCGCCGCAATGCGCCGGCAACACTGCGGGGCATCAGCCCGCAACTGGTCACCTCCGGACGCAGTCGCATGGACACCGTGACACTGCGCGGTGCCGGCACTGCCGGTCGCTGGCATGGCGGACAGGTACGCGCCGCGGCCGGCATCGAAGCGGTGCGCGACAGGCTCGACTATCGCCCTGATCCGTACTTCGCAGATCCGGAGCTGGCTGCGCCGCTGAAGACCGGACGCGCGCGCGGACATGTCCGGCGCACCGCCGCGTTCGGTGAACTCGAGATTCCGTTCGGCGAACGTCTTTGGCTGGAAGTGGCCGGCCGGCTGGATCGCAGCCTCGGCAGATACTCCCGGTTCTCGCCGCGGTTCGGACTCGGCTGGCGACCCCATGCCCGGCTGCTCCTGCGTGCCAGCGTGGCGGACGCGTTCCGTGCGCCGACGCTCTACGAGACCCTGGGCCATCCGCCGCCCGACGACTATTACGGGCTCGAGATCTGGGTGCCCGCAGCCTCGGTCGCACCGTGCGCGACCGAGGCTGCGGGTGATTGTCTGTTGGAGGTCGGTGTGGCGGCCAATCCGATGCTCGGCCCGGAGCGCGCCCGGACGCGCAACCTCGGCGCGGCGTGGTCGCCGCGCAGCGGGCTCGATCTTGCAATCGACTGGTTCAATGTCGAGCGTCGCGACGAGATCGCGGTCGCCAGTGCGGTGGTCGATGCGAGCATCGGCCTGGACAGCCTGGTCCGCGACGCCCAGGGGCGCGCGACGCAGTTCGCCAGCCGATACACCAACATCGGCCGCACCGACGTGCGTGGCATGCATGTCGAAGCCGACTGGACGCCCGATCCGGCCGCGCACCGTCGCTGGAGCCTGGGTGTGCTGGGCCATTACCTGACCCACGTCCGCAGCACCGCAGGCGGTGGCGGCCTTGTCGAGCAGGCCGGTCATCTCGCACCACGCTTTGCTGCGGCCGCGTCACTGCGCTGGCGCTCACCGGTGTGGGACCTGGCGCTGCATCTGCGCCACTTCGGCGGCTACCGCGTACACGCGGCGGATGTTGCGTGTCCGCCGTTGCACATCGCTGCGGGTCATTGCCGGAATCCTTCGGTGAACCTGCTGGCGGCACATGTCGCGCGTGATCTGGGCGAGCAGTGGCGGGTATCGGTGCAGATCGACAATCTCGCCGACCGGCGACCGGTCAACTACGACCCCATGCGCACCGGCTACAACGGCGCGATCGATGACCCGATCGGGCGCGCCTACCTGCTGCGCGTGGTGCGGCGCTTCTGAAGCGCGGGGACAGTGGCACATCGGCACAACACGCGCGCGCGTCACCTGCACGACCTGCGATGCCCGTCCCTCCATCCAAAGCAGTCCAACGCATGCCGCAGCACGAAACCCTCAACTACGTGGAGTTCCCGAACCGGGACCTGCAGACCACGGCGCAGTTCTTTACCAGGGTGTTCGGCTGGAGCTTCGAAGCTTACGGTTCCGATTACATCGCATTCTCCAACGCGGGTCTTGATGGCGGCTTCTATCGCGCAGACCTGCAGGCGCGCAGCGAACGCGGTAGTGCGTTGCTGGTGTTCTACAGCGCGGGGCTGGAGGACACGCTGGCGAAGGTCGAGGCTGCCGGCGGCACGATCCTCAAGCCGGTGTTCGATTTCCCGGGCGGCCGTCGGTTCCATTTCGCCGAGCCCGGCGGCAACGAGTTCGCGGTGTGGTCGGATCCGGTGGACTGGGCGGGTCGCGCCTGCGCGTCGCGTCGATGCACACGGCGGTGCGCGGATCAAGAGGCGGTTTCGGTTCGTGATCCATGGGTGGTGAAAAAATGACCGCCCTGTCGCGGCCCGCGCTCCTGGCCGGCTCGCGGTGCTTATCCACATCTTTGCCAACGGAGCATCCACACCGGATGTGGACAACGTGCGTGGTGCGGGTCGATCGACTGACGTCAAGTCGATGTGGTGAGCGAACGATGCGCCGATATCGATGACTGCTGCAGGGACGGGTGGCGCGCCATCGACCAGCGCAAGCCTGTCTTCGCGTGACAGCGGCAGCGGGCCAGGGCCTGCGCTCGCGGCCTGCCCGGGGAAGGCGACACTTGCGTCGGCTTGGACCGTCGGGCTTCTTTCCGCACCGCAGCAAGCGTGTTGTCGAACTGCTGCTAGAGTTGCGGGCAACTTCGACAGCCACCAACCGCCCCATGTTGTCCGATCCCCGAACGCGTTGCGTTTTTTTTGGCCGCTGGAATGTTAGCGCTAACTATCGCGTGGCCGGTGACGCGCCATGACCGTCGTGGCGGGCCTCGACGCAGGCACCCAGAGCATCAAGCTGGTCGTCTATGACGCCGATACGAGACAGGTCATCGCCAGTGCCAGTGCACCGCTGGATCTGATCAGCGGCGACGACGGCAGCCGCGAGCAGCACCCGGCCGCATGGGTCGATGCGATGCGTGATTGCTTCAATGCGGTCGATGTCGGCATCCGCCATCGAATCGAGGCGCTGGGTGTGTCCGGCCAGCAGCACGGCTTCGTGCCGGTCGATGCGGCGGGCGAGGTGCTGGGGCCGGCCAAGCTGTGGTGCGATACCAGCACCAGCGTCGAGTGCGGCGGGATCATGGACGCGGTCGGCGGCGCCGCGAACTGCATCGAGGTCGCAGGCAATCCGATCCTGGCCGGTTACACCGCGTCCAAGCTGCCGTGGACGCGCCGGCACCGGCCCGAGGTCTACGCGAAGCTCGCGACGATCCTGCTGCCGCACGACTATCTGAACTTCGTACTGACCGGCGAGCGTTACTGCGAACACGGTGACGCGTCCGGTACCGGCTGGCTCGACGTGCGCACACGCACCTGGTCGAAGGCGATGCTCGATGCGACCGACGCGACGCGCGACCTGGCCGCGTGCCTGCCGCCGCTGGTCGAACCCGATGCGCTGTTCCCGGTGTCGGCCGCGATCGCGAGCGAACTCGGACTGTCGGCCGGCACGCGCATCGCCGCGGGCGGCGGCGACAACATGATGGCCGCCATCGGTACCGGTTGCGTGGCCGAAGGCCGGCTGACGATGAGCCTCGGCACGTCGGGGACGCTGTTCGCGTATGCCGACCGGCCGATCGTCGATGCCGGCGGGGCGTGGGCGGCATTCTGTTCGTCGAGCGGCGGCTGGCTGCCGCTGATCTGCACGATGAACTGCACGGTCGTCACCGAGCAGGTGGCGAAGATGTTCGGCTTCAGCACACGCGACGGCGATGCGCGCATTGCGGCGACACCGCCCGGCGCCGACGGTCTGACCTTCCTGCCATTCCTCAACGGCGAACGCACGCCCGACCTGCCGCTGGGCAAGGGCGTGCTGGCCGGTCTGGGCGCGCACAACATGCGCGAGGCACACGTCTACCGCGCGGCGATGGAAGGCGCGACCTACAGCCTGCGTTACGGCTACGACGCGTTCGTCGGCGCAGGCATGCGGTTCGACCGGATCGCGCTGACCGGCGGCGGCGCCAACAGCGCGGCCTGGCGGCAGATGGTGGCCGACGTGTTCGACTGCCAGGTCGACGTGCCCGCACAGGTCGAAAGTGCGGCCTTCGGCGCTGCATTGCAGGCGCTGTGGTCGCTGCAACGTGCGCAGGGCGATGCAACTTCGCTGGCGGACATCGCCGCCACGCACATCGCCGTCGATCCGGCTTTGGCCTGCACGCCCGATCCGGACAGCGTGTGCGCCTACAGGCCTGCCTACCAGCGATTCCTGCGTCACCTTGGGGCTGTGCGTCCGCTCTACGCCGCGCCGTATCCGACACCGGCCTGATCCCCTCTGGCGATAGTGCGCAACGACGCGCGCGCGAACACGACCTTTCCACGCACTGCACGAGAACCCACATGAGCGCACAGCATTTCATCGGCGGCCGCGAATACTTCAGCGGCATCGGCACCATCCCGTTCGAAGGCCGCGGGTCCGACAATCCGCTCGCCTTCAAGGTCTACGAGGCCGATCGCCGCATCGGCGGCAAGACGATGGCCGAGCACCTGCGTTTCGCGGTCTGCTACTGGCACACGTTCTGCAATGCCGGCCAGGATCCCTTCGGTCCGGGCACGCGCCGCTTTCCGTGGGACGGCGGTGAGCCGCTGGCCGCGGCCGAAGCCAGGCTCGACGCCGCGTTCGAGTTCTTCACCAAGCTCGGCGTGCCGTACTGGTGTTTCCACGACGTCGATCTGGCGCCGGACGCCGACGACATCGGCAGCTACGAGAAGAACCTCAAGCACATGGTGGCGCTGGCCAAGGAGCGCCAGCAGGCAACGGGAATGCAGCTGCTGTGGGGCACGGCGAACCTGTTCTCGCACCCGCGCTACATGAACGGTGCATCGACCAATCCGGACTTCGCAGTCGTCGCGCGCGCGGCGGTGCAGGTCAAGGCCGCGCTCGATGCGACCGTCGAACTGGGCGGTGAGCACTACGTGTTCTGGGGCGGCCGCGAGGGTTACGCCAGCCTGCACAACACCGACATGAAGCGCGAATTGCAGCACTTCGGCCGCTTCCTGACGATGGCGCGCGACTACGGCCGCAGCATCGGACTCAAGGGCAATTTCCTGATCGAGCCCAAGCCGATGGAGCCGATGAAGCACCAGTACGACTTCGACAGCGCGACCGTCATCGGCTTCCTCCGCGAGCACGGCCTGGACAAGGATTTCAAGCTCAACATCGAGGCCAACCACGCCACGCTGTCGGGCCACACCTTCGAGCACGACCTGCAGGTCGCATCCGACCACGGCCTGCTCGGCAGCATCGACGCCAATCGCGGCAATGCGCAGAACGGCTGGGACACCGACCAGTTCCCGACCGATCTCTACGACACCGTCGGCGCGATGCTGGTGGTGCTGCGCCAGGGCGGGCTCGAGGGCGGCCTGAACTTCGACGCCAAGCCGCGCCGCGAATCGAGCGACATGGAAGACCTGTTCATCGCCCACATCGGCGGCATGGATGCGTTCGCGCGTGGCCTCGAGGTCGCGCACGGCCTGCTCGGGGATTCGCCGTGGGAACAGTGGCGCAAGGACCGCTATGCAAGCTTCGACGCGGGCGACGGCCAGGCGTTCGAGGCGGGCAAGCTGTCGCTGGCCGACCTGCACGGCATCGCCTCGAAGGCCGGCGAACCGCAGCAGCGCAGCGGCCGCCAGGAAGCCTACGAGAACCTGCTCAACCAGTACCTGCTGCGCTGAGGCCACGGGGATATGGGGACGGGGGCCGCCATCGCAGACACCGGAAGGATGTCCGGATGCGCGGCGGCTCCGGTCCTGCGTACGCGCCGTCTATTTCTGACGGCGCGGCGGCGCAACCGAATCGCGCGCGATGAACCGGTGCGCGACGACATGGTCGGTGAGTACACGGGTGCTGCTGTCGTTGCGGCGGATGCCGCGCACCAGGACATCGATCGCCGCATTGGCCATCGAGGCGATCGGCTGGTTGATCGTCGTCAGCTCCGGCCAGACCATGGTCGCGGCCGAGCTGTCGTCGAAGCCGACGACCGACAGATCGCGCGGTACGTCGAGTCCGCGACGATGGGCAACGGAGATCGCGGCAGCGGCCATGTCGTCGTTGCTGGCGAAGATCGCGGTGGGCGGTTTGCGCAGGCCGAGCAGCTTTTCTGTGGCCGTCAGCCCGGACCGGTAGGTGTAATCGCCCTGCTGGACCAGCGCGGCATCGAGTGCGAGTCCGGCCTCGTCGAGTGCGGCCTTGAAGCCTTCGAATCGACGGGTGGTCGCGCTGAGGTCGGGGCGTCCCTTGATGCAGGCGATCCGGGTGTGCCCCTGTTCGATCAGGTGCTGGGTGATTTCCTTGCCGGCGCTGAACTCATCGACGCGCACGCAGGAGATGTCGTCACTGAAATGCCCGGATGCGATGGCGACCACGGGTACCCCGGCGCGCACGAATTCGGTCACCGCGGCGCGCGATTCGCACAGCGGTGGCGGCAGGATCACGCCGTCGACGCGCTTGGCCAGCGCGCGTGCGCACTTGCGCTCGGCATCGGCGTCCAGTTCGTCCCAGTAGTCGATGACAAGTTGGATCGCAGTGCCCGAAGCCACGCGCAACAGGCCCACCAGCAGTTCGCGCAGGTAGGCACCACTGGGATTGGTGTAGACCAGCGCGATGCGCGTGTGCTGCGCTGCGGCCAGCGAACTGGCGGCGAGATTGGGGGTGTAGTTCAGTTCGCGCACGGCGCGCATGACCCGCTCCCGCGTCGCATCGCGCACCTTGCCCTGACCGTTGACCACGCGCGAGATCGTCATCGGCGACACGCCGGCGAGAGCGGCCACTTCGGCAATGGTGACGCCTCGGGTCTTGCGACGTACCGACTTTTTCGTCTTCTCCAACGCTCGCTCCTTCACTCGCCAGGCGACGGGATCGGCCCGCAGCACGCGGGCACACACGCATGAACGCCGCTTCCGGACAGGGAATCCATATGCAGACAATGTTAACGCTAACCCCTCCGACCGGCGAGGCGCGTCGCCGCGGTTCCGTCCGGGTCATCACGCGGGTGCTGTGCTGGCTGACGTTGTTGGCGACCACGCCGATGCTGCACGCGGAGGACGGCTACGATCTGTGGCTGCGCTATGTCCCGGCGGATACCGGGGCGGCGCGTCCGGTCAACCGCGTCACCCAGATCGTGGCAGGCGCGGAATCCGCGGTGCAGGCCGCCACGCGTCGCGAACTGCGCAGCGGGCTGGACGGCCTGCTCGGCACGGCGCCGTCGCTGGTCGACGCGGTCACGGCGACGGGTGCGCTGCTCGTCGGCACGCCGGCGTCCTCGCCGCAGATCGCGCGGCTGGGTCTGGACCTGGACGGGCTGGGTCGCGAGGGTTATCTGATCCGCAGCGCCGTCGTCGACGGCCACGCGGTGACCGTGGTCGCCGCCAACGAGGACGTGGGTGCGCTGTATGGCGCGTTCCACGTGCTGCGCCTGTTGCAGACCGGGCAAACACTCGATGCTCTCGACATCCGCGAGGCACCGCGTCTCGCGGTGCGGGTGCTCAACCACTGGGACAATCTCGACCGCTATGTAGAGCGCGGCTATGCCGGCCAGTCGATCTGGGACTGGCACCGTCTGCCCGGCTGGCTCGATCCGCGCTATACCGATTACGCGCGCGCCAATGCCTCGATCGGCATCAACGGCACGGTGCTCAACAACGTCAACGCCAATGCCGAGGTGCTGACGCCGATGTACCTGGAGAAGGTCGCGGCGATCGCCGGGGTGCTGCGGCCCTACGGCATGAAGGTGTACTTGAGCGCGCGTTTCAGCGCGCCGATCGAGATCGGCGGCCTCGATACTGCCGATCCCACGGACGCCGCCGTGCAACGCTGGTGGCGGGCGAAGGCCGACGAGATCTACGCGGCCATTCCCGATTTCGGCGGCTTTCTGGTCAAGGCCAATTCCGAGGGCCAGCCCGGACCGCAGGACTACGGCCGTTCGCATGCGCAGGGCGCCAACATGCTGGCCGACGCCGTCGCGCCGCACGGCGGCATCGTGATGTGGCGCGCGTTCGTCTATTCGGACGAGGAACCGGTCGACCGCGCCAAGCAGGCTTACAACGAGTTCGTGCCGCTCGACGGCACGTTCCGCGACAACGTGCTGGTGCAGGTGAAGAACGGCGCGATCGATTTCCAGCCGCGCGAGCCCTTCCATCCGCTGTTCGGTGCGATGCCGAAGACGCCGCTGATGATGGAATTCCAGATCACCAAGGAATACCTCGGCTTCGCCACGCACCTGGCCTACAAGGGGCCGCTGTACGAAGAGGTGCTGCGTGCCGACACCCAGGTGCAGGGCCCGGGTTCGACGGTCGCCCGCGTGCTCGACGGATCGCTCGACGGTCATGCGCTGACCGGCATCGCCGGCGTGGCCAACATCGGCAGCGACCGCAACTGGAGCGGCTCGCACTTCGACCAGGCCAACTGGTATGCCTACGGGCGCCTGGCCTGGGATCCCGGACTGTCGTCGCGCGACATCGCGGTCGAGTGGACGCGGATGACGTTCTCCCGTGATCCGGCGGTCGTCGAGCCGGTCGTCGGCATGATGATGGCCTCGCGCGAAGCGGTGGTGGACTACACCGGCGCGCTCGGGCTGCACCACCTGATGGGGCGCGGGCATCACTACGGCCCCGGGCCGTGGGTGGAAGGCGGTCCGCGCGCGGACTGGACCTCGGTGTATTTCCATCGCGCGGATGCGGACGGCATCGGCTTCGACCGCACGCGCGCCGGCAGCAACGCGGTGTCGCAGTACGCGCCGCCGGTGGCGGCGGTCTTCGACGACGTCGCGCAGACGCCCGAGAACCTGCTGCTGTGGTTCCACCACGTGTCCTGGGACCACCCGATGCAAAGCGGGCGTCCGCTGTGGGACGAGCTGGTGCTGCATTACGACCGCGGTGTCGACAGCGTGCGCACCATGCGCGCGACCTGGGACGGTCTCGACGGTCGCATCGATCCGGCACGGCATGCGCAGGTCGCCGCGTTCCTCGCGATCCAGCAGGACGAGGCGCAGTGGTGGCGTGATGCCAGCGTCGCCTACTTCCAGTCGATCTCCGGCCGGCCGCTGCCGGCGGGCAGCGCGCCGCCGCCGCATCCACTGGACGACTACAAGGCGCTGGAATTTCCGCACGCGCCGGGCGACACGCAGTGACGCGCGCCGGCCCGATGCCCGCCTGCGTGTCCGGCGGCGTGCGCGTCCGCCGTGGTCTGACGGCGCTGCTGCTGGCGCTGGTGCCGGCGTTCCCCGTCATGGCCGAGGACGCCGCCGCGGCGCTGCTGCATCCGCTGTTCCAGGACCACGCGGTGCTGCAGCGCGACCAGCCCATCCGGGTCTGGGGCGAGGCCGCGCCGGGCGAGACCGTGCAGGTGTCACTGGGACGCCATCAGCGCCGCGCGCGCGTGGATGGAGACGGCCGGTGGCAGGTCGAACTCCCTGCGATGCCGGCCGGTGGTCCGCATCGCCTGAGTGCACGCGCCGGCGCGGTGTCGCGCACCGTGGATGATGTGCTGGTCGGCGATGTCTGGTTGTGTTCCGGGCAATCGAACATGGAGCTGCAGGTGTGGCGCTCGCTGGACGCGCGCGCCGAGATCGCCGGCGCGGCCCACGACACGATCCGCCTGCTGACCGTGCCGCAGACCGGCAACGCAGTGCCGCAAAGCGGCTTCGGCGCCGACACGCACTGGCAGACCGTGACCCCCGATTCGGTACGCGACTTTTCCGCGGCCTGCTACTACTTCGCGCGCGAGCTGCAGAAGACGGTCGATGTGCCGATGGGTCTGGTCAGTGCGGCCTGGGGCGGCTCGCGCATCCAGGCCTGGACCAGCGCCGATGCACTGCGCGCCGGCGGCGGTTTCGATGCCGAACTCGACGTGCTGGCGCTGTATGCCACCGACCCCGCAGCCGCGCTCGCACGCTGGGGCGAGGTGTGGACCGGCTGGTGGCAGCAGCGTCCCGGCATCACCGCCGACGATCACCCCTGGGACGGTGATGCCGGTGGCGTCGACTGGCACGATGCGCCACGCGATCTCGGCGCCTGGGAGCGCTGGGGCGTGCCGGAGCTGGCCGACTTCGACGGCATGCTCTGGTATCGCACGCAGGTCGCGCTGACCGATGCACAGGCCGCGCAGGACGCGACCCTCGTACTCGGCCCGGCCGACGAGATGGATACGACCTGGGTCAACGGCCAGGCGGTCGGCAGCACCTACGGCGCCGGCACGCCGCGCGCGTACGCGCTGCCGCGCGGCCTGCTGCGCGTCGGCGACAACCGCATCGTCGTCAACGTGCTCGACACCTACCGCGAGGGCGGACTGGCCGGACCGGCGTCCGCGCACTACCTGCGATTCGCCGACGGCAGCACCGTGCCGTTCGACGGCGGCTGGCGGTATCGCGTGGTGCCGAACGCGGTGGGCTCGCCGCCGCGCGCGCCATGGCAGTCCGCCGCGGGTCTGTCGACGCTGTTCAACGGCATGATCGCGCCGCTGACGGGCCTGCACCTGCGCGGCATGCTCTGGTACCAGGGCGAGTCCAACACCTTCGAGGCAGACGCCTACGCGGGCCTGCTGCGCGGCCTGCGCGACGACTGGCGGGCGCGCTTCGGCGATCCCGCACTGCCGTTCCTGATCGTCCAGCTGGCCAACTACGGCGCGCCCGCCGATACGCCCGGCGACAGCGACTGGGCGGCACTGCGCGAGGCGCAACGCGCCGTCGCCGACGATCCGCACAGCGCGCTCGCGGTGACGATCGACATCGGCGACCGTCACGACATCCACCCGCCGAACAAGCAGGCCCTCGGCCAGCGGCTCGCGCGTGCCGCGGGGCATGCCGTGTACGGCGAACGCATCGCACCGTCCGGCCCGGTGCCGCGCCGCGCCTGGCGCGAAGGCGATGCCGTCATCGTCGAATTCACCGATGTCGACGGCAGGCTGGTCGCGCATGGCGCCGCCGGGCCGGTCGGCTTCGAACTGTGCGGCGCGGATGCCGGCAGCTGCCGGTTCGTCGACGCGCGGATCGACGGCGCCCGCGTGCGTCTGCGTGCCGACGACGTGCCTGCAGCGGTGCGCGTGCGCCACGCCTGGGCCGACGCGCCGCTGGTGAACCTGTTCGATGCGGCCGACCTGCCGGCCGGTCCGTTCGAGATCGAGATCCGCTGAACGCGCGACCGGCGGACGCGGCCGTGCGCGGCCGTCCGTCGGTCCGTCCAATTCCACCGCTGTCCGACCGCTCCGGAAGATTCCATATGCCGACCTCCAGTGCCCACGATCCAAATCCGCACAGCTCGTCACGCGATCGCGAGATCGTCGATGCGCGGGTCATCGTCACCTGTCCCGACCGCAACTTCGTGACCCTGAAGATCGTCACGCGTTCGGGCGTGACCGGCCTCGGCGACGCCACGCTCAACGGGCGCGAGCTCGCGGTGGCCGCGTATCTGCAGGACCACGTGGTGCCCAATCTGATCGGCCGCGACGCGGGCCGCATCGAGGACATGTGGCAGTTCTTCTACCGCGGCGCGTACTGGCGACGCGGTCCGGTGACGATGACCGCGATTGCCGCGGTCGACGTCGCGCTGTGGGACATCCTCGGCAAGATGGCCGGCCTGCCGCTGTACCAGCTGCTGGGTGGCCGCTCGCGCGAGGGTGCGCTGGTCTACGCGCACGCCAACGGCCGCGACATCGCCGAGGCCAGCGACGCGGTGGGCGACTACATCGACAAGGGCTTTCTCGCCGTGCGCGCACAGTGCGGCGTGCCGGGGGTCAAGAAGGCCTACGGCATCTCGACCGGCGGCAAGCCCTACGAGCCGGCCGAAAGTGCATTGCCCGCCGAGACCGAATGGAACACGCCGCGCTATCTGGAGACCGTGCCGGCGCTGTTCGAGCGCGTGCGTGCCGATCACGGCAGCCACGTCGAACTGCTGCACGACGTGCACCACCGGCTGACCCCGATCGAAGCCGCGCGTCTGGGGCGCGAACTCGAGCCCTACCGCCTGTTCTGGATGGAGGACGCCACCCCGGCCGAAAACCAGCGTTCGTTCGAGATCATCCGCCAGCACACGGTGACCCCGCTGGCGGTGGGCGAGGTGTTCAATTCGATCTGGGACTGCAAGCACCTGATCGAGCACCAGCTGATCGATTACATCCGCACGACGATCGTGCACGGTGGCGGCATCACCCATATCCGCCGGCTCGCGGATTTCGCCGGCCTGCACCAGGTGCGCACCGGCTTCCACGGCGCGACCGATCTGTCGCCGGTGACGATGGGCGCCGCGCTGCACTTCGACACCTGGGTGCCGAACTTCGGCATCCAGGAATACATGTTCCACAGCGACGAGACAGACGCGGTGTTCCCGCACGACTACGTGTTCCGCGATGGCCGTCTGCACGTGGGCGACACGCCGGGTCACGGCGTGGAGATCGATGAAACGCTGGCGGCGAAGTATCCCTACGCGCCGAAACAACTGCCGATCGCCCGTCTCGAAGACGGGGCGATGTGGGACTGGTGAGGACACGGCATGCTCAACGGAACTGCAGATCGCGCAATCCCGTCTTTCCCGCGGCGATCGGCCGTCGATGCGCCGGTCAGGCGGGTAGCCGGTGTGCCGGGCCTCGAGCGTCCGGACGTTGCCGGGTGGGGCATACGTCAGGCTGAATCAGCCGCTCCGACGGCGCGGGCACCGCAGACGAAGTGGTCAGCGGTCTTCATCGCGAGCCTGCTGGGCGCACTCGTGCTCACGGGACTGGCCGGCGACCGCGCTTTCGCGCAGACGCCGGCAACCGATGCGCCCGCCGGATTGCAGCCTGCGGCCGCGCCCGTGCTGTTCGACTGGTTCGAATACACCGGCCGCGACCGCGCCTTCGACACGCCGTTGCCCGAGGGCCATTTCCGGAATCCGATCCTCGCCGGCTTCCACTCCGATCCGAGCATCGTTGCGGCGCGCGGCAAGTTCTACATGGTGCATTCCACGTTCACCTACTTTCCCGGCATCCCCGTATTCGAAAGCGAGGACCTGGTGCACTGGACCCAGGTCGGCAACGCGATCCATCGCCCGGAGCAGCTGGATTTCGACGGACTCGGTCTGTCGCGCGGCGTGTTCGCGCCGGCGATCGAACATCACGACGGCACCTTCTACGTGGTCAACACCGCGGTCGACAGTGGCGGCAATTTCATCGTCACCGCGACCGATCCGGCCGGGCCGTGGTCGGATCCGGTCTGGCTGCCGGGCATCGGTGGCATCGATCCCTCGCTGTTCTTCGACGATGACGGCCAGGCCTACATCCTCAACAACGACGAACCGGATGTGCCCGTGCGCTACGACGGCCACCGCGCGATCTGGCTGCAGGCGATCGACATCGACACGCTCGAACCCTTCGGTCCGCGCAAGGTGCTGGTCGACGGCGGCGTGAAGCCGGAAGAGAACCCGATCTGGATCGAAGGCCCGCACATCTACAAGGTCGACGGCTGGTACGTGCTGTCGAATGCGGAGGGCGGTACCGGTCCGCAGCATTCGCAGGTGGTGCTGCGCAGCCGCGACGTCTGGGGACCGTACGTCCCTTACGCACACAACCCGATCCTGACCCAGCGCGATCTGCCGGAAGACCGCGATCTGCCGATCACCAATGCCGGCCACGCCGACCTGGTGGAAGGCCCGGACGGCAGCTGGTGGGCCGTGTTCCTGGCCAGCCGCAACTACGACGTGCGTCACTACAACACCGGCCGCGAGACGTTCCTGCTGCCGGTGACCTGGACCGACGGCTGGCCGACGATCCTGCCGCCGCATGCGGCCATTCCGTACACGCTGCCGGCGCCGTCGTGGATGGCGGGCGCGGCCGCGCAGGCGCCGATGACCGGCAACTTCACCTGGCGCGACGAGTTCGATACGACTGCGCTCAAGCGTGAGTGGATGTCCGTGCGCGTGCCCAGGCGCGACTGGGCGGATCTGCGCTCGCATCCGGGGCAGCTCGCGATCCATCCGCTGCGCGAGGGCCTGGACACATTGGAGAATCCCGCGTTCCTCGGCCGCCGCCAGCAGCATCTCGTCTTCGAGGCCAGCACCGCGCTCGCACCGCCGACGCCCGGTGTGGTCGCAGGTCTCGCCGCGTTCCAGAGCGGCAACCACTGGTATCTGATCGGCACGCGGCGCGGCGCAGGCGAGGCACTGGAGGTCTTCGTCGAACGCGCAAGCGGCACCGGTCGCCCCAGTGAGGTCCTCGCAAGCCGCACCATGCCCGTCGCCGTCACGCTGCGCCTGCGCATCCGTGGCGACGAAGGCCGAATCGCGTTCGACTACGCCGGCGACGTGGACGACTGGCAGACGCTGCTCGACGGCGCGGATGCCACGCTGCTCAGCACCGATCACGCGGGCGGCTTCGTCGGCGCGACCCTCGGGCCTTACGCACGGGACGAGCGATGAGCGCGCGGTTGTCCGATACAACGCTCGCCAGCCTGCCGCCGGCCGTCGCGCGGCCCGCCTTTGATCGCGCCCGCACGCGCATCGGCATCGTCCATCTCGGCGTCGGTGCGTTCCACCGCGCGCATCAGGCGGTCTACATCGACGACCTGTTGGCCGATGCACCCGACTGGGCGATCTGCGGCGTCTCGCTGCGCAATCCAGACGTGCGCGACGCGCTGCGGCCGCAGGACGGGCTGTACACGCTGGCGCTGCTCGATGGCGGCCCATCGCTGCGCGTGATCGGCGCGCTGCGCGAGGTGCTGTGTGCGGCCGACGAACGCGACGCGGTACTGGCGCGCCTGGCCCACCCGGATGTGCGCCTGGTGATGCTGACGGTCACCGAAAAGGGGTATTGCCTGTCATCCGACGGCGTCGACCTCGCGCATCCGGACATCGCCCGCGATCTCGAAACGCCCGATGCGCCGTCGAGCGCGATCGGTTACGTGGTCGCCGGTCTCGCGCTGCGACGTGCGCAGGGCCTGCCCGCCTGGACCGTACTGAGCTGCGACAACCTCGCCGACAACGGCGGGCGCCTGCGGCGCGCGGTGCTGCAGTACGCGCGCGAGATCGATGCCGGTCTGGCGGACTGGATCGACACGCACGCGGCCTTTCCGCGTTCGATGGTCGACAGCATCACCCCGGCGACGGACGACGCGCTGCGCGTCGACGTCGATGCCGTACTCGGCCTGCACGATGCCTGGCCGGTCCAGCGCGAGCCCTATGCGCAGTGGGTGGTCGAGGACGCGTTCTGCAACGGACGTCCGCCGCTGGAACGTGCCGGTGTGATCCTCAGCGACGACATCGCCGGCTTCGATCGTGCCAAGCTGCGCCTGCTCAACGGACCACACAGCGCGCTGGCCTATCTCGGCCTGCTGCTGGGACTGGAGACCGTCAGCGAGGCGATGCGCCATCCGGGTCTGGCGGCGTATCTCGAACGCCTGATGCGCGAGGGCATCGCGCCGACGCTCGAGGCGATGGACGGCTTCGACGTGCAGACCTACATCGGCGCGATCCTTGCCCGCTTCCGCAATCCGGCGATCCGCCACCGGCTGGGGCAGATCGCCTGGGACGGTTCTCAGAAACTGCCGGTCCGCCTGCTCGGCACGATCGCCGATGCGCTGGCGGCGGGACGTCCAATCGACCGGCTGTGCCTGCCGATCGCGGCGTGGATGCATTTCGTCCGGCGCCAGGCACAGGCGGGCGTCGCATTGGACGATCCGATGGCGGCGACGCTTGCGGACATCGGCGCTGCGATGACGGGCGACGCGGCACACGACGTGGGGGCGCTGCTGGCCGTCGCGCCCATGTCCGGTGCCGTGGCCGGTGACCCGCGGGTCGTCGATGCGCTGGTGCGTGCGTATGCGGCGCTTGGAACGGGCACGTCCGACACGGTCGCGCAGGCGCTCGTCACGGCTTGAGCGGTTGCGGTTGCGTGGGGCGTCAGATGGCGGGCGCCGCATTGTCGAGGCACGCGTGTGACAGGCGACGTCTGGTGCCTGCAGCCCGCTGCGCGGGTATGCCCCGTCATTCCCGCGCAGGCGGGGCTTTCAACGGACGCACGTTCGATCATCCAGGGATGTTGCACCTCGAACAACCAGGTCGACGTGACCAGCCATCCGGCTGTTGCAGAGGCACGTCAGATCCCGCGGGAATCGCGATGCTCATCGCCATCCGCTCGTGCGTCCTTGATGTGCGACATCCGCTCGACGCGTGACCCACGCTGAAGGCGGCGCCGCAACGCGCCCCCCTCAACGCGCCGTCGCTTCCCCCGGCACCGCCAGCACCGCATCCAGTGCCGGCTTCGGCTGGTGATCGCGATCGAACAACAGCGTGTAGTTGGTGCGGCCCGGTACGGGATAGTCGTTCTTCCACGACATGCCGTCCTCGACGCCCCAGACGCTGACGCGGTCGATGACGTCGCGCTTGCGGTGGAACAGGCGGAAGAGCTCGGCGTAGCGGTCGGCCAGCTGCTGCTGCACCTCGGCCGGCAGGCCGTCGCGGTAGGGATCGAGGTAACGCTTGAACTCCGGCAGCTGGAACTGCGGATGCGCCATGCCGGTGCCGATGATCTGGCCTTCGCGGGTCAGCGGCAGGACGTCGACGTCCAGCTCGGTGATCATCACCTTGACCCCGAGCGCGGCGTAGGCGTCGATCGAGGCCTCGATCTCCTCGATCGGCGGGTAGTTGAGCCCCCAATGGCCCTGCATGCCGATGCCGTCGATGCGGATGCCCGCGTCCTGCAGCATCTTCACCATGCGCACGATGCCGGCGCGCTTCTCCGGCCGCCAGGTATTGAAGTCGTTGTAGTACAGCGCGGTGTCGGGCGCGTAGCGGCTGGCGGCCTCGAACGCCAGCCGGACCACGGCATCGCCGTCGCCGCCGAAGGCGCGCGTCCACACCGTGTCGCGGTACGCGCCGTCCTCGCCGATGATCTCGTTGACGACGTCCCAGGCGTCCACACGGCCGGCGTACCGCCCGGCCACGACTTCGATGTAGGCGCGCATGCGCTCGGCCATTTCGTCGGGCGTGGCGGGCGTGCCGTCGCCGCGCTCGAAGAACCAGTCCGGGGTCTGGTTGTGCCACACCAGGGTGTGGCCGATCAGATACATGCCGTGGCGCTCGCCGTAGGCGACGAAGGCATCGGCGGCGTCGAAGTCCCAGGCGCCGGGCTGCGGATGCAGCACTTCGGCCTTCATGACGTTCTCGGCCGTGAGCGCGTTGAAGTGGCGCGGGACCAGCGCCTGCGCGCGCGGATCGCGTCCAGCGACGATGTCGTCGTTGACGGCGGTGCCGAACAGGAACGCATCGCGGTAGGCGTCCTGGAGCGTGGCCGCCGATGGGGGCGCGGCTGCAGGCGTCGCGCGCGCGACTTCGGCGTTCGCTGCGGGGGCGAGGCAGCAGAGCAGCAGCGGCAGCACGAGGGCAGGGCGGATGCGTCCGGTCATGGGGAATCTCCTGTGACGGCGAAGAAGTGGCTGGCCGCGTGCGACCCCGACGTCGCGCGGGGCGCGCGGCGTCACAGCCGGTAGGCCTGCTTCGGCAGGCGATAGGCGAGATCGACGACGACCTCGGCGGCGGCGTCCTCGTCGATGCGGTGTTCGGCGACGAGCCTGGCGAGGAATGCGCAATCCACCCGCCGTGCGACGTCGTGCCGGGCCGGGATGGACAGGAACGCGCGCGTGTCATCGTTGAAACCGACGGTGTTGTAGAAACCGGCGCTGGCGAGCGTCTGTTCGCGGAAGCGCCACATGCCTTCGGGCGCATCGTGGAACCACCAGGCCGGCCCGAGGAACAGGCAGGGATAGTGACCGGCCAGCGGCGCGAGTTCGCGCGCGTAGGTGCTCTCGTCGAGCGTGAACACGATCAGGGTGAAGCCGGGCACGTTGCCCACCCGGTCGAGCAGCGGCTTGAGCGCGTGCACGTAGTCGGTGCGCAGCGGAATGTCGGCGCCCTTGTCGCGGCCGTGGCGCGCGAACAGATCGCGGTTGTGGTTGCGGAAGCAGCCCGGATGGATCTGCATCACCAGCCCGTCGTCGAGACTCATCTTCGCCATCTCGGTCAGCATCTGCGCGCGGAACAGTTCGGCCTCGGCCGGTGTCGCCGCGCCGCGCACCACGGTGTCGAACAGGCGACGCGCCTCGGCCTCGGACAGGTCCGCCGTCGCGCATGTCGGATGGCCGTGGTCGGTCGATGTCGCGCCGTGCGCGGCGAAGAACGCGCGGCGCTGGCGGTGCGCACGCAGATAACCGGTCCAGTCGTACACGTCCTCGCCGGTGATCTCGCCGAAGCGACGCAGCGCATCGGGAAACTGTTCGTGTTCCGGATCGATGACCGGATCCGGCCGGTAGGCCGTCACCACTCGGCCCGACCAGCCGCTGGACTGGATTGCTGCGTGATGGGTCAGCGGGTCGAGTGGAGATTCGGTGGTCGCGATGATCTCGATGTTGAAGCGTTCGAACAGGGCGCGCGGCCGGAAGTCGGGCGTCTGCAGCGCAGCGGTGATCGTGTCGTAGTAATCGTCGGCAGTGATCGCCGACAACCGCTGGCGCAGGCCGAACACGTCATGGAACACGTGGTCGAGCCACATCGACGACGGCGTGCCGCGGAACAGCGTGTAGCGCTCCGCGAACAGCCGCCAGGCCGCGCGCGGATCGACCTGGGCGCGCGACCCGTCGATCCGCGGAATGCCCAGCGCATCCAGATCCACGCCCTGGCTGTAGAGCATGCGGAACACGTAGTGGTCCGGCACCAGCAGCAGTTCGGTCGCATCGGCGAACGCCGCGTTGTCGGCGAACCAGGCCGGATCGGTATGTCCGTGAGGGCTGATGATCGGCAACGTCGCGACCTCGCCGTGCAGGCGCCGCGCGATCGCGCGCTGGGTCGGTTCGGCGGAGAACAGGCGGTCGGGGTGGAGGGTCAGGGCAGGTCGGGTCATGGGCTGGACTGATGTGGATGCGCGTTGCGGTCGCGCCGGATGCAGGGGTATGTGGACCGTCGTGCCGCGCGCGGCACGACGGTCCACGGAGGGCTGGGCGTCAGCGTTGCACGCTTTCCGGCGGCCCCAGATAACTGGGCCGCAGGCCGTCGCGGACGATCTCGATGCGTTGCACAACCACGCCCGGATCCACGCGCCACAGCTTCAACGTCCGTGCGCCGGCCTCGACGTGGTGGCGAGAGCTTGCGACATGCACGCTGTCGCTGACCGCACGCTCCCAGTCCCGGAACCGGGGATGGCCCGGGGTCGGGTCGAGATGCATGGTGACCGTCTGCGGCGCGGCGTCGTCGAAGGCGACGGCGTAGCGCAGGCCACCCCGGTGCTGGTAGTCCAGTGACGGCGACAGCACCACGCGCACTTCGACCTCGCCGGCGTCGTGCAGATGCACCGGATACTCGAGCCAGGCGCCCTCGGCATCCGGCGCGGTCGACGCGGCGGCCACCGGCACCGTGGTCACCGCAGACAGGGTGCGGCCGAGATTGGGGATCGTCTCCCAGGCCAGGCCTTCGGGCGCCACGGCGCGTGCGTGATGCGCGGCCTCGATGACGACATGACCGTCGCTTTCGATGAAGCCGGGGCCGTGATCGCGGATCGCCGGGTTCGACACCGGCACGACGACGTGCACTTCGGTCAGGTCGCTGCCGAGCAGATCGATGTGCGCCACGTGATCACCGGCAGGTAGCGCGGCCCAGTCGACCTCGATCTGCACCGGCTGCTCGCCGCTGACGTCCGCCGCATCGGGCACGACACGCAGCCAGGGCTGCGAGGTGGTGGCGGTGTAGCGGAACGGGGCGGTGCCCCGGTTGAAGACCGTCAGGCTGCGCGTGCGCGCGGCGACCGGGTCCAGTGGCGGCACGCGTGCGGCCGTGGTCGGCACCGGCCAGCCGCGCGCGTCGCCCTCGACGGCCACCCCCATCGTGCCGCGCTCGCGGACGTCCACGCGGGCCAATGCCGGCATGACGTTGCGGTCGGGCTGTTGCCAGTGCGTGTAGCCGATGCGCGGCTGCGACATCATGTGCACCCACTTGCCGCCGGCGACGTCCTGTTCGTAGACGCGGGCGAGCTCCGCGTCGCGCGCAAAACGGCGCTCGGCCTCGTCGGCCCAGGCGTTTGCGGATGTGCGGCCCTGGGCGGCGTACAGCCGGTTGCGGGCGACCGCGGTGTAGAAGTGGGCGAGGTTGGCGCTGGCGAGCACCGGGTACTCGACCAGCTGGTAGTACGCGTCGCGGTGGCGTGCGCCCAGCGCTTCGCCGGTACGTTGCGTGCGTTCGACCAGCGCATCCCACTGCGCCAGCACGCGATCTGCTTCGTTGAAATCAACGAGGCTGTAGGTATCCGACGTCAGCAGCTCGGGCTTGCGGCGCGCGTTGTACTGCGTGTAGCGCGTCACGATGTCGCCGATGTCCGCAGCGTGCCTGGCGCCGAACTGCTCGGCAGCCCAGGCGGCGGGATAGGCGGTGACGGCGTCGAACGTCATGCCGTCGGGATTCCAGGCCTGGTCCAGGAAAAAGCTGATCGGCAATTCCATCGGCTTGATGTCGCCGACATTGACCACCCACAGCCGGTCCACGCCATGGGCATAGGCCAGTCGCATCTGCTCCCAGACCCGCTCGATCTGGGTGGTGTTGATCCACTTGTAGTTGCGCGGACCACCCACGTAATCGAAGTGGTAATAGACGCCGTAGCCGCCGCCACGGGTGTCGCCGGGCTTCGGCAGCCGACGGATATTGCCCCAGTTGTCGTCGGCGAACAGCAGCGTGACGTCGTCGGGCACGTCCATGCCGGCGTCGAAGTAATCCTGTACTTCCTTGTAAAGCGCCCATACCTGCGGGGTGGCCTCGGCTGGCTGGCCGGTGACCTCGGACAGGATGCGTCGCTGGTCGGCGACGATGGTTTCGAGCAGTGTGGTGGCGGTGTCTTCGGTCATCGGCTCGTCGCCGTCGCCGCGCATGCCCAGGGTCACGACCGCATCGCGGCCTTCGAGGCGCTCGATCCCTTGGCGCCAGAAGTCCTGCAGGCGCGTGGGGTTCTTCGTGTAGTCCCAGGGACCTTCGCCATGGCGTGACCATTCCACATGCGCGCGGCCCATGGGCTCGTGGTGACTGGTACCGATGACTACGCCCATCGCGTCGGCGAGCACGGCGTTCTGCGGATCGTCGTCGTAGAACGCGCGCCCCCACATTGCCGGCCACAGGTAGTTGCCCTTGTGGCGCAGGATCAGCTGGAACACGCGCTCGTAGAACTGGTGATTGGGGCCGCCATAGGTCTCGCGCATCCAGCCGCCGAGCGCGGGATCCTCGTCGTTGATGAACAGTCCGCGGTAGCGCACCGAGGGCGCATCGACGAAGCGGCCCGGAGCGATATGCAGACTGGTCTGCCGCGGCGGCGCCACGTCGGCCCACCACGTCCACGGCGAGACACCGATCCGGCGCGAGAGCTCGTAGAGGCCGAAGGCCGTACCGCGGCGATCGGCGCCGACGACGATCAGGGCGCGATCGACACCGGGCGCCGGCGCATCGACCACCTGCAGCAGATACGCCTCCCAGGTGCCGGCGACGCCGGACACGTCGATGCCGCGCTCGCGCACGATGCGATCGATCGTGGCGCTGTGGCCGAGCGTGCCAGCGATGATCGCGGTGCCTGATGCATCGGCAGGCGCCGCATCGTTCCCCGACACCGCATGCAGGTCCTCGCGCAAGGCCTGCGCCGCGTGGCGCACGGCCTCGAAATCACCGTCGTCGATCCGCACCGCGATCGGCTGGCCGCGATCGATCAGCGCCAGACTGCCGGTGCCTGCACGTGCGCAGACCGTCGCTGCGGCGGCGCAGTCCACGGGCGCCGGCCGCGTGGCCGCAGTCGCCGGCAGTAGTGCGCACGACAGTGCAACCGCCGCCAGGCGCGTGCACCAGGTACGCGTGCTCATGCCGAGCCTCCGTCAGCCGTGTCGGCGTCCGGCGCGGCCGCTTCACCCCGCACGTACTCGCGCAGCCACTGCAGCGCCGGGCGTTCGCGGCCTTCGCGATCGATCAGGTAGGCGCGCTGCTCGGTGCGCCAGACACCGGGTCGGAAACCCCACAGCGTGACGCCTTCCACCGCCGGGTGCTCCCAGAACACGGGGAAGATCCGCTGCATGTCGGCCAGTTGCTGTGCGTCGGTGGGCCCGTCGATGTCGAGTTCGGTCACATGGATCGGCAGGCCGGTCGAGGCCAGCAGGTCGAGACTTTCCCGATGCACCGACATCGCTGTTTCGGTCGTGGTCGAGAACGCGTGGCCCTGTACGCCGATCACGTCGATCAGATTCTCGGCCTGCAGCAGCTTGACGATGTCGTGGTAACGCCTCGCGTTGTCGGGCGTGTTGGTGATGCTGTAGTCGTTGAGCATCAGCCGCGCATCCGGGAAGTGCGTGCGCGCGAGCCGGAAGGATTCCAGTACCCACTCCCAGCCGCTTTCGCCCGCGCCGCCCAGCGCCTGCGCGTAGTTGCCGCCGTCCTCGTCGTTCTGCGTGGGCGGATCGTGCAGCGGCTCGTTGACGACCTCGACGATGTCGATGTCGGGATAGCGCGCCGCGACGGCCGCGAACCATTCTTCGATCTCGGCCCGCTGCTCGTCCGGCGCGAGGTGGCGGATCCACTCCGGCTGCTGGTTGCCCCACACCATGACATGCATCTGGAAGGGCAGCCCGTTGTCCTTGGCCAGTCGATACGCAGCGTCCAGCCGATCCCAGACCATGAGATCGCGCTGGTCTTCGACCTCGCCCCACTTGCCGGCGTTCTCGGGCGTGACCTTGTTCCAGTACGCCAGGAAGTCCTGGTCCTGCAGCGGCGCGTGCGCGCTGCCGAGGAACTTGTCGAGTCCGTGGGCGAGGGCGGTCGAGGGCGCCGGCGCAGCATCGGGCGCGGCCGTCGCATCGGGCGCAGTGCGATCGCCGCAGGCGGCCAGTGCGAGTGCCAATGCGGCGAGCAGGAACGGGCGGGTCTTCTTCATCAATCTCTCTCCCTGGATCGGAACATCGTGTACCGCCGATCCCGCGTGCGGATCGGCGGGGGCAGCGTCATGCCGCAGGCGTCGACGGGCGTGCGGCGTTGCACGTGTGCAATGCCTGCACCGGACCGCGTGCGCGATGGCAGCATTCGCCGCTGCACGGATCGGATGGCATCGTCGCAGGCATCAGGCCGCGCGATCGAGCTGCGCGGGCTCGAGCCGGGGTGCGAGCACGTGGATCACCAGCAGCGCGGCGAGATAGGCGCCGCCGGCCATCATGAACATCGCCGCATAGCTGCCTGTGGTCTGGCGCAACCAGCCGGCGCCGAGATTCATGAAGAACCCGCCCATCGCGCCGGCGAATCCACCGATGCCGACCACCGACGCCACCGCGGCGCGCGGGAACATGTCCGAGGTCAGCGTGAACAGGTTGGCCGAGAAGCCCTGGTGCGCGGCCGCGGCCAGCCCGATCAGCCAGACGGCGACCCACTGGCCTTCCACATGCGGTGCGAACACCACCGGCAGGATGCACAGCGCGCAGATCAGCATCGCGGTCTTGCGCGCGGCATTCGCGCTCCAACCCCGTTGCATCAGGAACGAACTGAACCAGCCACCGCTCACCGAGCCGACATCGGCCAGCAGGAATACGGTGACCATCGGCAGGCCGATCGTGCGCAGGTCCACGCCGAAGCGGTCGGCCAGGAACATCGGAAACCAGAACAGGTAGAACCACCACACCGAATCGCTGAGAAACTTGCCGGCGGTGAACGCCCAGGTCTGGCGGAACCGCAGCAGTTGCAGCCACGAGGCGCGGACCGGCGGATCCGGTGGGTCGCTTTCGATCAGCGCCAGCTCCGCAGGCGACACCTTCGGATGCTGGGCCGGCCGCCGGTACATCGGCAGCCAGAACGCCAGCCACACCAGCCCCACCAGACCGGTCACGACGAATGCCGTGCGCCAGCCCCAGGTCAGTGCCAGCCACGGCACCACGAGCGGCGCGACGATCGCGCCGATGTTGGAGCCGGCATTGAAGATGCCGGTGGCGAGCGCGCGTTCGCGCTTCGGAAACCACTCGGCGACGGTCTTGACCGCGGCGGGGAAGTTGCCGGATTCGCCGAGACCCAACGCGAACCGCATCATGCTGAAACCGGCCACCGAGTTCACCAGTGCGTGCGCCGCCGCCGCGATCGACCAGACGGCGAGATACACGCCATAGCCGAGCCGGGTGCCGACGCGGTCGATGAACCAGCCCGCGAACAGGAAACCGATCGCGTAGGCGAGGGTGAACGACGCGCTGATGACACCGTAGTCGCGCTCGCTCCAGCCGAACTCGGCGACGAGTGTCGGCGCGAGCACGCCGAGCACCGCGCGGTCGACGTAGTTGATGGTGGTGGCGAAGAACAGCAGCGCGCAGATGACCCAGCGGTAGCGGCTGATGACGCTGTGTGGCGAAGCCACTGCGGCGACGGCGCCGTCGACGAGCCTGTTCACCGCGATACGCTCCACGTCGTGCATCTGCCTGTCGCCGCCATCCCCGTTCCCCCGACGCAGCGCGCCTCGAAAAGTGATAGCGCTATCATTATCACAGCGTCAAGGCGGACGCCTCTTGCAGCGCACAAGAGCGTCGTATCCCAGGGGAAACGTGCGCGGAGCAGCGGAATACAGCCATTTGCAGGCGCATATGACGCCTTCGTGGCGCCATGCTGCTACGCAGCGTGCGTGTGCGAAATGATAGCGCTACCTTAAAAATCACGTCATCTCGGCCTGCTGTTGGCCGGCGACGTCGGGGTTGCTCACACAATCGAGAACACGCTGCCGGCGCGCCTTCGCGCCAGGCCAGTACGTCACCAGAAACGGGAGGGGAGTACGGTGCAAATTCAGATCACGAGAACGGCGCTTTCACGCGCGTTGAGTGTTGCGCTGCTGGGAATGGCGAGCGCATCCGCGCTGGCCCAGAGTCCGCAGCCGCAGATACCACCGCAGTCGACGACGACAACACCACAGGAAGCCGAATCCGAAGCGGTCACGCAGCTCGATACAGTGTCCGTGACCGGTTACCGGCAAAGCCTGCAGTTCGCCACAGAAGCCAAACGCGATTCGACCGGTTTCACCGACTCGATCTTCGCCGAGGATCTGGGCAAGTTTCCCGATACCAACATCGCAGAGTCGTTGACTCGCATTCCCGGCATCCAGCTGAACCGCGACGTCAATGGCGAAGGCCTCAACATCGCGATCCGCGGTCTGGGCAGCAGCTTCACCAAGACGCTGATCAACGGCGCTTCGGTCGCCACGGCTTCGATCGGCCTGGACGCGACCAACCAGAACCGCGAGGTCGATCTCAATATCTTTCCGACCGAGTTCTTCAGCCAGGTCACGGTGTACAAGTCGCCGCAGGCCAGCCTGCCCGAAGGCGGCGCGGCCGGCGTGGTCGACATGCGCAGCGCACGCCCGTTCGATCGTCCTGGCACGCACGTGTCCTACCAGCTGCAGGCCGACTACAACGACATGAGCGAGGAAGTCAGTCCGCGTGGCTCCTCGATCTTCAGCTGGACCAACGACGAAGGTACGTTCGGCACCCTGGTCGGCGTGACGTCCTCGCGCGGCAAGATCGGCGTGGAAGGCTACGAGACCATCGGCTGGACCAATCCCAACCTGACCAATGCGCAGTGCGGCAACGGCGGCGCACCCGACGGATTCCCCGCACTGGGGCAGCCCTGCAACATCACCGGCGGCAACGGCTGGCGCATTCCGGATGTGGTGCCGAACAATCCGTCGACGATCGCGGCAGGCCTGACGCCCGGCCAGCCGATCGACGCCGCCTGGCTGCTCGCCAACAATCCCGGGCTGACGGCAGCGCAGATCGGCGAGGCGCTGATCCCGCGTCTCGGCCGTCCCGTGCACATGTCCGGCGACCGCGACCGCGATGCGGTGATCACCTCGCTGGAATGGCGGCCCAACGACCGCGTGAATTTCTGGCTGGATGCGCTGTACACCACCGCCGAACGCACCAATGAACGTATCGACATGAACCTGATCGGCCGCAACGGTCAGATGATTCCGCTCGACATGCAGCTCGACGCGAACAACGTCGTGACCAGTGCCACGTTCACCAATGCGCAGTTCTTCCTCGAGTACCGCCCCTACCAGGAAGAAGTGCAGTACTGGCAGGTGTCCCCGGGCGGCACGTTCTGGTTCACCGACGACATCAAGCTCGATGTCGAAGCCAGCATGAGCCGCAGCTGGATGCGTCGCGAATCGCCGACGATCCTGGTCAACTCGCCGTTCACCACGTTGCAGTACGTCAACGATGGCGGCATTCCGAGCTGGGATACCGATCTCGATCTCAACGATCCCAATCTCGGCTGGACCTGGGCCGGCGGCGGCCGCGTCAACGTGCAGAACGAGAAGCGCGTGACCGAAACCCGCGGCCTGCGTGCCGATCTGCAACTGGGCGAGGACTCGCGCAATGTCCGTGTCGGCGTCGCCTGGGACCGCAACCAGCGCACCATCCGCGGATTCGACAACAGCGGTGCGTGGGAAGACATCGTCTGCCGCGGTCTGAACCCGGACGGCAGCGTGCCCGATCCGCGCCCCGCCTGCGCGGGTGGTCCCGGCGCCGCGGTCCCGAATTCGGCGTTGGCGGGCTATCTGATGCCCGGGCCGGCCGGTTTCGTCACCGTGGACTGGGACCGTTTCCGCCAGGACACCGACTACGCGCGGCTGCGTGACTCGGCGCCGGAATCCGCCGGCCCCAACACCGGCGGTTCGACCGGTGGTTTCAGTGAGGACACCACGGCTGCCTACATCGAGTTCAATGGCGAAAGCGAGATCTGGAACCGCAACCTGCGTTTCAATGCGGGCATGCGTTGGGTCAGCACGGATCAGGACATCGCCGGTCCGGTGACGATCGGCGGCGTGCGCCAGTACCAGACGCTGGCCGGTGATTACAGCGAATGGCTGCCGTCGTTCAGTGCGGCCTGGGATGTGGCCGATCGCGTGGTGCTGCGCATGTCGGGTTCGCGCACGCTGACCCGGCCCAATCCGAGCTCGATGCTGCCGGCGACCACCTTTACCGATCAATCGGCGCAGGTCGCCAGCCAGGGCAACCCGGAACTCACGCCCTACATCTCGACCAACTTCGATCTCGGCGGCGAGTGGTACACCGGCGACGAAGGCTTCGTCGGGTTGACGCTCTTCAACAAGCGCGTCGAGGGCTACACCTTCCAGGGCGTGACCACGCGACCGTTCCTGTCGCTGGGCATTCCGTTCGAGGATCTCACCGATACCCAGCAGCAGGCGATCAACGATCGTGGCGGCCCGGGCACGGCGACGGTCAACGTCAACCAGCAGATCAACGCCGATGCCGCGCTCAACGTGCGCGGCTGGGAAGCGATCTGGGTGCAGCCGCTGGGCTTCGTGCTCGATGGCCTGGGTTTCATGGCCAACTACACCAAACTCGACATCACGACGACCGGTCGCGACGCCGGCGCGCTCGCCGGCAACGTCTACGGGGTGGCGCCGTCGATGTGGAACGCGACCGCGTACTGGGAAAACAGCGTCGCGTCGCTGCGGCTGTCCTACACCTGGCAGGAAGGCGCAGCAGGCACCGGCCCCAACCAGCAGGGCATCCCGCAGGCGCAGATCTTCGGCGAGGACCGTGGGCAACTGGACCTGTCGGCCGGTTACACCCTGGCCAACCTGCCGTCGAAGCCGCAGATCACCTTCAACGTGCTCAACATCACCGGCGAAGAACGGCGCTCGAATTTCTGGCATTCGAACGCCGTCAACGATCTGTACGATCCCGGCCGCACCTACAGCATCGGTATCCGGGGCACGTTCTGACCCGGCCCGCCGACGCGGTCGTCTCCCTGCGGTCTGTCCCGGCGCTCCGGCGCCGGGGTGGACCGTGCTCCACCCATCAGCGCTCGGATGGCGCCGTCGAAACCGCCCATGCCGCACCGGCATGGACGGCTCCGCCGGTTCGCCGATCGCCACGCGCGTCCCGCTGCGTCCGCATCCGCGGCCGCCGCTCTCCCTCGGGTGCCCTTCCGCAATGAATGCCGTTTCCGCTTCACGATCGACCGAAGTGCTGTCCGTCCGCGAGAAACTGGGCTACAGCCTCGGCGACCTCGCTGCCAACCTGATCTTCCAGACGCTGGTCACCTACCTGGCGTTCTTCTACACCGATGTCTACGCGTTGCCCGCGGCTACCGCGGCGACGATCATCTTCGTCGTCGGTCTGCTCGGCGCCTTCGTGTTCACGCCGATCATCGGTCTGCTGGCCGATCGCACCCGCACCCGCTGGGGCAAGTTCCGGCCGTGGATCCTGTGGACCGCGGTGCCGTTCGGCGTGCTGTCGCTGCTGGCCTTCAGCACGCCGGATCTGGGAGACCGTGGCAAGGCGATCTATGCCCTGGTGACCTACACGCTGCTGGTGCTGGTCTACGGCGCGAACAACCTGCCGTACGCGGCGCTCAGCGGTGTGCTCACCGGCAACATGGATCAGCGCAACAGCCTGTCGTCCTACCGCTTCGTCGCGGTGATGGTCGCGCAGTTCGTGATCCAGGTGCTGCTGCTGCCGATGGTGCTGATCCTCGGCGATGGCGACCGCGTGCGCGGATTCGAACAGGTGATGACGATCTTCGCCGTCGTCGGCACGGCGTTCTTCCTGATCACCTTCCTCACCACGCGCGAGCGCATCGTGCCCACACAGACGCAGTCATCGGGCGTGATGCAGGACCTGACGGATCTGGCGCGCAACCGGCCGTGGCTGATCATGCTCGCGCTCACGGTGCTGGTGTTCGTCACCCTGGCGCTGAAAGGCGGCATGACGATCTACTACTTCCAGTACTACCTCGACGGCGCGGCGCTGGCCGCGTTCCTGCAGGGCACCGGTTTCAACGGTTTCATCGCCGGACTCAACACCACGCTGACCGGCGCCGGCCTGGCCGGTTTCCAGTGGCCCGAAGACGCGCCGACCTCGGCCTTCAGCCTGTTCAATGCCGGCGGCATCATTTTCATGATTCTCGGCATCGGTCTGTCGCGGCCGCTGGCCGACCGCTTCGGCAAGCGCGACGTGTTCGGGGGCGCGCTGTTCGTGTCCACGCTGTTCGTGCTGGCGTTCTATCTGTATCCGCCGGATGCGATCTGGCTGGTATTCGGCTCGCAGGTCCTGCACGGCTTCTTCTACGGCATCACCATCCCCTTGCTGTGGGCGATGATCGCCGACGTCGCCGACTACTCGGAATGGAAGAACCACCGGCGTGCGACCGCCATCATCTTCTCGGCGATGCTGTGCGGGCTGAAGGTCGGCCTGAGCATCGGCGGCGCACTGGTCGCGGGCCTGCTCGCGCACTACGGCTACGTGACCGGCGGCGGTGCGCAATCGGCGCAGGTCGTGGACGGCATCCGCGTGGCGATCAGTCTGGTGTGCTCGACGCCATTCCTGTTGGCGGTGGGACTGCTGTTCTTCTACCGGATCGACAAGGCCATGGAATCGCGGCTGGAGCGTGAGCTCGCCGAGCGTCGTCTCCAGGCGGAGGCGCTGGCATGAGCGCGCATCCCGTACCGCCCGCGGCCGAGACGCTGGGTGAAGCAGCGCTGTCGGCCGAGCTCGACGCGCTGGCCGGCAAGGCGATCTCGCAGCCGCTGGTCACGCACATCTACACCGCCGATCCGTCGGCGCACGTGTTCGACGGACGGCTCTACATCTATCCCTCGCACGACATCGACGCCGGCACACCCTTCGACGACGAGGGCGGGCACTTCGGCATGGAGGACTACCACGTCCTGCGAATGGACTCGCCCGAGGGCCAGGCGGTGGATTGCGGCCTCGCGCTGCACGTGCGCGACGTGCCGTGGGCGAAGCGGCAGATGTGGGCGCCGGATGCCACGTGTCGCGACGGCCGTTACTACTTCTACTTTCCGGCCAAGGATGCCGACGACATCTTCCGTATCGGGGTCGCCGTCGGCGACCGGCCGGAAGGGCCGTTCACGGCGCAGCCCGAAGCGATGGCCGGCACGTACTCGATCGACCCGGCGGTGTATGCCGACGACGACGGCGAACAGTACCTCTACTTCGGCGGCATCTGGGGCGGGCAGTTGCAGAAGTACCGCGATAACCTCCACGACGCCACGCACGCGGAACCCGTCGGCGATGCGCCCGCACTGGGCGCGCGGGTGGGGCGGCTGCGCGAGGACATGCTGGAACTCGACGAACCGACGCGCGAAGTCCTGGTGCTGGACGCGGACGGACAGCCGCTACGCGCAGACGACCACGACCGCCGCTTCTTCGAAGGTCCCTGGGTGCACAAGCACGCAGGCCGGTACTACTTCTCGTACTCCACCGGCAACACGCATCTGCTGTGCTACGGCGTGGGCGACAGTCCCTATGGTCCGTTCACCTACCAGGGCGTGATTCTGAAGCCGGTCGTCGGCTGGACCACGCACCACTCGATCGTCGAGTTCGAAGGGCGCTGGTGGCTCTACTACCACGATTCGCTGATGTCCGGCGGCGTGACCCACCTGCGCACGGCCAAAGTCACCGAACTGCACCACGATGCGCAGGGGCGGATCCGCACGATCGATCCTTATGGCGGATGACAGCGCGCAATCGCCGCTCGCGGCAGGCCCGATGTTCGACATCGCGTGCGGTGCACTGCAGGTCAGCGTCGCCCCCGAGGCCGGTGGCCGCATCGCGCAGATCGTGCAGGCCGGCAGTCCGCAGTTGATCGGCCCCGATGAAGGGCATCCCGGCATGATCGCCTGGGGCTGCTATCCGATGGTGCCGTGGGCAGGGCGGATACGGAACGGGCGCTTCCGCTTCGACGGCCAGGACCATCAGCTGTCTCCAAACCTCGGTCCGCATGCGATCCATGGCGTCGGCTTCGCAATGCCGTGGCAGGTCGAACTGCATACGGCGGACTGCATCGTGCTGTCGCTGCAGTTGCCCGGCGACGCGCGCTGGCCGTTCGGCGGTGTCGCCCGGCAGACCATCCGCGTCACGGCACGCTGTCTGCGGCTGACGCTCGACCTGCACGCGGGTGCGCGGGCGATGCCGGCGGTGATCGGATGGCACCCCTGGTTCCGGAAACCCGACCGGATCGGGTTCGTGCCTGCACGGATGTATCCGCGCGACGGCGACGGCATGGCAACCCTGCCGCTTGTTTCACCTGGCCCACCCCCGTGGGACGACTGCTTCGTCGGCGTCGATGGCGCGTTGATGCATCGGCGCGGACAACGCCTGTCTCTGCGATCGGACTGCGATCATTGGGTGGTCTTCGACGCGCCAGCGCACGCGACCTGCATCGAACCGCAGAGTGGTCCACCGGATGGGTTCAATCTCGAACCGGTTCGGCTGGCGGGCGGCGCCCGCATGAGCCGCTGGTTCGAGATGCGCTGGGCCGACGAATAGCCGCGGCCTGCCTTCAACATCAGGTTCGACGAAGTTGATCCCGGTCTTCCGCATCAGGATCAAACCGGCCCCGGCTTCCGCTGGGGCGACGCGTAGAAAATCCCGCTGGTGATGCTCGTTCGGCCTTGTCGGGGGCCCGGTTCCCAGGCGCACCGTCACCAGGCCCCGGCCTGTGCCGGGGCGACGTCACGTTGCAGTCAGCGCATCGGAAGCCGGAACGCTTACTCGATCGTTTCGTCCAGCATCAACTGCCGCGCGAAGCGCACCGGCGGGGCGCCCTGGGCGAGCATGTCGTCGTGGTACTGCTTGAGGTTGAACGCCTCACCGGCCTTGGCTTCCGCGGCCTTGCGCGCGTCGAAGTGTTCCTGCGCGCCGACGAAGTAGGTGGCGAGCTGGGTCGACGAGAGCTGTGCGCGGATCCACTTGCCTTCGGCTTCGCTGGTCTGCTGGAAGGTCTGGCGGACCATCAGGTCCATCGCCTGTTCCTTGGTCCAGTTGTCGACGTGGATGCCCTGGTCGAGGATCGCGTTGGCCACCGCGCGTGCATAGAACTTCAGCTGCATCAGGCGGAACAGCGGATCGTTGTCGGCATAGCCGGCGTCGGCCATCATCCGCTCGGTGTAGACCGCCCAGCCTTCGGCGAACGGGCCCGAACGGAACACCGCGCGCAGCGTCGACGGATGGTTCACCGAATGCGCGCCTTCGAGGTAATGGCCGGGCATCGCCTCGTGGATCGTCAGCACGTGGATCATGTGCTTGTTGTACTCGCGCAGGAACGAATCGACCTGGCCATCGTCCCACTCGTCCGGGATCGGCGAGATCGCGTAGTAGGTGTCCAGGCCCTTGTCGAGCGGGCCGGGCGAATCGCAGTACGCGACCGCGACGCCGCGCTGGAATTCCGGCATCAGGATGATCTTGACCGGATCGTCCGGCACCGTGACCAGGTCGTGCTGGCGGGTGAATTCGGTCGCGACGTCCAGCGTGTGCCTGGCGAAATCGACGACCTCGTCGCGGCCCGGCTTGTCGGCGTAGGCGACTTCCATCGCCGCTTCGATCGCGGCCTGGCGCTGCTCCTCGCTGGGCTGCGCCGGCGTCTCCGGTGCGCCTTCGCGATCCTTGAGCACCGCCTGGGCGACGACGTACATCTCGTCGCGGATGCGCACGAGTTCGGCTTCCGCGCGCTGGCGGATGTCCTGGCGGCTGAGCGAGGAATTGAGCGCGAACTTGAGCTTCTGGTCGTAGATCTCCGCGCCGACGCGGAACTCGCCCCTGGCGTTCGGCACCAGCGTGCCATCGAGCCAGGTCTGGTGTTCGTCGACGGCGGCGCGCAGCGTCTCCACCGCGGCGTCGAGACGCGTGCGGTCTTCGCCCTGCAACTGGTCGGCGTTGGGCGTGATGAAGGTCTCGATCAGCGACAGCACGCCCTTGTTCTGCGCGGCGACGGTGCGCGCATGGGTTGCGGGCACGCGCGCGGGGTCGAGGTTCTCACGGGCCTGGGCGAGGATCGCCGGAATCTTCTCCATGCGCGCGGTCGCCGACTTCAGGCGCTCGGGCATCGGTGCGAATTCGCGCGCCATCAGGTTGTAGATCGCGCCGCCGGCCAGGCCGCTGTACATCTGCGGATCCCAGGCCCAGCTCTGCAGGGTCTCGGTGTCCCAGATGCCGTATTCGAGAGTGTTCTTGAGGATCAGCGCATCGACGTGGTTGTCGCGCGAGAGCTGGTCGAAATCGATCGCCTCGAGTTCGGCCAGGTAGCGGCGGTTGAAGTCGAGACCTGCCTGGCGACCGGCCGCGGAGAGATCGTCGACTTCCGAATCGAAGCGGTGATCGCCGATCTGCGTGGCGGAGATCGGCGAGAACTGCATGCCTTCGTCGAGATAGCGCTTCGACAGTTCGGCGAACGCGGCGTCGGCCTGAGACGGTGCGGTGGCAGCGGGCGCGTCCTGGGCGGAGGCGGGCGTGGTCGGCGCCTCACGGTTGCAGCCGGCGAGGGCGGCGGTGAGCACGGCGACAGCGAGCAGGGAACGACGCATGCGGCGGTTTTCCGGAAGTTGGGACAGCGCGCAAGCATAGAGGCGCGCTGGTGGCCCTGCATGTGCCGATGGTGGCGGAACGCGGATTCACGTGCGCACCTGTGCGGAACGATTCCGCACGCCTGCGGATGGCGCGTGATTTGACGCATGCACCACGCGCACCGAAGAATCGGGCGGTGTGCGGCCATCGCCGCGGGGAGAGTGGAATGCGGCGTCGTGACTTCATGGCCTACGGTGGAATCGGGCTCGGCAGCCTGTTGTTGCCCGGCGGCATCGGCCGCGCGATCGCCGCCGAAGAGCTGACCAGTACGCTCGATCCGGCGCTCAAGAAGCGGCTCGCTGATGTCGCCCTGCAGGCCTCGCGCGATGGTGGTGGCAGCTATTGCGACGTGCGCATCGGGCGTTATCTGCGCCAGTACGTGATGACCCGCGAGACGCGCGTGGAGAACGTGGTCAACGAGGAATCGACCGGCGTCGGCATCCGCGTGATCGCAAATGGTGCGTGGGGGTTCGCGGCGACGCGATCGCTCGATCCTGACGGCATCGCCGAAGCCACGCGGCAGGCGCTGGCGATCGCCAAGGCCAATGCGCGCATCCAGACCGAGCCGGTGCAGCTGGCACCGGTGCGCGGCGTGGGCGAGGTGTCGTGGGCCACGCCGGTGCGCCGCAACGGCATGGCCGTGCCGCTGGAGGAAAAGGTCGCGCTGCTGATGGACGTCAACGCGGCCGCGACTGCGGAAGGCGCGGACTTCGTGAGTTCACGGCTGTTCCTGGTCAACGAGCAGAAGTACTTCGCCAGCACCGACGGCTCCTACATCGACCAGGACGTGCACCGGATCTGGGCGCCGTTCATTGTCACCGCGGTCGACAAGGCCAGCGGCAAGTTCCGCACCCGCGATGGCCTGTCGGCGCCGATGGGCCTGGGCTACGAGTACCTGTCGCCCGATCCCGCGCAGCGCTTCGAACTGCCGGGCGGCGTGATCGCCTACGGGCAGGCCTACGACATGCGCGCCGATGCCGCAGCCGCGGCGCGGCAGGCGCGCGAGAAACTGTCCGCGCCATCGGTGCAGCCGGGCCGCTACGACCTCGTGCTCGATCCGTCGAACCTGTTCCTGACCATCCACGAGAACGTCGGTCACCCGCTCGAACTCGATCGCGTGCTCGGCTACGAGGCCAACTATGCCGGCACCAGCTTCGCCACACTCGACAAGCGTGAAGCGGGCTATCGCTGGGGCAGCGACATCGTCAACTTCTTCGCCGACAAGACCCAGCCGGGCAGCCTCGGCGCGGTGGGGTACGACGACGAAGGCGTGCGGTGCAAGCGCTGGGATCTGGTCAAGGACGGCATCCTCGTCGACTACCAGACCACGCGCGACCAGGCGCACATTCTCGGCAAGACCGAGTCCGACGGTTGCAGCTATGCCGACGCGTGGTCGAGCGTGCAGTTCCAGCGCATGCCCAACGTCTCGCTGGCGCCGGGCAACACACCGCTGACGGTCAAGGAGATGATCGCCGGCGTCGAACGCGGCCTCTACATCCACGGCCGCGGCTCGTACTCGATCGACCAGCAACGCTACAACGCGCAGTTCGGCGGGCAGCTGTACTACGAGATCAAAAACGGCGAGATCGCCGGCATGGTCGAGGACGCCGCCTACCAGATCCGCACGCCGGAATTCTGGAACGCCTGCTCGGCGATCTGCGACGAACGCGACTTCCGCCTCGGTGGTTCGTTCTTCGACGGCAAGGGCCAGCCGAGCCAGGTCTCGGCGGTGTCGCACGGCTCGGCGACCACACGCTTCGATGGGATCAACATCATCAATACGGCGCGGAATATCTGAGACGGGCAGGCGCTTCGTGGGATGGGTAGAGCGCAGCGACAGACATGCTGGTAGCTGAAGTCGGCATCGATGCGGTCTGCCCTCACCCCAACCCCCGCTCCGCGCCCCGGCCCTCGCGTTTCCGCGAGGGCGTTCGTCGGCACGCGAGCCAGTGGCTCGCAAGCGTGCCATCTCACCCCAGAGGGAGATGGGCTCAGTCCGCGCGAGTTAGGCTTTTCGTTACGTCCGCGACGCGTTGAGTGCACCGCAAGTCCAGCACCTCTCCCTCCGGGAGAGAGCCTGCCCCGGACTTGATCCGGGGTCGACGTGCGCAGCGCGTCGGGTGAGGGAAGGTAGTGAGGCAGTGCAACACGTTTCCGCTCGATCCTTACGCAGCCACCTCCAACGCATCGATCGCAACACACCCACCCAGCGACCCCCATCACACGCGCGTATGCCGAAAGTCACTGGACGCTGTACACGCATCGCGTCAAAAATCGGGATGGCCCCGCAGGATGCGACGCCACCCTTGCCAACCCGCCCGCGATGATCGTGGGCCCGCTCCGGGAGAACTCCCTTGCATAGACGCGACTTCCTCGCCCTCGCTGGTGTCGGCGCGGGCGGCCTGATGCTGCCTGCCGTCTTCGGCCGGGTCATCGCCGCCGAGCAGCTGGTGTCCACACTCGATGTCGGCTTCAAGAAGCGGCTCGCCGATGCCGGCCTCAATGCCGCGACATCCGCGGGCGCCACCTATTGCGACGTCCGCGTCGGCCGCTACCTGCGCCAGTTCGTGATGACGCGCGAGGACAAGGTGCAGAACGTCGTCAGCACCGAGTCGATCGGTGTCGGTGTGCGCGTGATCGCGGGCGGGGCCTGGGGTTTCGCGGCGACCAATACGCTGACCGAGCAGGGCGTGGCCGAGGCCGCGCGTCAGGCGACGGCGATCGCGATGGCGAACTCCAAGGTGCAGACCGCGCCCGTGCAGCTCGCGCCGGTCACCGGCGTGGGCGAAGCTTCGTGGCGCACGCCGATCACCAGGAACGGCATGGAAGTGCCGGTGGCCGAGAAGGTCGAGCTGCTGCTCGGCGTCAACGCCGCGGCGATGGGCGCGGGCGCGAGCTTCGTCAATTCCACGCTGTTCCTGGTCAACGAGCAGAAGTATTTCGCCAGCACCGACGGCTCCTACATCGACCAGGACGTGCACCGCATCTGGGCGCCGATGACGGTCACCGCGATCGACAAGGCCAGCGGCAAGTTCCGCACCCGCAGCGGCCTGTCGTCGCCGATGGGCATGGGCTACGAATATCTGGACGGCGCGGCGTCGGGCAAGATCGTCTCGCCCAACGGCGTGGTGAACTACAACAAGTCCTACGACATGCGCGAGGATGCGATCGCCGCGGCCCGCCAGGCGCAGGAAAAGCTGCGCGCGCCGACCGTCAAGCCGGGTCGCTACGATCTGGTGCTCGATCCTTCGCACACCTGGCTCACGATCCACGAGGCGATCGGTCATCCGCTCGAGCTCGACCGCGTGCTCGGCTACGAAGCCAACTACGCCGGCACCAGCTTCGCCACGCTCGACAAGCGCGAGCAGCGCTTCCAGTACGGCAGCGACATCGTCACCGTGTTCGCCGACAAGACCCAGGAAGGCAGCCTGGGCGCGGTGGGCTTTGATGACGAAGGCGTCGCGACCAAGCGCTGGGACATGATTACCGACGGCAAGCTGGTCGATTACCAGGCGATCCGCGACCAGGCTCACATCCTCGGCAAGACCGAATCCGACGGTTGCTGCTATGCCGATTCGTGGTCGAGCGTGCAGTTCCAGCGCATGCCCAACGTCTCGCTGGCGCCGGGCAAGGCCCGCTTGAGCGTCGCGGACATGATCAAGGATGTCGAGAATGGCATCTACATCATCGGCGACGGGTCGTTCTCGATCGACCAGCAACGCTACAACGCGCAGTTCGGCGGCCAGCTGTTCTACGAGATCAAGGACGGTGCGATCACCGGCATGATCGAGGACGTGGCCTACCAGATCCGCACGCCGGAATTCTGGAACGCCTGCGTCGCGATCTGCGACGAAAGCGACTACCGTCTCGGCGGTTCGTTCTTCGACGGCAAGGGCCAGCCGAGCCAGGTCTCGGCGGTTTCGCACGGTTCCTCGACCGCGCGTTTCAACGGCATCAACGTGATCAACACCGCGCGTTCGCTCGGCTAAGGAGCCCCGACCCATGACCATCTTCACCGAAGCCCAGGCGCGCGAGATCCTCGAAAAGACCGTCGCCCTGTCCACCGCCGACGAATGCACGGCCACGCTGTCCGGCTCCGTCGCGGGCAACATCCGCTTCGCACTCAACAACGTCTCCACCAGCGGCATCGTCAGCAATGCCGAGCTCGCCGTCCAGGTCGCGTTCGGCAAACGCGTCGGCACCGCCAGCATCAACGCATTCGACGAGGCCTCGCTGCGCAGCGTGGTCAAGCGCGCCGAAGACCTCGCGCGTCTGGCGCCGGAGAACCCGGAGTTTCTGCCGGCGATCGGCAAGCAGGAGTACCGCCCCAGCCCGACCTTCAGCGAATCGACGGCGGCGATCACACCGGAATTCCGCGCCCAGGTCGCCGCCGGTTCGATCACCCCGTGTCGCGCCGAGCAGCTGATCGCCGCGGGCTTCCTCGATGACGGCAAGAACTTCGTCGCCTTCGCCAACAGCAACGGCAACTTCGGCTACCAGCAGGCGACGAACTTCAACTACACCTGCACCGTGCGCACCGAAGACGGCCGCGGTTCGGGGTGGGTGGGCCGCAACCTCAAGGACGCCAGCGCGTTCGACGCCGGCCGCGACGTGCGCGTGGCGATGCGCAAGGCCAGCGATTCGGCCGAGGCCAAGGCGCTGGAGCCGGGCAAGTACACGGTGATCCTGGAGCCGGCCGCAGCCGCGGGCCTGATCAGTTTCATGATGCGGTTCTTCGATGCGCGTACCGCCGATGAAGGCCGCAGCTTCCTGTCCAAGCGCGGCGGCGGCAACAAGCTCGGCGAGCAGGTCTACGACCCGCGCGTGAACATCGTCGCCGATCCGTGGCATCCGGAAGCGGCGGTGATGCCGTGGGACGGCGAGGGTCTGCCGCGCGAGCAGATGCCGATCATCGAGAACGGCAAGATCGCCAACCTCGACTACTCGCGCTTCTGGGCGCAGCAGCAGGGCAAGCGCGCCGTGGGCCGCCCGGGCAACCTGCTGATGTCGGGCGGCGAAGGCTCGACCGCCGACCTGATTCGCGGCACCGACCGCGGCATCCTGGTCACGCGCACCTGGTACATCCGCATGGTCGATCCGCAGACGGTGCTGCTGACCGGCCTGACCCGCGACGGCACGTTCTACATCGAGAACGGCGAGATCAAGCATCCGGTGAAGAACTTCCGCTTCAACGAGTCGCCGGTGATCATGCTCAACAACATCGACGAGCTGGGTCGCCCGGTGCGCGTGGGTGGCGACGAGTCGTCGATGGTGATGATGCTGCCGCCGATGCGGTTGCGGGATTTCACGTTCACGTCGTTGTCGGATGCGGTCTGAGGCATGTCGCGCTGCCGTCGCCTGACAGCGCGAGGTTTCCGCTTGCCGTGACGTACGCAACGCTGTTTGCAGACCCGAAGGGCGCCGGCCATGGATGGCCGGCGTTTTCCGACCGAGCCAGGATGGCGAGTCGGAAAATCCCGGAACGAGTGACGCGCCGGGTGAGCTCCGTCGGGGAGGCCCTTTCTTTTGCTTACTTTTCTTTGGGCCAACAAAGAAAAGTGAGCCGCTCGCCGGCAGGCGAGTGGAAGCCTTGCTTCTGCATTTCGCGCGAAGATCAAATGCTTTCGTCCGCTGGCGCGGCCGAGTTCATTTCTTTTGGTAGACGCCAAAAGAAACGGAACCAAAGAAAAACGTCTCCCCGATCACAGCGTCATGATGAGTCATTCGTTCCGGGATTTTTCGACTCGCCATCCATGGCTCGGTCGAAAAACGCCGCACATCCATGTGCGGCGCCCTACGGGTCTGCATGCTGCATTGACCATTCATTGCAAAGCCAAAGCCAAAGCCAAAGCGAGTACGCGCCGTATCGGCGATTCCCCGGACATGCGGGAGCGTGCACGCGATGAACCGCCGCCAATCCCTGCAACTGCTGCTCGCCAGCGCCGCAGCGCTCGCGCTGCCACCACTCGCGGCGCAGTCGGCCCGCTACGACTTCTGGTTCACTCGTTTGCGCTACGAATCGGGCAACTGGGACGTGGACCAGCGGATGCCGTCCAACGTCATCACCTCGCTGATCGATTACACGAATCTGCGGGTCGATCCGGAAGAGCGCGTCGTCGCGCTGTCGGATCCGAAGATGCTGGCCTCGCCGTTCTGCTATCTCGCCGGACACAAACTGGTCGAGTTCAGTCCGGCCGAGCGGCGCAATTTCGAGCGTTACGTGCGTGGCGGTGGTTTCGTGTTCGTCGATGACTGCAACCACGACATCGACGGGCTGTTCGCCAAGTCCTTCGAGGCGCAGATGGCGGCGATCTTCGGTGCGTCGGCGATGCGGAAGCTGCCGAACAACCATGCGCTCTACCGCAGTTTCTTCCAGTTCCCCGACGGGCCGCCGGCGACGAGCTTCGAGCTCAATGGCTGGGGCGACGATCTGGTGCACGACTATCTCAAGGGCATCACGATCGACGGGCGCCTGGCCGTGCTCTACAGCAACAAGGACTACGGCTGCGAGTGGGACTACGACTGGCGCAACAAGCGTTTTCTGGCCGAGGACAATACGAAGTTCGCGGTCAACATCGTCATGTATGCCTTGAGCGCATGACCTGCATTTCGTCTGTGGGCGCGCCCACGCACCTGAACGTTTCGAGGCACGCATGACCGATACCGCTCCCACCGAAGCCGACCTGCAGGCCCGTCTCGCGCAGCTCGATGCCTTGCGCGCCGCGATCGGGCGCGCGGTCGTCGGCCAGGCCGATGTCGTCGAACAACTGCTGGTCGCGCTGCTCGCGGGTGGTCACGTGCTGCTCGAAGGTGTGCCCGGGCTCGGCAAGACGCTGCTGGTACGCACGCTGGGGCAGGCGCTCGATCTGGGGTTCCGGCGCGTGCAGTTCACGCCCGACCTGATGCCCAGCGATCTGCTCGGCACCGAACTGCTCGAGGAAGATCACGGCACCGGCAAGCGCCATTTCCGGTTCCAGGAAGGCCCGGTGTTCACCCAGCTGCTGCTCGCCGACGAACTCAATCGCACGCCGCCGAAGACCCAGGCCGCGTTGCTGGAAGCGATGGCCGAGCACACCGTCAGCCATGCCGGCGTCACGCGTGCACTGCCGCGGCCGTTCTTCGTGCTGGCGACGCAGAACCCGATCGAACAGGCCGGCACCTATCCCTTGCCGGAAGCGCAGCTCGACCGTTTCCTGCTGCACGTGGCGCTCGCCTATCCCGGTGCGGACGAAGAACAGGCGATTCTCGCGCGCACCACCGGCACGGCCGAAGCCGAGGTGCCACGCGTCATGGGCGCCGACGCGGTGCTCGCGCTGCAGGCACTGGTGCGGCAGGTGCATGTGAGCGAGGACCTGCTGGCGTGGATCACCGCGCTGGTGCGGGCGACGCGACCGGGCGAAGGCGCACCGGAGGTCGTGCGCGAGTACGTGCGCTGGGGCGCGGGTCCACGCGCGGGCCAGTCGCTGGTGCTCGCGGCGAAGGCGCGTGCGTTGCTGCAGGGCCGGCTCGCGGCGACACGCGACGATGTCGCGGCCTTGCTCGCGCCGGTGCTGCGCCATCGTCTGGTGCTGTCGTTCGCCGCCGAAGCCGCGCAGATCGATGCCGACGCGGTGATCGCCGGCCTGCTGCGCGCCTTGCCCGCGCCGGCGCGCTGATTCCCGCGATGGCGACTGCGGGACCCGATGCACCCGGAACGCCTGCGGTCGATGCCGCGGGCGACGTGCTGTCGCCTGCGTTGCGATCGTTGTTGGCGACCTTGCGCCTGCGGCCGCGTCACGCGCTCGGACGACAGGGCATCGGCCATCATCCAAGCCGCAATCGCGGCAGCGGGCTGGAATTCGCGCAATACCGCCCTTACGAATCCGGCGACGAGCCGCGGCAGATCGACTGGAAGCTCTACGCACGCAGCGACCGCTTCTTCGTCCGCGAGGCCGAGCGCGACAGTCCCGTGCGCGCCTGGGTGCTGCTCGATACCACGGCATCGATGACCCAGGCCGACGAGGCCGTGCCGGCGCGCACGCGCTTCGATGTCGCGCGGTTGCTGGTGACCTGCGTCTACGAGATCGCGCAGCGGCAGGGCGATGCCTGCGGCCTGGTGCTGTGCGGTGGCGCAGGTGTTTCGCTGGTGACCCCGGGCACGGGCCCGCGTCAGCGTGACCGGCTGCGGCATGCCCTGGCCGCGGTACGTCCGCAGGGCGAATGGCCTGATGCGAAGGCGCTGGCGCCTGCGTGGGGACGCATCGCGCGTGGCGATCTCCTCATTGCGATCGGCGACTGGTTCGACGACGCCGCAGTCGAGCAGCTGGTGCAGCTCGCCAACGCCGGCCGCGACGTGATCGCCCTGCAGGTACTGACCGCGGACGAGCGCGATTTCCCGTTCCGCGATGGGCGTCGTTTCGTCGAACCGGAGGCCGGCGAGTCGCTGCTCGGCGACGGTCCTGCGTTGCGCGCCGATTACCTCGCGCGCTTCGAGGCGGCGCGACGCGCGCTGGCGGCGCGATTCGCCGCGGCCGGCATTCGCTTCGCCACGCATGTGATCGATACGCCACCGGACGCCTTGCTCGGCGCACTGTTCGGTGACCGCGCGCCATGAGCGTCGGCCTGCTCGCGCCTGCCGCGCTCGCGGCGCTGATCGCACTGCTGTTGCCGCTGTTGCTGCACCTGGCACGTCGCGATGCGACGCGACCCACACCGTTCGCCGCGTTGCGCTGGTTGCGCGAGCGGCCGAAACCGCGGCGTCGCCTGCGCTTCGACGACTGGCCGCTGCTGCTGGTGCGGCTGCTGCTGTTGGCACTGCTCGCGCTGTGGCTGGCGTGGCCGGTGCTGCACGGTGAAACCGCGCCGGCGCGCTGGACCGTCGTCGTGCCCGGCGTTGTCGACGCCGCGCTTCCGCGTACCGAGGACGGCACGCCGGCGCCGCGCTGGCTTGCGCCCGGATTTCCCGAAGTGGGTGACGCATCTGCGCCAGCACGCAGTGGCGCCAGTGTCGCCAGCCTGTTGCGCGAGCTGGACATGACCGCGCCCCCCGGCACCGCATTGACGGTGCTGGTGCCCGACACGATCGATGGCGCCGACGGTGGGCGCATCGTGCTGTCGCGTCCGGTCGACTGGCGGATCGTGGCCGGCAACGCATCCGGGGCGGACACGTCGCCGGTCCTGCCGCCGCGTCTCGACGTCTTCGGCATCGCCGCCGACGATCCGGTAGTGCGGGTGCTGCGCGCCATCGCGCGCGCCTGGCGTCCCGACGATGCCGATGCCTTGCGCATCGCGGACGCGGAGACGGCGCTGCGTGCGGATGCGATTGCCGTGTGGTGGGGCGCCTCCACGCCGCCTGCCGCGTTGCTTGCGGGAGGTGTTGGCCGCGTGTTGCTGTTGGGTCCGGACGTGCCGCGCGACGGCCTCGATTGGCAGCCGCTCCAGCAGAACGCCGATGGCGGTGCGCTGTATGAGCGCGCCACCTGCGGCGAGGCGATCTGCGTGCGCTTCGCGCAGGCGCTCGCCCCGGCAACGATGCCGATCCTGCTCGATCCCGGATTCCCGTCGCGCCTGCGCGAGCTGTTGCAGCCCTTGCCTGCACCGCAGCGCATCGCCGCGACGGATCTCGCGCCATCGACCGGCGCCGATGCCTGGCCGCCGACACCGCGCGACCTGCGGCCGTGGTGGGCGCTGCTCGTCGCGCTGGCATTCGCGCTGGAGCGCTGGATGGCCGCGGCGCCACGCCGGAACCGCGCGGCATGAGCGTCGCCGCGCAGCTGACCCGCACGCTGGATGTCGCGCGCCGACGCGCAGCCGCGAGCGTGCTGCTGTGCGCGCTGCCGCTGGTCGCGGGTGTCGCGATGCCGGCGTGGCGACTCGCAGGCATGCCGCTTGCCGCCGGCGTCGCACTGTTGGGTCTGGCGAGCGTCGCGTGGCTGGCCTCGCGGCGCATGGCGCGCTTCGATCATGCATGGCTGAACCGCAGCCTGGACGCGAATCGCGCGGACATGGACGACAGCGCCGCGCTGGTGTTCGCACGTCCGGAGACACTCGGTGCACTGCAGCGCCTGCAGCAGTCGCGTCTGCAGGCGCGACTTGCGGCTGTGCCATGGACGCCTGCACCTGCACCGTTTCCGACGCGCGTGATCGCGGCAGCCTGGGTGTCGGGCGCGATCCTGATCGCAGCGGCCGTGTGGTGGCCGCCCGTCTCGTCGCATGCGGATGCGCAGACGCGCACTGTGTCGCGGTCCTCTGCCGTGGATGGCACGCCGGTCCTGCAGTCGCAGGCACTGCGGATCGATGCGCCGGCCTACACCGGCCAAGCGGTGCGCGCGCAGACCGAGCTCGACGCGCAGGCGCCGGCCGGCGCGACCTTGCACTGGACGCTGCGCTTCGCGCCGCAGCCGCAGCGTGTCGCACTGCGGCTGCACGACGACAGCGAGATCGCGTTCGTACGCGAGGGCGAGGACTGGGGCGCCACGTTGCGGCTCGACCAGTCCTGGCTGTACCGCATCGCGGTCGATGGCGACACCGACCACATCGTGGCGCGCGCGCAGCCCTGGCGACTGGACGCGGTGCCGGACCGCCCGCCCGAGGTGCGCGTGCGCACGCCGGAAGAGACGCTGTCGGCCTGGACGCGCGGACAGCGCGCCTGGGCGCTGGCGTTCGAGGCCAGCGACGATCACGGCGTCGCGCCGGATGCGCAGCTGCGGATCACGGTCACCCGTGGCAGTGGCGAGGCGATCACGTTCGAGGACCGCACGATGCCGCTGCGCGGACGTGGCGATGCGCGCGCGATGAGCTTCGCGACCACGCTCGACCCGGTCGCGCTCGGACTGGAGGAGGGCGGTGATCTCGTCGCCCAGCTCGAAGTCCGTGACAACCGCGCGCCGGCACCACAACGTGCCCGCAGTGCCAGCCTGATCCTGCGCTGGCCACCGCCGGCACCGGTCGATGCCGATGGGCTCGAAGGACTCGCGCGCGACGTGCTGCCCGCGTATTTCCGCAGCCAGCGGCAGATCATCATCGATGCCGAAGCCCTGATCGCCGAGCAGCCGCGTATCGAGCGCAGCGCCTTCGAAGGACGCTCCGATGCCCTCGGCGTGGACCAGCGCATCCTGCGTCTGCGGTACGGCCAGTTCCTCGGCGAGGAGTCGGAAGGCGGGCCACGACCGCCGCCCACCGCCGATGCGGAAGATCCCCCGCCACCCCCGCGCAAGCCGCTGCCGATCGACGATTTCGGCCAGACCGACACGCCGCCGGTGGACACGCACGACGGTGACGATCATGCGCACGACGACGCGCCCGCCGCACAGGGCGCGGCCACGCACGATGACCACGACCACGACCACGCGCCGCAGGACGCGATGACCTTCGGTCGCGCCGACGACGTGCTGGCGACGTTCGGCCACACCCACGATCTGCCGGAAGCGGCGACGCTGCTCGACCCGAAGACGCGCGAGATCCTGCGCGGTGCGCTGCAGGCGATGTGGCAGTCGGAACTGCACCTGCGTCAGGCCGCGCCGCGGGACGCGTTGCCGCACGCCAACCGCGCGCTCGAACTGATCAAACAGGTGCAGGAAGCCGATCGCATCTACCTGGCGCGCGTCGGTGCTTCGTTGCCACCCGTCGATCCCACACGCCGCCTGGGTGGCGATCGCGACGGCATCGCGCCGCGCGCCGTGCCCGCACCCGGCGTGGACACCGACGCAGCACCCGCAAACGCCTGGCGCGCGCTCGCCTGGAACGATGCGCCGGATCTCGATGCGTTGATCGGCTGGGCCCAGGCGCATCCGCGCCAGGTCGACGATCCGCTCGCGTTGCTGGCCGCCGTCGATGCACTGCGCCGCGACGCGGCCTGCGTCGACTGCCGGCAGGCGCTGCGTGGACAGCTGTGGCGCGTGCTGCAGCGACCACTGCCGGCGCCCGCGCGGCGTGCAGCGCCCGATGCGATGGGCACGCGTTATCTCGAAGCCTTGCAGGCGGACGCACCATGAACCCGGATCGCTGGCTGCTCATCGTGCTCGTCGTCGCTGCCGCGCTCGCGGTGCTGCGACTGGTGGTGGGACATCTGCGTGCGACGCCCGGCGCGCGTCCTGCCGTCTGGCGCACGTGTGCGCTCGTGGCGCTGACGCTGGTGTCGACAGTCCTGCTGTTCCGCGGGCTGTTGCCGCCGCCCGTTGCGGTCGAGCGCGGCACGCTCGCCGTGCTGACCGCCGGCGCTGAAGGTCTCGCGGTGCCAGCCGCCGGGACCGTCGTCGCCTTGCCCGAATCCGGTGACGTGCCGCCGGGTGCCGAACGTATGCCGGATCTGGCGACCGCGCTGCGTCGGCATGCCGATGCGCACGCACTGGTCGTCGTCGGTCATGGGCTGGAAGCACGTGATCGCGATGCGGTCGACGGTCGCGCGCTGGCGTTCCTACCTGCCGATGCGCCGGTCGGATTCGTCGAACTCCGTGCGCCTGAGCACGTCGGCGCCGGTGCGCGTTTCGAGGTGCACGGCCGGCTGGCCGGGATCGAGGCGGCACGCGTCTCGCTGATGGATCCCGCAGGCCGCCTCGTCTCGAACGTCGAGACCGACAACGCCGGGCGTTTCCGGTTGGACGCGATCGCGCGCGAGGCAGGCGCGACGCTGTTTGATGTCATCGCGCACGACGCGGAGGCGCGCGAGATCGAGCGCGTGCAGGTGCCGGTGATCGTCGACGCGGCAGCGCCGCTGCGTGTGCTGCTGATCGCCGGCGCTCCGAATCCGGACATGCGCGCGCTGCGTCGCTGGGCGGAGGATGCGGGCCTGCGCTTGCGCTGGCGCACGACCTTCGGCGGCGGCGCGGGCGTCGGCGATGCGCCGGCCCTCGATGCCGCATCGCTCGCGCAGCAGGATCTGGTGCTGCTCGACGCACGCGCCTGGGACGGTCTTGGCGCCGGCGCGCGTGCATCGTTGCTGACGGCCGTGCGCGATGGCCTGGGCGTGCTGATCCATGCGCCGCAGGCGCCATCCGCGGCGCTGCGGGGCTGGTTGCGCAGCGCTGGCCTGACGATCGAGACCGGCGGCGCTGTCGACTGGCAGCCGGACGTCGGCCCCGACGATGTCGCACGTCTGCGCGCGTGGATGGGGCCGGGCAGCGACGACGCGCCCTTCGATCCGTTGCTGGCCGGCGAAGCGGCACCGACGCTCGCCTATCTGCCGCTGTCCGGCGGCGTGCCGGCGCAGGGCAATGCGCCGTCCGGGATGATGCACTGGCAGGCGGTCGGGCAGGGGCGTCTCGGCGTGGTCACGCTCGCCGACAGCTGGCAACTGCCACTGGCCGGCCGCGCGGATCTGCATGCAGGACTGTGGAGCGGCTGGACAGGCACGCTCGCGCGCACCGGTGACGTGCAGCCGCCACGTTTCGACGGCGAATTCCGTGTCGGCGCGCGCTCGATGGTCTGCGGACTGGACGCCGATGCACGCGTCCATGCGCCCGACGGCGCGACGTCGGCGCCGGTCCCCGATCCCGCTGCGAACGGCTGCGCCGGCATCTGGCCGAGTGTCGCGGGTTGGCATCGCATTGAAGCCGCCTCCGGCAGCTGGCCGTTCCTGGTGCGTGCCGAAAAGACCGCCTTGGGATTGCACGTCGCTTCGTTGCAGAGCGCCACGCACGCGCTGGTGCGCGCATCGGATACAACGCGCCACACGATCACCGCGAAACGCCCGGGCCGCGCCTGGCCGTGGCTGCTGGCCTGGCTGTGCGTCACCGCTGCGCTGTGGGCGCTCGGCCGTGCGCGCGTGGGTCGGACGCAGGTGTCGGGCCCCTCACGAAGTGCATAATCCCGCCGCACAACCGGAGAGACGACGATGGCGCATACGGGGCGCTGCCACTGCGGCAGCCTGGCGTTCGAACTGGATGGCGAGATCGCCGAGGTCTACGACTGCAACTGCTCGATGTGCCGTCGGCGCGGCGGCCTGCTGGCATTCGCGGCCGCTGACGCATTGCGCGAAACCGGCAGCGGCACGCCGCAGACCTATCGCTTCAACACCCACGCCATCGCGCATCATTTCTGCGGGACCTGCGGCATCGCGCCGTACAGCCGCGGCGTCGGTCCGGACGGTACACAGATGGCCTGCGTCAACGTGCGTTGCGTCGATGGAATCGATCTCGCATCGCTGAAGATCGTGGAGATCGATGGGGCGCGCCTGTGACGCGCGTGCATCTGCGCTGGGCCGGTGCAGTCGTGCTCGCGGCCGCGCTGACGAGCGGCTGCTCGGACCCGGGCGCCAATGCGAACGGCATGGCCTATTCGGAAGCGGGCAATGCGCCGACCGGAAACGCCGATGGCGCCTTGCTGGCCTACGAGCACAGCGTCGGCGTGCAGCTCGACCGCGACACGATCCTGCCGCGCTTGCAGGCGATCCAGACCGCGTGCCGCGATGCGCGCTTCGGTGCGTGCACGCTGATCGAAGCGCAGCAGTCTGCCGGCGACCGGCCATTCGCGCGTGCGGTGCTGCGCATGGCGCCGGCAGGCATCGAACCGATGATCGCGCTGGCGGGCGAGGGCGGCGTGGCCGGCGAACGCAGCACGCGCGCCGAGGATCTCGCGGTCGTCGTGCGCGACAACACCATCGAGCAGGACCGGTTGATGAAGGAGATGGCGCGGCTGCAGGCGTTCGAAGCGCGGCGCGACCTGTCGGTGGCCGACATGATCGCGCTGTCGGAACGCATCGCCGCAACCGAGGCGCAGATCGAAGCCGCGCGTCGCGATGGTGCCCAGCACCGCCGCCGGATCGACACGCAACTGCTGACCGTGCAACTGCGCGCGCGCGACGGCGAACAGGGCCGCAGCGAGATCGGCGCCGCGTTCCGCGAGTTCGGCGGCACGCTCGCCACCGGCACCGCCTGGACGATCCGCGCGACTGCGTTCCTGTTCCCGTTGGCCATCGTGGGTATCGCGTTGTTCGCCGTGCTGCGTGCGCTGTGGCGGCGGCGTCGCCGCGGCTGATTGCCTTGAGCGCGCGTCGGTTGCCCGGCGCGGTGGGGTCCTGCAGACTCGGGGCGCCGCAGTTCAAGCCGGCATTCCGGGCGCGCAGCGCGATTCCGACACCGCGCCGGTTCACGACGCAGGCCTGCGCCTGCGCCATCCATGCAAGGAGGACGCCATGGTCACCCGTCGCGATGCCCTGAAACTCTCACTCGGTGCCGGCCTGTCGCTGGCATTGCCCGGCACGCTGTTCGCCGCCACGCCCGCGCCGTTGCTGACGCGCCCCATTCCGTCGAGTGGCCAGCGCATTCCCGTGGTCGGTCTCGGCAGCTCGGCGACGTTTTCGTCGACCGCGCGCGACGATGCGTCCGCGCTCAATGAAGTGCTGCGCACGCTGGTCGACCAGGGCGGCGCCGTGTTCGATACCGCGCCCAGCTACGGCGCGTCGGAAGAAGTCGCCGGCAAGGCGGTGCAGGACCTCGGCGTCGCCGATCGCGTGTTCTGGGCGACCAAGGTCAACGTCGCCGGCCGCGAGGCGGATGCGAAGGCCGACCCGGCCGCGGCACGCGCGCAGATCGAAGCCTCGTTCGCGCGCCTCGGCCGCGACACGATCGATCTGATCCAGGTCCACAACCTCGGCGACGTGCCGACCCAGCTCGGCATCCTCAAGGAACTGAAGGACGCCAAGCGCGTGCGCTACATCGGCGTCACCTCGACCAGCAAGCCGGCCTATCCGAAGCTGATCGAGACGATGCGCAACGAGCCGCTGGATTTCATCGGCGTGGATTACGCGATCGACAACCGTGATGTCGAGGAGACGATCCTGCCGCTGGCCGCCGAGCGCGGCATCGGTGTACTGGTGTATGCACCGTTCGGGCGGACGCGCTTGTGGCGTCGTGTCGGCGAAACGCCGGTGCCGGACTGGGCCGCGGAGTTCGATGCGGCCACCTGGGGCCAGTTCTTCCTGAAGTTCGTGCTGTCGCATCCGGCCGTCACCTGCGTGACGCCGGCAACGAGTCGCGCCTCGAACCTCATCGACAATCTCGGCGCGGGCCGTGGTCGCTTGCCGGATGCGGCGCAGCGTGAACGCATGGCGAAGCTGATCGAGGCATTGCCGGCGGCGAGCTGAATCCAGCGGGCCCGCCGCCGCGACCGGCGTGCGGGCTCAGCCTTCTTCTTCGGTCTCGAACTCGACGACCGCGTCGAGATCGAAGGCCAGCGCCTCGATCGCTTCGCGCAGCTTGCGCTCGGTCGAGGGATTGCCGATCTCGACTTCGATCTCGTGCATCTTCGGTCCGGCGACATCGCTGAGACCGGCCGAGCTGGAATCGGCATCGTCCATGTGCGACATCAGGTCGTCGATCTCCTCGACGTGCTCGATGCCCTCCACGCTCGACAGGAGATTGATCACCGCGCGCGCGGTGTCGTCGCTGCCGGTGAGGCGGATGCGGAGCATGGGCATGTCGGTTCCTTGTGTATCCGGGGAGGCGTGCAGGCAGGCTAGGCAGCGAAGCGGAAAGCCGACGTGACGACAGCGCGGTCACGTCGCGGACCATCGCCCCGGCACGCCGCCGCTCAGCCCGGCCGCATCCGCTCGAAGGTCAGCGTGGTCTGGTCGTGGTACTGCGCCGGACCGGTTTCGACATAGCCGAGCTTGCCGGCCAGCCTGCGCGAAGGCGTGTTGTCCGGATTGATGATGCAGACGCTGCGCCCGCCGAAGGGCTGCGCATCGAACCAGGCATGCATCGCCTGCGTGGCTTCCGACGCGATGCCGCGGCCGTGCGCTTCCTTCGCGAACACCCAGGCGCCTTCCGGCGAGGCGGAGAACGCATCGCCCAGATCGCGACGGAAATCCGCGAAGCCGGCGCCGCCGACATTGCGGCCGGTCTCGCGTTCGATCACCGCGAAGATGCCGAAGCCGAATGCGGTCCAGTGGCCGATGTAGCGCAGCAGCCGGTTCCAGATGTCCTCGTCGCTGGGCACGACCGAGGTGATGTGCCGCATCACCTCGGGGTCGCGGATCATCGCGCGCAGCGCGTCGAAGTCCTCGATCGTGTGCGGGCGCAACAGCAGTCGTCCGGTCTCGATGCGCATCGCGCTCAGCCTGCCGGCGGCGTGCGCACCGGCACGCTGATGTTGCACAGGTCGATGTGGCCGGCCGGCTGTATGTACCAGTCGTCGCGGCGGTTGCGGCGCGATTCCACCACGGCATCGAACAGCGGCGTGTCGGTGCGCAGCACCTGCAGCGGGGTGCGTTCGCTTGCCGGCACTTCCGAGGCGAGACGGATGCGACGGATCGGCGTGCGTTGTGTCGGGTCCTCGTAGAACCCCAGCGGGCCGGTGCCACGCGGCAGCACGCTCAGCAGCTCCATGCCCTGCAGCACGCGGCCGACGGTGGTGATGTTGCGGTCGAGCTGGCGCGGCGATTGACCGGTGACGATGTAGAGCTCGGTGCCGTTGCTGGAATCGGGCGCCATGTCGCGGCCCGCGCCGAGCGTGCCGTAGCAGTGCGCGAGCCAGGCGCGACCGCCGCCGTTGCGGTCGTCACGCGCGGCCGGGAAGCCGTCGGCGAAACCGGTCTGCGCCGCCCAGCCGTCGGGATCGGGCAGCGCGTGGAAGGCGAGGCCGGCGGACGCGCGATCGAACTCGGCCGGCAGTCGCGCACGTGCGCTGCCGATCGGGCGGCCCGGTACGCCTTCTTCGGTGATGTCGCCGAACTGCACGACGAAGTTGTCCTGCGAGCGGTACAGGGTGAGCCCGTTCCAGAAGCCGCCGCGGGCGAGGGTACGGATGTTGGCGACGTGCTCGGGTGCGAACGCCGGCGCCAGCTCGATCACCACGCGGCCGCCGTCGAGATCCATGTACAGCAGGTTGGCCGGATCGGGGTCACGCCAGTCGGCAGGCGTGGACGCGTCGAGCAGTTCCTGTGTCGAGCGGGTCTCGACGGTCGTCGGCGCGCCCGACGTGGCACAGCCGGCCAGCGCGAGCACGCAGGCGGCGAGGGTGATGGACAGGGCGTGGCAGGGCGGCTGGCGCATGGATGGATTCCCCGGAAGACAGGTGCCGATTGTGGCCGAGTCGATGGTGCGCGTGACTACCGGCACATCCGCTATAGCGAAGTCCGCACTAGTATCTGGATCAACCTAGCGGAGGTGGCCCATGGCCGACGCCCCGGATGACAGCGAGCTGCAACTGCGCAAGTTCCAGAAGGAACTGAGCGCGGGCACGGTGTCGCTGGCATTGCTGGCGGTGCTGGGCAGCGCGGGCGAGCCGATGTACGGCTACCAGATTGCCAAACGTCTCGAATCGCTCGACGGCGTGCTCAGCGGCAAACAGAGCGCGCTGTATCCGGTGCTGCGCAACCTCAGCGCCGCCGGGCTGCTCGACAGCCATGTGGAGCCGTCCGTCGCCGGACCGCCGCGCCGCTACTACCGCATCACCGAGGCAGGGCGGATCACCCTGCAGCAGTGGACCGCCGCGTGGCGGGCCACACGGGATTCCGTCGACGCCGTCCTGGAGGGGATACGCGAATGAACATGCACAACCTGCCGCAGAGCATTCCCGAGTACCTGGAGCAATTGCGACGCGCACTGGCCGGCGCCGATCCGGCGCTGGTGCAGGACGCGCTCTACGACGCCGAGGAGTACCTGCGCTCGGAACTGGCCGAACAGACGGGCCGTTCGGAAGCCGAGGTCATCGCCTCGGTCGCGTCGAGCTACGGCGCGCCCGATGAAGTGGCCGACATCTACCGCGACACCGAGGTCAAGGTGCAGACCGCGCTGCGGCCGCCGGCGCCGAAGCCGCGCACTTCGCTGGCAGGCAGGTTCTTCGGCGTCGCCGCCGATGCGCGTACCTACTCGGCGATGTTCTACATGGTGCTGTCGCTGGCCACCGGCATCTTCTACTTCCTGTGGGTGGTGCTGGGCCTCTCGATTTCCGGCGGCCTGGTGATCGTGCTGGTCGGCATTCCGCTGTTGATCCTGTTCCTCGGCTCGGTACGGCTGCTGTCGCTGGTCGAGGGCCGCCTGGTCGAAGTGATGCTCGGCGAGCGCATGCCGCGGCGGCCGTTGTACTCGGCGCGCGGTCGTGACTGGCTGCAGCGCATCGGTGACATGTTCACCGACGCCCGCACCTGGAGCACGCTGCTGTACATGCTGCTGATGCTGCCGCTGGGCATCGTGTACTTCGCGATCACGGTGACGCTGCTGAGCGTCGCGCTGCCACTGGTCGCCGCGCCGCTGGCGCTGCTTCCGGGTATCGATCTCAACGTCTGGATGTTCGGCATCGACATTCCGCGACAGGCGCCGTTCCTGCTGCCGCTGGTCTCGGCAACCGGCGTGCTGCTGCTGTTCGCAAGCCTGCACCTGTTCCGCGCCATCGGCCGCGTACACGGTGGCATCGCCAAGCATCTGCTGGTGAAGACGGCGCAGTACGCGTGAACCGGGGCGTGGGGCTGTCCGCTTCGCTGCTCCTGGGTCTGCTGTTGACCTGTGGTGTGGCAACGGCCTCGGGCCCGCGATTCGCGTTCGAGCCGTCGCCGGGGGCGGACGAGGCGGGCGTCGCGCAGGCGATTGCAGTCCTGTCCGGACGTGTGCTGTCGGCCCGGGCCGCGGGCGAAGTGCAGGTGCCCCCGGCGGGCCTCGCGCAGTTGCGCATCGCGGCCCGACAGGACGAGGCCGCGTTCGAGGCCGTGCGCGCGGTGATGGACGATGCGGGCTTGCGGGGCGACCACGAGCGTCGGCAGCGCTGGATGCCCTATCTGCTGTACACGCAGGCCCGCGCGGATCAGCGCCGGGCCTTCCCCCAGGCGTATGCGGCCGCATTCGAAACCCATTTCGCGGGCATGGATGACCTCGAGGCGAAGCGGACCCAGTTCTGGTTCGGCGGCAATCTGACGCGCGCGCAGGCCGATCTTCGGGAGGCTGCATCCACGTTCGACGGTTCCGGAACGCTCACGCTGGACGAGGCGCTGGGTCTTGCACGCCGTCAGGCCTTCGTGGACGTGCTTGCGGCGGCGTCGTTGGCCGGTGCACTGATCGCCAGGGACGAGGACGCGCGTTACGTCATCGACGAGGACGTGCTGATCCGGACGCCTGCGGGCGTCACGCTGTCGGCGGTGGTGGCGCGGAGCCGGAACGCCACATCCCCATTGGCTGCTGCGATGCAGTTCACGATCTACACCGCGCCTGCGGCCAATCGCGAGAGCGCCCTGCAGGCAGCGGCGCGCGGTTATGCGGGCGTGGTGGTGGACGCGCGCGGAAAACGACTGAGCGGAGACGCGATCCGCCCGTACGAGACAGAAGCCGAAGACGCATCGGCGGCCGTCGACTGGATCGCGCGTCAGTCCTGGAACGATGGTCGCGTGGCGATGTACGGCGGCAGCTACTCCGGCTTCGCAGCCTGGGCGGCGGCCAAGCGCATGCCGCCGGCGTTGAAGACCATCGTGCCGTACGTGGCTGCCATTCCAGGCTTCGGGCTGCCGATGGAGAACAATGTCTTCCTGAGCGCGAACTATGCGTGGCCGCTCTACGTGGCTGGCAACCGGTTGCTGGATGAGGACGTCTACGCCGATCGCGAACGTTGGCAGCGCCTGCCGGAGGCCTGGTACGCCAGTGGCCGCCCGTACCGCGAGATCGACCGGGTGGACGGCACGCCGAACCCGTGGCTGCAGCGCTGGCTCTCACATCCGGCCTACGACGCCTACTGGCAGGCGATGGTGCCCTACGGCGACGAGTTCGCGCGCATCGACATTCCGGTGCTGACGATCACCGGCTACTACGACGATGGTCAGATCTCCGCATTGCAGTACTTCAAGGAGCACTTGCGGCATCGTCCCGATGCGGCGCATTCCCTGCTGATCGGCCCGTACGACCACTTCGGCGCGCAGGCGCCGATCAAGCCGCGCAACGTGGGCGGGTACGACATCGATCCGGTCGCGCTGTTCGACACGCAGGACATCACCTTCCAGTGGCTCGACCACGTGCTGCACGACAAGCCGCGCCCGGCGTTGTTGCGGGACAGGGTCAACTACCAGTTGATGGGCGCCGACGCCTGGCAGCACGCGCCGTCGCTGGAGGCCGCGGCGGAGGCGACGACGTTCCATCTGTCCGGTGCCGCCTGCGGACGCTACCGTTGCCTCGCATCCGCATCCGCGCCCGCGGCGACGGCGCCGCTGATGCAGAGCGTCGACTTCGCGGACCGCACGACGGAAGGGCACGCGTATTACCCGAATCCGGTCGTGCGTGACGGCCTCGAGGTGGACAGCGGGTTTGCGTTCGTCAGTGCGCCGTTCGAACAGCCGACGTCCGTGGTCGGCACGTTCTCGGGCGCACTCAAGGTGCGCATCGACCGGCGCGATTTCGATTTCAGCGTCTCACTGTACGAACTGATGCCCGACGACAGCGCGATGCAACTGTCGTACTACGTCGGCCGGGCGAGCCATGCCCGTGACCTGACGCATCGCGAACTGTTGCCGCCCGGCGAGTGGACCACCGTGCCGTTCGAGCGCACACGCATGACCGGCCGCAGGCTGGAGGCGGGTAGCCGTCTGCTGGTGGTCGTGGACGTGCTGAAGGATGCGCGGCACCAGGTGAACATGGGCACGGGCCAGGATGTCAGCGATGAATCCATTGCCGATGCGGAAACGCCCCTGGTGATCGAGTGGCATCCCGACAGCACGATCCAGGTGCCGTTGCGGCGCGATTGACGCCGGGTGGTCGCGATGCGGCTGCAGGCCGCAAACGCAACGGGCGCGTCGTCCGAAGCGCCCGTTGTCGTCTCCGCAGTGGCCCGGGCTCAGCCGGCGGGTGACTTGCGCTTCGTCATCCGCTTGCGCGCGGTCTTCGCTGCCGGCTTCGTCTTCGCCGGGCCCGCGTCCTGCGCATGCGATGCGATGAACGCACGCACCTGCGGATAGACCTGGTTGCGCCAGCGGCGGCCGCTGAAGATGCCGTAGTGGCCGGCACCCTCGACGGTGATGTGGGCGCGGTCCGCTTCGGAAACGCCGGTGCACAGCGTGTGCGCGGCGCGGGTCTGGCCTTCGCCGGAGATGTCGTCGAGCTCGCCTTCGATCGTCAGCAGCGCGGTGCCGGTGATCTTCGACGGCTCCACGCGCTCGCCGGCGACGACCCACTTGCCGCGCGGCAGCAGATGCTGCTGGAACACCACGCGGATCGTGTCGAGATAGTACTCGGCCGGCATGTCGAGCACGGCGTTGTACTCGTCGTAGAACCGGCGGTGCGCCTGGGCATCCTCATCGTCGCCCTTGACAAGGTCGCGGTAGAAATCCCAGTGCGATTCGAGATGGCGTTCGGGATTCATCGCCATGAAGCCCATGTGCTGCAGGAAGCCCGGGTACACCAGACGCCCGCGGCCGGGATAGTTCATCGGCACCGGGTGGATCACGTTCTGTTCGAACCAGGCGTGCGGCTTCTCCGTCGCCAGGTTGTTCACCGCGGTCGGCGACTGTCGGGTATCGATCGGTCCGCCCATCATCACCAGCGAACGCGGTGTGGCTTCACCGCGCGCGGCCATCAGCGACACGGCCGCGAGCACCGGCACGGTCGGCTGGCAGACGCTGACCACGTGCAGCTCTTCGGCGCCGATGTGGCGGATGAAGTCCTCGATGTAGGCGATGTAGTCGTCGAGCGAGAACGCACCGGCGTCGGCCGGGACCATGCGCGCATCGATCCAGTCGGTGACGTAGACCTTGTGGTCGCGCAGCAGCGTGCGCACGGTGTCGCGCAGCAGCGTTGCATGGTGGCCCGACAGCGGGGCGACGACCAGCACGGTGGGCTGTGCCTTGATGACGTCCAGATGCGCCGGATCGTCGGTGTAGCGCTTGAAGCGCAACAGCTTGCAGAACGGCTTCACCAGCGCGTCGAGTTGCACGACCGGATAGGTGCGGTCGTTGTCGTCGTTCTCGACGGCGTGGATGCCGAACGCCGGCTTCTCGTAGTCCTTGCCGATGCGGTACAGCAGTTCGTTGGCAGCCGAGACCTGCTCGGCGCCGGCCAGGTTGGACAGCCAGGTGCCGTCGGCGCCGAACGCCTTCGCGTTCGCGTCGGCCAGCAGCGTCCACGGCTTCATCCAGGCGCGGCCCATCTCGTGCAGTTGGTAGAACAGCATCGGCATTCCAATCAGTGGTGTTGCTGCGACGCAGCATAACGCATCGGCCGTGAACGACCGGAAGGCCTGAAGGCAGGATTCAGGTGCGTGCGAGCGCGGGATCAGGCGGTTTCGAGCGCGGTGGCGGCGTCGGCCAGCTGCGGCGAGAGCCAGCAATGCGAGCCCAGTGCACGGAAACCGGCAGCGGCGAAGCGCTCACGGTAGAAGCGCGCGGGGCGCTGCCTGAAACCGTCGTCGTCGCCTTCGGCGCCGTCCTCGCGGGCGAAGCATTCGAGGAACGCAACTCCACCGGTGAGTTCGGCCAGGCCGGGCAGGCCGCGGTCGAGTTCGCGCGTGTCGAGGTAATGCAGCACATCGCTGCAGATCAGCAGGTCGACCGGAGGACAGGGCCGCAGCATCTCGAAATCTGCGAACCGTGCGTGATGCAGGTTGCGCGCGCGGCCGAAGCGCGACACCGCGTACTCGCTGGCATCGAAGCCGAGGTACTGCGCCTTGGGACGCAGCTTGCGCAGCGGTGCGCGCCAGGCACCTTCGCCGGCGCCGATGTCGAGCACGGTGCGCAACGGGCGTTCGAGGTGGTACTCGGCCGTCGCGACTGCAAGCGCGACCTTGCGCGCGAGACGCGCGGGTCCGCCGATGTCGCCGGCGCGGTACCAGCGGTCGAAATAGGCGCGGTCGTACTGCTTGGACATCGAAGGGCCGGAGAAGTGCGGGACGCGCATTCTAGGTGCTGCCGGCGGCTGCGACACAGCGTCGCAGGGCGCCGCGGATGTACGAACCGCCTGCACGGGCGTGCGATCCTTGCCTCCCAGCCGAGGGAGCCAGCGCGATGCAAGCCTATCTGTGGGTCAAGACCTTCCACCTCGTCTTCGTGATGGCGTGGATTGCCGCCGCGTTCTATCTGCCGCGGATCCTGATCAACCTGGTCGAGGCCGGCGACACCGTCGACGTGCGCGCGCGACTGGTGTTGATGGGCCGCCGCCTCTACCGCTTTGGCCACGTGATGCTGGGCCTCGCACTGCTGCTGGGCCTGGTGCTGTGGATGGGCTACACGTTCATCACCGATTTCCCGACGATGGCCCCGATGGGCGGTGGCGCGGGCTGGCTGCATGCCAAGCTGGGCCTGGTCGTGCTGCTGGTCGTGCACTTCGTCGTCGCCGGCCGCTGGCTCAAGGGCGTGGACCAGGGGCGCGCGCTGCCGTCGACGAAGGCGCTGCGCTGGTTCAACGAGATTCCGGTACTGCTGCTGGTCGGCGTGGTGTGGCTGGTGCTCGCGAAGCCGTTCTGAGTGCGGTGACGCAAAGGGTTCGATGGGTTTCGCTGCGCTCTACCCATCCTGCGAACCGCGCACAATGCGTGAGCATCGACGCATTGATCACGAAAGGCGAAACGTGAGAGCCCCTCTCCCATGGGGGGGAGGAAGCGCGCTTGCGAGCCAACTGCTCGCGTGCCGACGAACGCCCTCGCGGCAACGCGAGGGCCGGGGCGCGGAGCGGGGGTTGGGGTGAGGAGCGACGCTCGCGCGGACTCCGCGGCAGGCAATGCGCTCCGCCCAGAAGTCACATCCACCCGCTGACACCTGCATCCACTCAGTCGTCCGATCGCGTGCGATGGATGTCGTGCGTGGCCACACCACGCGCGCGGTCGGGCAGGTCGAACCAGCGTGGATGCGCCAGCGTGCGATCCATGTCGCGTCGGCCGCTGTCCCAGTGTTCGCGCAGCGGGATGTGGCCGAAGGCGTAATCCTTGTTCTGCTGCTCGTGCGGTTTGGTCTGGTAGATCAGATGGATCACGTTGAACACGCGGTCGTCGAGATACGGCGCCAGCGCGTCTTCGAGGTGCGCAGGCAGCACGCGGTCCGGCAGGTGGTCGATCAGTTCCTTGAGCGAGGTGCGCAGCGTCTGCGCCATTTCCACCATGCGCGTGCCGTGGCGCGTGCGGCTGGAGAAGCGGATGTCCTTCATCCGTTCCAGCACGTCGAGCATCGATGCCGGCGCGACGCCGCGCGCGCTCCACAGGTCGACCTGGAAGGCGAGCGTGTCCTCGTGCGGGCGGCAGTCGAGGATGTATTCCAGCGGCGTGTTGGAGACGATGCCGCCGTCCCAGTACGGCTCGCCGTCGATCTCGACGGCCGGAAACGCCGGCGGCAGCGCGCCCGAGGCGAGGATGTGCTCGACGCGGATGGGTTCCAGCGCGCTGTCGAAGTAACGGAAGTTGCCGCGGGTGACGCTGGTCGCACCGACGGTCAGGCGCACGCCGCGATCCTGATTGATGCGGTCGAAATCGACGAAGCGCAGCAGGGTCTCGCGCAGCGGCGAGGTGTCGTAGAAACTCGTCGCCGCATCGCTGCCGTCGCCGGGCACCAGGAACGGCGAGATCGGCCGCGCTTCGAAAAAGCCGCGCTGGCCCTGCAGCAGCGCACCCATCGCGCTCATGCCGCGGGCCCACGACAGCAGCATCGGATCCTCGGGCAGGCCGGCGATCGCGGTGCGGATCGCCAGCGCCGGCAGCGACATCGGTCCCGCCGGTTCGGTGATCGTGTGCCAGAACGCCTGCAGTTGCGCGATGCGGTCTTCCGGCGCGTTGCCGGCGAGGATCGCCGCGTTGATCGCGCCGATCGAGATGCCGGCGAACCAGTTCGGCGCGATGCCGGCCTCGTGCAGGCGCTCGTAGACACCGCACTGGTAGGCGCCGAGCGCGCCGCCGCCCTGCAGCACCAGGGCGACGGTGGGATAGCGCGCGACGTGCCGGCGGACCGCGGCTTCGCTCACTGCATGTACCAGCCGTGGCTCACGACCAGGCTCTGGCCGGTCAGCGCATTGGTCTCGAACGCGGCCAGCGTCAGCGCCACATTCGCCACGTCATCGACGGTGGTGAATTCGCCGTCCACCGTGTCCTTGAGCATCACGTTCTGGATCACGTCTTCTTCGCTGATGCCCAGTTCCTTCGCCTGCTCGGGAATCTGCTTGTCGACCAGCGGCGTGCGCACGAAACCCGGACAGATCACGTTGGCGCGCACGCCGTAGGCCGCCGCTTCCTTGGCGACCGTGCGCGCGAGACCCAGCAGGCCGTGCTTGGCGGTGACGTAGGGCGCCTTGAGCTTGGAGGCCGTGTGCGAATGCACCGAGCCCATGTAGATGATCGCGCCGCCGGTCTTGCGCGTCTCCATGTCGCGCAGGCATTCGCGGGTGGTCAGGAAGGCGCCGTCGAGATGGATGGCGAGCATCTTCTTCCAGTCGGCGTAGCTGAAATCGGCGACCTTGTTGACGATCTGGATACCGGCATTCGACACCAGCACGTCGACCCGGCCGTAGTGCGCGACCGCCTTTGCGATACCGTCGACCACCTGCGCCTCGTCGGTGACGTCCATCGCCACGGCCAGCGCATCGCCGCCGGCGCTGCGGATCTCGTTGGCAGTCGCTTCGGCGGCGTCGAGCTTGAGATCGGCGATGACGACCTTGCCGCCTGCCTGGGCGTAGACCTCGGCGATGCGCTTGCCGATGCCGCTGGCCGCGCCGGTGACCACGCAGACCTTGCCGTCGAGTCGATTCATGGATGCCGCTCCGCTTCGAATGGGGATGCGGCCAGCTTAGCCCGTCGATGCGTCAATCCGCGTCGTACCTTCGGGCGATATGGAACGCACCGCTGTGGGAGCGGCCTTGGCCGCGAAGGGCTTTCGGTGAAGTCCTCGCGGCCAGGGCCGCTCCCACAGAAACGGTGGGCTGTCTTCAGTCGGCGTTACGCACCGGCGCATCCACCGGCGTCATCGCCGGCAGATCGACAGGCACGCCGTCGGCGTTGCAGTGGCCGGTCGCGCACAGCTGCGCGCGCAGCGCGGGCGTGGCCTGCACGATCAGGTGATAGATCACGTTCTGCTCGACCGTGCCGCGCACCGCGTCACTGCCGGGGCCGCGCGCCCAGATACCGACGTCGTCACCGCCGTGCGATTCGCTCTTCATCGGCACCAGCGCTTCCTGCATGAAGTCGGGGTGTTCGGTGTCGACCTCGCGCAGGTCCGGGCGGCCGCTGGCGGCCTCGAAGCTGCTGGGCTTGTGGAGGTGCGTCTTCGGGCCGGCCGGCTGCTGGTTGCTGGCGCCGATATAGCCGGGGCCGTTGGCGTAGACCAGGGTGGTGTAGGTCAGACCGGTCGCATCGAGCGCGTAGGCGTTCGGATCGTCGTCCTCGCTGACCCGGCCGCGCACCTTGCCCAGGATCGGATTGCCGCGGGTCGGATAGCCCACGAAATTCAGCGTGTGCGAATGGTCGGCGGTGACGAGGATCAGTGTGTCGTCGGCGGACGTCGCCTCGGCTGCGGCCTGCACCGCGCGTGACATCGCGACGGTCTCGTCGAGTGCGCGGAAGGCGTTGCCTTCGTGGTTCGCGTGATCGATGCGCCCGCCTTCGACCAGCAGCACGTAGCCCTTGCCGTCGCGTGCCAGGCGCTCGATTGCGAAGCGGGTCATCTCGGCCAGATCCGGCTCGCCGTCGCCGCCGCGGTTGCGGTCGTGCTCGTACTGCATGTGGTCGGGTTCGAACAGGCCGAACACCGCGTCGGCATCTTTTGCTGCGCGCAGCTGTGCGGTGTTCCAGACGAAGGCGCCGCCCGGATTGGCCGCCAGCCATTCGGCGGTCAGGTCGCGTCCATCGAGGCGCTGGCCGACCTTGTCGTCGTACTCGGGATCGCGCACGCCGGCCGGCAGGAACATGCCGCGACCGCCGCCCATCAGCACTTTCGGCGCGCGGCCCGGGGCGAAATCGAGGATCTGCTGGGCGATGTCGCGGCAACCCTGCGCGCGCGCCTCGTCCGGCAGGTCGACATCGTTTTCCCAGTTGCGGTCCGGCACGTGCGCGTAGGTGGCCGCCGGTGTCGCATGGGTCAGGCGCGCCGTGGTGACGATGCCGGTGTCGAGGCCGGCGTCGCTGGCGAGGCGCAGCCACGACTGCACGTGGCGCTGGCGGCTGTCTTCGCAGTCGAAGCGCTTGCCGGACGAGACGCCGATCGCGCCCATGTGCGACTTCACGCCGGTGGCGACCGCGGTCATCGTGCCGGCGGAGTCGGGCGTCTGCGAATCGGTGTTGTAGGTCTTGGACAGGGCGGTGTTCGGGAACTGTTCCCAGCTCAGCGCGTGCTCTTCGCCGCTGCCACCCAGACGCTGGCCTTCGAGGATGCGCGCCGCGGCGACCGTGGTCAGGCTCATGCCGTCGCCGAGGAACACGATGACGTTTTTCGCCTCACCGCCCATCGCGCCGTTGCCGGCCGCGCGCGCCGCGCCGCTGCGGTACCACCACTGCGCGGTCTCGTCGGCGGGGGAGGCGGCCGGCGGCACATCGAGGGGTCGGACATGGCCGGCGCTGGAGGTGCCGGAGGACGCGCACGCGGCGCAGAGCAGAGTCAGCGAGCAGGCGAGGCCCGCATTGAGAAAGCGCATGGAGAATCGAGGTCCCGGACGGAAAAGCCGTGCAATTATGCCCGGCGCGCATTGCAGCTTCACGGCGGTTCGACGCGACCGGCGTTCGCATCGCATCTGCCGGCGGCGCGGACATTCGGGGGTCGTTGTTGCATGTATGGGACGCTGGCGTCCCGGCGCCGGCATCGCCAACATGGATGGCGTCCCGTATCGTTCTCGATTGCGTTTTGGGCAGCCCTCGAATGAATGCACTGGCCTGGTGGTTCCGCATCCCGTTCTGGCAGCGCGTGCTGGGCGCGTTCGTGCTCGGCGCGCTGGTCGGCTGGCTGATGGGGCCGGCGGCCGGCACGTGGCTGCAGCCGCTGGGCACGCTGTACGTCAACCTGATCCGCATGATCGCGGTGCCGCTGGTGTTCTTCGCGGTGATCAATGCCGTGGCCGCGCTGCACGGACAGCAGTCGATCGCCGCGCTCGGCGGCCGCACCTTCGGCTGGTTCGCCGCGACCGCAGTGCTCGCGGTCGGCGTGGGTTTTGCGGCCGCCTATACCTTCAATCCGGGCCTGAGCATCGAAGCGGGCTCGCTGAGCGCCGCGGCCGATTACACGCCGCGCGAGGTGCCGACGCCGGTCGAGGTGCTGCTCAACGTGGTGCCGACCAATCCGTTCGCGGCGCTGTCGAACGGCAACATCCTGCAGGTGATCTTCTTCGCCGGCCTGCTGGGCTTCGCGCTGGTGAAGCTGGGGGAGCGCGTCGCGGCGTTGCGCACGCTGGTCGGGCAGGCGTCCGACGCGATGATCCAGGTCACGCGCTTCGTGCTCGAGATCACCCCGATCGGCACATTCGGTCTGATCGCGGCGCTCGTCGGCACCTACGGTTTCGAAAAGCTGCTGCCGCTGGGCAGTTTCGTCATCGCGCTGTACGTCGCCTGCGCAGCGCACATCGTCATCGTCTACAGCGGCCTCCTGCTGGCACATGGCCTGAATCCGCTGAAGTTCTTCCGTGGCGCCGCGCCCGGCATGCAGGTCGCATTCGTCAGTTCGTCGAGCCTGGCGTCGATGCCGGTCGCGCTGCGCAGCGTGACCCACAACCTCGGCGTCAATCGCGATTACGCGGCGTTTGCGGTGCCGCTGGGCGCGACGATCAAGATGGACGGCTGCGGCGCGATCTATCCCACGCTGGCCTCGGTGTTCATCGCGCAGTATTTCGGAATCGAACTGAGCTTCGCCCAGTACGCGGCGATCCTGCTGGCCTCGGTGCTCGGCAGCTTCGGCACCGCCGGCGTGCCGGGCACGGCCGTGGTCATGGCGACGGTGGTGCTGTCGGCGGCCGGTCTGCCGCTGGAAGGCCTGGGCCTGCTGCTGGCGATCGACCGCATCCTCGACATGATGCGCACGATGACCAACGTCACCGGACAGATGCTGGTGCCGGTGCTGGTCGCACGCGAGACGGGACTGCTGGATCGAGAGGTCTACGAGTCGGCGAGCAGCAACGTCGGGTTGGACGATCCTGGTGTCGAAGAGTCGAAGTGACGCTCTGGCAGGCGCGCAATGAGAAAGGCCGCCCTCGGGCGGCCTTTTGCGGAGTCGGTCTGCGCGCGTACAGGCGGCGGACGTCCGCTCAGCGATGCAGGAACCGGTTGAGCGGCGCGTTCGGGCGCGGCTCGAACATCGGCACGACCTGTTCGCGCAGCGGCTCGCCGCTGGCGTTCCATACGGTGGTTTCGCTGGGGAACTCTTCGCTGCGGGTGATCGTGCCGACGACCTGCGGCAGCGCCTGCGACGAGGCCGGCACGTCGGGGTTCCAGCGGAACACGCCGTAGTCGGGCGAGAACACCACCGCGACATCGCCTTCGAGGCGACGGTCCGGGCACAGCACCGCGCCGTGTTTTGCGAGCACGCGCAACGCGCCGACCGGCATCGCGCGCACGGTCGGGCCGGTGCGTTCGTTCGAATGGCCGGGGCAGACTTGCGCGGCATGTTCGATCGCGCGCTCGGCGACTTCGCGGTCGCTCTGGGCATTGGCGGTGGCAGCGACGAACAGCAGCGGCAGTGCGAGGGCGGGCGTCAGGCGCATCGGAGACTCCGTGTCAGGACAGGGGCCGCGATCATCGCGTGCGCCCGCGCCGCAGTTGTTAGCGCAGTGTGCATGGCGCGACATGACCACCGGCACGCGCCTGCACGGCCCTGGACTCTATAGTCGGCATTCGTGCCCCGGGGAGCGGGGCGGACAGGGAACCGACCATGAAACGACTCGCAGGACTGGGTGGCACATGCGTGCTGCTCGCGATGCTGGCCGCGCCCGCGGCCGCGCAGCAGGCCGACTGGCGTCTGCCGATCGAAACGAAGAAGCTCGACAACGGCCTGACCGTCGTCGTGTCCGAAGACCGCAGTTCGCCGACCGTCGGCGTCAGCGTGGTCTATCACGTGGGCATGCGCCTCGAACCCGAGAACCGCACCGGCTTCGCGCACCTGTTCGAACACCTGATGTTCCAGGGCACGCCGGTCGCGCCCAAGGGCACGTTCGATCGCGTCATCCAGGGCGGCGGCGGTCGCCTCAACGGCTCCACGCGTCCCGACTACACCAACTACATCGAGACCGCGCCGGTCTCCGCGCTCGCGCCGATCCTGTGGCTCGAAGCGGACCGCATGAAGACGCTGGATTTCTCGCCCGAGAACCTCAAGAACCAGCAGGACGTGGTCAAGGAAGAGATCCGCGTCAACGTGCAGAACCAACCCTACGGCCTGTTCTTCGTGTTCGACATCAACCGGCTGGCGTTCTCCAAGTGGGCGAACGCGCACGACGGCTACGGCAGCTTCCAGGATCTCGAAGGTGCGACGCTCGCCGATGTCGAAGCCTTCCACCGCGACTACTACGGCCCGAACAACGCGGTCATCGGCATCGCCGGCGACATCTCGCCGGACGAGGCTTTCGCGATGGTCGAGGAATACTTCGGTGACATTCCGTCGCGTGCGACGCCGGCGCGTCCCGACGTGTCCGAGCCGCTGAATACCGAAGGCAGGCGCGAAGCGCAGGCCGACGCGCTGGCGCAGGTGCCGGCGCTGGCGGTGGGCTGGAAGATGCCCGCGCGCGGGCACGCCGATCACGCGCCGATGGCGGTGCTGTCGCAGCTGCTGGCCGGCGGCGACGCCTCGCGCCTGTACCAGGGGCTGGTCAAGGGCCGCGAGCAGCTGCTCAACATCGATGGCGGCCTCGGCTGGCCGCTGGGTCACGCCTGGGACTACGACGGTCCGACGCTGCTGACGCTGTTCGCGCTGTACAAGCCCGATGTCGAACCGGACGCGGTGCTGGGCGCGGTCAACGAGGAAGTCGCGCGCATCATCGCCGAGGGCGTGCCGGCCGATACGCTGGCCGCCGCCAAGACCAAGCTGCTGGCCGATTACGTCAATGGCCTGGAGCCCTTCATCTCGCGCGCCGACGAGCTCGCCAAGGCGCAGCTGCTGTGGGGCGATGCGGAGACGCTCAACAAGGTGCCCGAATGGGTGCAGACGGTGACCGTCGCCGACGTGCAGCGCGTGGCCAGGACCTATCTGACCGATGCCAATCGCACCGTCATCGATCGCGTGCCCGCCGCGATGGCGCCTGCGCGCGGCATCGCCCCGCCGGCTGCGCCGGCGCCCGCTGCCGCACCGGCGCAGGACTGAGGAGATCGACATGGACAAGCGAATCATTTCCACCCGCGCCCTGCGTCCGCTCGCACTGGCGCTGGGTGCCTGCCTGTTCGCCAGCGCGGCTCATGCACAGCAGCCGGCTGCCGCCGGTGCACCGCCCACCACCGCGCCGCCGACCGAACTGCCCGCGGGTCTGCCGGACTACGGCGCCGACAAGCCGCTGCCCGAACTCGGCCTCATCGAACACACGCTCGACAACGGTCTGACCGTCTGGGTGCTGCCGCGCCAGGGCGGGCTGCCGCGCGTCGACTACGTGCTGGCGGTGCGCGGCGGTCTCGCCAGTGACCCAGGCCAGCTGCCGGGCATGTCGAACCTGCTGGCCGGCCTGCTGCGCGAAGGCACGGCGACGCGCAGCTCGGTGCAGATCGCCGAAGCACTGGACCGTCTCGGCGGCTCGATCGGCGCGACGGCCAGCAACGACGGCCTGTTCGTCAGTGCATCGGGCCTGTCTGCCTCGGCCGAACCGCTGGCCGCGCTGTTCGCCGATGTGGTCCGCAATCCGGCGTTCCCGGCCAACGAAGTGCAGTTGGCCAAGACCAATGCCCTGCAGGGCCTCAAGGCGATGCAGGCGCAGCCGAGCTATCAGGCCAATCGTGCGATGGGGCGCGTGCTGTTCGGTGACCATCCCTACGGCAACACGCTGCCGACCGAAGCCGCGATCAACGGCACCGATATCGCCGGCCTGCAGGCCGCGCACGCGGCGCGTTTCCGTCCCGATCACGCGTTGCTGGTGATCGCAGGTCCCGTGGATGCGAATGCCGCCAAGGCCCTGGCCGAATCGATGTTCGGCGACTGGCGGGGCAGCGGCGATCCGATCGCCGAGGTCGCTGCGCCGGACTATCCGGACGGGCCGCAGTTCGTGCTGGTGCCGCGTGAGAACAGCGTGCAGTCGGCGGTGCGCATCGGTCGTCCGGCCTTCGACGCGGACGACGAACGTGCGATTCCTGCAGCGCTGGCCAACACCATCCTCGGCGGCGGCTTCGACAGCCGGCTGATGCGCAATCTGCGCGAGGACAAGGGCTACACCTACGGCGCTTACAGCAGTTTCAGTCTGCGCGCGGAAGGTGGCGCCTTCCAGGCCCAGGGCGATGTACGCAACGAGGTGACCGGGGCTGCGATCGGCGAATTCCTCAAGGAGTTCGAGCAGATGCGCGAGCAGACGGTCCCGGCCGACGAACTGCAGCGCGCCAAGCGCTTCACCGCCGGCACCTACCTGTTCCAGAACCAGCTGCAGTACGCGGTCGCGTCCGCGCTCGCCGGCAACTGGTTGCTGGGGAGGCCGGCCGACTACCTCAGCAGTTACGTCGACAAGGTCAACAACGTGAGTGCGGCGCAGGTGCAGTCGGTCGCGCGCGAGTTCTTCGATCCGAAGCGGCAGAGCATCGTGGTGGTGGGCGATGCCGCGGTCGCCGAGCAGTTGAAGACCTACGGGACCTTCGGCAGCGGCGAGTGAGTCCAGACGTCTCGTGATGCAGAAGGCCCCGCTTTCGAGCGGGGCCTTTCGTTCTGCAGCGGAACTTTCGCGGGAGCGACGCAACTCGCGATCCGCAAACGACGTGCTTCTTCAACCCACGCTCAGCGCGACGTGGCCTGCTCGTCCGCCAGTTGTGCATCGAACCGCTTCTCGGCGCCATCCGCATAGGCGATGCACGAAAGCGCCTTGGCGCCTGCCGTATCCCCGGCCGCGAAGTCCCAACCACTGGCACCCGGATGCGGCGTCAGCAGCAGATCGCAGGGCAGGGCGCGCACGGTCTGGAAGCTGCGGCGGTAATCCTCGATCAGCCGCGGATAGCGCGGGTTGTCCTGCAGCCGGTATCCCGGCGCGCTGAGGCTGTCGACGTAGGCGATGCGCACCGGTCGGCCGTCGCGGGTGTCGGTCCAGGTCCAGGCCACGCTGCCGGGCGTGTGGCCGGGTATGAAGTGCACGGTGAAGTCGGTGCCGCCCTGCGACACGACTTCGTGATCCATGGCGATGCGGTCGGTCTGCACCGGCGGATAGGTGATCTCGTCGCCGAAGTGCAGGTCGTCGCTGCCGCCGCGCGCGAACAGCGCGGCCGACTCGGCATTGGCGACGAGATGCGCGCCGGTGCGACGCTTGAGCGCGGCGAACGGGCCGGCATGGTCGGCGTGCGCATGGCTCGACAGCAGCAGGCGCAGGTCGGCAGGTGCGACGTTCAACCGTTGCATGTTCGTCAGCAACAGGTCCGCGGCTTGCGGCATGCCGCCATCGATCAGCACGGCGCCATCGTCGGTCACGACCAGAAGTGCGGTCAGCCCTTCAGTGCCGATCTGCCAGGTGCGGTCGGCGATGCGGACAGGCGCGATCGGCTGCCGCCATGACGCATCGACCGTGTAGGCCTCGAGTTGCGGCAGCGGCGGTTCCGCGGCGCTGGCGGACAGTGCCGTCGACAGCAGACAGGTGGCGAGCGAACACACGAGCAGGGACGGGCGCATCGGAGTTCCAGCGACAGACGGACGCACAGTCTGCCGCGTACGCCGCGCCCTGCAACCGTCTCAGGCGTTCGCGGCCGCCTCGCGTGCGCCGGGCCGGTTGAGCCATGCGGCAAAGGCGGCGGCGGTGAAGAACATCAGCAGGCTGTAGACCGCGGCCGGCGCCGACATCGTCGCGTTGCCGAGTACGCTGAGCGCGATGAAGATCGCCAGCGTGCCGTTGTGGATGCCGATCTCCATCGCGATCGCGATGGCTTGCCGGCGCGGCAGCTTCAGTGCCCGCGGCGCCGCGTAACCGGTGCCCATGCTGACCAGATTGAACAGCAGGCAGGCGATACCGACGGCAGCGAAATAGGTCAGCAGCGTGTCCCAGGTGCTGGCGACCGCCGCGACGATCAGCAGCGCGAGCACGACCACCGACAGCAGCCGGATCGGCTTCTCCATGCGCGACGCGAAGCCCGTGGCGAACGCGCGCACCAGCATGCCGAGGCTGACCGGCAGCAGGATGATCAGCGCAACCTCGACGATCTTGCGCGTCGGTGGCGGCACGTACTGGCCGGCGCCGAGGAAGAATTCCAGCGACAGGTTGAGGATGATCGGCAGCGTGATCAGGCACAGCACACTGTTGACCGCGGTCAGGGTGATGTTGAGCGCGACGTCGCCACGCGCGATGTGGCTGTAGATGTTCGCGGTCGCGCCGCCCGGTGACGCGGCCAGCAGCATCAGGCCGACCGCGAGCTCGGGCGGCAGCCGGAACAGCAGCGCGAGCCCGAGCGCCGCCCACGGCAGCACGCCGATCTGCAGGACGAGACCGATCAGCACCGCGCGCGGATAGCGCGCCACGCGGCGGAAATCGTCGAGCGTCAGGCCGAGGCCGAGCCCGAACATGATCACGCCGAGCGCGAGCGGCAGCAGCAGTGTGGTCAGCAGCGATGCCTGCATGGAACGTCCTTTGTCTTAAACGGGCGCGTCGGCGCGTGTGCGACGCGAGGCGAGTCGGCCACCGCACCAGGCGAGTGGGATCGGAACGATGACGCCGAGCAGGGTCATCCACAGCGGATGCGGCAGCATCCAGGCATTGAGCACCACGCCGAGCACGATCAGTACACCGACCGCGATCGCTGCGCCCATCCGGTGGACGCGTGCCAGCCGCGCGGCGACCCAGCCGCCGCAGACCGCAGCGAGCAGCCAGCCGAACAGTACCCAGACGAGTTTGCCGGTCGGCGCATTGGCGACGATCTCGGCGAGGTCCGCTTCAGTGGCGAGTTGGCCGGCAGGCATGGGGAACATCCAGGAGCCGACGAACTCCAGCCCGAGCATCATCATCATGGCGACGACCATGCCGAGCATCACCGAGAACATCGTGCGGATCATGGCGCCTCCCCGACGCGAACCGGCGTGCAGCATCGCGCGGCGGGTGGAGGAGGGCAAGCGGCGGTGCGGCAGATGTCGTGTGTGTTTTCGTAAGATCGACCACAGTAGAGCGAAGTCACTGGATCCCGGCTTTCGCCGGGATGACGGGGCAATAGAGATCGTCATCCCGGCGAAAGCCGGGATCCAGCGACTTTGTACGGCGGTGCGAGCGTGCGAGCGGGCGCGCAGATTGGAAGCATCGGTTCGTCCCAGCCGTCGCATCAGCCGTCGCCCCAGCGAACGCTGGGACGACGGCCCTCCGATTTCCCGGCGGAGCTTGCCTTACGACTCCACTTCGGCAGGCGCCGCCGTCACCGGCTGTGCATCCGTACGCCCCTTCCGCCCCGCGATCCACGCATCGATCTTCGCCTCCAGCAACGGCAGCGGCAGCGCACCGTCCTTCAGCACTTCAGCATGGAATTCCCGGATGTCGAACGCCTCGCCAAGCGCGGCCTCGCTGCGCTTGCGCAGTTCCTGGATCTTGAGTTCGCCGATCTTGTAGGCCAGCGCCTGGCCGGGCCACGCGATGTAGCGCTCGGCTTCGGCGATCGCATCGGGCTCGCTGACCGACGAGTTCTCGAACATGTAGTCGAGCACCTGCTGGCGCGTCCAGCCCTTGCTGTGCAGGCCGGTGTCGACGACCAGGCGCACCGCGCGCCACAGCTCGCCCTGCAGGCGACCAAAGTAATCGTAGGGGTCGGTGTAGAGGCCGAGTTCCTTGCCGAGGCTCTCGGCGTACAGGCCCCAGCCCTCGATGTAGGCGGTCTCGCCACCGAAACGGCGGAACGCGGGCAGATCGGTGAGTTCCTGCTGCAGCGCGAGCTGGAAGTGGTGGCCGGGAATCGCTTCGTGCAGGAACAGGTCTTCGGCATCCCAGCGCTTGCGCGTGGGCAGGTCGAAGGTGTTGACGTAGAAGATGCCCGGACGGCTGCCGTCCTCGCTGGGACTCATGTACTCGCCGCCCGCGGCCGACGCGGCGCGGAAGGCCTCGATCGGACGGATCTCGAAGCCGGCCTTGGGCGTCAGCGAGAACAGTTCGGGTACCCTGGCTTCGATCTTCTGCTCGATCGCACGGTAATGCGCGAGCAGCTGGTCCTCGGATCGGAACTCGAAGCGGCGGTCGCCCTGCATGAAGCGGAAGAAGTCCTGCAGCGATCCTTCGAATTTCGTCTCCGCCATGACGCCGCGGATCTGCTCGTGGATGCGCGCGACTTCGTCGAGGCCGATCTGGTGGATCGCCTCGGGCGTCAGGTCGGACGTGGTCTGTTGCCTGGCCGAGAACGCATACCAGGCCATGCCGTCGGGCAGCGCGTCGAGGCCGACGCTGTCGCGCGTATGCGGGAGGTAGTCGTTGGCGATGAAGTCGCGCTGGCGCTGGATCGCGGGATTGAGCTGGTCGGTGATCAGGGTGCGGAATGCCGCGGTCAGGCGCTCGCGATCGGCCTCGGCGATTTCATCCGGAAACTTCGTGACCGGACCCCAGAACGGGCTCTTCTCCACATCGTCGACGAGGATCGCGTCGAACTGCGGCAAGACCTTTTCCATCACCACGCGCGGCTGCACGACGTTGGCCTCGATGCCGGCGCGCATGTTGGCGATCTCGGTATCGAGCAGCACCGGAATGCGCGCGGCGCGGCGCAGCCAGGCTTCGTAATCGGCCACGGTCGCGAACGGCTGCGCGGTGGTGCCCGAGCCCAGCATCACCGAATAGCTGACGATGCTGCCCATCTGGTTGACCGGCAGCATCCAGCCGGGAAACCGCTCGCCGTCGAGCGTGTTGCGGCGCTCGTCGACGAAGATGCGGTAACTCAGCAGATCCTGTCCCTGCAGGCCTTCGCTGCCGACCGCCTCGATGGTCTTGAGCCAGCGCTCGTTGAAGCTGCGCACCTGCTCGCGGTACTCGGCGCTGCCGAAGTCCGGCAACTGGTCGTTGTAGCGGGGATCGCCCTGGAAGGTCGCCTGGATCGGATTGAGTTCGAGCAGTTCTTCCCAGTACTCGGCGTACAGCGCGGTCAGCCGCGTCGCGCGCGCTGCGGCGTCCTCGATCGGCACTTCGGCGACCGCAGCGGCTGCGGTCTGCGCGGGCGCATCGCGGTTGCAGCCAGCGAGTCCGCCAGCGGCGGTGATGGCAACGGCGATGGCGAGAACGAGCGGCTGCTGCATGTCGGGCTCCAATGACGGTTCGGGTCGATGCTGAAGAGCGCAATGCCCGGCCGGCAAGGGCCGGAGGTCACGGACTCAGGGCGCAGGCGTATCCTCGCGCGACGCGGCCTGCGGCGGATCGAAGGGGATCGTGTCCGGCGCGACCGCGCCGCCGGAGATGATGAAGCTCATCGCCTGGTCGACGGTCCAGTCGGTCGGCGTGATCTTCTCCAGCGGCACGATTTCCAGATAGCCGGATGTCGGGTTCGGCGTGGTCGGCACGTAGACGGCGGCGAGTTCCCGGCCGGTGCCTTGCTCGCGGATCACCCGGGTCACGAAGCCGACCGATTTCATTTCCGCATGCGGAAAATCGATCAGCACCACGCGCTGGGTGCCGTCGGGCTTGGTCTGCAGGATGTCGAGCAGCTTGCGCGCGCTGGAATAGATCACGTTCGCCAGCGGAATGCGGCGCACCAGTGCATCGACCCACGACAGCATGCGCTGGCCGATGACGCGACGTGCGAGCCAGCCCACGCCGAGGATCAGTGCGATGGTCGCGAGCATCGCGATCGTGGCCTGCACCGAGGCCGCGTTGATCCAGCCCATCGAATTCGGGAAGCCCGCGGCGATCCGGTGCGCCAGCGGCGCCACCCACGGCGTGCTGATGTTGGACAGCAGCACGAAGACGAACTTGACGACGATCCAGGTCAGCCAGATCGGCAGCAGGGTCAGCAGGCCGGTGAGGAACAGACGCTGCAGGCGTCCGCCCAGGGTGTGGGCACTCATTGGAATCCGCGGGTGGGATGGGGGACGCAACATGATGCGCCCCGCGACTGAACCGCGGAAGCGTGGCACGCGATGACAGTCGCCAGACCCCTTGAATCAGGGCAGATGCGCGAGCCGGAAGCCGACGTCGTCGTAGCCGCGACGCGGATCGAGTGCGCGGCTGGTGAGTTCGTCGCGCTGGCTGCGGCCGGCGGCGATGCGGTCCTTGCAGGCGGCCGCGCAGTCGCTGCGCCATTCGGCCGGACCGACCGCGCGCGTGGCGACGCTGGCGCCCTGCGCGGTGGACGCGACGACGATGCTGCGGCCCTCGCGTTCGCTGCGCCAGCGTGCATAGTCCACGGCGTCGTGCCAGGACACGCAGACGACCGGGTCGGACGACGACTGCTCGAATCCGGGGTTCTCCCAGCTCCGGGGCGACAGCGCGCGCAGCACCGAACCGCGTGCGCGGCATGAGGCCGACTTGTGGCCGGTCGCGGCGACGAACGCGGCGTAATCCGCGCGCGTGACCGGCACATTGGAAATCGCGTACACGCCATCGCTGCTGCGGATCACGCGGGCGCCACCGGCGACGCTGGCGGCCAGCGCGGCGACATCGGGAATGGTCATGGCCTGGCGGCGCAGGCGCGCGGTCGCGGCCGCATCCAGGCCCACCGCTTCGGCCGAGGCCAGACTGGCCACCGCTTCGGCGCGATCGACGTCTGCCACCGCCTGCTGGATGCGCGCTTCGAGCGCGTCGTCGACGCGGCTGCGCAGGCGGCGCATCGCCTCGCCGTCGGCCTGGCTGGTGGCAACCGCGTGCCGGCGCGCGGCGCCGAGGATCGCGCTCGCATCGTCGTGCTCGCCTTGGGCGATCAACGCCGTGACGCGCGCGCCGGCTGCGTCGAGCGCGCGACCCGACAACGGCGCGAACCGCAGGTGTTCGTGGTCGGCCTGCCAGGCGCGGCTCAGCGATTCGAATGCGTTCGCGCCCGCGGGGGCGGCCAGGTCGCCGGCACGCAACTGGCGCTCGGCATCGCCCAGATGACGGTCCGAGGTCGAGACCGGCGCGGCCTGCGGTGCCGGGGGTTCGGCGGCTGCGACAGCGACGACGGGCATGGGCGCGTCGTCCTGGGCAGGACCTTCGGCTTCGATGGTGGCGGCCGCGGTGCCGGTGGCGGGTGCCTGCGCGGGCGCGGGTGCATCGATGATCAGCGCGTCGGCGGGACGCAGCAGGAAACCGATCCCGGCCGCGAAGACCAGCATCGCGGGAATCCACAACATCGGCGACAGGCGGCTGGCGCTGCCGCCGATCCGGCGTGCGCCTTCACCGATACGCCGGAACGTGCCGGTGACCATCGGCTCGCGCTTGCCGTCGCGTTGCGGCACCTGCGCCAGCGCGTGCAGCATCTGCTGGGCATCGGCGAAGCGGCGGCCGGGCGATTTGGCCAGGGCGCGGTCGATGAAACGCTGCCAGTGCCGCAGTGGGGGCGGCAGGCGCGGAATCGGGTTCTGGGTATGCGCGATCGCCATCGACAGCGCGTCCTCGCCGGGATACGGCAGGCTGCCATTGAGCATCTCCCAGGCCAGCACGCCGACGCTGTAGAGATCGGCGCGGAAATCGACCTGCTGGCCACGCGCCTGCTCCGGTGCCATGTAGGCGGTACTGCCGACGGCCAGCCCGATCATCGTCACCCGGGTGCCGTAACCCCGGCGCAGGGCGATGCCGAAATCGGCCAACAGCGGACGGTCGGCTTCGTCGAACAGCACATTCTCGGCCTTGACGTCGCGGTGGATCACCCCGCGTGCATGCGCGTAGGACAGCGCCGACAACAGGGCGCGCAGCACTTCGCGCACGCGGGCATGGTCGCCGGTGAGGTCGCGGCTGCCCAGGTGGCCATGCGGCAGGTACGGCATCGCGTACCACGGCAGTCCGGCATCGGTGCGGCCGACCTCGTGGATGCCGACGATGTTGGGGTGTTCGAGCCGGGCGATGGTGCGCGCCTCGTTCTCGAAGCGGCGGCGGCTGACCTCGTCGGCCAGCGCTTCGGGCAGCATGACCTTGATCGCCACGTCGCGGCCCAGTGACAGCTGGGTGCCGAGATAGACCGTGGCCATGCCGCCGTGTCCGACCACGCGCAGCAGACGGTAACCGTTGATGACCGGAAAGTCCGTCGAATCGGGCGCGGTTGACGTGTGCGGCATGGTTCCCCCTGTGCGTCGCACAGCATACCGACGGCGTGCTGGAAAACGGTGTGACGCGTGGCCGGGTCCGGCGCCTTGCCGGTTCGACTTGCGATGGTTGTGTCGGCGCGTGGCGCGTCGTCAGGCGGCGCGTGCGTGTCCGGCGGCGACCAGCGACATCGCCACAGACTCCGCGGCCTTGATGCCGTCCACGCCCGCCGACAGGATGCCACCGGCGTAGCCCGCGCCTTCGCCGGCCGGAAACAGGCCGCGCGTGTTCAAGCTCTGCCCGTCGGCGTGGCGGGTGATGCGCAGCGGCGACGAGGTGCGTGTCTCCACGCCGGTCAGGATCGCGTCATGCAGGGCGAAGCCGCGCAGCTGGCGATCGAAGGCCGGCAGCGCTTCACGGATCGCGGTGATCGCGTACCCGGGCAGTGCGCTCGACAGATCGCCCAGGCGCACGCCCGGCGTGTACGAGGGCACCACGCTGCCGAACGCGGTCGATGGGCGACCGGCGAGCAGATCGCCGACCAGTTGGCCCGGCGCTTCGTACTCGCCACCGCCGAGCGCGAACGCGTTCGACTCCCAGTGACGCTGCAACGCGATGCCGGCCAGCGGGCCGCCTTCGGGCGCGTAGGGCAGGAAATCCTCGGGGGTGATGCCGACCACGATCGCCGCATTCGCGTTGCGTTCGTTGCGCGAGTACTGGCTCATGCCGTTGGTCACCACGCGGCCCGGCTCGCTGGCGGCGGCGACCACGGTGCCGCCCGGGCACATGCAGAAGCTGTAGACCGAGCGGCCGTTGCGCGCGTGGTGCACCAGCTTGTAGTCGGCCGCGCCGAGCAGTGGGTGGCCGGCCTGCGGGCCGAAGCGCGCGGCGTCGACCAGTGACTGCGGGTGTTCGATGCGCAAGCCGATGGAAAAGGGCTTCGCTTCGAGGAACACCCCACGCGCGTGCAGCATTGCGAAGGTGTCGCGCGCGCTGTGGCCCAGCGCCATCACCACGTGATCGCTGCGGATTTCCTCCCCATCGGCCAGCGTCACCCCGCGCACGTGGCGCCCGCCGTCGCCATCGGATTCGACCAGCAGGTCATCGACGCGGCTGGAGAACCGGATCTCGCCGCCAAGCGATTCGATGGTCGCGCGCATGTGCTCGACCATCGACACCAGACGGAACGTGCCGATGTGCGGCTTGCTCACAAAGAGGATTTCCTCGGGCGCGCCGGCGGCAACGAACTCCGTCAGCACCTTGCGGCCGTGATGGCGCTTGTCGGAGATCTGGCTGTAGAGCTTGCCGTCGGAGAACGTGCCCGCGCCGCCTTCACCGAACTGCACGTTGGATTCGGGGTTCAGCACCTTCTTCCGCCACAGCCCGAAGGTGTCGACGGTGCGTTCGCGCACCGCCTTGCCGCGCTCCAGCACGATCGGGCGGAACCCCATCTGCGCCAGTACCAGCGCCGCGAACAGGCCGCAGGGCCCCATGCCGATGACCAGCGGACGCAGCGGCAGGGCATCGCTGGCACGGGCGACGAAGCGATAGGCGGTATCCGGCGCCGGCCCGATCCTGCCGCTGCCCTGTTCCGCAGTCGCCGCGGCTTCGGGGTCGAGTTCGAGCCGCTGCAGGATGTCGGCCTCGCGCGCCGTCTCCACATCGACCGAGTAGATCAGCACGATCGCCCCGCGCCGGCGCGCATCGTAGCTGCGCTTGGCGACGGTGAAGCCGGTGAGTTCGTCGGCGTGGATACCCAGGCGCGCGACGATCGCCGCAGGCAGTGCGGCATCGTCGTGATCGAGAGGCAGTTTGAGGTCGGTGAGTCGGAGCATCGGGATCAGGGCGGTGGAAGCGGGCGTGCGTCAGCTGGCGTGGCGCAACCGCACGAACGCCGAAGCGTCGCAAGGCGGGTCTGGCGCGGCCGACAGGATACCTGTCGAACCTTTGGACATGAGGCCGGCGCGCCCGTCGGACAGCCGCAGACACGCCGGCGGCAATGGCAGACTGCCAATCCGCAGGACGCGGATCTGGAGGGAGGTATGCGCTGGTTGAAGTGGTTGGGCGTGGGCGTGCTGGTGGTGGTGCTGGTACTCGCGGCGCTGTGGGCATGGTCGCGCTTGCGTGGGCCGACGCAGGAACAGCGCGCTGCACTGGACGTGCTGGAAGCGCCGAACGTGTTTGCAGGCCGCAATGCCTTCGATGCGATGTGGGTGTTGCCCTATGACGTGCCGGACGCGGACATCGCATCCGTGGTGGACATCGACATGCGCACGTTGTCCGACGCGACCCTCCGCGCGCACCCCGAGCCGTTTGAGTTCACCACGCAGGCCGCGCGATATCCCGATCTGCGGCCGGTCCTGGGCGCGGAAGGCCCGAATCCTTGCGGTCTTCGTGAGCCTGATTGCCTCGACAAGGTCGCGAGTGCGCCGGAGGAGTACGCAGCCCTGGTGCAGGCCAACCGGCACCTCATCGAACGGATCGAGGGCTTGTCCGGGTTCGATTTCTACGCATCGCGCTTGCCCCCGGATCCTCGCGTGCCATTTCCGGCATTCAATCTGCTTGGGTGGCCAGTGACGGCGCATGCGGTCGAGTTCATGCAAGGCGACCGGATGCTGGCGCTCGAGGCGACCTGCCGCGACCTGGCGACCTGGCGTCGGCTGGGGACGCGCAGTGACGTCCTCATCGTCAGGATGCTGGGCGTCGCGCTTGCGACAGACGGATACGGGGCGCTGCTGGCACGGATGCTGGCTGTGCTGCCGCGCGATACGCCATTGTCATCGACTTGCGAAACCGCCCTTGCCGCGCCGATGGCGGCGGAGGCGACGATCTGTCCCGCCATGCGTGGCGAATTCGCGTGGAGCATGGGTGCGAGCGAAGCGCTACCCGAGATGCGGAAGCACAATGCATGGAGTTGGCTGGTGCTCGATCGGGACGGGTTCCGTGCCTCGATGGCAGAGCGAATGGCTCCCCCCTGCCTTGAGCAGGGGGCCGCGCTGGCTGCGGATCAACGGCTCACTGCCGTGGCCGTGACGCCCCGCGTATGGCGCCGCTTCGAATGTGTTGCCAACAGCGCAGGCTGCATCCTCGCCGATATCGCAGGGCCCGCGTACACCAGCTACGCCTGGCGCGCCCAGGACCAGTACGCCCGCCTGCAACTTCTCGCCACGCTGGCCTGGCTGCGTGACCAGCCCGACGACGGCACGCTTGCCGAACGACTCGCACGCCGCCCTGCGGACCTGCGCAGTCCCGCGCGCGAGATCATGGTCACCACGGACGGACGTTCGCTGGAGATCGCGCAATACGACACCAGCCGCGGTGCGACCTGGTCGCTGCCGCTGCCTGCCTACCTCGTCGAATCGACTGCTGCCTCGGACTGACCACTGCGCCGCTTGCGCCGCACGTAGACCTGCTTGCGCACGCGGGCGACCAGTTCGCCCGAGGCGTCGAGCACGTCGGTGGTGAACCAGTGCAGGTGTTTGCTGCCGTCGGCGGTCGCGCTGTGGATCGTCTCGACCGTCGCGTCGTCGAGATCGAACACTGCGTGCACGGTGCCGCGGCCGGGGCGGATGAACTCGATCTCGCCGGCCTTGTCCCAGACCACGTGGTCCTTGCCCAGTGCGCGCAGGGTCATGATCATCCAGAACGGATCGGTCATCGCGAACAGGCTGCCGCCGAAGTGCGTGCCGACGTAGTTGCGGTTGAACCAGCGCTGGCGCAGTTCGACGCGTGCGTGCCGGAAGCCGTCATCGATCCGGGTCACGCGGATGCCGGAAAACAGGAACGGCGGCCACAGGTTCATCAGCAGACGGAAACGGCGCGGGGTCATGGATGGGCGATCGGCGAGGGGATGCCGATCTTGCCATACGCCGCTGTACGGAAAGCGCCCGCAGGCGTCCGGGATCAGAACAGCAGCGATGCCATCTTGCGGCGATAGCGGCCGACGAGTTCGGTGTCTTCGATGATGCGGAACGCGTCGATCAGCGCCTTGCGCGGCAGGCCGTCGTCGAAGTCACGGTCGCGGCGCAGCAGTTCGATGAACGCCTCGAGGCCGGCTTCGGAGTCGCCGGCCACGATGTGCTGCACGCCGAGCAGGTGACGCGCGTGCAGATCGCCTGCATCGGCCTCGATCGCGGCCTGCAGCGCATCGATCGACGGCGCGCCGGCCAGCGCAGTGGCGAAACCCAGACGCGCACGTGCCCTGATCGCGCGGTCGTCGGTGGAAAGGTTCGCCGGCAGGCCGTCGAGCAGCGTTTCGGCTTCCTGGGTGGCCCCGGTCTGCAGCAGCGCGAGCGCGAGGTCGAGCTTGAGTTCGGGCTTGTCAGGCTCGGCGGCGATCGCATCACGCAGACGCGCCGCTTCGGCGGCCGGATCCAGCGGCACCGGCGCTGCATCTTCGACCACGGCTGCCGCGGCCGGCTCGATGCCGTGCTTCTTCAGGAATTCGCGGATCTCGCCTTCGGGCAGCGCGCCCGGGAAGCCGTCGACCGGCTGGCCGCCGACCAGCAGGAACACCGTCGGCACCGAGCGGATCTGGAACGCGGCGGCGATCTGCTGTTCCTTGTCGACATCGACCTTGGCCAGCACGAACGCACCGTTGTACTCGGCGGCGAGCTTCTCCAGCACCGGGCCCAGCGACTTGCACGGCCCGCACCATTCGGCCCAGAAATCGATCAGCACCGGCGTCTGCAACGACGCCTGCAGGACCTCGGTCTCGAAGGTCGCGGTGGTCGCGTCGAAGACATGGGGAAGGGCTGCGGGGGCGGGGGCGTTGCCGTCGAGAAGCATGCGGGAGTCCGTTGAAAGAGAAATGCGCCGGGCGCGATCCCGAAGGATGGCGACGGATGCGCAGGATACAACCATGTCAAAAATAGTTGACATGGCGATTCGAAATGTAAATTCTTCTTGACCTGATGTCTGCTGGAGAAGACACGCATGACGGTCGAACATCTGCAATCCGACGTCCAGGCGTTCGGTGAGCGCTACGCGCGCGGTGCCGCGTTGGGCGCGGCCTGCCTCTCGGTCTGGACGCTGTTGGCCGGCGTCATCGACCCCAGCCCGTTTCCGCTGGCCAGCGTGGCCGGTGTGTTGCTGCTGTCGCACTGGTTCCGGCGTCGTGCGCTGGCCGATGCCGAGCGCCGTCGCGGCGTGCTCGAGGACGAACGTGATGCGAGGTTCCTGGCGCAGGGCGACCGCGCCTTCCGGTGTCTCGCCAGTGCATGGGCGGTCGGGCTGGCACTCGCATTGGCCTTGCCGGCATCGCGCGTGTTGTTGCTGGATGTCCATCTGCGCCTGCCGGGCGCACTGTTGCTGGGCGTGATCGTCGCCCACCTTGCAGGCCACTCGGCGGTTGCGTGGGCCTACGCGCGCGATCGTCGATGAGCTGTCTGCAATGACCGGCACCCCCATCGCCAACGAGATCCGCCGTCTGCGCTTCGAGCATGGCGAGATGACGCAACAGGCCTTGGCCGATGCCTGCCAGGTCACCCGGCAGACGATCATCGCGCTGGAGGCGGGGCGCTATGCGCCGTCGCTGGAACTCGCGTTCCGGATCGCGCGGACATTCGGGGTCGGTGTCGAAGGCGTGTTCCGGTGGGCGGCGTGAGCGGCATGCGGTTGCGTCCGCTGGTCGCCGGCGCGCACGCCTGCACCTTGCTGGCGTTGTTGCTGTTCGCGGTGATGGCCGGCGTACCCGCGGGTGCGCCGCTGGCCTGGTCGGGCGCGCGTGGCATGCCGCAGGCGTGGTTGTTCAATCTGCTGGCGTGGATCGGGCCGGGTCTGGTCGTCGCGTTCGCCGCATTGCGCCTGCGCGCAACGCTGCCGGACGCGGGGCTCGGAGCCGGCATCGCGCTGCGCCTGTTGCTGCTGGCCGCACTGGCCTTCGCGGCGCAGGGCGTCTGGACGCTGGACCCGGACGAACTCGACGCCGGCGCCAGCCGCTGGCATGCCACGGCGTGGATGGTCTGGAACCTGGCGTTCGGCGCCGGTGCGCTGATGGCCGGCATCGCGCTGCGCACAGCGCGCTGGCCGTCGCTGGTGATCTGCGCGCTGGTGGCGCTGTGCCTGCTGGTGCCGTCACTGTCCGGCGATCAGCTCGGTGCGCGTGTGGTGCTGGTGTGCTGGTGGAGCTGGACGCTGCTGCTCGCTTGGCGCTTGCCGCGCCCGCGCTGAGGCGGGCGCGGGCAAGCATCGTCAGTCGATGGCGGGCGACGCGACGTCCGGGCTGCGATGCACGCGGCCGGCGGTCATGACGAAATCGACGTTCATCACCGCATTGATGTCGGCGACCGGATCGCCCGGCATCGCGATGATGTCGGCGCGCTTGCCGGGCTCGATGACGCCCTGGTCGTCGACGCCGAGCACGGTCGCTGCATGCAGCGTGGCCGACTGCAGCGCGTACGCGGCCGGAATGCCGGCTTCGACCATGTAGACGAACTCGCGCGCGTTGTCGCCGTGCGGGCCGACGCCCTGGTCGGTGCCGAACGCGATCGGCACGCCGGCGCGATACGCGCGCGCCGCGGTGTCCTGGATCTGCGCACCGATCGTCGCCGCCTTCGGCCGCACGACCTCGGGAAAATAGCCCGGCTCCTTCGCCTTGTCGGCGACGAAGCGGCCGGCGTAGATCGTCGGCACGTACCAGGTGCCGCGCTGCTTCATCAGCCGCATGACCTCCTCACTCATGTGCGTGCCGTGCTCGATGCTGGTCACCCCGGCAAGTACCGCGCGCTTCATGCCCTCGGTGCCGTGCGCATGCGCGGCGACGCGATAGCCGTAGTCCTTGGCGGTGTCGACGATCGCCTGCACCTCGTCGACGGTGAACTGCGGCGCATCGCCGCTGCGCGCGTAGCTCAGCACGCCGCCGGTCGCGGTGATCTTGATGACGTCGCTGCCTTCCTTGTAGCGCTGGCGCACGGCCTGGCGCGCGTCGTCGATCGAATTGATCACGCCTTCGGTCGGGCCGGGCGGGCCGACCAGGTGCGAGAGCATCGAGTTGTAGCCGTTGCTCGGATCGGCATGACCACCGGTGGTGGCGATCGACTTGCCGGCGGCGAAGATCCGCGGCCCCGGTACCAGGCCCTGGTTGATCGCATCGCGCAGATGCGGACTGACCTCGCCGCCGAGATCGCGCACGGTGGTGAAGCCGGCCGACAGCGTCTTCTCCGCGTAGCCGACCGCGCGGAACGCGTAGTCGACCGGATCGAGGCGGAAGCCCTCGGAATAGCTCGCCGGACTGGACTGCGAGCCCAGGTGCACGTGCAGGTCGGTCCAGCCGGGCGAACAGGTGCGGTCGCCGAGCACGATCGATTCGACGTCGCCGCCGAGCTTGGCGCGGCCGGGGATGACCTCGGCGATCAGCCCGTCCTGCACCAGGATCGTGTGTTCGCCGAGCACGCGGCCGCTGCGCGCATCGAACAGGCGCTCGCAGTGGACGGCGGTCTGCGTGGTGTCACTGGCTGCGGCGGGCAGCAGGGCGGACGCAAGCAGGGCGGCGGGCAGGACGCGAAGGCTGGGGTGCATGTGGACATCCGCAAAGGAGATCCCGGATTGAAGCACGCCGGGCGACGCAATGGTTCAGCCGACGAACGACGCGTGCAGTACCCGGTTGCGACCTTCGGCCTTGGCCCGGTAGAGCGTGGCGTCGGCCATCTGCATCAGCAGTTCGGGCGTGCTGCCGTCGGCGGGACAGGTGGCGATGCCGATCGATATCGTGACCGGTCCGAGTTGCTGGCCCAGGTGCTGGACCGTGGCGATCTCCACCGCGCGCCGGACCTGCTCGGCGCGCGCGCAGGCGCCCGTGGCGTCGAGTTCGGGCATCACGACCGTGAACTCCTCACCGCCGTAGCGGCAGGCGATGTCTTCGGCGCGCACGCCGGTCTGGACCTGCCGGCCGACCTGCGCCAGCAGCGCATCGCCCGCAGCATGGCCATAGGTGTCGTTGAAGCGCTTGAAGTGGTCGACGTCGAGCATCAGCACCGACAGCGGCAGGCCGCGTCGCTCGCAGCGATGCAGTTCGCGCGAGAGACTTTCTTCCAGGTAGCGCCGGTTGAACAGGCCGGTCAGCGGATCGCGCAATGACTGCGTGCGCAGGGTCTGCCGCAACTGTAGGTTTGCGATCGCCAGGCCCAGATGTTCCGCCAACTGGCCGATCAGTTCGTCGATGGCCTCGCCATGGTCGATCTGCGAGGTCGGTGCGCTGACGTGCAGCAGGCCGATCGCGGTGCCCTGTGCATTGAGTGGCAGGCACAGCGCGGTCACGTCGGGCCCCGGCGTGCCGGGGTCGAGGTGGGCACAGGTCAACTGGCGCCGCGCATTGCCGGCCACCTCGTGCGGCTGGCTGCGTCGCAGGGCGAGGCAGTCGCCGGGCAACAGGGAGTCGGTGCTGCTGATCAGCGCATCGCCGAAACCGGCCACGCTGTCGTAGTAATTCTGGGACGCGCGCAACAGGTAGAGCCGGCCACTCGCGTCGGGCAGCAGCCGCTGGGTGGTGTCGATCGAGAGCTGCGCGATCTCCTCGACGGTTTCGCAGCTCTGCAGCAGACCCGAATAACGGCTCAGTTCGTGTCGCTGATGCGACAGCCGGTCCGCGTGGGCCATGCTCAGGGCCATTTCGTGCGCCGCGCCGCGTGCCTCGAGCTCTAGCGTGCGTGCGCGCCGGTTCTCACGGGTCACGCTGACCATCAGCGTGGCCATCAGGGCCACCGACAGCAGCATGCCCAGCACGACGATCGCGTTCAGCAGCTGCGCATAGCGGGTGCTGCGGGCCTTGCGCGCGTCCAGGAGCTCCAGTTCGTGGCGACGCATCTGCTGGCTGATCGCATCGAATTCGCTCCACTGGCGCAGCGCGACTGCCGAGTCTGTCGCGATCCGCGCCGCTTCCGCGCCCCGGCTTTCCTGCAGGTCGTACAGCCGCCGCAATTCGGCCAGATGTGCCTGGACTGCTTCGCGCAATTGCCTGCTGCGGGCGTCCTGCTCCGGATTGCTGCGGATCGACAGTGCCAGCGACTCCGTCGTCCGGTTCACCTCGTCGGCCGAGACCAGATACAGACTGCGAAAATCCGGATGCCCCGTCAGCCGGTAGGCGCGTGCATTCGCCTCGGTGCTGCGGACGGCCCGTTCGACGACCTCGATCCGGTTGATCACCTCGTAGGTGTGTTCGATCCAGGTATTGCTGCCGCGCAGGTTGACCACGCCCCATACACTCGCGACGCCGACCCCGAGCATCAACAGCAGGGCGAGCGCAAAGGCGTGGAGCCGGTAGGGGGACAGCCTGGAGCTGGAAACGGGCAAGGGCGCGGGAGCCTCGTCGACGTATGGCCATTCTAGTCAGGCGGCCAGCGCGCGTCGCCGGCCCTCTTCACGTCAGTGAGCGAATGGCGGCGCCGATCGCGCTGGGGTAGGCTTTCCGGCTGTTTCCGCATCCAGCAGTGTCCCCCGTGTCCAGCGAACCCGTCGTCGATCCCAACGCCTATCAGCCCACCCCGGTGGAATCCGACGCCCAGGCGTTCTGGACATCGACCCGCGCCTTCGAGGTCACCGAGCGGGCAGACAAGCCCAAGTACTACTGCCTGTCGATGCTGCCGTATCCATCCGGCGCGCTGCACATGGGCCATGTGCGCAACTACACGCTCAGCGACGTCATCAGCCGCTACCAGCGCATGACGGGCAAGAACGTGCTGCAGCCGATGGGCTGGGACGCGTTCGGCCTGCCGGCCGAGAACGCCGCGATCAAGAACGCGACCGCGCCGGCCAAGTGGACCTACGCCAACATCGCCCACATGCGCAGCCAGCTGCAGTCGCTGGGCTATGCGATCGACTGGAGCCGCGAGTTCGCGACCTGCGCGCCGGATTACTACATCCACGAGCAGCGCATGTTCGTGCGGCTGATGAAAAAGGGCCTGGCGTACCGCCGCAATTCGGTCGTCAACTGGGATCCGGTCGACCAGACCGTGCTCGCCAACGAGCAGGTCATCGACGGCCGCGGCTGGCGCTCGGGCGCGCTGGTGGAGAAACGCGAAATCCCGCAGTGGTTCCTCAAGATCACCGCCTACGCCCAGGAACTGCTCGACGGGCTGGATACGCTTCCCGGCTGGCCGGATTCGGTCAAGACCATGCAGCGCAACTGGATCGGCCGCAGCGAGGGCTTGGAGTTTGCGTTCGACGTCGCCGGCAGCGACGAGACGCTCGCCGTCTACACGACGCGTCCTGACACGCTGATGGGCGTGACCTTCGTGTCGGTCGCCGCCGAGCATCCGTTGGCGATGCGCGCCGCCGAGAACAATCCGGATCTGGCCGAATTCATCGCCGACCTGCGCCAGGGCGGCGTGTCCGAGGCCGAGCTGGAAACCCAGGTCAAGCGCGGCATGGACACGGGCCTGCGCGCCATCCACCCGGTCACCGGCGAGGAAATCCCGGTCTGGGTCGCCAACTTCGTGCTGATGGGCTACGGCACCGGCGCGGTCATGGCGGTGCCCGGGCACGACCAGCGCGACTGGGAGTTCGCCAGGGCCTACGGCCTGCCGATCAAGATGGTCGTCGTGCCGACCGACGTGCGCGACGCACTGCAGGAGATCGGCCGCGACGGCCGCAGCGGCGCCGACCCGATGCGCTCCGCGCTCGGTGGCGGCGGTTCGCTCGACGTGTACGACAAGACCGCGGCCGTGCAGGTCGTCGAATCGTTCGAACGCCGGATCGCCGAAGAGGGTGCGTATACCGATCGCGGCTGGCTGGTGAATTCCGGCGATCTCGACGGCTTCGACTTCCAGCAGGCGCTCGATGCGCTGGCCGCGCGTTTCGAAGGCGAAGGCCGCGGTGCGCGCAAGGTCAACTTCCGCCTGCGCGACTGGGGCGTCAGCCGCCAGCGCTACTGGGGCTGCCCGATTCCGGTGATCTACTGCGACGCCTGCGGCGCGGTGCCGGTGCCAGAGGACCAACTGCCGGTGCTGCTGCCCGAGGATGTCGAGGACGCGTTCGCCAATCCGGGCGTCGTGCAGTCGCCGATCAAGTCGAATCCCGAGTGGCGCAAGACCACGTGCCCGACCTGCGGCGGCGGCGCCGAGCGCGAGACCGACACCTTCGACACCTTCATGGAGTCGAGCTGGTACACCGCGCGCTACACCTCGCCCGGCGCGGCCGACATGGTCGACGACCGCGCCGACTACTGGACGCCGGTCGACCAGTACATCGGCGGCATCGAGCACGCGATCCTGCACCTGCTGTATTTCCGCTTCTATCACCGCCTGATGCGCGACGAAGGTCTGGTGCGCAGCGACGAGCCGGTCCTCAATCTGCTGACCCAGGGCATGGTCATCGCCGATACCTTCTATCGGGAGCAGGGCAACGGCGGCAAGGACTGGATCAACCCGGCCGATGTCGAGATCGTGCGCGACGACAAAGGCCGGATCACCGGCGCGACCTCGAAGCTCGACGGCCAGCCGGTGTCGATCGGCGGCACCGAGAAGATGTCCAAATCGAAGAACAACGGCGTGGACCCGCAGTCGATGATCGGCAAGTACGGCGCCGACACGGTGCGCCTGTTCTCGATGTTCGCAGCCCCGCCGGAGCAGTCGCTGGAATGGAACGAGGCCGGCGTCGAAGGCATGTCGCGCTTCCTGCGCCGGCTGTGGAACCAGGTGCAGAAGCACGTGCAGGGCGGGGAAGCCGGTGCGTTCGATGTCGCGGCTGCCACGTCCGCGCAGAAGACCCTGCGTCGCCAACTGCACGAGGCGATCCAGAAGGTCGGCGACGACTACGGCCGCCGCCACAGCTTCAACACTGCGATCGCGGCGGTGATGGAACTGCTCAACCACGTCGGCAAGTTCGACGAGGCCGATGCCAATGCGCGCGCGCTGCGTCAGGAAACCTTCGAGGTGATCACGCTGCTGCTCAACCCGATCACCCCGCACATCAGCCACACGCTGTGGCAGCTGCTGGGCCATGCGCAGACGCTGCTCGAGGACGTGCCGTTCCCGCAGGCCGACGCCGCTGCGCTGGTCCGCGATGCGCTCACGCTCGCGGTGCAGGTCAACGGCAAGCTGCGCGGCACGATCGAAGTGGCGGTGGACCTGCCCCGGGACCAGGTCGAGGCGCTGGCACTGGCCGAGCCCAACGTTGCGAAGTTCCTCAGCGACCTGACGGTGCGCAAGGTCATCGTCGTGCCGGGCAAGATCGTCAACATCGTCGCCGGCTGAACCCGGCGTCGCCGCGCTTCGTGCGCGGCGCTTGCCGGCCCTGTCCCCCTCGTCCAGACTCCGCCCATGCGCATTCTCCGACCGGTTTTCCTGTCTCTGGCCCTCGTCACCCTCGTGCTGACGCTGTCCGCCTGCGGCTTCCATCTGCGCAATGCGCTGACGCTGCCGCCCGATCTCGGGCCGGTTGATGTCACGTCCCGGGATCCCTACAGCCGTCTGGCGCGCTCGGTCGAGCGCGCGCTTGCCTCGGCGGGCGCCCAGGTCGCTGCCCCTGATGCGATGGATGTCGCAGTGCTCAACATCCATTCGGAGCGTTGGGCAGCGTTGCCGGCGAGCCTGGACGCGCAGGGGCGTGCGCAGGAGTACACACTCCGCTACGCCGTCGTGTTCTCGTTGCGTGATGCGGATGGTCAGGACGTGGTGCCGCAACAGGCGATCGAACTCGCACGCGACTACGTGTCGCCGCCGGCTGACTCGATCGGCGCGGATTCCGAACGCGAGTTGCTGTCGCGCGAGCTCGAACGGGAAATGACGGCTTCTATCATCCGCCGCATCGACGCGGTGTTCCGCAACCCGCAGGAACGCGTGCGCGAGTGAAGGCGAGCATGCGCGGCCCCGTGGATCGATCATGGAACTGACCCCCGAACGCCTGCCCGCGCAACTCGCGCGCGAGTCGCTGCGTCCGGCCTATCTGATCGCAGGCCCCGAGCCGCTGCGCGTGCTCGAAGCCGCCGATGCCGTGCGTGCAGCCGCGCGCGAGCAGGGCGTGGCCGAGCGCGAGGTGTTCGAACCCGAAGGCCGCGACATCGACTGGAATGCGGTCGAAGCCACGTTCCGTGCGCCGAGCCTGTTCGCATCGAGGCGACTGGTCGAAATCCGCCTGCCGACCACCAAGCCCGGCAAGGACGGTGCCGCGGTCATCAGCGGCTTCTGCGCAGATCCGCCGCCCGACATCACGCTGCTGGTCACCGGAGGCGAGTGGAGCCGCCAGCACGGTGGCAAGTGGAGCGAGGCGATTACCGGCATCGGTCATCTTGTCGTGGCCTGGCAGGTCAAGCCGCACGAACTGGAAAGCTGGATCGAGGCGCGTCTGCGCAGCCGCAACGTGCTGGCCGACCGGGCCGCCGTGCAGCAGCTGGCCGAGCGCGTCGACGGCAATCTGTTGGCTGCCGCGCAGGAAGTCGACAAGCTCGCGCTGCTGGCCGATGGCAGCACGCTCGACGGGCCTCGCATGCAGGCGCTGGTCGCCGATGCCGCACGTTTCGACGTGTTCCGTCTGCTCGACGCCACGCTCAACGGCCAGCCGGCCCAGGTCGTGCGCATGCTCGCCGGCCTGCGCGCCGAGGGCGCGGCGATCCCGGCGCTGATGGGCATGGTGGTCATGGAACTCGTGCGCGCCGCGCAGCTGGCGCAGGTGCAGGCCCGCGGCGGCAACATGGCCAGCGAATTCAAGGCGCAGCGCATCTGGGATGCCCGTCAGGCGGGTTACCGGCGCGCGCTGCAGCGCCATCCCGAAGCGCGCTGGGTGCGTTTCGTCGCCGAGGCCGGACGCGTCGACCGCATCGCCAAGGGCCGCGGCCGCTGGGGCGTGGATCCGGTCGACGGCTGGCTCGCACTGGAGCGTCTGCTGGTCGCCGTGGCCGACGCGCGCGCGGGCGCTCTGCTGGCCGCCTGACCGGCTGCGATGTCGCTGCATCTCGTCTACGGCGGCACCTTCGATCCGATCCACAGCGGGCATCTGGCGATCGCTTGCGCCGCGCGCGATGCGCTCGAGTGCACGGTGCACCTGATGCCTGCCGGCGATCCGCCGCATCGCGCGCCGCCCGGCGCCGATGGCGCGACGCGCGCGGCGATGGTCGCGCTGGCGATCGACGGTGCGCCGGGCCTGGTACTCGACCGCCGCGAACTCGAACGCGAGGGCCGTAGCTATACCGTCGACACACTCGCCGAACTACGCAGCGAAGTGGGGCCATCGAGACCGCTGGCCTGGCTGGTCGGCGCCGACAGCCTGCTGGGTCTGCCGGGCTGGCACCGCTGGCGCGAGCTGTTCACGCTCGCACATCTGGTGGTCGCCGAGCGGCCGGGCAGTGCGCTCGACGCAGCGCTAGCGCCTGGACTCGCCGACGCACTGCAGGACCGCTGGACCCGAGATGCCAGCGATCTGCGCGCGCAACCGGCCGGGCGGGTGCTGCGCCTGCATCAGCCGCTGTCGCATGTCTCGGCGACCGCCATTCGTGCGCGGCTCGCCGTGGGCGCCTCGACCGACGACTGGCTCCCGTCCGCCGTGGCCGCATTCATTCACGAGAAGGGGTTGTACGGGGCGGCGGCCCGCGCTCCGCTATAATTTCCGCCGCACTTTCCGAGCCAGACCTTTGTCCAATCCCGCACACGTCATCAAGACCCGCCTGCCCGAGCCGCCGCCGTCCCCGGATGCGCTGCTCGAAGTGGCCCGCGCGGCCGTCGCAGAAATCAAGGCCGTCGACGTCATCGACATCGATGTGCGTGGCCGCAGCAGCGTCTGCGATTTCATGGTCATCGCGTCCGGCACCTCCAGCCGTCACGTCAAGTCGATCGCCGACGAAGTCGTCAAGCACGCCAAGAAGCTGGGTTGCCAGCCGCTGGGCGTCGAAGGTGAACGCGAGGCCGAATGGGTGCTCGTCGACCTGGGGGATGTCATCGTCCACGTGATGCTGCCGCGCGTGCGCGAGTTCTATGCGCTGGAGCGTCTGTGGACCGTCGGCGACCAGCCGCCGGAAGACGAGCGCGGCCCGCGTCGAGATGCCTGATCGCGTCGCGCCGTCGCGCACTACGGGCGCGGCGGCATGAAGGCGAAACTGATCGCCGTCGGCGAGCGCGCACCCGCCTGGGTGGCCGAGGGGTTCGCCGAGTACCGCAAGCGGCTGTCGCACTGGCTGCCGCTGGATCTGATCGAAGTCGAGCCCGGCCTGCGCGGCAAGGGCCGCGACACCGTGCGCGCGATGTCCGACGAAGGCATGCGCGTGCTCGCCGCCGTGCCGCGCGATGCGCTGGTCGTCGCGCTCGATGGCCGGGGTCGCCTGCATTCCTCGGAAGATCTTGCGCAGCGCCTCGAGCACTGGCGCATGCAGGGCCGTGATCTCGCGTTCCTGATCGGCGGGCCGGAAGGCCACGCGCCGGATGTGCTCGCCCGTGCCGACGAGCGCTGGTCGCTGGGACCGTTGACGCTGCCGCACATGCTGGTGCGCCTGGTGCTGGCCGAGCAGGTGTACCGCGCCGCGGCAATGCTGGCGAATCATCCGTATCACCGGGCCTAGGGCGGGTAGCGGTTGTCGATTGATCCAGCTTAGAGCGCGTCGATGCGCGATGCCGTTATCGGTTCTGCTGATTCGCGCGACGCGTCGGCGTCCCAGAAAAACTCTCCCCTCATTCGCGGCTTGATCAGACATGCGTCTGTTGAAAGTCCCCGGAATGACGGGGAGGCGTTCCAGGCCTCTGCTGACCAGGTCGGCTGTGCGAAGAACAACGCCGCCCGTCATCCAGTCCACAGGATGACGGACAGCAGCACCTCCATCACCCCCGCGACAGATTGAACGCGATCGGCACCAGTCCGATCGCCTCCACCGGCACGCCATCACGCATCGCCGGCTGGAAGGTCCACATCCGCTGCACGTGGCGAAGTGCAGCACGATCGAGGTCGCGGTTGCCGCTGCTGCGGTGGATGCGCACGTCCATCGGGCGACCGTCGGTGCCGACGTGGACTTCCAGCAACACCACGCCCTCGGCACCCGCGGTCAGCGCCGCACGCGGATAGTCGGGCGCGGGTGCGCTCGCGTACTGCAGGGCGATGCCGGATATCGGCGTGGTGTCGATCACGGTCGGCGCGACATCGACCGGTGGACCTTCGATCATCGGGAGGGCAGGCAGGGTGCCGGCATCGACGACGACCGCGGCCTCGACAGGCGCGATCCTGGGCAGCGTCTGTTGCGGCACGATCGGCGATGGCGTGCTGCGCGGTTGCACCACCTCGACACGTTCGGGCGGCAGTTCGGGTTTCGGCGCGGGCGGAGTGATCCATTCGAATTCCTGCTTGCGTTCCGGCAGGGCGTACTCGAGCGCGTCGCGACTGGCGGGTACCAGCAGCACCATGAACAGCATGGCGTTGAGGGCGAGGGTGCCGCTGAGTCCGACGATGCGTACGGCATCGGGACGCGGCGGCTCCTGGACGGGTCCGCGCGTGCGGGGACCAATGGGCTGCAGCACCATGCACCACCTCCTGTGTGCGGGCCGGATGGCCCGTGGAAGCGTCAACGTGGCAGCGGTGGCAATGGGGTCGAAGGCCCGCCGCGCCGTCGCATCGTTCGTCTCGAAGCTGCGCCGATTGCGATGCTGCGACAAGGTCATGCCGACGAACGGATGCGTCCGGCGCATGACCGGTGCGCGGCGACGACGGGCCGTGGCGACTCGAATCGATCATTCACCGGCGTCCGGTTGCGACAAGGCCCGCACATGGCGGGCCCTGTCGATGCGATCGATTGCGGTGGCTCAATCCTCCGGCATGCGCTCCGGTTCGCGGTCGAGACCGCCTTCGTCGGGGTTGTGCTCGCCGGTATCCGCCGGCTGCTGGGCATCCCCCTTGTCCGTCGGGTTCTTTTCCGAGTACCCCGGATTCTGGCCCGGCTTGACCGGTGGTTCGGGGGTGGTCCTGTTCTGGCCCATGTCAGCGTCCCAGTTCGAAAACGACGTCCAGATTGGCGGACAGCGTGGTTTCGCCGGGTGAAACCGAGGTGGCCTGTGCGCTGTCGGCCATTGCGCGCATCGCCATCATCGGACGTGGCTGCGGGAAGCCACCGCCCTCGCTGATGCTGACGATGCGGCGCACGCGCATGCCCAGCGAGGCCGCGTAGATCTCGGCGCGGGCCTGCGCCTTCTTCAGCGCGTCGGCGCGTGCGAGGTCCTGCACGCTCTCTGCGTCCTCGATCTCGAACGTCGGGCCGTTGATCTGGTTGGCACCGCTGGCGACCAGTGCGTCGAGCACCTGGCCCAGCTTGCCGATGTCGCGGACCTTGAGGTTGACCGTGTTGCTGGCCTGGTAGCCGGTGATCGTCGGCGGCTGGTTCTCGGCGTAGCGGTACTGCGGGCTGAGATTGATGCCCGAGGTCTGCACGTCGCGTTCGGCGATGCCGGCGGCCTTGATGGCCTGCATCAGCGTGGCCATCTGTTCGGCGTTGGCGCGCATCGCCGCGTTGGCGTCGGCGGCCTGGGTCACGACGCCGGTCGACAGCGTGGCGATATCGGGCGCGCGGCTGGCTTCGGCCTGGGCCGAAATCGACAGCAGCGTGCCGTCGCTGGGCGCGGCCTGGTGGGTGGTGGACTGGGCGCTGGCGGTCATCGTCAGGGTTCCGAGGGCGAGGCCGCAGGCGAGCAGCAGGGGGCGGGGGATCAGGTGCATTCGAGGCTCCATTGAGATGAACAAGGGTGGTCACGTACCGGTGAACGGCCCGTGAGCCGGACCGGGGTTACGCAGGTTCAGCCGGCGGCCGGACAGCGCCCGCACGGTATCCTTCCCGGATGCTGCATCTGGCTTCGCAATCCCCCCGCCGCCGCGATCTCCTGGCCCGTCTCGGACTGCCCTTCGGGCGGGTCGATGTCGATGTGCCCGAGGTTCGCGATGTGGACGAATCCGCTGCCGACTATGTGCTGCGCGTGGCGGCGGACAAGGCGCGCGCCGGGCTGCAGGCGCTGGGCGATGCCGACGGCGCGGTCGTACTCGGTGCCGATACCGAGGTCGTGCTCGACGGCGTCGTGTTCGGCAAGCCGCGCGACGATGCCGACGCCATCCGCATGCTGCAGGCGCTGTCGGGCCGCACGCATCAGGTGATCTCGGCCGTGGTGCTGGCCGCCGCGGATCGACAGGCCGAGGCGACCGTCATCACCGAGGTCACCTTCGACGCGCTCGAGGCCGACACCATCGCGGCCTACGTCGCCAGCGGCGAGCCGCGCGGCAAGGCCGGCGGGTATGCGATCCAGGGCGGCGCGGAACTGTTCGTCGCACGTATGGCCGGCAGCCATTCGGGCGTGATCGGATTGCCGCTGCAACAGACCGCGGCGCTGCTGCGGATCTTCGGACTGCAGCCGCAGCCCTTCGCCCCCCACGACCACGAGGCGTGACCCGGACATGTCGGAAGAGATCCTGATCAACGTGACCCCGCGCGAGACCCGCGTGGCGGTGGTCGAGAACGGCATGCTGCAGGAGCTGCACATCGAGCGCGGCTGGCGGCGCGGGGTGGTCGGCAACATCTACAAGGGCAAGGTACAGCGCGTCATGCCCGGCATGCAGGCGGCCTTCGTCGACATCGGCCTGGAGCGCGCCGCGTTCCTGCACGCCAACGACGTGATGCGGCCGCCGCAGACCGGCAACGATGGTGAAGGTGGCGGTGACAGCCTGTTCCCGTCGACGGCGCCGACGCTGCCGGTTACCGAACTGCTGCGCGACGGCCAGGACATCGTGGTGCAGGTGGTCAAGGATCCGATCGGCAGCAAGGGCGCGCGCCTGACCACGCAGATCAGCATTCCCTCGCGCTACCTGGTCCTGCTGCCGCAGTCGCGCGTGGTCGGCGTGTCGGCGCGCATCGAGGACGATGCCGAGCGCACGCGGCTGAAGACGCTGGTGTCCGAACTCGCCGCGGCGACCGGTGGCCATGGCTACATCGTGCGTACCAATGCCGAAGGCCAGAGTGCCGAAGCGCTGGCCGAGGACATCGCCTACCTGCAGCGCGCCTGGGCGCTGATCGAACACGCCACCGGCGATTCGCACCTGGGCGCGCGCCTGTACGAGGACCTGACGCTGCCGATGCGCGCGGTCCGTGACCTGATGCGCCGCGATGTCGACAAGGTCAAGGTCGATTCGCGCGATACCTACGAGAAGCTCTGCGTCTTCGCAGCGCAGTACCTGCCCGCGCCCGGCCCGGCCGAACAGGCGCGCCTGGTCGACCGCATCGAGTGCTATAGCGGCACGCGGCCGATCTTCGACCTGTACGGCGTCGAGGACGAAATCCAGCGGGCGCTCAAGAAGGACGTGCCGCTGAAATCCGGCGGCTATCTGGTGATCGACCAGACCGAGGCGATGACCACGGTCGACGTCAATACCGGCTCGTTCCTCGGCCAGCGCAATCTCGAGGAAACGGTGTTCCGCACCAACCTCGAGGCCGCGCAGGCAGTGGCGCGCCAGCTGCGGCTGCGCAATCTGGGCGGCATCATCATCATCGACTTCATCGACATGGTGGACCCCGAGCACAAGCGCCAGGTGATGCGCACGCTGGAGAAGTCCCTGTCCAAGGATCACGCCAAGACCACCGTCTACGACTTCTCGCCGCTGGGTCTGGTGGAAATGACCCGCAAGCGCACCGTCGAAAGCCTGGAGCGCCAGCTGGGCGAGGCCTGCACGGCCTGCAATGGCCGCGGCATCGTCAAGACGATCGAGACCGTGACCTACGAGATCTTCCGCGAGATCGTGCGCGCGGTGCGCCAGTTCGAGGCCGAGCGCCTGCTGGTGATCGCCTCGCCGAAAGTCGTGTCGACGATCACCGACGAGGAGTCGGCGGCGGTCGTGGAGCTTGAGGAATTTCTCGGCAAATCGATCCGCTTCCAGTCCGACGACCAGTACCTGCAGGAGCAGTTCGACGTTGTACTGCTCTGACGCCCGCGACCGGTCACCGACACCTGTGCTGCGCGCCGGTCGGGCGCGGCCATGACTGCTGCCTGGCTGACGCGCCTGCGCCGCGTGCGGCGCGGTGCGTGGTATCTCGTTGCCGTGGTGCTGGTGACGATGGCGCTGGTCGCGGCGGTGGCCGCGCAACTCGCGCTGCCGTGGCTGGAGCGCAATCCGCAGGCCGTGGCGCACTGGCTGACCGAGCGCGCCGGCCGTCCTGTGGCGTTCGACACGCTCGATGCGACGTGGACGCGGCGTGGCCCGCTGCTGCGCGTGACCGGCCTGCGTATCGGCGATCCCGCCGCTGCGGTGCCGGTCGGCACCGCCGAAATCCAGGTCGCCCAGTATTCGGGTCTGCTGCCCGGGCGCTCGCTGACCGAGTTGCGGCTGCACGGCATCGCGCTGACCCTGCAGCGCAACGACGACGGCAGCTGGCAGGTGCGCGGTCTGCCCGGCGGGGCGCATGCCGGAGAGGATCCGCTCGATGCATTGCAGGGACTGGGCGAGCTGCAGGTCGTCGATGCGCGGCTGACGATCGATGCACCGTCGCTGTCGATCGCCCACACGTTGCCGCGTATCGATCTGCGCATGCAGGTCGACCGGCGCCGGGTGCGCGCCGCGGCGCGTGCGTGGGTCGACGCCGATGGCGCGCCACTGGATCTGCGTCTGGAGCTGCAGCGCGCACAGGGAGATGGCCGCGTCTACGTCGCGATGCCACGCAACGACCTGCAGGTGTGGTCGCCGTTGCTCGCCCCCAGCGGCCTGGCGATCCGGGAGGGCCATGGACGGGTCAGCGCCTGGATCGACCTGCGCGCGCGCAAGGTCGACGCGATCACCGGCGAAGTGGCGCTCGACGCGTTGTCGCTGCAACGCGCCGGCGACGTGGCGCAGGCTGCAGGCGATGCGCCGACGGTCGCCTTCGAAGGCGCGACCGCGCGACTTCACTGGACCCATGGCGACGGCGACTGGCGTCTGGATGCACCGGCGCTGCGGGTCACCCAACAGGGCCGGGAGCAGGTGCTCGACGGTCTCGTGCTCGCTGGCGGGACGCGCTGGGCGTTGCAGGCTGGACGGGTCGAGGTGGCGCCCCTGATCGCGCTGGCTGCGCTCGGCGATGGCGTTTCGCCCTCACTGCGCGCCTGGCTGCAGGCAGCTGCGCCACACGCGGTGCTGTCGGATGTCGCCTTCGCTGCGCGCGCGGGTGGGCCGATGCGGGTGTCGGCGCGGATCGAGGATTTCGGATTCTCGCCGGTGGAAGACCGCCCGGGCCTGCAGGGGCTGGGCGGCACGCTGGTCGGCGACGGGCAGGGCGTGGTGTTCCGCCCCGATCCCGATGCGCGCCTGGTGTTCGATTGGCCATCCGGTTTCGGCACGCCGCATCCGCTGCGGCTCGACGGCGAGATCGCCGGCTGGCGCGATGGCAGCGCGTGGCGCATCCAGACGCCGGGCCTGCGCATTGAAGGCGAGGGCTATGCCACGGATGCACGCGGCGGCCTGTCGTTCGAGGGCGATGGCACGCGGCCGCGTCTCGATCTGGCGGCGGATGTCGACGCGGCGCAGATTCCGGTCGCGAAGAAATTCTGGGTGCGCCACATCATGCCGGTCGCCGCGCGGCAATGGCTGGACATGGCGCTGGTCGCCGGCACCGTGCGCAACGGCCGTGGCATCGTCGCCGGCGATCTCGACGACTGGCCGTTCGGCGCGGAAGAGGGCAAGGACCGCCGTGGCGTGTTCTTTGCCGAGGGCGACATCGCCGATGCGACGATCCGCTTCCAGGACGACTGGCCGGTGATGACGAAGCTCGGCGGCCACGTGCGTTTCATCAACGACGGCTTCCGGCTCGACCCCTCGACCGGCGATCTGGCCGGCGTACCGCTGCGTGACGTCGTCGCCGGGATCTCCAACTACGGTGAAAGCCCGGTCGAAGTCGCCGCGACGGCGCAGGCCGATGCAAAGCAGCTGCTCGCGCTGATGCGGCGCAGTCCGTTCCAGTCCGAGCACGGAGACACGCTCGATGCGCTGGATATCGCAGGCCCCGCGCACGTCGCGATGTCGCTGGCGGTGCCGCATGGCGCGCCGATGCGGCTCGATGGCGAAGTGAAACTCGAAGGCGTAGCGATGCGCGAGTCACGCTTCGACCTCGCGTTCGAGCGCGTGCGTGGCCCGGTGGCGTTCGACCAGTCCGGCTTCCATGCCGATGCGCTGGACGCGCATCAGGACGGTCAGGCCGGCACGCTCGCACTGCGCGCAGGCACGGGCCACGTGCGCCAGCGCGCCAATGCGTTCGAGGGCGAACTCGACATGCCGCTCGATGCGAACACGCTGCTGGCGCGGGCGCCCGATCTCGCGTGGCTGCGCCCGCATGTCGGCGGCCGTGCGCCGTGGCAGGTGCAGGTCGCCGTCCCCAGTGCGCCCGCGGCCGACGGCGCACCCACCGCGCAACTGCTGCTGCGCTCCGATCTCGTCGGCACGACGCTGCGACTGCCCGCGCCGCTCGACAAACCGGCCACGCGCGCGCTGCGTACGACCATCGAAACGCCGCTGCCGTTCGGTACCGGTGATGTGCGGGTCGGCTTCGGCAACCAACTCGCGCTGCGCGCGCGCACCAGCGGTGCGCGAGCGGGCATCCGCATCGACATGGGGCAGGCGCGTGTCGACGAACCGGCACCGGCAGCCGGCATCGTGGTCTTCGGCCGCACGCCGGTGGTCGACGTGCTCGACTGGATCGGGCTGATGGGCGCGGGCGGTGAGGGTGAAGGGCTGGCGCTGCGGCAGGTGGACGTGACCACGGCCGATCTGCGGCTGGCTGGCGGTCGTCTCGGTCAGACCCGCATCACTGCCGCGCGTCGCGATGACGGCACCGACCTGCGCCTCGACGGCGCCGCGCTGGCTGGCGACGTGCGGATTCCCGACAGTGAGGGCGCGCCGGTGGCGATTGCGCTGCAACGGCTGCACTGGCCGGTGCCCGCGCCGAAGCCGGATGCCGTGGCGATCGCCGCGCCGGCCACGCCTGCGATCGCCGGCGTGCCTGCATCGACCCCGGTCGACGACACGCTCGACCCCGCATCGGTGCCGCCGATCCAGCTTGCGATCGACGACCTGCGCTACGGCACGCTGGCGCTCGGACGCGTGGATGCGGCATCGCGCCGCATTCCCGGTGGACTGTCGGTCGATCGCCTGCAGGTCCGCGCACCGGATCACCGCATCGATGTGGCCGGGCGCTGGACCGGCCGCGGCGACGCCGCGCGCACGGTGTTCCAGGCCGACGTGGAAAGCGAGAATTTCGGCAGGCTTGCGTCGGGGCTGGGTTTCGTCGGCAGCGTGGTTGGCGGACAGGGACGGGTGGATTTCGACGCCGCGTGGCCGGGCGCACCGAACGCGTTCCAGGTCGCACAGATGGAGGGCGCGATGAAGGTGGCGCTGCGCGACGGGCAACTGGTCGAGGTGGAGCCGGGCGCCGGTCGCGTGCTGGGCCTGCTCAGCGTCGCCGAGCTGCCCAGGCGCCTGATGCTCGACTTCCGCGATTTTTTCAGCAAGGGCTTCGGCTTCAACCGTATCGCCGGCGACATCCGCTTCGGCAATGGCACCGCGCGTGGTGACAATCTCGTCATCGACGGGCCGGCCGCGGAAATCCGCATCCGCGGCAGCGCCGACCTCGTCGCGCGCACGCACGACCAGGACATCGAAGTGCTGCCCAAGACCGGCAACCTGCTGCCGGCGGTCGGTGCGTTGACGCTGGGCCCTGTGGGCGCCGCTGTGGGCGCGGTCGCGAATGCGGTGTTGCGCAAGCCGCTGGCGGAGATGGGCGCGCGCAATTACCACGTCAGTGGTCCCTGGCAGGATCCGAAGGTGGACGTGGTCGAACGTCGCGACGCGGCGCAACCGGCGAGCGCGCCGTCGACGCGGCCGCAATCGGCCAACTGAGGCGTTTTCGCCGGCGATTGCCGGCCCGCAGGTTCAGTTTCGGCTTGCCATCGACGGCTTTGCCCCCACACTTGGCGGATGTCCGAATCCCCCGTTTCCTCCGGCGGCGCGCTCGCGCTGGCCGAATCCCGCCTGTTGCTGCCCGCCGGTCTCGACACCTCCGGCCTCGACCGCGCGTTCTCCGCCCTGCTCGGTCCAGGCATCGATTTCGGTGACCTGTATTTCCAGCACTCGCGTCGCGAGAGCTGGGCGGTCGAGGACGGCATCGTCAAGAGTGGCTCGCATGCGATCGAGCAGGGCGTCGGCGTGCGCGCGATCAGCGGCGAGAAGACCGGCTTCGCCTATTCCGACGACATCGATGCGGTCGCGCTCCTGGGCGCGGCGCAGTCTGCGCGTGCGATCGCCCGCGATGGTCGCGCGCATGCGCCGCTCGCGCTGGCGCGCACCCGCGCCCACGATCTGTATCCCGCGCAGGATCCGATCGATGCGCTCGGCAGCGCGGCCAAGGTCGAAGCACTGCGTCGCGTCGACAGGCTGCTGCGCGCTGCCGATCCGCGCGTGCAGCAGGTCATGGTCAGCCTGTCGGGTGGGGTCGACACGGTGCTGGTCGCGCGCAGCGACGGCGTGCTCGCCGGCGACGTGCGGCCGCTGGTGCGGCTCAACATCCAGGTGCTGGTGGAACACAACGGCCGCCGCGAATCCGGCTACTCGGGTTACGGCGGGCGCTACTCGTATGAAGAACTGCTGGGCGACGGAAAGCCGGAGCGCTTCGCGCGCGAGGCGCTGCGCCAGGCACTGGTGAACCTGGAGGCGATCGACGCGCCGGCCGGCACGATGCCGGTCGTGCTCGGCGCGGGCTGGCCGGGCGTGCTGCTGCACGAGGCGGTCGGCCATGGCCTGGAAGGCGACTTCGCGCGCAAGGGCACCAGCACCTACGCGGGCCGCGTTGGCCAGCGCGTGGCCTCACCGGGCGTGACCATCGTCGACGACGGCACGCTCGCCGGCCGTCGCGGCTCGCTCAACATCGACGACGAAGGCACGCCGACGCATTGCACGACGCTGATCGAGGACGGCGTGCTGACCGGCTACATGCAGGACACGCTCAACGCGCGCCTGATGGGCGTCGCGCCGACCGGCAACGGCCGCCGCGAATCCTTCGCGCATCTGGTGATGCCGCGCATGACCAACACCTACATGCTGGGCGGCCAGGACGATCCGCAGGACATGATCCGTTCGGTATCGAGGGGCCTGTACGCGGTGAACTTCGGCGGCGGCCAGGTCGACATCACCAACGGCAAGTACGTGTTCTCGGCGACCGAGGCCTATCTGATCGAGGACGGGAAGATCACTGCGCCGGTCAAGGGCGCGACGCTGATCGGCAACGGCCCGGAGACGATGCAGCGCGTGCGCATGATCGGCCACGACATGGCACTCGACGAAGGTGTGGGCGTCTGCGGCAAGGACGGCCAGAGCGTGCCGGTCGGCGTGGGCCAGCCGCATCTGCTGATCGACCAGCTGACCGTCGGCGGCACGCAGGCTTGAGAGCCGGCATGCGGGGTCTGAATTTTCCAGGTCGGAGCGGCATGAGGTGGCGCCCCGACAGTGCCGTCATTCCCGCGCAAGCGGATATGACGGCGGATCGAGATCAAGGCGCGTCGTCGCCGTTACCGGGTTCGTCAGCTTCGTCCGCCAGGCGCTCGTCTTCGGCCGCAGCGTCTTCGCCTGCCGCCAGAGACGCCGCCGCGAACACGCCGCGCAGTTCGCGGAACAGTTCGCGGAACGCGGCCGGCGGCTTGTTCTTCGCGCGCTCGGCGAGTGCGTTGCGCACCAGCTGGCGCAGGCGCTGGCGATCGGCTTCCGGATACGCGTCGAGCAGTTCGGCCAGTGCTGTGTCGCCGTCGTCGAGCAGACGCGTGCGCCAGGCTTCGGCGCGGTGCAACTGGGCGGTTTCGACGCGTGCGGCGGCGCCACCGGCGTCCATCGCGTCGCGGATCGCTTCCAGCGTCTCGTCGCTCTCGCGGCGCATCTGCTTGGCCAGGAACGCCAGCTGTCGCTTGCGCGCGATGTGCGAGGTGATGCGCCGCACATCGGCGATGTGCGGCAGCAGGGTGTCGGGAACGGGCAACTTGCCCAGCTGGTTGTCGGACAGTGCGGCCAGGGCGTCCGCCAGCGACAGCACTTCCAGCGCTTCGCGCCGGTTCTGCTTGCGGCTGGGGCCCAGGTACTCGCCCGATTCTTCGTTTATGCCTCTCATTGCAACAGGATAAGTCATTGCCCATGTCCCACGCCTTGATCGACGTTCATCCGGCCGACGATTCGGCCGTCCGTCTCGACGCACTGGCCGCGCTGTCGCAGCGCCTGCTCGACCGTTGCCGCGCCGCCGGCGCCACCCAGGCCGAGGTGTCGTGCTCGGAAGACGCCGGTCTGAGCGTCAATGTGCGCATGGGCGAGGTCGAAACCGTCGAGTCCACGCGTGACCGCGGCATCGGCGTCACCGTCTATTTCGGCAAGCGCAAGGGCACTGCCAGCACTGCCGACCTGCGCGAGGACAGCCTGAGCGCGACGGTCGACCAGGCCTGCGCGATCGCGCGCTTCACCGAGGACGACGAGGCCTCGGGCCTTGCCGATGCCGGATTGATGGCACGCCCCGGTGCGGATGGCCGCTTCGACGAGTTCGACGCCTGGCATCCCTGGGCGCTGGACGCGGACGCCGCGGTGGATCTGGCGCTGGCCTGCGAAGCGGCCGGCCGCGACGCCGATCCACGGATCGCCAACTCCGATGGCGCATCGGTCAGCACCTCGAAAGGCCTGAGCGTCTATGCCAACAGCCATGGTTTCGTGGGTGCCGAACGTGGCAGCCACCACAGCATCGGCTGCGCGCTGATCGCGGGTGAGGGCGAGCACATGCAGCGCGAGGGCTGGTACAGCGTGGCGCTGGCCAGTGGCGATCTCGAATCGCCGGCGTCGATCGGCCGCCGTGCCGCCGAGCGCACGCTCGCACGCCTCGATCCGCGGCCGCTGGCGACCGGCAGCTATCCGGTGCTGTTCCAGGCCGACGTCGCGCGTTCGCTGATCGGCCATCTGCTGGGTGCGGTGTCGGGCGGCGCGCTGTACCGCCGCGCGAGCTTCCTGCTCGACAGCGTCGGCACGCAACTCTTCCCCGACTGGTTCGGCATCTTCGAGCGGCCCTTCATCGCCCGCGGCTTCCAGTCCTCGGCCTTTGATGCCGAAGGCGTGGCGACGCGCGAATCGTCGCTGATCGACCGCGGTGTGCTGCAACGTTACGTGCTCGGCAGCTATTCGGCGCGCAAGCTCGGCCTGCAGACCACCGGCAACGCAGGCGGCGTGCACAACCTCGAGATTCCGGCCAATGCCGGTGGTCTCGACGATCTGCTGCGTGGCATGGGCAGCGGCCTGCTGGTCACCGGCCTGATGGGACAGGGCGTCAACGCGGTCACCGGCGATTATTCGCGCGGTGCCTCGGGCTTCTGGGTGGAAGGCGGCGAGATCCGCCACGCGGTGGACGGCATCACCATCGCCGGCAACCTGAAACAGATGTTCGCCAACATCGAGGCGGTCGGCACCGACGTCGACCCGCGATCGCATGTGCGTACCGGGTCGATCCTGGTCGGGCGCATGACCGTTGCCGGAGCTGAATGATCTATCCTTGCGTCGCCAGCCGTGCGCGGTAGAGGGGCGACCGGGATGCGGCCCAGCGACGAAATCCAACCTATTGACGGGGAACACCGATGAACGATTCCAATCCCGCGCCGGCGTCCGGCGCGACCTCCGATGACCGCACCTTCGCGATGCTGACGCACCTGTCCTGCATCATCTTCTGGTTCATCGTGCCGCTGGTCATGTGGCTGATCAACAAGGACAAGCCGGAGCGCGCCTTCCTGACCGACCAGGCCAAGGAAGCCCTGAACTTCCAGATCACGCTGACGATCGGCTACGTCATCGGGGCGGTACTGACGATCATCCTGATCGGCGGCCTGATCAACTTCGCGCTGTGGATCCTGTGCGTGGTCTTCAGCATCATTGCCGCGCTCAAGGCGAAGGACGGCGTCGCCTACCGGTATCCCTTCGCGCTGCGCCTGATCGCCTGATCCGCGCGGAGTTGCAATCGGGAAGGCCCCGGCGTCCGCGCCGGGGCCTTTTTCGTGCAGCGCGCGGCGCATGACCGCGGTGGGCGTCACCCGGATTGCCGATTGCGGACACGGCTCCGCCTGCGGGAGACGGGGGTGCCGGAAGTCCCGGTGACCTCAGCAACTGGCTCCGGAGCCGGGGTCCAGCGCATGGTGAAGCCACGATCCACCACGAGGCCACCGTCATGCAGACCGCATCCTTTCCGCACGCCCGACCCGCCGACGACAGCCGCCAGTGGGCGGCGGGCATGCATGTCGGCGCACTGGTGCTCGCGCTGCTGACCAGCTGGATTTCCGGACTGGCCGGCGCGCTCGTCGCCGGCATCGTCTATCTGGCCAGGCGCGACGACGATCCGTTCGTCGCCGCGCATGCACGTGAGGCGCTCAACTTCCACCTCAGCATGTGCGTTTACGCATGCGCGATCTTCATGACCGGCATCGCGCTGCTGGGCGCCACCGTATTGACGCTGGGTATCGGCGCGATCGTGACGTTGCCGGTCGGACTGCTGCTCGCAGTCGCGGCCGTGGGACTGGTCGTGCTGTGGCTGGTCAGCAGCATCCTCGCCGCGGTGCATGCCTGGAACGGCGAGCACTACCTGCATCCGATGACGATGCGGTTCTTCGGCGGCTGACGCGCGTCCGCATGCACGCATCGGCGCAGCCCTGGGCTGCGCCGACAGGTTCAGTGATCGCGTTCGATCGCCCGACGGCCGAGCGCGGCCAGCGGGGCCACCGCGTCGCCGAACGGGGCGAGGGCTTCATGCATGCGCATCGCAAGGGCATCGAGGCGCGCGCGTGATGCATCGATGCCGATCAGCGCGGGGAACGTTGCCTTGTCCTGGGCGATGTCCTTGCCGGCGGTCTTGCCGAGCGTGGCGCTGTCGCCCTCGATGTCGAGCAGGTCGTCGCGGATCTGGAAGGCCAGACCCAGCGCGTCGGCGAAATCATCGAGGCGCGTACGCGCATCGGCATCGACGCCGGCAGCGAGTGCGCCCAGCGCGACCGCCGCGCGGATCAGCGCACCGGTCTTCATCGCATGCAGGCGTTCGAGCGCAGCCACGCCGATCGAGCCGCCGTCGCCGGTCGCCGCGAGGTCCAGTGCCTGGCCGCCACACATGCCGTTCGCCCCTGACGCGCGCGCGAGCGTCGCAACCATCGCCAGACGCACTTCCGCGGCCAGTGGCGCTTCGGCGAGCAGCGAGAACGCGAGCGTCTGCAATGCGTCACCGGCAAGGATCGCGGTGGCTTCGTCGAAGGCGACATGCACGGTCGGCTGTCCGCGCCGCAGGGCGTCGTCGTCCATCGCCGGCAAGTCGTCATGCACCAGCGAATACGCATGCACCAGCTCGACGGCCGCGGCGGCAGCATCGACAGTGCCGGCAGGTGCGCCAAACGCATGGGCGGTCGCGTGCACCAGCAACGGACGCATGCGCTTGCCGCCGAGCAGCACCGCATGCGCCATCGCCGCATGCAGGCGCGGTTCGCTGTCGGCGACGGTATCGAGGGCCTGCTGCAGCGCGGCGTCGGTCGTCGCGCGCCAGCTCTCGATCAGCGCTGCGGTGCCGCCCGTCGCGTCAGGCATCGGGATCGTCCAGCGCGGCGTCGCCGAAGGGCTGCGCGCGTTCGGGCGATGCCGGGTCGCTGAGCAGCTTGACGCGCAGTTCGGCATCTTCGAGTGCCTGCTGGCAACGCCGGTACAGACCGACGCCACGCTCATAGGCGCCCAGTGATTCTTCGAGGCTCAGCTCGCCGCCTTCCATGCGCTCGACCAGCGTCTCGAGCTGGGTCAGGGCATTTTCGAAGTCGGCGACGGGACTGGGTTCGGCGGCAGCGGTTTTTTTCGGCATCCGCGGATTTTAAGCGATCGGCGCCTCGAAGGCCGTGTGCATGGCGCCGGGCGGTGACCAGTGCAGGCGGTGGTTCCCGGCGTGCAGCCAGGCCTCGAACCCGGCATCGAACGCCAGGTCCGCTGCGGCCAGCAGCCGGCCCTCGGCATCGAACAGCAGCGGCAGTTGGGCGCGGACCCACGGCGGCACGCCGAGCGACTGCAGCACGTGCTTGAGGGTATGCGAGTGCGCACGGCCGGGCAGGCGAATGCGCTCACCGCCCTGGCGGGCGCGGACCGTCCACACGCGGTTATCGGTTGCGCCGTCCAGCCACAACCGGCCGCCATCGGGCAGGTGGAGTGGTGCGCCGCCGTCCCATGACGCGATGAAGCCGATGTCCAGCGGTGCACGGATCGGCGCGACCTGCAGCAGTCCACGCCAGCGTTGCAGGCGATGGCCGGCCCAGTCGAAGCAGGGCACGCGATCCACGCGGCCGGCGTCGAGGTCGGCGTTGCACCAGTCGACCGCACGCGCCGGCAGGGGCGGCAGTCGAAGCGCGTCGATCCAGCGGCGCAGTACGCGCGCGCGTCGCGCGACCGGAAGCGTGCGCAAGGCATCGAGTTGCAGCACCGCCGGATCCTGTGTCCGCGCGGTCGCCAGCGTTTCATCGTCGCCGGCAGTGAGCAGTTCGCGGGTGTCGGCCTGCAACGCCGCGACGGTCGCCAGTGCGGCGTCCGCCTGCGGCCAGCGCGTGCGCAGCAGCGGCAGCACCCGATTGCGCAGGAAATTGCGGTCGGCCTCGATGGCCGCGTTGCTCGGATCGTCGATCCACTGCAGGCCGTGTGCCTGCGCATAGGCGAACAGCTGTGCGCGCGGCAGCGCGAGCAAGGGCCGCCACAGCCAGCCGTCTGCGAACCGGCGCAACGGACGCATCGCGGAGAGGCCATCCGGCCCCGACGCGCGCAGCGCACGCAGCAGCACGGTTTCGGCCTGATCGTCGCGGTGATGGGCGAGGGCGATCACATCACCGGGTTCGAGCTGCGCGGCGAATGCGGCATGTCGCGCGGCACGTGCCGCGGCTTCGAGGCCATCGCCGCTGTCACGCGCCACGTCGACATGGACCACGCTGCACGGCACATCGAGACCTTCGCAGATCGCCACGCAATGCGCGGCCCAGTCGTCCGCGCCGGGGTGCAGGCCATGATGGACGTGGACGGCGCGCAGCCCGCGTGTGCGCAGCGTCGGTGCGCAAGCGAGGAGGTGCAGCAGCACGCTTGAATCCAGCCCGCCGCTGTAGCCGACCACGATGCGTCCGTGTGTGCAGGGCGGCGGGTCCGGCAGCGGCAGGTCGATCGGCATGCGGCCATGGTAGCGAGGCGGGACGGTTCCGCGGTTCTGCGCGCAGCAACGGTGATCGCGCACGGACGCGATGCAGCGATCCGGCGGTGCGGTCGTGCCGCAGCGCGACGCAGCCTACAGTCGCGGATCGCATCCGCAGGAAGTCCCCCGCATGTCCGCTCTGTTCACGCCATTCCGCCAGCGCGATCTGACGCTGCGCAACCGCATCGCGGTGTCGCCGATGTGCCAGTACGCGTCCGTCGATGGGCTGCCGGACGATTGGCACCGCGTGCATCTGGGCAGCCGCGCGGTCGGTGGTGCGGGACTGGTGATGACCGAGGCCTGCGCGGTGTCGCCCGGAGGCCGGATCTCGCCGCAGGACGCCGGCATCTGGAACGACGCGCAGCTGCAGGCCTGGGCGCCGATCGCACATTTCATCCGCGCGCAGGGCGCGGCGCCGACGATCCAGCTCGCGCATGCCGGGCGCAAGGCCAGCACGTTCGCGCCGTGGTTGGGGCGCAGCGCGGTGCCGGTCGCCGACGGCGGCTGGCAGGTCGTAGCACCGTCGGCGCTGGCCTACAACGCGGAGTACCCGTTGCCGGAGGCGCTCGACGCGGCCGGTATCGCGCAGGTCGTCGACGATTTCCGCGCGAGCGCGTTGCGCGCGCTGGACGCGGGCTTCGAGGTCGCCGAACTGCATGCCGCGCACGGCTATCTGCTGCACCAGTTCCTGTCGCCGCTGTCGAACACGCGCGAAGACGCCTGGGGCGGCAGTTTCGAGAATCGCGTGCGGGTGGTGCTCGACGTCGTCGATGCGGTGCGCGGCGTCTGGCCGGAACGCCTGCCGCTGTGGGTGCGCCTGTCCGCGACCGACTGGGTCGAAGGCGGTTGGGACGTCGAGCAGAGCATCGAACTCGCGCGTCTGCTCAAGGAGCGCGGCGTGGATCTGGTCGACATCTCGAGTGGTGGCCTGTCGCCGCTGCAGTCGATCGACGCGGTGCCCGAGTACCAGGTGCCGTTTGCGCGGCGCATCCGCGATGCAGTCGGCATCGCAACCGGTGCGGTCGGCCTGATCACGACGCCGGCCCAGGCCGAGCGCATCGTCGCCGAAGGCGATGCCGACATCGTACTGCTGGCCCGCGAACTGCTGCGCGACCCGTACTTCCCGCGTCGCGCGGCGCGGGAACTGGGCGTTGAGATCGAGACGCCGGACCAGTACCTGCGCGCGTGGTGAGATCGCTCAGCGCGTCAGCGCCTCCGCGTTGCGCGTATAGAGATCGGTGATGTCGAAGAACACCTCACGCGTGCTGCCATCGCCCATCGTCAGGGTCAGCTTGTCGTAGTGCCGCCCGTTTTCGTGCACCAGAGCCTGCTGGGTGACATCGCGCGCCCGCAGGACCTGCTGCACGAAATCGTATTCGTTGCTGACCAGGCACGGATGCCAGGCGGTCGCCGGTGTCGTGCCGTCGCCGCTGCCGTCGATGTGGCGCAGCAGTGCATTGGTGAACGCCCGTCCATCGATCAGGCGTTCGCGGTCAACGGCGCTGTTGGCGAGCGCGTTGCGCAGCATCTGCAACTGGATCGATGGCACCTGGTCCAGATCGCCGATGCGCTCGGCCAACCGCGCAAGGATGGGCGCGGCGGCCGGCACGGTCGCCTCTGAAGTCACCGCTGCGCTGACTGCGGCGCGCGCGTCGCGAATCGCGCTTTCGATTTCGAGCGGTGACCGGGCGGAGGCACGGGTGATCGCAGTGCAGGCTGTCTGCGCGGCACCCGCCAGCGCGGGCGCGCGGGCCGCAACTTCGAGCGCGGTGTCGTCGGCCGCCGCAATCGTCGTCGCGGTGAAGGCGACCAGCGCCAGAGTCAGGGCAGACAGTCGGCCACGGTGGGCAAATTTGCGCGTTTTCATCGAGGCATCCATTCGTCGAGTAAACGACGAGTCTGCCACGCGTCCCGGAAGAACCGCTGAAGGTCGGACAGGCGCCGACGGGCCCCGCGCGGATCAGGCCGCCTCGTACGCCCCATAGCTGCGCAGGCGCTCGTAACGGCGCTGCAGCAGCGTCTCGACCGGCAACTGTTCCAGCTGGTCGAGCTCGTTCATCAGCACGGCCTTGAGGCGCGTCGCGGTCTGGCGCGGATTGCGGTGGGCGCCGCCGATCGGCTCGCGCACCACCTTGTCGATCAGGCCCAGCGACTTGAGCCGCTTGGCGGTGAGGCCGAGCTGCTCGGCGGCGTCGCGCGCCTTGGCCGCGTCCTTCCACAGGATCGAGGCGCAGCCTTCGGGCGAGATCACCGAGTAGGTGCTGTATTCGAGCATCAGCGTGCGATCGCCGACGCCGATCGCCAGCGCGCCGCCCGAGCCGCCTTCACCGATCACGGTGCAGATGATCGGCGTCCTGAGTTCGGCCATTTCCAGCAGATTGCGGGCGATGGCCTCCGACTGGCCGCGTTCTTCCGCGCCGATGCCGGGGTAGGCGCCGGGCGTGTCGATGAAGGTCAGCAGCGGCAGCTTGAAGCGCTCGGCCATCTTCATCAGGCGCAGCGCCTTGCGGTAGCCCTCGGGGCGCGGCATGCCGAAGTTGCGGCGCACCTTGGTCTTGGTATCCCGGCCCTTCTGGTGGCCGATGATCACCACGCTGCGGCCATCGATGCGGCCCAGACCGCCGACGATCGCGGCGTCGTCGGCATAAGCGCGATCGCCGGCCAGTTCCTCGAACTCGTCGCAGATGCTGCGGATGTAATCGTTGGTGTACGGACGCTGCGGGTGGCGCGCGAGCTGCGAGACCTGCCACGGCGTGAGGTCACGGAAAATGTGCGCGGTGCGCTTGCGCAGCTTGTCCCGCAGCGTGGCGAGTTCGGCGTCGATGTTGACCGCCGGGCCGTCGCTGGCCTGGCGCAGTTCCTGGATCTTCGCTTCGAGATCGGCGATGGGCTGTTCGAAGTCGAGGTAGTTCGGATTCATTCGGGAGAGCCGTCCGTTCGGGAACGGCCACGGGGCGGACCCGGGCGCGGTGCGCCACGCGGGACCGGCCGGGGCCGGAAAGGGCGACAGTCTAGCCGACAGCGCCCGGACAGGCCGTACGAGGGCGTCCGGAAACCGGATCGGCGCTCGTTGCCGGAACCTGGTCCTGCTGCCTCAGTTCGCCCAGGGCTTGGCGATGTCGAGCCGCGCGATGCGCACGCCCGGCTGCGCGCGCAGGGTGCCGGGCAGTTCGGCATCCACGCGGACCGAGTTGGCGCCGTTGACGTCGAGCGTGCCGGCGCTGCCCGAGTCGAGCAGCAGATCCAAGCGCAGCGGCGTCTTGCCGGGGCGATGCTGGGCCAGCACCTGTTCCACGCGCGCCAGGGTGCCCGGCACGCGCAGGTCCAGGCGCAGCGACAGCCGACGCGCGTGCTCGGGGCAGACGGTGTGGAAGTCCCAGCAACGCTTTACCCGCAGCGCGAAGCCGCCGCTGAACTCGTCCTCGCGCAGGCCGCCTTCGACGATCAGGATGCGGTCGCGCGTCAGCAGATGCGCGTACTCGCTGCTGGCCTCGGCGAAGAAGCCGCATTCGAGCCGGCCACGGCCGTCTTCCAGCAGGACGAAGGCCTGCGAGTCGCCGCGCTTGCGCATCGCGCCGACCTGGCCGGCGATGATCACCTGGGTTTCCGGGCGCCAGCTGTTGCCGCCGCCCTTCTGGTCGCGCGCCGCCCACAGACTGTCGAGCTGGCCCAGATCGGTGCCGACCAGCGCCTGCAGCTCGTCGCGATACGGGTCCAGCGGATGGCCGCTGAGGTAGTGGCCCAGAGTGTCGCGTTCGCCGTCGAGCTTCTGCTTGAGCGGCCATTCCTCGCACTCGGGCAGATCGATGTGCAGGGTCTCGCCGTCGCCGGCGCTGTTGCCGAACATGTCGACGATGCCGGCATTGCGGTTGCGGTTGAGCTGGTCGGTCGCCTTCAGCGCTTCGGGCAGCTGCAGCATCAGCGAGGCGCGGTTCTTGCCGAGGGCATCGAGCGCGCCGGCATTGATCAGTGCTTCGAGCGTGCGCTTGTTGAGCCGCTGCGAATCGACCCGACGGCAGAAATCCAGCAGGTCGGTGTAGACACCCGCCTGCACGCGCGCCTCCACCACGTTCTCGCAGGCGCCGCGGCCGACGCCCTTCACCGCGCCCAGGCCGTAGCGGATGGTCTTCGGGTCGATCGCCTCGAACATGAAGGCCGAGGCGTTGACGTCCGGCGGCAGCACCTCCAGGCCCATCGTCCGCGCTTCGGTCAGAAAGCCGGTGACCTTGTCGGTGTTGTCCATGTCCGAGGACAGCACCGCGGCCATGAACTCGGCCGGGTAGTGCACCTTCAGCCACGCGGTCTGGTAGGCGACCAGCGCGTAGGCGGCCGAGTGCGACTTGTTGAAGCCGTACTCGGCGAACTTCTCCATCAGATCGAAGATCTGCGTGGCCTGCACCGGATCGACGCTGTTCGCCGCTGCGCCGGTCTCGAACTTGGCGCGCTCCTTGGCCATCTCCTCGGGCTTCTTCTTGCCCATCGCGCGGCGCAGCATGTCGGCGCCGCCGAGCGAATAGCCGGCCAGGACCTGGGCGATCTGCATCACCTGTTCCTGGTAGACGATGACGCCGTAGGTCGGCGACAGCACCGGCTCCAGCGACGGATGCGGATAGGTCACGTCCGTGCGGCCGTGCTTGCGGTCGACCCATTCCTTGTCCATCCCCGAGCCCAGTGGGCCGGGACGGAACAGCGCGGCGAGCGCGATGATGTCCTCGAACGTATCGGGCTGCGCGCGCTTGAGCAGCTCACGCATGCCGCGCGATTCGAACTGGAACACCGCGACGGTATCGCCGCGCGCGAACAGCTTGTAGCTCTCCACGTCGTCGAGCGGCAGCGCGGCGATGTCGAGCGGCGCTTCGTGGGCCGTTGCGCGGCGCGCGTTGATTGCCTTGACCGCCCAGTCGATGATGGTCAGCGTGCGCAGGCCCAGGAAGTCGAACTTCACCAGGCCGATCGTCTCGACGTCGTCCTTGTCGAACTGGGTGACCGGATTGCGGCCGAGGTGACCCTCGTCTTGTTCCGCGTACAGCGGGCAGAAATCGCTGAGCGGCGAGGGCGCGATGACCACGCCGCCGGCGTGCTTGCCGGCGTTGCGGGTCAGGTCCTCGAGCTGCAGGGCGAGATCGAGCAGATCGTGGACATCGTCCTCGTCGTTGTAGCGCGCGATCAGTTCGTCCGAGCGCCAGGCATCGTCGCTGCGCGACTTGTCGGTGCGTCCGAGTGCGTCTTCAAGTCCGATGCCCAGCGTCGGCGGCACCAGCTTGGAGATGCCATCGACCATGCCGTAGGGATAGCCGAGCACGCGGCCGGTATCGCGGACCACGGCCTTCGCGGCCATGGTGCCGTAGGTGATGATCTGGCTGACGCGGTCGCGGCCGTACTTCGCGGCGACGTAGTCGATGACCTCGTCGCGGCGGTCCATGCAGAAGTCGATGTCGAAGTCGGGCATCGACACGCGTTCGGGATTGAGGAAGCGCTCGAACAGCAGGTCGTAGGGCAGCGGATCGATGTCGGTGATCTTCAGCGCCCACGCGACCAGCGAGCCGGCGCCCGAACCGCGGCCGGGGCCGACCGGGATGTCGTGTTCCTTGGCCCACTTGATGAAGTCCGAGACGATCAGGAAGTAGCCCGGGAACCCCATCTTGCAGATCACGTCGAGCTCGACATCGAGACGCTCGATGTAGCTCTCGCGGGTGTGGCCGGCCGCGACCGGATACTTCTCCAGACGTTCGGCCAGGCCCTCGTGCGACTGCGCGCGGATCCAGGTGTCGAGCGTGTGTTCGCTGGGCACCGGGTAGGCCGGCAGGTAATACGTGCCCAGGCGCAGTTCGAGATTGCAGCGCTGCGCGAGCGCCAGCGTGTTGTCGATCGCGTCGGGGACATCGGAGAACAGCGCGGCCATCTCGTCGGCCGACTTCAGGTACTGCTCGCGGGTGTAGAGCTTCGGGCGACGCGGATCGTCGAGCACCCGGCCGGTCGAGATGCACACGCGCGCTTCGTGCGCGTCGAAGCCTTCGGCATCGAGGAAGCGCACGTCGTTGCCGGCGATCACCGGCAACGACAGATCGGACGACACCTGCAGCGCGAGCGCGTTGTGCACGGTCTCGTCGTCGAAACCGCAGCGGGTGAGCTGCAGGAACAGGCGGTCGTCGAAGACCTCGCGCCACTGCGCGTACCACTGCCGGGCGAGATCGTCGCGGCCACCGGCCAGCAGCTTCGCCGCCGGACCATGGCGCCCCGCGATCGCGAACAGGCCGGTATTCACCTCGCGCAGCCACTCCGGGCGCACGACGACACCATCGGTGCGATGGCCTTCCATCCACGCACGCGTGAGCAGGCGCGACAGCGACAGATAGCCGTCGTGATCGCGGCACAGCAGGGTCAGCGTCGAGGCCGGTTCATCACCTTCGGCCAGCGAGATGTCGGCGCCCATCACCGGCTTGATGCCCGCACCCTCGGCCGCCTTGTAGAACTTCACCAGCGCGAACAGGTTGTTGCGGTCGGTCAGCGCGACCGATGGCTGGTCGAGCGCCGCGCAGCGTTTCACCAGCTCCTTGATCCGGATCGTCGAATCGGAGAGCGAGTATTCGCTGTGGACGTGGAGGTGGGCGAAGCGCGCGGACATTGCGTAGGCGTGGCGACCGGAGGGTCAGGTTAGGGCCGGGGCGGGGACCGGACAAGGCTTGACAGGGGGCGGGTCGCGCTCTGGTGCGGCAGGTGTGTGCCGGCCCACCGGGAACGGTTCAGTCGTGAGCCCTGGGCGCGCAAAGTTCAGGCGGGCAATGGCCCGGCGAACAGGTCTGCGGTCGCGGGTTCGGCAATGGCATCCGGCACGGCGTCCGGCAGCAGGCGCGACACCGGGGCGAAGCTGCGGCGGTGATGCACGCAGGGGCCGTGTGCGCGCAGCGCGGCGAGATGCGTCGGTGCGCTGTAGCCCTTGTGCCGGTCGAAGCCGTAGTCGGGAAACTGCGTGTGCAGTTCGACCATCGCGCGGTCGCGCGCGACCTTGGCGAGGATCGAGGCCGCCATGATCGACTGCTCGATCGCGTCGCCGCCGACGATCGCGCGTGCGGGGCAGGGCAGGCCGCGCGGCAGGCGGTTGCCGTCGATCAGCACGCGCTCGGCGGCGGGCGCCAGCGCCTGCACTGCGCGCGCCATGCCGACCATCGTCGCCTGGAAGATGTTGATGCGGTCGATCTCGTCGACATCGACGAACTCGACCCGCCACGCCAGCGCACGTTCGACGATCTGCGGGTACAGCGCCTCGCGGCGTTTCTCGGTCAACTTCTTCGAATCGTCGAGACCCTCGATCGGGCGCTTCGGATGCAGGATCACCGCCGCGACCACGACCGGGCCTGCCAGCGGGCCACGCCCGGCCTCGTCGACACCGGCGATGCGCAGGCGACGGGTCATGGTACTTGCGCCGGTGCGGGCAGGGCGGGCACGGCGAGACGCGCGACCGCATCGGCCGCGGTCGCCGACGCGCCCTGGCGCAGCTGCAGATGCAGGTCGCGATAGACCGGCTGCAGCGCATCGGCCGCGACCGGATCGCGGAACCAGTGCAGCACCGCGGTCGACAGGTTTTCGGGCGTGCAGTCTTCCTGCATGAACTCCGGCGCGATCGTGCGTCCGGCCAGCACATTGGGCAGCGAGAAGCGATCGACCTTCATCAGCTTGAAGAGACGCACGAGAAACGCGGTGCTCGGGGCGATGCGGTAGCCGACGACCATCGGGCGCTTGGCCAGCAATGCTTCCAGCGTCGCGGTGCCCGAGGCGAGCAGCACGACATCGCTGGCGACCATCGCGGCGCGCGCATGGCCGTCGAGTACGCGCACGTCTAGCGTGGAGAAGCGCGGCTGTGCGAGCAGTGCATCGATCGCGGCGCGGCAGCCGGCATTCGCGGCCGGCACCACGATCCGCAGTCCGGGCAGGGCATCGGCGACACGCGCGGCGGCATCGAGGAACACTTCGCCCAGCCGCCCGATCTCGCCCAGGCGCGAGCCCGGCAACACCGCGAGTACCGGCGCGTCCTTCGACAGTCCCAGCGTATCGCGCGCCGCCGCGCGGTCGGGTTCGAGTGCCAGCATTTCCGCCAGCGGATGGCCGACGAAGCGCGCATCGACGCCATGCGTCGCATAGATCGGCGGCTCCATCGGGAACAGGCACAGCACGAGATCCGCGCTGCGGCCGATCTTCGCCGCGCGGCCCTGGCGCCAGGCCCAGATCGACGGACTGACGTAATGCACGGTGCGGATGCCGTGCTCCTTGAGCGCGCGTTCCAGCCCGAGATTGAAGTCCGGCGCATCGATGCCGATGAAGACATCCGGCCGCCAGTCGATCAGGCGCGCGCGCAGTGTCTTGCGCAACCTGAGCAGGCGCGGCAGATGCCGCAGCACTTCCGACAGTCCCATGACCGCGAGCTCGGAGGCATCGTGCCAGGTCTCCATGCCTGCGCTGCGCATCGCATCGCCGCCGACACCGGCGAACGTCGCGTGTGGATGCCGCGCGCGCAGCTGTTCGATCAGTCCGGCGCCGAGCAGATCCCCCGATGCTTCGCCGGCGACCAGCGCGACGCGCAGCGGCGCACCGGGCGTACGGTCTGCAATCAAGGACACGGATGCGGGCGCGGGACTGGACACGGGGTCATTGTGCGGCATCGACGGATCGTCGTGCCGCCGGGCGGCTCAACGCAGCAGCGGACGATCGCCTGCCTCGATGAAATCGAGGAACGCGCGCACGTCTTCGCTGCCCTGCGCCATCTCTTCCAGGCGCACGCGCGCATCGGCCAGCGAATCGCCCGACACGTACAGGGCGCGGTAGGCGCGCTTGATCGCCGAGGTGCGTGCACTGTCGAAGCCGCGGCGCTTCAGGCCTTCGGCATTGATGCCGCGCGGGCGGCCGTAGCCGTCCTGCGCCACCATCACGAACGGCGGCACGTCGCCGTTGACGAACGCGCCCATGCCGATGAACGCATGCGCGCCGATCCGGCAGAACTGGTGGATGCCGACGAAGCCGCTGAGGATCACGTGGTCGCCGACGGTGACGTGGCCGGCCAGCGTGGCGTTGTTCGAGAACACGCAGCGGTTGCCGACCATGCAGTCGTGGGCGACGTGCGTGTAGGCGAGGAACCAGTTGTCGTCGCCGACGCGGGTGATGCCGCCGCCGTCGCCGGTGCCGCGGTTGATGGTGACGAACTCGCGGATCGTGTTGCGATCGCCGATCACCAGTTCGGCCCGTTCGCCGGCGAACTTCTTGTCCTGCGGTTCGCCGCCGATCGCGGCGTGCCCGTGGATGTGGTTCTCGCGGCCGATCCGGGTCGGGCCATGGATGCTGGAATGCGGGCCGACGATGGTGCCGGCGCCGATCTCGACATCCGGGCCGATCAGCGTGAACGCACCGATGCGCACGTCCTCGCCCAGCGTCGCGCCGGGATCGACGACCGCACTGGGATGGACCTGCGCAGCCCCCATGTCAGCGCGGGACCTCGGCGCAGAGGATCTCCGCGCATGCCGCCTGTTCGCCGTCGACGCGCGCGATGCCCGAGTACAGCGTCATGTTGCGGATCTCGCGCTTGATCGTGACCTCCAGCTCCAGGCGGTCGCCCGGCACCACCATGCGCGAGAACTTCGCCGCGTCGACCTTGACCAGATACGACAGGTTGCCTTCGCAGTCCTTGCCCTTGGTCAGGTGGGTGAGGATGCCGCCGGCCTGCGCCATCGCCTCGACGACGAGCACGCCCGGCATCACCGGCTGTCCGGGGAAGTGGCCCTGGAAGAACTCTTCGTTGGCCGAGACGTTCTTCCAGCACACCACGCGCTTGCCGTGCTCGAATTCGACGACGCGGTCGACCAGCAGGAACGGATAGCGGTGCGGCAGCAGCTTGTGGACGCCGTCGATCAGGATCGGCAGCGAAATGTCATTGGTCATGGTTCCCCCTTCCCGAGCGCCGTGACGCGGCGCGCGAGCGAATCGAGCTGGCGGATCCGTACGGCATTCTTCCGCCACTCGCGCGTGGGCTGGGCGGGAATGCCGGCGGAATACTCGCCGGGTTCGGTGATGGACGCCGACACCATCGTCATCGCGTGGACGACGACGTGATCGCAGATGTCGAGATGGCCGGCGACGCCGACCTTGCCTGCCAGCAGGCAGTAACTGCCGATCCTGGTGCTGCCGGCGATGCCGACGCAGCCCGCGATCGCGGTGTGCGCGCCGATGCGCACGTTGTGTCCGATCTGGATCAGGTTGTCGAGGCGCACGCCTTCGGCCAGCGTGGTGTCGTCGAGCGCGCCGCGATCGATGGTCGTGTTGGCGCCGATGTCGCAATCGTCGCCGACGACCACGCCGCCGAGTTGCGGCACGTTGATCCAGCGCCCTGCGTCCATCGCCAGGCCGAAGCCTTCGGAGCCCAGCACTGCGCCCGGGTGGATGGTGACGCGTGCGCCCAGGCGCACGCGCTTGACCAGGGTGATGCGGGCGATCAGGCGGCTGCCGTCGCCGACGACGCAGTCCTCGCCGATCACGCAACCGGGACCGATCGTCACGCCGGCACCGACGACGCTGCGCGCGCCGATGCTGACGTGCGGGCCGATCGACGCCGAGGCATCGACCTGTGCGCTCGGGTCGACGACTGCGGAGGCATGGATGCCCACCGGCGCATCGCCGGCCGGATCGAACAGCGCGGCGATCTTCGCGTAGGCGACGTAGGGATCCTTCGCGATCAGCGCGGTGCCGGCGTAGCCGTCGGCATCCGCCTCGCGCATGACTACGATGCCGGCCGTGGTGTCGGCCAGTTGCGGGCGATAGCGGGGGTTGGACAGGAACGCCAACTGCCCGCCGGTTGCGGTGGCCAGCGTCGCGACGCCGGACACCGTGGTGTCCGGTGCGCCGTGGACGACAAGATTGAAGCGCTGCGCGAGCGCTTCGGCGGTATGGCGGGGCTGCGTGTCGGTCATCGGTCGCGCTGGATCAGAACGCGCCGCCGAAGGTGAACTGCAGACGCTCGATCTCGTCGCCCTGCTTGATCAGGTCGCCGGCGCCACCGCGCACTTCCTTCTGCTGGCGCAGCGGATACGAGTAGCTGATCGAGATCGGGCCGACCGGCGCGCGCCACATCAGCGCGACACCCGCCGACGCGCGCAGTTCCTTCGCGTCCCAGCTGTCGACGTCCTTGTAGACGTTGCCGAAGTCGACGAAGGCCGAGATGCGCGCCGCCGGCGACTTGATCAGCTGCGGGAAGAACATTTCCAGCGAACCGATGGTCTTCACCGCGCCACCGATCGGCTGCAGGAACGAGCTATCGAGCGCCGTCTCGCGCGGGCCGAGCGTGTTGTCGCGGAAGCCGCGCACCGAACGCGGACCACCGGCGTAGAAGTTCTCGTAGAACGGCAGGCCGTTGGCGACCAGGGTGTTGACGTAATCGGGCGACGACACATCGCAGGGATTGCTGGGATCGGCGCCCGGCTGCGGAATCGGCGGTGTCTCGGGGTCGTTGTCGTGATCGACGAGCACCGGCGCGTTGAAGCACACGTTGCGCACGACGTCGCTGCCATAGCTGTCGCCGTAACCGAGCTCGGCACGGGTGTTGAGCACCAGGTGGCGGTTGATCGGCCAGTACTTCGAGATCTCGTAGTTGAGCTTGTAGTACTCGGCGGTCGAGCCGGGCAGGGTGGTTTCCAGTGACACGCGCTGCATCATGCCGCGCGTGGGCTGCAGGTAATCGTTGCGGGTGTCGCGCGCCCAGGCGAGTTCGCTGCGCCAGGCGTGGAAGGTGCGCGAACCGAAGGCGTCAATGTAGTCGACGATCGATTCGGGGGAGGAGCGGCGCCAGGCGAAGATCTGGTTGCGGTCGACACCGAACAGCAGCGAGAACGAATCGTTCTCGGTCAGCGGGATGCCGAGCACGACCTGACCGGCGGCGCTGGTCGACGAATACTGCGCGGTGTTGAACTCGGAGTTGTCGAACTCGCGCCACCACAGGTTGTAGCCCAGCGACATGCCGCCGTCGGTGAAGTACGGATTCATGAAGGAGAACGAGTAGCGCTGCAGGTACACGTTGCGCTGCGCTTCGACGGACACGCGGTTGCCGCTGCCGAGGAAGTTGTTCTGCGACAGCTGCACCGACGTGGTCACGCCGGCGAGCTGCGAGTAGCCGAGACCGAACACGAAGCTGCCCGATGTCGTCTCGGTGACGCTGAACACCACATCGACCTCGTCGTTGCTGCCGGGGACCGGCTGGCTTTCGACGTTGACGCTGCCCGATTCGAAATAGCCCAGACGCTGCAGACGGACCTTGGAGCGGTCGACGGCGGCCTGCGAATACCAGCTGCCCTCGAACTGGCGCATCTCGCGGCGCATCACTTCATCGGACGTGCGGTTGTTGCCCTTGAACTTGACCTGGCGCACCTGCACGCGCGGGCCGGGTACGACCTGCAGGTTGATCGCGACCGTGCGGTTCTCGCGGTCGACTTCGGGAATCGGGTTCACCTGCGCGAACGCATAGCCGATGTTGCCGAGCGTCGCGATGATCGCATCCGAACTCAGTTCCAGCAGTGCGCGCGAGAACACCTGGTCCTTCTGCACGAAGACGCGGCTGCGGATCTCCTCCTCGGGCAGCACCGTGTTGCCCGAGATCTGCACGTCCGACACCTTGTAGATCTCGCCTTCGGTGACGCCGGCGGTGATGAACATGTCGGCCTTGTCGGGGCTGATCGAGACCTGGACGCTGTCTTCGCTGAAATCGATGTAGCCGCGATCGAGGTAGAAGTTGTGCAGTTTCTCGCGGTCGCCCTCGAGCTTCTCGCGCGAATACTGGTCGTCGCGCCGGTACCAGCTCAGCCAGTTGGACTCGCCCGATTCCCAGTTGTCGGTCAGCGTTTCGAGATCGTAGATCTCGTTGCCGACGATGTTGATGTGGCGGATCTTCGCCGCCTTGCCTTCCTCGACGTTGATCGCGATATCGACGCGGTTGCGGTCCAGGCGCGAGACGGTCGGGGTGATCTTGACGTTGTACTTGCCGCGGTTGTTGTACTGGCGCACCAGCTCCTGGGTCACGCGGTCGAGGTCGAGGCGGTCGAAGGTCTCGCCTTCCGACAACCCGATTTCGTTGAGGCCCTTGGTCAGGTCCTCGGTCTTGATGTCCTTGTTGCCGGTCAGCGTGAGGCGGTTGATCGCCGGACGCTCGGTCACATTGAACACGAGGATGTCGCCCTGGCGCGCGACCTGGATGTCCTCGAAGAAGCCGGTGCGATACAGCGCGCGGACCGCGTCGCTGATGCGCGTCGGGTTGACGGTGTCGCCACGTTCGACCGGCAGATAGGTGAACACGGTGCCGGCACCGATGCGCTGCAGACCGTCGACACGGATGTCGCTGACCGTGAAGCTGCTCGCGCTCGAAGGCGCCAGCGGCGGCAGGGCGGCGGGCGCAGGCGCGTCAACAGGTGCATCCGCGGCCGTCTGGGCCCACGCCGGTGCGGCGATCACCGTGGCGAGGGCGAGGGCAAGCAGTCGGCGGTCAGGCATTCGCGTCATCTTTGAATCCGGGTAGGGGAGTGGTTCCGGCGCGGTGCGCGCGGCGGAATCCGGGTCGGGGCAGGTGTCAGCGCACGAGTTGGAGGATGTCGTTGTAGAACGCCAGGCCCATCAGACTGGCCAGCAGGGCCAGGCCGACGTATTGCCCGGCCACCATCGCGCGCTCGCTGACCGGGCTGCCTTTGACCAACTCGATAAGGTAATACAAGAGGTGTCCCCCATCCAGCAGCGGGATGGGGAGGAGGTTCAGGATCGCCAGGCTGAGCGACAGCAATGCGAGGATCGTCAGGTACCACGCAGCGCCCTGGCCGGCGTAGGTATTGGCCGCACGCGCGATCGTGATCGGGCCCGCAACCGTGTTCTCGATCGCCACCCGGCCGCTGAAGGCGCGTCCGATCATGCCGACCAGCTGGCCGGTCAGATGGCCCACTTCCTGGAACGCTGCCGGCACCGACGCAAGCACGCCGTACTGCTGGATCGCGTCCTTCGGCGGCAGCGGCAGATCGCGTGGTGGCGCGATGCCGAAGGCCCAGTATGCGCCGCGGCCGTCGGGCAGTTCCATGCGCCTGGGTGTCATCTCCAGGGCGAGACGCTCGCCGCCGCGTTCGACTTCGACCATCGCCCGGCCACCGCGATCGCCCAGTGCCTGCACGAGCGGTCCGATGTCTTCGAACACGCGCACCGGACTGCTGTCGATGGCGGTGAGCCGGTCGCCTTCGGCCAGCACGCCCCAGGCCGCGGATTCTGGTTCCACGCGGCCGACGACCGCAGGCAGCAACAGATGCCGCGGCCACAGGCCGATCGCCGGGGCGATGCGGCGCTGGTCGAAGTCGACCGGCAGTTCGGAGAGGCGCAGTTCGCGCACCACTTCGCGGTCGCGTTCGTCGGTCACACGCAGGGCCACATCCTGGCGGTCGAGCGCGGCCGGCAGCAGTGCCAGCTGCACTTCCATCCACGTCGGCGTCTCGCGATCACCGACCGCATCGATGCGATCGCCCGCGCGCAGGCCCGAGGTCTCGGCGATGCCGCTGGCCTGGCCGACCACGGGCGCGTAGTCGGGACGGCCGATGACGAACATCGCCCACAGCAGCGCGACGCACAGGATCAGATTGGCGATCGGCCCGGCCGCGACGATGGCGATGCGCTTCCATACCGACGCGCGGTTGAAGGCTTCATGCGCCTCGGCTTCCGGCACCGCGCGTTCGCGCTCGTCGAGCATCTTGACGTAGCCGCCCAGCGGAATCATCGCGATCTGGTAGACCGTGCCGTCCTTGCCGCGCCGCGACCACAGTGCGCGGCCGAAGCCGACCGAGAACCGCAGCACGCGCACGCCACAGCGGCGCGCGACCCAGTAATGGCCGAACTCGTGGAAGGTGACCAGCACGCCGAGGCTGACGATCAGCCACCACACCGAGCCGAAGAATTCAGACATCACGCTTGCTCAATGGATGGCACCGGTTTCGATCGCCTGCGTGGCAACGCTGCGCGCGCGCGCATCGGCATCGCGCAGCACGGCCAGCGACGCCGCGTCAGCGGCGGGAAGCGTGTCGAGCACATGCTCGACCAGCGCGGGAATGGACAGAAAACGCAGTTGCCCCTGAAGAAAGGCTGAAACCGCCACTTCGTTGGCCGCGTTCAGCAGCGCGGGCGCGGTGCCGCCGACGGCCAACGCGCCGCGAGCGAGTGCCAGACAGGGGAATGCGTCGGTATCGGGGGCTTCGAAATCGAGACGGCCGTGGTGCAGCAGGTCCAGGCCCGCAACACCGGAAGCGATGCGATCCGGATAGCCCAACCCCACCGCGAGCGCGGTGCGCATGTCGGGCAATCCGAGCTGGGCGAGGGTGGAACCGTCGATGAACTCGACGAACGAGTGCACCAGGCTCTGCGGATGCACCAGCACGTCGAGGCGTTCGACCGGCATCGCGAACAGGTGATGCGCCTCGATCAGCTCCAGGCCCTTGTTCATCAACGTGGCCGAGTCGACCGAGATCTTCGGTCCCATCGACCACTTGGGATGCGCGACCGCCTGCGCCGGCGTCACCTCGGCCAGCGATGCGCGACTGCGCCCGCGGAACGGGCCGCCGGACGCGGTCAGGATGATGCGGGCGACACCGCTGCAGTCACCGTCGGCGGGCAGGCACTGGTGGATGGCATTGTGTTCGCTGTCGATCGGCACGATGGTCGCGTCCGCGTCGCGCGCGGCCTGCATCATCAGTGCGCCGGCCAGCACCAGCGATTCCTTGTTGGCCAGCAGCACGCGCTTGCCGGCGCGCAGCGCGGCCAGCGTGGAGTCGAGCCCGGCCGCGCCGACGATCGCGGCGACGACCGTGTCGCAGACATCCGCATCGCGGGCGAGCGTATCGAGTGCGGGCATGCCGGCATGCGGGGTGATGTCGAGGTCGGCCTTGCGCAGCGCCTTCGCCAGTGTGTCGAGCAACGCGGGATCGGCAATCACCGCGTGATCCGGTCGGTGCGCGACGCACAGCGCGACCAGCGCATCGACATTGCGGCCCGCCGCCAGCACGCTGGCGCGCAGGCGATCGGGATGCCGGGCGATGACATCCAGCGCCGATGTGCCGATCGAGCCGGTGGCGCCGAAAATCGCGACCTTGCGGATCATGTGCGGCACGTCCGGCCACCACCCGCGAACATGGATCGCATCGTCAGAAACCGAGCCAGATCTGGCCGAACGCGAACACCGGCAGTGCCGCCAGCACACTGTCGAGGCGGTCGAGCACGCCGCCATGACCGGGGATCAGCGTGCCCGAGTCCTTGGCGCCGACGTGGCGCTTGAGCAGGCTTTCGAACAGATCGCCGACCACCGATGCCAGCACGGTCAGCACTGCGACCAGCGCGACCAGCGGCAACTGCGCGACGGTCGCGCCGGCCAGCGGTGCGAATGCGACCGCGACGAGCACGCCGGCGACGACGCCACCCGTGAGGCCTTCGACGGTCTTGTTCGGACTGATGCGCGGGGCCAGCTTGCGCTTGCCGAACTTGCGGCCGGCGAAGTAGGCGCCGGTGTCGGTGGCCCAGACGATCGCCAGCGCCAGCAGCAGCCAGCGGTTGCCGTGGCCGCCGTTCTCTCCCGCGTGGATCACGCACAGCGCCGCCCAGGCCGGGATCACCGCCAGCGTGCCGGCGGCGAGCTTGAACACGCGCGCCCGGGTGTCGTGATCGGATGCGAAGTCGTAATGGCGCAGCCACAGCGTCGCCAGCAGCCACCAGACGACGCCGATCATCGCCAGGATCTTCAGCAGCACCAGCGAGCCGCCGCCGGTCGCGGACGCCCAGACGATGGCCACCATCAGCAGCAGGTTCAGCAGCAGCAGGGCGGTGCGCGCGAGCGTGTCTTCGATGTCGGCCAGTTGCAGCCATTCCCACAGCGCGGCGAGAAAGATGATCGCCGAGACGGCGGCCATCCAGGGCGTGTTGAGCAGCAGCACCGCTGCAATGGCGACCGGCGCCATCACCAGGGCCGCGAGGATTCGGGTCGATGTCATGGGTGGCCCTCCCCGGGCGATGCGTCCTGTGCGGTGGCGATCTGCTCGCCGGTCAGCCCGAAGCGTCGCTCGCGCGAGGCATAGACCTGTAACGCCTGCTCGAGTTCCTCGGCGCCGAATTCGGGCCACAGGGTCTCGGTGAACCACAGCTCGGTGTAGGCGAGCTGCCACAACAGGAAATTGCTGACGCGCAGATCCCCGCCGGTGCGGATGAAGAGATCCGGTTCCGGCAGGTCGGCCAGCGCGACGCGTGCGCCGAGCGCGGCTTCGTCGATCTGGTCGGGACGCAGGCGGCCGGCCGCGACATCCTCGGCCAGCGAACGCGCCGCCGATGCGATGTCCTGGCGTCCGCCGTAACTGGCAGCGACCGCCAGCGTCAGTCGCGTGTTGCCGGCGGTCAGCGTTTCCGCCGCCGCCATGCGACCGCGGATGCCTTCGCTGAAGCGGTCGCGCTCGCCGATGAAACGCAGGCGCACGCCGCGACGATGCAGCTCGCCGACTTCACGGTCGAGCGCACCCAGGAACAGCTTCATCAGTGCGCCGACTTCCTCGTCCGGACGTCCCCAGTTCTCGCTGGAGAACGCGAACAGGGTCAGCGCGCCGACGCCACGCTCCAGGCAGAAATCGATGCAGAGATTGACGGTGCGCGCACCGGCGCGGTGGCCGATCGCACGCGGTCGCTTGCGGCGCGCGGCCCAGCGCCCGTTGCCGTCCATGATGACGGCGATGTGGCGCGGGACGGCCCCGGTCGGAACTGGCGCGTTCATGCGGACTGCGGCCTGGCCGTCAGACCGACATCAGTTCCTGTTCCTTGGCCTTGACGACCTCATCGACATCCTTGATCGCCGAATCGGTGATCTTCTGGATTTCGTCCTCGCTGCGGCGCTCGTCGTCCTCGGAGATCAGCTTCTCCTTCAGGAGTTCCTTGATCTGCTGGTTGGCGTCGCGGCGGATGTTGCGGATGGCGACCTTGCTGTCCTCGCCTTCGCTGTGCACGACCTTGGACAGATCGCGGCGACGCTCTTCGGTCAGCGCGGGCAGGTTGAGGCGGATCGTGGTACCGGCGGTGTTCGGGGTCAGGCCGAGGTCCGAACCGAGGATCGCCTTCTCGATCGCGCCGACGATCTGCTTCTCCCACGGGGTGATCACCAGCGAGCGGGCATCGGACACCGCGACGCTGGCGACCTGGTTCAGCGGCATGTCCGAACCGTGGTAGTTGACCTTGATGTTGTCGACCAGTGCGGTCGACGCGCGACCGGTGCGCACCTTGACCAGCGTGTGCCTGAGCGCTTCGACGCTCTTGGCCATGCGGGTCTGGGTGTCTTTCTTGATGTCGTTGAGCATGGGCAGCCCCGGTCCGTGTGCGAATCGGACGATTATAAGCGTCCGGGGCCGACGACGGGGCCGGGTGATGCCGCAACGCAGCGCGGGGCTGCGCGGGACGACCTCAGCTGCGACCCTGCACCAGCGTGCCGATCGGCTCGCCGCGCAGGATGCGCAGCAGCACGCCGGCCTGGCTCATGTCGAAGATGCGCAGCGGCAGATCGGAATCACGCGCGAGCGCGAACGCCGCGGTGTCCATGACTTCGAGGCCCTGGCGCAGGACTTCGTCGTAGGTCAGGCGGTCGTAACGCTTGGCATCGGGCACCTTCTTCGGATCGGCGTCGTATACGCCGTCGACCTTGGTCGCCTTCAGCAGCAGATCCGCGCCGATCTCGATGCCACGCAGCGCGGCGCCCGAGTCGGTGGTGAAGAACGGGCTGCCGACGCCGGCGGCGAAGATCGCGATGCGGCCCTTTTCCAGATGACGGATCGCGCGACGGCGGATGTAATCCTCGCAGACGTCGTTGATCTTGATCGCGCTCATGACGCGCGCGCGGGCGCCGCGCTTCTCCAGCGCGTCCTGCATCGCAAGCGCGTTGATCACGGTTGCCAGCATGCCCATCTGGTCACCGGTCACGCGATCCATGCCGGCTGCGGCCAGACCCGCGCCGCGGAAAATGTTGCCGCCGCCGATGACCAGGCCGACCTCGGCGCCAGCCTTCTGCGCCTCGATCACTTCGTCGGCCAGGCGGCCGATGACCTTGGGGTCGATGCCGTAATCCTCATCGCCCATCAGGGCCTCGCCGGACAACTTGAGCAGGACGCGGCGATAGGCGAGGGGCGAGGACGACATGCGGTGACTCCGGGGCGAGGACGCTGCGGATTCTAGGGGATCGACGCTGGCCGTGCGCGAACCTGATGTCATGTGGTCGTTCCGGCCGAGCGCAGTGGCCTCCGCGCTCGGCCGGATCGATCCGCGCCTGTGCCTCGAACGCATGCGATGGACGGATCTGAAACGTCGGCGGAGCTGGTGCGCGACGCTGGCGCCGGTCAGGCGTCTTTCGATGTCCGGTCTTCCGGCGCCTTCGGCTCCGGGACTTCATCGGCCCCGCTCGTCGGCGGCGCGACGCCCTCGACGCTGCCATCGGCACGGACGCGGCGCTCGAACGCCGGGCCGGAGGTCAGCGAGGCATCGTTGCCTTCGGCGGAGCGGTTGTTGTCGCGCGCGTAGTCGTCGCCGGGCGATGCCTTGCGGTCGTTGACCGCCACGTGATCGGCCTGCCGGGCCTGATCTGGATTGGTGGCGGACCTGGGTGACTTGGCGGTCATGATGGTGGAACTCCGGGTTGGGTCGGTCGACCGTGCGGCACGGCCTGAGCACGCGCCGTGAATCGGGCGGACGCGTGCTTCGTGCCGCCCCCGCAAGAGACCGTGACCCGGTCCGGAAGCTGGAAATCGCCGTTACATCCGCCCGCCGATCAGCGCGGCGTCGCCCGGCCGGCCCAGGTGGTAGCCCTGCAGGGAGGTGCAGCCGAGTTCGGTCAGCAGCGTCTGCTGGGCTTCGGTCTCCACGCCCTCGGCGATGACCGACAGGTTCAGGGTGCGGCCGAGCGCGACGATCGCCGAGACGATCGCCGCGTCCTCGCTGCCCGCCACCAGATCCCTGACGAATGCGCGGTCGATCTTGAGCTCGCTGGCCGGCAGCCGCTTGAGGTACAGCAGGCTGGAATACCCGGTGCCGAAATCGTCGATGGAGATCAGTACGCCGAGTGCCGACAAGCGCTGCAGGATCGCCATGCTCGCCTCCGTGTCGTGCATCGCGGTGGATTCGGTGATCTCCAGGACCAGCGACGAGGGCGGCATGCCGTGGCGCGACAGGGCTTCCTTGATCCTGCCCAGCAGATCCGGGGCGCGGAACTGGGTCGGCGACAGGTTCACCGAAACCGTCGGCACCTCGCGGCCCTCGGCGCGCCATGCCATCAACTGGCGGCACGCCTCGTCGATGACCCAGCGGCCGATCTCGAGGATCAGGCCGGTCTTCTCGGCCAGCGGGATGAAGGTGTCCGGCATCACCAGCCCGCGCTCGGGATGTTGCCAGCGCAGCAGGGCCTCCACGCCGACCAGCGGGCCGTCGGGCGCGCGCAGCTTGGGCTGGTAGTCGAGCCGGAACTGGTCGGCCGCCAGCGCCCGGCGCAGGTCCTGGATCAGGGCCAGTTGTTCGTGCGCACCGCGGTTCATCGACGGCTCGAAGAAGCAGTAGGCGTTGCGACCCTGGTCCTTGGCCGAGTACATCGCCGCGTCGGCATTGGCCATCAGTTCGCGCGCGCTGGTGCCATCGGCCCCGAAGATCGCGATGCCGACGCTACCGGTCACGCGGAGCTCGCCCGACTCGACCTGTACCGGCATCGCGACCGCCTGCAGCAGCGTTTCCGCCAGCGTCGCCGCGTCGCCGGGTTCCTTGATCTCGGCGAGCACGACGAACTCGTCACCCCCCAGTCGCGCCAGCGTGTCTTCGGCGCGGATCTCCGAGGTCAGGTGTCGCGCGACCTGCAACAACAGCCGGTCGCCGACCGGATGCCCGTAGGCGTCGTTGACGGCCTTGAAGCCATCGAGATCGACGAACAGCAGCGCGAAGCGGTTGCCGTTGCGCACCGCACGGCGGATCGCGTGTTCGAGACGATCCTCCAGCAGCAGGCGGTTCGGCAGTTTGGTCAGGTTGTCGTGCAGGGCGAGATAGGTCAGTTCCTGGTTCGCCTTCTGCAGCGAGTCACTGAGCAGGGTGGTGCGCTCCTGCAGGCGACGGTCGAGGATCGAGGTCGTCAGCGCCATGCCGAGGATCGCGAACGTCGTCGCGCCGACCAGGCTTGCCAGCCATTGCGGCGAAATGCCGCCGGCGATCGCGGCGCCGCAGATGCTGCCTTCGGGAAAGCCGGCCGCGGCCATGCCGGTGTAGTGCATGCCGACGACCGCCACCCCCATCACCAGCGCCGCCAGGCAGCGCGCGCGCATCACGCCGGCACCTTCGCGGCGGAGCGAGAACGCGATCCACAACGCCGCACCGGCGGCGGCGATCGCGATCACGATCGAGAGGGCGAACCAGCCCGGGTGGTAGTCGATGCCCGGCTGCATATCCATCGCTTCCATGCCGATGTAATGCATCGCGGCGATGCCGGCGCCGAGGATCAGCGACGCGACGGCGAGCTTGCGCAGCGGCAGATCACTGCCCGATACCACGTGCAGGGCGTAGGCCGAACTGCAGATCGCGATCAACAGCGAATACAGGGTGATCGCGAGATCGTAGCCCTGCGGGATCGGCAGCTGGAATGCGAGCATGCCGAGGAAGTGCATCGACCAGATGCCGAAGCCCATCGCGACCGAACCACCGGTCAGCCAGCTGCGCGAGATCCAGCCGTCGCTGGCGGCGATCCGGCCAGCCATGTCGAGCGCGACATAGGAGGCGAAGGCGGCCACGATGTAGGAGACGAGGACCAGCAGCGGGTTGTAGGTGCCGACGAGCATCGCGATGGGGCCGGGGCTGGTGAGGGTCGAGCCGCATGCAGCAAACACCGTGCCAATGTCCGGACGCAGCGCGGCCGCGCTGCGCGGCCAATTTTTCTGAATGCTTCATGCGCGTGCCGTGCCCCGCCGTACGGACGGGGCAGGGAGTGACGCAATCGGCAGGTCGGCCGGTGGATGCCGGCCGTTCCCGCACTCGGCTCAGACGACGTCCGGCTCGCTGAAGGCCTCCGGCTCGTCCTCGGCCGAGCCGACCGGGATGCAGCTGCAGAACACGTTCTTGTCGCCGTGCACGTTATCGACGCGTGCGACCGGCGGCCAGTACTTGGTCTGGCGCAGCGTCGCGAGCGGGAAGGCGGCCAGTTCGCGCGGATAGGCGTGGGTCCACTCGCTGGCGGTGACCTGCATCGCGGTGTGCGGCGCGTGCTTGAGCGGGTTGTCCTCGCGATCCAGACGACCGTCCTCGATCGCGCGGATCTCGTCGCGGATCTGGATCATCGCGTCGATGAAGCGGTCGAGTTCGTGCAGCGATTCGCTCTCGGTCGGCTCGACCATCAGCGTGCCGCTGACCGGGAAGCTCAGCGTCGGCGCGTGGAAGCCGAAATCGATCAGGCGCTTGGCCACGTCCTCGGCGCTGATGCCGGTCGCGTCCTTGATCGGGCGCAGATCGAGGATGCACTCGTGCGCCACGAGATCGTTGCGGCCGGTGTAGAGGGTCGGGTAATGCGGCGCCAGGCGCCTGGCGACGTAATTGGCATTGAGCAGCGCGACCTGGGTGGCGCGGCGCAGACCGTCCGCGCCCATCATCGCGATGTACATCCAGCTGATCGGCAGGATCGACGCCGAGCCGTGCGTCGCCGCCGAGACCATGCCGACCTCGCCGTCGCCGCCGAGCGCGCGCGGCAGGTAGGGCGCGAGATGCGACTTGACCGCGCACGGACCCACGCCCGGGCCGCCGCCGCCATGCGGAATGCAGAAGGTCTTGTGCAGGTTCAGATGGCTGACGTCCGAGCCCCACTTGCCGGGCTTGGCCACGCCGACGAGGGCGTTCATGTTGGCGCCGTCGGTGTACACCTGGCCGCCGTGCTGGTGGACGATGTCGCAGATCGCGACCACGTCTTCCTCGAACACGCCGTGCGTGGACGGGTAGGTGATCATGATCGCGGCCAGGCGTTCGGAATACTTCTCGGCCTTGGCGCGGATGTCGTCGACGTCGACGTTGCCGTCCTTGTCGCAGCGGGTCACGACGACGGTCATGCCGACCATCTGCGCCGACGCCGGATTGGTACCGTGCGCCGATTCGGGGATCAGGCAGATGTCGCGATGGCCCTGGCCCTGCGCGCGCTGGTAGGCGCGGATCGCGAGCAGGCCGGCGAACTCGCCCTGCGCGCCGGAGTTGGGCTGGAAGCTCACCGCGTCGTAGCCGGTGATCTCGACCAGCATCGCCTCCAGGCCGTCGATCAGCTCGGTGTAACCCACGGTCTGGTCGGCCGGCGCGAGCGGGTGGATGTTGCCGAACTCGGGCCAGGTGACCGGAATCATCTCGGCGGTCGCGTTGAGCTTCATCGTGCACGAGCCCAGCGGGATCATCGTGCGGTCCATCGCCAGGTCGCGATCGGCCAGGTTCCGCATGTAGCGCAGCAGTTCGTGTTCGCTGTGGTGCGTGTTGAACACCGGATGGGTCAGGAACTGCGTGTCGCGTGCCAGCGCCTTCGGCAGCGCGTCGGCGGTCGCGGTGTCGAGTGCTTCGATGTCAGCATCGGCACCGAACAGCTTCGCCAGCGCGACGACTTCATCGCGGGTCGTGGTTTCGTCGAGGCTGATGCCGACCGACGATGCGTCGATCGCACGCAGGTTGAAGCCGGCATCGCGCGCCTGGCCGTGCAGCGCATCGGCGTCGACGCCGGTCACGTGCAGGGTGTCGAAGAACGCATCGCCGACCTGCACGCCGGCCTTGCCGAGCGTGGCGGCGAGGATCGACGCGAAGCGGTGCGTGCGGCGGGCGATGCGGGTCAGGCCGTCCGGGCCGTGGTAGACGGCGTACATCGATGCCATCACCGCCAGCAGGACCTGCGCGGTACAGATGTTCGACGTCGCCTTCTCGCGGCGGATGTGCTGTTCGCGCGTCTGCAGGGTCAGGCGATAGGCCTGGTTGCCGGCCGCATCGACCGACACGCCGATCAGGCGGCCCGGCATCGACCGCTTGTAGGCATCGCGGCAGGCCATGAAGCCGGCGTGCGGACCGCCGAAGCCGAACGGCACGCCGAAGCGCTGCGAGTTGCCGACGACGATGTCGGCGCCCCAGCGGCCCGGCGCCTGGATCAAGGTCAGCGCCAGCAGATCGGTCGCGACCGCGACGATGCCGCCGCGCGCGTGCACGGCCTCGGCCACGATGGCGTGATCGCCGATGCGGCCGAAGGTGTTCGGGTACTGCAGCAGCACGCCGTAGCTGTCGGCGTCCCTGGCATCGGCAGCAGGGCCGATCAGCAGTTCGATGCCGAGGCCGTCGGCGCGCGTGCGCAGCACGTCGAGCGTCTGCGGATGCACGTCGTCGGCGACGAAGAACACGTTGGACTTCGACTTTGCCGAACGCTTGGCCAGCGTCATCGCTTCGGCAGCGGCGGTCGCCTCGTCGAGCAGCGAGGCGTTGGCGATGTCCATGCCGGTCAGGTCGGTGACCATGGTCTGGAAGTTGATCAGCGCTTCCATGCGGCCCTGCGAGATCTCCGCCTGGTAGGGCGTGTAGGCCGTGTACCAGGCCGGGTTCTCGAGGATGTTGCGCAGGATGACGTTCGGCGTGTGGGTGCCGTAGTAGCCCTGGCCGATGACGCTGCGCAGGACGGTGTTCTGCTTCGCGACCTTGCGGATCTTCGCCAGCGCGTCGACTTCGGTCATCGCATCGGGCAGGGCCAGCGGCGCGCGCGACGCGATCTTGCCCGGCACGATCGCGTCGGTCATCGCGTCGAGCGAGTCGTGACCGACCACGCCGAGCATGTGGGCGATCTCGGCGTCGTTCGGGCCGATGTGGCGTTCGACGAAGGCCGAGTGGTGTTCGAGGTCGCGCAGGGTCGAGGCGGTCATGGCGGGCATCCGGGCAAAGGGGCTCAAGGAATGCCGGCGCGGGCCCGCGTCCGTCCGCTGGGGACGACGATGGCCGAAGACCGCCGGTCTTCCGCGTGCCCCTCTGTCCTTTTGCCTGAGAGTTTGGAAGCGCGGACGCTTCGTGCCCCTTCGGCGCCGGGTGCGCCACAGGCGGTCCGGTCTCTCCAGAGTGTTGCCGCTGCAGCGGTACGGGGCCTGAGCGATTCCGGGCGGTTGCGCCTACGGCAGGGACGCTCACAAGGAGCGCCCGCTTCTCCCACTGCATACGCGGCGCAGTATACCGGCCACGTTGCGCGCTCGCGCGCGCTGCGGAGGCCTGACGGAACGCGCCGTTGCCGGGGCGTGCGCGTCGAGCAGCCTATGATGTCGCGCTTCCTGCGCGGCGCGTGCGCCGCCCCCGGTCCGTGAATGCGGACGTTTTCCGGTGTCCCGATGTCCGAATTCCGTTTCCCCGCTGTCGCCGCGTTGGCGCCTTCCGATTCCGCGCCGCGCCTGCGGCAGGTGCGCCCATGAGGCAGCCGCGCATGCCCTCGTTGCGCACGCTGGCGCTGTTGCTGGCGGGATTGTCGATGTTCGGCCCGTTCTCGATCGACACGATCTTCCCGGCGTTTCCGGCGATGGGCCGCGATCTGGAGGCCGATCCGGCGGCGATGCAGCAGACGATCGCGGTGTATCTGATCGCCTACGCGCTCATGAGCATCGTGCACGGGCCGCTGTCGGACGCGATCGGCCGCCGGTCGGTGATCCTCGGAGGTCTCGCGATCTTCGTGCTGGCGTCGGTGGGCTGCGCGCTGTCCACCGATCTGACCACGCTGCTGTCGTTCCGCGCGCTGCAGGGGCTGTCGGCTGGCGTGGGCCTGATCGTCGGCCGCGCGGTGATCCGCGACGTGCTGCAGGGCGACGACGCACAGCGGCTGATGAGCCAGGTCATGATGATCTTCAGCATCGCCCCGGCGATCGCGCCGATCATCGGTGGCTGGCTGCTCGGCTTCGGCCGCTGGCCGCTGATCTTCTGGTTCCTGGTCGCGTTCTCGCTGGTGCTGCTGGTCGTGACCTGGATATGGCTGCCGGAAACCCATCCGCCCGAACACCGCGTGTCCCTGTCGCCGCACCGGCTTCTGCGCGACTACGCAGCGATCTTCACCAACAGCCGCTTCCAGCGCATCGCCGCGGCCGGCGCGTTCAATTTCTCGGCGTTGTTCCTGTATGTCGCATCCACGCCGGTCTTCGTGGTCGATGTGCTGGGCCTCAACGAGCGCCAGTTCGGCTGGTTCTTCGTGCCGATGATCAGCGGCATGATGATCGGTTCCTGGGTCGCGGGTCGCGCGGCCGGCCGCATCACCGGCACGCGCCTGGTCAACATCGGCTTCGCCTGCAGTGGCGTGGCGATGGCGGCGAACGTGGCCTACAACCTGCTGGTGGATCAGCCCGCGATTCCATGGGCGGTGATGCCGGCGATGCTCAACGCCTTCGGCATCGCATTGACGTTCCCGATCCTCACCCTTGCGATTCTCGACATGTATCCGCGCCAGCGCGGCTCGGCGTCTTCGTTGCAGGCCTTCACCGGACTTGTGCTCAACGCCGCGGTGGCCGGTCTGCTGTCGCCGCTGGTCAGTCACCAGCCGTTGCTGCTGGCCGCAACGTCCGCTGGTTTCATGCTGGTCGGCTGGGTGTTCTGGCGCTGGGAGCTTGCGCGCAGCCCGCGTCCGCCGGCATGTCCGAAGAACGCAGCGGCGATGGAGCCGACGGATCAGATGTGAGAGACAAGAGTCAGACCTCGGCGGTGAAGCTCCTTGGCTTCGGAAGCAGCGTGACTCCATCCGGGAACTGCTACTCGGCTCGGTCAGCCATCCATGGCTGACTCGCCGCCGCGGGCCATCCCTGGCCCGCTCTCGGCAGCACCCGGCTGAAGTCCCGCGCGAGCCTTCTGCGTTTTCCTCTTCTTCGGAGAGAAAGCTTTAAGGCCTGGTCAGCGGCGGTCAGCGGCGTCTTTGAGTCCGTCATTCCGGCGGCTTTCAACAGACGCATGTCTGGTCAAGCCGGAATCCATTTTGATCTTCGCGAGAGTTCGGAAGCGCCGCTCATCGCAGAAGGCGCAACCCAAAAAATCGGGGAAGCGGCCACTGCCCGACAGGCCGCTGTATTTCCGGAGTAGAGGGCTCCACTCGCGCACTTCGAAGACGCAGAAGAAGAAAGGGCCGGCGATGCCGGCCCTCCCATTTCTTTCATACGCGAGAACATCAACCCTGCGCAGGCGTCTCCGCCGCCGGCTGTGCAGCCGGTGCCGGCGCGGGCGACTGCGCAGCCGCAGGCGCGGTCCAGCCGCAGGTCTTGCCTTCGTTCTGCTGGGTCAGCCATTCCTGCAGCGGGGCGAAGTATTCGAGCACCGGCGCGGCGTCCATCTGTTCGCCGCCGGTCAGTTCCTTCAGCGTCTGCTGCCAGGGCTGGCTGTTGCCCTTCTCCAGCATCGCCCAGAACTTCTCGCCGGCGGCCTTGTTGCCGTAGAAGCTGCATTCGTTCAACGGGCCGGTGTGGCCGGACGCATCGCACAGTGCCTTGTAGAACTGGAACTGCAGCACGTGCGACAGGAAGTAACGCGTGTACGGCGTATTGCCGGGCACGTGGTACTTGGCGCCGGCGTCGAAGAATTCCTCACCGCGGGCGGTGGCCGGGGCGACGCCCTGGTACTGCGCCTTCAGCGACCACCACGCGCTGTTGTAGTTCTCCGGCGTGATCGAACCGTCGAATACGCCCCAGCGCCAGCGGTCGATCATCAGCCCGAACGGCAGGAACGACACCTTCGCCAGCGCCATGCGCATCTGCGAATTGACCAGCGATTCCTGCGATTGCTGCTGTTCGCCGACCAGACCGATCGACTGCAGATACTGCGGCGTCATCGACAGCACGATGGTGTCGCCGATCGCCTCGTGGAAGCCGTCGTGCGCGCCGTTCTGGAACAGCGGCGGACGGCCGTTGTAGGCGAGGTAGTAATAGACGTGGCCGAGCTCGTGGTAGATCGTCGTGAAGTCTTCCTCGTTCGGCTTGGTGCACATCTTGGTGCGCACGTCGCCGGCCATGTTCATGTCCCAGGCGCTTGCATGGCAGACCACGTTGCGGTCGCGCGGCTTGATGAACTGCGTGTTGGTCCAGAAGCTCTCGGGCAGCGCGGGCATGCCGAGCGAGGTGTAGAAATCCTGCGCGCGCTCGTTCATGCGCTTGGCGTTGTCGAGCTGCGCGGCCTGGGCGATGTCGGCGCGGCGATCGGAATCGATCAGCGCGTTTTCCTTGACCATCCGCTCGTTGAGCTGTGCCTGGTAGTTCTTCTCCAGCGCACCGGTGATGTCGAGGTCGCCGGCGTTGGGGTAGGGCTGCAGCACATCCCACAGGTTGCTCCAGTCCTGCTGCCACATGTTGCCCATCAGGTGCGCGGGCAGCAGGCCGCCGTCGACGCTGGCGCGTCCCGGATAACGCGCGTCCAGGCGCGTGCGCGTGTAGCAGTGGAGCTGCTCGTACAGCGGCTTGACCTGGTTCCACAGGCGGTCGGTCTCTGCGGCGAGCTCGGCCGGTGGCATGTCGTAACCCGAACGCCAGGCTTCGCCCGCATCGGCGAAGCCGAGGTCGCGCGCACCTTCGTTGACCAGTTCGACGAAGCGCGTGTAATCGGCGCGCATCGGCTGGGCGATCGTGTGCCAGCCCTGCCAGGCATCGAGCTGGGCGTCGTAGTCGCGGCTGTTGCGCAGCACGTCTTCGAGCTGCCCCAGCTGGCGACAGCTGCGCGCCTCGCCTTCACCGGTGCAGTACTGGCCGGCGCCGTAGGTGCCCTCCATCTTCGATGCGATCTTCGTCAGTTCGGCGAGGTGTTCGGGATTGCGCGGCGGCGGCATCGACGCGCCGAGCTTGAGCAGGTTGATCGCGCGCGCGGTCTCGGGCGACATCTGCTGGCCTTCGAACGTGCGTGCCTGTTCGATCCAGCTGTTGAGCTGGGCGAGATAGCGCTCGTTGTACTTGGCCGCCAGCAGCTGGCTGTCGTCATTGATGTAGGTCGCCGACAGCCACTGCGAGGCGGTCAACTCCGGCATCAGCGTGCGCACTTCTTCGTTGACGCGGGCAATGAACTGGTCGGCGGTCTCACCGGCCGGCGCCGCAGTGCCGGCAGCGGGCGCGCTGGCGTCTGGCGATTCGGAGCGGTTGCAACCGGCGAGCGTCAGGCTCGCGGCCACGGCCAGAGCGAGCAGGGTGGTGTGGGACTTCTTCACGGACAGCTTCCGGTCAGCTTGGGAACCGGGAGGCTAGTGCGGCGGGTGCGCGCCCGCAAGTCGGCGTGCGGAGGTGATCTCCGGAGGGAGGGCATGCGCAGTCAGCGAAGTCCCTGATGATGCGTGACAGGATGCATAGGGGCGCGCCCTTTCAATGTGTGTGCCAGCCTCCCGTTGCGAAAAGGATTTCTTCCATGTCGAATTTCCGGGTGCACTGTCGCGCTGCTGTCCTCGGCATCGTATTCGTCGCGAGCGGGTCGATCGCCCTCGATTCCCGCGCCGCAGAGCTTTTCGAACCCGATGCCCGGCTTCCCGTTCCCGAATTCGCTGCTGACGCGATGCGTGCGTTCTTCGGGGACGCGCGTGCTGCCTACCTGTATGCCGAGCGCCCGGTTCTCGAACAGATGTGGAAGGTGCTGGGAATCCCCGACGGCGGAGACGGACGTGCGACCTGGGCCTGGGACACCGGAAACGGCCACGTGCTGCATATCGGTTGCCGGCAGCACAGCTGCATGGAGAAAGGTGCCGTCATCTACGACACGGCGACGCGCGCGGTGCTCGCGGCAGGTATGCTGCGCTTTCGCTGTGCTGAAACGCCTTCGCCTGTCGGATGCGCACACCATCCGGTTCTGACGATCTTCGTGTCCGAAAGCAGGCCAGCGCCATCGGAAGCGCTCGCGTCGATCCAGGACTGGGCAGACGCCAAGTCGCCCGGTGCCGAGCGCGAAGTGCGTACCTTGCCCTGACGGAATCGCGCCGGATCAGCCCGGCAACAGATCCCGCGCGACCAGCCAGGCGCGCGCGTCTTCGGCGTCTTGCTCGAACCAAGCCCGCGTCGAGCCGAGCCGGTAGGTATAGCCCCACGTGTCCATATCGGCCATCAGGCGTGCGCTGCCGACGCCCGGCAGGGCATCGGCCAGCAGGATCTGCAGATAACAGGTCGCGTCTTCTTCTTCGACCGAATCGGTCGCGTCGGTATGCACCGCGGCGCGGCGCTCGGGCGGCAGCACGATGAGGTGCCCGGATTCGTGCAGCATCGAATGCACCGGCGTGTCGCCGCGTGCATAGACATCGCAGCCTATGATGCCGGCCTCGGGCGCGCCCCAGTAGCTGCCGGGAATCTCGGCGTCGTCGGGTACGCGATGCAGGATCAGCCCGTAGCCGGCCAGCAGCGCGGCCGGTGCCTCGAAGCCGATGTCGGACAGGCACAGCACGGCTGCGCCGGCGTCATCCGCATCGGCCTTGCGAGGTGCGTCCACGTCGGAGCCTCAGGCGGTGGCCTGACGCTCCTCGGGCAGGGCGACCGAGATGTCGAGGACGTCGTGGTCGCCGTCCTTGACCAGATCCACCTTGACCGCCTCGACATCGATGCTGACGTACTTGCGGATCACTTCCAGCAGCTCACGCTGCAGCAGCGGCAGGTAGTCGGGCGCGCCGCGGCTGGTCCGCTCCTGCGCGACGATGATGCGCAACCGGTCCTTCGCGATGGAGGCGGTGTTCTTCTTCGGCTTGAGGAAATCGAACATACCCATGATCAGCCTCCGAACAGCTTGCTGAAGAAGCCCTTCTTCTCATTCGCGGTGAAGCGCATCGGGCGTTCCTGGCCCAGCAGGCGCGCCACCGCATCGTCGTAGGCCTGGCCGGCAGTCGATTCGGCCGACAGGATCACCGGCTCGCCCTTGTTGGAGGCATTGAGCACGTCGCCGGATTCGGGAATCACGCCGATCGTCTTCAGGCCCAGCACTTCCTCGACATCGGTGATCGACAGCATTTCGCCGGTCTCCACGCGCGCGGGGCTGTAGCGGGTCAGCAGCAGGTGTTCCTGCACGCGCTCGCCGTTCTCGGCGCGGCGCGTCTTGGACTGCAGCAGGCCGATGACGCGGTCGGAGTCGCGTACCGACGAGACTTCGGGGTTGACCACGACGACCGCGCGGTCGGCGAAATACATCGCCAGGAACGCGCCCTTCTCGATGCCCGCCGGGGAATCGCAGACGATGTATTCGAAGCCGTCGTCGGCCAGTTCCTTGAGCACGCGCTCCACGCCTTCGGTGGTCAGCGCGTCCTTGTCGCGGGTCTGCGACGCGGCCAGCACGTACAGGTTGTCGAAGCGCTTGTCCTTGATCAGCGCCTGCTTGAGCGAGGCTTCGCCCTGCACCACGTTGACCAGGTCGTACACCACGCGGCGCTCGCAGCCCATGATCAGATCGAGGTTGCGCAGGCCCACGTCGAAGTCGACGACCGCCGTGCGCTTGCCGTGCCGGGCAAGGCCGATGGCGATGCTCGCGCTGCTGGTGGTCTTGCCCACGCCGCCCTTGCCCGAAGTGACTACGATGATTTCAGCCAAAACACATCTCCTGGTGTGTCGCCGTCACTCGAGTGCGGCGATCTTCAATTCGTCATGCTCCAGCCAGACCTGGACGGCCTTGCCATGGAGTTCGCGGGGGATATCGTCCAGCACTTTGTAATGGCCCGCTACTGCGACCAGCTCGGCGTGGAAGCTGCGGCAGAAGATACGCGCAGTCGTGCTGCCCTGTGCGCCCGCCAATGCACGGCCGCGCAAGGGACCGTAAATGTGGATGGAGCCGTCGGCGATGACCTCGGCGCCGGCGCCGACCGAGGACAGGACCGTCAGATCGCGGTTCTGCGCGTAGAGTTGCTGGCCCGAACGTACCGACCCCGCCTGTACAAGGCCCGGCTCGACCGCTGCTGCGGCAGGCGCCGGTTTCGGGGGCGACGGCACTGCGGCCGGCTCGGGCGCGGCCGTTGCGCGCGGCGGCGCAGGTGCCGGCGCCGTATCGGTGTTCTCGTACTGGGCGCGGAACTTCGACAGCACGGGCAGATCGAGAGCTTCGGCGAGCGCAGCATTGGCCGGGCTGCCCCAGGCCAGCGCGACCGGCAGCGCGCCGGCATCACGCAGGGCGTCGATCAGCGCCTGCGCCGTGGTCTTGTCGGGCAGTTCGGCCAGGCCGCCGAAATCCAGGATCACCGCGGCGCGGTCGAAGAGCTTGGGCGCACGCGTCACCCGGCTGCGCATTTCCTCGGCCAGGCGCGTGACGTCGAGCGTGCGCACGCGCAGGTTGGCGATACCGACCTGGCCGATCTTCAGTTCGCCGGCCGGTTCGAAATCGGTGGCGGGGGTGGGGCGGGACGCCATCAGGCTTTCGTCTCCTCGGTGATACGGGCGGGTACGCGGGGGCGGCCCAGCCAGGGTTCGTCGGGCAGTGTGCCGCCGTAGGTCTCGCGCACCCAGGCATAGCTGCACAGGTCCTTGACCAGCATCGAGGCACGGATGCCGGTGTCGGGCATCACGTGCTGGCCGACCTCGCGAAAGCCGAAGCTGCCGTGGAACAGGCGCACCGGATCGTTGTCGTGTTCGAGGAACACCTCGCAGGTCAGCAGCGGGTAGCGCACCTCGGCGTAGCTCTGGACATCGGCATAGAACGCACGGCCCACGCCGCCGCCACGACGGCGGCTGGCGACCACGACGCGGTCGATGTAGAAGAAATCGGGATAGTGCGATTCGAACCAGCGGAAGTTGCTGCTGTCGTGACCGCTGCCGGCGCCGAAGCCGATCAAAAAGCCGACCATCGTGCCGTCGCGCTCTGCGACCCGGAAGTACTCCGCGGTGTCGTGCAGGTGGCGAAGGCGGGCCGCATCCAACGGCAGGATCGAGGGACCAGCGGCATTGTTGAGTTCGAAGATGGAATCCAGCTCGTGCTCGCGCACGTCGCGGACGACGATCGACATTCCAGACTCCGTAAGACTACCGATGGACGCGCGAAACGGCCGGTCGCGGCGCTCTTGCCGCTGCGCGTCGCACAAGACGGGATTATTGCACGGTGGCGACCCCCCGGCGACCGGCGACAGTGCCGCCGGCATGACTTCAGGCCCGTCCGGATGCGACGGCATGCCCCTAACATGCGGACATGCTCCGTCATCTGAACCACAATCGTCTGCTGCGCATCGCCGGCCTGTTCACCTGGGCGGTGATCGGCTTGCCGTTGCTGATGGTGACGATGGCGCCGGTCGAGCAGCTGGGGGAGGGTGGCCAGCGCGCCGCCCTCGACAGCTGGCCTACGTGGACGGCCTGGGTCGTGTTCGGACTCAGCTATGGCTGGCTGACCCGCGGCCTGGGTGAGCGTCGGATCGGCAGGTTCGATCAGCTGCTGGTGCTGCTGCTCGCAGGTAGTGCGATCGGGATCAGCTACTACAGCCAGACCGGCCTCGGCAGCATCCTGCTGATGGTGGTCGCCTGCGTGCTGCCCTGGCTGCTGCCGGTCTGGATGGGGGTGGCGCTGCTGGTGGCCTGCGAGTTCGTCATCGTGCCGGTCTACGTGCGCGGCTTGGATTTCACGCTCGCCGAGGCGGTGCTGCAGGCCGCGCTGTACGTGGGCTTCACCGGATTCGTCTTCGTCACCGGCCTCGTGGCGCGCCAGCAGGCCCAGGCCCGCGAGGAACAGCGCCGGCTCAATGCCGAGCTGCGTGCCACCCGCGCGCTGCTCGCCGAGAGCGTGCGGGTCAACGAGCGCACCCGCATCTCGCGCGAACTGCACGATCTGCTCGGCCACCACCTCACGGCGCTGAGCCTCAACCTCGAGATCGCCAGCCATCTCGCCAGCGGCCAGGCGCAGGAGCACGTGGGGCAGGCGCAGACACTGGCCAAGCTGCTGCTCAGCGACGTGCGCGAAGCGGTGAGCCAGTTGCGCGAGGACGATGCGATCGACATGCGCGCGACCCTGTTGCCGCTGGCCGAGCATGTGCCGAGCCTGCAGGTCGACATGCAATTGCCCGTGCGGTTCGTCGTCGACGATCCCGAACGCGCGCACGTGCTGCTGCGCTGCACGCAGGAAATCATCACCAATGCCGTGCGCCACTCCGGCGCCAGCCTGCTGCGCCTGCGCTACAGCCAGGACCGCGACGCGATCCGCGTCGATGCGCGCGATGACGGTCGCGGCGCGGAGGCGGCGCGGATCGGCAATGGCCTGACCGGCATGCGCGAGCGTCTGGCCGCCTACGGCGGCACCCTGCAGGTGGAGACCGCGCCCGACCGCGGTTTCGTATTGAAGCTGGAACTGCCGCTGGCGGATGCGACCGGCCTGCGCGATGCTGCGCGGCGTGGCGAAGCGCAGTCGCCGGCATGAATCCGCAATGGGAGGCACCATGATCCGAGTCTGCCTGGTCGACGACCAGACCCTGGTGCGCCAGGGCATCCGCTCGCTGCTCGCGCTCGACGGCGGCATCGAAGTGATCGCCGAAGCGTCCGACGGCCAACAGGCGGTCGCGACGATTCCCGAGGTCAAGCCCGATGTCGTGCTGATGGACATGCGCATGCCGGCGATGTCCGGCCTCGAAGCCATCCAGGCGCTGTCGCGGGCGGGCACGCTGCCGCCGACGATCATCCTGACCACGTTCGACGACGATCAACTGGTACTGGCGGGGCTCAAGGCCGGCGCCAAGGGCTATCTGCTCAAGGACGTCTCGCTGGAGCAACTGGTCGGCGCGATCCGCACCGTCGCCGACGGCGGTTCGCTGGTGCAGCCGGCGGTGACCCAGCGCCTGCTGACGGGCCTGGAGCAGATGCGCAACGAGTTCGTCAGTCTCGACAAGCCCGACCCGCTGACCGATCGCGAGACCGAGATCCTGCGGCTGATGGCCGGCGGTTTTTCCAACAAGGAAATCGCCAATTCGCTGGGGGTTGCCGAAGGCACGATCAAGAACCACGTGTCGAACATTCTCAGCAAGCTCGGTGTGCGCGACCGCACACGCGCCGTGCTCAAGGCCTTCGAACTGCAGCTGGTCTGATCGACGTCGCGCGTCCGTCGAGGACGCGCGGCATCCTTCGAACTGCAGCCCGGCCGCAGGCCGGATCGTCCCCATCGTTCGGCCACGTCGTGTGGCCGTTTCGCCGCGCGCCGATACCGGTCGGCTGAATGTGCCGGTTCTGGCGCAACGGGCGGTTCGAGGGTGCGGACCCGGCAGGGCGGGCAGACCTGCGCTTCGATGCTTGATTGGACTCGCCCGGTCACACGCAACTTGATACGATTGCCGGTCTGTGCCGCCTCAGGCCGGATCTGGTCCTGGAGAACTCTGAATGACCCGTCTGCTCGAACTGCTGATTTCCTGTGTCATCGTCGCCGTGCTGTTTCTCGTGGTGGCCGTCCTGCTTCCCTCCAGCCGCACCCTGACCGAATCAGCGGAAACCAACCGTCGTCAGACGATCGTGTTCGACACGCTCAACAGCGTGCTCCGCTTCAAGGACTGGTCGCCGGTCACCGCCTACGACCCCAATGCCGCGCTGAAGATCTCCGGTCCCGACGCTGGCGTCGGTGCCCGCATCGACTACGACTCGAGCCTCAAGCGCGTCGGCAACGGCAGCTGGGAAATCACCGAATCCGAGCCGGGCACCCGCGTGGTCTACGCGGTCGAAAACCCGACGCGCGGCGACAACAAGAAGACCACCTTCACGTTGAAGCCGACCGGTCGCAACAACCGCAACATCCAGATCACCCAGACCTACAGCGTCGATTACGGCTGGGATCTGCTGGGTCGCTTCGCCGGTCTGTACGTCAGCCGCAACGTCGGTGACGGCATCAAGCTGGGCCTGGGTCGCCTGACCAACATGCTGGCTGCGGTGCCGAACGTCGACTACCGCGCCGAAGGCAGTACGCTGGAGAACCTGACCGCGACCGACCGTCCGGCCGAGAACCTGCTGGTCGTCGCCGCCGGCGCCGTCGAGCGCAACAACCAGATCATCCAGGACTCGATGAAGGCCAACCTGGAGTGGATCAACCGCACCATGGCCGCCAACAATCTCGAGGCCGCCGGTCCGCTGCGCATCATCACCACCGAACTGGGTCGCGAGACCTACACGTTCGACATCGGTCTGCCGGTCCGCAAGAAGGGCACCGGTCCGGCCGCGCCTGCTACCCCGGCTGCTGCGCAGGGCGAGGGTGAAGAGACCGCTGCTGCCACGCCGCCGGTTGCCGCGCCGACCACTGACGCCGTCGAGCTGACCGGTCTGGAACTGCTGGGCCCGGTGAAGGCCGTATTCGTGCCGCGCGCCCGCGTCGCCAAGGCGAACTACAAGGGCTTCATGGCCGAGCTGGACAACGTCCGCAATGCGGTCCGCGCCTGGGCGCTGACGCAGGGCCACGAAGTCACCGATCGTCCGTACGAGAACTACGTCAACGGCATCGATACCGCGTTCACCGAGAACGGCGCGTTCGAAGTGTTCTGGACGCTGCGCGATCCGAATGCGGCACCGGCCGCAGCGGCGCCGGCGGCAGCACCGGCACCGGCTGAAACCCCGGCGCCGGCCGAGACGGCCGAGGCACCTGCGGCGGCTCCGGCCGAGTAAGCAGGCGCCCCCGCGCAGTTCGTGCATCCACGCCGCATCCTCCGGGATGCGGCGTGTGTCGTTTCAGGGCCGCCGTTTCAGATCACACGTGGCTCCCATCACGCCGCAACTGCGGCAACGGAGCAGGCAATGGGGTTGGGATCCGGACGCAATGCACGACACGTCGGTGGACTGGTTGCGGCCGGGGCGCTGCTGGCGGGTGTGTCGGTGGGGCTCTCGGCCTACGCCGCGCACGCCGTCGATGGCGATGCGCGCGCCGCGCTGCAGACCGCAGCGGTGTTCGCCTTCGGCCATGGCGTCGCGCTCGTGCTGCTGGGTCGCGCCGTGCGCGGCACGCTCGAACTCGTCTCGTTGGTGGCGCTGCTGATCGGCACGCTGCTGTTCGCGGGCGCGCTGGCGTCGCGCCATCTGTTCGGTGGACCGTCGTTCTTTGCGCCCTGGGGCGGCATGCTGACCATGCTCGGCTGGCTGCTGCAGGCCATGGCCGCGTTGCGGCGCTGATCGCGCGTCGGACGGTCAGTCGGCGGCGGACCGGTACCGCCAGTGCCAGGGCTCGTAGACGATGCCGTGCGGGTTGTCGCGCGGATAGCTCATCGTGAAACCGTGATCGGCGGCGTGGCGCGTCAGCCACTCGAACGCCACCGTGTGTTCGAAGGAATCCTCGGCCGGCGGCTCGCCGGGTGCGCTGATATCCAATGCGCTGCCGGCGTGGTGTTCGCTGTAGCCCGGCGCCGCGTTGACGGCGAGGATCTCGTCGAGCGACAGGCCGCGTGCGCGTTTTCGGTCGAAGATGGCCAACTGGTACTGGTGGCTGCGATAGCCGGACACCGCATCGAGTGCGACGTCGTCGCGTGCAGCCGCTGCATGCAGGGTCCGCCATGCGCGGGCGGTCCCGGCCTCCAGCCACAACGGGCGGCGATAGCGGTCGAAACCCGCGAACGCCAGCCACGCCGGCTCGGCTACGAGATCCAGACCGGTCCGCGCGGCGTAGTCGTCGGCGTCGAGGCCCAGTGCCTCGAGCCGTGCCTCGACCTGCGACAGCGGCAGGTCCGGCGCCGCTGCGTGCGTCGCATGCAGGACGCCGGCATCGAGCAGGTCGAGCGCGTCGTCGATGCCGGCCTCGCGCTGCCAGCGCGGCATCAGGCCGATGACGCCCTCCGGCAGCACGGCGGCCAGATACGCGCCATCACGCTTGCGTCGCAGCACCTGTGTCGCCCGCGACAGCACCCGCGCATCGCGATTGCTGCGCGCACGCAACAGGTGCGCGGGCCAGAGTTCGATGTCGGGCGTGTTGAGCAGGAAGCGGGACGACGGATGGGCGCGCATGCGTGCAGCTTAGCGGTGCCCGTCGACGCCGTCAGGCGTAGAGGCCGGGAAGTAATCGAACGCCGTCGCGAGGGCGGGTGATCGCTTCCCGGTCTCTCAGAGCACGCCCTGCGGCAGCAGCAGCGGCACCAACGCATGCAGCACGAGATCGGCGGCGAAATGCGACAGCACCGCCATCTCGAAGCCGCGCTTCCAGTACAGCCAGCCGAACACGACGCCACCGATGCCGTTGAGCAGCAACGTGCGGATGACGACGCCGGCATCGATGCCCCAGACCATCGACGCGGTCGGCAGATGGCCGAGCCCGAACAGCAGCGCGGCGATCAGGATCGCGGCCCAGGCCACGCGCGGCGACAGGGTGCCTTCGAAGCCGGCGCGTCTGCGCAGCAGCCAGGTCGCGGCCCAGGCGATCAGCGTCATCAGGAACAGGCGCAGCTGCAACTCTTCGACGATGCCACCGTAGAACGACGCCATCAGGCCGTACAGTGCACTGCGCGCGCCGGCGATGTCGGTCATCTGGACGTTCGTGTCCGGCAACAGCAGCGGATCGAGCACGCGCGACAGCACGAGGATCGCGATCGCGGCCGCGACGCCCAGACCGATCGCCTGCCAGGGTTTGCGGTCGCCGATCCGCGCGTCGCCATGCCGGCTGACCCAGTGCTGCAGCAGCGGCGCGGCCAGGCCGACGCGATGCCCCATGCGCAGGCCCGCCCAGGCGAGCAACGTGCAGAGGATGAACATCGACATCGCCTGGATCGCGACCAGCGCCGGCAACGCAATCGCGCCGCCGCCGGTCATGCGCGCCGGATCGATCTGCAGCAGATAGGGAATCACCGCGAGCGTGGCGACTGCAGCAGCGGCTGCAAGCAGCACGGCGATGCGCAGATCCTGACGCGGGCGCGGGATGGTCACGGCGGTACTCATGCGCGACGCTTGGGAAACCGCAGGGTGGGGCCGGCCGGGGTGGCGTGCACCGCGTTGACCAGTTCCCGGCCCTGCAATCCCAACGACTGCAGGCGCGCTTCGATGTCCGTCGGCTTGATCCCGCCCAGCAAGCTCACCTTGATCTCTTCGACCTTGTACTGCCAACGCTCACTCATGATCCGTGTCCTTCGAACGTTCGGGTTCGGATGCCGGCGCGATACGACCTGCGCGTCGCAGCGCATCGCGCAGCAGGAATTCGATCTGTGCATTCGCGCTGCGCAGGTCGTCGTCGGCCCAGCGCTGCACCGCCGCGAGGATCGCGGCATTGATGCGCAGCGGATAGGCCTTCTTTTCGCTCACCTGCCGCCGCCTCGCGCGCGGCGCTTGGCGCTGGCGACGGTGAAGATGCACGTGGCCGCGAGGCCGTTGACGGCGATGAACATCACCACGATCAACACGAGCAGGCGCCGTTCCTGATCCCCCCACAGCGCGAGGCCGAGCGCCGTGGCCAGCATCGCCAGGCCGATCATGCGCAGCAGGCGCGCGAGCTTGTTGTCGAGCACCGCCTTGTCGCGCACGGTCATGCCGCCACTGCCGGCGGACAGCGGCAGGCGGCCCTGCACGAGCCAGCGCGCCGACACGAAGGCCGGCACCGCCATCAACGCGAACACCAGCGCTGCGAGGTGATGCGAGGCCATCAGTACAGCGAACCGGTGTTGACGATCGGCTGGGTGCCGCGATCGCTGCACAGCACGACCAGCAGGTTGCTGACCATCGACGCCTTGCGCTCCTCGTCCAGCGTGACCACGCCACTCTTCTCCAGTTCTGCCAGCGCCATCTCGACCATGCCGACGGCGCCGGCGACGATGCGCGTGCGCGCGGCGATGACCGCGTTCGCCTGCTGGCGCTGCAGCATCGCGTGGGCGATTTCCGGTGCGTAGGCGAGGTGGCTGATGCGTGCGTCGAGCACGTCGACGCCGGCCGCGGTCAGGCGCTCGTCGAGGTGTTCCTTCAGGCGATCGGAGATCTCGGTGGGATGGCTGCGCAGCGAGATCTGGCCGTCCTCGTGCTGGTCGTAGGGATAGCTGGTTGCCATCGCGCGCAGCGCCGCCTCGGACTGGATGTGCACGAAGCTCTCGTAATCGTCGACGTTGAACACCGCTTCGGCCGAATCGACGACGCGCCAGACGATGACGGCGGCGATCTCGATCGGGCTGCCTTCGAGCTCGTTGACCTTGAGCCGGCCGCTCTCGAAGTTGCGCACGCGCAAGGACACTTTCTTCTTGGTCAGGAACGGGTTGTTCCAGCGCAGACCGGCATCCTTGACCGTGCCGACGTACTTGCCGAACAGGCTCAGCACCGCGGCCTGGTTCGGTTCGATCATGTAATGGCCGACCAGGGTGAACGCGGTCACCAGTGCAACGATAATTGCGACGGCCGGCAACGCGCCGGATGTGGTGGGAACCGCCCATGCGGACACCCCCATCAGCACCATTTGGACCAGCAGCACCGGAATGCCGGGCAGGGAGCGGATCGGGTTCTCTTGCATCGCGGCGTCCTCGGATGGTTTCTTGATTGATATCGAATTGATATCTTTCTGTCAATGCTCACGCAGCCGCGTGCGCCGGCCGGGCACCATCGCCCGATGCCATTCCACTGGAGCCCCGATGTCCCGACCCCGCCACTTCTCGATGCTCCGCGACTTCCAGCTGGCCGACTGGTTCACGCTGGGCAATGCCTTCTGCGGCACCGTCGCGGTGTTCGCGGCGATGCGGTATCTGCAGGACGGAAGCGTGCGCGATCTGCTGGTCGGCATGGCGCTGATCCCGTTGGCCTTCATCTTCGATGCGCTCGATGGCCGCATCGCGCGCTGGCGCAAGGTCGCCTCGACGCTGGGTCGGGAACTCGACTCACTGGCCGACGTGATCTCCTTCGGCGTCGCGCCGGCCGCGCTGGCCTACGCCTGCGGCATGCAGGGCGGTTGGGATGCGCTGGTGCTGGCCGGCTTCGTCTGCTGCGGCGTCAGCCGGCTCGCGCGCTACAACGTGACCGCCGAGACGCTGTCGCAGGGCAGCGACAAGGTGAAGTTCTTCGAGGGCACGCCGATCCCGTCGAGCCTGCTGCTGGTGGTTCTGCTCGCGGTCGCCGCGTGGCAGGGCAGCATCGGCGATGCCTTGTGGCTGGGCGAAGTGCGCCTCGGCCCGTGGCTGCTGCATCCGCTGGTGCTGGTGTTCGCCGCGTCCGGCGCGATGATGGTCAGCAAGACGCTGCGCATTCCCAAGCTCTGACCCGTTGGCGCCGCGCGGCGTTGCTATGATCGAACGCGGTTCGCAGGAGTCGACGATGTTCAACATGGGACAGGGACCGGACGCGCAAGCCGCGGATCTGGAGCGCCTCGCGCGCCGCTACTGGGACGCGTGGCGCGATGCCTTGCAGCGTACGATGCCGGGCAACGACTGGAGCCCCATGGGCACTGCGCCTTCGAGCGCGAGCGCGTCGCCGTGGGGCGACCCGTCGCAGTGGTTCAAGGGCGGCGCAGAGCCGTCCGATGCCGGCACCGATGCACTTCGGCACCTGCAGTCGATGGCCGGACCCTGGCTAGAACAGATGCAGCGCGTCGCCGCGGGGTTTGTGGGCCGCGAGGCATCGCCCGAGGCGATCACCGCAGCGTGGCGCGAGGCGATGGGCAACAACCCGGTCGGCAGGATGTTCGGCAGCCTGCAGGGGCCGGGTATCGAAGGCTGGGATACGTGGCTGCAGCGGCTCAAGCCCTGGCTCGACGCCGCCGGCGCAAGCCAGGCGCTGGGTGGCGACGGACGCGATGCGTTCGCGCTGCCGACCTTCGGCCTGACGCGTGAGCATCAGGAGCGCTGGCAGCATCTCGGCCGTGCGTTCGCCGAGTACCAGCGCAGCCAGCAGGACTACCAGACGCTGCTGATGCAGGCCTCGACGGCTGCGTTCGGCATCTTCGAGCGCAAGCTCGCCGCGCGCGATCCGGCGACGCCGATCGAGACATCGCGCGCGTTGTTCGACCTGTGGATCGACGCCGCCGAAGAGGCCTATGCCGAGGTCGCGTTGTCGCCCGCGTTCCGCAAGGCCTATGCCGACATGGTCGGCGGCCAGATGCGCCTGCGCCAGGCCGTGCAGCGCGAGGTTGAACAGGCCTGCCGCGTACTCGATCTGCCGACGCGGACCGAACTCGATGGCGCGCATCGCAAGATCGCCGATCTCGAACGCGCGCTGCGCCGTGTGCGTGATCGTCTCGACGCCATGGATGGCGCGGGTGCATATGCAGCCGCCACGCCGAGCGCGCCGACAGTTGTCTGGGAGATGCAGGCAGTGTTGGATGCAGCGCCTTCGGACGCGGATGTCGCAACGCGACCGCCTGCGCCGCGGACACCTGTCGCGAAGAAGGTCGCGGTGAAGAAAGTTGCAGCGAAGAGAACGCCCGCGAGGCGATCTGTCGCGAAAAAGACCGCAGCGAAGAAGGCTGCCACAAAGACAGTCGCAGTCAAGAAAGCCACGACCAAGCGCGCTGTCACGAAAACGCCTGCAAGGAAGGTTGCACCGGCGAAGAAGGCCGCCGTGAAAAAAGCACCTGCGAAGACGGCGGTATCGAAGCCCGTGCCGTCGGCGAAGCCACGCGCCGCATCCGGCGCCCGCCGTCGCAGTCCGACCGCAGCCACGAAGTCCACGCCGCGCAGCACGCGATCCGTCCGTCGCACGACCACGGCGCCTGCAGCACCGGCGCGCGCCTCACGCAAGGCCGCGAGGACGCCGACACGCGTCGGCAGTCTGCCCAATCTCGGTTTCATCTCGCCGATTCCGCTCGCGCCCGAACCCTTGCAGGGCAAGCGCGGCAAGCCGCGTAAAGGGAAGCGCTGACCATGACCGGACCGCTGCACATCACGCCCGACCGCATCGCGGACGAGGCCGCGCGCGTCCAGCAGAAGCTGGGCGCCGGACTGCGCACGCTGCGCGAGGTCGGTGATTTCGATTACGGCGCGACGCGGAAACAGGAAGTCTGGCGCGACGGCAAGGTCGTGCTGTACCGCTTCATCGGCGAGAAAGCGCCGACCGCGCGCGTGCCGCTGCTGATCGCCTACGCGCTGGTCAACCGGCCGTACATGGTCGACCTGCAGCACAACCGTTCGATCGTGAAGGGTCTGCTGGCGCGCGGCGAGGACGTCTACATCCTCGACTGGGGCTACCCGGACCGCTCCGACCGCTTTCTGACGCTCGAGGACTACATCGAACGCTTCCTCGGCGGCGCGGTGGATCACCTGCGTCGCAGCGCGGGGCTCGACGCGATCAACCTGCTCGGCATCTGCCAGGGCGGCACGTTCGCACTGAGCTACGCCGCGCTGCATCCCGAGCGCGTGCGCAATCTGATCACGATGGTCACCCCGGTGGATTTCCACACCGGTGACAACATGCTCGCGCACTGGACGCGCGACCTGGATGTCGATCTGTTCGTCGATACGCTCGGCAACGTGCCGGCCGACATGATGAACGCGTGCTACCTCACGCTGAAGCCGTGGCGGCTGCTGGTGCAGAAGTACGTGGGCGTGGTCGACATCCTCGACGACGCACCGGCGCTGGAAGATTTCCTGCGCATGGAAAAATGGATCTTCGATTCGCCCGACCAGGCCGGCGAAACCTTCCGCCAGTACATCAAGCAGTTCTACCAGGGCAACGGCTTCGTCAATGGCGGCATCGTCATCGGGACGCGCGAAGTGCATCTGGGGCTGGTCGAGATGCCGGTGCTCAACATTTTCGCCGAGCAGGACCATCTGGTGCCCCCGGATGCATCGCGTGCGCTGCGCGGCCTCGTCGGCACGCAGGACTATTCGGAACTGTCGTTCCGCGGCGGGCATATCGGCATCTACGTGTCGGGCCGCGCGCAGACGCAGGTGCCGTCGGCGATCCACGACTGGCTGGCGCAGCGCGCATGACGGGTCTGTCTGCCAGGGACACGCACTGATGGCGACCTCGCCCACATTGAGCCGCACGCGCCAGGATCGCGTGCTCGCCGGCGTCGCCGGTGGCATCGCCCGGCGCTTCGACTGGAATCCGACCGTGGTGCGCGCGCTGTTCGTCATCGTATCGGTGGTGTCGGCCGCATTCCCCGGCCTGCTGGTCTACCTGCTGCTGTGGATGCTGATGCCGGAAGGCGAGGGCTGAGCGTGCATCCGGCGGTGCGCATCGCGGCACTGCTGCTCGGCGCGATGTGGACGTTGCCCAACACGTTGATCGGAATCCTCGGCGGCCTTGCGGGTCTGCCGTTCGGCGCGCATTGCCACTGGCGTCGCGCCGATCTCGCGCTGGTGTTCCATCGCTGGCCTTGGGGGCCGGGCGGCGCGATCACGTTCGGCAACGTGATCCTGCACACCGGCGACTCGCTGGACATGCACTGCACCACCTACGCCCATCGCGCCGCGTGGTGCCAGGACGCGCCGATCCAGCTGGCCGACCATGAGCGCGCCCACGTCTACCAGTACATGGTGCTCGGCCCGCTGTTCCTGCCGCTGTATCTGCTGTTCGGCGGCGTGAGCGTACGCAACCGCTTCGAACGCGCCGCCGATCGTTACGCGTTGACCGGTCGCGGCTGGTGGCCCTGGCCCCGCCCCTGAGCGTGCCGACGAACGGTCATCGGATTTGACGGCCCGATAACGGGTCCGGCGCTATGCTTCAGGCGTCGAAGCAGACCCTGCGAAGGCGCAACGCCAACCGCAGACGCTCCGGCACTGGAAGGCCCGGCCGGCCGGAGAAATCCGGCAGACTGGGCCTTTCGCATATCCGGCGTTCCGCAAGCGTCGGGGGTGTCCACGAAGTGCCAGGAGCCGTTCATGCGCTACGACCGTGATGCCGTATCTCCCTGGGCCTTCTTCCTGCCCGTCGCGCTTGCCGTCATGGTCGGCAGCCTCGTCGCCGACGCCGTCGGCGGCATGCTGCAGGACCGTTTCGACGATGCGCCGCCTGCGGTTGTCGAGCAGGCGCCGGCGCCGGTCGAGACGACGCCCGTCGAGACCGTTGCGCCCATCGAACCAGCGCCTGCAGCGTATGCGCCTGTCGCGCAGCCCCAGGCTGTGGCGGAAGCACCGCATCCCGACGCGGCGCAGCTTGCGGAACCTGACAGTGCAGGTGCGCCGTTGGCCACCGCAACGCCGGCGAGTAATGGCGCACGTCGACTGTCAGGGCCGGTGACCGCCCGTCAGGCGGGCGAGAGCGAGAGCTGCATCAACAACACCGTCGCCACGCGCAGTCCCAATGGCTGGGAGCAGGCATTGGAGAACGATGCGCCGGTGCGGTGTGAGGCGAGCTCGAACTGAGTGCATCGGCGTCATCGCCGAGCGCGATAGGGCTTGATCCAGGCGCATGGATTGCCCCCACCCAACCCGCCCCCGCACGCAGGGGAGGGCTTCGCCGCGTTCTTCTCGATGCGCGCAAGCCTCAGCCGCGCCACCGACATGTTCAAGCAGACAGAAATGCGCTTTTCCAGCCATCCCCCGCGTGCGGAGGCGGGTTGGGTGGGGGCGAACGCACAGTCGGCGCAATGCCCATCGAGCCGTGCCGCCGTGGGAGCCGGTTCTACAGAGCTGGCGCGTCCAGCCGCTGCCGAGATGTATCGATCACCACACCGTCCGCATCGAAGCGCCGCTCGCAGAACAGCACGCCATCCCGATCCACCAGCACGACACTGCTGCACCGCGTCCCGTACCGCGGATCCTCGATGAACGCGGGCGACAGACGCCGCTCCAGCGTGCGCCCGACGCCGGTGTCCGGCAGGGCCGCATCCGGCGCCACCCGCGTGTCACGCAGTCCGGCGAACAAGGGTTCCAGCGATGCATCGTCGATCGACGCAAGCGGTGCATCGGGCGCAGTCGTCTCCAGCCAGTCCGTCAGCGTCCGACTCGCCGCGGTGCTCTTCGGCCACGGCGCATCGAACGCGCCGTTGGACATCGCATGCAGGCCGGGCGCAACCGGTGCGGCATCGAAGCGCGGATGATTGCCGGCGAACCACAACGCATCGCCATCCCAGACCAGCAGGTTGAAGCGGCCGTAGTCCTGCGCCGTGTCCGACAGCCCAAGGGCGAAGTCTGCTGCGGACGCGTCGCCTTCCACGAAATCGCGCACCAGCCAGCCACGCGACAGCGCGGCGGCTTCAGGTGCGGCGCCCGCGCGGACATTGGTCACCGCGGCCAGCCGGCGTCGCGACGAGGCCAGCAGCCAACTGCCGCCCTGCACGAGATCGCGGCCGCCGTAGACATCGGAGTGCCGCGGATCGAACGCCGCGGCCGCGGCCGGGCGCGCGTGGAATTCGTCGCGATTGGCGATCAGCGCCAGCGGCAGATCGGGACGGGTGTTCCAGGCGATGGCGATCAGGCACATGCCGTCATTCTGGGCCATCGCGGCGGGGCAGGGCGCGAGGCGCGCCCTGCGTCACCAGGGGGTGGAGCGCGCATCGAGTGCCTGCGCCGCGGCAATCGTTGCGGAATCCGGATGTCCATCAGCGCGATCGACGGCGCACTTCGCGGCCGTCATCCGCGTTTCCAGCGCACGCCCTGCGGCGTGTCCTCGAGCACGATCTTCTCCGCGGCAAGCTGGTCGCGAATCGCATCGGCGCGGGCGAAATCGCGGGCCTGCTTGGCGGTGATGCGTTCGTCGATCAGCGCCTGGATGCGCGCGTCGTCCGCATCGTCGGCGCCGCGGGCGAACCAGTCGGCGGGTGCCTGCTGCAGCAGGCCGAGTGCGAGGCCGGCACCGAGCAGCCTGCTCTTCTGAGTCGTGAGCCTATTGGCCAGATCGCCGGTTTGCGCGAAGGCCGGACCGCCTGGCGGCGCAAAATCCTGCCTGATCTTCGCCGCAATGCCAGCGAGGATCGAAAGCGCTTTCGGGGTGTTCAGGTCATCGTCGAGAGCGTCTTCGATCTCCCGCGGAATGCTGGGAGTCGCCGTCAGGTTCTCGACGATGCGCAGCGTCCCGTAGAGCCGGTCCAGCGTGCGCACCGACTGTTCGATCAGCGCATCCGACCAGTCCAGCGGCTGGCGGTAGTGCGCGGAGAGCAGGGCATAGCGCAGCGCCTCGGGGGCGTGCGTGCGCACCAGATCGTGCACGCGCTCGATGTTGCCGATCGACTTGGACATCTTGCTGCCGGCGAAGGTCAGCATGCCGTTGTGCAGCCAGACGTTCGCGAACGGCGCGCCGCCGTGGGCGCATTCGCTCTGCGCGATCTCGTTCTCGTGGTGCGGGAACTGCAGGTCGACGCCACCGGCGTGGATGTCGATCGTCTCGCCCAGGTGCGCGGCGGCCATCGCCGAACACTCGATATGCCAGCCGGGCCGGCCGACACCCCAGGGTGAGTCCCACCCGGGCAGATCATCCGTGGACGGCTTCCACAGCACGAAGTCGCCGGGGTCGCGCTTGTACGGCGCCACCTCGATGCGGGCACCGGCGATCATGTCGTCGGTGTCGCGGCGCGAGAGCTTGCCGTAGCCGTCGAAGCTGCCGACTGCGAACAGCACGTGGCCTTCCGCTGCATAGGCGTGGCCGCTGTCGATCAGGCGTTCGATCATCGCGACGATTTCGCCGATGTGTGCGGTCGCGGCCGGTTCGATGTCGGGCGGGGCGATCCCCAGCGCGGCCATGTCCTGCCGGTACGCGGCGGCGAAGCGATCGGTGATCGTCGAGATCGGCACGTCCTGGTCGCGCGCGGCTGCATTGATCTTGTCGTCGACGTCGGTGATGTTGCGCGCGTATTTCAGTGCACCGAAGCGCCGCCGCAGCAGGTCGGCCAGCACGCCGAACACCACCGGGCCACGCGCATTGCCGATGTGGACGTAGTTGTAGACCGTGGGGCCGCAGACGTACATCGTCGGGCACGCGGGATCGAGGGGCGCGAACGGTTCGAGGCGGCGGGTCAGGCTGTTGTAGAGATGCAGGGACATGGCGGGCTCGCCGGGATAACCGGACGATTCTAACGGCGCTCGCGGCGCTGTGCTGCCCCCGGCATTGCGCGCTCTGCGAGCCGCATCGCAGCGGGCCCGGCGCGTGTTCACGACAGCATCGATTCAGCCCCCGCTGGCGCGCGCGGCCTACACTGCGTCGGTGTCGATCGCGCTCCCAAGTTCCCCCTGTGCGAAGCCCGCGCTGCCAGTCCTGGCGGTGCTGCTCGTCTGCGCGTGTCCGGCCTTCGCACAGAGCCCGCCGCCGGCGCCGGAGAACGCGCGGCTCGAGTACGCCCAGGTGCTGCGGGCCGAGCCTGTCTACCAGACATTGCGTGCGACCAGCATGGTCGAGCGCTGCGAGGCCACGACGCCCGTCGCCGAAGAACAGCGACGCGGTTTCGCGCGCATGGTCGGCGCGGTCAAGGATGTGTTGCGATCGGAGGACGAACGGGTCGAAGAGACCGACCGCTCCGCCGGTGGCGACTGCCGCATGGTGCCGATCGAGCGCGAGTTCCGCCGACCGATCGCCTACGACGTCGACTATGTGCACAAGGGCGTCAAGTACCGCTCGCGGCTCCCGTACGACCCCGGCAACCGCCTGCGCGTCCGCGTGTCGGTGACGCCGGTCGTCCCGCCCGCAGGCGAGCGTTGAACAGGGCCGTCGCCGCTGTTGCAGTGCAGCGCTTCGCGTGCGAGGATTCGCGCCTCATGAACGCCCCGCGCGCCAACGCCGACATCCTGACCTCCGCCCGCATGGCGTCGGGGATGACCTCGCGTGCCCGCCGACCGGAAGCCCACATCCTCCCGGGCTAGTCGGAACGTCGTTCGCGTATGCGTGCTGTTCTGCAGAAAACCCGGCCGATGCCGGGTTTTTTCGTTTCCGCAACCCCGATTTCATCGAACCATCCCATCCTTCCTCCAATCGCCTCCACGAGATTTCCACCGATGACCGCGATCCGACACTTCCTCAACACGCAGGACTGGTCCCGTCCCGACCTCGACGCCCTGCTGGCCGATGCCGCGCGCTTCAAGCGCGAGAAGCTCGGCGACGTGCTCAAAGGCAAGTCGATCGCACTGGTGTTCTTCAATCCGTCGATGCGCACGCGCACCAGCTTCGAACTCGGCGCGTTCCAGCTCGGCGGTCACGCCATCGTGCTGCAACCGGGCAAGGACGCGTGGCCGATCGAGTTCGAGCTGGGCACGGTGATGGACGGCGACACCGAGGAGCACATCGCCGAAGTCGCGCGCGTGCTCGGCCGTTACGTCGACATGATCGGCGTGCGCGCGTTCCCGAAGTTCGTCGACTGGTCGGTCGACCGCGAAGACAAGGTGCTCAAGGCGTTCGCGCAGTACTCGCCGGTGCCGGTCATCAACATGGAGACCATCACCCATCCCTGCCAGGAGCTGGCGCATGCGCTGGCGCTGCAGGAGCACTTCGGCACCGCGGATCTGCGCGGCAAGAAGTACGTGCTGACCTGGACCTATCACCCCAAGCCGCTCAACACCGCGGTCGCGAATTCCGCGCTGACGATCGCCACGCGCATGGGGATGGACGTGACCCTGCTGTGCCCGACGCCGGATTACATCCTCGACGAGCGCTACATGGACTGGGCGAAGCAGAACGTCGCCGAGAGCGGCGGCTCGCTGGCCGTCAGCCACGACATCGACAGCGCCTACGCCGGCGCAGATGTGGTCTACGCCAAGAGCTGGGGCGCGCTGCCGTTCTTCGGCAACTGGGCGCCCGAGAAGCCGATCCGGGACCAGTACCAGCACTTCATCGTCGACGAGGCCAAGATGGCGCTGACCAACAACGGCGTGTTCTCGCACTGCCTGCCGCTGCGCCGCAACGTCAAGGCGACCGACGCGGTCATGGATTCGCCCAACTGCATCGCCATCGACGAAGCCGAGAACCGCCTGCACGTGCAGAAGGCGGTCATGGCGACCCTGATGCGCTGACGCGCGCCGCACTTCATCCGAATTCTCTACCGCATCCCCACGGACATCCCATGACCAGCGCCCACACTTCCCGCGACATCGTCCTCGCCTTCTCCGGCGGCCTCGACACCAGCTTCTGCGTGCCCTATCTGAAAGAGCAAGGCTGGACCGTGCACACCGTGTTCGCCGACACCGGTGGCGTCGATGCTGAAGAACGCGCCTTCATCGAGCAGCGTGCGGCCGAACTCGGTGTCGCCAGCCACGTTACCGTCGATGGCGGTCCTGCGATCTGGGACGGCTTCGTCAAGCCCTTCGTCTGGGCCGGTGAGGCCTACCAGGGCCAGTACCCCTTGCTGGTGTCGGACCGCTATCTGATCGTCGACGCCGCGCTCGCGCGCGCCGCCGAACTCGGCACCAACGCGATCGCGCACGGCTGCACCGGCATGGGCAACGACCAGGTGCGGTTCGACCTCGCGGTGAAGGCGCAGGGCGAGTACCGCATCGTGGCGCCGATCCGCGAGATCCAGAAGGAACACACGCAGACCCGCGCCTACGAGCAGGCGTATCTGGAAGAACGCGGTTTCGGCGTGCGCGCCAAGCAGCAGGCCTACACGATCAACGAGAACCTGCTGGGCCTGACGATGTCCGGCGGCGAGATCGACCGCTGGGAAGCGCCGGGCGAGGGTGCCCGCGGCTGGTGCGCGCCGCGCGCCGAATGGCCGGAAGCGCCGCTGCAGGTCAAGGTCCGGTTCGAACAGGGCACGGCGGTCGCGCTCGATGGCGAAACGCTGCCGGGCGCCCAGATCCTCGCGAAGCTCAACGCCCTGTTCGCACCCTACGGTGTGGGCCGCGGCGTCTACACCGGCGACACCGTGATCGGCCTCAAGGGTCGCATCGTGTACGAAGCGCCGGGCCTGATCTCGCTGCTCGCCGCGCACCGCGCACTCGAAGACACCGTGCTGACCAAGCAGCAGAACCGCTTCAAGCCGGAAGTCGCGCGCAAGTGGACCGAGCTGGTCTACGAAGGCTTCTTCCACGATCCGCTGAAGGCCGACATCGAAGCGTTCCTCGAATCCTCGCAGGCCAAGGTCACCGGTGAAGTGGTGCTGGAAACCCGCGGCGGCCGCGTCGACGCGGTGGCGGTGACTTCGCCGCACATCCTCAACGCCAAGGGCGCGACCTACGCGCAGTCCGCGGATTGGGGCGTCGAGGAAGCCGAAGGCTTCATCAAGCTGTTCGGTATGAGCAGCACGCTGTACGCCCAGGTCAATCGCTGAGCGTCGAGCCCCTCTCCCTCTGGGAGAGGGGTTGGGGTGGGGGTCACGCGATCCAGCAGGACTTCGCGCGCGCGCCCTCATCCGCCCCTTCGGGGCACCTTCTACCTCGAGGGCACGTTGTCCCAGAGGGAAAAGGGTTCACTGTCCAGAACTTCGTGACTCCATGACCAACTTGCTCGCCCAGACTCTCGACCATCTCGAACAGCTGGTGTCCTTCGACACCCGCAATCCGCCGCGTGCGATCCAGGCCGCGGGCGGGATCTTCGACTACATCCGGGGTCAGCTGCCGGGTTTCGACGTCGAGGTGATCGACCACGGCGACGGCGCGGTGAGCCTGTTCGCGGTGCGCGGTGCGCCGACGGTGCTGTTCAACGTGCACCTGGACACGGTGCCGGATTCGCCGGACTGGAGCGCCGATCCGCATGTGATGCGGCGGCTCGACGATCGCGTGGTCGGGCTCGGCGTCTGCGACATCAAGGGCGCGGCCGCAGCGCTGATCGCGGCGGCCAATGCCGGCGACGGCGATGCGGCGTTCCTGTTCTCCTCGGACGAGGAAGCCAACGATCCGCGTTGCATCGCAGCCTTCCTCGCGCGCGGTCTGCCGTTCGAGGCCGTGCTGGTCGCCGAGCCGACGCAGTGCGAGGCGGTGCTTGCGCATCGCGGCATCAGTTCGGTGCTGATGCGTTTCGCCGGCACCGCGGGGCATGCGTCGGGCAAGCAGGATCCGTCGGCGAGCGCGCTGCATCAGGCAATGCGCTGGGGCGGCCGCACGCTCGATCATGTCGAATCCCTGGCGCACGCGCGCTTCGGTGGTCTGACCGGTCTGCGCTTCAACATCGGTCGGGTCGAGGGCGGCATCAAGGCCAACATGATCGCGCCGGCCGCCGAACTGCGTTTCGGTTTCCGGCCGCTGCCGTCGATGGACATCGACGCTCTGCTGCAGACCTTCTCCGGATTCGCCCAGCCCGAGGCGGCGCATTTCGAGGAGACCTTCCGCGGCCCGAGCCTGCCGTCCGGCGACATCGCGCGCGCCGAAGACCGCCGTCTTGCCGCGCGCGACATTGCCGACGCCTTCGATCTGCCGATTGGCAACGCGGTCGATTTCTGGACCGAAGCCTCGCTGTTCTCGGCCGATGGCTACACCGCGCTGGTCTACGGCCCCGGCGACATCGCCCAGGCGCATACCGGCGACGAGTTCGTGACGCTCGAACAACTGCAGCGTTACGCCGATTCGGTGCACCGGATCATCAACGGCGATCGCTGAGCAATACCCGCTCTCTCCGCTCATCACGCGTCACTCCACGCCCAACCGGTTTCAGCCCGTGAACATTCCCGCGACCCACGTCCAGACCCGTCAGACCATCGTGCGCCTGCTCTCGAGCATGGCCAGCGCGAAGGAAATCAGCCAGTACCTCAAGCGCTTTTCGCAGCTCGATGCCAAGCGCTTCGCCGTGGTCAAGGTCGGCGGCGCGGTGCTGCGCGACGAACTCGACGATCTGACGTCCTCGCTGTCGTTCCTGCAGGAGGTCGGTCTGACGCCGATCGTGCTGCACGGCGCCGGCCCGCAGCTGGACGCCGAACTCGCCGCGGCCGGCATCGAGAAGCAGACCGTCGGCGGCCTGCGGGTCACCACGCCCGAGGCGCTGGCCATCGTGCGCCGCGTGTTCCAGGCCGCGAACCTGCGCCTCGTCGAAGCCCTGCAGCGCAACGGCGCGCGCGCGACCTCGATCACCGGCGGCGTGTTCGAAGCGACGTATCTCGACCAGGCGACCTACGGCCTGGTCGGCGAAGTGAACGGCGTGAACCTCGCGCCGATCGAAGCCAGCCTGCAGGCCGGCTCGATCCCGGTGATCACGAGCCTGGGCGAAACCGCATCGGGCCAGATCCTCAACATCAATGCCGACTTCGCCGCCAATGAACTCGTGCGTGAGCTGCAGCCCTACAAGATCATCTTCCTGACCGGCACCGGCGGCCTGCTGGGCGCCGATGGCAAGGTCATCGATTCGATCAACCTGTCGACCGAATACGACCATCTGATCCAGCAGCCGTGGATCCACGGTGGCATGAAGGTCAAGATCGAGCAGATCAAGGCGCTGCTCGAAGGTCTGCCGATGGCTTCGTCGGTATCGATCACGCGACCCGCGGATCTGGCCAAGGAACTGTTCACGCACAAGGGTTCGGGCACGCTGGTGCGTCGCGGCGAGCAGGTGTTGCGTGTGACGGACTGGTCGGAACTGGATCTCGCACGTCTCAAGTCGCTGATCGAGTCGAGCTTCGGCCGCGCGCTCGCGCCGGACTATTTCGAACGCACGCCGCTGCTGCGCGCCTACGTCAGCGAGAACTACCGCGCCGCGGTGATCCTGACCGAAGGCGAGGGCACGGTGTATCTGGACAAGTTCGCCGTGCTCGACGACGCGCAGGGCGAAGGCCTCGGCCGCGCGGTGTGGAACGTGATGCGCGACGAGACGCCGCAGCTGTTCTGGCGGTCGCGCCACCACAACCAGGTCAACATCTTCTATTACGCCGAGTCCGACGGCTGCATCAAGCAGGAGAAGTGGAAGGTGTTCTGGTACGGCCTCGACGGCTTCGAGCAGATCCAGCGTTGCGTCGCGCATTGCGCGACCCGTCCGCCGACGCTGGTGGGCTGAGTGGGCGAACGCGCCGCCAATGCCGCATGGCACAGGGTGCCGACCCTGACCGGTCGTCACGTCTCGCTGGTGCCTCTGACGCCGGCACATGCCGACGCGCTCGCCACGGTGTCGCGTGACAGCGCGCTGCATTCGGTCTGGTACACCAATGTGCCCGCGCCGGATGACGTGCCGCGCTACATCGACAGGGCACTCGCGGCGCAGGCGGCGGGAGAGGCGCTCGCGTTCGCGGTGCTGGACGCCGACGGCAGCGTCGTCGGCAGTACGCGCTTCTACGATCTCGATGCCGCGGTGCCCAACCTTAAGATCGGCTACACCTGGTATGCGCCGCGCGTGCAGCGCACCGGCCTCAACACCGAAGCCAAGCTGCTGCTGTTCACGCATGCCTTCGGTGCGCTGGGTTGTGCGTCGGTGGCGTTCGAGACCAGTTGGTTCAATCACGCCTCACGCGCGGCCATCGCGCGCCTGGGCGCGAAACAGGATGGCGTGCTGCGCCATCACAAGCGGCATGCCGACGGCTCGCTGCGCGACACCGTGGTGTTTTCGGTGATCGACGCGGAATGGCCGGCGGTGCGTCGCCATCTTCGTCACAAGCTGGACAGCCATCCATGAGCACATCTCCCATCCGCCTCGGCATCGTCGGCGCGCGCGGCCACACCGGCCAGGAACTGATCCGCCTCGTCGCCGCGCACCCGGGCCTCGAACTCGCGTTCGTGTCCTCGCGCGAGCTCGACGGCCAGCGCGTCGCCGATCACACTGACGGCTTCGCGGGCGAACTGCGCTTCGAAAGCCTCGATGCCGACGCGGTTGCCGCCAAGGGCGCCGATGCGGTGATCCTCGCACTGCCCAACGGCAAGGCTGCGCCCTTCGTGGCCGCGATCGATGCCGTGAAGCCCGACACCGTGATCGTCGATCTGTCGGCCGACTACCGCTTCGAGGCCGGCTGGTATTACGGGCTGCCGGAACTGACGCGTGCGCGTTACGCCGGCCAGCGCCGGATCAGCAATCCCGGCTGCTATGCGACCGCGATGCAGCTGGCGATCGCGCCGCTGGTCGAACACCTCGCCGGCCCGCCGCAGTGCTTCGGCGTGTCGGGCTACTCGGGCGCCGGCACCACGCCGTCGGACAAGAACGACACCGCGCTGCTGGCCGACAACCTGATGCCCTACGCGCTGACCAACCACGTGCACGAGCGCGAGGTGTCGAAGCAACTGTCGCTGCCGGTGGAATTCATGCCGCACGTAGCGCCGCATTTCCGCGGCATCACGATGACGGTGAACCTGTGGCTCTCAGTGCCGATGTCGCGCGACGCGGTCAAGGCGCTGTTCGATGCGCGCTACGCCGATGAGCCGCTGGTCGAAGTGATCGACGACGCGCCCTGGGTCAGTCGCATCGCCGGCCGTCACGGCGCGCAGATCGGTGCCTTCACGATGGCGCCGGGCAATGGCCGTGTCGTCATCGTGTCGACCCTCGACAACCTGCTCAAGGGCGCGGCGACGCAGGCGATGCAGAACCTCAACCTCGCGCTGGGCTTCGACGAGCTGACGTCGATCCCGCATTGATGCAGCACCTGTGGGAGCGCCGCATCGCGCGATCCCGAAAAGGGGATGCAAGCACAAACGCGCTCCCACAACATCCACAACGGAAACCGACATGAGCACTCTCCTCTGGCAGAAGCCCGGCGTCGCCGTCGACACGCAGATCCAGGCGTTCCTCGCCGGTGACGACGTGATCCTCGACCGCGAATTCTTCCTGCACGACATCGCCGCGAGCACTGCGCATGCCGAAGGTCTGCAGCGCGTCGGCATCCTCTCGAGCGACGAACTCGACGGACTCAAGCGCGAACTCGCCACACTGGCCGACGACTTCCGCAGCGGCGCGTTCGTGCTCGACGAACGCTTCGAAGACGGCCATTCGGCGATCGAGGCCCGCCTGACCGAACGCCTCGGCGATGCCGGCCGCCGCATCCACACCGGCCGCAGCCGTAACGACCAGGTGCTGGTCGCCACGCGCCTGTGGCTGAAGGAGAAGCTCGCGCGTCTGTCCGCGCTGTCGCGCGAGATCGCCAAGATCGCGCTCGACCGCGCCGAGGCCGAGCGCGATCTGCCGATTCCCGGCTACACCCACATCCAGCGCGCCGTGCTGTCCTCGGGCGGCATGTGGTGGTCGGGCTGGGCCGAGGCCTTCATCGACGATGCCGTGCGCGCGCAGGACACGCTCGCGCTGGTCGACTGCAATCCGCTCGGCACCGCGGCCGGTTACGGCGTGAATCTCGCGCTCGATCGCGACCACACGACCGCCGCACTCGGCTTCGCGCGGCTGCAGGTCTCGCCGGTCTACGCGCAGCTCTCGCGCGGCAAGTTCGAGCTCGCCGCGCTCGAAGCGCTGGGCAGTGCGACGCTCGATCTGCGTCGTCTGGCCTGGGACCTGTCGCAGTTCACCAGCGCCGAGTACGGCTTCGTCGCGCTGCCGGCGCAGTACACGACCGGCAGTTCGATCATGCCCAACAAGCGCAATCCCGATGTCGTCGAACTGATGCGCGCCACGCACGCCAGCGTCGCCGCGGCGCGCACCGAGATCGAACATCTGCTGTCGCTGCCGTCGGGCTATCACCGCGACCTGCAGAGTTCCAAGGGCGCGATCTTCCACGGCTTCGGCCGTGGACTCGCCGCGCTGGAGCTGCTGCCGGCGCTGCTGGCGAATCTGGAGTGGCGTGAAGACCGCCTGCGCGCCGCGGTCGATTCGGGCATGTATGCGACCGATGTCGCGGTCGAAGCCGCGATCGCCGGCGTGCCGTTCCGCGAGGCCTACCAGGCCGCCGCGGCGAGCGCCGACACGGCCGGGCAGGGGCGCACGCCAGAGGGCAGTCTCGCCGCGCGCACCTCGCCGGGTGGCGCCGCCGATCTGCGCCTGGACACGCTGCGTGCGCGCTGGGATGCGCTGGCGTGAGTCCGGCTTCGATTCCCTCAAGGCGGTGGACATGAAACGTTTCCTCATCATCGGCATGCGCCGCCCGGACTTCGATGCCTCCGTCGTCGCGCCGCATCAGGCTTTCCTCGACGACCTGCGCGCGCGGTCTGCTGGACATGACCGGCGGCTTCGCGGACGGCACCGGCGGCGCGTATCTGCTGAGCGGAATCGGGACATTGGACGAAGCGCGGGCGATCGTCGCAGCCGACCCGTTGGCACTGCAGAATGCGAGTGACCTCGTCGTCCACGAGTGGCACACCCGCTGAGCGCAGCCGACCCATGCACGTTCCCGACACCGACGTGTTTCCCGAGCAGCCCCTGCCGCCGTGGCGGCGCGCGGTGCTCAAGGTTGGCAGCAGTCTGCTGGCGGCCGACGGCGGCGGTCTGTCGGACCAGTACGCCGCGGCGCTGGCCGGTTTCGTGCGCGCGAGTCACGCCGCGGGCCGCGAGATCGTCGTGGTGTCGTCGGGCGCCGTCGCGGCTGGCCGCGCGATTCTGCACGCCAACCTGGCACCCGGCGCGCCGATGGCCGAGCGCCAGGCACTCGCCGCGCTCGGCCAGGCGCGGCTGACCGGCTTCTGGCAGGGCTTCTTCGAACGCCCGGTGGCCCAGGTGCTGTTGACCCACGACGACCTGCGCAACCGCCGCCGCTATCTCAACGCACGCGCCACGCTGACCGCGCTGCTGCGCCACGGCGCGCTGCCGGTGGTCAACGAGAACGACACGGTCTCGGTCGACGAACTCAAGCTCGGCGACAACGACAACCTCGCCGCGATCGTCGCCGCGCTGGTCGATGCGGACGTGCTGTTCATCGCCACCGACATCGATGGCCTCTACGACGCCGACCCGCGCGACGAACCGCATGCGCGGCCGATGCCGGTCGTTGCGAAGATGAGCGCCTCGCTGCTGTCGGTCGCCGGCGGCGCCGGCAGCAGTGTCGGCACCGGCGGTATGCGCACCAAACTCGAAGCCGCGCAGCGTGCCGCGTCGGCAGGCGTGGCGACGGTCCTGTTCAACGGCCGCCGTGCCGATGTGCTCGAAGGTCTCGGCCACGATCGCCTGCGCGGCACCCGCATCCATCCGTTGCGCACGCGCATGGCCGCCCGCAAGCACTGGCTGCAGAACGCACCGGCGGAAGCGGGTGGCATCCTCGTCGACGCCGGCGCCGCGAACGCGATGGTGGAGAAGGGCGCCTCCTTGCTGCCGGGGGGCGTGCTCTCGGCCGAGGGCCAGTTCCGGCGCGGCGATCTGGTGACGATCGCGCTGCTGGACGGCGATGCCCGCGAGCCGATCGCGCGCGGGGTGACCCAGTATTCGGCCGATGACATCCGGCGCCTGGCGCGGCGGCATTCGCGCGATATCGAGGCGACGCTGGGGTACACGTACGGCGAGACCATCGTGCATCGGGATGATCTGGTGCTGGTGTGATCCGGTAAGTCTCACGACGCGTCCAACTTCGGGCCGTCGTTCCGGCGAACGCCGGAATCCATTTGGACGTTGGCTTCTTCGCTCGATGAACGGAGATCAAGATGGATTCCGGCTTGACCAGACATTCGTCTGTTGGAAGCGCCGGAATGACGGCGCTCGACGGCGCCAGCACTGGTGAGTTGCACGTACAGGCAGTTGCCACCGCAAGCATCGCGTCCATCTCCGCATCGCGCTAAGTTGTCGCTCCCCACACCAGATCCACGTCCCATGAGCGAGATCCGAACCGCCGCCCTGGCCTGCCGTGATGCCGCCGCGCAGCTGGCGATGCTCGACCCCGAGGCGCGCAATGCACTGCTGCGTGCAATGGCCGACGCGCTCGATGCGAACGCCGGTTCGATCCTTGCCGCGAACGCGCGCGACATCGAGGCCGCCGAAGCGCGCGGTACCACGGGTGCGCTGCTCGATCGTCTGCGTCTCGACGCGGCGCGGCTCGCCGGTGTCTCCGCCGCGGTCCGCGAAGTCGCCGAACTGCCGGATCCGGTCGGCCAGATCACCCGCGACGACGTGCGCCCGAACGGATTGCGCGTGCGCAAGGTGCGGGTGCCGCTGGGCGTGATCGCGATGATCTACGAGGCGCGGCCGAACGTGACCGCCGATGCCGCGGCGCTGTGCATCAAGGCCGGCAATGGCGTGGTCCTGCGCGGCGGTAGCGAAGCGATCCACTCCAACACCGCGATCGCGGACGCGCTGCGCGGCGCGATCGCAGCGCAGGGTATCGGCGCCGATGTGCTGACACTGGTCACCGATCTGCGCCGCGAGACCATGCTCGAACTGCTGCAGCTCAGCGACATCGTCGACCTCGCGATTCCGCGCGGTGGCGAAGGCCTGATCCGCTTCGTCGCCGAGCATGCGCGCGTGCCGGTGATCAAGCACTACAAGGGTGTCTGCCATCTGTTCGTCGATGCCAGCGCTGATCCCGATCTCGCATTGCGTCTGCTGCTCGACGGCAAGACCGGGCGCCCCAGCGCCTGCAACGCACTGGAAACCCTGCTGGTGCACGCCGACATCGCCGATGCCTTCGTGCCGCGTGCGATCACAGCCCTGCAGGCGCGCGGTGTCGAAGTGCGCGGCGATGCCGGCATTGCCGCGCGCGCGGATGGCGTGGTGCCGATTGGCGAGGACGACGACGCGGCCGAGTTTCTCGATCTGGTCATCGCTGCGCGCATCGTCGATTCGTTCGATGCCGCGCTCGCGCACATCCGGATGTATGGCTCCGACCACACCGAAGTCATCGCGACCCGCGAGGACGCGAATGCGCGCCGCTTCGTCGCCGCGCTGCGTTCGGCGGTGGTGATGGTCAATGCCTCGTCACGCTTCAGCGACGGCGGCGAACTCGGCTTGGGCGCCGAGATCGGCATCTCGACGACGCGTCTGCACGCCTACGGCCCGATGGGGCTGGAAGCACTGACCGTCGAGCGCTTCGTAGTCGACGGTGCGGGCCAGGTGCGACATGCGGAGAACGCAGCCGGCGCCTGAACGGTGCGCGCGATTCCGACGATGCACCTGGCGATCGAACGCCGGAATCGTGGGCAAGCGGGCTCCCGCAGAAGCGCTTACCAGGTGTCTTCGAGCCAGCGTGGTTTGCACGCCAGCCAACCGCCGACCACCAGCACCGCGACCGCGACGACCAGCATCGCGAACGGCCACAGCCATCCGCCGGTCGCCGCATGCAGTACACCGAACAGCAGCGGGCCGGCACAGCTGATCGCGTAGCCGGTGCCCTGCATGAAACCCGACAGCGCGGCCGAACCGGCTGGCGTGCGCGTGCGCAGGTTGATCAGCGTCAGTGCCAGCGGGAACGTGCTCGGCCCCAGGCCCAGCAGAATCACCCACAGCACCGGCGCGGCCATCGGGGCGAACAGCAGGCCGGCATAGGCCGTGAGGTGGCAGCACGCGCAGAGCAGCACGATCACGAACGGATTGCGCATGCGCACCGCGATCGACGGCATGCCCAGCGCACCGACCAGGCCGAGTGCGGAGAACAGTGCGACCATCGTGCCGCCGAATGCAGGCGAGGCGCCGGCTTCCGACAGCAGCAGCGGCAGCCAGGTGAACATCGCGTAGGTGATCAGCGAGGTCATGCCGAACATCAGCGCCATGCCCCAGGCAATCGGCGAACGCGAGACGCGACCGGCGGGCGCAGTGGGATCGGTTGCGATCGAATCGCGCGTCGACAGCAGGCGCTCGCCGTGCTGCAGCAGCAGCCACAGCCACGGCAGCGCGGCGACGAAGGCGGTGATTGCCCAGATGCCCAGCGAGATGCGCCAGCCCGCCGCATCGGCGACCGGCACCGCGAGCAGCGCGGGCAACATCGTGCCCAGCTGCAGCACGGTGATGTAGAAGGTGCTGACCGCGCCGACGCGTGTGGGAAACCAGCGTTTGACCAGCGGCGGCAGCACCACGTTGCCGATGCCCATGCCGGCCAGCGCGACCGATGCGCCGAGCCCCAGCACGAAGACCTCGGCCGCGAACGAACGCACCACCAGGCCGACCGCCGCCAGCGTCATCGCCAGCAGCGCGGTGCCTTCGAGACCGAGGCGGCGGGTCAACGCCGGCGTGGCGACGCCGAACACCGCGAATGCCGCGGTCGGCAGCATGCCGAGCACGCCGGCCGTCGCAGACCCGAATCCGAAGGCGTCGCCAAGCACGTCGAGCAGCGGCGTCAGCGACGTCACCGCGGTGCGCAGGTTGAACGCGGACAGCACGATGCCGGCCAGCACGAGCAGCGGCATCAGGCGGGGCGGGGGTGACGCGTGCAGCGGATGTGACATGGCGGCGGGGGACCATCCATTCGCCGCGAACCGGGCACGGCCGGAAAACGAAAAAAACCGGCCGTAGGCCGGTTTTCGATATCACCTGCCGCATTGCTGCGGATGGTCGGGGAGACAGGATTCGAACCTGCGACCTCTACGTCCCGAACGTAGCGCTCTACCAGACTGAGCTACACCCCGAAGGTGAGCCGCGCATTCTACTGATGCACCTGCGTGGAGGGCAAGCACTTCGTGGAACTTTTGTGGATCCGGGACCTGCGGCCACGTGTCGCAGGCGCGGTGGCCGCGTCCGGGCCCGGCGGGCTGCGATACTGGCCGCTCGCGATGCCGGTGTGCGGTGTCCGAACCGAACGCGAACACCGGATGACCGCTTCCGCATGACCAGATCCGCATGAGCGCGCAGACCAGCGCGCCATCGCCGGCCACGACCGCCGGGTCGCAACGACGCCTGCGCACGCAGTGGCTCGACGCGCGGCTGTCGCCGTGGCGCAGCCGCCATCGATTGGCCTGCGCCTGCCAGGTGCTGGCCGGCTGGTTGTGGGTGCCGCAGGCCGCGGCGATCGCCTGGGCGCTCGATGCGTTGCTGTTCACGGGGGCAGGCCCGACCGCGCTGCACGCTCCGGTAGCGTTGCTGGGCTGCACGCTGCTGGCGCGCCTGATGCTCGGCTGGGCAGCGCAGCGCACGCAGGCCGATGTCGTCGAATCCGTACTCGCGCACATGCGCGTGGACGTGGCAGGGGCCGTGGTCGCACGTGGACCGGTGTGGCTGCGCGGACGTCGCAGCGGCGCGCTGGTCGCGCTGTCGACCAGTCACGTGGACGCGACCGCGAACTACTTCGGCGGTTACCTCGTTGCGCGCGCGGAAACCCTGCTCGTACCACTGGCGATCCTGGTCGCGGTGTTCTTGGTCGACTGGATCGTCGGCCTGATCCTGCTGCTGACCGCCCCCCTGGCGCCGATGTTCATGATGTTGATCGGCATGGGCGCGGAGACCGCAGGGCGTCGCCAACTGGTGGCGCTGGCGCGGGCGGGCGCGCACTTCACCGACCGCCTGCGCGGACTGGATCTGATCCGGGTCTACGGCCGTGGCGAGGCCGAGCTGGCACAGGTCGACGCGGCGACGGACACCATCCGCGTGCGCAGCATGCGCGTGCTGCGGATCGCGTTCCTGTCGTCGGCGGTGCTGGAGTTCTGCGCATCGGTCAGCGTCGCGCTGATCGCGGTGTACTTCGGTTTCACGTATCTCGGCATGCTCGATCTGCGCGGTGAAACGCTGCCGCTGTCGACCGGCCTGTTCTGCCTGTTGCTGGCGCCGGAGTTCTACGCACCGCTGCGGCGGCTGGCGGCGACCTATCACGACCGCGCGAATGCGCTGGCGGCGGTGGCGGAGATCGAGGCTGCGTTCGACGGGTTGCCCGAACTTGGAGACGGGGCCGTCACAGGTGCGCGAAACCCCCAGATCCGTCATTCCCGCGAAAGCGGGAATCCAGTGCCTTTGCTTTTTCCTGAAGGCCCGAAGTCGCTGGATTCCCGCTTTCGCGGGAATGACAGCGTTCTTGCAGATGGGAGAGGGGGCCAAAGCGGCAGCGCGCAAGGCCCGAATCTCGTACGCATTTCCAACGCCACTCTCCGCCACCCGGGCGCCCGCACGCCTGCACTAGGAGACATCTCGTTGCAGATCCCCGCCGGCAGCCGCCTCGCCCTCGTCGGCCCCAGCGGGTCCGGCAAGAGCACGCTGCTCGACGCGATTGCGGGCTGGCTGCCGCCGGCATCCGGTGAGGTGCACGTCGCGCCAGGCACGCGCATCGCACTCGCCGGCCAGCGCCCGTGGCTGTTCCACGGCAGCATCGCCGACAACCTGCGCATCGGTGCGCCCCACGCCAGCGATGCCGAACTCGTCGAGGCCGCGCGCGTCGCCCAGGTCACGCGCTTCGCGTCGCAGCTGCCGGACGGCATGGACACGGTGATCGGCGAGCGGGGCTTCGGCCTGTCCGGCGGCGAAGCGCGCCGCGTCGCACTGGCGCGCGCGCTGCTGTTGCGGCCGCAACTGCTGCTGCTCGACGAACCCACCGCGTTCCTCGATCCGGGGACCGAAGCCGATCTGCTCGCCGCGCTGGATGTACATCTCGACGGCTGCGCCGTCATCGTGGCCACGCACAGCGATGCGGTGATGGCCTGGGCGGGCACGCAGTGGCGCGTGCCCGCAGCAGCAGAGGTCGCGTCATGAGTGACCTGACGCGCATCCAGTTCACGCGCGCGTTGCTGCGCGTACATCGCCGCGGCGTGCTGCTCGCGGTCGCGCTGATGCTGCTGACGCTGGTTGCCGGTGTCGGCCTGCTCGGCGTATCCGGCGCCTTCCTCACCGGCGCAGCGCTGACCTACGGCACGCTCGGCAGCTTCAACTTCTTCACCCCGTCGGCCGGCATCCGCGGGCTGACGCTGGCGCGCATCGTCTCGCGCTATCTCGAAAAGCTGGTCGGCCACGACACGATGCTGCGCATCGCCCGCGATCTGCGCAGCTGGTTCTTCGCCCGGGCGCTGCGTCTGAGTCCGGCACAGCTCGGCCGACTGCGCACCGGCGACCTGCTCGCGCGCCTGCTCGACGATATCGACGCCGTCGATGGCCTGCTGTTGCGCGCGACCGGGCCGTTGCTGGCGCTGCTGGGCATCGGCGCGTGCGGTCTCGGCGTCGTCGCCTGGCTGCATCTGCCGAGTGCTGCATGGCTGACGCTGCTCGCCGTACTGCTGGCGGTCCTCGTGCCGGCATGTGTGGCATGGCGCCGCGCATCCGAGGAAACGCGGCGTGCGCATCGGCGCGCCGCGCTGCGCGCGCGCCTGCATGAACTCTATGAAGGCCGCGCCGATCTCGCCGCGCTGGACGCGACCAACGGTTGGCTCGCCCGCGTGCAGGCGGATGCGGGCGACGTCGCCGATCTCGAACGCGTCCGCCGTCGCCGGCTCGCCGATGCGCAGGCCCTGCACGGCAGCATCGCCGCGGTCGGACTGCTCGGCCTGCTGTGGAGCATCGCCAACGGCTTCACCGCCGGTGGACTGCCGGCCATGCATGCCGCGGCAATCTTCTTCATCGCGATCGGCCTGTTCGAGGCCTGGGCCGGCGCCGCCCTGGCCTGGCAGGCGCTGTTGGCCGCGCGCGCGTCAATGGCGCGTCTGGACGCGGTGGCCGCTGCGTCGCCCGCGGTGGCCGATCCCGCGCAGCCGGTCGCGGTGCCGGCGCACGGTGCATTGTGCTTCGAGGGGGTGCGCTTCGGCTGGGGCACGGATACGCGGCCGGTGCTGCAGGGGCTTGATCTGCGCCTCGCGCCCGGTGAACGCATCGCGATCAGCGGCGACAGCGGCGCCGGAAAATCGACGCTGACCGCGCTGCTGTTGCGCAGCGCGCAGGCGCAGGCCGGGCAGGTGACCTGGGCGGGTGTCGACCTGCGCGCGATGGCGCAGGCGGACTGGTATGCACGCATCGCCTGGCTGCCCCAGAACGCGCCGGTGTTCGCCGGCCGCGTGCGCGACAACCTGGTGGTCGGCGCGCCCGATGCCGACGACGCCACGCTGTGGGCGATGCTCGCGCAGGTGCGGCTCAAGACCTGGGCCGAGCGGATCGGCGGACTCGATGCCTGGGTCGGCGAGGCCGGCGTGACGATGTCGGCCGGCCAGGCGCGGCGCCTGGCGCTGGCGCGCGCGCTGCTGCGCGATGCGCCGTTGGTGGTGCTGGACGAGCCGACCGAAGGTCTCGACCACGACACGGCCGACGCGCTGTTGCGCGAACTCCCCGATCTGCTGGCCGGCCGCAGCCTGCTGCTGATCACCCATGGCGTGCTGCCGCCCGGGCTGGTCGACCGGCATCTGTGGCTGCGCGGTGGGTGCCTGCACGAGGCGCCACCTGCGTAGGCAGCCGGACGCCCCGACGTGCGCAGGACAGTCTCCGGGCAGGGCACTAGAATGTCCGCCTCCATCCGCATCACCGAAGAGCCCGCCCGCATGATCAAGCCCCGGACCCCGCCCGGCGTCATGGAACTGTTGCCGCGCGACCAGATCGCGTTCCAGCGCATGCTGGACACGATCCGCCGCACGTTCGAGGGCTTCGGGTTCCTGCCGATCGAGACGCCGGTGTTCGAGCTGTCGGAGACCTTGTTGACCAAGTCCGGCGGCGAGACCGAACGGCAGGTGTATTTCGTGCAGTCGACCGGTGCGCTCGAGAAGGCCGCCGAAGGGTTGCCGGAGCTCGCGCTGCGCTTCGACCTGACCGTACCGCTGGCGCGCTATGTCGCCGAGCACGAGCACGATCTCGCATTCCCGTTCCGTCGCTACCAGATGCAGCGCGTCTATCGCGGCGAACGCGCACAGCGCGGCCGCTTCCGCGAGTTCTACCAGTGCGACATCGACGTGATCGGCAAGGATTCGCTGTCGCCGCGCTACGACGCCGAAGTGCCGGCGGTGATCAGCGCGGTGTTCGCCGCGCTCGACATCGGCGAGTTCACGATCCAGCTCAACCATCGCAAGCTGCTGCGCGGCTATTTCGAAGGGCAGGGCATCGACGACACGCGGCAGATGACCGTGCTGCGCGAGATCGACAAGCTCGACAAGCGGGGCGAGGACGCAGTGCGCGCCACGCTGACCGGTGAGGATTTCGGCCTGTCCGACGACGTCGCCGAGCGCCTGCTCGCGTTCTCGCGCGTGCGCTCGACCGGCCACGACGATGCGCTGGCGAAGCTGGATGCGCTCGGCGCCGGCACCGGGCTGTTCGAGGAAGGCCGCACTGAACTGCGCAACCTGCTCAACCAGCTGCGCGCGCTCGGCGTGCCGGAATCGCGCTACGCATTGAACCTGTCGATCGCGCGCGGTCTCGATTACTACACCGGCATGGTCTACGAGACGGTCCTCGATGCGCACCCGCAGATCGGTTCGATCTGCTCGGGCGGCCGCTACGACAACCTCGCCAGCCATTACACCAAGTCGAAGCTGCCGGGCGTGGGCATCTCGATCGGCCTGACGCGCCTGTTCTGGCAGCTGCGCGACGCAGGCCTCATCGCCACCGCCGACAGTTCGGTGGATGTGCTGGTGACGCTGCTCGACGACGCCTCGCTGCCCGCCACGCTCGCGTTGTCGCAGCGTCTGCGCAGCAGTGGCCTCAACGTCGAGACCCAGCTCGAGCCGCGCAAGCTCGCCAAGCAGATGCAGTACGCCGACCGCGCCGGTATCCGCTTCGTCGTGATCCGCGGCGAGGACGAGGCCAGCAAGGGCGTGGTTGCGGTCAAGGATCTGCGCCGCGGCGAACAGTTCGAGGTGGCCGACGACGATCTGGCGCGCACGCTGCTGGTCGAACGCGAGCAGTGGCAGGCGATGCGATGACCCTGCGGTTGCTGGGGCCCGCGGTCCTGTCGCTGCCGACCATGCTGTCGCTGGCTGCCTGCTCGCCGTTCGACACCCGGTTCAAGCGGGTATCGCCCGGCGTCTATCACGTCGAGAGCGTCCAGTGCGCGACGTCCGGCGATGCGACCGAGGTGCTGGCCGGCATCGCTGCCGAGGCCGAACGCCGCTGTCGTGGCGGCCATCGCCTCGACGACACCGTGACATCGCAACTCGGCACCCGCGGCAGCGTGTTCGGCGAATGTCCGGCCGCCCATGTCACCACGACGGTGACCTGCAAGGAGTCCACCCGATGAAATCCATCCGCCTCGACGGCCGCTCGCTCACCCGCGCGCAACTGGTCATGGTCGCGCACGGCGCGCCGGTCGCGCTCGACGACGATGCGCTGACCGGTGTCGCCCGCGCCGCCGACTTTCTCGCCGAGCAGGTGCGCCGCGAGGAACCGATCTACGGCGTGTCGACCGGCTTCGGCAGCAATGCCGACCGCCTGCTCGGCGCGCGTCCGCTGCGCGACGATCTGCCGGGCGCGACGCGCTCGAACCGCTCGCTGCACGAGGAACTGCAGGTCAACCTGATCGTGACCCACGCGGTCTGCGTCGGTGAGCCGCTGTCCGCTGACGTGGTGCGCGCGATGCTGTGCATCCGCATCAACACGCTGCTCAAGGGCCATTCGGGCATCCGCGTAACGACCCTGCAGGCGCTGGCCGCGCTGCTCAATTCGGGCATCGTGCCGGTGGTGCCGGCACTCGGTTCGGTCGGTGCCTCGGGCGATCTCGCGCCGCTGTCGCATCTGGCGATCGTGCTGCTCGGCGGCGGCGAGGCTTATCTCGACGGCGAGCGCATGCCGGGTGCCGACGCGCTGAAGCGCGCCGGTCTCGAACCGGTCACGCTGTCGTACAAGGAAGGCCTCGCGCTCAACAACGGCACCGCGCAGATGCTCGCCACCGGCGTACTGGCGCTGCAGAAGCTCGATGCGCTGCTCGACACCGCCGATCTCGCCGCGGCGATGACGATCGACGCCTTCGCCGGTCGCCTCGGCGCATTCGATCCGGACGTGCACGCATTGCGCCCGCATCCGGGCCAGGTCGAAGTCGCCGCGCATCTGCGCGAACTGCTCGACGGCTCCACGCTCGCCGACATTCCGTATCACCTCGTGCCGCGCTTCCGACCGTGGCTGCCGACCAGCTGGGACACCGCCGAGGCGCAGGCGCTGCGTTTCGACATCGGCTGGGACTGGGTGCCGAGCGACCAGCGCCACGGCCGGGAGAAGTTCTACACGCGCTTCCGCCCGTTCCGCGGTGGCAAGAAGCACCAGCCGCAGGACAGCTATTCGCTGCGCTGCATTCCGCAGGTGCACGGCGCGGTGCGCGACGCCGTCGAGCAGGCCAAGCGCGTGTTCGACGTCGAACTCAATGCGGTCACCGACAACCCGCTGGTGTTCCCCGATCGCGCCGCTGAGCACGTGGAAGAGCAGGTGATCTCCGCCGGACATTTCCACGGCATGCCGCTCGCACTGGCGATGAGCTACGTGAAAGCGGCGATCCCGGTCCTGGCGTCGATCTCCGAGCGCCGACTCAACAAGCTGGTCGATCCGGCGACCAATGATGGCCTGCCGGCATTCCTCGTCGGCAACGAGGACGGGACCGAGTCGGGCTACATGATCGTGCAGTACACGGCGGCGGCGATCGTCAACGATCTCGCCACGCGCGCGCATCCGGCCAGCGTCTATTCGATCCCGACCAGCGCGAACGCCGAAGACCACGTGTCGATGGGCACCAACGAGGCGCGCCACGTGCTGTCGATGGCAGACGATCTGGGCAAGGTGATCGCGCTGGAGATCTACACCGCCGCCCAGGCGCTCGACCTGCGTGTCGACATGATCAACGCTGCCCGCGATCTGGCACGCCGCGGCGATGCCGAGGCGCTGGCGGCGAAAGTGCAGGGCGGCGGGGCATCCGATCGTCCGACCCGCGGCGCGTTCGTCGATGAGGTCGAAGGTCTGCGCGCTGAACTCGCGGCCTGCGAGCCCTTCCACCCGGGGGGCATCGTCGCTGCGGCGCACGCGATCGTGCGCGAGGCGATCCCGTTCCTCGACCGTGACCGGGCGCTCGACGGCGAAGTCGCGGCGGCAGTAAAGCTGGTGTCCGAAGGCGCCTTGCTCGGCGTGCTGCCGCGCTGGCGCGTGCAGCCTTCCGGCCCGGCCGCTTGAACCTCGCGCTGCACTTCGGCTGGCTGGGCGTGCTGGAGGCGGCGCTGATCGCGCTGGTCGTCGGCGCGGTCTGTTACCTCGTGTTCCATTGGCTCGGCGCACGCAGCCGCTGGGCGCACGGGCATGCGATCGGCTGGGGCAGTCTCGTCGCCCTGGGCATCGCGACCGGCATCGACGCCTGGCACCTGTTCTACATGGGCGTGGTGCGGCTCGAATCGCCGGTCTACGCGCGCATCGCACTGCAGAAGATCCACGACCCGAACTTCCTCGCCGCCCGGGTGTTCATGTCGTCGGTGGGCGCATTGTCGGGCGTGGCCCTCGCATGGATGGCGATGCACGCGCGCAAGCGCGCCGACTGAGCGGCCATCGCTCGATGTGGGGGCGCGCTCCCACGACGATTTCTCCGCTTGGCGTCGTGCGCCGCGAAACTCATCTTCGCGATGCTCACGCGATGTGCGGCCCGTCTAGGGGCCTGATTGACGCCCGCGCTCGATCCGCCTCAGGAACACCGTCATCTCTTTCGACGACTGCACGTCCCCGCGGCGCGCCGCCGCCTCCAGTCCTGCGCGCCACGCAGCTTCGGCCTCGTCTTCGCGCCCGGACGCCAGCAGCGCCTTGCCGAGCAGCTTCCACGCCGCCGAGTAATCCGGGTCATGCCGCGTCGCGGCCGCCAGATGCGTGGCGGCCGCGTCCGGATCGCCTGCCTGAAGACAGGCATTGCCCAGCCCGAAGCGCAGCAGCGCATCGTCGCGCCCTGCATCGAGCAACGCCTGCAATCGTTCGCGCATGGATCACCTGTGTCCGGAACATTGACCCCGGATCTTCGCCGATCGAGCGCGCCAACGCTGGAACACTGCAGCCCAGCAGGTGCGTTGAGGATGCGGCCTGCAGGGCACCAGCCGTCCGGCGACGGAGGCTGTGCGGCATCGACACCCCGGTTGACTTCGCTCCCGATCGGCGTAATGTAATAGCACGCTATTACATTGATACAAGCAGCCACACCCATGAAGCAACGCCCCGAACCCCTGCCGGACCATGAAGCCAGTGCCTCGCTGAAGGCGCTGGCGCGCGCGTTCGCGCAGCTGAAGACGGCCGACGAGGTCGCGCGGTTTCTCGACGATCTGTGCACGCCGGCGGAGCTGGAAGCGCTGGTCGATCGCTGGCGGGTGGTGCCGCTGCTGCAGCAGGGCGTGCCGTATCGCGAGATCCATGAGCGCACCGGCGTCAGCGTGACGACGGTCGGCCGCGTCGCGCGCACGCTCGATCGCGGCACCGGCGGCTATGCGATCGCGGCCCGCCGCGTGGCGCGCACCCCCGAATCCCACTGAGGTCATCCCCATGAGTCCTGTGAACGGCGGCGCCGCGCGCGATCGCCTGCGCATCGCCATCCAGAAGTCCGGCCGCCTGAGCGAACCGGCGCGTGCGCTGCTGGCGTCCTGTGGCCTGTCCTGGCGCGAGAGCCGCGACAAGCTGTTCTGCTACGGCGAAACGCTGCCGGTCGATCTGCTGCTAGTGCGTGACGACGACATCCCTGGCCTGCTCGCCGACGGCGTCTGCGATTACGGCATCGTCGGGCGCAACGTGCTCGACGAGGTCGGCGCCGATCGCGCGCTGCGTGGACTGCCGCAGGTGTCGAAGGCGGTGCGCGGTCTCGGTTTCGGTGGCTGCCGGCTCGACATCGCGATTCCCGAGGCCGTCGAGTGGACCGGGCCGGCGCAGCTCCAGGGCAGCCGCATCGCCACCAGCTATCCGGGCCTGTTGCAGCAGTGGCTGGACGCACAGGGCGTGCAGGCGACGATCGTCAATCTGTCGGGTTCGGTCGAGATCGCGCCGCGTCTGGGCCAGGCCGACGTCATCTGCGATCTGGTCTCCAGCGGTGCCACGCTGACCGCGAACCAGCTCAAGCCCGCAGTGACGCTGATGACCAGCGAAGCCGTGCTTGCCGGCCCGGTCACCCCGTTCGCCGATGTGCGCGGCGAGCTCGCGTCACTGCTGCTGCGCCGTCTCGACGGCGTGCTGCGTTTGCGCGACAGCCGGCTGGTGATGTTCCAGTCGCGCCGCGATGGTGTGGACGCGCTGCTCAAGCTGTTACCCGATGCCGAAGCGCCGACGCTGCTGCAGGTCGACGGCAGCGACAAGGTCGCGCTGCAGGTGCTCTGCCACGGCGAGATGACCTGGCCGCGCCTCGAAGCCCTGAAGCAGGCCGGCGCCGCCGGTCTGATGGTGCTGCCGGTGGAGCGGATGCTGGCATGAGCACGACCGGAACTTCGTCCATCGACAGCGCGATTCCCGCGATCGTCGACTGGGACTCCGCAGATGCCGAGGCGCGCACCGAACTGCTGCGCCGGCCCACCCAGGCCGTGGCCGCGCAGACGCGCAGCGCGGTCGCCGATGTGCTCGACGATGTGCGCACGCGCGGCGATGACGCCCTGCGCGAACTGACCGAACGTTTCGACCGCGTCGTGCTCGACGACTTCGAAGTCGACGCCAGGGAATTCGCTGCCGCCGAAGCCGCGGTGTCCGTGGACTTGCGTCAGGCGATGGTCAATGCCGAGGCGCGCATCGAACGCTTCCACGCGGCCGGCATGACCGCCGGCTACAACGTCGACACCGCCGACGGCGTCAACTGCGCGCGCATCGTGCGGCCGATCCCGCGCGTCGGCCTGTACGTTCCCGCGGGCACCGCGCCACTGCCGTCGACCGCACTGATGCTGGGTGTGCCCGCGCGCCTGGCCGGGTGCCGGGAAGTCGTGCTGTGCACGCCGCCACGGCCCGACGGCAGTGTCGATCCGGCCGTGCTGGTGGCCGCCAAGCTCACCGGCGTGCACCGCGTGTTCAAGCTGGGCGGCGCGCAGGCGATCGCCGCGATGGCCTTCGGAACGCTGCGCGTGCCGGCCTGCGACAAGCTGTTCGGGCCCGGCAACAGCTTCGTCACCGAAGCCAAGCAGCAGGTCGCGCAGTCGGGCACGGTCGCGATCGACATGCCGGCCGGCCCATCGGAAGTGCTGGTGATCGCCGATGCCGGCGCGGATGCCGCGTTCGTCGCCGCCGATCTGCTGTCGCAGGCCGAACACGGTCCGGACTCGCAGGTGTTGCTGCTGTCCGACGACGACGCGTTGCTGGAAAAAGTGCGCGCGGAACTGTCCACGCAACTGGCGGCTCTGCCGCGCGCGGCGATTGCGCGCCAGGCGATGGCGCGTTCGCGTCTGCTGCGGGTGGAAACGCTCGAGACCGCATTCGGGATCAGCAATCGCTACGCGCCCGAACACCTGATTCTTGCGCTGCGCAGCCCTCGCAACTGGCTCGACAAGGTCGAGGTCGCCGGCTCGGTGTTCCTCGGCGACTGGACACCCGAGGCGCTCGGCGACTACTGCAGCGGCACCAACCACGTGCTGCCCACCGGCGGCGCGGCGCGCGCCTGGAGCGGCGTCAGCGTGTCGAGCTTCCAGAACACCGTCAGCGTCCAGTCGGCGAATGCTGCCGGCATCCGTGCGATCGGCCCGGACGCGGTGACGATGGCGCGCGCCGAAGGTCTGGACGCGCATGCGAACGCGGTCGCGCTGCGCATCGCGAAGGCGTCGGCATGAGCGGCGTGCTGGATCTGGTCCGCGAGGATCTGCGCGATTTCGCCGGCTATGCGTCCGCGCGGACGCAGCGTCTCGATGGCGACGTCTGGCTCAACGCCAACGAGGCGCCGCTGTCGAATCCTGGCGACGCCGACGGCCGCTACCGGCGGTATCCGTCGCCGCAGCCGCCCGAACTGCAGATGCGACTGGCGGAGCTGTACGGGGTCGATGTCGGGCAACTGCTGATCGGGCGCGGCAGCGACGAGGCGATCGATCTGCTGGTACGTGCCCTGTGCGTGCCCGGTCGCGACGCGGTGCTGGCGACGCCGCCGGTGTTCGGCATGTATGCGGTCAGTGCGCGGTTGCAAGGCGCCGACTTCGTCGAAGTGCCGCAGGTCGATGGCATCGATGGATTCGCGGTCGAGATAGAAGCAGTCCGCGCTGCGGCGCTCGCGCGTTCGGCCAGGCTCGTGTTTCTCTGCTCGCCGTCGAATCCGACCGGCGGGCTGGTGCCGTTGTCCGACGTCGCCGGCCTTGCCGATGCGCTGGCGGGCCGGGCGATCGTCGTCGTCGACGAGGCCTACATCGAATTCGCCGGCACGGCTTCGGCCACGACCTTGCTTGCTGCGCACGACAACATCGTCGTGCTGCGCACGCTGTCGAAGGCGCATGCACTCGCGGCCGCGCGTATCGGTGTGGCGATCGGTCATCCCGACCTGATCGCGGTGCTGCGCCGCTGCCAGGCGCCGTATCCGGTGCCGACGCCGTGCGCCAATCTCGCGCTGGCGGGCCTGTCCCCTGCGGCGCTGGACGTCACGCAAGCACGCGTGGCCGAGACCATCGCCGAGCGCGACTTGCTGGCTGCAGCGCTGGCCACGACTCCGGGCGTGCGCCAGGTGTATCCGTCGGCCGGCAACTACCTGCTGGTGCGCTTCGTCGATGCCGATCGCGCCTTCGGCGCACTGCTGTCGGCCGGCATCGTCGTGCGCGACCAGCGCGCCGCGCCGCAACTCGGCGACGCGCTGCGTATCAGTCTCGGCACGCCCGCGCAGAACGCACGCGTGCTGTCCGCCCTGCAAGCCATGGAGATCGCGGCATGAGTGCGCGCGGCAAGAAGATCCTGTTCGTCGACCGCGATGGCACCCTGATCGAGGAGCCGGCGGATTTCCAGATCGACGCGTTCGAGAAGCTGCGCTTCGTGCCCGGCGTGATTCCGGCGATGCTGCGCCTGCGCGATGCCGGCTTCGAATTCGTCATCGTCACCAACCAGGATGGCCTCGGCACCGGGAGCTATCCGCAGGCCACGTTCGACGGTCCGAACGACCTGATGCTGGGCATCTTCGAAAGCCAGGGCATCGTGTTCCGCGAAGTGCTGGTCGATCGCAGCTGGCCGGCCGACAACGCGCCGACCCGCAAGCCGGCGCTGGGCCTGGTAATGCACTACCTGCGCGATCGCGGCATCGATCTCGACGCCTCGGCGATGGTCGGCGATCGCGATACCGACCTCCAGTTCGCGGAGAATCTGGGCATCCGCGGCTTCAAGCTGCGCACCGCGCAGTTCGGCGGCGAGTGGGACTGGGCTGGCATCGCGCATGAATTGTGCGATGCGCCGCGGCGAGCGACCGTCGTCCGCAATACGAAGGAAACCCGCATCCGCATCGAACTCGATCTCGACGCCGCGGCGGATGCGCGCGTGTCGACCGGCCTGCCGTTCTTCGACCACATGCTCGACCAGATCGGCAAGCACGCCGGCATTTCGCTGGTGGTGCAGGCCGATGGCGATCTGCAGATCGACGAACACCACACGATCGAGGACACCGGGATCGCGCTGGGTCAGGCGCTGCGCGAAGCGCTCGGCGACAAGCGCGGCATCGCGCGCTACGGCTTCACCTTGCCGATGGACGAAACGCTGGCGAGCGCCGCGCTCGATTTCGGCGGCCGACCGTATCTCGTCTTCAACGGCAGCTTCGTGCGCGAACGCGTCGGCGACATGCCGACCGAACTGGTCGAGCATTTCTTCCGCTCGGTCTGCGACTCGGCGGCGCTGAACCTCAACCTGAAGGTCGAAGGCGACAACGATCACCACAAGGTCGAAGCCTGTTTCAAAGTCTTCGCCCGCGCGCTTGGACAGGCGGTGCGGCGCAGTGGCGATACGTTGCCGAGCACGAAGGGCATGTTGTGATGCTTCCTCTTCGATGCGCGAACGAGCGATTTCTCTCCGGTTACAAGACGTCACCCCAGCGCAGGCTGGGAGCCATCTTGATCTCGAGCTTTCTCGCGAAGATGGATCCCAGCCTGCGCTGGGATGACGTGCGGGGCACCCCATGCGCGTCGTGATCGTCGACGCTGGCGGCGCCAACACCGGTTCGGTGCGCTACGCGTTCGAGCGTCTCGACATCGAAGCCGCGCTGGTCACCGATGCCGACAACGTCCGCGCTGCGGACCGGGTGATCCTGCCCGGTGTCGGCACGGCGGCGCAGGTCATGGCGCGGCTGCAGCAACTCGATCTGGTCGACGTGTTGCGCACATTGGAGCGCCCGCTGCTCGGCATCTGCGTCGGCATGCAGCTGCTGTTCGAATCCTCGGAAGAGGGCGAGGTCGCCGGCCTCGGGCTGCTGCAGGGCCGCGTGTCGCGCCTGCGCGGCGGTCCGGGTCTGCGCGTGCCGCATATGGGCTGGAGCACGCTGCGCGCAACGCGGCCCGATGCGCTGGTCGAAGGCGTCGACGGTGCGCAGGCCTACTTCGTCCACAGCTTTGCCGGGCCGGTGACCAACGACTGCGTGCTGGCCGGGGAGCACGGTCAGCCGTTCGCCGCCGCCGTGCGTCGCGGCCACATCGCCGGTACCCAGTTCCATCCCGAGCGGTCCGCCGCTGTCGGCGCGCGCGTACTGCGCAATTTCCTGTCCCCTGCGTTCGAGGCCTGAGTCATGGCGTTCACCGTCTATCCCGCGATCGACATCCGACACGGCTGCGTCGTGCGCCTGGCGCAGGGCGATTACGCGCAGGAAACCCGTTATGGCGACGATCCGCTGGTGCAGATCGAGGCCTATGCCGACGCAGGCGCCGAGTGGTTGCATCTGGTCGATCTCGATGCCGCGCGCGGCGGCGGCTATACGCTGGCGCCGCTGCTGGCCCGCATCCGCGCCGATACCGGTCTGCGCGTGCAGACCGGCGGCGGCGTGCGCACCGAAGACGATGTGCGGCGCATCCTCGATGCGGGCGCCGAACGTGTCGTGGTCGGCTCGCTCGCGGTCCGCGAGCCGGCGCAGGTGCTGCGGTGGATCGAGACCTTCGGCGCCGAGCGCCTCACCGTGGCGCTCGACACCCGTCAGGGCCGCGATGGCGTCTGGCACCTGCCGGTACACGGCTGGACGGAGACCGTGGATGCCACGCTCGACGTGCTGGCCGTGCGCTACGCGCAGGGCGGCCTGCGCCACCTGCTGAGTACCGACATCGCCCGCGACGGCATGCTGTCCGGCCCCAACCTCGATCTTTACGCGCATCTCAAGGCGCTGGTGCCCACGCTCGACGTGCAGGCCTCCGGCGGCGTACGCGAGCTCGCCGACGTGCACGCCGCCAAGGCCCAGGGCTGCGGCGGCATCGTGCTCGGTCGTGCGCTGCTCGAAGGTCGGCTGGGCGTGGCCGAGGCGCTGGCATGCTGAGCCGCCGCATCATTCCCTGCCTCGACGTGCGCGAGGGCCGCGTGGTCAAGGGCGTGCGATTCCGCGACCACGTCGACATGGGCGACATCGTCGATCTCGCGCTGCGCTATCGCGACGAGGGCGCCGATGAGCTGGTGTTCTACGACATCTCGGCCAGCCCGCAGGGCCGCTCGGTCGATCGCGGCTGGGTGGAACGTGTGTCGCGGCTGATCGACATCCCGTTCTGCGTGGCCGGCGGCATCCGCGACGTCGACACCGCGCGCGCTGTGCTGCATGCCGGCGCCGACAAGATTTCGATCAACACCCCGGCGCTGGAACGTCCTGCGCTGATCTCCGAACTCGCCGAAGCTTTCGGCGTGCAGTGCGTGGTGGTCGGCATCGATTCGATCCGCGAGACCGACGGCGAGTGGCGCGTGCGCAGCTACACCGGTGACCCCGACCGCACCCGCGAACTGCCGATCCGCACGCTCGACTGGATCGCCGAGGCCGTGCGTCTGGGCGCAGGCGAGATCGTCCTCAACTGCATGGACAACGACGGCGTACGCACCGGCTACGATATCGCCCAGCTGCAGGCCGCGCGCGCGGTATGTCCGGTGCCGCTGATTGCATCCGGCGGGGCAGGTGCATCTGTACACTTCGCCGCTGCCTTCATCGATGCCGATGTCGACGGCGCGCTCGCGGCCAGCGTGTTCCACAGCGGCCGCATCGCCATCCCCACGCTCAAGCGCGAACTGGCCGATCAGGCCATCGACATCAGACGCCAATGACCGAACCGCAGGACGACACATCCGCCATCGCCATCGCCATCGCCCCCGACGTCGACACCCTCGACTGGTCCAAGGGCGACGGCCTGCTTCCCGCCGTCGTGCAGGACGCCGCCACGCTGCGCTTGCTGATGCTCGGCTACATGGACCGCGCCGCTTTCGCCGAAACCCTGCGCCGCGGCGAGGTCACCTTCTTCAGCCGCAGCAGGAACCGTCTGTGGACCAAAGGCGAGCAGTCCGGGCACACCCTCGAACTCGTTTCGATGGAAGCCGACTGCGATGCCGACACGCTGCTGGTGCTGGCCACACCGCGCGGCCCGACCTGCCATCTGCAGCGACCGAGCTGCTTCCCGACCGCCCCGGCCGGCGTGCTCGCCGAACTGGATGCGCTGATCGAGACCCGCGAGCGTGAGCGCCCTGAAGGCAGCTATACGACCCGCCTGTTCGACGGCGGTGTTCGCCGCATCGCGCAGAAGGTCGGCGAGGAAGGTGTCGAAACCGCACTCGCCGCGCTGGTGCAGACCGACGAGGAACTGCTCGGCGAAGGCGCCGACCTGCTGTATCACCTGATCGTCCTGCTGCGCGCGCGCGGCCTGTCGCTGGCCGACGTCGAGCGGGTGTTGAAGGCGCGCGGCGGCTGAGCGGCGGAGGCGGGTGCATCATCGCGTGATTCGATGTCTACGATGGCCGTGCCCCGTGCTTTGCAGGCCGACCAGGCCCCTTGTCCTGAACCCTCGTCGGAATGCCCCGTACGCCGCGATGGCCGGCGCGCGGCCCGCGTTACGCGGGGTCCGGCCATGACCGCCGACACCGCAAGCACAGCTCAACCTCACGGCTGGCCCGCAGATTTCGAGATCGACGGTGTGCGTGCCACGTTGCTCGCAGACGGGGACGCGGACCTGTTCTTCGCCCTGTACGGCGATCCGGCGACGATGCGACATGTCGCACCGGTGCTGGATCCACATGCCGCGAATCGCGCATTCGACGCAGCCCAGCGACAGATGCGGGCCGCCCCGCCGGTCGCGCGTTACTGGCGCCTCGACACCGCTCCAGGCGCGCGAGGTTTGCTGTCCCTCGTGCCCGATGCCGATGGCCGTGCAGCCGAGACCGGCCTGTTGCTGCCGTCGGCCGCGCAGGGGCGGGGGGTGGCCACTGCGGCGCTCGGCCATCTGTGCGATGCCGTGCTCGGCGCGGGCGCCCTCGATGCGCTGTGGACCCGGCATCGCGTCGGCCATGCGGCCGCCGTGGGTCTGATGCAACGCCTGGGCTTCAGGCCCGAGACGCCCGCCGACGGCTGGCAGCGCTGGTGCCTCGAGCGCCTGACATGGCGCGCGCTTGTGGACGACCGGCCTGCCGACTAGATTCCGCGCTCGCACAGGGGGAAATCGCGATGGAGAGCAAGGGGCGGCTGGCCTGCGTCGGGGTCGGCATGATGCTCGGCGCGCATCTGGGGCCGCGCGCGCGGCGGCACATCGAAACAGCCGATGTCGTGTTCATCGCCGTGTCCGATCCGCTGGTCGAACTGTGGGTGCGGCGCATGAACCCCGACGTCCGCAGCCTGCAGCCGTTCTATCGGGCAGGCCGCTCCCGGCATCGCAGCTACGCCGACATGGTCGCCGCGATGCTGGCCGAGGTGCGTGCCGGCCACGACGTCTGCGGCGCGTTCTACGGCCATCCCGGCGTCTTCGCCCGGGTGCCGCACCAGGCCGTTGCCGCTGCCCGGGCCGAGGGCTTCGAGGCCGTCATGGAGCCCGGCATTTCGGCCGAGGACTGTCTCTACGCGGATCTGGGTGTCGACCCCGGGGATGTCGGCTGCCAGCACTACGAGGCCAGCCAGTTCCTGTTCTACCGCCGGATCATCGATCCCTCCGCCTGGTTGGTGCTGTGGCAGGTCGGCGTGGCCGGAATCCGCGACACGGGCCGTTTCCACAACACACGGGAGGAGCGGGCCATGCTGGTCGCCCGGCTCGCCCGGGACTACCCGCCTGAACATGTTGTGACGCTCTACGAAGCTGCTACGCTTCCCACCGTGCGGCCGCGCGTGGAGCGGCTGCCGCTCGGGGAACTCGTGGATGCCGGGCTGCATCAGCACACCACGCTGGTGGTGCCGCCGGGGCGGCCGATGGAGCGGGAAGCGGGGATGGGATGTGAGCCGGTGCGCCCGGCCCGCGTTCCGCAAGCGAACGACTGAAACAGAACGCAGGGGAACTGCATGCTGGACGTTGTGGCGTTGCTGGAATCGGCGGGCGCGGGCACGGCTTTCGATCGTGTGGACGCCGACGTGGCCGATGCCGTGCAGGCGTTTCTGGCCGAGGGGGCTGACGTGCCCACGGTGGTCGCCTGCATGATCATGACCCCGGACGACGGGCAGAGCGAGCCGGCGCAGGACGAACCCGATCAGGACGATGACGGTGACGATCAGGATGGGCAGGACAGGGATGCGCCGGGCGAACGCACCGTCTGATGTGCGACCTGGCGTTGCGCGATCCTGGCGATCACGCGCGCGCTGGCTCAGCTGCGTGCTGCTGCTGGGCATCCTGTGCCCGACGCATGTGTTCGCGAGCGAAGCGCTCGATGCATTGATCGACGAGGCCACGAGCCTGCGGACGTCGGATCCGAAGCGCGTCGATGCCTTGCTCGACCGGATGTCCGGCATGCTGGCCGGCGCCACGACGATCCAGCGCGACCAGGTCCGCATCCTGCGCGCGCACCGGATGATGACGAGCGGCCAGTCCGCGCGCGCGATCGAAGAGCTGACGGACCTGCTGTCCTCGACGACCGATCCGGTCGCGCGTTTCGAGACCGCGTCGATGCTGGCGAACGTGTACGCGGTGCAGCGGCGGTTCGAGGATTCGCTGCGCATGCTCGAGACGATGCTGCCGATCGCCGAGCAGGTCGGCGATGCCCAGCTTCGCCACCGTGGACTCATGGTCGCGGCCATCGTCTACAACCAGGTCGGTGAATTCCGCCTCGCGCGCCAGTACGCCGAGCGGGTGCTGCGCGACGATCCCGCGGGCCGTAACGCCTGCGCGGCGGGCGGCGTGATCCTGGAGGCCATGAACGGCATAGGCCAGCATTTCACCGACGGGTTCGGGCAGGAATCGCTGGCGCGCTGCGAGTCGCAGGGCGAGCCGATTTTCTCCGGCTTCGTCAGGCTGCACATTGCGCGTCAGTGGGAAACGCAGAACAGGCAGGCGGAAGCGTTGCCGATGCTCGGCGGCGGTCTCGCCGATGTCGAGCGCACCGGATACCCGTTCCTGATCGCGCAGACCCGCGCCACGCTCGCGGCGCTCGCGCAGCACGCAGGCCGAAGGACCGCCGCGCGCATGCATGCCGAGGCCGCGCTCGCGAACAGCCACGACGCCAACGCCACCGAGGCGCGCGTCACCGCGCATCGCGTCCAGTACGAACTCGCGATGGCGGATCACGATCCGGTGGCTGCGCTCGCTGCCTATCGGCTCTACACCGATGCAGAGCGCGCCCATTTCAACGACATCAAATCGCGCGAAATGGCTTACCAGGTCGTGCGCCACCAGTCTCTGCAGCAGGCGCAGCAGATCGAACTTCTGCACCAGAAGAACCAGCTGCTGGTGCTGCAGCAGAACGTCACCGAGCAACGTGCACGCAGCTGGCTGCTGCTGGCGCTGGTGCTGGTCGGACTGGTCGCGTCGGTGGGCTACTGGGCCTACAAGACCAAGCGCATGCAGCTCAGGCTCAAGCGCATGACCGAGACCGATGCGCTGACCGGCATTTTCAACCGCCAGCATTTTGCCGAGCGCGCGATCGCGGCGCTGTCGCAGTGTGAGCGTGACGGCGTGCCGGCGACACTGGTGATGTTCGATCTCGACCACTTCAAGCTGGTCAACGACCGGCACGGCCATGCGGCCGGCGACTGGGCGCTGCGCCAGGTCACCGAGGTGGTGCAGCCGCTGTGCCGCGACATGGACGCGTTCGGGCGGCTCGGCGGCGAGGAGTTCGCGATGCTGCTTCCGGGGCTGGATGCGTCCGCGGCCGTCCGCCTGGCTGGCGACGCGCAGGCGCGTCTGGCTGCGATCGACGCCGGCGTGGCGGGCTACGGTTTTCGCCTCGCCGCGAGTTTCGGCGTTGCGGAAACCGGGCAGGGCGGCTATGTCCTGGCGAGCCTGCTCAGTCACGCCGACCAGGCGATGTACGCGGCCAAGCGCGGCGGACGTCGGCAGGTCCGGGTCTACGAACCGGGCCTGGATGACCCGGATGCATGCGTGGAGACGATCGAACGGCTGCGTGAGATGGCCCGCGAGCCCGCGGCTGTGACCGAAGCGCTACCACGTCGCGCGACCGCCTGATCGCGCGACGCAACGCCGGCCTCAGGCCGGGTCGCGGATCACCAGCAGGCGTTCCTCGGTCATGTCGCGGATCGCGTACTTCACGCCTTCGCGGCCGCAGCCCGAATCCTTGATGCCGCCGTAGGGCATGTTGTCGACGCGGAAGCTCGGCACGTCGCCGACCACCACGCCGCCGGCTTCGATCCGGTCCCAGGCGCGCATCGCGTGGGCGAGGTTGCCGGTGAACACGCCGGCCTGCAGGCCGAAATCGCTGTCGTTCACCCGCTTGATCGCCTCGTCGAAGCTGTCGACCGGTTCCAGCAGCGCGACCGGGCCGAACACTTCCTTGCGCTCCAGGTCGGCATCGCGCGGCACCTTCTCCAGCAGAGTTGCCGGAATGATGTTGCCTGTGCGCTTGCCGCCGGCGATGACCTTGGCACCGGCCTTGCGGGCGGCGTCGATCCAGGACTCGATGCGGTCGGCGGCGTCGCTGTCGATGACCGGGCCGACGAAGGTGGTCTCCTCGCGCGGATCGCCGCTGCGCAGCGCGCCGATCGCCTTCTTGAGCTTGCGACGCAGCGCCTCGTGCACCGCGCGATGCGCGTAGATGCGCTGCACGCCGATGCAGCTCTGGCCGGACTGGTAGTACGCGCCGAACACCAGACGTTCGACCACCTTGTCCAGCGGCAGGCCGGGATCTTCGTCGACGATGCAGGCCGCGTTGCCGCCGAGTTCCAGCACGACCTTCTTCTTGCCGGCGCGCGCCTTGAGATCCCAGCCGACGAGGCCGCCGGTGAAGCTCAGCAGGGCGATGCGCTCGTCTTCGGTCAGTGCCGCGGCGTCCTCGTTGCTGCACGGGATCACCGAGAACGCGCCCTTGGGCAGATCGGTCTCGGCGAGGATCTCGCCGATGATCAGCGCGCCGACCGGCGTCTTCGCCGCCGGCTTGAGCACGAACGGACAGCCTGCCGCGATCGCCGGCGCGACCTTGTGCGCGACCAGGTTCAAGGGGAAGTTGAACGGCGTGATGAAACTGCACACGCCGATCGGCACGCGCTTGACCATGCCGCGGTAGCCGCGCGTGCGCTCGGAGATCTGCAGTTCGATGAGCTCGCCTTCGCTGCGCGTGGCTTCGCCGGCCGCGATGCGGAAGGTGTCGATCAGGCGCGTGACTTCGCCGCGCGCATCCTTGATCGGCTTGCCGGCCTCGATGCACAGCGCGAGCGCCAGTTCCTCGAAGCGTTCCTCGAACCGGCGCACGCAGTGTTCGAGCACGTCGCGACGCTTGTCGGGTGGAAAATCGGCCATCGCGCCGCGTGCCTTGTGCGCGGCTACGATCGCCTTGCGGATCGCCGCGGCGTCGCCCATCGCGACGCGCGTGGCGACCTTGCCGCTGTACTTGTCGCGGACTTCCAGATCGGTGTTCGCAGCGACCGCGGCATTGGCGAGGTAGTAGGGATAGCTGCGTGCGAGCCCGGCGGTCTTGCGGGCGGTTTTCTGCTTGGCCATGGGGCGCTCCGGAATCGGACGAAGGAAAATGTGCGGCGCGGATCAGTCGATCGCGGCGCTGCGCTCGGGAATGTCGGTGTTGAGCAGGGCGTCGTCGTCGCCGTAGTCGATGGCGAGATCGATCAGGTCGACGCCGGGCGTGTCCAGCGCGGTCCGCAGGACGTCCGCGAACGCGGCGGCGCTGTCCGGACGATGGCCGCGCGCGCCATAACTCTCGGCATAACGCACGAAATCCGGGTTGCCGTAATCCATGCCGTAGACCGGGTAATCCTCGTGCTGCTGCTTCCACTTGATCATGCCGTAGGCATCGTCGCGCAGCACGATGACCACCAGGTCGAGCTTCAGCCGGACCGCGGTTTCGAGTTCCTGCGAATTCATCATGAAGCCGCCATCGCCGCAGACCGCGACGATCTTCCGGTCGGCATGCACCAGCTTGGCGGCGATCGCCGACGGCAGGCCGGCGCCCATCGTCGCCAGCGCGTTGTCCAGCAGCAGGGTGTTCGGCTCACGGCAGCGGTCGTTGCGCGCGAACCACAGCTTGTAGAGACCGTTGTCGAGACAGACGATGTCGCGCGGGTCGAGCGCATCGCGCAATGTCCTGACGAGGTGCGGGCCGTGGACGGGGAAGCGGTCATCCCCGGCGAGCTCGGCGATGTTCTCGCACAACGCGGTGCGCACGCGGTCGAAGAACGCGAAATCCCAGTGCGACTCCGGCGCGTCCAGCGCTTCGGCCAGCTGCCAGACCGTGTTGGCGATGTCGCCGACGACCTCGATCTGCGGGAAGTACACCTGGTCGACGACGGCGCTTTCGTAGTTCACATGGATCACCGTGCGCCGGCCGCGGTGCATGAAGAACGGCGGCTTCTCGATGACGTCATGGCCGATGTTGACGATGCAGTCGGCCGCGTCGATCGCGCGATGCACGAAATCATGATCCGACAGCGCGGCGGTGCCGAGCCACAACGGATGGGTCTCGTCCAGCACGCCCTTGCCCATCTGCGTGCTGAAGAACGGAATGCCGAGCCGGTCGACGAAGGCGCGCAGCATCTTCGCCGTGGTCTTGCGGTTGGCGCCGGCACCGATCATCAACAGCGGATGCTTGGCATTGCGGATCGCTTCGGCCGCATGGGCGATCGCCTTGTGCTCCGCCAGCGGCCGGCGCGTGTAAGGGGCGGGCAGCAGACGCGCATCGGTGTCGTCGCCGGCGATGTCCTGCGGCAGTTCGAGATGGGTCGCGCCGGGACGTTCCTCCTCCGCGCGCTGGAACGCATCGCGCACCCGCGCCGGGATCGCATCGGCGGACACCAGCTGGTGCGTCGACTTGGTCAGCGGCCGCATCATGTCGACGACGTCGACGATCTGGAAGTGGCCCTGCTTGCTGGTGCGGATCGGCTTCTGCCCGGTGATCATCAGCATCGGCATCGCCCCGAGCTGCGCGTAGGCGGCCGGGGTCACGAGATTGGTCGCGCCGGGGCCGAGCGTCGACAGGCACACGCCGGCCTGACCGGTCAGTCGTCCGTAGGTCGCGGCCATGAATCCGGCGGCCTGTTCGTGACGGGTGAGGACGAGCGTGATGTCGGAGCTGCGCAGGGATTCGAGCAGGTCGAGGTTTTCCTCGCCGGGAATGCCGAAGACGTGGGTCACCCCCTCGGCTTCGAGTGCCTGGACGAACAGGTCGGACGCCTTGGTCATCGTGCGGGAACTCCGTCGTGACGTGGACGCCCAGCATGACAGCGGCAGCGTGAGCGGCGGGCGAGATGGGGCGGAACGCTGCGTTTGTTCCGGCTCCGGATCCGTCGTGTGAGCGCGTGTGCGCGATCCGGCTCAACCGGTGATGCCACTTCGCGCGCGCGAGCGCGCTCCCAGGGGCGCGGGTGACCCGCCAGTCAGGAGTCTGACGACTCCACCCGCACGCGCAGGCTGCCATCGACGAGGCGTGCTTCCAGCGGCTCACCGGGCGTCGCATCGAAGACGCTGCGGACGACGCCGCCGCCCTCGCGCTGCAGGATGCTGTAGCCACGCGCGATCGTCGCCAACGGGCTCACTGTTTCCAGCGAACGGGCCAGCCCGCGCAGACGTAGCTGGTCGCGTTCGAGGTGGCGGGCAAGTGCCGCGCGTGGACGCGGGCCGAGCGCAGCCAGGCGCTCGCGCAGTTGCTGTAGACGGCGCTTCGGCGTGCCCGCGCGCAGTACGGCTTCCGCGTGGCGCAGCCGTGCGCCGCGCTGCTGCAGCTGCTGGCGCATCGCCATCGACAGGCGCCGCAGGGCTTCGTCCTGACGCAGGCGCAGCGCATCCAGACGTGCCTGCGGACGCTGGGCCTGCAGGCGCAGGGCGGCGCGGTCGAGACGCTGGAAGCGCTGCTGCATCGCGCGCAGATGCGTGTCATCCACGTGGCGCTGCAGGCGGCGCACACGCGTCGCCAGCTCGTTGCGGTCCGGGACCAGCAGTTCCGCGGCGACGGATGGCGTCGGCGCGCGCAGGTCGGCGGCGAAATCGGTCAGGCTGAAGTCGGTCTCATGGCCGATCGCCGAGACCACGGGCACCGGCGACGCAGCCACCGCCCGCGCCAGCGCCTCGTCGTTGAACGCCCACAGGTCTTCCAGCGACCCACCCCCGCGTGCGAGCAGGATCACGTCGTAGCGTCCGCTTGCACCGGCGCGTTCGAGCATCGCGCGGATCTTCGGCGGCGCATCGGTGCCCTGGACCGGCACCGGCAGCACGTCGACCTCGACCAGCGGCAGGCGCCGTGCGAGCACGCTCAACACGTCACGCACCGCCGCGCCGGAGGGCGAGGTGATGACGCCGATCCGCCGCGGGAACGCGGGCAGGGCGCGTTTGCGCTCGGCATCGAACAGGCCTTCGGCCTGCAACCGGGCCTTCAGCACGTCGAACGCGCGACGCAGTGCGCCTTCGCCGGCTTCCTCCAGTGAATCGAGAATCAGCTGGTAGTCGCCGCGCGCCTCGTACAGCGTCACCCGACCGCGCGCGCGGACCAGCAGGCCTTCGCGCGGCACGAAACGCAGGCCCTGGCCACGCGAGCGGAACAGTGCACAGCGGACCTGCGCGCGAGAATCCTTCAGCGTGAAATACAGATGCCCCGAGGCCGGCCGCGACAGGTTGCCGAGTTCGCCTTCGACGACGACATTCGGAAACGTGTCCTCCAACAGGCCGCGCGCCAGCGTATTGAGCTGGGTGGGGGTGAGAACGTCGGAGGGGGTGGGGTCTTGCATGGGGACAGGATACCGGTCGGGTGGAAACCACAGGCGAGCCATCGGTGGCAGGAGACCTGAGCCCTCCCCTGCGCAGCGGGGGAGGGCTTCAAGTGAAGCCACTGCGACACCCGGTCGCATTGGCATCGCCGCATCCACGCGGCCAGCATGGCGATTGCTTGCGTCGCGCGGGGCCCGGATATCGCGCGCTGCGATACTGCCCGCCATCAGGCGCGATTCCGGCGCCCACCTGTCGAACCTAGGAGCATCGCGATGTCCGCACGCCGCCCGTTTTCCCTCGCCATCGGCCCCATCACCGCCGGTCTGATCCTGACGCTTGCCGGTTGCCAGCCCGCCACGCCGGACGCGACGTCATCGACCTCGCCGGCACCCGCCACGAGTGCCGCAGACGCCAGTGCCGGCATCGTCATCAGCGATGCCTGGATTCGCGAGACACCGCCGAACGCGGCCGTCGCCGGCGGTTATCTCACGCTGCGCAGCGGTGCAGCCGACCGGCTGCTCTCGGTCGAAACGCCGGCGGCGGCCAGCGTCGAGATCCACGAGATGTCGCACGCGGGCGGCATGATGCGCATGCGCGAACTGGCCGATGGTGTCGAGCTGCCCGCCGGCACCGAAGTCACGCTGAAACCCGGTGGCAACCATCTGATGTTCATCGATCCGGTCGAGCCGGTACGCGCCGGCCAGTCGATCGAGGCCACGCTGCGTTTTGCCAATGCGCCGGAACAGATCGTGACCTTCGAAGTGCGTCCGCTGGCAGGCGATGCGCCCGCGGCCGACCATACCGGCCACTGATCGCCGAAACGCGTGCCGCGCGGGCTTTTCAGCCGTCCGTCGGCGGACGGCGCTCCGGCCCCGGGCGCTTCGCGAGCTTGCGCTGCAGCGAGCGGCGGTGCATGCCGAGCAGGCGCGCGGTCGCGGAGATGTTGCCGCCGGTCTCGCTGAGCGCCTGCTGGATGTGTTCCCACTCCAGCCGGTGCAGCGGAATCATCGTCGGGCTTTCGAGCGTGTCGTCCTCGTCGCGTTCGGGCAGCGGCGCGCCGGGCGCGGTTTCGGTATCGAGCAGGATGCGCTGCAGCGTGTCGGCCGAGACCGGCTTGGGCAGGTAGTCGTCGGCGCCGCGTTTGATCGCCTCCACCGCGGTCGCGATGCTCGCGTAGCCGGTGACCAGCAGGATGCGCATGTCGGCGCGGATCGCGCGCAGCGGTTCGATCAGCGACAGGCCCGAGGCATCACCGAGCTTGAGATCGACCAGCGCGAAATCGGGCGCGATGCGCGTGGCGATCTCCAGTGCGATGACCGGATCGGCGGCGATCTCGCAGTCGATGCCACGCCGCGTCAAGGCGCGCTGCAGCGCTTCCAGGTACAGGGTGTCGTCGTCGACCAGCAGGCCTTTCATCGTTTCGTCTCCGTCTCGCGGGGGCTGTCGCCGGCGCCGACCGGGACGCGGAAATGCACGCGTGCGCCGCCGCCGTCGGCTTCCTCCATGTCCAGTTCGCCGCCCAGTTGTTCGATTGCCGCGTGCGACAGCGCCAGGCCCACGCCGAGGCCGTCGGGCTTGCCGCTGCGGAACAGCACCGGCAGGAACGGTGCCTGCGCGTCGAAGCCGGTGCCGTAGTCGCGGATCGCGCCATCGAGCACGCCGTCCTCGATCTGCAGGCGCAGGTCGACGCGGTTGCTGCCGTTGCCTTCGCTGGCGTCGGCGGCGTTGTTGAGCAGGGCGAGCAGCAGATGGCCGATCGTGCGGTCCACGCGTTCGTGCACGTCCACGTTGCCGCTGCGTTCGAGCACGATCGCTGGACGCACCAGCTGCCAGTGTTCCAGCACGCGGCCGATGTCAACGCGCGTGCTCGCCGCGGGATCGGCGGGATCGGCCAGCGAGCGCACGCGGTCGCGACAGGTATCGACCAGCCGGCGCAACGTGACCACGTCCTGCGCGCCGTCGGCGCCCATCGCGCTGGTGTCGAGATCGTCGAGCAGCAGGGTCATCGTGCCCAGCGGCGTATTGAGTTCGTGCGCGACCGAGGCCGCGTGCGTGGCGAGTGCGAGGATGCCTTCGTTGCGCACGAAGCGTTCGCGCAGGGCGGCCAGTTCCTGCTCGCGGCGGTCGCGCGCGGCGGCGAGCCGCAGCAGGAAGTACGAGACCAGCGCCATCGACAGGAAGAAGTTCACCGCCATGCCGGCCAGATGCAGGTCGAAGTGATCGTGCAGATGCGGCAGCGGCTGGCCGAAGTTGACTGCCAGCATGTAGCCGGTCACGCAGGCCAGCGCGGCGGCGATCGCCCAGGCCTGCGGCAGCGCCATCGCGGTCAGTGCGATCGGCAGCAGGAACAGCGACGCGAAAGGATTGGCGATGCCGCCGGTCCAGGCCACCAGCCATGCCAGCACAGCGGTATCGACCAGCACATGGGCAAAGGCTTCCGCCGGCGCGGCGTCGCGGCTGTGCGACAGGCGCAGGTGCACGATCACGTTGAACGCCGCCAGCAGCAGCACCGGGCCCCACAGTGGCCAGCGCGGCAGCGCCATGTCGAAACCGTGCGTCGCCCACAGGATCGTCAACGACTGCCCGCCCACCGCGAACCAGCGCAGGCTGTACAGGGTGCGGAGCAGGGCGGTGGCGGGCGGTTGCGGCTGCATCGCCGGTCATCGTAGTGCAGGGCGGTGCGGACCGCCCTGCGGCCCTGCGTCGCACCCGCAGGCTGGCGGGTGGGTGGTTAGGCCGGGCGTCACCGAAAACACCGGCGCGACCCGCTAAAATGCGCGCATGTCCGCCCAGCCTGTTTCCTCCACCGCAACCGCCGGCGCGTCCGCGCCGTCCGCCTGCCTGTCCGAACCGGTCGCGTTGCCGGCCTTCGGCGCCGCCGCGCGCAGGGGCACACGCCAGGTCCATGTCGGCGGCATCGCCGTGGGTGGCAATGCGCCGGTCGTCGTGCAGTCGATGACCAATACCGACACCGCCGATATCGCCTCGACCGCGAAGCAGATCGGCGAGCTGTGGCGGGCCGGATCGGAACTCGTGCGCATCACGGTCAACAATCCCGAATCCGCCGCCGCGGTGCCCCGGATCGTCGAGCGGCTGGCGATGCAGGGCATCGAAGTGCCGATCATCGGCGACTTCCACTACAACGGGCACCAGTTGCTGGCCGGCGAGCCGGCCTGCGCGCAAGCGCTGGCCAAGTACCGGATCAACCCGGGCAACGTCGGCTTTGGCAAGAAGAAGGATCTGCAGTTCGGTCAGCTGATCGAATTCGCGATGCGCTACGACAAGCCGGTGCGCATCGGCGCGAACTGGGGCTCGCTGGACCAGTCGCTCGCCGCCGCGCTGATGGACGAGAACGCCCAGCGCGCCATGCCCTGGGATGCGGGCCGCGTCCTGCGCGAGGCGCTGATCCGCTCGGCGCTCGATTCCGCCGAACGCGCCGTGGAATTCGGTCTCGGCCGCGATCGCATCGTGCTCAGCGCCAAGGTCAGCGGCGTGCAGGAACTGGTCGCCGTGTACCGCGATCTGGCTGCGCGCAGTGATTTCGCCCTGCACCTGGGCCTCACCGAGGCTGGCATCGGCAGCAAGGGCATGGTCGCGTCCAGCGCCGCGCTGGCGATCCTGATGCAGGAAGGCATCGGCGACACCATCCGCATTTCGCTCACCCCCGAGCCCGGTGCCTCGCGCACCAAGGAAGTCGTCGTCGCGCAGGAACTGCTGCAGACGATGGGGCTGCGCGCGTTCACGCCGATGGTCACCGCGTGCCCGGGCTGCGGCCGCACGACGTCCGAGTTCTTCCAGGAACTGGCCGGCGTGGTCCAGGATCATGTGCGCGACAAAATGCCGGAGTGGAAGATCACCCACCCGGGCGCGGAGAACATGACGCTCGCGGTGATGGGCTGCGTGGTCAACGGCCCGGGCGAATCGCGCCACGCCAACATCGGTATTTCGCTGCCGGGCACTGGGGAAGCACCGTCGGCACCGGTCTTCATCGACGGCGAGAAAGCGATGACCCTGCGCGGCGAGAACATCGCGCACGAGTTCGTCGCGCTGGTCGACGACTACGTGCACCGCCACTACGGCCGCGGCGTCGATGCCGTCTGAGGGCGGGAACGTCGTCGCCGAGGGCTCACGCGAAACCGGCGGCCTGCTGCGCCGCCACGGCCTGAAATTCCTGCTGTTGTTCGTCGGCGTGCTGCTGCCGATGTGGGGCTTCATGGAACTCGCCGACGAGGTCCACGAGGCCGAGGCGATTCCGTTCGACGAACCGATCCTGCTGTTCGCGCAGGACGCCGCGCGCGAGGGTTTCACCCGCGTGTTCCTGTTCTTCTCGCAGATCGGCTACGCCAAGGGCGTGGTGCCGGCCGACATCGCCCTGGTGCTGATCCTGCTGGCGATGAAGCGCTGGCGCGATGGCCTGTTCGTCGCGGTGGCGACGGGCGGCTCGGCGCTGCTGAACCTCGCGACCAAGCGCCTGTTCGCGCGCGACCGGCCCAGCCTGTGGGAATCGATCGCGCCCGAGGCGACCTACAGTTTTCCCAGCGGGCACGCGATGGGTTCGATGACGCTGGCCGCAGTGTTGATCCTGCTGGCCTGGCCGACCCGCGCGCGCTGGTGGGTGATCGCCGCGATGGCCGTGTTCGTGCCGATGGTCGGCCTGTCGCGCGTGTATCTGGGCGTGCATTACCCGTCCGACATTCTGGCGGGTTGGGCGGCGGCATCGGCGTGGGTGGTGGGGGTGTATCTGGTGATGTATCACCGGTCGCGGTTCGGGCGGGGGGCGTTGGACGTCCGTTCGTAGAGCAGGGGACTGCCGTTCCGGTCTGTGTGGCGCGTTCGCAGGATGGGTAGAGCGTTGCGAACCCCATCGTCTTGGGATGCGCGGTGTTGCGGAGACGTTGGCGTTGGCGGACCAGGCGTTGCTTGGTTCGGGTCCGCGCTGCCCTCACCCCACCGATTGCTTCGCAATCGGTCCCCCCCTCTCCCGCGCGCGGGAGAGGGGCGCACGTGTCTCCTGCCTGCGGCAGGAGACAACATCTAGATGGGTAACCGGATGTCGGACAGCTTCCAGGTCAGCCCCTTGCGCGTCAGCACGAACTCGATCGGGCGGCCGCGGTCGTCGCGCACGGTGGCGGTGAAGCGCGAGGCCGAGTTGTAGCGGTAATGCGCGTCCGCGAGCGGCGGCTCGCGTTCGGCGTCGGGGCGCACCTGCACGGGCGACGCGCCGCCGGCGAGGCTCCACAGCCGTTGGCCACGCATCAGCGCGCTCAGGCCGAGAGGCGTCACCATCATGTCGACGCCGGTGCCCGCCGCGCTGCCGGCGAGTCGGAGACCGATCGCGCCCAGCAGGTTCGACTGCAGGTCCGGTCCGGCCTCGCGCACGATCGCGTCGGCCAGCTGCAGCCGCAGGCTCTCGCGCAGCGCGGGGAAATCGACCTGTTTCGACAGCGCCCGCGAATCCTCGTTGCGCAAGGCTTCGCGGATCGCGTTGACGGTCAGATACGGGCCGGCGGCCACATAGCCGAGCAGCAGCACGAGAACCGCGAGGGTGAGCCAGCCGAGTCGCTTCATCGGAATCGCATTGAAAGGTCTGCAGCGATTGTCGGAGAAGGCGGCGCAGTGCGTGCTGAACGGCGGTGCGACCGCGGCAGCGGGGCGAGCGTGCTCAGAACTCCAGATCCAGCGCCGCGCACAGGTAGTCGACGAACGGCGCAAGCGTGACCAGATCGGCGGCGATCGTCTGCCGCAGTTTCGGGCCGGTCATCGCGTCATCGTCGAGGGTGCGCCAGAACACCCAGTTGCGATGCTTGAGATCGTCGATGAATTCGAACTGCGGATCGAAGCCACGCGGCGGGCGGACCAGCATCTCGCTGGTCTCGAATTCGAACTGCTTGCGCAGCTTCTTCGCGTGCGCGGCGGCCTTCCAGCTTTCCGGGTTGTCGACGATGAACTGCCGGATCTTCCGCTGGGTATCGGATTCAGGATGCCACAAGCCGGCGCCGACGAAGCTGCCGCCGGGCTGAAGATGCACGTAGAACGACGGTGCCGCGGTTTCACGGCGGCGCTCGTGGAACAGCCGCGCGCCCTGCCAGGTCTTGTAGGGCGACTTGTCGTTGGAAAAGCGTGCATCGCGGTGGATGCGGAACAGCGAGCCGCCATTGGTCCGCGTGTCGGCGCGGAAGTGCGGACTGACCGTGGCCACGTCCGGTTGCAGATCGCCGATCAGGCGCAGGAACGGCTGGCGCACGTGCGCCTCGTAGTCCTTGCGGTGCGTTTCGAACCAGGGCTTCTCGTTGTGGCGTGCGAGCGCGCGCAGGAACTTGAAGCTCTTGTCGCTGAAATACGTGGTCATGCGGACTGGGTGGGCAGCGTGGGGGACGGATGCAGGCGCGTCTGCAGGCGCCGGCCCCAATCGTCGAGGGCGTCGAGCAGGGGCAGACGCCGAGCGTCGGTGGGATCTTCGGCGCGCAGGACGTCGATCTGCGTGAAGTAGCTGGCGAAATCCTGTTCGGCCTGCGTCGTGCCGTGCGCCAGACGCGTGCGCCGGTAATCGTCCCAGCGCAGCTGTTCTTCGGGCGTCAGGGTATCCGGCCAGTTGCGCGCGCGGTAGCGCAGCAGCAGGGCGTCGAGGCGTGGATCCTCGAAGCCGAAGTCGCGTGCGCCCAGCAGCGTCGGCGGCGTCGCGCGGACCTGGGCCATGCGTCGCTTGTCGCCATCGTCGGCGAAGCCGTCGTAGAGCGCGCCATCTGGATCGGACGGCGCGAATTCGCGTTCGACCGCGAACACCTGACGGATCTTCTCGGCCAGTGCGGGTCCCGCGCTGCGCAGGCGCGCTGCACGCCGTTCGATGTCGGCCGGATCGATCGACAGCCGCTCGAAATCCGCCTCGCGCAGATGGCTCCAGGCGACCAGCGCCGGGCAGCGGTTGCTGTGCACTTCCTTGAGCGGAATACGCGCGACACCTTCGGGCAGATCCTCGCGGCGCACGAATACGCGCGCAGCGATCGCTTCGGCATCGAGGTCGAGCAGCCAGTCGGGATCGCCGTCGAGATCGAACACCACGACGCGACTGTCGATGCGCGGATGGCGTGCGATCGGCAGCACCGGCGCCGCGCACAGACGCGCGGCCGGATAGCGCTGCGAGACGTGCAGCACCGGCGTCATCGCGATGGTGTCGAGCATCGACGCTGCATGGCGCTTGTCGCGCAGCCTGGCTGCGTAGTCCCACAGACGCGGCTGTGCGGCCTTGAACAAGCGGGCAAGACCGATCAGGGCACGCACGTCCGACAGCGCCTCGTGCGCGTCACCGGTGCGCACGTCGTTCGCGGTCGCAAGATGTTCGAGCTTGAACGAGGTCGCGCCATCTTCGCGTTTCGGCCATACCAGACCCTCGGGGCGCAGCGCATGCCAAAGCCGCATCACGTCGAGCAGGTCCCAGCGCGAGTTGCCGCTGCGCCATTCGCGCTCGTAGGGGTCGTGGAAATTGCGGTACAGGCCGAAGCGCACGAACTCGTCGTCGAAACGCAGCGAGTTGTAGCCCAGCGTGCAGGTCTTCGGTCGTGCCATCTGCTCCTGGATCCGGGCGAAGGCATCGGCCTCGGGCATGCCTGCGGCCAGCGCATGCTGCGGGGTGATGCCGGTGATCAGCGTCGCGACCGGCGAGGGCAGCAGGTCGTCGGCAGGGCGGACGAAGAAGTCGATCGGGTCGTCGATCTCGTTGAGATCGGCATCGGTGCGGATCGCGGCGAACTGCGCGATACGCGTGCGGCGCGGGTCGGAACCGAAGGTTTCGAGATCGTAGAAGAGAAAACTGTCGCTCACGCCGGCACGTCCTCCAGCGGCGTCAGCAGCCGGAGCACGTCCGCGTCGATTGCGTCCCAGTCCAACGTCGCGAGCGACGCATGGCCCGCGGTCGCGCGCTCGAGAATGCCGCGCTGCAGATCGGTGCGGGTCATCGCCAGCGAGTAGGGGATGCGCATGAACGTGACCATCGCGTAGTGCGGCACGAAGCGGCCGGGATGGCGTTCCTGCAGCGCAAGCTCAAGCTCGCGTTGCAGCAGGTAATCGGCATCGTCGACGCGGTCGCGCATTTCCAGATAGTTGTCGAGCGCCATGCGCTGGATCGCGGCTGCGTCGGGTTTGCGCTCGGCCTCGAATGCGGCGAATGCGGTCGCCAGATCGGCGTGCGTATCGAGGTGCCGGGCCAACGCCACGCAGTCCTCGAATGCGCAGTTCATGCCCTGGCCGTGGAATGGCACCATCGCATGCGCGGCATCGCCCAGCAGCACCGCGCGGCCGTCGAGATGCCAGCGGTCGAGATACAGCGTCGCCAGCTGGCCGACGGGATTCGCCCCCCAGTCGTGGTCGAACTCCGGAATCAGCGCCAGTGCGGACGGAAAGTCGCGCTCGAAGAACGCGCGCGCAGCATCGACGTCGCCCAGCTGATCGAATGCGGGCCCGCCATCCGCACCCGCGTGATGCGGCAGGAACAGGGTGACGGTGAACGTCTTCTCGTCATTGGGCAGCGCGATGCACATGTAGTGCCCGCGCGGCCAGATGTGCAGCGCATTGGGCTCGATGCGGAAGCCGCCATCGGTGGCCGGCGGAATCTCGAGTTCCTTGTAGCCGTGATCGAGGAAGTCGCTGCGTTCGCCGAGATCACGCACGCGGTGCATCGCCGCGCGCAGCGCCGAACCCGCGCCGTCAGCGCCCAGCAATGCTTCGAACGGGACTTCATGCGTGCTGCCGTCGTGCGGATTGCGGAACACCGCACGCCGCGAATCGAAATTCACCGCGTCCAGACCCGCGTCGAAATGCAGCCGCGCGCCGGCGGCTTCCGCCAGATCCAGCAGCACGATGTTGAGATCGCCGCGATGCACCGACCAGATGACTTCGTCGTCGTCGCGCCCGTAGCGCTGCAACGCCGGCTCGGTGCCACCGACGTGGACCATGCGGCCGCGCATCATGATCGCGTGGTGCATCACCGCATCGTCCGCATCGGCGGCGCGTAGCGCATGCCGACCGCGCTCGGCCAAAGCCAGATTGATCGAACGGCCGCCTCCGTAGCCCTGCAGGCGTGGATCGCCGCGCTTCTCGTAGAGATCCACGTCCCAGCCACGGCGCCGCAGCAGGATGCCGAGCAGGGCGCCGGCCAGACCCGCGCCGATGATCGTCAGATGGCGTGCGGGTGCCGTCACGCGTTGCGCCAGCGCGCCACGGCGCGCACGAAGCGCAGCACGTCGGCGTGGGTGTTGTAGAGCGGCGCGGGCGAGATGCGGATCACGTCGGGCTCGCGCCAGTCGCCGAGCACGCCGTTGCCTGCCAGGTATTCGAACAGGGCGCGACCCTGCTCGCGTCCACCGCGTACGCGCAGCGACAGTTGGGCGCCGCGACGCGCAATGTCGCCTGGTGTGGTGATGTCGAGCACATCGTCGAGCTGGCTGCGGATCAGCGTTTCCAGATAGCCGGTCAGCGTTTCCGACTTCGCGCGCAGCGCCGGCATGCCGGCCTCGGTGAACAGGTCCAGCGACGCGCGCAGCGGCGCCAGGCCCAGGATCGGCGGGTTGCTGAGCTGCCAGCCCTCGGCGCCCGGCGTGGGCTGGAAGTCCGGGCCCATGCGGAAACGCGTCGCCGCGTCGTGGCCCCACCAGCCGGCGAAACGCGGGCGCCCGGTCTGCGCGTGACGTGCATGCACGAACGCACCGGCCACCGCGCCCGGGCCGCTGTTGAGGTACTTGTAGTGGCACCACACGGCGAAGTCGGCATCGCTGTCGTGCAGCTGCAGCGGCAGGTTGCCGGCCGCGTGCGCGAGATCGAAACCGACGACCGCGCCTGCGGCATGGCCGAGGCGCACGATCTCCGCCAGATCGAAGGCCTCGCCGGTGCGGTACTGCACGCCCGGCCACAGCACCAGCGCGACGCGGTGGCCGTGCTGTTCGATGGCGGCGGCGATCGCATCCATGCCGAACAGCCCGTCGGCACCGGGCTGCACTTCGATCAGATCGGTGGCCGGGTCGAAGCCGTGGAAGCGCACCTGCGATTCGAGCGCATAGCGATCGGACGGAAACGCGCCGGCTTCCATCAGGATGGCCGGGCGCTCGGCGGTCGGGCGATAGAAGCCGACCATCAGGAAATGCAGGTTCGCGGTCAGCGAGTTCATCGCGACCACTTCTTCCGGCTGCGCACCGACGATCTCGGCCAGCTGCGCACCCACCAGGCCGTGATAGGTCATCCACTGCGAGTTGCCGCGGAAATGGCCTTCGACCGCTTCCATCGCCCACTTGTCGAGCACGTCCTCGACCTGCCCGCGCGCACCGCGCGGCTGCAGCCCCAGGGAGTTGCCGACGAAGTAGGCCTGCTCCACGTCGCCGAAACGCGGCAGATGGAACTGCGCACGGAAGCGCTGCAGCGGATCTGCGGCATCGGCGGATGCGGCGTAGTCGTCGGAGAACAGGGTGTGCGGATCGGTCATGGACTTCGTTCGGTCGAAGGTCGCGCTGATGCGCGACGCAGGAAAAGGGAAGGAGGCGTCGCGATCACGCGAAGCGGCCGGGCGACAGGCCCAGCCATTCGAGCGCGGTGCCGTGATACAGGCGCGCCCGTGATGCGTCGTCGAGCGGGATTTCCTCGATGCCGGCGCCCGGTACCTGTTCGCCGAGCGGGAACGGGTAGTCGGTGCCGAGCATCACCCGGTCCGCGCCGCAGGTGTCGAGCAGATACTGCAGCGCCCGCGGATCGGCCACCCAGGAATCGAAATACAGTTGCTTGAGATAGCCGCGCGGATTGTGCGGATTGTCGGTGGCGACGAGATCGGGCCGCATGTTGAAGCCGTGTTCGATGCGGCCGATCGTGTACGGGAAACTGCCGCCGCCATGCGCCATGCAGATCTTGAGCTTCGGCAGCCGCTGCAGCACACCGCCGAACACCAGGCAACACGCCGCGCGCGACTGCTCGGCCGGCATGCCGACCAGCCACGGCAGCCAGTACTTGGGCATCGACTCGCTGCCCATCATGTCCCAGGGATGCACGAGGATCGCCGCGCCCAGATCGGCTGCAGCTTCGAAGAACGGGAACAGTTCCGGCGCGTCGAGGTTCCAGTCGCCGATGTGGCTGCCGATCTGCACGCCCTGCAGGCCGAGCTGGTCGACGCAGCGTTCCAGTTCCTGGATCGCCAGCCGCGGCGACTGCATCGGCACCGTGCCGATGCCGGCATAGTGACGCGGATGCGCAGCGACCGTCGCGGCCATGTGGTCGTTGAGCGACTGGTGCAGTTCCAGCGCATGTGCGGGCTTGGCCCAGTAACTGAACATCACCGGCACCGTGCTGATCACCTGCACCTGCACGCCGAAGCGCGCGTAATCGTCGATGCGTTCGCGCGCATCCCAGGTCTTGGACCAGATCTCGCGGAAGAAGCGCCCGTCCTTGTAGATGCGGTGGCGGCCATCGTCGGTGTGGTGGATGACCGGAAACCGCGGTTCGCCGTACTTCGATGCCAGGTCCGGCCAGTCGCGCGGCAGGTAGTGGGCGTGGATGTCGATCTTCAGCATGGTCGTCATCCTAGACGACCGGCCCGCGACGATCACGCCGCAGGCGCACAGCGGGTTCAGGGGCGACGGACGCGGCGGTCAGGTGATATCGGCCAGCGTATCGGGATCGGGATCGTAGCGGGCGGGGCGCGGGTTGAGATGGCCGCAGGCGTCGCAGGTGCGATGTTCGATCGAGCCGTAGAAGCGGTCGAACACGGGCGGGAAATCCTGTTCGATGTCGTGCAGGTGGAAGTACTGCTCGAACAGCTTGTGGTTGCAGCGTTCGCAGAACCACAGCAGGCCGTCCTGTTCGTGCGGCAGACGCTTGCGTTCGATGACCAGGCCGATCGAATCCGGCCCGCGCTGCGGCGAATGCGGCACCTTCGGCGGCAGCAGGAAGGTCTCGCCGGCGCGGATCGGGATGTCGCGCGGACGGCCGTCTTCCTGGATGCGCAGCACCATCTCGCCTTCGAGCTGATGGAACCACTCGGGGCCTTCTTCCCAGTGGTAATCGGTGCGCGCATTCGGCCCGCCGACCACCATCACGATGAAGTCGCCGTCGTAGATGCATTTGTTGCCGACCGGCGGCTTGAGCAGATGGCGGTGTTCGTCGATCCACCTCTGGAAGTTCAGCGGTCCCGGAATCATCGGTTCACTCCTTCGGCTCGGCGACGCATTTGAGTTCAATCGCAATCGGCGTCGGCAACGCATCGATGCCCAGCGTCGTGCGGCAGGGCGCGGTCGCGGGATCGGGGAAATACTCGGCCCAGACCGCGTTGTAGCCGGCGAAATCGCCGGCCATGTCGGTGAGGTAGACGGTCACGTCGACGAGGTCTTCCCAGCGTGCACCGCTGGCGTCGAGCACGGCGCGCACGTTGGCGAAGACCGCATGTGTCTGCGCGGCAATGTCGTGTTCGACCACGCGGCCGTCTGCATCGAACACATTGCCCGGCACCGAGTCGGTGGCCGGATCGCGCGGGCCGATGCCCGACAGGAACAGCAGGCCACCGGCGCGGCGCGCATGCGGGTAACGGCCGACAGGCCGCGGCGCCGCGCTGGCCTGGACGGCCTCAGCCATCGCGTCGGCCCTGGGCCGCGACGCGCGCGATGTCGGCCACCGCCGCCTCGTAGGCAGGGCCGATGTCGGCGTGCGAGGCCACGTCCATGCCGAGTTCGCGCACGCGGCCATCGCTGAGCGCGTAGACCCAGCCGTGCACCGCGAGCGTCTGTCCGCGCGCCCAGGCATCGCGCACGACGGTGGTCTGGCAGATATTGAGCGCCTGCTCGACCGCGTTGAGTTCGCACAGCCGCGCGTGGCGCATCGAGGTATCCTCGATGGCGGACAGCAGCGCGCCGTGCTTGTGGTTGACGTCGGCGACGTGGCGAAGCCAGTTGTCGGCCAGGCCGACACGCGCGCCGGTCATCGCCGCATGCACGCCGCCGCAGCCGTAGTGGCCGACCAGCAGGATGTGCTCGACCTTGAGCACGTCGACGGCGAACTGGATCACCGACAGCGCATTGAGATCGCCATGCGACAGCACATTGGCGATGTTGCGGTGGACGAAGACCTCGCCCGGATCGAGACCGAGGATCTGGTTCGCCGGCACGCGCGAGTCGGAGCAGCCGATCCACAGATAGCGCGGGATCTGCTGGTTCTCCAGACGATGGAAGAAATCCGGGTCCTCGCGCACCGCGCGCTCGGCCCAGTCACGGTTGTTCTGCAGAAGATTGTCGAGTTCGCCCATGTTGCGATTATCCCAGAGACAGGCCGACGTTCTTCGGCTCGGTGAAGAAACGCATCGCGTCCATGCCGCCCTCGCGACCGAGACCGGACGCGCCGGTGCCGCCGAAGGGCGTGCGCAGGTCGCGCATCAGCCAGGTGTTGATCCAGACCATGCCCACGTGCAGCGCCGCAGCGAGGCGGTGCGCGCGGGTCAGGTCGCGTGTCCAGATGGCGGCAGACAGGCCGTAATCGCCGGCGTTGGCCAGCGCCAGTGCGTGCGCGTCGTCGTCGAAGGGCTGCAGCGTGACCACCGGGCCGAAGATTTCCTCGCGGTTGGTCACGCAGTCCGGCCCGAGGCCGTCGATGACGGTCGGGGCGATGAACCAGCCCGGCCGCTCCAGCGCATGGCCGCCGCAGAGCACGTGGCCGCCTTCGTCGCGGGCGCGCATGATCGCGGTGAGCACCTTGTCGTGGTGCGCCTGCGAGACCAGCGGGCCCATGCGCGCGTCGGGATCCATCGGATCGCCGAGCTTCAGCGCGAGCACTTCGGCGACGAAGCGCTCGCGGAAGGATGCGTAGATGGCGCGCTCGACGAGGATCCGCGAGCCGCACAGGCAGATCTGCCCGGTGTTCTGGAAGGCCGAACGCACCAGCGTGGCGAGTTGCGATGCCCAGTCGCTGTCGGCGAACACCAGCGTCGCGTTCTTGCCGCCGAGTTCCAGCGAGGCCTTCTTCAACTGCGCACCGGTGCGCGCGCCGATCCGGCGACCGACCGCGGTGCTGCCGGTGAACGAGACCGCGCGCACGCGCGGATCGTCGATCAACGCGTCGCCGACCTCGGCGCCGATGCCGTGCACGACATTGAGCACGCCCGGCGGCAGCCCGATCTCGCCCGACAGCGCCGCCAGCAGCGACGCGCTGGCGGGCGTGATCTCCGAGGGCTTGGCGACCACCGTATTGCCGGCCGCGAGCGCCGGCGCGATCTTCCAGGTGAACAGATACAGCGGCAGGTTCCACGGCGAGATCGCCGCGACCACGCCCAGCGGCGCGCGCAGCGTGTAGTTCAGGCCGGCTTCGCCGTGATGCGATTCGCTGGCGAACTGCGTGGCCGCATGTGCGAAGAACCGCAGGTTGGCGACGGCGCGCGGGATTTCGGCATCGCGGGCGAGGGCGAAGGGCTTGCCGCCATCGCGGGCCTCGGCATGGGCGAAGTCGTCGATCCGGGCTTCGAGCGCCGCGGCGAGCTTTTCGAGCCAGGCCGAGCGCGCGCTGTTCGGCAGCGCGGCCCAGGCGGGCGCGGCGCGGGCGGCGGCGGTGATCGCGGCGTCGATGTCGGCGGCATCACCGGCGGCGACTTCCGTATAGATGCGGCCGGTCGCCGGCTCGTGCACCGGCAGCCAGTGGTCCCGGCCGGGTGCGCGCGCAGCGCCATCGATCCAGTGCGTCAGCTGTTGCATGCCCGCATCTTAGCGCCGCCCGACGTATCGCCTGCTGCCCGTCGAAGCCGCAGCGCTCTAGATGGAGGCCATCCGCCCGCCATCGACCGGCAGGCTGACGCCAGTGACGTAGGCGGCCGCCGGCGCACACAGGAACGCGATCACGCCTGCGGTCTCCGATGCTTCCGCGAAGCGGCCGGCGGGCACGCTGGCGCGCATCGACGCGAGCACCGCATCTTCATCCTGACCGGTGTGGCGGATACGATCCGCGACCACCTGGTCGATGCGGCCGGTGCGGGTGTAGCCGGGCAGCACGTTGTTGACGGTGATGCCGTCGGGCGCGAGTTCGCGCGACAGCGTCTTGGCCCAGCTGGCGACCGCGCCGCGCACCGTGTTCGACACGCCCAGGCCCGCGATGGGTTCGCGGACGGACGTCGAGACCACGTTGACGATGCGGCCCCATTTCGCGGCGCGCATTGCGGGCAGCACAGCCTGCACCAGCACCTGGCCGCCGATCAGATGGCGGCGGAACGCGGCTTCGAATGCGTCGAGTGGCGCCTCGTGCGCGGTGCCGCCCGCCGGGCCGCCGGTGTTGTTGATCAGGATCTGCACCGGATGCGCGGCGACGTGTGCGGCGATGGTGGCCTGCAGCGCTGCGGAATCGTCCATGTCGACGGCCAGCGCGTGATGCGTCTGGCCCTGCGCCGTGGGCAGCGCATCGACGACGGCCTGGAGTACATCGGCGCGGCGTGCGAGCACGGTCACGCTCGCGCCGAGCTGGGCCAGTTCGTGCGCGGTGGCGCGGCCGATGCCTTCGGAGGCGCCGCAGACGAGCGCGTGGCGGTTGGTCAGGTCGAGGTCCATGCGGGGCTCCGGTGGAACATCAGGAATCGATCGTGCGCAGCGGCGCGGTGATCTCGCGTGCGCCGGTGTCGCGATGGGCCGTGTGTATCGATCGTCACTGGCAGGTGCACGCGGCGTGTACTTCGTCTGCCGCGTGCCGGTCGCGCAGGCTCAGGCGCGCTTGCCGAGCGACTGCACCATGCGCTCGCGCAGCTGTGCATCGTCGTCGGCCTGCGGCGGCGCGATCTCGTCGATGGCGAAGCCGCGCTCGAGCGCGTCCTCGGGATCGAGACCATCCCATTCGACGAATTCGGCGTCGAGCAGCATGCCGCGCGCGGTGTCTTCGCTGTCGTAGGGGAGGGTGTTGCCGTCGCTGTCGAACACTTCGGCGGTGCCGGCGTCGAGCAGGCGCAGACGCGCCCAGATCACGGTGCGGCCGAGGGACGCGAGCCACCACTGGTCACGGGTCATACGGAAAACTCCAGAATTCAGGGGGCGATCGACCACAGCCACAGCACGGCCGAGGCCGCCAGTGCGCCGAGGATCACCATCAACGAGATGCGGGCCGGCGTCGCCAGCCCCGTGAACTGCCGGTCCGGCACTTCGCGATAGCCGCCGGCGAGCAGCCAGCGCAGCGCGGACGGCTGCGCGAATGCGTTCTCGCCGAAACGGCCGCGGACGTCGGGATGGCGATCGCGCAGATGCACCAGCGACAGCGGCCAGAAGATCACGAACGCGGTGAACCCGCCGATCGCGACACCGAAGAAACACAGGGCGAGGAAGAGGGTCACGGTGTGACCGTGATTCGTGATGGGTGATTGGTGATTCGAAAAAGCAAAATCATTCTCCGATCAGTGCCCGTGAGGCGATGGTGACCCGCTCTTCCGAATCCCCAATCCCGGCTTCTCAGTACTCCGCCTGTCCCGGCGCACGCGGATACGGAATCGCGTCGCGGATGTTCGACAGGCCGCAGATGTACACGATCAGGCGTTCGAAGCCGAGGCCGAAGCCGGCGTGCGGCACGGTGCCGTAACGACGGAAATCGCGGTACCAGCTGTAGTGCTCGCGATCGAGACCGAACTGGTCCATGCGCGCGTCGAGCACGTCGAGACGTTCCTCGCGCTGTGCGCCGCCGATGATCTCGCCGATGCCCGGCGCCAGCACGTCCATCGCCGCGACGGTCTTGCCGTCGTCGTTGAGGCGCATGTAGAACGCCTTGATGTGCTCGGGATAGTTGGTCACCACGACCGGGCGGCCGACGTGCTGCTCGGTCAGCCAGCGCTCGTGTTCGGTCTGCAGGTCCAGGCCCCATTCGACCGGGAACTCGAACTTGTGACCGGACTTGCGCAGCAGTTCGACCGCGTCGGTGTATTCGATGCGCTCGAACGGCGCGTTGACGAACGCTTCCAGGCGCGTGATCGCGTCCTTCTGCACCCGTTCGGCAATGAACGCCATGTCATCGCTCCGCTCGTCGAGCACCGCGCGGAACAGGTACTTGAGGAACTCCTCGGAGATGCGCGCGTTCTCGGCGAGATCGGCGAACGCGATCTCCGGCTCGATCATCCAGAACTCGGCCAGGTGGCGCGTGGTGTGGCTGTTCTCGGCGCGGAATGTCGGGCCGAAGGTGTAGACCTTGCTCATCGCTAGGCAGTAAGCCTCGACGTTGAGCTGGCCGGACACGGTGAGGAACGCTTCCTTGCCGAAGAAGTCGCGGCTGAAGTCGACCTTGCCCTCGCGCATCGGCAGGTTCGCCAGATCCAGCGTCGAGATGCGGAACATCTGGCCCGCGCCTTCGGCGTCTGAGGTGGTCACGATCGGCGTGTTGATCCAGTAGTAACCGTTCTCGTGGAAATACCGGTGCGCCGCCTGCGCCAGGCAGTGGCGGATGCGCGTGACCGCGCCGAACAGGTTGGTGCGCGGGCGCAGATGCGCGACCTCGCGCAGGAATTCCAGCGAATGCGCCTTGGGCTGGATCGGATAGGTTTCCGGATCCTCGACCCAGCCGACGACTTCCAGCGAATCGGCCTGGATCTCGAAGCTCTGACCCTGGCCCTGCGATTTCACCAGCGTGCCGGTGGCGATGACCGAGCAACCCGCGGTCAGGCGCTTGATCTCGGATTCGTAATTGCCGAGCGCGTCCGGGGCGACGACCTGGATCGGCGCGAAGCACGAACCGTCGCTGACGTTGACGAAACTCAGCCCCGCCTTGGAATCGCGGCGGGTACGGACCCAGCCGCGCACGGTGACTTCGCCGCCTTCTGGAATGTGCCCGGCAAGGGCCTGTTGGACGCTGATCGTGGTCATGCCTTGAATCCTGGTAATCCGGTCCGATAACACGCGGCAGCACAGTCTACCGGAGCCGGCCTGCGCGCCGGCGCCTCCGGGCGCCAGCGGGCGTTCGGGTCCACGGGAGTACAATCACGTCATGGCCATCGCACTCGCCCCCGCCGCCCTCGAACGTGCCCGCCGCTTTCTGGCAGCCAGCCCCGACGCACTCGGTCTGCGCTTCGGCGTCACCAGGACCGGTTGTTCGGGCTGGGGTTACGTCGTCGACATCGCCCACGAGGAACAACCGGGCGATGCGATCAGCGAACACGAAGGCGTGCGCATCTATGTCGACGCGCAGAGCCAGCCGATCGTCGATGGCACCGAGATCGACTTCGCGCAGAAAGGGCTGAACCAGGAATTCGTGTTCCGCAATCCGAACGCCGCTGCGGCGTGCGGGTGTGGCGAGAGTTTCACGACCGATCCGACGAAGTAAGCGGGTGCCGCTGAGGCGGACACGCGTCCGCTTTACTTGTTTGAGGTGATACGGGCTGCCTGCGTAGCTGTGGCGGAGTAGGGCGGCACTCGCGTTGATGTCGGACACGCATTTTTCGTGTCCGTTTCGAAGCGGTGGACGGGTAGCGTGCGTCTACCTGCTGCCCTCACCCCAACCCCTCTCCCAAGGGGAGAGGGGCTCAAGCGTCAGGTCTCCGACAAGGTTCGAGCAGTTCTGCATCTGCGTGCGAATCTGCACATCAAGACGCGCCCCCGAAAATACGAGCCCCTCTCCCTCAGGGAGAGGGGTTGGGGTGAGGGCCGCCGATGGCACCGATATTGAATCGCGCGAATTCGAATCCTTAGAAATCCCGAACCCTACCGCTTCCGCCGGAACTCGCTCCGCAGCACGAACCCCGTCGCCAGCAGGCCCAGCAGCGCCATGCCGAACCAGGTCAGCGCATAGCTGAGGTGGTTGTTGCGGAACTGCACCATCGTCAGACCCGGCACCGGCCAGTTGCCGGTGTCGATGCGGTCCTGGGCGTCGATGAAGAACGGGGCGACCGTGCCTTCCACATTGCGCGCGGCCGAGAACTCGGCCGGTGCACGTGTGTACCAGCGGTCTTCGTCCGGCACATTCGCGCGCAGGAACACGCCGTGCTGTTCGGGCACACGCAGCAGGCCGGTGACGCTGACAGCCTCCGATTCGTCATGCCGTGCGCGGGTCTCGCGGGCGCGGTGCGCGTTGTCGACGTAGCCGCGGTTGATCCAGACGGTGCCGTCGGCGGTCACCAGCGGGGTCATGATCCAGTAGCCGGGGCCGCGCTCGGTCGTCGCGTACACCGCGACTTCCTGCGTATGCAGCAGACGGCCGATGGCAGTGACGCGGCGGTACTCGTCCTCGGCGGGATCGAGCGCGGACCGGAACGCCGACGCCGGCAACTGCGCCGGCCTCGCGTGCACGCGTGCTTCGACGCGTGCGATCAGATCGCGCTTCCAGTGCAGGCGTTCCACCTGCCACACACCGAGGGCAACGAAGCCTACGGTGGCGGCGATCAGGAAAACCAGCAGCGCCCAGCGGATGACCGGGCGTGCGGTGGCGCGGGGTGCCTCGTTCACGACAGGATGCGCGTCAGGGCGCGACGCGCATCTGCTCGGGCGACATCGGCATCATGTTGGCCTCGAGGTGGTGCATGACCCACAACGAACCGACCAGTGCGATGACGATGATGATGCCGGTGAACAGCAGCGACATCAGAATCCAGCCGCCTTCCGATTTCCGGTTCATGTGCAGGAAGTACACCATGTGCACGACGATCTGGATGGCGCCGAAGAACATGATCAGCGCGACCGTCCAGACACGGCTTTCCAGCACCTCGCCCATGACCAGCCAGAACGGGATCACGGTGAGGATGACCGACAGCACGAAGCCGATCACGTAGTCGCGCATGCTGCCGTGGCCGTGCGCGTCGTGCGCCGACTCGTGGGCCGCGTGGTGCTGCGCCGGGGTGTTGGTCTCGGTGCTCATCCCACGACTCCCATCAGGTACACATACGAGAACACGCCGATCCAGATCACGTCGAGGAAATGCCAGAACATCGACAGGCACATCAGGCGGCGGTTGTTGGCGGCATTGAGGCCGTGCTTCTTCAGCTGGAACACCAGCGTCACCAGCCAGATCAGGCCGAAGGTCACGTGCAGACCGTGGGTGCCGACGAGGGTGAAGAACGACGACAGGAACGCGCTGCGCTGCGGCGTCGCACCCAGATGCGCCAGGTGATGGAACTCGTAGAGCTCGATGCACAAAAACGCCAGGCCGAACAGACCGGTGACCAGGAGCCACACAATCGTCCCACGCAGGTTGTTCTTGTACGAGTTCAGCATCGCGAACCCGTAGGTGATCGACGAGAACAGCAGCATGAACGTCGCGACCAGGATCAGCTTCAGGTCGAACAGGTCGGCCGGCGAGGGGCCGGCCGCGTAGTTGCGGCCGAGCACGGCGTGGACAGCGAACAGGATCGCGAAGATGAGACAGTCGCTCATCAGGTACATCCAGAAACCCAGGTTGGTGCCGGTTTCGGGATGGTGCTCGTGCCCGTCGTCGTGGGCGTGCGGGTCCTCGATCACGTGGTAGACGCGTTCGGTGAGCCCGCTCTCGGTTTGAATCGTGTGTGCCATGTTCAGAGTGCCTGCTGTGCGAGCGCGCGGGTGCGCGCATCCTCGGTGTCCGTCACTTCCTGGGCCGGGATGTAGAACTCGCGGTCGTAGTTGAAGGTGTGCCAGATCGCCGCGACGATCAGGCCCACGAACGACACGCCGGCCAGCCACCAGATGTGCCACACCAGGCCGAAGGCCAGAGCCACGCTGATCGCCGACAGCACCACGCCCGCGCCCGTGTTCTTGGGCATGTGGATCGGCACGAAGCCGGTCGTCGGACGCTGGTAACCGTGCTTCTTCATGTCGGTCCACGCGTCGATCTCATGGATGACGGGGGTGAACGCGAAGTTGTAGCTCGGCGGCGGCGAAGAGGTCGCCCATTCCAGTGTGCGGCCGTTCCACGGATCGCCGGTGGTATCGGCCAGCTGCTTGCGGTTCTTCACCGCCACCACGATCGACATGATGAAGGCCAGGATGCCGGCGCCGACCAGTGCCGCGCCGATCGCCGCGATGATGAAGAACAGCGACAGCGAGGTGTCCTCGAACTGGCTCAGACGGCGGGTGATGCCCATCAGGCCCATGATGTAGAGGGGGGTGAACGCGAGCCAGAAGCCGACCAGCCAGCACCAGAACGAGACCTTGCCCCAGAACTCGTCGAGCTTGAAGCCGAAGGCCTTCGGGAACCAGTACACCATGCCGGCGAACAGGCCGAAGACCACGCCGCCGATGATGACGTTGTGGAAGTGCGCGACCAGGAACAGGCTGTTGTGCAGCACGAAGTCCGCCGGCGGCACCGCCAGCAGCACGCCGGTCATGCCACCGATGACGAAGGTGAACATGAAACCGACGGTCCACAGCATCGGCACGTCGAAGCGGATGCGGCCCTTGTACATCGTGAAGAGCCAATTGAAGATCTTCGCGCCCGTCGGGATCGAGATGATCATCGTGGTGATGCCGAAGAACGCGTTGACGCTCGCGCCCGAGCCCATGGTGAAGAAGTGGTGCAGCCACACCAGGTACGACAGGATCGTGATCACCGCGGTCGCGTAGACCATCGACGTGTAGCCGAACAGACGTTTGCCGCAGTACGTCGCGACGACCTCGGAGAAGATGCCGAAGGCCGGCAGGATCAGGATATAGACTTCCGGGTGACCCCAGATCCAGATCAGGTTCACGTACATCATCGGGTTGCCGCCGAGATCGTTCGTGAAGAAGTTCGTGCCGACGTAGCGGTCCATCGTCAGCAGCGCCAGCGTCGCCGTCAGGATCGGGAACGAGGCGACGATCAGGATGTTGGTGCAGAGCGAGGTCCAGGTGAAGATCGGCATGCGCATGAGCTTCATGCCCGGCGCGCGCATCTTGACGATGGTCACGATCAGGTTGATGCCCGACAGCGTGGTACCGACACCCGCCACCTGTAGACCCCACAGGTAATAGTCCATGCCCGTGCCCGGACTGTAGTCGGCGCCCGACAGCGGCGGATACGCCAGCCAGCCGGTGCGCGCGAACTCGCCGACGAACAGCGAGATCATGATCAGCACCGCGCCCGCGGTGGTCATCCAGAAGCTGAAGTTGTTGAGGAACGGGAACGAGACGTCACGCGCGCCGATCTGCAGCGGCACCACGTAGTTCATCAGGCCCGTCACCAGCGGCATGGCCACGAAGAAGATCATGATCACGCCGTGCGCGGTGAAGATCTGATCGTAGTGGTGCGGTGGCAGGAAGCCCTCGCTGCCGCTCGCCGCCATCGCCTGGTGCGCGCGCATCAGCACCGCATCGGAGAAGCCGCGCAGCAGCATCACGATTGCGAGGATGCAATACATGATGCCGATCTTCTTGTGGTCGATGCTGGTGAACCATTCCTTCCACAGGTACCCCCAGAGGCGGTACTTGGTCAGCAGGAACAGCAGGGCGAGACCGCCCAGCACGACGCCGATGAAGGTGACGCCGACGACGGGGTCATGAAGAAAGGGCAGTGCATCGAGCGACAGTCGCCCGATCCACGGTGATGTGATCTGGTCCTGGGGTGCGGACATGGAGTTCCTGCCTGGTACTTAAGATTGCTGCTTGGATGCGTTGCGGACGATCAGCGGCCGGTCTGGCCGCCGTCGTTGTCCGGCTTGCCGGGCGCGCCTTCGGACTGCGGCGCCTGCCCCGGCGGGATCGGCTTGACGCCTTCGTCGTCATCCTCGCTGGTCGGCGTCGGCTGCGGGGTGTCTTCTTCCGGCGACACGGCGCGCGGCTGGTGGCCCTGCGGCTCGTCGCCGCGTGCCTCGCGGCCGGCGTCCGGGAAGGTCGCCGCCGGTGCCGCGGACGGCTCGTCGGCATGGCGATTGTCGTAGCGCAGACGGTTGTAGTTTGCGTGGCTGTCGACGCCACCGCCGCCGCTGCGGTCGATGTGCGCCATCTCGTGGACGCACATCGAGCCCGGTGCGACGCACATGTTGAGGATGGCCTCGTACAGCGCGGGATCGACATCGTTGAAGTAACGCACCGGCTCGCGTTCCGACGGACGTTCGAGTACCAGGTATTCCTCGCGGCCCAGCGCCACGCCTTCGGCGCGCGCCTTCTCCACCCACGCATCGAAGCCGTCCTGGCTCAGGCCGTGGAAGTTGAAATGCATGTGCGAGAAGCCGTCGCCACTGAAATTGCCGGAGAAGCCCTTGTAGACGCCTTCCTTGTTGATGACGGCGTTGAGGTTGGTCTCCATGCCGGTCATCGCGTAGATCTGGCCTGCGAGCGCCGGCACGAAGAACGAGTTCATGATCGACGACGAGGTGATCTTGAAATGGATCGGTGTGTTCACCGGCGCAGCCAGTTCGTTGATCGTCGCGATGCCCTGCTCGGGATAGAGGAACAGCCACTTCCAGTCGATCGCGACGACTTCGACCACCAGCGGTTCGACGCCTTCGGCGAGCGGGGTATTGGCATCGATGCGGTCGAGCGGGCGATAGGGATCGAGCTTGTGCGTCGCGATCCAGGTCACCGTGCCGAGCACGAGGATGATCGCCAGCGGCGCCGACCAGATCACCAGCTCCAGGCGGGTGGAGTGGTGCCACTCGGGCGCGTACTCCGCGTCCTTGTTCGACTCGCGGTATTTCCAGGCGAAGAAGAACGTCAGGAAGATCACCGGCACGATGATCAGCAGCATCAGGACCGTGGACAGCACGATCAGGTCGCGCTGCTGGACGGCGATGTCGCCGGCGGGCGACATGACGACCCAGTCGCAGCCGGGCAGCAGCATGGCTGCCAGGAGCAGCGCGGAGACTCGAAGAATGGATTTCATTGAAGGGATCGACAACAACGGGAGAGGAAAACGGCTTGACGGAGACGCCACGGCGCGGCCGTTAGCGTGGGGATGTAGCGGGGCACCGGACCTTGCTGCTGCGCACCTTGCCTGGCGGGCCCGTTTCGGGTTCACAATGCGGTGCATTATCCCCCATAACGACCGGAGAGAGCGCGCAGATGAGCGAACACGCACAGCAAGCCACCACCGGCCTCGACGACGCACCGGAATCCGACGACCTGGAGATCTCGCCAGGCAAGATCGCGTTTCCCGTCGTCATGGGGCGGACGTCGGAGTTCTTCGACTTCTTCGTCTACGGCATCGCCGCGGTGCTGGTGTTTCCGTACCTGTTCTTTCCCGACAGTGATCCGGTACAGGCGACGCTCAAGTCGTTCGCGGTGTTCTCGCTGGCCTTCATCGCCCGGCCGATCGGTTCGATCATCTTCATGGCGATCGACCGCAACTTCAGTCGCGCGGCCAAGCTGATCGGCGCGCTGTTCCTGCTGTGCGGTTCGACAATGGCGATTGCCTTCCTGCCCAGCTACGCGCAGGCGGGCCTGCTCGCGCCGGTCCTGCTGGCGGTGTTCCGCTTCGGCCAGGGGCTGGGTTGGGGGGGCGCCTGGGACGGCCTGCCGTCGCTGCTGTCGCTGAGCGCCCCGGCCAACCGTCGCGGCTGGTACGCGATGGTGCCGCAGCTCGGCGCCGCGCTCGGTTTCATGCTCGCCTGCGGCATGTTCTATGTGTTCACGCGCGTGCTGGGCCAGGAAGACTTCATGTCCTGGGGCTGGCGCTTCCCGTTCTTCGTCGCGCTGGCGCTCAACGTGGTGGCACTGTTCGCGCGTCTGCGTCTGGTGGTCACGCCGGAGTTCAAGCGTCTGTTCGACGAGAAGGAACTGCAGCCGCGGCGCGTGATCGAAACCATCCGCACGCATCCGCGCCAGGTGTTCGTCGGCGCGCTGATTCCGCTGGCCACCTACGCGATGTTCCACCTGGTGACGATCTTCCCGCTGAGCTGGACGACGCTGTTCACCGATCACGATGCGTCCGACTTCCTCGGCAGTCTGTTCCTCGGCTCGGTGGTCGGCGGGCTGGGCATCATGCTGTCGGGTGTGCTCGCCGACCGGGTTGGCCGACGTGGCCAGCTGGCGATCGCGGCTGTGCTGATCGCGATCTTCAGTTTCTTCGCGGCCCCGCTGCTGGGCAGCGACACCACCGGCGGCCGCACGACCTACGTGGTGCTGGGCTTCGCCCTGCTGGGGCTGTCGCTGGGCCAGGCGAGCAACGCGATCGCGTCGCGCTTCGAGAGCATCTATCGCTACACCGGCGCTGCGGTAACCTCCGACATCGCCTGGCTGGTCGGTGCAGGCTTCGCGCCGCTGGTCGCCCTGTGGCTGTGCAGCCAGTTCGGCCTTGCCTACGTGGGCTACTACCTGTTGTCGGGTGCGGTGGTGACGCTGGCCGCGCTGGCCTTCAGCCGCACGCTCGAAACCGTGCGCTGATCGCCGCCGCTTCGCGTGCACGCACGTCTCCCCGCGGGGGGCGTGCGTGATGCTGGGGCGGGGCGCTTGCATGGGGAACGGTCCTCGGCGCCGATTCGACGGCGCATCTTGATCACGCTGTGGATCCGGTCGGCTGACTCGCGAAAGGGTCTGCGCCCGGCACGTGTATTTCATCACGTCGCGCTGGTCCGTGAGACTGCGACCGAATGTCGCAGCGTGCGCACACTCTGTTTCCTGCGCTGCGCGAGCCGGGGCCGCTTGCCCGGACGGGCCGCTTCTGTGAGAATGCCCGGCTCCCTGCGGCATCCGTCGCCGGGAGACCCTTGCCCCACCATGCGGCGTCGCCGCGCCGGGGGGCTATCCAGGCCGCTGCGAACGCGCGGTCGATATCCGAAAGGAAACCAACATGCGTCATTATGAAGTCGTGTTCCTGGTCCATCCGGACCAGAGCGAGCAGGTGCCCGCGATGATCGAGCGCTACAAGTCGCTGATCGAAGGTGCCGAAGGCAAGATCCACCGCCTTGAAGATTGGGGCCGCCGCCAGCTGGCTTACCCGATCAACAACCTGGTCAAGGCCCACTACGTGATGTTCAACATCGAAGTCGGCCAGGCCGGTCTCGATGAGCTCGTCGAAGCGTTCCGCTTCAACGATGCCGTGCTGCGTCACCTGGTGGTGCGCCGCGACGAGGCCGACACCGAGCAGTCCCTGATCATGAAGAACAAGGACGAGAAGGGCGACAAGCCCGAGCGTGGCGAGCGTCGTCGCCGTGACGACGAAGGCGAATCGACCGGTGGCAGCGATGCCGACGCCGATGCCGACAAGTCCGACAACTCCGCCGAAGCCGCCTGAGGATCACGCACATGTCCAAGTTCTTCCGCCGCCGCAAGTTCTGCAAGTTCACCGCCGAGGGTGTCAAGGAGATCGACTACAAGGATCTCAACACCCTGCGCCAGAACCTCACCGAGAACGGCAAGATCGTCCCGAGCCGCATCACCGGCACGAAGTCGCGCTACCAGCGCCAGCTGGCCACGGCCGTCAAGCGCGCACGTTTCCTCGCGCTGATCCCGTACACCGACAACCACAACGTCTGATCCCTTCGGGCTTCACGCGTTTTCGTCCGATTCGGACAGCAACCGTTGCGGCGCCAAGGCGCCGCTAACGAATACGGAGCAACACCATGCAACTGATTCTTCTGCAGAAGGTCACCAACCTCGGCAACCTTGGCGACAAGGTCAACGTGAAGCCGGGCTACGGCCGCAACTTCCTGGTGCCGCAGGGCAAGGCCGTGCCGGCCACCGCGAAGAGCATTGCCGAGTTCGAAGCGCGCCGCGCCGAGTACGAGGCCAAGGCCCAGTCGCAGCTCGACGAGGCGCAGCAGCGTCTGGCCAAGCTCGAAGGCGCCAGCGTCACGATCTACGCCAACGCTTCGACCGAAGGCAAGCTGTACGGCTCGGTCGGCCCGCGCGAAATCGCCGATGCGCTGACCAAGGCGATCACGCCGGTCAACAAGTCGGAAGTCGTGCTGGGTGAAGGCGCGTTCCGCAACACCGGCGAGTTCGAGGTCGTGGTGCATCTGCACGCCGACGCCGAGACCACCGTCAAGGTCGTCATCGAAGGTGAGGTCGCCTGATCCATCGGATCGGGTTGACCTGGAACGGGCGCCGCGAGGCGCCCGTTTTCGTTTGGGCTTGCCGACTCCGGATACGTACATCGGACAGCGAGCGACTCGCGGACGCTGCTCCGTTGCAGGCGGTACCGGATGTGCACCTCTCCCCCCGGGAGAGGTCGACGCGCGAAGCGCGGCGGGTGAGGGCAGGGGTTCTTCTCGCATGTATACGGTGCCGGGAACCCGGTTCGCAGCCCGCGAGATCGCCAGCGGCGAACCTGTCGCGCGGACGATCCGTAAATCTTATCCACAGGTTGTGGGGGCGCGTATCCACAGGCGCCCGGCCTAACATCCGACAGCAGCACTCCGTTCCTCCGAAACCGATACCCATGTCCGCACGCAACGAGTTCCGCAACAACGACCGCTTCGACCGCGACCGCCACGAGCGCAGCGATCCGCGCGTCGAACAGCTGCGCGTGCCGCCGCAGTCGGTCGAGGCCGAGCAGGCGGTCCTCGGTGGCCTGATGCTGGTGCCCGATGCGTTCGATCGCATCGCCGACCTGCTGGTGCCGGACGATTTCTACCGGCGCGACCATCAGAAGATCTACGCCGCGATCCAGGAGCTGGCGGAGAAGAGCAAGCCCTTCGATGCGGTCACGCTCGGCGAATGGTTCGAATCCAACGGCCTGTCGGAACTCGTCGCCGGTGGCGCGTATCTGGGTGAGCTGGCCAGCACCACGCCATCGGCGGCCAATATCCGCGCCTATGCCGAGATCGTCCGTGACAAGGCGATCCTGCGACAGTTGATCGAAGTGGGCACCGAGATCGTCAACGACGGCTTCCAGCCCGAGGGCCGGGACAGCAGCGAGATCCTCGCCAAGGCCGAGCAGCAGGTGTTCAAGATCGCCGAGGCCGGCGCGCAAGGGCGCACCGACTTCACCGCGATCAACAAGGCGATGGCCGAGGCCTTCGACGTCCTGCAGACCCGCTATACCAATGGCGGCGGCGTGACCGGCCTGCCGACCGGCTACACCGAGTTCGACGAGATGACCGCCGGCCTGCAGCCGACCGATCTGATCATCCTCGCGGCCCGTCCGGCGATGGGCAAGACGACATTCGCGCTCAATATCGCCGAGTACGCGGCGATCAAGACCAAGAAGGCCATCGGGGTGTTCTCGATGGAAATGTCGGCCAGCCAGCTCGCGCTGCGCCTGATTTCCTCCAACGGCCGCATCAACGCCACGCGCCTGCGCACTGGCCAACTCGAGGACGAGGACTGGAGCCGCGTCAGCAGCGCGATCCGCATGCTCAAGGAAACCAAGATCTTCATCGACGACACGCCGGGTCTGGGCCCGGACGTGTTGCGCGCGAAGTGCCGCCGTCTCAAGCGCGAGCACGATCTGGGCCTGATCGTCATCGACTACCTGCAGCTGATGTCGGTGCCGGGCAACAGCGAGAACCGCGCGACCGAGATCTCGGAGATCTCACGCTCGCTCAAGGGCTTGGCGAAGGAGCTCAACGTGCCGGTGATGGCGCTGTCGCAGCTCAACCGATCGCTGGAAACGCGCGCCGACAAGCGCCCGGTGATGGCCGACCTGCGCGAATCGGGCGCCATCGAGCAGGACGCCGACATCATCGTCTTCATCTACCGCGACGATTACTACAACAAGGAAACCTCGCCCGACAAAGGCCTGGCCGAGATCATCATCGGCAAGCAGCGTAGCGGCCCGACCGGCTCGGTGAAGCTCAAGTTCTTCGGCGAGTACACGCGTTTCGACAATCTGTCGCACGATTCGATCGGCAGCTTCGAATAGGCCGGCGATCCGCATCCGGCGGCATGTCTCGCATCGGGCGCCTGGGCTCGATCTGCTGGAAGATCCCCTCGCAGCCGTGTGAACGTATGCGCCCGGGCGTGGCGCCGACCCGGAAGGAGGTGGCGCCACGATTCTTCCGGGATCCGCGTCAGGGCTGCACGTGCCGCAGGCGGAAGCTGCCTACGTGCACATCCACCGTGTCCGCCGCGATGTTCACCGGTACGCGCGTGTCGGTGACGAAGCGCAGGCTGCCGTCGGGCATCGACACCGAGACATGCAGGCCGTACTGGCCGTTGGCGCGCAGTTTCGCGCGCGGCACGTCGATGGTGAATTCGTAGGGCCCCGGGCCGACCGTCGTCACCTGTTCGGCGAGTACGGCCTGCTGCGTGTCGGCGAGCTGGTTGTCGAGCACCTGCACGCGCAGTCGCGAACCTTCCGGCAGCAGGATCTTCTCGAAGTACATCGCCTCGCCCTGGACGCGCACGCGCTCGGTGGATTCGGTCATCGGTGCGGTTCCGGAAGTGGGCGGCGTGGTCTGACAGGCGACGAGCATTGCGGAGGCGCACAGTGGCAGCGCGGCGAGTCGGAGCAGGGCACGGGACATGGTCGGGCTTCCTGAAGGTGAGCGTCGCGGCCGAGCATGCGCCGGCGCGCTGGAACGGCGGGTCAACGCCCGGTCGGGCGCAGGACGACGAAGGTACCGAAGTGATCCGATGGCCAGGTGCCGTCCGCGCCGGGCGTGTCGAGCACGACGCGTGCTTCGCGGACATCGAAGCGATCATTTTCCGCGAACACCAGATCGATCCGGGCGCGGTAGTCGAAGAAATGCGGATTGAGCGTGGTCGTGCCCGCGGCATCGGCGCCGGGGTGCCGCGCGCCATAGGTATCGACGAAGCCGTCGAGCACCGCCAGTTCCGGCGCCGTTGCTGGCGCATTGAAATCGCCGAGGAGCAGTGATGGGACCGCAGCGTTGCGGCGAGCGATGAAGGCAAGCGCATCCTCGAGCTGTTCGCGGCGGATCGCGCCGCCGTCGAGCGTCCAGTGCAGATGGGTGAAATAGACATCGAGCGGCTTGCCGTCGAAATGCAGGCGCGCATGTCCGAGGCTGCGTGAATCGTCGAGCGGCTGCAGCCGCGTCCAGTCCTGTTCGATCACTGGCAGGCGCGTGAGCAGCGCATTGCCGTAGCGATGCGGCTGGCCCTCGGGATCGGTCGAGACGAACTGCACCGAGTAGCCCAGCGCGTCGCCCAGCGTCTGCGCCTGGTTGGGCAGGTCCGCGGTCTGCAGCACTTCCTGCAGCGCGATGACGTCGGCATCCAGCGCGCGCAGCTGTTCGACGATCAACGGCAGGCGCTTCGGCCATTCGGCCTTGTCGTGATAGATGTTGAGCGTGGCGACACGCAGCTCGGGCGCCGGGGTTTCGCCCGAAGACGTGGACGCGCAGGCGGTGAGCGAGAGGGCGAGCAGGGCGGCGAACAGGCGCTTCATGGCGTGACGCCTCCGCTGGTCGGCACGGTGTCGGTGCGCAGTACGGGATAGAGGTTGTAGCGATCGTCCCAGGCGCTGTGGCGGCGATAGAAGAAGTCGAGGCGTGCCTCGGGGCTGGCCGCGAACGCGGCGTCGTCACGGAGCTTCGCCTCGAACTCGGCGCGCAACGCCGGATCGCGCGCCAGCATCTCGCGCGCGACCTGTTCGGCCACGTAATCCTCCATGTATTCCTTGCGCTCGAAGTGGGTATTGAACCGGCCCCAGGCCGCGAGCGAATCGGGTGCCTGGGGCTCCAGCAGTGCGGCGACGAGGCGCGCTTTCGGCTGCGCGATCGGTACGAACAGTGCGCCTGCGCCGATGGGGTGCTGCTCGACCGTCCACGCGCCCTGCAGATCCAGACGCTGATGGCCTTCGACCGACATGGCCGCGGGCGACGCGGTGGTTGCGCGGAACACCTCGACCGCGCCTGCGGGCTGCGCCGCGGCGAGCGTGTGGAAGACGAGGCCGTGCCGGCGCAGTTTTTCCCCGACCCGGGCTGCATGCGCGGCCGGCACCAGATAGCCGCCGCGCGGCAGCGCGACCTCCACCGACGGCTGCAGCGTGTCGCGCATCGGCACACGCCACAGTTGCGGCGTGGTTTCGTCGTAGCGGGTCATCAACGCCCCGGAGACTTCGGATGGCGTACGCGTGTAGGCGTAACCGCGGAAGTCGACGATGTGGCTGGCGTCGGTGGCCTTCCAGGCAAGCGGTGCGCGCGTGCCGCCGAGCGCTGTTGCGCGGGCATCGGCTTCGCGCGCGATGCGCATCCAGTCGCGGCCGTGGCGGGCGATCTGTTCGACCACCGAGACCACGGTGTTGCGGGTGATGCGCACGCGTACCGGATATTCCTTCCACGAATGCGTCTCGACCAGCATGCCGAGGCGATTGCGCAGCAGGAAATAGCCGGTCGAGAACCGCGGCGGCGACACGCCGTCCTCGAAACCGGAGGCCGGGTTGTCGTGTTCGACGAACGAGGGGTAGTAGGGCAGTGGCAGCGATCCCTGTCCGGCGAGATCCGCCATCACCGCATCGCGGAACGTGCGACCGACTTCGCGCAGTGCGGCATCGCCCGCATGCACCGGCTCGACCTGGATCGAGATGTCGTGTTCGAACTGCGCGCCGTTGGTCGCGTGCAGATCGATGTAGGCGATCGGATCCCAGGCTTCGACCAGGGCCAGCATCGCCTGCATTTCGGGCGCGTCGGCCTTGGCGTAGTCGCGATTGAGGTTGAGGTTCTGCGCAGTGGTGCGCCAGCCCATCTCGCGCGGGCCGCGCTGGTTGGGCCGATTCCACGCGCCGAAGCGCTCGTGGCCGTCGATGCTGAACACCGGTACGAACACCAGTACCGCGTCGTCGAGCGCGCCGGGTGCGGCATCTCCATCCAGCAGTTCGCGCAGCGCGAGAAACCCCGCGTCCTTGCCGTCGATCTCGCCGGCGTGGATGCCGCCCTGGACCAGCACGACGGGCACGCCGGCCTCGCGTGCAGCCTCGGGATCGAGTGCACCGCTGCGGCTGGCGACCAGGGCCTGCATCGGCCGGCCTTCGGGCGAGGTGCCGAAACGGATGCAACGCACCGCATCGCGATGCAATCGCGCGAAGGTGTCGCACAGCGCCATCACTTCGTCGTACCGGCCGGTCTCGACGAAGCCGCTGCGCTCGGCAATGGTGATGCGAGGATCGTCGGCTGCGGCGACGGGTAGTGCGGACATCAGCAGCGCGAGGGCGAGCGGCAGGCGGGGTGACGGCATGATGGAGTCCGGATCAGGCGATCCGCAATGATGCCGCCCGCCGCGCGCAGGCCCAAGTGCGTGGTTCCGGAAATCCGGCACTTGCCCGTTCCGGGCGTACGTGCAAGCGGCTGCCGGCGGGCCGCGATCGGGTAGTCTGTGCGGCTTCCAGCCACCCGCGACATGCCGATGACGACACCGCAGACCACCAGTGGGCCGATGCCCCGCCAGATCGGCTACATCATCGGTAACGAAGCCTGCGAGCGCTTCAGCTTCTACGGCATGCGCAACATCCTGGTGCCGTTCCTGATCAGTTCGATCCTGCTCGGCTACCTGCCGAGCGAGGGCGATCGCGAAGCGCAGGCCAAGGACATCTTCCACATGTTCGTGATCGGCGTGTACTTCTTCCCGTTGCTGGGCGGATGGCTGGCCGATCGCTTCTTCGGCAAGTACCACACCATCCTGTGGTTCTCGCTGATCTACTGCGCCGGCCATGCGTGTCTGGCGATGTTCGAGAACAACGCCCAGGGCTTCTACACCGGCCTGTTCCTGATCGCGCTGGGCTCGGGCGGCATCAAGCCGCTGGTGGTCTCGTTCTGCGGCGACCAGTTCGACCAGACCAACAAGAGCAAGGCGAAGGTGGTCTTCGACGCCTTCTACTGGATCATCAACTTCGGCTCGTTCTTCGCATCGCTGCTGGCGCCGCGCCTGCTCGTCAGCTACGGCCCGGCGGTCGCGTTCGGCGTGCCGGGCGTGCTGATGTTCATCGCCACCTTCGTGTTCTGGCTGGGCCGCAAGCAGTACACCAATGTGCCGCCTTCGCGGCGCGATCCGCACGGCTTCTCGGAAGTGGTCAAGAGCGCGCTGCGCGCGCAACGCGACGGGCAGATGCGCCCGGGCCTGCTGGTCGCGATGACCGGCGTGGTGACCGCGGCGGCCATGCTGCTGCTGTGGGCGCTCTCGGCAACGGTGGGTCTGTCGTGGTGGCCGACCGATTTCGGTTTCGTCATCACCGCCTGCCTGGCACTGGGCGTGATCATCGCCCTGGGCGGCTGGGGCGCCTCGATGCAGATCGAGCGCGCGCGCGGCCTGCACCCCGATGCGGCGGTCGACGGCGTCCGCGCCGTGCTGCGCATCCTGATCGTGTTCGCGCTGGTCACCCCGTTCTGGTCGCTGTTCGACCAGAAGGCTTCGACCTGGATCATCCAGGGCCGCGAGATGGTGGTGCCGCACGCCGCCTGGTGGTGGCCGAGCTGGCTGATCGACAACCCGGCGCAGATGCAGGCGCTCAATCCGCTGCTGGTGATGCTGCTGATCCCGTTCAACAACCTGGTGCTGTACCCGGCACTGCGGCGCATGGGCTTCGAGCCGACCGCGCTGCGCCGGATGGGCTGGGGCATCGCGATTTCCGGCACCTCGTGGATCGTCGCCGGTGGCCTGCAGCTGTGGCTCGACGGCGGCCAGGAAGTCTCGCTGGCATGGCAGTCGCTCCCGTACCTGCTGCTGACCTTCGGCGAAGTGCTGGTCTCGGCGACTGCGCTGGAGTTCGCCTACAGCCAGGCGCCGCAGGCGATGAAGGGCGTGATCATGGCGTTCTGGTACCTCACCAGCACCTTCGGCAGCCTGTGGGTGCTGCTGACCAACGCGGGCGTGCGCAACGAAGCGGTCACGGCGTACATCGCCTCGACCGGGATGAGCGAGAACGCCTTCCTGATGTTCTTCTTCGCGGCGTTCGCCTTCGTCGCGGCCCTTGCGTTCGGGCTCTACGCACGCCGCTATCCCATGCAGGACAACTACCGCGTCGCCTGACGCGGAGGACTTTCGATGAATTTTGGCCCCGTGACGCTGTTCCTGATCGCCGTGACCGTGCTGGTCTCGTGGCAGGCCTTCGAAAAGCCGAAGTTGCTCGGCCGCCTGATCCTGTGGCCGCCGGCGATCGATCGTCACAAACAGTACGACCGGTTGATCGGACACGGCTTCATCCACGCCGACTGGCAGCACCTGATCTTCAACATGATCACGCTGTTCTTCTTCGGCGCCGGTATCGAGCGCGCGTTCGCGCCGTACATCGGTCCGGTCGGGTTCCTGCTGTTCTACCTGTCGGCGATCCTGGTCGCGATCCTGCCGACGTATCTGCGTCACCGGCACGATCCGGACTACCGCAGCCTCGGTGCTTCCGGCGCGGTCTCGGCGGTGCTGTTCGCGTCGATCCTGATCAATCCCTGGCAGCTGCTGCTGGTGCTGTTCATTCCGATGCCGGCGATCGTGTTCGGCGTCTGCTACATCGGCTACAGCATCTGGATGGACAAGCGCGGCGGCGACAACATCAATCACAGTGCGCATCTGTGGGGCGCGGGCTACGGCATGTTGTTCACCGTGATCATGGAGCCGCGGATCGTCGGCGTGTTCCTCGATCGCCTGATGTCGCCCTCGTTCTGACAGTGGTTTTTTCTGCGACCGCTCACCGCATCTGCATGTAACGCGTGATAGTTCTGACCGCACGTCCAACCACGGAGTGCGATCCATGGCAGTTACGCGAGCGAAAGCCACCGCCCTGCTCAACAAGACCGAGATGGGCCTCTACGACGACAGTCGTGCGAATGCCCTTCGCGATCACAGCGACGCGCGTCTGACCCAACTGGTCTCGCGCGCACGCACGGCCCGCGATCGTGCACGGGATCTGGAAAAGCGTCAGCGTCTGGCATCGCGGAAGAGCAGCGGCAGCAAGTCGGGCCGCACCGGCCTGGCCAATGCGCGCACCGGTGAGAAGGCCGAGTTGCTGGCCGACATCCTGACCCGCCTGGAGACCCGTCAACGCGACGCCGCCAAGGCCGCGAAGACAGCCGCGAAGGCCAAGCCGGCGAAGGCCGCCGCGCCGAAGCGGGCGCCTGCAAAGGCTGCCAAGGCGGCCGGCAAGGTCACGAAGAAGGCCGCGAAGTCCGCGACCAAGAAGCCCTCGAAGCCCGCGAAGAAGGCGACGACTGCCAGGAAGGCCGCAACACCGGTTTCCGCATCGAAGACCACGAAGAAGGTCGCGAAGAAGAGCCCGGCGAAGACGGGCAAGCAGGCTTCGACCACGGCCACTGCAGCCGCGACATCTCCGAAGGCTGCGAAGAAGCCGGCCGCCAGGACGTCCGCGACTGCCAGATCGGCAAAGCCGGCTGCAGCGGCCAAGCCGGCGGGTCGCAGTACGGCAAAGACCCCCAGGGTCGATGCACCTGCAGAGAAGACGAAAAAGACCGGCGGTCGGAGTAAGCGCGGCATTACGCCGGAGCAGGCGCTGGAGAACACCCGCAAGCTGCTCGAGCAGCACGATGCGGAGGCCAAGGCCAGCAAACCCTGGGAGACGCTCGGGAACGAGGGCGGTTCCGTCGAATCAGCCGGCTACCAGTCGCCGCAGGCGCGTTCCAGGGCGCTGGCGCTGCACGAGGCCGAGACCCGGCAGGCGTCGATCAACGGCAGCATCAGCACCCGCGACCGCCGCAACCAGGGCAAGCGCGACCACCGGAACGATTGATCGGAACGGGCGCGTACCCGATGGGTGCGCGCCCGGACTGCGCCCGGTTCAGGCCACGACGCGCAGTGGAATGTCCGGAGCGTCCGTATAGGTATCCAGCAAGCGCTGCTGGACGAGGTGATCCAGTTGCTCGAACTCGGTGGAATCGGTCTGGTCGAGTCGTGTCAGTTCGAACAGCCGCTCGATGGCGTCCCGCAAGTCGTTGCGTTGCATGTCCATGATTGCGTGCCCCTGTGTCCTCTCGAGGCAGCACATCCCGTGCCAACGTATCCGCGAGCGGGGGGCGTCCCGGCTGACCGTCGACGTCACATCGGCTGACGCGTCTGACGCAACCGCGTGACGCGCCGCGTCATGGACGGCGCCACGGGCGTCGCGTCTCGACGGCACCCGGCGTGGCAGCATGCAGTCGGAATTTTCCGAAGATGCAGTAGGACTACACCCCCATGTCGACCCCGCCGATCCACCTGGATGCGACCCGCCGCCTGTTCGAGATCAGCATCGACGGGGCGGTCGCACACCTCGAATACCGCGAGAAACACGGCGTCCTGACCATCCTGCACACCATCGTGCCGAGTGCCCTGGGCGGCCGGGGATACGGCGCCGCTCTGGTCGATGCGGCGGTCGCGCACGCCGCCGAGGCGGGGCTCCGGGTGGCCTCGGAATGCTGGTACGCGACCCGGCGCCTGGCGGCCGGGGAAACCATCGCAGCGGACGGCAAAGCGGGCCATTGAGGGCAGTTCCCGCATTCACCTTTTCTTTGGCAATTGCGGTATCGTGCGCGAACTGTTCAAGGCGGGATCACGGTACATCGTGGCTCCGATGCGGTAGATCCAAGTTGAACGCCCGGTTCGCCGGTCGGGACGATCCGCTCCATCGCTTTCGCGTTACCCCTTGCTCGACAGTCGCGGCATCCGGACCCCAAGCGGTCGGCGGGTGTCGTGTTCCCATCAAACTGATTCAAGGAGTAACACAATGAGCGATCGTCAGAGCGGTACCGTCAAGTGGTTCAACGATGCCAAGGGCTTCGGCTTCATCACCCCGGAAAGCGGCCAGGACCTGTTCGTCCACTTCCGTTCGATCCAGGGCACCGGCTTCAAGTCGCTGCAGGAAGGCCAGAAGGTGACCTTCAAGGTCGTGCAGGGCCAGAAGGGCCTGCAGGCCGACGAAGTGCAGCCCGAGTAAGTCGCGCCACTTCGCGAGCATCAGGCCCCGGACGGCAACGTCCGGGGCTTTTCGTATGTGCGATCCGCGGACGCGTGCCCGTCACAAGGACCGCACGGCGGCCCCATTAGTTTTTCGTTCTGCCACATCACCTGGAGCGACGATGTCCGCACCGATCCGGTCCCTGTACTGTCTGCCGCTGCTTGCCCTGGCCCTGTCCGCGTGCCAACGCGACGTGCCAGTGCCCGCGCAGCCCGCGGCCGGGGAAACGCCGCCGCCTGCCGAGACCGTGCAGCCGCTGGAGGAAACGCCGACGGAGTTGAAGGATGTCGTCGAGATGGACCCGAAGTTCATCGTCGGCATCAGCTATTCGCCCGAGGCCAACAAGTACCCCGGTCTTGCGGCCGAACTGCACCGGTACGCGCAGGCCGCGCGCGATGAGCTGATGGAAGCGGTCGGCGGCGCCGAACTGCAGCCGGGCACGATGTACGACCTGTCGCTCAACTTCAGCACGCTGGCCGACACACCGGACATGCTGGTGATTGCCGCCGACGGCAGCAGCTACACCGGCGGTGCGCACGACAATCCGCTGATCGAGCGCTTCGTCTGGCTGGTGCGCGAGCAGAAGCTGCTGACCGCCGAGGCGCTGTTGGCCGGCGAAGGCGACTGGAAGGCGATCTCCGGCTATGTGCGCGAGCAACTGCATGCCGCGCTGTCGCAGCGGATCGACGCCGACGAACTCGAACCTGACGAACGCAGTCGCCTGATGCGCTCGGCCGGCAGGATGATCGACGAGGGCTCGGGCCCGGATGTCGCCAACTACCAGCAGTTCGAGCCGATTCCCGGGCCCGGTGGCAAGCTGTCGGGCCTGCGCTTCGTGTTTCCGCCCTACCAGGTGGGGCCGTACTCGGATGGTGTGCAGACCGTCGACGTGCCGGCCGCGGTGCTGCTGCCGCATGTCGCGCCGGCCTACCGCGACCTGTTCGTCCAGGCCTGAGGCGCGAGTGCGCCCAGCGTCGTACCGATCTCCGCATCCAGCCGTAGCGTCGCGAGGGTGTCGGCGCGTGTGGCGCCGCCGTTGAGAATGGCCAGGGGCAGGCCGGCATCGGCTGCCATCTTCGCGAAGCGGAATCCCGAATAGACCATCAGCGACGAGCCGATGACGAGCATCGCGTCGCTGGCGTCCAGCGCCGTCTGTGCGTCCTGCACGCGGGCGCGCGGCACGTTTTCGCCGAAGAACACCACGTCCGGTTTCAGGGCTCCGCCGCACAGCGCGCAGTGCGGCGGCACGAAGATCATTTCTGCTTCGGCCGCGATGTCGGCATCGCCGTCGGGCGCCATTGCGGCGTCGCCGGGATGCCAGTGCGGATTGTCGGCAATGAGGCGCGGCTGCAGGGCGTCGCGTGGCGTGAGGTGGCCGCAGGACAGGCAGGACACCTGGTCGAGGCGGCCGTGCAGATCGATGACGCGGCGGCTGCCGGCGGCCTGGTGCAGGCCATCGACGTTCTGGGTCAGCAGCGTGGTGACGGGGCCGTCGTGTTCGAGTGTCGCCAGGGCGCAGTGCGCGGCATTCGGTCGCGCCACCGAGAATTTCGGCCAGCCGACGAAGCTGCGTGCCCAGTAGCGGCGATACACGGCTGGATCGCCGGTGAAGGCCTGCCAGGTCACCGGCGCGGCGCGTTTCCAGTCGCCGTTGGCGTCGCGGTAATCGGGAATGCCCGAGCCGGTGCTGATGCCTGCGCCGGTGAGCACGAACACACGTTGGAACCCGGCCAGCCAGTCGTGCAGTTGCGTGGTGGCATCGGGTGTATCGAGGACGGTCGCGGACATCCCGTCATGCTACAGGCCGCGTGTTGTGGGAGTGCACTGGCGTGCGAAGGGTCTTCCCGGTGAGCACCTGATCGCGCGCGAGCGAGCTCCCGCTCGTGCCATGCGCCAGAAGAAACGCCCGGCACGGGGCCGGGCGTTTCGGGTCACGCAGTGCTGCGTGCGATCAGTTCGCCGCGTCCTTCGGATCCGGCGCGAGACCACGCTTGATCAGCAGCGGCTCGATCTGCGGCTCGTGACCGGTGAAGTCCACGAACAGCTGCTTGGCATCCTTGCTGCCGCCACGCGACAGCAGGGTGCTGCGGAAGCGGTCGCCGTTCTCGCGGGTCAGGCCGCCGTTCTGCTCGATCCACTGGACGGTGTTCGCGTCCAGCACTTCCGACCAGATGTAGGCGTAGTAGCCGGCCGCGTAGCCGCCGTTGATGTGGCTGAAGTACGGCGTGCGGTATCGCGGCGGCACCGGCGCGTAGTCGATGCCGGCGGCCTGCAGCGCGGCGGCTTCGGTCGCCATGACCTGCGGGCCGTCGGGCAGCTGGTCGGCCGGCAACTGGTGCAGGTACTGGTCGAGCATCGCCGAACCCAGGTACTCGGTCGTCGCGAAGCCCTGGTTGAACTTCGCCGCGGCCTGCACCTTGGCCATCAGTTCGGCCGGCATCGGCGCGCCCGTCTGGTGGTGCCTGGCGTAATTGGCCAGGATCTCCGGCCAGTCGGCCCACATCTCGTTGACCTGCGACGGGAACTCGACGAAGTCGCGTGGCACGCTGGTACCGCTGAAGAACGGGTACTTCACGTCCGAGAACATGCCGTGCAGCGAGTGACCGAACTCGTGGAACATCGTCGTCACTTCGTCCCAGGTCAGCAGCGTCGGCTGGCCGGCCTGCGGCTTCGGGATGTTCTGGTGGTTGGCGGTGACCGTCAGCGTGCCTTCCAGCTCCGACTGCGACACATACGAGTTCATCCACGCACCCCCGCGCTTGGACGCACGCGCGTAGGGGTCGAAGATGAAGATCGCGAGCTGGCTGCCGTCCTCGTTGAAGACGTCGTAGGTCCAGGTGTCGGGGTGGTACTTCGGCAGGTCGGTGCGTTCCTTGAACGTGATGCCGTAGAGCTGGGTCGCGGCGAAGAACACGCCGTTCTCCAGCACGTTCTTCATCTCGAAGTACGGCTTGATCTGCGCGTCGTCGAAGCTGTACTTGTCCTGGCGGACCTTCTCCGTGTAGTAGGCCCAGTCCCACGGCTCGAGCTGGAACGTCGGCTCGCCCTTGGCGGCCTGCTCGCGGTCGATCATCGCCTGCAGTTCGGCGGCTTCGAGTTTGGCATTCGCGACGGCGGCCGGTGCCAACTGGCCGAGCATGTCGTTGACGGCCTCGACGGTGCCGGCGGTCGAATCCTCGAGGATGAAGGCGGCCTGGTTCGGATAGCCCATCAGGTTCGCGCGTTCGGCGCGCAGCTTGAGGATGTCTGCGATGACCTGGGTGTTGTCGTACTGGTTGCCGCGGCTGCCACGCGCGACCGACGCCTTGTGCACGCGCTCGCGCAGTTCACGGTTGTTGATCTGCGGCAGCGGCGGCTGGCCGGTGGTGTTGAGCAGGGTGATGACGTACTTGCCTTCGAGGCCGCGCCTCGTCGCTTCGTTGGCCGCTGCGGCGATCTGCGCTTCGCTCATGCCGTCGAGTTCCTCGACGGTGTCGACGACCACGGCCGAATCGTTGACTTCGTTGAGTACGTTCTGGCTGAAGGTCGTGCCGAGCTTCGCCGACTCCGCATTGATGCGGCGCATCTCTTCCTTCTGCGCTTCGGTCAGGTTGGCACCGGCGCGGACGAACATCGTGTGGTAACGCTCGACCAGACGCTTGCCTTCGGCGTCGAGGCCCAGCGAGTCGACGTTCTGGAACAGCGTGTCGACGCGTGCGAACAGCTTCGGGTTGAGCATCACCGCATCGCGGTGGGCGGCGAACTTCGGCGCGTAGTCGGCGTCGATCTGCTTGCGCGCGTCATTGGTGTCCGTGCCGTTGAGGCTGCCGAAGATGCCGCGGGCGCGCGACAGCACTTCACCGGATTTCTCCAGCGCGATGATCGTGTTGTCGAAGGTCGGTGCTTCGGGGTTGTTGGCGATCGCTTCGATCTCGCGCAGGTTCTCGGCCATGCCGGCATCGAACGCGGGACCGAAGTGCTCGTCCTTGATCTGGTCGAAATGCGGGTAGCGCAGATCGAGCGTGCTCTCGACGAACAGCGGATTGTCGGCGGTGCGCTGGGCGCTCGCGGCGGGCGTGGCAGAGGCAGTGCCGGTGGACTGCGCGAAGACGGGCAGGGCGGACACGGCGAGGGCCGCGCACAGGGCGACGGCGAGCGGGTGCTTCAGCAAGGGGATTCTCCCGGTGACATGACCCACTAGGCTAGCCGATCGGGCGCGGACATGGCCCATGCCGGAAGTCCGGGCGCAGGATTCCACCGCGCGACAAGGGCTTACGCGCCGAACCTGAGTCGCGCTGCGAAGGATGTGTCGCGCGAGGCAGGGGGGTCGGTCAGACTGGCATTCCGTTTTCCATGCCGGAACCGCGATGACCAACGCATTCGATTTCCAGGCCACCAGCCTCGACGGCTCGCCGCAGCCGCTGTCCGATTACGCCGACCGCGTGCTGCTGATCGTCAACGTCGCATCGAAGTGCGGGTTCACCCCGCAGTACACCGGCCTGCAGCAGCTGTGGCGCGACTACCGCGACCGGGGCCTGGTGGTGCTGGGCTTTCCCTGCGACCAGTTCGGGCATCAGGAGCCGGGCGCGGCAGCCGACATCCGCGATTTCTGCGCGCTCAACTACGCGGTCGATTTTCCGATGTCGACCAGGATCGACGTCAACGGCGCGGACGCGCATCCGCTGTGGACCTGGCTGCAGGCGCAGAAGCGCGGCGTGCTGGGCACGCGCGCGATCAAGTGGAACTTCACCAAGTTCCTGGTGGGCCGCGACGGGCAGGTCATCGACCGGTTCGCGCCGTCCGCCAAGCCGGAAAGTCTGCGCAAGCCGATCGAGGCGGCGCTGGGGTGAGTGGTTCGTCGGATGGGTGGAGGGTCAGCGAATCCCGTCGCTGACGTGTGGGTCACCGCGGGCGTTCGCCCTCACCCCAACCCCCCTCCCGGGGGGAGAGGGGCTCGAACCGGTGCTCGGCGCGCGGTTCGCGCGCTGCCCGGATCACTTCTCGACGAACGCCCGCTCGAATACGTACTGGCCCGGCGTGCCGATGCGCGGGGCGGCTTCGAAGCCGCGGGCGTCGAGCAGCTGGCGGAAGTCGGCCAGCATCTGCGGGCTGCCGCAGATCATCGCGCGGTCGTGCTCGGGGTCGAGCGGCGGCAGGCCCAGGTCGGACGCCATGCGCCCGCTGTCGAGCAGTTCGGTCAGGCGGCCGCGGTGGCTGCGGCCGTTGAAGTCGAAGTCCTCGCGGGTCACCGCCGGGTAATACAGCAGTTGCTTCGCCATCTGCTCGCCGAGGAACTCGTGGTGCGGAAGTTCGTTGACGATGTAGTCGCGGTAGGCCAGATCCTGCGGCGTGCGCACGCCGTGGGTCACGATGACCTTGTCGAAGCGCTCGTAGGTTTCAGGATCCTTGATTACCGACAGCCACGGCGCGAACCCCGTTCCGGTGCCCAGCAGATACAGGTTCCGGCCCGGGTGCAGGTCGTGGATCAGCAGGGTGCCGGTCGGCTTGCGGCCGATCAGCACCTGGTCGCCGGGTTTGATGTGCTGCAGGCGCGAGGTCAGCGGCCCGTTGTCGACCTTGATGCTGAAGAACTCCAGCTGCTCCTCCCAGTTCGCGCTGGCGATCGAATACGCACGCAGGATCGGCTTGCCCTCGGTTTCCAGCCCGATCATCACGAACTGGCCGTTCTCGAAACGGAAGCCATCGTCGCGGGTGGTGGTGAAGCTGAAGTAGGCGTCCGTCCAGTGACGGACATCCAGCACCGTTTCGGTGCCAAAGGCGGCTGACATATGCGAAGGAAGCGACGCGGGAAACCGGGCATGATACCAGCGATGAGACCGGTTCTCATTTTGCCGGCGCTGAGTGTGCCGGACATGGCGTTCCACCTGCGCCGCGCGCGCAGATGCTAGCCGCGAGGCGGGCCTAGTTCGGCCCGCGTTCCTCATTGGGTTTCGCGCGCTTGTCGCCGAGCAACGCGCTGAGCACGATCGCGATGCCGAGCCCGGCGCCGGTCAGAAACAGCAGCAGCGCGATCGCCGGATAGCCGAACAGGCGCGGGCCGCCGGGGTTTTCCATCATCATTGCCGAGGCCAGGATCAGCGCAGCGGTGACGATGCCGGCGGCGATGCGGTTGGCGATCTTGTGCAGGCTTTCGAGCAGGTGCGATTCCTCGAGCCCGGTCAGCCGCACACGCAGGCGGTTCTCCGACAGCAGCGACAGCACGTTCGACACCTTGCGCGGCGCGTCGCGCACCAGCTCCTGCATGTCCATCAGTTCGCTGGCGAGATTGGCCGGCGACAGCGACTTGCGCAGGCGCTGGCGCATCATGTTGTTGAGGTGGTCCTCGACGACGCGCTTCATGTCGAGATCGGGATCGAGCGCCTGCACCACCGATTCGAGATGCAGCAGGGTCTTGCCGAGCAGGCTCATCTCCGGGGCGGTACGCAGGCCGCACGCCGTCGCCAGGCGCACGAGGTCGAGCATCAACCGTCCTTCGGTCTGGCCGGTCGCGCCCGACTGCGCGGCATAGCGCGCGACCAGTTGGCCGACATCGCGGTAGTAGCGCGCCTCGTCGAAATCCTCCAGCCGCGTGCCCATCGCGATGCCCTCGGCGGCGACCTGTTCGCCGCGCCCGTCGACGGCCGCGAACAGCAGTTTCAGCAGCCGCTCGCGGGTGCGCGGCGGCACGTGCGCGACCATGCCCAGATCGAGCAGCGCCAGGCGCCCGTCGCGGGTGAACAGCAGATTGCCCGGATGCGGATCGGCGTGGATCTCGCCGTGCACGAACACCTGGTCGAGATACCCGTGCAGCAGTTCCATCGCCAGCGGCGCCATGTCGCGCTCGGTGCGCTGCAGGCCGGTGATGTCGGTGACCTTGGTGCCTTCGACCAGTTCCATCGTCAGCACGCGGGCGCGGGTTAGATCCCAGATCGGCCTGGGCACGAACAGCGCGGGATAAGCGACGAAATGCGCGTCGAAACGGTCGAGGTTCTCGGCTTCGATGCGGTAGTCGAGTTCGGCCAGCAGCGTGCGCCTGAACTCGTGCACCCAGTCGGCAAAGCGGATGCGACGCCCCACTTCGGTGACGCGGTCCACGCCACCGGCGAGGCGGGCGAGGGTGTCGAGATCGTCGCGGATCTGTTCGGTGATGCCGGGTCGCTGCACCTTCACCGCGACCTTGCGGCCGTCGCGCAGCGTCGCGCGGTGCACCTGCGCCAGCGAGGCGGCGCCGAGCGGCGTCTCGTCGAAAGTGTCGAAGATCTTGCTGATGCGCACGCCCAGCGCCTCTTCCACCGCTTCGTGAATCACCTCGAACGGCAGCGGCGCCACGTTGTCCTGCATGCGTTCGAGCGCGGCGAGGTAGGCGGGCGGTACCATGTCGGGCCGCGTCGACAGCGCCTGGCCGATCTTGATGAAGGTCGGGCCGAGCGCTTCGAGATCGTCGACGAAGGCTTCCGGCTTGCCGTCCTCGGTCGCCAGCGCGTCATCCGACGGGGTGGGTTCGAGTTCGAACCCCGACAGCACGCCGGCACTGCGGTACTTCATCAGGAAGCGCAGGATCTGCGCATGGCGTGCGAGCGCGCGGCTGGTGTCGGTCATGCGGTGGACTCCGTTCGTGATGCGCAGCCTACGCAGCGCGGCGTCAACGCCGTCTCACGACCACAGATCCTGTGGGAGCGCGCTTGCGCGCGATGGGACTATCCGGACGAGCCCATCGCGCGCAAGCGCGCTCCCACCAGAAAGACGGTGCAAAGCCGGAACTCAGCGATAGCCGGCCGCCTGCAGTTCGAACAGTTCGGCATAGCGCCCGCCCTGGGTCATCAGTTCGGCGTGCGTGCCGCTGGCCTCGATACGGCCCTGTTCGAGGACGAGAATGCGGTCGGCCATGCGCACGCTGGAGAAGCGATGCGAGATCAGCACCGCTGTGCGGTCCTCCGAGAGTTCCTTGAAGCGGCGGAACACTTCGAACTCGCTGCGCGCGTCCAGCGCCGCGGTGGGTTCGTCGAGGATCATCACCTGCGCCTCGCGCATGTAGGCGCGGGCGATCGCGATCTTCTGCCACTGCCCGCCCGACAGATCGACGCCGGTCTTGAAACGGCGACCGATCAACTGGTCGTAGCCACCGGGCAGGCCGGCGATGAGTTCGTCGGCCATCGAACGGCGCGCAGCATCCTGGATGCGCGCGTCGTCGCCCATGGCCTCGATGCGACCGACACCGATGTTTTCGCCGGCGGTCAGGTGGTAACGCACGAAGTCCTGGAAGATCACGCCGGTGTTCGCGCGCAGTGCGTCGAGGTCGTAATCGCGCAGGTCGCGGCCGTCGAGCAGGATCCGGCCCTCGTCCGGGTCATAGAGTCGCGCCAGCAGTTTCACCAGCGTGGTCTTGCCCGCGCCGTTCTCGCCGACCAGCGCCAGCACTTCGCCGGCCTGCAGGGTGAAGTCGAGATGCCGCACCGCCCAGCGGTCGGCGCCGGGATAGCGGAATCCCACGTTCTCGAACACGAAGCCTTCGCGGATCGGCTGCGGGAACGGCACCGGGTCGGCCGGAGAAATGATCTCCGGTTCGATCGCGAAGAACGAGAACAGATCGTCGAGATACAGCGCCTGGCCGGCGACCTGCGAGAAGCCGACCAGCAGGCTTTCCAGCAGCTGGCGCAGACGCCGGAAGCTGCCGGCGAGAAAGGTCAGATCGCCAATCGTGAAATCGCCGCGCACCGTGCGCCAGGCGATGTAGGCATAGGCGACGTAGTAGCCCAGCGTGCCCAGCGCGGCCAGCAGCGTGCCCCAGAATGCGCGCCGTCGCGCCAGTGAACGGTTTGCGCGGAAGAAACCGTCGGCAAGGGTGCGGTAACGGTCGATCAGGAACCGGTGCAGGCCGAAGATCTTGACCTCTTTCGCGGTCTCCAGGCTCGCGCCGGTCTGGCGCACGTACTCGAGCTGGCGGCGTTCGGGCGTCCACTGGAAGTTGAGCGTGTAGCCGAGCGCGTTGAAGTGCGATTCGCCGATGAAGGCCGGAATCAACGCGATTGCCAGCAGCAGGATCAGCCACGGCGCGTAGACCATCAGGCCGATCGCGAAACTCACCACCGTGATCGCGTCCTGCACCTGGCCGAACAGCTGGCCCATCAGGTTCATGCGGCCCATGGTCTGTCGGCGGGCGCGGTCGAGCTTGTCCTGCAGCTCGGGATCTTCAAAGTCCTCGAGATCGAGTGTCGCCGCGTGTTCCATCAGCCGCACGCTGGTCGCGTTGGTGAACAGCTCCGACAGCAGGTTGTCAGCGTAGCTGACCATGCGGCCGAGCAGATCGGAGCCGATCGCCAGGCCGAACTCCAGTGCGAGCAGCCAGGTTAGATGATCCAGCGCGCCGCCATGCCAGGCGGTGGCGAGATCGTCGAAGGCCACGCCAGCGCCGACGAGACGGATCGCCTCGTCGATGATCAGCTTGCCGATGTAGAGCATCACCACCGGCAGGAATGCGCGTATCAGGCGCAGGCCCAGGCTGGTCAGCGTCAGGCTCGGACTGGTCTGCCAGATCAGCTTCAGGAATGGCCGCAGATTGCGCATCGCGTCGAAGCGTTCGCGCAGACTCGGGCGTTGCGCGCCCGCGGCGGCGCGCTTGGGGGCTGGGGTCGACATGGCGATATCGTATGCGCGCGCGGGGCAGGCCGCTGCGACGGTCAGCGCATTGCGTCGGGTGGCTCGCCGTCGCCGCCGGATTGCAGCGACACCGGCAGGTGCCAGCCGAAGCGCAGCGCCATCAGTCGCAGGCCGAAGCACAGCAGGGCGCCAGCGATTGCGCAGGGCGCCGGCGGCCATTGCAGCCAGTGTCCGATGGCGACCATGGCCGCGCCTGCCAGTGCCGCGACCGCATAGAGTTCGGCGCGCAGCACCAGCGGCACCTGCGCCATCAGCACGTCGCGGGCGATGCCGCCGCCGATGCCGGTCAGCATGCCGAGGCCCGCGGCCATTGGCGCCGGCACGCCGAAATCCAGCGCCTTCTGGGTGCCGACGACGGCGAACAGCGCCAGGCCCATCGCGTCGAACATCCGCACCGGCTGCTGCAGGCGTTCGATCAGCGGCGCCCAGATGAAGGTGATGAGCCCTGCGGCCAGGGTGATCGCCGGATAGCGCCAGTCGCTGAGCGCAGCCACCGGTGTCGCGCCGATCAGCACATCGCGGGTCATGCCGCCGGCGGTCGCGGCGGCGAAGGACAGGACCAGCACGCCGAACAGGTCGAGCCGGCGGCGCACGCCGAGCGTCGCGCCGCTGAGCGCGAACACGAACGTGCCGATGAGGTCGAGCACCAGGACAAGGGTTTCCATATGCGCATTGTGCGCCTGGCGCAACGCACAGGCACGCGGGGGCCGTCGGGGGAGCGCCGCCGATGCCCTAGAATGGGCGGGTTTTCCGCCAGCCTTCGAGCCAGCCGTGACCGCCAGCCACTCCGCATCCCCGGTGTCGTCGACACCCGTGTCGATCCGCCAGGACGACTTCATCCAGTCCGTCGCCGACGCCCTGCAGTACATCAGCTATTACCACCCGGTCGACTACATCCAGAATCTCGCCGCCGCCTACGAGCGCGAGGAATCGCCCGCGGCCAAGGACGCGATCGCGCAGATCCTGATCAACTCGCGCATGTGCGCCGAGGGCCACCGGCCGATCTGCCAGGACACCGGCATCGTCACCGTGTTCCTCGAAGTCGGCATGTCGGTGCGCTGGGACGACGCGACGATGGGCGTCGAGGACATGGTCCACGAAGGCGTGCGCCGCGCGTACAACCATCCGGACAACAAGCTGCGCGCCTCGGTGCTGGCCGATCCCGCCGGCAAGCGCATCAATACAAAGGACAACACGCCGGGCGTGGTCAACGTCAAGATCGTGCCGGGCAACAAGGTGGATGTGATCGTCGCGGCCAAGGGCGGCGGCTCGGAAGCGAAGTCGAAGTTCGCGATGCTCAATCCGTCCGATTCGATCGTCGACTGGGTGCTCAAGACCGTGCCGACGATGGGCGCCGGCTGGTGCCCGCCGGGCATGCTCGGCATCGGCATCGGTGGCACCGCGGAGAAGGCGATGCTGCTGGCGAAAGAGTCGCTGATGGAGCCGATCGACATCGTCGACCTGCAGGCCCGTGGCGCCTCGAGCCGTGCCGAGGAACTGCGGCTCGAGCTCTACGAAAAGGTCAATGCGCTCGGCATCGGCGCGCAGGGCCTGGGTGGCCTGACCACGGTGCTCGACATCAAGGTCAAGGATTTCCCGACCCACGCGGCCAACCTGCCGGTCGCGCTGATCCCGAACTGCGCGGCCACGCGCCATGCGCACTTCACGCTCGACGGCAGCGGCCCGGTGATGCTCGATCCACCGTCGCTCGCCGACTGGCCGGAGCTGACCTACAACCCGACCGGCGCGCGCCGCGTCGACCTCGACACGATCACCCCGGAAGAGGTCACCACCTTCAAGCCGGGCGAGGTGCTGCTGCTGAGCGGCAAGCTGCTGACCGGCCGCGACGCCGCGCACAAGCGCATGGTCGAGATGCTCGACCGTGGCGAGACGCTACCGGTCGATCTCAAGGGTCGCTTCATCTATTACGTCGGACCCGTGGATCCGGTGCGCGATGAAGTCGTCGGTCCCGCGGGCCCGACCACTGCGACGCGCATGGACAAGTTCACCGACCAGATCCTCGAACAGACCGGCCTGCTGGGCATGGTCGGCAAGGCCGAGCGTGGCCCGACCGCGATCGAGGCGATCAAGAAGCACCGTTCCGTGTACCTGATGGCGGTGGGCGGCTCGGCGTATCTGGTGTCGAAAGCGATCAGGGCGGCCAAGGTGCTCGCGTTCGAGGATCTCGGCATGGAAGCGATCTACGAGTTCGAAGTGCAGGACATGCCGGTGACCGTCGCCGTCGATTCCGCCGGCACCTCGGTGCACGAGACCGGTCCGCGCGAATGGAAGGCCCGCATCGGCGGGATTCCGGTGGTGGAGATCGCCTGACCGCGTGCGGACCGGAGCGAAGCACGGCGCCTGCGGGCGCCGTTTTCGTGTGTCACTTCGTATCAAGCATCTTCGCGCTGCATCGCAGTGCGCGCATCGGGCGTTTCGTTGCAGTGGCAAGCGCGGCAGTTTCCGGCGCACGGTTTCGCTTGGCACGCGCCGCCATGCGGAACGCGTGCGCCACGTCCGTGCCCTCAGTCCACGAACTCGTCGAAGGTCTTCCTGCGCCGGAACGGCATCAGATGCTGTTTGACGATGCCCTGCGGCACGGTCTCCAGCTTCATCACGCCGTATTCCTCCGGCCACTGCGACTGGTCGGGCGGCAGCTTGAAAGTGCCCATCAGCATGTCGATCAACGGCAGATGGATCGCGTAGTTGACGTCGATGTAGTCCTGCTGTCGCGCGTGGTGCCAGTGGTGGTAGCGCGGCAGCACCAGCAGGTATTCGAGCCAGCCGAAGCGCACGCCGATGTTGGCGTGGGCAACCACCGCCTGCAGGCCGACGAGGATCACGTAGGCATTGACCGCCGGCGTCGAGAAGCCCAGCACCAGCAGCGGCAGCAGCACGAAGCTGCGCGTGAGCACGATCTCGACGAAGTGGATGCGAGAGCCCGCCAGCCAGTCCATCTCGCGGCTGGAGTGGTGCACGGCGTGGAAGCGCCAGAGCCAGGGAATGTTGTGATACGCCCGATGCAGCAGCGCCTGCGCCAGATCGGCGACGAAGACCGCGATCAGGAATTGCGCCCACACCGGCAGCGACTGGATCGCATCCTTGAGCGCGGGGAACACCGCGAGTCCGGCGATCGTCGACGTCGACGCGGTCACCAGGATCAGGATGAACTGCACCAGCACGTGGCTCATGAAGAAGTAGGCAATGTCGGTGCGCCAGCCGCGGCGCAGTGGCGATACGCGACGCTTGCCGAGATAGCGTTCCAGCGGCACGAACACCAGCGCCGAGAAGAACAACGAGATCACGAACCAGTCGAGGCCGAGCGAGTAGGGCGTCGCACCGATGCTGTCGAACTGCACATTGGTGCCGCCGAGCAGCACCGCGAGCGTCGCGCTGCCCACACCGACCGTGGCGATGCGCTTGTTGCGATCGCGCAGGATCGCCAGCGTGCCGAGGATGAACGCCGCGACCAGGCCGACCAGCAGCAGGTGGCGGGCGAAGCCTTCGTTGTAGATCGCGCGGAACTCGCGGCTGGTCAGCAGCTCCGGGAAATGGAAGCAGACCACGCCGAACACGCTGAGCAGGCCGAGCATGGCCGAGGCGTAGGCGAAGAACGAGCGGCGGGGGCGGGCAACGGCAGCGTCCATGCGTGAACCGGTCGGCGGGAGACGAGGCGGAGCATAAGGCAGATCGCGCCGTCGCCGCCCGGATGGGGCGACGACGGCGTCAGGCCGTCAGTGGACGTGTCAGAACCACTCCAGCAGCGAAATGCCCAGGCCGACGTAGGTCGCCTTGTGGTTGTAATCGATCAGGCTTTCGCCGTAGCCGTCGAAGATCTGCAGGTGGCCGCGGAAGTTCTTGTGGATCGGAAACCCCCAGTCGAACTGCAGTGCACCGTTCGAGCGATCGCCGCCGCGCAGCGAATGACGTGCCATCAATGAAAACTCGTGACCGCCGCGCACATGGGTCAGCGTGATGTCGCCGCGCCCCATGTAGTCCTCGATGTCCGGGTTGTCGTCGTCGCTGCCATCGGAAATGCGCACCCACGGCCGGATCATGACCGCCCAGTTGTCGCGGTCCAGGCCGACGTTGAACATCACCCGGTTCCAGCTGCGCGACAGCGGATCGCCGCGACCGTTGGACTGGTGGTTGATGCCGATCGCTGCCATGCGCCCATGCCAGCCACCGAGGCTGTAGCCGTTGCGGAACACCATCAGCACTTCGGGTTCGTAGTTGGTTTCGCGGAACGGACGTGACGCCTCGGTGTTGTAGACCTGCCAGCGCGAGCTCTGGGTGTAGCCCATCCAGATGTCGCCGTTGCTGCCGAACAGATTCTCGACGGCCTTGGTCTTGAAGCTGATCTGGAACTTGGCCTCCAGGCTGTCGAGTGATTGCGGCGTGGTGACCGTGTTGTCCGGATTCGGTGAGGATGGGGTCTGGTTCTTGTCCGAGGTCCAGAATGCCGGCAGCAGATAGACCGGTTTGTAGGCCCGCATGTTGAAGATGCCGAGCTTGGAATCCTTGGCCAGCTCCCAGCGGCTGTCGAGCAGCGAGCCCTGCCCAGCGTTGGCGATCGCGTCGGCGAGGCGGTCGCCCGCATCGTGGGCATACAGGCTGTGCGAAGTGGCGCCCTCGGCGAGCGCGTCGGCGTGCACGGCGGGATTGCTGCGCAGTGCGCGTGCGACGGCGGCGTCGGTATCGGCCTGCTGCGGTGTGCGCGCAGCACGTCCGGTCATAGAGTCGAAACAGGCCAGGCGCTGGGCATCCTGTTCGAGTGCGACGCAGGCGTCCAGACTCGCCGGCGCAGTCGGTGCGGCCGTCGGCATCCCGGACGTCTGCGCGTGGGCGAGACTGGTGGCTGCGGCCAGAGCGGCAGGCAGTAGGTAAGCGGGTCGCATGATCAGGTCGCGTCCTTGAGCGTGAGGAGGTTGCTTGCGTCGGTACTCTGCACTTCGGCGACCTGGCGGTCGATATCCCGGTTGACCGAGGTATCGACGCCGACACTGGTGGCTGGTTCGTGGTCGACGACCGCCGGCGTGGCGGTCTCCTCTTCCCGTGCCAGCACCACGTGCGTCGTGGTCTTCGGTCCTTGGATCCCGTTGCGCCAGAACGCACCCTTCACGAGGCGGATCGCCTCGCTGCGGGTCTTGCCCAGATCGCTGTGGCGCTGGTCCACCCAGCCGAAGAAGCGCAGCACGCTGCCGTTGGGGCCGAACTCGACCACCGTCCACGAGGGGGCCGGATCGTTGAGCACGCCGTCGATGCTTTCGATCTCGGCCATCGCGACCGCGTGCGCCTTGCGGATCGACTGGCTGGCGTCGATGTTGAAGGAGAAGTCGAAACGCCGCTTCGGGTTGCTGGTGTAGTTGAGGATCACGGCCTTGAACACCAGCGCATTGGGCAGGCGCAGTTCGTTGCCCTCCAGTGTGATCAGCGTCATCGCACGTGCGCTGAGCGCGGCGACCTTGCCCTCATGGCTGTCGATCCTGACCATCTCACCGGGCTCGAACGGGCGACTCAGGCTCAGCAGGATGCCGGCGATGTAATTCTCGGCGATATCCTTGAACGCGAAACCCAGCGCCAGGCCCAGCACGCCGGCCGAACCGAGCATCGCCCCGACCAGCGCCGTGGCATTGAGCAGATCCAGCGCGATCAGAATGCCGATTAGCAGGATCACCGTGCGCACTGCGCGCCGGATCAAACCGTCGAGATACGGATTGCGGGTGCGCAGCCGCAGCCAGTGCAGACGCTGCGAGACGAAGCCGCCGATCCACGAGGCGATGAGGACGATCAGCGCGGCGACGAGCAGCAGCGGCAGGTTCGCGACCAGACGCAGCACGCGCGCTTCGGCTTCGTCGTAGACCTGGTCGAGGCGGGTGCGCACATCCACCTCCTCGACGACTGCGGCAGGCGCGGCTGTGGTCGCAGCAGTGGCGTCAGGATCTGTCGGGGCGGTCGACGCGGCGGCGACAGGCGCGACTTGCGCTGCCGCCGGCGCAGCATGGACCGGTGCGGCGAAGGCACATGCCAGCACGGCGAGCAGTACGCCCGCGCGTACGGCACTCAGGCGCTGTGGTGCGGGATCGAGCGAAACGGTATCGGGCATGTGGCGTGCGGTCGTCGTGGTCTGCGGTGCGACGATAGTGCACTCACCACCACCAGGCGAATGCGAAGACCGCGAGCATCAGCACTGCAAGTGCGAGCTTCAGCGCCACACCGATCGCGATGCCGATCCAGGTGCCGACGCCGACGCGCGTCGCCTGGCCGATGCCACCCGGCCGCAGATCGCGGCGGCTGATCAGTTCACCGGCCACCGCGCCGACGAAGGGGCCGGCGAACAGGCCAGGCAATCCGAAGAACAGACCGACGAAGGTGCCGACCACGGTCCCCAGCAACGCGAGCCGGCTGGCGCCGACACGTTTCGCCCCGACCGCCGTTGCCCAGAAATCGACCACGAACGACACCACGGTCAGCACGCCCAGCGCGACCAGCGACCAGACGCCGATGCGCTCGAAGCCATCCGCCCATGCCGCCAGCAGCATGCCGGCGAACATCAAGGGCACACCCGGCAATGCAGGCAGCACGACACCGGCCAGACCGATCAGGACGAGCAGCGCTGCGAGTAGGTAGAGCAGGGCACTCAGGTCCACGCTGCAGCGCCTCGAAATGGCGTCGCAGCCCGGTTCCAACGGTCGCGAAAAGATGGGGTGAGCCCGGATTGCATTTTCATAAACAGCGGGGTACTTTGCGATCGCTGTGTTTGTCAAGGTCACCGTGAACCGTGACCCTGCGTGAAGTAGATTCGTGTTGGCTTGTCCCACCCGGTCCGCTGCATCGTCGCACCCGTGTTCTCCTTGCAACCAGCCGCCGTATCAGGCGTTCCATCGATCAACTATCGAAACGTTCCAGGGAGAGAGAGCAACATGGCAGATCGCGAGACCGGTACCGTCAAGTGGTTCAATGACGCCAAGGGCTTCGGCTTCATCAGCCGCGAAAGTGGTGAAGACGTATTCGTGCATTTCCGCGCCATCCAGGGCACGGGTTTCAAGTCGCTGCAGGAAGGCCAGCAGGTCTCGTTCGAGGTCGTGCAGGGTCAGAAGGGTCTGCAGGCGGACGCTGTCACGCCGCTCTGATCCCGACGGATTCGAGCCAGAAAAAACCCGGCCTGCGCCGGGTTTTTTCTTGTCCGCTCGTGGCGCCGATCAGTAGGCGTAGGCCTGGCCGTTCTGCACGCGCACGTTCGAACCTTCGCGCAGACCACCGACATCGCTCTGCGACAGCACCGTGGTGCGGCCGTCCTGCATGCGGACGTGGACGTTGTAGTGGGTGCCGCCGCCCTCGGTACGGTTCTGGATCGCATTGCCGGCCAGCGCGCCGCCGACTGCACCCGCGCCGATCGCCACATTACGACGGCCTTCGCTGTCGGTGTTGCGACGTGCGAGTTCCTTCGCGGCGACCGCACCGACGACGCCACCGATCAGTGGACCGGCGATATTGGGATTGCTGTTGCCGCGGACGGTTTCGATCCGCGTGACGGTGCCGCAGTCATAGCAGTTCGCGGGACGGCCGTAGCCGCTGTTGCCATAACCGCTGTTGCCGTAACCGTTGCCGTATCCGGGCGAGGTCGCGCAGCCGGCGAGGGCGATGGATGCGGCCAGTGCGGCGGTTCCGATCAGACCAGTCTTCATGGGGCTAACCTCCGGTTGCTTTCGCAGCATTTTGCAGGGAGCGCGGGCGTGATCGACCCGACGGGCCAACGCTAGGCAGTTGTGCGTGAATACCGCAGCAATTCCGCCGCGTCTGCCGGACACATGCAGCGCCCGTTCAGTCGAAGCTTGCCGCCTGCCTCAGCCGCGCATGTCCTGATGGCAGGCGCTACACGTCTCGCCGACCGAATCGATCGTCGCGCGGAGACTGGCGCAATCCGCCGGCAGGGCTGCCAGCGCCCTGTCGAGCGTGCGACGCGTATCGGCGGCATGCGCGACGAAGCCGCGATGGTCGCGCAGGTCGGGGAAGGCAGGCTCCAGATCGTTCGACAGGGCCTGCATCGTCTGTAGATGCGCGAGGGTGTCGCTGGGTTCGCAGCGGTTCGATTCCAGATTCCCCGACAGCTGCGCCATTTGCGCCTGGTAGAGCTGCATCAGTGCGGCGGGGTACCGGTCCTGCCAGGTCTTGCGGGCATCGAAAGTGCGCAGCATCACCACGATCAGCACGACGCCGACGAGCAGGCCGATCGCGAACACAACCAGATAGCCGGCCGCCGATGACGGCGTGCGGGGCGGTGGCGCGGCGGACGGAGGTGTCGTGGACATCGCGGATTCCTGGCGGGGCGCTGGGCGGCGCGACCTTAGCACGCGGCCGTGCGCCGCCCGCCGCCGTTAAACTGTGCACATGGACGAAGACGCACGCGCACGCTTTTCCGGCATCGAACGCCTCTACGGGCAGGGCAGCGTCACGCGCCTGCTGCAGCGGCATGTCGCGGTGGTCGGTCTGGGCGGCGTGGGCTCGTGGGTGGCCGAAGCGCTCGCGCGGACCGGTGTCGGCGCGCTGACGTTGATCGATGCCGACGACATCTGCGTGTCCAACACCAATCGGCAGTTGCCTGCGCTGGCCGGCCAGTATGGTCGCAACAAGGCCGAGGCGATGGCCGAGCGCTGCCGCGCGATCAATCCTGCGATGGAACTGCATGCCGTGCAGGCCTTCGTGACGCCGACGAATCTGGAGGACATGCTGGGCGGCGGTTTCGATCTCGTCATCGATGCCTGCGACAGCTTCCGCAGCAAGGTCGAACTGATCGCCTGGTGCCGGCGCCGCAAGCTGCCGGTGATCACGGTCGGCGCCGCGGGTGGTCGTATCGATCCGACCCTGGTGCGGGTCCGCGATCTGTCGCGCACCGAGCACGATGCGATGCTCGCGCTGATCCGCAAGAAACTGCGCGCGGAGTTCAATTTCCCGAAGACGGCCAAACGCTACTTCGGCGTGTCGGCGATCTATTCGCTGGAGAATGTGCGTTATCCGCAGGCGGACGGCACGGTCTGCGGCATCCGCCCGCAACTGGGCCCGGACGCGGCATTGAACCTCGATTGCGGCAGCGGGTTGGGCGCGGCGACGCACATCACCGGCGCCTTTGCGTTCGCGGCCGTGGGGCGCGCGATCGAGCTGTTGCTCAAGCCGTCGGCCGACGCCGCAGCCTGAGCTCGCGCTTCAGTCCGCTGCGATCCGGAACAGCGAAAGCGCATTGCGCGAGGTCTGCGCGGCGACGTCATCGGGCGTGAGACCGCGCAGCTGCGCCACCACGTCTCGGATGCGGGTCAGTCGGGCGGGCTCGTTGCGCTGACCGCGGTGGTCGGCGTCGGGCTGGTCGGGCGCGTCGGTTTCGAGCAGCAGCTGTTCGAGCGGCATATCCGCGACCACGCGATGCAGACGCTTCGCGCGGTCATAGGTCAACGGTCCGCCGAGTCCGATCAGGAATCCGATCTTCCACAGCTGCGCGGCCTGCTCGGGGCTGCCGCTGAAGCTGTGGACCACACCGCGTAGACCGTCGAAGCGACGCAGCAGGCCGATGGTCTCTTCGACCGCACGTCGTGCATGCACGATCACCGGCAGGTCGTGCGCATGCGCGAGTCGCAACTGGCCTTCGAAGTAATGCAGCTGCGCGTCGGCATCGAGGCCTTCGACGAAATGATCGAGCCCGCACTCGCCGATCGCGACCGGCCGTTCGCGTTCGATCCATTCGGCGAGTGCCTCGAGGTGCTCGAGCCGGTGATGGGGCAGGAACGTCGGATGCAGCCCATAGGTCGCGTGCAGGCCGGGCGCGGCAGCGCAGACCTCACGCAGCTTCGGCCAGGCCTGCGCATGTGTCGCCGGGATCACCTGGTGTTCGATCCCGGCCTGACGCGCACGTGCGACGACGGCGTCGCGATCGGGATCGAACTCCGGCGCGTCGAGATGGCAGTGGCTGTCGACCAGCATCGCGATGCTCAGGAGCGACGCGCCTCGCCATCGAGCGGCGGTCGCGGCGCGTCATCGCCCGGCCTGGGCGCGCGCTTGCGCTTGGCCAGCATCACGGTCGCGAGGCCGAGCAGCACCTCGTCGACGAGGATGATCGGATCAGGAATCAACAGGTTCACGCCGAACAGCACGGCGGTGACCATGAAGATGCGTGGGTAGCTCAGCCGCGACAGCCAGGCGATGAGCGGGGCGGACAAAACATTGCGCACGGCGGGCTCCAACGGCGGACTACAGAGGGCAGATGGACGCTAGCACGCCATTCCGCAACCCCGGTTTAGCGGATCGTCAGCCTGGAGTGCCGAATCCCGGTGGCTGTTCAGCATTGGAATGCTGCAATCGGCACCAAGAACGAAACAGGCCGTCCAGGTCGAAAGGAGAGAGCGATGAAGAGCAATACGATCGCGATTGCATTGGCATCCCTGCTCGTGGGCGGCGTGGCCGTCGGTGCGTATCACAACAGCCGCGAGGCGGTCGATCCGATCGCAGGTGCGGACGTCGCTGGCGCCATCGACGCGAAGACCGGCGAACCTGTCGGCGAAGCGCGCGATGCGCTCGACTACGCGGACGTCGTCGACGTCCGCCCGGTCACCGAGACTGGACAGCTCTACGCCACCGTGCTCGGCAGCGAGCCGATCCGCGAGACCATGACCAGCAGCTCGCCGCGCGAAGTCTGCGAGGACGTCGTGGTGCAGGAGCGTCTGCCCGAGCGCGACGGCAATGTCGGCGGCACGGTCGTCGGTGCTCTGGTCGGTGGCCTGGTCGGCAACCAGATCGGCAGCGGCAACGGCCGCAAGCTGGCGACCGCCGCCGGCGCGACCGCCGGTGGCTTCGTCGGCAACCGCGTCGACCGCAACCATGTCGGTGGCCGCGTCACCGAGCGTGTCGACCGCCAGTGCCGCACCGTGCAGGACTCCTCGCAGTCCTCACGCGTGGTCGCCTACAACGTCAGCTACCGCAACCCGGACGGCACCACGGGTTCGATGCGTACCGACGCCAAGCCCGGCAACCGCATCCTGCTGGGTGACGAAGAGCGTACGGTCGGCTACGACGTGACCTACGTCTATGACGGTACCGAGCGTACGATCCGCATGGACGAGCGTCCGGAAGCGCGTCTGCCGGTCATCAACGGCCGCATCATGACCGCCGCGCTGGAAACGCCGGCGCAGCGCCAGTAACGATCCACCGCGTCATCACGTGACCCGAAGGGCCGGCACATGCCGGCCCTTCGCATGTCCGGGCGGCTCGGCACGCGATCGTTGCCGCCGATACAATCGGCCGATCACCCTCCGGGACGATCCGCCATGGCCCTGCATCCCTTTGATCTGTACGACGTGCGTTCGCTGCTGTCCGACGAGGAGCGGGCGGTGCAGGACGCGGTGGCGCGTTTCACCGACGAACGCGTGCTGCCGATCATCGGCGACTGCTTCGACCAGGCGCGCTTCCCGAATGAACTGGTTCCCGAGATGGCCGGTCTCGGTTTGCTCGGCGCGACGCTGCCGGAGGAATATGGCTGCGCCGGCCTCAACTCGGTCAGCTACGGTCTGATCTGCCAGGAACTCGAACGCGGCGATTCCGGTCTGCGCAGCTTCGCCAGCGTGCAGTCCTCGCTGTGCATGTATCCGATCTTCGCCTACGGCAGCGAGGAGCAGCGCCGACGCTGGCTGCCGGACATGGCCAAAGGCGAAATCATCGGCTGCTTCGGTCTGACCGAAGCGCACGGCGGCTCGGACCCGGCGAACATGAAGACCCATGCGAAACGCGACGGCGACGACTGGGTGCTCAACGGTTCGAAGATGTGGATCACCAACGGCAATCTGGCCCACGTCGCGATCGTCTGGGCGCAGACCGAAGACGGCATCCAGGGGTTTCTGGTCGAGCGGGATTTTGCCGGGTTCACCGCGCAGGAGATCAAGCACAAGATGAGCCTGCGGGCATCGGTGACCAGCGCGCTGTACTTCGATGGCGTGCGCGTGCCGGAGGCGAACCGCCTGCCGAACGTCAAGGGATTGAAGGGTCCGCTGGGCTGCCTGACCCAGGCGCGCTACGGCATCACCTGGGGGCCGATCGGCGCGGCGATCGCCTGTCTCGACGAAGCGCTCAACTACTCCAAGGAACGCATCCTGTTCGAGCGCCCGGTGGCGGCGACGCAGAGTGCACAGATCAAGATGGCCGACTGGGCGCGCCGCATCACCAGCGCGCAGCTGCTGTCGCTGCAGCTCGGCCGTCTGAAGGACGCGGGCAACATGCAGCCCACGCAGGTATCGCTGGCGAAGTGGAACAACTGCCGTATGGCGATCGACATCGCGCGCGAGGCGCGTGACCTGCTCGGCGGCGCCGGTATCACCACCGAACACAGCCCCATCCGCCACGCGCTCAACCTCGAATCGGTGATCACCTACGAGGGCACCGAGACCGTGCACCAGCTGGTGGTCGGGCGCGAGCTGACCGGCATCAACGCGTTCTGAAACCGAGGCATCCGGGCGCTGAGCGCACGTCCGGGTTCCAGTGCGGCTGCAACGACGTTCCAGGAGACATGACGTGTCGTATCCGGATGTCCAGATTGAGACCGAACGCCTGATCCTGCGCCTGCCGCGGCGTGAGGATTTCGAGCCCTACGCGAACTTCTCCAGCGAAGAGGAGACCATGCGTCACCTCGGCGGCGTGCAGCCGCCGCCGGTGGCCTGGCGCAGCCTCGCGGGATTGGTGGGCAGCTGGCAGTTGCTGGGATTCGGCATGTTCTCGGTGATCGAGAAAGCCAGTGGCGAGTGGATCGGCCGGGTCGGGCCGTGGCAGCCGTTCGGCTGGCCGGGCACCGAGGTGGGCTGGAGTCTGCGACGTGCATCGTGGGGGCAGGGCTACGGGCCGGAAGCGGCCGCCGCGACGATCGACTGGGCGTTCGACACACTGGACTGGGACGAGGTGATCCACACCATCGACCGGGCCAATACCGGTTCCAAGCGCGTCGCGGAGAAGCTGGGATCGCGCTTCCTGCGCATGGGCCTGCTGCCCGCGCCGTTCGACGGCAATCCGGTGGAGATATGGGGCCAGACGCGCGCGCAATGGCAGGCGGCCCGGGCGAACCGCGCATGACCGTCGTTCACGGCTACTCGCCGTCCGGCAACTGCCACAAGGTGCGCCTGCTGCTTGAGCAGCTGGGCCGGCCGTACACGTGGATCGAGACTGACAGCAGTCGCGGCGAAACGCGCACGCCGGCGTATCTGGCGAAGAATCCGAACGGCCAGGTGCCGATGCTGGAGCTCGACGACGGCCGCGTGCTGGTCGAATCGAACGCGATCCTGTGTTTTCTCGCCGCCGGCACGCCACTGCTGTCGCGCGACCCCTGGCAGAACGCGCAGGCGCTGCGCTGGATGTTCTTCGAGCAGTACAGCCATGAGCCGGCGATCGCGGTCGCGCGTTTCATCCGCGGCTGGACCGACGCCGACTCGCCGCGCCGCGCGGAACTGCCCACGCTGCAGGCGCGTGGCCATCGTGCGCTGGCGGTGATGGACGGCCATCTGACTGCCGGCGCGACATGGTTCTCCGGCAGCGCCTATGGCGTCGCCGACATCGCGCTGTTCGCCTACACCGCTGTGGCGCCTGACGGCGGCTTCAACCTCGCCCCGTATCCCGCATTGCGTGACTGGCTCGCGCGCGTGCGGGGCACGCCCGGTTTCATCGACATGCCGGCGCCCGCGCCGGTGAACGCCGCGAGGCTCGCGGCCACGGACTGAAGGTGACTCGATGTTTGCAGTCGTTCCCGATCCGATTCCGGCCCGGATGAAGGGCCTCAACCGCGCCGAGATCTGCGACGCGAATTTCCAGCAGTTCGTCCGTGAGTGGGACGGCCCGCGTGACGCGCCGCCGGCCGACGACGCGGCGATCCTCGCCGGCAGCGCGCTCGATGCGCGCAGTTTCCGGGAACTGTTCGAGTCGCAGCTGATCAGCCGCCATCTCGATCTGATGGCGCGGGTGCTGCGTGTGCAGAACAAGGTCTTCTACACGATCGGGTCCAGCGGTCACGAAGGCAATGCGATGGTCGCGCGCGCCACGCGCCACACCGATCCGGCCTTCCTGCACTACCGCAGCGGCGGCTTCATGGCCGAGCGTTTCCGGAAAATCCCGGGCATGGATCCGGTGATGGATTCCGCACTGTCGTTCGCCGCCAGCGCGGACGATCCGGCCAGCGGCGGCCGCCACAAGGTCTGGGGCAGCAAGCCGCTGTGGGTGCTGCCGCAGACCTCGACCATCGCCTCGCATCTGCCCAAGGCGCTCGGCACCGCGATCGCGATCGAGCACGCGCGCCGGATCGGCCATGCGCTGCCGGTGCCCGCCGACAGCATCGTCGTATGCTCGTTCGGCGATGCGTCGAGCAATCATGCGACCGCACAGACCGCGTTCAACGCCGCGGCGTACACCGCCTACCAGAAGCTGCCGGCACCGGTGCTGTTCGTCTGCGAGGACAACGGCATCGGCATTTCGGTGAAGACGCCGGACGGCTGGATCGCGCGCAACTTCGCGCACCGGCCCGATCTCGACTATTTCGCCGCCGACGGACTGGATCTGGCAGCGGGCTATGGCGATGTCGAGCGTGCCGTCGCGCACTGCCGGCGCACGCGACGGCCGACCTTTCTGCATCTGCGCACGACCCGGCTCATGGGCCACGCCGGCACGGACTTCGAGATCGAATGGCGCGCGCTGGCGGAGCTGTGCGCGGTCGAGGCCAGCGATCCCTTGCTGCGCAGCGCGGCGATCGCGCTCGAATCCGGCCTGCTATCCCAGGATGCGCTGCTGGAACTCTACGATGCCATGCGCGCGCGCTGCTTCGCCGCGGCTGGGGACGCCGACCGTCGTCCGCGCCTGACCCGTCTCGACGATGTCATGGCACCGCTCGCGCCGTACTCGCCCGAGCAGGTCCGCGCGGAGGCGACGCGCACGCCCGACGAAGCGGCGCGCATCACGGCCTTCGGCAGCGAAGCTTCTCTGCCCGAACGCCAGCCGCCGAGGCATCTGGCGGTGCAGATCAATCAGGCGCTGCACGACCTGTTCGCCAAGTATCCCGAAGCACTGCTGTTCGGCGAGGACGTCGCACAGAAGGGCGGCGTCTACACCGTGACGAAAGGCCTGCAGAAGGCTTTCGGCGGGCGACGCGTATTCAATACGCTGCTCGACGAAACGACGATCCTCGGCCTGGCGCAGGGCTTCGCCAACATGGGCATGCTCGCGCTGCCCGAGATCCAGTACCTCGCGTATTTCCACAACGCCGGCGACCAGATCCGGGGCGAGGCGGCGAGCCTGCAGTTCTTCAGCAACGGGCAGTACCGCAATCCGATGGTCGTGCGCATCGCGTCGCTGGGCTACCAGCGCGGCTTCGGCGGGCATTTCCACAACGACAATTCGATCGCGGCGCTGCGCGACATTCCCGGCATCGTCGTCGGCTGCCCCTCGCGTGGCGACGACGCGGCCACGATGCTGCGTACGCTCACCGCGATGGCCAAGGTCGACGGTCGCGTGTGCCTGTTCCTCGAACCGATCGCGCTGTACATGACCAAGGATCTGTACGCGGCCGGCGATGGCGCCTGGTCGACGGCGTATCCGCCGCCCGACCAGGCGATGCCGTTCGGCGAAGCACGCGTCTATGGTGGGAACGCGACCGATCTGGTCGTGCTGACCTTCGGCAACGGCGTTCCGATGAGCCTGCGCGCGGCGCGGGCGATCGAGGCCGAGCGCGGCTGGAAAGTACGCGTGGTCGATCTGCGCTGGCTGCTGCCGCTCAACGAAGGCGAGATCGCCCGCCATGTCGGCGAATGCGCGCGCGTGCTGGTGGTCGACGAGGGGCGTCGAAGCGCGGGCATGGGCGAGGGCATCGTCACCGCGATCGCGGAGGCTGGTTTCGGCGACACGCCGCTGCGGCGCGTGGTGGGCGCCGATACGTTCACGCCGCTGGCGGGCGCGGCGTTCCTGGTGATTCCGTCGGAGGCGGATATCGTGGCGGCGGCGCTGACGATGGTGTGAGGCGCTGTCGGAACCGGGGGCGCGTCTTGCCAGCCGGATGGAATGATGACCTCTCCCTCTGGGAGAGGTCGACGCGCGCAGCGCGTCGGGTGGAGGGGAGGGGCTCGACAGGAGTGTTACCAGATAGCGCCCTCATCCGCCCTGCGGGCACCTTCCCCCAGAGGGGGAAGGATCTCGCCGGATCGACGTCGCGATCTGCGTCAATCTGCCAGACGCACCCGCACTTCCACGCGCCGGTTCGGCGCCAGGCAGGTGATCAGCGCCTGACCACGCTCGGACTTGCACTCGGTCACCGGTTCGACATCGCCGCGCCCCACGGCGGTGATGCGCTCCGACGGCACGCCGTGTTCGACCAGATAGTCGCGCACGGCCTCGGCGCGGCGGTTCGACAGGCGCAGGTTGCCCTGCGGGTTGCCGATGCGGTCGCTGTGGCCGATGACGTGGACGACATCGAGTGTGCGGCCCGACAGGCGGCCGGCGAGTGCATCGAGTGCGGCGCGGCCGGCCGGGCTGACGTCGCCGATGTCGGACTTGCCGAATGCGAACAGGCCGTCGGCATCGAGCTGCTCGACGAAGGCGGTCGGTGCGGGCGGCGGTGGCGGCGCGGAGGGTTGCACCGGCGCCGAACTGGCGCAGGCAGCGAGTACACACGTGACAACGGACGCGGCAAGCGCCGCGGACAGCGAACTGAGCTTCATGACGACCCCTTGGATGGTTCCCCTGATCCATGTCACCACGCCGGCATCGGCCCGTGCGGCGACGGCTTCGACATTCCCCCGGGCGCGTACGCCCCCTGTCGCGGCCGAGCATAGCAGCCGGATCACGACAGTCGGGTGGTGGTTCTCCGGTGCGGGGAAACCCGCGGAATCAGCGGGCGAGGCCGTCCTGCAACGGGGTGTCGACGACGTCGATCCCAGCGACCTGCAGCGGCGCGTCAGGGCGTGCGAGCGGCAATACAGCCAGGAGTACCTCACCCGCGACAGACACGACCTTGCCCAGCGCCTGTTCGCCGGTCCGCACGTCTTCGCCAGGCGCGGCACCGGTTGCGCCGCGCAGGACCACCAGGCCGCGTTTCGCCTGGCCCAGGAAATGCGTGCGCGCGACGACCTCCTGTCCCGGATAGCAGCCCTTGGCGACACTGAAGGCGCGCAGCCGCTCCAGCGACAGTTGCTGCGGCGTCCACTGTTCGCGCTGCTCCGCATCGAGGCGGGGCAGGCCGTGGGCGAGATCGAAGGCACGCCAGCGCAGCTGCGCATCGGGATCGTATGCGCTCCCGGGATCGGTTTCGCGCAGCACGAGCGTGCGCGGTCCGGTTGGCGAGCCGAAATCAAGCTCGATGGCGGACGCATCGATCGCGGCGGTCGCGCCTTGCGCAATCGAAGGCGAGGCGAACCGTCCGGTCGCAGAAACGCCGCTGCGCACCTCGACCGAGACCTTGCTGCGGAAGACGTAGCGTTTCAGTGCTGTTGCCAATGCATCGGCATCGCCATCGAGCACGATCAGATCGAGTCGCTCCGAATCGCGCCGCAGGACTGCGAACAAGGCCACCAGGCGGCCTTTGGGCGTCAACCAACCGCTCCACTGCCACTGTCCGTCGGTCAGTGCAGCGATGTCGCTCATGAACTGCGCTTGCGCGAATGCGATGCAGTCGCGTCCTGAAAGTGTCAGCAACGCGAGCTCGGGAAGTGCGAAAGACGGATCGGGTGCGGATTGCAGCTTGTCTGACATGGCTGTGGGAACTAAAATTGAACGAATGACCAACCCGGACATCATAGGCGAGCAGGCGGACACACCGTCGCCCGCGCCTGCGGAAATGCCTGTTCCGGCATCGCCGCCCGCAGAAGAGATCGGAGGCCGCAACGGTCTTGATCCCACGCGGTATGGCGACTGGGAAAAGAACGGTCGTTGCATCGATTTTTGATCCGTCACGTCGTGTCTGGCGGGCAGATCCGCAGTACCAGCCACGCGGCGAGACGCCGCCAGCGAGGAGAGCGCTACAACGATGGCACACCGTAACCGTCCCTTGTCACCGTTCATGCTCGGCACGCTGTATCGCCTGCAGATCACATCGGTGATGTCCCTGATGCACCGGGTCACCGGCATCATCGCCTCGGTCGGTGCATTCGGCCTCGCCTGGTGGTTGCTCGCTGTCGCCAAGGGTGGCGACGCCTACGCGAGCGCTTCGGCCTGCCTGGGTTCGCCGCTCGGCACGCTGGTACTCGCGGCATTCACCTTCGCGCTGGTCTACCACCTGCTCAACGGCATCCGCCATCTGATGTGGGATGCGGGCATGGGCTTCGAACTGCCGGAGGTCTATCGCTCCGGGTACACCGTGATCGCGCTCGCCGTCGTGCTGACCGCCGTGATCTGGTTCATTGCATTGCGGGGTGGCGCATGAGCGAGTCGAAGACGCCGGACCAGGCCGTGCAGCGGCCTGATTTCCGTACGCCGGTCGGTCGCGCCCGCGGCCTGGGCTCGGGCAAGACCGGAACCGGTCATTTCTGGTGGCAGCGTGTCACCGCCGTGGCGCTGGTACCGCTGGTCGCATGGTTCATCGGCACGCTGGTGTCGCTGGCCGGCGCCGATCTGGCCACCGTGCAGACCGTCATCGCGCGTCCGTTCAACGCGATCGCGTTCGCGCTGTTCGCCATCGCGATGTTCTGGCACGCCAAGCTCGGCCTGCAGGTGGTGATCGAGGATTACATCCACCAGCGCGCGCTGGAGGTCAGCCTCCAGCTCCTCGTCACATTCGCCTGCGCCGCTGGCGCGCTCGCATCGCTGTACGCGATTGCGCGCATCGCACTGCTGGGCTGAGAACCACATGACCAACGCTTACAAGATCACCGAACACACCTACGACATGATCGTCGTCGGCGCCGGCGGCGCCGGCCTGCGCGCGACCTTCGGCCTGGCCCACAAGGGCCTGCAGACCGCATGTCTGACCAAGGTCTTCCCGACGCGCTCGCACACGGTGGCGGCGCAGGGTGGCATTTCCGCCGCGCTCGGCAACATGGGCGACGACGACTGGCGCTATCACTTCTACGACACGATCAAGGGCTCCGACTGGCTGGGCGACCAGGACGCCATCCAGTACATGTGCCGCGAGGCGATCCCCGCGATCATCGAGCTCGAGCACCAGGGCGTGCCGTTCTCGCGCACCGAGGAGGGCAAGATCTACCAGCGTCCGTTCGGCGGCATGACCACCGAATACGGCAAGGGCATCGCCCAGCGCACCTGCGCCGCGGCCGACCGCACCGGCCACGCGATCCTGCACACGCTCTACCAGCAGTCGCTGGCGCATGACGCGCGCTTCTTCATCGAGTACTTCGCGCTCGACCTGATCATGGACGAGGACGGCGCCTGCCGCGGCGTGCTCGCACTCGACATGGCCGAGGGCACGCTGCATCTGTTCCGCGCCCAGGGCGTGGTGCTGGCGACCGGCGGCTACGGCCGCGCGTACTTCTCCGCGACCTCCGCGCACACCTGCACCGGCGACGGTGGCGGCATGGCGCTGCGCGCCGGCCTCGGCCTGCAGGACATGGAGTTCGTGCAGTTCCACCCGACCGGCATCTACGGCGCGGGCTGCCTGATCACCGAAGGCGTACGCGGCGAAGGCGGCATCCTGCGCAACGCCAGCGGCGAGCGCTTCATGGAGCGCTACGCGCCGAACGCCAAGGATCTCGCCTCGCGCGACGTCGTCTCGCGTTCGATGACGATGGAAATCCGCGAAGGTCGTGGCGTCGGCGCGCACAAGGATCACATCCATCTGGATCTGACCCATCTCGATCCGAAGGAGATCCACGAGAAGCTGCCCGGCATCGCCGAGAGCGCGAAGATCTTCGCCGGCGTCGACGTCGAGAAGCAGCCGATTCCGGTGATTCCGACTGTCCACTACAACATGGGCGGCATTCCGACCAACTACCACGGCGAGGTCGTGCAGTTGAAGGACGGCAATCCGGATGCGGTGGTCCCGGGCCTGTACGCGATCGGCGAGGCCGCCTGCGTGTCGGTGCACGGCGCCAACCGTCTGGGTTCGAACTCGCTGCTCGACCTGGTGGTGTTCGGTCGCGCGGTGGCCAATCGTGCGGCCGAAACCATCAAGCCCGGTGCACGCCACAAGCCGCTCGCCAAGGACGCCTGCGACAAGGCCCTGTCGAACCTCGACGGCCTGCGCAACGCCAGCGGCAGCACGCCGACCTCGGTGATCCGCGACAACATGCAGCGCACGATGCAGAACGACGCCGCCGTGTTCCGCACCAGCAAGACGCTGGCCGAGGGTGTCGACAAGATCCGCGAGATCCACGCCTCGTTCGCCGACGTCAAGGTCAGCGACCGCTCGATGGTGTGGAACTCCGACCTGATCGAGACCATGGAACTGCAGAACCTGCTGGGCCAGGCGCTGGTCACCATCGTCTCGGCCGAGAACCGCAAGGAATCCCGCGGCGCGCACGCGCACGAGGACTTCCCGGACCGCGACGACGAGAACTGGCACAAGCACACGCTGTGCTGGGCCGACAATGCCGGCAACACGCAGATCGATTACCGCCCGGTGCACATGTACACGCTCGACGACGAAGTCGAAGTCGTGCCGCCGAAAGCACGCGTTTACTGAGCCGGGGAACCCAGATGGCAGAATTTTCGCTTCCGAAGAATTCCAAGGTGCAGCAGGGCCGGCACTTCCCGGCCACGGGCGCCAAGCGCACGCGCACGTTCAAGGTCTATCGCTGGAATCCCGATGACGGCCGCAATCCGTCGACGGACACCTACGAGATCGATCTCGACAAATGCGGTCCGATGGTTCTCGACGCACTGATCAAGATCAAGAACGAGATCGATCCGACGCTGACCTTCCGCCGTTCGTGCCGTGAGGGCATCTGCGGTTCGTGCGCGATGAACATCGACGGCACGAACACGCTGGCTTGCACCCGCGCGATCGAGGACTGCAAGAAGGCCGAGGTGCCGATCTATCCGCTGCCGCACATGGAAGTGGTCAAGGATCTGGTGCCCGACCTGACGCATTTCTACGCGCAGTACGCGTCGATCCAGCCGTGGCTGCGGACGCAGACGCCGGCGCCGCCGGACCGTGAGCGCCTGCAGTCGAAGGAAGACCGCGCGAAGCTCGACGGTCTGTACGAGTGCATCCTGTGCGCCTGCTGCTCGACGAGCTGCCCGAGCTACTGGTGGAACGGCGACCGCTATCTCGGCCCGGCAGTGCTGCTGCAGGCCTACCGCTGGATCATCGACAGCCGCGACGAAGACACCGGTGCGCGTCTGGACGATCTGGAAGATCCGTTCAAGCTCTACCGCTGCCACACGATCATGAACTGCGCCCGGACCTGCCCGAAGGGCCTGAATCCGGCCAAGGCGATCGGCGAGATCAAGCAGCTGATGCTGGCGCGACGGGGCTGATCGATGGGCGCCTGGTCGGTGCGGGTGCATCGATCGGGCGCGAAGCGCGGGATACGTGGCGGTCGGCTGCGTATCCCCTCATATCCGCGAAGGCGCGTCGCCTTCCCGGAAAACAATCACCGTCGCCCCAGCGAACGCTGGGGCCCATCTTGACCTTGATCCTCGCCACGAAAATGGGTCCCAGCTTTCGCTGGGACGACGGACGGGTCCAGTTCGCCCCGGACGCAGGCTCTCCCAAGGCCACCGGGATGATGGACCTGAATCCGGCTTGCCCGAAGCAGATACTTTGATGACCCACGACGACGCCACCGAACTCCGCCGTCTGCGCTGGCGCAGCCGGCGCGGCATGCGCGAACTCGACCGGTTGTTCGAACGCTGGCTCGACCGCTGCTGGGCCACTTCCACTGAAGCCGAGCGCGAAGTTTTCCGACGGTTGCTGGACTGCGAGGACGATAGGCTCTGGAAGTGGTTCCTCGGCCATGAGCGTTCCGACGATGCGCAGCTCGACACCCTCGTCCAGTCGATCCGGCAACTCCCGCCCGACTGAATCATTGCCGCTGCGGCTGGCGTGGCGGCCTTCGATCCTGCTGCAGACCATGCTTGCGGTGATCGGCCTCTGCGCCTGCGTCGCGCTGTGGCTCTCCGAACTCCCATTGATCGCGACCGCCTGCGCGATGCCGCTGGTCATCGCCGCGACCCTGCATCGCATCGCCGTCGAGCGACGCGCGCCGGTGCGCGCACTCGTGATCGATGCCGCAGGTGCCGTCGACCTCGATGGCGTCGTCCTCGACAAGCCGCAACTCGAATGGCGCGGCCCGCTGGCGATCCTGTACTGGCGCGATGGTCGCCGCGTGCGTCGACTGCTGTGGTGGCCCGACACGCTGCCGCCGCCCGCGCGACGTGAACTCCGTCTGGCCGCATCCGCGCCGTGACGCGACCCACACCGGATTCGATGGCACCATAGCGGCGCCCCGGGCGGGCGGCGCACCGGCCCAGCGGCCGCGGACGCCGCGGCCCCCATGACCGGACGTCCATGCTCAGACCCATTCCTGCCGCGATCGGCCTGCGTTATCTCAGGGCCAAACGGCGCAACGGCTTCATCTCCTTCATCTCGCTGGCCTCGATCCTCGGCATCGCCATCGGCGTGACCGTGCTGATCACCACGCTCGCGGTGATGAGTGGGTTCCAGAAGGAAATCCGCGATCGCATGCTCGGCATGGTCGCCCACGCGACGATCAGCGCCGATGGCGACACGCTGTCGAACTGGCAGCGCGCGGTCGATATCGCGCGTGAAGATCCCCGCGTTGCCGGCGCCGCACCGTACGTCGACACGCAGGCGCTGCTGCGCGGCCGCCGCAACGAGCCCGCCGCAGTGCGCGCGATCGTGCCCGAGGACGAGGCGCAGGTATCGGATCTCAGCACCTCGATGGTCATCGGCAAGCTCGAGGACCTGCAGCCGGGTACGTTCAACATCGTGCTCGGGCGCGAACTCGCGCTGTGGCTGGGCGTCGGCGTCGGCGACAGCGTCATCGTCACCACCGATTTCCAGGTCACGCCGATGGGCGCGGTGCCGCAGCTCAAGCGCTTCACCGTCAGCGGCATCTTCGAGGCCGGCTACCAGGACTTCGACCGGCGCCTGGCCGTGGTCAATCTCAGCGATGCACAGCGCCTGCTGCGGATCGGCGACGGTGTCACCGGCGTGCGCCTCAAACTGCACGACATGGACCGCGCGCAGCAGGTCACGCGTGATCTGGTGCACAAGCTCGGCGGCGTGTACCGCGTGAGCGACTGGAGCATCGAGAACGCGAACATGTTCCGCGCGCTGAAACTCGAGAAGACGATGATCGGCATCCTGCTGTCGCTGATCATCGTCATGGGTTCGTTCAATCTCGTCGCATCCCAGGTGAGCCTGGTGACCGACAAGCAGGCCGACATCGCGATCCTGCGCACACTGGGGCTCACGCCGGGCGGGGTCATGCAGGTGTTCATGGTGCAGGGCACGATGATCGGCGTGATCGGCACGATCCTCGGCATCACCGGCGGACTGCTGCTGACCTTCAATCTCGAACACATCCTCGGCGCGATCGAGCGCCTGTTCGGCGTCGTGCTGATGCCCGAGGACGTCTATTACGTGACCGGCCTGCCGATCGACCTGCAGGTCAGCGACGTGGTGATGATCGCCAGCGTCGCGCTGGTGATGGCCTTCGTCGCGACGATCTACCCGGCACTGCGCGCGGCGCGCACGGCACCGGCGGAGGCGCTGCGCTATGAGTGACACGATCACGGTTGCACACACGACCGCGCCCGACAGCGTCGTGCTCGCGGCCGAGGGCCTGGGCAAGACCTACGCCGAAGGCAGCTTGAACACGCCGGTGTTCGACGGTCTGGACTTCGCGGTGCGCGCCGGCGAGACCGTCGCGATCCTCGGCGCGTCCGGCGCCGGCAAGAGCACGCTGCTGCATCTGCTCGGCGGGCTGGATACACCGACCGCGGGCGAGGTGTACGTGTCGGGCCAGAAGATGAGCGCGCTGTCGAACGCCGCGCGCGGCACGCTGCGCAACCGGTCGCTTGGATTCGTCTACCAGTTCCATCACCTGCTGCCCGAGTTCACGGCGCTGGAGAACGTGATGCTGCCGGCGCTGCTCAACGGTGCCAGCGATGCCGATGCGACGAAGCGCTCGCGCGATCTGCTGGAGACCGTCGGTCTCGGCCATCGACTCGCCCACAAGCCCGGCGAACTGTCGGGCGGCGAACGCCAGCGCGCGGCCGTCGCGCGCGCGCTGGTCAACAAGCCGGCCTGCGTGCTCGGCGACGAGCCGACCGGCAATCTCGACGAACGCACCGCGGCGACGGTGTTCGAACTGATGCTCGAGCTCAACCGCGCGCAGCACACCAGTCTCGTGCTGGTGACGCACGACCGCCGGCTCGCGCGCAAGCTCGACCGGGTCATGGAGCTGCACCAGGGCAAGCTGCGCGAGGTCGCGAAGGACGACGTCTGAGGATGTCGCGCGCGGCTGCTGCCGCGCACGCAGGACCTATTCGCTCGGCTTCGCCGCTTCGGCCGGCCGCTGCGTCGCAGCCCGGCGCGACAGTACCGCTTCGCGGTGCGCGATGTAGCCGTTCGCACCGAACACGATCGCCGCGCCGATCGCGGTCCACAGGTCGATCACCTCGCCGAACAGCAGCCAGCCGAACAGCACCACGATCGGCAGTTGCACGAAGCTGATCGGCTGCAGCGCCGACACTTCGCCCAGGCGCAGCGCCCGCGTCCACAACCATTGGCCCAGCGTGCCGAGCACGCCGGTCGCGATCAGCCACAGCCACACCGTCGGGCTGGGCCACACCCATTGGAACAGCGCCGGCACCAGCGACAGCGGCACCCACAGCAGGTAGGTGTAGAACACGATGGTGTCGGGCGGATCCAGCTTCGAGAGCTGCTTCATCTGGATCGCGACCAGTGCCGCGAGCAGCGCGCCGGCCACGGGCACCAGCATCTCGGCCGAAAACGCGACGCCCGGGCGCAGGATCACCAGCACGCCGAGAAAACCGGCCGAGACCGCCATCCAGCGTCGGATGCGCACGACCTCGCCGAGCCAGATCACCGCGGCGATCGTCGCGAACAGCGGCGCCGCGTAGGACAGCGAGACTGCCTGCGACAGCGGCAGATGGCCGAGCGCCCAGAACGCGCACAGCATCGAGCCGAGGCCGACCACGGTGCGGATCACATAGCGGCCGAGATTGCGCGTGCGCGGCAGGCCGGTGCTGCTGCGCAGGATGATCGGCAGCAGCGCGAGCAGGCCGAAGAAGTTGCGGAAGAACGCGACCTCGGTGGTCGGGATGGTCGCCGATGCGTAGCGGATCGCGATCGCCATCAGGGCGAACGCCGAGGTGCTGCCGAGCATCAGCAGCGCGGCCTGTCCCTGCACGGTCGCGGGTCGCCAGCGGAGCAGGGCGCGTGCGTTCACCACGCCGCGCCGACGATCTTCGGTTCGGGTTCCAGCGCGACGCCGAAGCGCATCTGCACCGAAGCCGCGATGCGTCGCGCCAGGCCCAGCAGTTCGGTGCCTTGCGCGTTGCCGTGATTGACCAGCACCAGCGCATGGCCGGGGGCGACGCCGGCATCGCCATCGCGATGGCCCTTCCAGCCGCAGCGGTCGATCAGCCAGGCGGCCGACACTTTGCGCAGGCCGTCGTCGACCGCGAATACCGGAATGCCGGCATGCGCGGCGACCAGAGCGGCGGCCTGCGCGGTCGGCACGATCGGGTTCTTGAAGAAACTGCCGGCATTGCCGATCACCGCAGGGTCCGGCAGCTTGCTGCGACGGATGTCGATGACGGCCTCGGCGACGTCGAGCGGGCGGGGCGCGGTGATGCCGCGCGCGGTCAGAACGTCGCGCAGGCCTGCGTAATCGAGCACCGGTTCGGCGAAGCGGTGCAGCGCGAATTCCACAGCTGTGACGATCCAGCGATCCGGCTTCTGCTTGAAGACGCTGTCGCGATAGCCGAAGCGGCAGGCCTCGGCGTCGAGCCGCACGAAACTGCGCGTGTCCTGGTCGAAGGCTTCGACCGCGACGACGTGCTCGCCGACCTCGACGCCGTAGGCGCCGATGTTCTGGATCGGCGCCGCGCCGACCGTCCCGGGAATCAGCGCAAGGTTCTCCAGCCCGCCGAGTTCCTGCGCGAGCGTCCACAGCACGAACCCGTGCCAGTCGGCGCCGGCGGCGGCGCGCACGACAACGCGCTCGCCGTCGTCGGACACCACGCTGCGGCGCGCATCGATGATCGCGAGTGCATCGACCGCGTCGCCCGCGAACAGCAGATTGCTACCGCCGCCGATGACCAGTGGGCGCGTGTCGCCGTCGAGCGCGGCGAGCGCCTGCGGCACGGCCGCGGCATCGAGCACCTCGATCAGCCGACGCGCATGCGCGGCCACGCCGAAGGTGTTGCGCGGACGCAGATCGGCCGGCTGCAGCAGACGGAAGGAGTCGGACATCGCTGCGATCAGAGGCTGGGCAGGTTGCCGCGGCTCGGGGCTTCGCGACGGCGGCGGATCGCCTCGACGCAGTCGCCGATCAGCGCCGGCCCGCGATAGACCAGACCCGAGTACACCTGCACCAGCGATGCGCCGGCGGCCATCTTCTTGACCGCATCGGCGCCCGAGAGGATGCCGCCCACGCCGACCAGCGGAATCCCGCTGGCGAGGCGTGTGCGCATCATCCGCAGCACGGTGGTCGACTTGTTCATCAGCGGTTCGCCGGACAGCCCGCCGGTCTCGTCGGCGCGGCGGTCGTCCTGCACGCTGATGCGCGAGATCGTGGTGTTGGTGGCGATGACGCCGTCGACGTGCAGATCCGACAGCACGCGCGCGGCGGCCTCGATGTCGTCGTCGCTCAGATCGGGCGCCACCTTGACCAGCAGCGGCACGCGTTTGCCATGCTGCGCGGCGAGGCGCTCCTGCGCGTCGCGCAACGTGCCGATCAGCCGGCGCAGCGCCTGCTCTTCCTGCAGCTCACGCAGCCCGGCGGTGTTCGGGGATGAGATGTTGACGGTGATGTAGTCCGCCAGCGGGTACACGCGCTCCAGGCAGAACAGATAGTCGTCGGCCGCAGATTCGTTCGGCGTGTCCTTGTTCTTGCCGATATTGATGCCGAGGATGCCGGCGCGCTTCGCGCGGCTCACGTTGGCGACCAGCGCATCGACGCCCTGGTTGTTGAAGCCCAGGCGGTTGATCAGCGCCCGGTGGCGCGGCAGCCGGAACATGCGCGGCTTCGGATTGCCGTCCTGCGGTCTGGGCGTGATCGTGCCGATCTCGACGAAGCCGAAACCCAGCGCGAACAGCGCGTCGATGTGCGCGCCATTCTTGTCGAGCCCGGCGGCGAGGCCGACTGGATTCGGAAACCGCAGGCCGAAAGCTTCGGTCGGCAACGGCTGCGGCGGGGTCGCGATCAGCGACGACAGACCCACGCGATGCAGCGCGTCCATCGCCGTCAGGGTGAGCCCGTGCGCGCGCTCGGGATCGAGGCGGAACAGCAGCGGACGGGCGCTCGCGTACATCAGGACGCCGCCGCGATGAAGGCCAGCAGGCCGCCGAAGAACAGGAGGACGAACAGGAAACCGATGACCGCCATGGCGACCATCAGATAGCCGAGCACCAGACCCGCGACCGCAAGGCCATCGCCTTCGAGCGCGTCGGGGCGACGGCGGATTTCGGCGCGGGCCAGATGCCCGGTGACGATCGCGACGACGCTGCCGATGACCGGCAGCAGCGACCAGCCGAGCAGGCCGGCGACGAGACTGACGATCGCCATCGCACTGGTCTGGCGGAAGGCGACGGGCGTGTTCATGCGTGTGGACCTCGTACCGGATCGGACACAGGCGAAGCCGACGCGCGGATGCGCATCGCGGCGGGCATGCAGACCGGAGTTCGCGGCGCCATCGGCTGCGGTCCAGGGACAACGGGGGAAGACACGATTATTCAGACACCCATGCGTCACGCGCAAGCGCGCAGGCGCCGCGGACGAAGCCCGCGACGCCTGCGATCGACTTCAGAGGTCGAACTTGATGCCCTGTGCCAGCGGCATGGAATCGGAGTAGTTGATCGTGTTGGTCTGGCGGCGCATGTAGGCGCGCCATGCGTCCGAACCCGATTCGCGACCGCCGCCGGTTTCCTTCTCGCCACCGAACGCGCCGCCGATTTCCGCACCGCTTGTGCCGATGTTGACGTTGGCGATGCCGCAATCCGAACCCCAGGCGGCGAGGAACTGCTCGGACGCGCGCAGGTCGGTGGTGAACAGCGACGACGACAGACCCTGCGGCACGTCGTTCTGCAGATCGATCGCTTCTTCCAGATCGCTGTACTTCATCACGTAGAGGATCGGGGCGAAGGTTTCGGTCTGCACGACTTCGGCGTCGTTGGTCAGGCCGCTGACCAGCGTCGGCAACACGAAGTTGCCCTTGCGATCATCCAGTGCGCGGCCGCCGCTCTCGATCGTGCCGCCGCTGGCCTTGGCCTTGGCGATCGCATCGAGATAGGCCTGCACGCCGTCGCGGCTGTTGAGCGGGCCCATCAGGTTGGCGGCATCGGTCGGATCGCCGATCCTCGATTCGACCTGGCCGTACGCCGTCTTGAGCTTGGCCAGCACGTCGTCGTAGATCGACTCGTGCACGAACAGGCGGCGCGTGGTCGTGCAGCGCTGGCCGGCCGTGCCGACCGCGCCGAACACGATTGCCGGAATCGCCAGCTTCAGATCGGCCGTCGGGTCGACGATGATCGCGTTGTTGCCGCCCAGTTCCAGCAAGGACCGGCCCATGCGCTTGGCGACGCGCTCACCGACGTGGCGACCGACCCTGGTCGAACCGGTGAAGCTGACCAGCGCGATGCGCTTGTCGTCGACGAAGGCCTGCGCGAGATCGCTGCCGGCATCGTTGAACAGGAAGAAGATGTCGGGGAAGCCGGCCTTGTTCAGCGCTTCGTTGCAGATCTTCATCGACGCGATCGCCGACAGCGGCGTCTTCGGCGACGGCTTCCAGATCGAGATGTTGCCGCAGACCGCGGCGACCAGCGCATTCCAGGCCCACACCGCGACGGGGAAATTGAACGCGCTGATGATGCCGACCACGCCCATCGGGTGCCACTGCTCGTACATGCGGTGGCCCGGGCGCTCGGAGTGCATCGTCAGACCGTAGAGCTGACGCGACAGGCCGACGGCGAATTCGCCGATGTCGATCATTTCCTGCACTTCGCCGTCGCCTTCCGGCTTCGACTTGCCCATTTCCAGTGCGACCAGCGAGCCCAGCGCGTCCTTGTGCGTGCGCAGCGCATCGGCGCACAGGCGCACGGCTTCGCCGCGGCGCGGAGCGGGGGTCTTGCGCCAGATCTTGAACGCCGCCTGGGCGCGTTCCACGATCAGGTCGTAATCGGCCTGCGAGCTGGCCTGCACGCGGGCGAGCACTTCACCGTCGGTCGGGTTGATGGGCTCGATGACGCCGGCATCGCGGGTCTTCGACCACTCGCCGTTGCCGAGGTACGTGCCCGATTCGGTGGCCGAGAGGCCGAGCGCGGTGAGGACGGAATGGGTCATGGACGGAACTCCTTGTGAGCGGACGCCGCCGGTATGGCAACCGGCGGACGTACGGTGGGAAGCGGCGCGACGCGGCGCAGGGCCGGCGGGGGATGTCGCGGTTGGTGACCCCGGCCCGATTCGAACGGGCGACCTGTCCCTTAGGAGGGGACCGCTCTATCCAGCTGAGCTACGGGGCCGTGAAGCCGTACAGGATACCGGACTGCCGCAGTGCCACGAAACCGTGGGTCCGGCCGGAGCGGCGCCGATGCAGCTCAGCCGGGGTCGGTCGCAAGTTCCACGCAGTCACGGCCGTTGGCCTTGGCCGCGTAGAGCGCGCGGTCCGCACTGCCGAGCGCATGGTCGACCCCGCTTTCCACCGCCGGGTCGATCACATGCACGCCAATGCTCGCCGTGACCCGGATGCGCGTATCGCTGCTGCTGCAAGGATCGTCGCCGAGCGCACGCCGGATGGATTCGGCGATGTCGCCGGCCGCGGGCAGATCGCAGCCGGGGATGGCGGCCACGAATTCCTCGCCGCCGAAGCGTGCGAGCAGGGCGTCGTGCGGACGCAGGATGCGACCGATGCGCCGCGCGGACCAGCGCAGGCAGTCGTCGCCGGCCAGATGGCCGTAGCGGTCGTTGATCGACTTGAAATGATCGAGGTCGATCATCAGCACCGCCAGGGGCGTGCCCGTCTGCCTGGCCTGCTGCACGAGGTCGCGGAAGGCCTCGTGGAACCAGGCGCGGTTGTGGAGGCCGGTCAGGCCGTCGCGCCGGCTGGAATCGCGCAACCGTGCATGCGCCTCCTCCAGTCGCAGCAGGGTGCTGCGCACCTCCAGGGTCCGTTGCGCCACCTTGCGTTCGAGCTTCTGGTTGGCCTCGGCGGTGATGCGCAGATTCTCCTGGCGCAGCGCTGCGTAGCGCTGGCCCAGGGCGATGGACAGCAGCAGCATTTCCAGTGCGGAGCCGATCTGCACCCCGTACTCGGTGGCGAAGTTCTTCGGCAACACGCCGAACGCGAGCAGGGTGAACACGGCGGTGCCGAGCAGGAACATCGACCACGCCAGCAACAGCAACCAGGCTGGCGCGTAACCGCGGCGCAGCACCACGACCGTCGCGATGACGATGCCGACCACACCCAGCAGCACTGCGCGTGACGCCACCGGGGTGGAGATCCGCAGCGGCAGCCAGATCGAGACGATGCCGAACAGCACGAAGAACGCCATCAATGCGAGCAGCAGCACGTTGCCGCGCGGCCAGCGCCTGGGCAGTTCGAGGAAGGTGCGCGAGAACTGCAGCATCGCGATCAGTGCGAGACAGATCGAGATCGGCACCATGTGGTCGGCCATCCATGGCGAGTCCGGCCACAGATACTCGAAGCCCAACCCGTTGAGCGTGAACAGCACCAGGCCGAACGCGGTGATGTGGCACAGGTACCAGACGTAGCTCGCGTCACGCAGCGACAGCCACAGCACCAGGTTGTAGAAGAACAGCGCCAGCAGAATGCCGTAGTACAGGCCGATCGCCAGCTGCGCATCGCGCGAGACTTCGGTGAACGCCTTGGGGGTGTAGAGCTGCAGCGGCACCTGCATCGAGCTCTGGCTGCGGACGCGCACCAGCAGGTCCACCGGCTCGCCGACCGGCAGTTCGAAGCTGAAGTTCGGATGCCGGTAGCGCACGCTGCGCGCGGCGAACGGGCGATGGTCGCCGCCAGGAAAATGCAGCACGCGACCGTCGGCATAGCGCACGTGCAGGTCGACTTCGTCGCTGAGCGGATATTCCTGCACCAGCATCCAGCGCGGTTCGCGCGGCTCACGATTGACCACGCGCGCGTGGAACCAGAACGTGCCGTGCTGGAACCCGAACGCATCGACACCACCGGGCAGTGGTGCCATGCCGTCGTTGTTGACGCGGTGCCAGGCGGTGGCGAGACCGTCGATGTCGTCGCGGTCGTGATAGTGGTCCAACTGCGGCGCCAGGGCGACGCGCTCGGTGCCTGGCGCGAGCACGACATCGGCGCGCTCGAGCGCTGATGCCGGCAGCGGACAGCACAGGCAGGCCAGCAGCAGCCAGCATCGCCACGCCCGTGTCCCCTTGCCGATCAGCGTCATCCTGTCGCTCCGTGTGCCATGCATCTCCGCATCGGCCGTATCCATGGCCTCCGAACGCGGGAAGCGTAGACCAGCGGCCGACCGAAATCATCCGGCGGCATAATCCGGCGACTTCCCCTGCAACACAGGTCCTGCCGATGTCGCCCATTCACCGTGGTTGGTCCACGCCGCTCGCGTTCGTATCGCTGTTGCTCTCGACCGGTGCCGTGTTCGCCTGCGATGCGGGGCGCGTGGTCGGCACGCAGGCAGACGGACGCAGCGAGGGTGTTGCGGGCGTGCGTGTCTCCGATGGCCGGCACATCGTCGAAACGGATGCGGACGGGCGGTTCGAGGGCGTGTCCGGTCGCGATGCAGCGGTGTTCATGGTCAAGCCTGCGGGATGGACGCTGCCGCGCGCGGGCGCGAACCCCGCGTTCTGGCGCGCGGCCGGCAGCCGGGGTGACGCCTGCACGTTCACGCTGCAGGCCGGCGAAGCGGACGGCACGCTCGATGTCGCGGTGTTCGCCGACCCGCAGACCGGCACCGAGGCCGAGGTGGGCTACTACGACCGCGCCGTGGTCGAGGCCGCGCGTGCCGTCGGCCCGTTCGGGCTCGGCCTGATGCTCGGCGACGTCACCAACGACGATCCCGCGCTGTATCCGCTGATCGATCGCGCGACCGCGCGCCTCGACACACCGTGGCTGCATGCGCCGGGCAATCACGACCTGGATTTCGATGCGGTCGATGACCTCGGGTCGACCGCCTCGTTCCGCGCCGCCTATGGCCCGGAGACCTACGCCTGGGAAACACCGCAGGCGAACGTGCTCGTGCTCGACAACGTGATCTACCAGCCGGGCGCGCGGCCGGCCTACGTCGGCGGTCTTCGCGAGGACCAGTTCGCATTCGTCGAGGCGTATCTCGCGTCGGCGCCGGTCGATCGCCTGCTGGTCGTCGCCGCGCATGTGCCGTGGTTCGACACCGCATCGGCGGGCGCGCCCGAAACGATGCGCAGCGCCGACCGCACGCGCCTCTTCGCGGCCCTGCAACGGCACCCGCGCGTGCTGCTGCTCACCGGCCATCGCCACACCCAGCAGCACGTGCGTCACGACGCTGCGAGCGGCTGGCACGGCGAGACGCCATTGCACGAGTACAACGTTGGCGCCGTCAGCGGCGCGTTCTGGAGCGGCGCGCCGGATGCCGATGGCATCCCCGACGCGACGATGGCCGACGGCACGCCGAACGGCTTCGCGACGCTGCACATCGAAGCCGATGGCGCCTATCGCCTCGCCTGGCATCCGGCGCGCAGGTCCGACGATCCGGGGACCACGCAGGCGATGGCCCTGCATGCGCCGCGGGTGCTGCGGCAGGGCGCGTACCCGGCTTGGGGCGTCTACGCCAACGTCTACATGGGCCAGGCCGACACGCGCGTCGAGTTCCGTGTCGGTGATGGCGCGTGGTCGCCGATGCGCCGCGTCGAGCGTGCCGATCCGCGCCTGCTGCTGGAGAACGCACGCGACGACCTCGCCGAGACGCTGCGGGGCCTGGACCGCTCGCCGGAAGCGACGCCGTCGATGCATCTGTGGCGTGGCGCGCTGCCGACCGATCGCGAGGTCGGCGAACACAGTGTCGAAGTGCGTGTGTTCGACGCCTGGCAGGGCGAACAGCGTGCACGCACGACGTATCGCCTCGATCGCTTCGACGGCGCCGGTTCCAGCCGATGAGCGCGGCCCCGCCCGACGGTCTGCCGGTGCAGACGTTCGCCGACGAGGCGTCGTGGGAAGCGTGGCTGCTCACGCATGCGGAAGCTCCTGGGCTGTGGGTGAAGATCGCCAAGCAGGGCAATGCGACGCCGTCGGTGACCTATGCGCAGGCGCTGGACGTGGCGCTGTGCCACGGCTGGATCGACGGCCAGAAACGTGGCTTCGACGATGCATGGTTCCTGCAGCGCTTCACGCCGCGACGCGCGCGCAGCCTGTGGTCGGCGCGTAACGTCGCGCATGTCGAACGCCTGCACGCGGCCGGGCGCATCGGCCCGGCCGGGCAGCGCGAGATCGATGCGGCGAAGGCGGATGGTCGCTGGGACGCCGCCTATGCCGGCGCAGCCTCGATGGCGGCACCGGACGAACTGCAGGCGGCACTCGCGGCAACGCCCGGCGCGCAGGCCGCATTCGACGCACTCGACCGGACCAATCGCTACGCCGTCTGCTTCCGGGTCGCGACGCTGAAGACCGCGGCCGGCCGTGTGCGACGGGCGCAGGCACTGGCGGACATGCTCGCGCGTGGCGAGCGTCTGCACGGCTGATCCGCTGGACCGCAGGCCACAAGGCATCGCCTGACGCGATTCTTGACGTCGTAACGTGACGGCCCAGGCGGCGGCTGCCCTGAATGGCGGCCACAAAAAAACCCGCACGCGGCGGGTTCTTCGAAGATGACCGGCTGGCGCGCGAAGGCTGGCGGGCGGGTCGTGCGCGTCGCTTGCTGGCGATGGCTGGCGTGCGGCGCGGTGCGATTCTATCGAGGCACCGCAGGGTCATGACGAAACGAGAATCACTCTCGCGCAACGGGGTCTCCCTGACAGTCATCGATGCGCCGCGTTTCGTGGGAGCGCGCCGACGGAGTTCACGGGAATCAGGGCGTGATCGGGTACGGGTACGCCGCAGGTGGCGGGTCTGCCGGCAGCGTGGCCTGCCAGCGCGACAGCGTCTCGCCGATGCGCGCGCCGGCGGCGATCAGCGGGCCGGACCGCTCGTAACCTAGTTTGCGTTCGCGCTGCTTGATCGCGCGCGCCGCAAGGCGATAGGCGTTCGCGAAATCACGATCGGCGTTGAGCCCGTCGAGCAACCAGGCGTGGCCGAAGAAGGTGATCGTCGATTCGCTGCCGCAACCGAACGACGGCCGATCGGGACGCGCGGCGGTCAGCACCAGCGTGTCGGGATCCTTGAGCGCAGGCACGAAGCCGCCCGAGTAGCAGGCCGAGATCACGACCACGCGATGCACGATGCCGGACCCATCCAGCGCCGCGCGCAACGCGTCTGGCGTGATCGTGTCCTCGCTGCCGTCGGGCAGCGCCAGCCCGAGCGCGTGATCGGGCGAGCCGTGCATCGTCAGATACAGCAGCAGCACGTCGCGCTCGCGGTCCATGTGCGCACCGAGCGCGGACAGCGCGTGGCCCAGGTTCGGTGCGGTGGCGAGGGGAGTGCCCGCGCCTTCGAGACTGTCGATGTGGTTGACCAGCGCGAGCGCACGCGCGCCTGCGCCCAGGCGGGGCGCGACACGCTCGGTGAGGAAACGCACCTCGTTGCGGAACACATCCTCGTTGGCATCGCCGGCGACGCCGACGACATACAGCGCCGGCGCGTCGCTGGTAGCGGCCGGCATCGCTGCAACGGTGGCATCGATCAGCGCGCGGTCGCGCGTCGCCAGGGCTTCGGCCGCCTGCGACGACGCGCAGGCGAGCAGGCACAGCAACGCGGTCGTCTGCATCCAGTGTGGAAGCCTCGGCCGACCTGGCGCCGGCCGCATGTCAGCGGATCGCGTCGATCTGGTCGAACGCGGTCACGCGCGTGTGACCGTTCGCGCCGGTGACATCGCGCGGCTGTGGATAGTCTTCGAGCCGATCGATCAGCACGGTGCGCAAGCCCGCATCGCGCGCGGCGTCGAGTTCCTCGACCACGTCCGACAGGAACAGGATTTCCGCCGGTACCACATCGAGCGCATCGGCAATGCGCGCATAGCTTTCGGCCTCGCGCTTGCCGCCGACTTCGGTGTCGAACCAGTTCGACACCAGCCCGGTCAGATCGCCCGCGTCGCTGTGGCCGAAGAACAGCTTCTGCGCCGGTACCGAGCCGGACGAGTACACCGCCAGCGTCTCGCCGGCCGCATGCCAGCGGCGCAGCGCGTCGGCGGCATCGGGATAGATGTGCGCGGTGAAGTCGGCGTCCTGGTAACCGGCCGACCAGATCATGCCCTGCAGCGCCTTGAGCGCGGTGTGCTTGCGGTCGGTGTCGATCCAGCCCTGCAGCGTCTCGACGATCACCGCGTCGTCGCAGATCGCGCCGTGCTCGGTCGCGACCACGTCGAGCCAGCGGCGGACTTGCGGATCGTCGCGATGCGCGGCGACGAAGCCGGGCAGGGCGCGGCGCGCATAGGGGAACAGCACGTCCTTGACGAACGAGATGCTGCTGGTGGTGCCTTCGATGTCGGTCAGGATCATCCGCGCGTCAGCCGGTGGTCGGGGGCGGTGCAGTGTAAGGCGTTGGCGTGCCGGTGATCAGAACGGGGCGACTCAGCGCGACGCGCCGTCTACCGTCATCCCAGCGAACGCTGGGATCCATGTTCGCAGAAGAGCAAGATCAAGATGGGCCCCAGCTTGCGCTGGGGCGACGGTCGAATGATCTTCGCTGGAGCCCGTTAGAGCGATGGCATTGCGTGGAGACGCAGCGCTATCCCTCAGCGCACACCCGGCTCATACCGCGGAAACTTCTGCGCGATATCCGACCCGGTGAAGTGGCCGATCCAGCCATCCGGCTGCTCGAAGAAACGGATCGCGACGAAGCGCGGTTCGCTGCCCATGTCGAACCAGTGGGTCACGCCGTCGGGCACGCCGATCAGGTCGTCCTTGACGCATTCGATTTCGTAGACCTTGCCCTCGACGTGCAGGGTGAACAGGCCCGAGCCGTCGACGAAGAAGCGCACTTCGTCTTCCTTGTGGAAGTGCTCGTCGAGAAACTTCGCGCGCAGTTCTTCGCGCTTCGGGTTGTCGGGCGCGATGCTGATCACGTCGACCGACTTGAAGCCGCGCTCGGCGCTGATACGGTCGATGTCGGCCTTGTAGGCGGCGATGACCTCGTCCTGCGAGGCGCCGGCGCCGACCGGTTTGGCGGCTTGCCAGCGTTCGAAGGTCACGCCGATCGTCTGCAGTTCGCGGGCGATCGCGTCGCCGTCGCGGCTGTCGAACAGCGGCGTGTCGGGGGCGGTGTCGTCGAAGATGCGAAGGCGGCTCATGGCGGTCTGGCTCGGCGCGTGGCGGGTTGTCCAGCCTAGCAAAGCCGCATGTCGGCAACGTTGACCGCGGCGGAACGCCGTCGTTCCACCGCTGGTGAGGCCGGAGCCGTCAGTGCGTCGCGCGCAGGCGCCGCAGTTCGAGTTCGCAGTGCAGCAGGAACTCGAAGGCTTCCAGATGCCGGCGCGCTTCGGCCATGTCGCGGCCCCAGGCGTAGAGACCATGGCCGTCGATCAGATAACCCCACATCGGGCCGGCGTCGAGCAGCGATTCGACCTGCGCCGACAGCACCTGCATGTCCTGGCTGTTGGGCAGCACCGGCACGTCGACCGCCATCTCGTGCGTGCTGTTGCCGGCGAAGGCCTTCAGCAGTTCGTAGCCCTCGAGGCGAACGTGGCCGTCTGCGGCGAACAGGCGCGAGGCGATCGTCTGGGTGGGCGAGTGCGTGTGCAGGATGCAGCCGATCTCCGGGAACCGGCGATACAACTGGGTGTGCAGCAGGGTTTCGGCCGACGGGCGGTGGTCGCTGCCGACGGCGCGGCCGTCGAAGTCGACGACCATGATGTCGCCTTCCTTCAGCTTGCCCTTGTCGCGGCCGGAGACCGTGATCGCCGCATGGCGGTCGTCGAGGCGGCGCGAGAAGTTGCTGCTGGTGGCGGGCGTCCAGCCGGACTGGGCGAGTTCGCGGATGTTGACGATCAGCTCGCCGGCGAGCTCGCGCAGGCGGTGGACGTCGTAGGGCGGGGGCATGTCGGACATGGCGCGGATTCTAGCGCGCCACCGTTGGTTCAGCGTGTCCAGCGCCAGCGTGGCGGTTCGCCCTTGAGTGCGCAGACCGCGATCAGCAGCGCGGTCGCCACGATCACGCAGATGCCGAACGCCGCCGGATGCGCGGACGGCGGCAGTCGCCATGCGCTGACCGCGATCGCGCCCAGATACACCGCCAGCACCACCCAGCCTTGCCAGCGCCTGGGCAGACCCCAGCCGTAGCCGAGCGTCTTGGCCGGAAACCAGTAGTCGTCGGGCCGGTCGTTCATGGCGTGGGCGTCGCGTCGCGACGACGCGAGGAGAACCCGCGATAGGCGGCCCAGGCCAGCAGCGCGATGATCGCCGCGCCCATCAGGGTATCGATCGGCGTCGACCAGACCAGCAGTCCGCAGGCGACCAGGGCGCCCATGCCGAGCAGGCGCTCGCGTCGCCCGGCCGGGTGCTGTCGGTTACCGAGCATCAGGCTCAGGCCGGCGGCGGCGTAGGCCATCACCACCAGGGTCACCGCCATGTTGATGATGGTCTCGAACTGGCTGCCGACGGTATCGGTCACCGTGATGAACGCGATCAGCGTCATCGACGACACCACGATCAACAGGCCGGGGCCGGCGGCGCCGTTCTTCAGCAGACGTCCGAAGATCGCCGGCAGAAACCCACGTTGCGCGGCGCGCGCGCCGGATTCGCCGGTGACCAGCATCCAGCCGCCGAGCGTGCCGGTGGCTTTCAGCGCAGCCGCTGCGGCGATGACCGGGATCGCCCAGACGCCGAACATCTGCCCGGCGACGAGTGCGAACGGCGCGCTGGAACTCGCCAGTTCCTCGACCGGCACGATGCCCATCATCAGCACCGACGAGACCATGTAGACCACGCCAGCCAGCAGAATGCCGCCGAGCGTGGCGATCGGCACGTTGCGTTCGGGATTGCGCACGACGCCGGCGACCATCGCGCCGGTCTCCAGGCCGATGAAGGCCCAGAACACCGTCGCCAAGGAGCCGATCGCCACGGCCGCATCGGACTGGCCGCTGACGTTCCAGCCGGCGCGGTAGATGTCGGGATCGAAGTGGGCCCAGCCGGCGATCAGGATCGCCGCGACCGGCAGCAGGCCGAACACCACGCAGAACGACTGGAAACGGGCGATGTTGCGCGGGCCCAGCAGGTTCAGCGCGAACATGGCCCAGATCAGCAGCACCTGTCCGGCGAGTTGCACGCCGGGTGTGTCGCCGACCGGCAGCAGGATCACCAGGTAGCCGACTGCCGCTACGGCGATCGCGTTGTTGCCGATCCAGGACGACAGCCAGTACAGCGTGGTCGCCAGGAAGCCCATGTCGCGGCCGAGGGTGGGGCGGATGTAGTCGTCGGGCGAGTTGAGATCCGGGTACTGGCGCGCGAGCCGCGCGAACGCACCGCCGAGGGCGACCGCGAGCAGGGTGCCGATCAACCACGAGAACATGGTCACCGCGCCCGAGCGCGCGAGCGTGGCCGGCAGCAGGAAGAATCCGGAACCGATCATGTTGTTGGCGACCATGAAGGTCGCCAGCACCGGGCCGATCTTCTTGGCCGTGGAAGTGGTGGACATCGTGCGATCCGCGTGGAGGCGGCGCGAGCGGCCGCAGGTCGGGAGGCTCTATGGACACCCGGCCCGCGGAAGGCGGGCCGGGCGTTGGGGCGGATCAGCGCGGCGGCAGTTGCTGCCGGAGCTTGCTGTGCTTGTAGCCGTAGAGGAAGTAGATCGTGAAGCCGATGGCCGTCCACACCAGCAGCACGATCCAGTTCAGCAGCGGCATCGTCGCGACCAGACCGAGACAGGCCAGCACACCGAGGGTACCGACGAGGAACACGGCCGGCACGCGGAACGGGCGGTGCAGGTCCGGCTGCGTGCGGCGCAGCACCATCACGCCCAGACACACGGTGGCGAACGCGACCAGGGTGCCCATCGACACCACGTCGCCGAGCAGCTGGATCGGCAGGAACGCGGCCATGACCGCCGCCACCAGCGCGACCAGCACCGTGCCCTTGTGGGGCGTGCGGAAGCGCTTGTGGATCGCGCCGAAGAAGCGTGGCAGCAGACCGTCCTGCGCCATCGAGAAGAAGATGCGCGGCTGGCCCATCAGCATCACCAGGATCACCGTGGTCAGGCCGGCGATCGCGCCGATCTCGACCAGCGTCTTCAGCCATGCGAGCGCCGGGTAGGCCTCGAGCGCGGTCGCGACCGGCTTGGCCGTTCCGAGCGTGGTGTAGGGGACCATGCCGGTCAGCACCGCGGACACCGCGACGTAGATCAGTGTGCACAGGAACAGCGAACCGAGGATGCCGATCGGCATGTCGCGCTGCGGGTTCTTGACCTCCTGCGCCGCGGTCGAGACCGCGTCGAAGCCGATGTAGGCGAAGAACACGATCGAGGCGCCGCGCAGCACACCTTCCCAGCCGAAGCGGTCGCCGCCCTGGTTTTCCGGAATGAAGGGGAGCCAGTTTTCGGCGTTCACGTACTGCGCGCCGAAGGCCAGCAGCAGCAGGATCACCAGCACCTTGATCGACACGATGATCGCGTTCGCGGTCGCCGACTGGGTGATGCCCACATAGCACAGGATGCCGACCGCGCCGATGATCAGCACCGCGGGCAGGTTGAACAGTGCACCGGTGGTGACGAACTTGCCGAACTCGCACACGCCGGCCACGGCCGCCTCATGCGTACAGAAATTGATCGGCGCCTGTGTCAACGCCGCGGGCAGATGCACGCCGAGGCTGTCGAGGAAGCTGACCGTGTAGCCCGACCAGCCCACCGCGACCGTCGAGGCGGCGAACAGGTATTCGAGCACCAGACTCCAGCCCACGAACCAGGCCAGCGCCTCGCCGAGCGTCGCGTAGGTGTAGCTGTAGGCGCTGCCCGAGGCCGGGATCATCGCGGCGAACTCGGCGTAGCACAGGCCCGCCATCGCACAGGCGAAGCCGGCGATGACGAAGCTCAGCATGATCGCCGGGCCGGCGTGGTTGGCCGCCGCAGTACCGGTGATGACGAAGATGCCCGCGCCGATCACCGCCCCCAGGCCCAGCATCACCAGATGCTTGGCGGTCAGCGTGCGCTTGAAGCCGACTTCGCCGCCGAGGCTGCCTTCGACCGGCTCACCCGCATCGACATGCGGTTGCGCCGCGATCGGCTTGGTAATCATCAGGTTCTTGAACATCGGTGTCCCCGGTTGGTCGTTCGGTGCGGTCCGCGACGGCTGACGGACGTGCCTCGAGTCCCCCGCGGCCACGCGGCAATCGCCGTACCATGCCAAACGCTGCGTTCCGGCACAAGCAACGAACACGCCGTTTCCTGCCGCTTGTGTGCGTGCGCGTAAAAACCGATCCTGCCGCTCCAGTCACGCCGCGTTGCAGCAAATCCCGATGTCGAATCCCAGTACGCCCAGCCCAGGTTCCTTCGACGCAAGCGATGCACTCGCCAATGCCTTTGGCGGTTTCGGCACGCGCTATCCGGCGCAGCGGGCGCAGGCGGAAGCCTTCGTCGCGTTGTTGCACGATGCCGGGGATCCATTCGAGCGCACGCGCCTGGCCGGGCATTTCACCGCGTCCGCGCTGGTCGTCAGTGGCGATGGCGCACGCACGCTGCTGACCCATCACCGCAAGCTCGGCATGTGGCTGCAGCCGGGTGGCCACGCCGACGGCGACCGCGATCTTGCGCGTGTCGCGCTGCGCGAAACCGAAGAAGAAACCGGTCTGGTCGGCGTCACCGTGCAGCCGGGCATCTTCGATCTCGACCGCCACTGGATTCCCGAGCACAAGGGCGTGCCCGGGCACTGGCACTACGACGTGCGCTACGTGGTGCGTGCGGGCTGCGACGAGACCTTCGCCGTCAGCGAGGAATCACACGCGCTGGCCTGGGTGCCGCTGCGCGAAGTCGCCGATGGCGAGGCCTACGATGCCTCGCTGCGCCGGATGGCGCGTCGCTGGCTGGACGAGCCGGGCGGTTGAGTTCCTGTGGGAGCGCGCTTGCGCGCGATCGGTCCCGTCCCGAGAACGTCCATCGCGCGCAGCGCACTCCCGCATTCGACTGGCGAATCCCGGATATGGCCGTGTCCGGCTGGACCAGTGAAGCACCACGCGGTCATGGGGCGCGCCTGTCGCAGTGCATCCGCAGGATGGCTGGCGCGCAGCGGAAGCCATCGCAGACTTTCGTCTGACGGCTAATACAGCACGCGCGTCCGCATCGTCCCGTCGATCTTCTGCAGTTCGCTGCGCAGATGCGCGGCCTGCTCCTCGGTCGCGGCAACATCGATGACGACGTAACCCACGTTCGCATTCGTGCGCAGGTACTGGCCGTCGATGTTGATCGCCTCGCGCGAGAACACCTCGTTGATCTTCGACAGCACGCCGGGCACGTTGCGGTGCAGGTGCAGCAGGCGGTGGCTGCCGATGTGCTCGGGCAGGGTGACCTCGGGGAAATTGACCGCCGACAGCGTGCTGCCGTTGTCGCTGTAGCGCACGAGTTTCGCCGCGACTTCGATGCCGATGTTGTCCTGCGCTTCCAGCGTGCTGCCGCCGACATGCGGGGTCAGCAGCACGTTGTCATGACCGAGCAGCGGCGATTCGAACGCATCGTCGTTGCCCTTGGGCTCGACCGGGAACACGTCGATCGCGGCGCCGCCGACCTGGCCGCTGCGCAGCGCGGCATCCAGCGCTTCGATGTCGACGACGGTGCCGCGCGAGGCGTTGATCAGATGCGCGCCAGGCTTCATCGCGTCGATCTCGGCCGCGCCGAACATCAGCTTCGTCGACGGCGTTTCCGGCACGTGCAGGGTGACCACGTCGCTGCGCGCGAGCAGATCCTCCAGGCTCGTGGCGCTGCGCGCATTACCCAGCGACAGTTTGGTTTCGATGTCGTGGAAGAGCACCTGCATGCCCAGCGATTCGGCGAGCACGCCGACCTGGGTGCCGATGTGCCCGTAGCCCACGATGCCCAGTGTCTTGCCGCGTGCCTCGTGGCTGCCGAGCGCGGACTTGCTCCAGCCGCCGCGGTGGCACTCCGCGTTCTTCTGCGGAATCCCGCGCAGCAGCATGATCGCTTCGGCGACGACGAGTTCGGCCACCGAGCGCGTATTGGAGTAGGGCGCATTGAAGACCGGAATGCCGGCAAGCTCCGCCGCGTCCACATCGACCTGGTTGGTGCCGATGCAGAAACAGCCGATCGCCATCAGCCGGCGCGCATCGGCCAGCACGTCGGCGCTCAGATGGGTGCGCGAGCGGATGCCGATGATGTGCGCGTCGGCGATCTTCGCCCGCAGCTGGTCTTCGGGCAGCGACTTGGGGTGGATTTCGACCTGCGAATAGCCGGCGGCGTGGAAGGTGTCGACGGCGCTCTGGCTGACGCCTTCGAGCAGCAGGACGCGGATGTCCTGTCTGGGAAACGAGGTTTTCATCGGGTGTCTTCGCATGTGGGGGACAGCGCCGGTCATGGTGCCAGAACCCGGGCGCGGTGTTGCGCAGCAGCGCTGGACGCGCCCAAAGCGCGCTGGCACGCTGGCGACCCCGTTTGCTCCGGCGCCCGACGATGTCCGATCCCCGCGTTTCCAGCCTCCAGGCCGCCGTGCCGACCTTGCGGCTGCTGACCGAGCCTGCGGACCTCGCGCATTACGGCGTCGACTGGACCCGCCGCTGGACGCCGGCGCCGCTGGCGATCGCTTTACCTGCCAATGTGGAAGAAGTGCAGGCGACGATGCGCTGGGCGCACGCGCAAGGCGTGGCCGTGGTGCCGTCGGGCGGTCGTACGGGGCTGTCGGGCGGCGCGGTTGCGGCGAACGGTGAACTGGTGCTGAGCCTGCAGCGCATGCACAAGGTGCTCGGCTTCGAACCGGCCGACCGCCTGCTGACCGTCGAGGCCGGCATCGCGCTGGAGGCCGTGCACGAGGCCGCGCGTGCGCATGACCTGCAGTACCCGGTGGATTTCGCCGCGCGTGGTTCGTGCTCGATCGGCGGCAACATCGCGACCAATGCCGGCGGCATCCGCGTGGTGCGCTACGGCAACACGCGCGAATGGGTGGCGGGCCTCAAGCTGGTGACCGCGACCGGCGAACTGCTCGATCTCAATCGCGGTCTGGTCAAGAACTCCAGCGGCTACGACCTGCGGCATCTGGTGGTCGCCTCGGAAGGCACGCTCGGCGTCATCGTCGAGGCGACGTTGCGGCTGGCGGAACCACCGCCGGAGACGCGGGTGATGCTGCTCGCGCTGCCGTCGTTCGAGGTGCTGATGGAAGTGTTCCAGGCGCTGCGCGCGCGCCTGCCGCTGGAAGCCTTCGAGTTCTTCACCGACCGCGCGCTGCATCACGTCGTCGCGCATGGCGGGCAGCCGCCGTTCGAAGCGGTGTATCCGTATTACGTCGTCGCCGAGTTCGCCAGCGAGGGCGAGGCCGGCGAGGTGCAGGTGCTGTCGGCGTTCGAGTACTGCATGGAGCAGGGCTGGGTCGAGGATGGCGTGATCAGTCACGGCGACACCCAGGCCGCGGCGCTGTGGCGCCTGCGCGAGGGCATCACCGAAAGCCTCGCGCCGCATGTGCCCTACAAGAACGACGTGTCGGTGCGGATATCGGCGATGCCGGCCTTCCTTGCCCGCACCCAGGCGCTGCTCGCGGCCGAATACCCGCAGTTCGACGTGGTCTGGTTCGGCCATATCGGCGACGGCAACCTGCACATCAACGTGCTCAAGCCGGCCGACATGGCGAACGCTGATTTCGTCGTCGAATGCGAGCGCGTGACCAAGCTGCTGGCGGCGACACTGGCCGAGCATGGCGGCAGCATCTCCGCCGAACACGGTATCGGACTGGTCAAGAAGCCGTATCTGGGCTCGACACGCAGTCCTGCGGAAATCGCGGTCATGCGCGGCATCCGCCACGCGCTGGATCCGGGCGGCATCCTCAATCCCGGCAAGTTGTTCGATTGAGCGTCCGGTTCAGCCCTCTGCAGCACGTCGACGCTAGAGTGTCGGCTCCCATTCCTGCTCCCGTTCCCGTTCCCGTTCCCGTTCCGGAGACCCCCGCATGATGCTTCGTTCCGCACTCCTTCTCCTGCTGAGCGGCCTGTCCGCGTCGGCATTCGCCAGCAGTTTCGCCGGTACCAGCGCGGGCGCCTCGTCCGGCGGGACCTCGGCCTCGTCGGGCAGCACCTCCGGCGACGACAAGGTGGTGTTGCAGGCCCGCGAGGACGCCGCCGGTTTCGTCGCCAGCGACGGGCGCATCCGCGGTGCGCGGCTGGAAGCGGCGCTGCGCCACCTGCGCGAGACGCAGAGCGCGACGCGTGATGCGTCCGACCTCGCACTCGCCCAGGCGATCCTGGCGCGTTGATCCGGCAGGCGCGTCCGTTGCCGCGCGCCGCCGTTTTCGTTGTTGCATTGCTGCTGGCGCCGGTGGCGTCGGCGGCCGGCTGGTCTGTTGCACAACAGGCCGCGGGAACACCGCTGACGCCTGCCGAGTCGGCACGTGCCGATGCCGCGCTGTCCGATGTGCTGGCGCGTCTGCCGCCGAACTGGCGTGATGCGTCGGGACTCGATGTCGTCGTCGACTGGCGCGAGGATCTACCTGACGACGTGCACGGCCGTACTTTCGGCTCGCATCTGCGCCTGCGGCGCGCGTTGCTGGCAGACGACGCGGCGGTGGAGCCCCTGCAGGCCGCGCTGCTGCACGAGTTCGCGCATCGCTACGACCGCTCGACGCAGGGCGGTCTGTCCCGGGATCCCCGCTTGCTGGATCTTGCGGGCTGGCCGCAGCGACCACTGCGTTTCGGCATGCGCGTGCGCGACAACGCGATGCGCGACCGCAGTCCGGATGCCTACGAGCGTACATCGCCGGCCGAGTTCGTCGCGGCCAATCTCGAACACTTCCTGTTCGATGCCGAGTACGCCTGCCGCCGTCCTGGGGTGCATGCCTACTTCGCCGCGCACTTCGACTGGGCACCGCCGCACGCGGATTGCGCATCGGAGCTGCCGTTCGTCGAGGCGGAGCCGGGCGCCGACGTCGCGCCGCTGCTCGCGCTGGATCCGGCGCGTGTCTACGCCGTCGATTACCTGCTCGCCGAGGGCAATGCCCAGCCGATGAGCCGCTGGGGCCACAGCATGCTGCGGCTGGTGGTCTGCGCGCCCGGCCGCGCGCCTGGGCCGGATTGTCGCCTCGATCTCGCGCATCATCGTGTGCTGTCGTTCCGCGCCTTCGTCGACGACGTGCAGATTTCCAGCCTGCGCGGGTTGACCGGCCGCTATCCCTCGCGCCTGTTCGTGTTGCCGCTCGACCAGGTGATCGACGAGTACACGCGCATCGAACTGCGCGGCTTGCAGTCGATTCCACTGCAGCTGTCGACGGACGAGATCGCCGCGCTGCTGACCCAGGCCGCGAATCTGCACTGGAGCTACGACGGCCGTTACTACTTCGTCGGCAACAACTGCGCGGTCGAGACCTGGAAGCTGCTGCAGACCGGCGTGCCGCGCCTGGCCGACGCGCGGCTGCGCAGCATCACGCCCACCGGGTTGCTGCGGAAACTCGTGCGCAGTGGCGATGCGGACCTGGCGGTGCTCGATCGCGCGGATGCGGTGCGTGCCGGGTTCTACTTCCCGTCTGCGGATGCCGAGTACCAGGCCTTGTTCGATGTCGCGCATGCGGTGCAGCCGCTACCGGTTGCACGTGCCGACGACTGGCTGGATCTGGCACCGGATGCGCGCACGCCGTGGCTCGCGGACGCACAGCTGCGCGATGGTGCGGCGCTGCTGGTGCTCGAACATGCGGCGCGGCGACGGGAGGAACTGCGGCTGCGCGATGTGCTCAAGCGTCAACTGCTCGATCCCAGGCACGCGGCGGATGCGGCGCCGGCTGTCGCGACTTTGCGCGCTTTGCTGGCGACGGGGAACAGCCTCAGTCGGCCGGCGCAGTTGCTGACGGATGGATACGGGTTGCCGCAGGCCGCGGAGCGCGCGGTGCTGCGGGACGATGTGGACGCGCGTGCGCAGGGGCTGCGCGGACTGCGGGGCCAGCTGGAGATGGAAGCACGCGCGGCGCTGTCGCCCGAGGCGCAGGCACGGGTGGCGGCTTTGGACCGGAATGTGGACGCGCTCGGTGCGCGGTTGCGCGCGCTGCATCGCGAAGCAGGCGGGCTGCAGCTGGATTGAGGGTGGCGCCGGTGATGTGTGCGCTCCATGAGCAGTATCGGCAAGCGCGATCGCGCACGGAAACATCGACGAAGCGGACGGCTTGCTTCCACCAGCCCTCCCCCGCAGGCGGGGGAGGGCTTCTTGCGGTCGATTGTCCACGCGCCGCGCCGGAGGCACGTCGTCGTCAGTCCGCGCGACCGCCGAATTCGCCGGTGGTCGTGTTGACCCACACGCGCTCGCCGTTGGTGATGTACTCCGGTACCTGGATTTCGATGCCGGTGTTGAGCATCGCCGGCTTCGGGCGCTTGGTCGCGGTGCCGCCCTTGAGTTCGGGCGGTGTGTCGACGACCTCCAGCACCACGCTCTGCGGCAGCTGCACGCCGACCGGGGCGTCGTCGATGACCTGCACGAACAGTCCGGTCAGGCCGTCGGTGATGTAACCCGCGCCGTCGCCGACGACGTTCGCGTCGAGCGTGTACTGGGTGAAATCCTCGTCGTCCATGAAGACGAACGCGTCGCCGTCCTTGTACGAAAAACTGGCCTGGCGACGGGCGAGATCGACTTCGCGCAGTTCGTCGTCGCCGTCGAAACTGGCGTCGGTCTTGTTGCCGCCGGGTACGCTGTACATCGTGAAGCGGAAACGTACATTGCCGCCGCGGCCCTGCGGCGAGCTGCGCTCGATGTCGCGCACCTGGTACACGCCACCGTTGTGTTCGACCACGTTTCCTTTCTTGACGTCGTAGGCTTTCATTCGATGATCATTCGTGATTGGTGATTGGTGATTGGTGATTGGTGATCCGGAAAAGCGTGATGGCGTCGGGAGTTCGTTTTTTCGATCACGAATCCACGAATCACCAATCACGGCTTCATTGGTTACTTCGGCGCGAGACGCACCGCACCGTCGAGGCGGATGGTTTCGCCGTTGATGTAGCGGCTGCCGACGATGTAGGCGACGAGTTCGGCGAATTCTTCCGGACGGCCCAGGCGCGACGGAAACGGGATCGAGGCCGACAGCGACTGCTGCACCTCGTCCGGCATGCCGTCGACCATTGGCGTCCAGAAGATGCCCGGCGCGATCGTGTTGACGCGGATGCCGAAGCGCGAGAGTTCGCGCGCCATCGGCAGGGTCATCGCGACCACGCCACCCTTGGACGCCGAGTACGCGGCCTGGCCGATCTGGCCTTCGTATGCGGCCACCGATGCGGTGTTGACGATCACGCCGCGCTCGCCGTCTTCGCCCGGGTCGTTGCCCTGCATCGTGGCCGCCGCGGCCTTGGCCACGTTGAAGCTGCCGACGAGATTCACCATGACGGTGCGGCTGAAGGTCTCCAGTGGCATCGGCGCTTCGCGCCCGAGCACGCGGCCGGCGCCGAGGATGCCGGCGCAGTTGACGGCGACGTTGAGCCCGCCGAGGAATTCGCGCGCGGCGGCGACATTCGCGACCACGCCGGCTTCGTCGGTCACGTCGGTACGCAGGTAGCGCGCATTGGCGTCGCCGAGTGCGGCCACCGCTTCGGCGCCCTTGTCGTCGTTGACATCGAACAGCACGACCTTGCCGCCGCCGGCGACGAGGTGGCGGGCGACGGCGAGGCCGAGGCCGGAGACGCCACCGGTGACGAGGGCGCGGACGGAATCGGGCGTCATGTGCGGATCCTTGGACGGAAAACCCGCAGTTTAACCGGCCGGCCGCGCGCGCCGGCCAGGCCAGCGCCGATGGGCGTGTTCAGGCGGACGCGGCGGGCGTGCCGTGCAGGCGGCGGGAGAATTCGTCCGGCGACAGCCCCGGCGCGAACAGGAAGCCCTGGCCGACCGTGACGCCGAGATCCAGCAGGAACCGCCGCTGCGCTTCGGACTCGATGCCCTCGGCGACGAGCCCCAGGCCGAGACTGCGCGCGATGCCCGCGACCGCCTGGCACACGGCGACATCGGAACGGTCGCCGGGCACGCCGCCGACGAACAACTGGCTGAGTTTGAGCCCGTGGATGGGCAGGCGACGCAGATAGTTCAGACCGCTGTAGCCCTCGCCGAAATCGTCGATGCTCAGCTGCACACCCATGTCGCGCAGCGCGGCGAACGTGCGCAGCGTGTCGGGCGCGTCCTCGATCAGCACACGCTCGGTGAATTCCAGTTCCAGCGCGCTGCCCGGCAATGCGAACTCCGCGAGCACGTCCCGCACGTGCAAGGCGAGATCGTCGCCGAGGAACTGGCGGTAGGACACGTTCACCGCGACGCGCACCACGCCGAGTCCGGCATCGCGCCACGCGGCGACCTGCCGGCAGGCTTCGCGCAGCACCCAGGCGCCGATGCGGACGATGTCGCCGGTGCTCTCGGCGTGGTCGATGAAATGGTCGGGCCGCATTTCGCCCAGCTGCCGGTTGCGCCAGCGGATCAGCGCTTCGGCGGCGATCACGCGCCGGCTGCGCAGGTCGACCTGGGGCTGGTAGACGAGATGGAACTCGTCGTTGTCGATCGCGCGGCGCAGATGCGTTTCCACCCGCAGCCGGTCCTGCTGGGTCTGCGCGAGCGCGGGCGTGAACAGCTGCCAGCCGTTGCGGATGCGCCGCTTGCTCTCGTACATCGCCGCGTCGGCGTTCTGGATCAGCGTCTGTGGCCGGTCGCCGTCGTCGGGCGCGCGCGCGATGCCGATGCTCGCGGTGATCGAGAACTCTTCCTTGTCGAAGCGGAAACCATCGCCGAAGGCATCGAGGATCGCATTGGCCACGCGCTCGGCATTGCCGGCGCCGGCGCCGGCATCGCAGACCACGAGGAACTCGTCGCCACCGAAGCGGGCGATGCGCCCGGACGCGCCGACGGCCTGACCGATGCGATGCGCGGCGGCGATCAGCAGTTCGTCGCCTGCGGCATGGCCCAGCGCGTCGTTGACGAACTTGAAGCGGTCGAGATCGATGTAGAGCACGGCCACGCCGGCGCGCGCGGGATCGGCCATGCGCGCCTCGAGCTCGCACAGGATCGCGTCTCGATTGAGCAGGCCGGTGAGTGGATCGGTACGCGCCTGCGCGCGCAGGATGGCCTCGTCGTGCTTGTCGCGCGTGATGTCCTGCAGCGTACCGGTCAGCCGCGAAGTCGCCGGATCGCCCTGGCGTGGGCCGCCGATCGCGCGTACCCAGAAGGCGCTGCCATCGCTGCGCAGGCCCTGCAGTTCGATGTCGAAGCCGGCGGCGTCGAGCATCGCCGCGCCGAGCGCGTCGCGCAGCCGGCTGCGGTCGGCCAGCTGCAACAGCCCGGCCAGCGCTTCCATCGTCGTCGGTGGCTGCACGGGATCGAGGATCTGCGCCGCTTCGGCGGTGAGGTAGAGCCGGTCGGTGCTGCAATCGAGTTCCCAGCCGCCGATATGCGCCAGCGCCTGCACGCGGTCGAACATCGCGCTGTCGCGCTTGAGCGCGCTGACGTCGGAGAACAGCGACAGGACCTGGTGCGGCCGGTCACCGCCCGGCGGGTACTGCGGTACGGCAGTGACCATCAGCCAGTACAGCTCGCGGCGCGTGCGGTGATACAGGCCGACCAGAGTGCTCTCGACAATGCGGCCGTCGCGCAGCGCACGCACTGGCGGCAGCGCGTCCCACGGCATCTCGTCGCCGTCGGGTGCGATCGCGACCCACTCGCCCAGGCTGGACATGTCGCCCAGCGACGTGCCCTGACGGATGCCGAGCAGACGCAGCGCCGCGGCGTTGCCGTAGACGAAGCGGCCCGATACGTCGTGGATCGCGATGCCTCGGTCCATGACATCCATCAGCTCGCGATAGCGCACCTCGGCCTCGCGGCGCTCGCTGAGATCGCGCGCCACCGCGACCAGGCACGGCCGGCCGTCATGTTCGAAACCCGCGGTGTGCACCTCGACCGGAAACCGCGAGCCGTCACCGCGCATGTTGGTGACTTCGATGACGTAGGTGCGCCCGCGATGCACGGCATCCCAGACCGGCGCGAGGTGGTCGCGCGGCAGATCCGGATTCAGGACTTCGATCGGCTGGCCGACGATGTCGGTGCGTGGCCGGCCGTAGGCCTGCTCGCCGGCGCGGTTGAGGTCGAGCACGATGCCGTCGGCGTCGAGAATGCTGACCGGATCAGGGACAGCGTCGAACAGCGCGTGGTAGCGCAGGCCGGCGGCGGCGGCCTCGGCGCGCGCCGAAGCCAATGCATCGCGTGCGCGCGCCAGCAGTGCGCGGATGTCGGCGGGCAGATCGATGTCGTCGGCCGCCAGCGTCAGGGCATCGGGCAAGGCCTGCGTGTACGCCCGGCGCTCCAGCAGTCCCGTGTCTCCCGTGCCCGGTGGGTGCGTCATGTGCGCGGCGCCAACGCCAGTCCGGATGGGAGGGGGTGAAGTGATTTGTAGCGCCGTTGCGCGGCGTCGTCCAGATGCGCGACGGCCTGCCCCGGGGCGATCGTGGTGACCGGCAGGATGTCGTGACGACGCATGCCGAGCAGAGAACGGACGATGCCCGGAAGATCGGCCATGCCCGGCGTCTGCCTGCAGGCTGCAGCCGCCGAATCGACGGTCACCCGCGGCCTGCGCGGCAGCGTTCGCGCAGTGTCCGCAGCCGAAGCGGCAGCGTCGGTATCGGCCGGTATCCCGATCACAGTGCCGGCAATGACGCACCGGTCGTGGGGGCCGCAAGTGAGAGCGGGCCGGCGAGCAGCGGGTGCCGCGAGCGGATCAGGCGGGAGACGCTAGTGGCGTCCCCGACTCAATGGCGAACGCGTAGGGCGTCGTACGTCGCTGGTCGGCGTGACTTCCACCGACAGGCTGAAGCTGCGCTCGTCACCGACCAGCAAGGCGCCGACACCGACGACCTGGCGGTTGACCTCCTTGCCGTCCGCGTCGCGGATCACCAGTACGACGGAGTACTCCCAGGCGCCGCCTTCCGACGGATGCCGGATATGCCCTTCGACCTGCAGCGCGGTGGTGGTGTCTTCGCGCTTGACGGTGTTGCGTGCCACGATCGGCGAGCCGGGGGCGCTGTCGATCTTCAGGAAGTGCTGGCATGCCGGACAGCGCGATGCGCTCTCCAGAATCACGGTCCTGCAGTGCGGGCAGGTGCGTGTGGCACCTGCCGCGCCCGGGCGACTGCTCACGGTCAGTCGCTGGACTTGTCGTTGGCGGCCTTGTCCTTGGCATTGCCGGTGGCCGCAGGCTTGACGTCGCCCCAGCCGCATTCGATGTGGCCGCGGATCTTCGAACCCGAGGCGACGGTCAGCGAGCCCGCCTTGAGGTCGCCGGTCAGGACCGCCGAATCACGCAACTCGACCAGCGACGCCGATTCGATGTTGCCTTCCAGCTCGCCCGACACCAGCACCTGCTTGGCGCGCACGCCGCCGTTGAGCTTGGCGCCGTGTTCGATGGTCAGGTTGCCCTGCACGTTGACGTCGCCCTTGAAGCGGCCGGCGATGCGCACATCGCCCGCACCTTCGATCTTGCCCTCGATGGTGAGGTCGGCGGCAATGACCGATTCCTTGCTGACCGGCGTCGCGGCACGCGGCGCAGGCGTCGGTGCCGGCGCAGGGGCCGCGGCGGGCGCAGGCGGTGTCGCGGTCTGGAAATCCGCCACCGCGGGGGCCGGCGTCTCGCGTGCCGGTGCGGGGGGCGGCGCGTCCGTGCCGAAAGTGGGGGAATCCTTCTTGACGGTGCCGGACTGCTGGAAAATGGCCATGTCGCGCGTTACCTCGGAAATGGACAGGAGAGCGGAAAGGACCGCTCGAAGAGGGGAATTCCGCGCCGCCGCGGTGGGCGGGCGCGGAGTCCGAGCCTAGCACGCAATGCACGACCGCCAACCGTGACGGCGGAAGCGGATTCGAGACGTGGCAAGCACTTGCCGCATGTTCAAGACGCGTTACGTCAGATGTGCGGACCCGCCCTGGACGTTGGCCGTGATCCTGCTGGAACTGCCATCCCGCAGCGACGATCAGCATGAGGCGTCATGGCGGATGCGGTGCCGGTGGCACGCGGCATCCATGCGATGTCCGGCAGGCCGCACCAGAAGAAAGCCCGCCATCAGGCGGGCTTTCCGGTCACGTCAGCGGATGGGATCAGCGATCGGCGCGCTCTTCCACGCGCTCACCGGCGTCCTGGATTGCCTGGCCCGCATCCCGCGTCGCCTCGCGGGTGGCACGTTCGGCATCGTCGGCCGCGGCGTCCGCACGGCGTGCAGCATCCTGCGCGGCAGCTTCGGCGCCTTCAACGGCTTCGCGGGTGTGCTGGCCGGCGGCATCGGCGGTGGCCCGTGCAGCGTCCGCGGTCGCGGAAGCCGCGTCGGAAATGGCCTGCCCGGCGCTTTCGGTCGCAGCGGCAGCTTCAGCGCGCTCGCGCTCTGCATCGTTGGAGTTGCTGCAGGCGGCGAGCGCCAGCAGCATCGAGGCTGCGATTGCAGTCGTCATCGGCTTGAAACGCATGGCGTGTCTCCTGTGGGATGTAGGACGGCGCGCAGATTGAATGCGCGCGCGTGAGGATCGTGCAAAGAGCACGCGCCGTGGCCGACGTTCCACTGAACCGCCGTTTTCCGGTTGCGGGGTGGAAGGCCGCGCACACGAAAAAGGCCGCCGGGAAACCCGGCGGCCTTCGAATCCACTCGCGATGGCACGCGGCCATCGAAGCAAATTACGGTGCGACTTCTTCAGCAGCGTCCTTGGCTTCTTCCGCCGTGGTCTCTGCGTGGTCAGCGGCATCGGCAGCGTGCTCGGCAGCAGCGTCGGTGCCGGCAGCAGCGGCATCGGCAGCGGCGTCGGCAGCAGCGTCGGCAGCGGCAGCGGCGTCGTCAGCAGCAACCTGTGCGGTATCGGCAACGGCCGGGTCCTGCGTCTGGTCGGCAGCAGCCTGCGCGTCGGTCGCGGCTTCAGCAGCGCCTTCAGCCGAGCTGTTGGCCTGGTCGGCGTTGCTGCAAGCAGCCAGTGCCAGGCCCAGAGCCAGGGCAAGCAGAGCCTTGTTGATCGTCATTGTGTCTTCCTCGTCTGAAAGTGTGGGCAACGCGCTTAATGCGCGCCGCCGACATGATGACAAGCCTCTGACGGCTGTCAAGCGGGACGTGCGTGGTTTTTTCGTAAAAAACACGTTATCCGAAGTTCACGCCATTTGCACGGCAATTGCCGTCGCTTCGCCGCCACCAATACAAAGTGTGGCCACGCCGCGGCTCAGGCCACGTGCTTTCAGCGCATGGATCAGCGTCACGATCAGTCGGGCACCGCTCGCACCGATCGGGTGACCCAGTGCCAGTGCGCCTCCATTCACGTTGAGACGGTCGTGCGGGATGCCCAGATCGCGCATCGGCGCCATCGCGACGTTGGCGAACGCCTCGTTGACTTCGAACAGGTCCACGTCCTCGATCGACCAGCCGGCCTTGTCGAGCACGTTGCGGATCGCGGTGACCGGCGCGGTGGTGAACCATTCCGGCTCCTGCGAGTGGCGGGCGTGGGCGACGATGCGTGCCAGCGGCTTGAGGCCATGCGCAGTGGCTTCCTCGGACGAGGTCAGCACCAGGGCTGCGGCGCCGTCGGAAATGCTCGACGAACTGGCAGCGGTCAGTACGCCGTCCTTGCCGAATGCCGCGCGCAGGGTCGGGATCTTGTCGGTCTGGATGCGGCCCGGCTGTTCGTCGGTATCAAAGGACACCTCGCCCTTGCGCGAGGCCACGGTCACCGGAACGATCTCGTCCTTGAACGCGCCCGATTCGATCGCGTGCTTGGCGCGGTTCGCGCTCTCGATCGCGTAGGCGTCGAGGTCCTCGCGGCTGAAGCCGTACTTGTGGCTGGCGACGTCGCCGAACACGCCCATCGACTTGCCGTCGTAGGGATTGGTCAGGCCGTCCCATGCCATGTGGTCGAGCATCTCGGCGGCGCCGTAGCGGATGCCGGTGCGCGAACCGTTGAGCAGGTGCGGCGCGTTGGTCATCGACTCCATGCCGCCGGCAACGACGAACTTCGCGGTGCCGGCGCGGATCAGGTCGTGGCCGAACATCACCGCCTGCATGCCCGAGCCGCAGACCTTGTTGATGGTCACGCAGCCGGCCTTGTCGGGGATGCCCGCCGCGCGCGATGCCTGGCGCGCCGGAGCCTGCCCCAGACCGGCCGGCAGCACGCAGCCGATGATGGCTTCGTCGATGAGGTCGGGCGACACGCCGGCGTGTTCGAGCGCGGCGGTGATCGCGGTCGCGCCGAGGGTCGTCGTGGGAACGCCGGTGAACTGGCCGAGCATGGAACCGATGGCGGTGCGCTTGGCGCCGACGATGACGATGTCAGTCATGGGGGAGGTGACTCCAATAGGTGAACTGCATGGTCCGCCGATTATCGCACCCGCTGTGCGTTGGCGTCGCCGGCCCTGATGGATCCCCCGATGGCGCGGTTCCGGAATTGCGGGTATAGATGCCGCGACAGGGGTGTTGGTGGATGCGCAGCGTCCGCGCCAGACGAGGGAGTCAGGATGTCGATTGCAGTGAAGGCGCGCGGCCGCGCCCGGGGTACAGGACGTACGGTGCTGGCGTGTGCGCTGGGCACCGCGCTTGCGGCGTGTGGTGGCGGTTCGGGCGGCGGGCTCCTGCTGCCGGCGCTACCGCCTCCACCGCCGACCACGCCGCCGCCCACCGTGGTCGAAACGCCGAACCCGGCGTACAGCAGGCATCTCGCCGACACCAATACCTATGCCGCGCACGATGCCGGGTTCACCGGTCGCGGCGTGCGCATCGGGTTCCTCGACAGCGGCGTCAACCGCACCCATCCGGCCCTGCGTGACCGGGTGGTCGCGAACCTCACCTATATCGGATCGTCGGGCAACAATCTGTCGGTGGACGATGTGGTCGGTCATGGCACGGCGGTAGCGCAGACCGCGGCAGGGCGTCCCTTCGGTACGTGGCCCGGCGGCGTGGCGCAGAACGCGGAGATCGTCTCGGCCCGGATCATCAGCGACACGCCGCCCGAGGACGACGGTACCGGCGGCGGCAACGAGATCGATGGTCCTCTGGGACTGACCTCGATCCACCGCGACCTGATCAATCGCGACGTCAAGGTGATGAACAACTCGTGGGGCGGTCTGTACTGGACCAATCCCGAGGTGACTGCGCAGATCGCAGCCGAGTACCGGCCCTTCGTGATCAACCACGGCGGACTCGTCGTGTTCGCCTCCGGCAACTCGGGATTCGCGAACCCGTCGGATACGGCGGCACTTCCGAGCAAGGCCGGCACCAATGGCAGCACGCCGGCCGCTGACCTCGAGCGTGGATGGCTCACCGTGTCCGCGTTGGCCGAAAACAGCACGTCACAGTTGGCGAGTTACTCCAATGCCTGTGGCGTCGCGATGCACTACTGCCTGGTGGCGCCCGGTACGGTGATCGTCACCGGCACCGACGATGCGCCCGACGCGCCGACGTACTTCCGTTACAGCGGCACGTCGCTCGCCGCGCCGCTGGTCTCGGGCGCGGCCGCCCTGGTCTGGGAGGCGTTTCCGTACTTCGACAACGATCTCGTGCGGCAGACCATTCTCGGCACCGCGACCGACATCGGCGCAGCGGGTGTGGATCCGGTGTTCGGCTATGGCGCACTCGATGTCGGCAAGGCGGTCCGCGGTCCGGCGAGGTTCGACTGGGGCGATGTCACCGCGAACTTCAACAGCGGCACCTCGACCTGGGCCAATGACATCAGTGGCGCGGGTGGGCTGATCAAGCGTGGCGGCGGCACATTGAACGTGACCGGCGACGCGGGCTATGGCGGTGCGACGCGCGCGGAGGGCGGCACGCTTGCGTTCGAATCCTCCTCGATTCCCGGCGCGGCGACGGTGTCCTCCGGTGCGGTGCTGCGGTTCGGCGGCGCGCGGGTCGGCGGCAATCTGGTCAACAACGGCACGTTCGCGGTGACGGGCACGACACGGGGCAGGGCCATCGACGGCAACTTCGAGCAGGGTGCCGGCGCGCGTCTTGCGTGGCAGGTGGGTGCACCCCTGCAGGTCGAGGGCACCGCGCGCCTGGCCGGCGAGCTGCAGGTCACCGGCATCGTCAGCGGCTACACCTCGCAGCGGCGCGAGAACGTCGTCGAAGCCGGCGGTGGCCTGTCCGGCACCTTCGGCAGCCTCGCCAGCGGGCCGGGCGTTTTCCTTGAAGGCGATCTGCGCTACGACGCGAACTTCGCGTGGATCGACATCACCCGGCTCGACGTGACCGCTGCGGCGGCATCGTTTTCCACCATCACCGCGCAGTCGCTCGGCGCGGCGGAACGGGTCGAAGGCGCGTTCGAGCGGATCGATGGGCAGTCGTCGGTGGGCGAGGGCCCGATCGCCGACGGCTTCATCCGTGCCGCCGGTGCGTTCCAGGGCATCCAGAACGAGGCCGCGGCGCTTGCCGCGCTCGACAGCATGTCCGGTGCGCAGCACGCGGCGGCGTTGACGGCGACGTTCGACAACGTCGACATGGGCCGTCGCGCAGTGGCCTCGCGCGTCGGCGCACTGGCGGCGCGCGATGCGGCGGCAGGCGTGTGGAAGGAATCCCTGGGGCAGGGCGGCAACGGCGGCTTCGCGCGTGACGGCTTCAGCGTCGACGGCTGGAGCATCGGTCGCGATCACCTGCTCGGCAATGGGCTGCTGGCCGGCTTCGCATTCGGCGAGCTGCGCGGCGACGGCATTGCCGCGGCGCGTGGCGATCGCAATCGCGATCGGCAGACGCAGGCGCAGGCGTATCTGGCGCGCAGCTTCGGCAACAGTTATGTGATGGCGCAGCTCGGCAGCGGTCGTTTCGATCGCGACATGCAACGCCAGCTGTTCGCCGGTGCCGACTGGCAGGGCGTCTCGACGCGCTACGCCGGCAGCTACACGCAGGCGGCGGTCGAGGCCGGGCACCAGTGGCGTGTGGGCGCGGCGGCCTTCGGGCCGTATGTCGGCGCCGAACAGGTGCGGCTGCGCAGCGACGGATTCGACGAGCGCGGCGGCGACGGCTTCGGTCTGCGCAGCGCAGGCTGGGACGTCGAACGCAGCCAGGCCATTGCCGGCATGCGGGCGCGCTGGGATGCGCCGGGGTTCTCGCTGCACGGATATGGCGAATGGCAGCAGACGCTGTCGTCGAGCGGGTTCGATCTGCAGACCAGCTTCACCGGCATCGAAGCCTGGGCGCCGATCTCCGGGCTCGCGCCTGCGCGTTCGGGTGGGCTCGTGGGCGTTGGTCTGGAATCCTGGCTGACGCCGCGCGCGCGGATGATGCTGGGCATCGATCAGCGTTTCGGGCCGCGGGGCAGTGATCGCATGGCCTCGCTGCGGCTCGCCTACGGGTTCTGATCGAGCCGCGCGCAGCGGCGTGCAATATCCCTGCAGGAACGAAGAACGCCACCCGAAGGTGGCGTTTTTCGTTGCAGCGCAAGGCCTGGCAAGGCCCGGATCAGCCGCCGCGCACGCGGCCCTGGAAGCGGGGCTGGGCACGGCCCAGTGGCAGCTTCAGCTTGCCGATGGTCTCGATGCGTTCCTCGGCGAGGCGGTCGGCGGCCATGTAGGTCGGCACGCCGTCGCGCTCGGAGATCTCGAAGATGCGCGTGAGGTTGTGGTAGATCGTGCGCATCATGCGCATCGCACGCTCGCGGTTGTAGCCGTCGATCTCCAGCGAGATGTTCATCACGCCGCCGGCGTTGACCGCGTAATCGGGCGCGTAGAGGATGCCGCGCTTCTCCACTTCGTCGCCGATCGCGTTGTTGGCCAGCTGGTTGTTCGCCGCGCCGCAGATGATCCTGGCCTTCAGGCGCGGCAGCGTCTGCTCGTTGACCGTGCCGCCCAGTGCGCACGGCGAGTACACATCGGCATCGACGTCGTAGATCTCGTCCAGGCCGACGGCCTGCGCGCCGTACTCGTCGACCGCGCGCGCCACGCGATCGGCGTTGATGTCGGTGACGAACACCTTCGCGCCGCGCTCGGACAGCAGCTTCACGAACTCGATACCCACATGGCCCAGGCCCTGCACGGCGTAGCTGTAGTTGCCCACGTCCTCGTTGCCGAACTTGCGGTTCAGCGAGGCCAGCAGGCCCTGCATCGTGCCGTAGGCGGTGAACGGCGACGGGTCGCCCGAACCGCCGTGCACCTGGTGCACGCCGGTGACGAACTGGGTCTCGCGATACACGAGTTCCATGTCGTTGACGTCGATGCCGACGTCCTCGGCGGTGATGTAACGGCCGCCCAGCGACTCGACGAACTGGCCGAACGCGCGGAACAGGCCTTCGGACTTGTCGGCGGCCGGATCACCGATGATCACGGCCTTGCCGCCGCCGAGGTTCAGACCGGCGACCGCGTTCTTGTAGGTCATGCCTCGCGACAGGCGCAGCACGTCGTTGAGCGCGTCCTGCTCGGAGTCGTACGGCCACATGCGGGTGCCGCCCAGCGCCGGACCCAGCACGGTGTTGTGGATCGCGATGATCGCCTTCAGACCCACGTCCTTGTTGTGGCAGAACACGACCTGCTCGTGGCCGTAGGTGTCGAGGTGCTCGAAAATCATTCAAAACTCCGTCACGGGCGGAAGGCCCGACGTCAGGTGGCAGAAGGCGGCGAGGGGGCTGTGCGGGTCGGTCTTGGCGACCGGTTCGATCCGGCAGGGCCGCAGGGTGTCGAGTGATCCGGGCATTTTACGCCGGTCGATTGACGAAAGGTTGAAGGTGCAACTGACGGGTGGGAAGGGCTTTGGGATCAATGGGTTGGATGATGATCCCCGGGCCGGAACTGCGAATGCGCCCGTGGCGCGTCGCAGCAATCCGGATGCTTCCCTCACTCAGCTGAGGGGCGGGATGACACTCGCGACAGCACCGTCCTTCCGCCCGGCCCGTCATCCCGGCGAAAGCCGGGATCCATTCTGATCTCCGCGTGTGCCTCCGCATCGCTCGCAGAGCCCCAAAGTCAAAATGGATTCCGGCTTTCGCCGGAATGACGGAATCAGCAGGACTGCGCGGTCCGTCTCTTCGGCGAAGAGCGGCTCTAACAAAAAAACGAGAGCGTCTCTCTACAGCTGCGACTCCACCGGCAACCAGCGGACGATGTTCGCCATCACCCGCTGCATGCGTGTGCTGTCCGGCTCCACTTTCAGCGCCTCCGGCGGATCGGCATCGCGATCCACCCAGCGCACGTCGCCGTCATCGTCGAGATACACCCAGTAGCTCAGCCCCGGCCCGGTCAGATGCCGGTACTCCTCGAACAGCGCAGCGCCCAGTTCGGGGTCGTCGAACAGCACGCCCATTTCGGTGTTGAGATTCGCCGAGCGCGGGTCGAGGTTGAACGAGCCGACGAAGCCGCGACGCCCGTCCACCAGTACGGCCTTGGTATGCAGGCTGGCGCCGCTGCTGCCGAACAGGCTGCTGCCGGCTTTCACGTCGGACTGGCTGCGCGTTTCGAACAGGCGCACGCCACCCTCGAGCAGGGTCTTTCGATAGCGCACGTAACCGCCATGCACCGCCACCACGTCGTTGGCCGCCAGCGAATTGGTCACCACCGACACATGCACACCGCGCTGCGACAGGCCCACCAGTCCGTTGGTGCCGTCGACGCCGGGCACGAAGTAGGGGGAGATCAGCAGCGCCGCGTGTTCGGCCTGGGCGATGTTGTCGAAGAGATGTTCGACCAGCCAGTTTTCGCGGTCGTCGCCGCGCCACTTGATCGGCGGGTCGGACAGGATGCGGATGCCCTCGCTCCAGATCGGCGTGAGTTCCTGCGAGAAATAGCGGCGCACGCTGGGCGACAGTTCCATCGCGTCCAGATAGCGTCGCGCCTCGGGAGTGGCGGCTTCGTCGTGGATCTGCGCCAGCACCGCGCGGATCGTCGCCTTCGGCTTGCGGCTCAGCGCCTCGATCGGAATCGCCGCCTCGCTGTTCCAGAAGGTGTCGAAGATCGCACTGGCATCCGCCACCGCCGGGCCGAACAGCACCATGTCGAGGTCGTGGAAGTTGAAGGCCTCGGCGGCGCTGAAATACTCCACGCCCACGTTGCGCCCGCCGACCACGGCCACGCGGCCATCGGCGATCCAGGCCTTGTTGTGCATGCGGTGGTTCACGCCCCAGGCGCGCTGCACCATCTCCAGCAGGCGCATCACCCCGGTGCGGTTGCGGAACGGGTTGTAGACGCGCAGCTCGATGTTGTCGTGCGAGTCCATCGCCAGCAGCGTGGCATCCATTTTCCCGATGCCCATGTCGTCGAGCAGGATGCGCACGCGTACGCCGCGCTCGGCGGCCTTCCAGGCTTCGTTGGCGAGCATCCGGCCCGTCAGGTCGTCGTGCCAGATGTAGTACTGCAGGTCGAGGCTGCGGCCGGCCTGCCGCGCCGAGATCGCACGCGCGGCGTAGGCGTCCACGCCGTCGGGCAGCATGATCGCGCCGGTCCGCCCGGGGTGGCGCGCCAGCAGCGGGACCAGTTCGCGATCGAGCGACGTGGCGTCGTCCGCGAGCGGCAGCGTGTGACTCGGCAGTCCGGTCGCCGGCGGCAGCAGGTGATCGGCGACGAACACACTGCTCACCGCCATCACCAGCAGCGTGAACAGTCCCCAGCCGACGAGTTTCTTGACGCGCTTCTTCATGGAGGGGACGGCCGGAGGATGCGACGGGGCAGGCCGGCCAGCATCGCAGATACGCGGTGCCCGAGCGTCATCGGTGTGCGTCGCAGGTGTGCTCGAAATGCGTTCAACCGGCCGACTGCAACGGCACCCGCTTGATGCCGCACAGCAACCGGTAGGCGCTGGTGTGGCTGCGCGCGACCACCGCATTGGCCGGCACGTTGCGTCCCCACAGTTCGACATGGCTGCCGACACCGGCTTCGGGATGGTCGGTCAGATCGACGGTGAGCATGTCCATCGACACGCGCCCGATCAGCGCGCCGGGACGGCCGTCGATCGCGACCGGCGTGCCGGTGGCGGCGAACTGCGGATAGCCGTCCGCATAGCCCATCGCCACGACGCCCACGCGGGTCGGGCGCTGCGCGACGAACACGCCGCCGTAGCCGACCGGTTCGCCCGCCGGCAGGTCGCGCACCGCGATCACCCTTGATTCGAGCGTCATCACCGGCTGCAGCTGCGCATCGGCCGCGTGTCCCGGCGCGAACGGCGAGGCGCCGTAGAGCATCAGCCCCGCGCGGGCCCAGTCGCCGCCGGTCTGCGGCCAGGCGAGCAGGGCAGGCGAATTACTCAGGCTGGTCTCGCCAGGCAAGCCGGCCGTCACTTCGACGAAGGTCGCGATCTGTTCGCGCGTGCGCGGGTGGTCGGGTTCGTCGGCGCGGGAGAAGTGGGTCATCTTCACCAGTTGCCCGACCTGCGGCAGGGCGCGCAGCCGGGTCCAGGTGGCGATGTAGTCGGCCGCGTCGATGCCGACCCGGTGCATGCCCGAATCGAGCTTGAGCCAGACGTCGACCGGCCGCGCCAGCGTCGCGCGTTCGAGCGCATCGACCTGCCAGGGCGCGTGCACCACCGTCCACAGGTCGTGCTCGACCAGCAGCGGGATCTCGTCGGCGGACAGCACGCCTTCCAGCAGCAGGATCGGCGCACGGATGCCGGCCTCGCGCAGCACCAGCGCTTCTTCCAGGAACGCCACCGCGAAGCCATCGGCCTCGTCTTCGAGCGCCTGCGCGCAGCGGACCGCGCCATGGCCGTAGGCGTCGGCCTTGACGACCGCCAGGGCCTTGCCGCCGCCCAGGCGGCGGGCGAGTCGATAGTTGTGGCGCAGGGCGTCGAGGTCGATCAGTGCGCGGGCGGGGCGCATGCGGGGGTGTCCTTGCAGCAGATGTCAGCGCGCCATTGTCGCGCCTGCGGCCACGGGTGTCGCCGCGCGCGCGGCATCGCGGCGTGCGTGGCCGTAGCGCGAGAGATCCAGCCCGTCGCCACGGATCGCCGTGGGGCGGGCGGCGATCACGTCGGCCAGATACCGGCCCGAGCCGCAGGCCATCGTCCAGCCCAGCGTGCCGTGACCGGTGTTGAGGAACAGGTTGCGGTAGCGCGTGGCGCCGACGATCGGCGTGCCGTCGGGCGTGGTCGGCCGCAGGCCGGTCCAGAAGTCGGCGGCAGCGATATCGCCGCCCTGCGGATACAGATCGCCGACCACCTTTTCCAGCGTTTCCCGGCGCCGCGGATCCAGGCGCATGTCGAATCCGGCCACCTCGGCCATGCCGCCCACGCGGATGCGCGTGTCGAAACGCGTGATCGCCACCTTGTAGCTCTCGTCGAGTACCGTCGACACCGGCGCCATCGCGGCATCGCGGATCGGAATGGTCAGCGAGTAGCCCTTGAGCGGATACACCGGCACCTGCAGGCCGAGCGGCCGCAGGAGCGCGGGCGACCAGCTGCCCAGCGCCAGCACGTAGCGGTCGAAGGTTTCCAGGCGGTCGTCGATGCGCACGCCGTCGATCCGGTCGCCGTTGCCCTCGATGCGTTCCACCGTCTGCCCGAAGCGGAACGTCACCCCAGCCTCGCGCGCCAGTTCGGTCAATCGTTCGGTGAACAGGCGGCAGTCGCCGGTCTGGTCGTCGGGCAGGCGCAGCGCGCCGGTCAGGCGATGGGCGACGCCCGCCAGTGCCGGTTCGGCGCGGACGATGCCGGCGCGGTCGAGCAGTTCGTAGGGCACGCCGGCTTCGTCGAGCACGGCGATGTCGCGCCCGGCATGTTCCAGCTGCGCCTGCGTGCGGAACACCTGCAGCGTGCCCAGTTGCCGGCCTTCGTAGGCGATGCCGGTCTCGGCGCGCAGGGCATCCAGGCAGTCGCGGCTGTACTCGGCCAGCCGCACCATGCGTTCCTTGTTGACCGCATAGCGCGCGGCGGTGCAGTTGCGCAGCATCTGCGCCATCCACAGGTACTGCTGTGGATCGGACGTCAGTCGGATCGCCAGCGGCGCGTGCTTCTGCATCAGCCAGCGCATCGCCTTCAGCGGCACGCCGGGCGCCGCCCACGGCGAGGCATAGCCCGGCGAGATCTGCCCGGCGTTCGCATGACTGGTTTCGCAGGCCGGGCCGGCAGCGCGGTCCAGCACCGTCACCTCGAACCCCGCGCGCGCCAGATACCAGGCGCTCGTCACGCCGATCACGCCGCTTCCCAACACCAGGACCCGCATCTGCGCATCTCCGCCAGAAATTCCGCCGCCCCGGGCGCTTGCGGCCCGGAATGCGCGCAGTATAGTGATCCAAGTCCAGTGATTTGCCCTGATTATTGCGGGCTATCTGGTGATAAAGCCTGCTGGCGAGACCGCCGCTGGAGGATTCATGGCCACGCCCCGCAACGCCCGCAGCCGCGAGCTGGACCGCATCGATGCACGCATCCTGCGCATCCTCCAGGAAGACGCGCGCATCTCCTTCACCGAGCTCGGCGAGCGCGTCGGCCTGTCCACCACACCCTGTACCGAGCGTGTGCGCCGGCTCGAGCGCGAGGGCGTGATCCAGGGCTATCACGCCCGGCTCGATCCCATGCAGCTCAAGGCCGGGCTGCTGGTGTTCGTGCAGATCGGCCTGTCCTACAAATCCGGCGACATCTTCGAGGAATTCCGCCGCGCTGCGCTGCGGCTGCCCAACGTGCTGGAATGCCATCTGATGTCCGGCGATTTCGATTATCTGATCAAGGCCCGCATCCCCGAGATGGCGGCCTATCGCGAACTGCTCGGCAGCAGCCTGCTGACCCTGCCGCACGTGCGCGAATCGCGCAGCTACATCGTGATGGAGGAGATCAAGGAGACCCTGGCGCTGGCGATTCCGGACTGAGCCGGCGGGCAGGGCGTCACACGACGCCAATGCCCGGAAGCCCGACGCGCCCACCCCCATGTCCCGCGCCCATTGCCCCCGCTGCCAGCGCCCGGCCTCGCACTGCCTGTGCGCGTGGATCCCGGACCTGCCCAGTCGCAGCCGGATTCTGCTGCTGCAGCATCCCGACGAGTCTGCGCACCCGCTCAATACCGCGCGCCTGGCCGCACTGGGCCTGCAACGCGCGCGCCTGCGGATCGGCGAACGCTTCGACGATCTCGCCAGCCTGCTCGCAGATCCCGGCCTGCGCCCGCTGCTGCTGTTTCCCAGTGCGCCTGCCGTGGATGTCGCCGACTGGCGCAGCACCGCACCCGAGACCGACACGCTGCTGATCGTGCTCGACGGCACCTGGCGCAAGGTCCGGCGCCTGCTGCGTCTCAATCCCGCACTCGCGGACCTGCCGCGTCTCGCCCTCGCACCCGCCGTACCGTCGCGCTATCGCGTGCGGCGCGCGCTCGAGCCCGGTGCGCTGTCGACGGTCGAGGCCGTTGCCGCCGCACTGGAGATGCTGGAACCGGGTGGCGGCTTCGAGGCACTGCTCGCGCCGTTCGACGCGATGGTCGACGGCCAGATCGCCGCGCGGGAGGCCGCGCACGGCAAGGCCTGATCCGCACGGCGCCTGCACCGCAGCGCGTCCGTCCGTACTGTCGTGCTGGCCGCCTGTCATCGACGCGCACCGCGTCCGGTGCACACTGCGGACGGGGATCCGCCAGGCCGGCGCCCGACGCCGGCTGCGTTCATCGCATGCACGGAAGGAGGCAACATGACGACCACGGCGACCGGTGCGCGCAAGGCGCGCCGCACGACCACCCCCATCGCGCGGCTGCTCGACGCGCGTCCCGACACCGCGGATTTCCGCGACCGCATGTTCGAACCCACCCTGGTCGATGTGCCCAGCGAAATGCCGCTGGCGCGCTTCACCAGACTCGGCGTGCCGGTGCTCGACCAGGGCGAGGAGGGCGCCTGTACCGCCTACGGTCTGGCGACGGTTGCCCACACGCTGTTGCGGCGCCGCCGGCCCGACCCGGTCACGCTGCGCATGAGCACGCGCATGCTCTACGACATGGCGCGCCGCTACGACGAGTGGGAAGGCGAGGACTACGACGGTTCCAGTTGCCGCGGCGCGATGAAGGGCTGGCACCGGCATGGCGTCTGCGCCGAAGAATGCTGGCCGGACACGCCCGGCCGCCCGCTGCACGAGGTCTACACCGAAGAACGCGCCCGCGCCGCGCAGGCACATCCGCTCGGCGCCTACTACCGCGTCAACCACAAGGATCTCGTGGCGATGCACGCCGCGTTCGCGGAGGTCGGTGTGCTGTACGCATCGGCCGCCGTGCACGCCGGTTGGATGACACCGCCGAAAACAGGCGTCATCGAATGGGCCGAGCAGCCGATCGCCGGTTACCACGCGTTCGCGATCGTCGGCTACGACCAGCGCGGCTTCTGGATCCAGAACGCCTGGGGCACGGGCTGGGGCAGGCGCGGCTACGGCTGGATCAGTTACGACGAATGGCTGCAACGCGGCACCGATGTCTGGGTCGCGCGCCTCGCGGTGCCGGTGCGCCTGCAGCGCGTGCAGGCGGTGGCGGCCAGCAACTCGGCGCTGGCGCGACAATCCAACGGCTACTCGCAGGCGGACCTGCGCCCGCACATCGTCAGCCTCGGCAACGATGGTCGCTTGCGCACCACCGGCCGCTTCGGCACCGGCCAGGACGCGGTGCGCAATCTGATCCGCGAAGACCTGCCACGCATCACCCGGGACTGGCCGAAGAAGCGCGTGATGCTCTACGCCCACGGCGGCCTCGTGCCGGAACAGGCCGCGATCCAGCGCGTCGCCGACCTGCGCGAGCTGATGCTGCCGCAGCAGATCTACCCGCTGTGCTTCGTCTGGAAGACCGACTTCTGGAGCACGCTCGGCAACATCCTGCGCGACGCCGTGCGCCCGCGCAGCGAAGGCCTGATGGACAAGGCCAAGGGCGTGCTGCTGGATCGCATCGACGACACCATCGAACCGCTGGCGCGCGCGCTGGGTGGCAGGGCGATGTGGGAGGAAATGAAGGAGAACGCATTGCTGGCGACGACGGCCGTCGTCCGCAACGGCGATCAACTCACCGAAGCCGGCGGCGCCGCCCAGATCGCGCGTCTGCTCGGCGAATGGATGCAGGCCGATCCCACCGTCGAACTGCACCTCGTCGGCCACAGCGCCGGCTCGATCCTGCTCGCCCCGCTGGCGCAACTGCTGACCACCGACGGCCTCGTCGCCAGCGGCCCCGCCGCCAGCATGCAGGGCCTCGGCCAGCGCATCGCCAGCCTCAACCTGTGGGCGCCGGCGATGACGATGGCGCTGTTCGAACAGACCTTCGCGCCCGCACTGGCTGCCGGCACGATCGGCCACGCCGGCCTCTTCACCCTGAGCGACCGCGCCGAACAGGACGACCACTGCGCCCGCGTCTACAACAAGTCGCTGCTGTACCTCGTCGCCCACGCCTTCGAAGAGCGGGCCCGCAGCTGGGTCCGCCGCGAACACCGCAACGGCACACCGCTGCTGGGCATGGCGCGCTTCATCGAATCCAACGGCGTGATCCGCGACCTGCTGGCGACCGGCAGGCTCGACTGGATCCAGGCACCGGTACAGGGCGATCCCGCGCACGCAGCCGACGGCAGCGCGGCGACGTCGCATGGCGCCTTCGACGATGACCCTGCGACGCTGCAGGCCACGCTGTGCCGGATTCTCGGCGAGCGCAGCACGGCGGCGCCGGTGCGGATCCACCGTTCGGAATCGGGGCTGGCGGATTGCCGGGCGCGCTTGAGCGCCGCCCTGCAGGTCGGATCGCAAGCGCAATGAGGCGCGTGGAGAAACACACACCGGCGTCGCGGCCCGGGTCTGAGTCGCGCACCGGGCCCGCCGGTCAACGGCGCCTCGCGCGTTTCAATCCAGTACGAGGAAATGCCGAAACGTGAACACCGTCAGCACGCCCAGCGCCAGCAGTCCGAGCGTCAGCTGCACGTGGTCGCGGCGCGTCAGCATGCCGGCAACCGCAAGGCCGGCAATGACTGCGCAATGCAGGAAGTACTCGGCGCCCAGGCTCGCCAGATGCGCTTGTCCCTTGATCGAGGTGTCCACGATGTCCACCAGAAACAGCAAGACAAGAATGCCGAAAAACCACTGCCGCCGTGACAGGAAATAGTCGCGGTAGTTCGCGTAGTCCTCCATCGAATCGGGGAACAGCAACGCGCTGAGCAGGAAGTACAGGCTCGCGTAGAACACGAGGAACAGATAGGTGAGGAAAGTCCAGTAGGGCAGGTTGCGCAGGTGGAATTCGAACCACCAGAACCGCACGATTGCGATCAGCAGGAAGATCACCCAGAGCAGGTGGGCGGGGTAGATGCGGAGCTTGCCCGGGTGCTGGATGAAGCGCGACATGCCGATCAGCAGCCTGGACACTGCCAGGCCCAGCACCATGCCGATGATGATCCTGACGTGGGTGAAGGCGTCGGCGGCGTTCACATGTACCAGCGTCATATCGTCCATGAGGCCTGCTCCGGTCGGTCGATGGGGGCGTCGTCGCACGGGCGGTGTCGAGGGTGCGACGGTGGCATCGATGGTAGGGGGTCGAGGCGCATCCTTGGAGGACGCACGTTGCAGACTTGCGGCTCGCGGATCGTGCGCGGCCTCGTGCACGCGGTGACCAGAACGATTCCGGACCCATCGCGTGTCGCACAGCGCGGCACGGGACCGGTCGGCAGTTCGATCAAGCTGCCTCCAGCGCGTTCTGCGGAGGTGGCGCGGCGCCGAGATTTGCCGCATCGCAGCATATTTTCAACCGAAACAGCTCCCCGCCCACCGCTACAATCGACGCATCTTTTGTCCCCGCAGGAGCGCGCCATGAGCACGCCGGCCAACCAGCTTCCCGACCATCAGCCCGAGTCTTCCCCGCTGCGCTTCGTCACCGCCGCCAGCCTGTTCGACGGGCACGACGCGGCCATCAACATCATGCGGCGGCTCATCCAGTCGCAGGGCGCGGAAGTCATCCATCTCGGCCACAACCGCAGCGTCGAGGACGTCGTGCGCGCCGCGCTGCAGGAGGATGCCGACGGCATCGCGCTGTCGAGCTACCAGGGCGGCCATGTCGAATACTTCAAGTACATGGTCGACATGCTGAAAGAACGCGGCGCCGGCCATATCCGCGTCTTCGGCGGCGGTGGCGGCACGATCACGCCCGAGGAAATCCGCGAGCTGCAGGGCTACGGCGTCGAGCGCATCTATCACCCGAACGACGGCATGAAGATGGGCCTGGTCGAGATGATCGAGGACGTGGTCAACCGCGCCGCGACCGCGCGCGATGCCGCCGTCCGTGATGAGTCCAGCCAAGCGCCGGACATCGACGATGAAATCGGCCTGGGCCGCGTGCTGTCGGCCCTCGAAGACGGCAGCATCGGCGAGGCCGAACTCGCGAAACTGCGCAAGACCTGGCAGCTGGCCGGCGGCAGGACGCCGGTCATCGGCATCACCGGCACCGGCGGCGCGGGCAAGTCCTCGGTCACCGACGAACTGCTCAACCGTTTCCTCGCCAGCTTCCCGCAGATGCGCATCGCGGTGATCTCGGTCGATCCCACGCGTCGCCGCAGCGGTGGCGCACTGCTCGGCGATCGCATCCGCATGAACTCGCTGCGCAGCCATCGCGTCTACATGCGCTCCATGGCCACGCGTCGCCAGAACGTCGCCACCAATGCGGTGCTCAAGGACTGCATCGGCTTCCTCAAGAGCCTCGCCTTTGATCTCGTCATCGTCGAGACCGCCGGTATCGGCCAGTCGGATTCGGAGATCGTCGATCTCGTCGATTTCCCGATGTACGTCATGACCAGCGATTACGGCGCGGCCAGCCAGCTCGAGAAGATCGACATGATCGACTACGCCGAGTTGATCGTGCTCAACAAGTACGACAAGCGCGGCGCCGAGGACGCGCTGCGCGACATCCGCAAGCAGTGGAAGCGCAACCGCGTCGCGTTCCAGACCGCCGATGCCGACGTGCCGGTGTATCCCACCATCGCCAGCCAGTTCAACGATCCCGGCGTGACCTGGATGTTCGACAACCTGTGTCGCCTGCTGCGCGAGAAAACCGGCGCCGGCAATGCGGGGCAGTGCAGCTTCCAGCCCGGTCTCGACACCTCGCTCAAGGAGCCGCGCGCCACCGTGCTGATCCCCGGCGCGCGCGTGCGCTATCTGGCCGAGATCGCCGAATCCGGCCGCCGCATCAACAGCGACATCGAGCGCCAGGCCGAAGCCGCCGACCGCGCCCAGGCCATGTGGCAGGCCCTGCAGGAACTGGGCGACGACCAGCTGCCGAAGGCGCTCGACCTCTACCACTCGGATGATCTGCAGCCCGCGCGCGACGCCAACACATCTCCCTCCGGGAGAGGTCGCAGCGTAGCTGCGGGTGAGGGCGCTCTTGGCGCCTCCACAGCGGAAGCCCCTCACCCCAGCCCTCTCCCAGAGGGAGAGGGAGCAATCCACACCTCTCCCTCCGGGAGAGGTCGCACCGCAGGTGCGGGTGAGGGCGGGGCCGTCGCAGTCGACCGCTCCCTCCTCATCCTGCGCCAGCGCTACAACGACGCCATCCAGTCCCTCAGCAGCGAATCGCTCAAGCTCCTGCGCGAATGGCCGCAGCGTCTGAAATCCATCACCGACGAATTCACCGAGTACCAGGTGCGCGACAAGTCGATCAAGGTCGACAACTACCGCGACTCGCTGAGCCACCAGAAGATTCCCAAGATCGCCGCGCCCACCTACAAGAGCTGGGGCGAACTGCTGACCTTCCTCGGCAAGGAAAACCTGCCGGGCAGCTATCCCTACACCGGCGGCGTGTACCCGTACCGCCGCACCGGCGAAGACCCGATCCGCATGTTCGCGGGCGAGGGCACGCCCGAGCGCACCAACCGCCGCTTCCATTACCTGTCCGTCGGCCAGCCGGCTGCGCGCCTGTCCACCGCCTTCGACAGCGTCACCCTGTACGGCGAAGACCCGGCGCCGCGCCCGGACATCTACGGCAAGATCGGCAACTCGGGCGTCAACATCCCCACGCTCGACGACATGAAGAAGCTCTATTCCGGCTTCGACCTGTGCGCGCCTACCACGTCGGTGTCGATGACGATCAACGGCCCCGCGCCGATGATCCTGGCGATGTTCATGAACTGCGCCATCGACCAGCAGGTCGAGAAGTACCTCAAGGCCGACGACGCCCGCTGGAAAGAAGCCGAATCCAGACTCGCCAAGCTCTTCGAAGGCCGCGAACGCCCGCGCTACCACGGCGAACTGCCGCCCACCAATGACGGCCTGGGCCTCGGCCTTCTGGGCGTCTCAGGCGACCAGATGGTGGACGCCGACACCTATGCCGAGATCAAGGCGCGAACGCTGGCCACCGTGCGCGGCACCGTGCAGGCCGACATCCTCAAAGAGGACCAGGCCCAGAACACCTGCATCTTCAGCACCGAGTTCGCGCTGCGGATGATGGGCGACATCCAGCAGTACTTCGTCGACCGCAAGGTCCGCAATTTCTACTCGGTCAGCATCTCCGGCTATCACATCGCCGAGGCCGGCGCGAATCCGATCAGCCAGCTCGCTTTCACCCTGAGCAACGGCTTCACCATCGTCGAGTACTACCTCGCGCGCGGCATGCGCGTGGACGACTTCGCGCCCAACCTGTCGTTCTTCTTTTCCAACGGCATGGACCCCGAGTACACCGTCATCGGCCGCGTCGCCCGCCGCATCTGGGCACGCGCCATGCGCGAGCGCTACGGCGCCAACGAACGCAGCCAGATGATGAAGTACCACATCCAGACCAGCGGCCGGTCCCTGCATGCGCAGGAGATCCAGTTCAACGACATCCGCACCACCTTGCAGGCGCTCTACGCGCTGTTCGACAACTGCAACAGCCTGCACACCAACGCCTACGACGAGGCCATCACCACGCCGACGGAAGAAAGCGTGCGTCGCGCCGTCGCCATCCAGATGATCATCAACAAGGAAATGGGGCTCAACTTCATCGAGAACCCCTGGCAGGGCAGCTTCGCCGTCGACTACCTCACCGACATCGTCGAAGAGGCCGTCTACAAGGAATTCGAAGCCATCAGCGAGCGCGGCGGCGTGCTGGGCGCCATGGACACCATGTACCAGCGCGGCAAGATCCAGGAAGAGTCCATGTACTACGAGCACAAGAAACACGACGGCTCGTTGCCCCTCGTGGGCGTGAACATGTTCCTGCCCAAGGAAGGCGGTGGCGAAGTCGCCACCGAGATCGAACTGATCCGCAGCACCGAGGAAGAGAAGGGCCAGCAGATCGCCAACGTGCAGTCTTGGCAGACCAGCCGCAATCGCCTGGCGCCTGAAGGCGAAACCGAACTCGGCCACACCGCCGGCAGCGAGGAGTCAGACGCAGGTGTCGTTCACGACGGCCACGGCCTGTCGTATCTTCAGCGCACCGCCCGCGAGCGCAAGAACGTGTTCGCGGCGCTGATGGAAGCGGTCAAGACGCACAGCCTGGGGCAGATCAGCCATGCGTTGTATGACGTGGGTGGGGAATATCGAAGGAATATGTAGTACGACTAATTCTGGATTATCTAAATAAATCAAGGAGGAGTTTGTGGACTGGAATTTGCCTATCGCTCGATCTGTAGAGAGCGGGTCTCTGCCTGACTCAGTAATAGCGGAGTTCGAAAAAGGCGAATTTTTTGGCTCGGAGTCGTTCTGTTTAGATTTTAAGCGAGAAGGCTATCTGGAAGATACACTGCAGATGGCCGAAGCTGTGAAGGATGTTGCATCCTTTTACAATGCTTATGGCGGCTTCATTGTGTTCGGGGTCGAGGAGATCGAGAAGGACGTTCGATTTCGTGTCGTCGGAGTCAGCGAGACGCCCTTTAACATGCAGTTGCTTCGAGGTAAATGTCAATCGTGGCTATCTGATCCGATTGCATTCTCCTACTCAGAGCTAAAGCTGAATAGCGGAAAGAGCCTTGGGGTACTCTTTATTCCAGAACGCGAAAGGGTTGAGCGCCCGAACTCGTTCCAGCGTCGCGGTCCAGAATTAAAGCCAGGGAAGTTCATTTTTGACGCGGGAAATCTAGCTGTACGCCGAGATGATCAGAGTACGCTCGCAACTGAATTGCGAGACTGGCAGCTTGCGCTCGGTCCTAGAGTAATTGACGAAGTTGGGGCAAGTCTCGGGCGGCTCATTTCCGAAAAGCAGTCGGGAGTGGCGCTGACGAACAACATGCCTAGCAGAAGTGTTATCTGCAGAAGATTTGTTGGGCGAATCGACGATCTCACTAGCTTATGGCAATGGCTTCATGACGATTTTCAGTTTGCGCAAGTGATAGCGGGTGAGGGCGGTAAAGGAAAGACCTCTCTTGCGTACGAATTCGCCACCCAGGTTGCTTATCAGGCGCCGTCTGACATTTCACGGATCGTTTGGCTGACCGCCAAGAAGCGTCAATTCTCAGGCATTGAGAACTTGTGGAAAGAGATGCCGGAAACGCATTTTCAATGCTTCAGATCGTTGCTCATCGCAATTGGTCAAAATTTGGCGTTCACAGACGAAGAACTGGAAAGTGCAAGCGAGGCTGAGCTCCGCAGAATGGTTCACAAGGAGATATCTCTGCAGCCAACGTTGTTCGTGCTGGATGATATTGATTCTTTGGGCTTGGATGATCAGCGCAAGGCGCTCGAATTCGCGCAGCAGTCCGGTCGTCAATGTGTTCGTTTCTTGCTTACAACTAGGTCAAACGCCTCTTATTCCTCGGATGCAGCGCTTACGCTGAGGGGTTTGGAAGGAAAGGACTATCAGGATTTGTTAGATGTCCTTACCGCACGTTATGGCCTTGAGCTTTCAGCTAAGGATGCCGAGCAGCTAGCGGGCGCCACGCAGGGTTCACCTCTCCTTACGGACTCTATTCTTCGAGTAATCAAAAGGGGGAACACTCTCCGTAAAGCCATTGACGAGTGGCGTGGACAATCCGGCGAGGATGCGCGAAATGCTGTCTTGGGAAGGGAGATTGAACAGCTTACGCCTGAGGCGAAGCGAGCTCTTCTTTGTTTGGCCTATTTGGGTGAGTGCTCAAAGACTGAGTTGATGAGCGTCAGTGCGCTGCTGGAGTACAGGCTTGAAGACGCACTCAGTGAGTTGCAGTCTTTGTTTATCGTTAGCTCGCCGAAAATTATTGAATCAGAGCCTCGATTTGAGATTGGATTAACAGCCGCTCTGCTTGTGATTTCCAAGCGAGCCGACCTCGCTACGGACCATGCGGCTTTAGAACGTCATGTGCGGAAACTTAGAGAAAAGGTCCAGCGAGGTGTTTTGCAAAAGAATAATCAGCAGGTTGGTAAAGCGATCTCTCAGGCGTTAGCTTTAATAAAGGAGGGTGATCACGAGAAGGCGATGGCAACAATCGACGCGGCTCTCCGCTCTCAGAAGAAGAATCCTGATCTGCTGCTTTTCAAGGCTCGTCAACTTGTGGAAGCTAGAAATCCGGACTACGAGGCGGCTAGAAATTTATTGCATGAAGCATTCAAGTACGGTGCGCGGAAGCCTGTCCTTTTTGAACTGTGGTACAAATCTGAGCGGGAGTTGGCGTTCGGTCCAGGGGTGATCGATGCCGCCACTGCGGCACTCAGAGAAGCACCAGCAGAGGAGGCGACTTGGGCGCAACGTAGAGCGGAGGGCTACGTCTTGCTCGGACTTGCTCGCCATAGGAATAGAGAATTCGATCAGTCGTGTCGCGAGCTGTCCACTGCAGCGAAAGAGCTTTATCTTGCACTCATGAAAGCGGGGGACTCGGAGCGGCCAAGGATTAGAGAGTTTCTTTATGGCGTTCATGGAAAGATTCTCGAGGTCATGCCTCTTGCGACGGCTGAATTTCGTGCTGACACCGTGTCTCTGATTAGAGAGATTGTTGAGCGATCTGATCAACGAGCTGATGTTGTCGAGGCTCTAGGCGTAGCTTGGCTAAGTCGTTACCAGGAGCTCTCAAAGCGGGAGAAGGGGGGGGAGGCTCTGAAAATGCGGCTGGAGCAGAATAGGGAGTTCGTGGTCGATATGCTCAGAGCCAAAGGGGCGCGGTGCCAAGATCTTCGGAAGCGGATTAGCGATCTTCCTCCTCTGTGAGTTGGCGAAACTGACGGAGTCGGATTCACTTATTTTTGGGATGACCCCCGCGTGAGCGACTATGTAAGTCAGTCAGCGGACGGCATACGGGATAACGGGGTCAGGTTCTAAGGTTTCCCCACGTTTTCAAGACGTCAGCGCCATCTGAGCGATGACTTCTGGCGGAAGTGATCGCATGCGATCCAGCCATCTGGATACGGGCTCAAGCGGCCATC